>ERZ778495.2-NODE-2-length-428434-cov-15.618471_pt1 | contig 428434 bp, 388 predicted proteins | sample MGYA00433100_ERZ778495 | MGnify/ENA primary metagenome ERZ778495 (study PRJEB29527, sample SAMN07138962) | mouse gut metagenome | material: feces | host: mouse | place: China:Nanjing | collected 2016-01-25 ...
CTACTAATCGGTCGAGGGCTTGACCTAAGCATGAAAATGCGAACGGCGGGTAAGAAAAAAGGTTTTTGTGTTTTGTATATGCGGTTCTGAAGGTACATGAGAGATATATCCTATGGGCATAATTGTTCGTAGGATTTTTTTGTTATATAGAAAACGCCTTTGGGCGTGAGTATTTTAAATTGGAAAAAAGTAAAAACCACAGTATACCTGTAAAAAATAGGCGTACTGTGGTTTTTTGCATTTTCATGAATCAATGTTTTTCCTGCCTCAAATCTTTGGAGAGGAAGAGTATTGCCAGTCCCAGAAGAAAAACACAGATATTAAAATAGAAGGGATAGGACGGATTCAGGTCATATAACCATCCGATCAAGCTGCCGAACGGAACAGAGAGGGCAATCATCAACATGTTATAAAGAGCATATATTCTGGAACGTTCTTTTTCATCTACGAATAAAGCCATAAGGGCATCCTTTCGGGGAATGATGATAGCGTAAGCCGAGGATTCCAGGATTGTGTACAACATAACAAGCAGAAGGTTTTTCTGTGGACAGAGGATCAGGAGTATATGGCTGGCGGTATAAATAAAAAAGCCGATGATCATGGAGTTTCTGATTCTGAGCCGGTGAAACAAATTCTGCAGGAACACCACGAATAAGATCATGATGATGGTCCTTATAAGCGGGAATACGGCCACCAGTTCTTCGGAGATATACAGACTCTCTGTTATATAAAGCGAGAAAAAGTTGGTCGTGGCAATCAGTAATATATTAGTTAATGTCATTATGTAAACCACAAGGCGCATTCTGGATGAACGTATGATCTGAAAGAAGATATCCTTATATCCTGTCAACATGGAAAAATAGGACATATTCTTAGTCTCCTCCATACGCTGTCTGCCAATCTCGGTTTCTCCTCCAAATCTGTAAAGGAGAAGAAATTTGGCTGTCATGGAAATCCCTGAAAGGAAGAAGATCACACGAAATACGGACACCAGGTCATATATTTTCAGCAGGCAGATGGAGATTGGAGCAAAGAATACGGACAGCATACCGCATATCTGTATCAAAGTAAAAGCATTGGTAATATGTTTTGGAGGACAATCTTCTATAAACAGACAGTTCCATGAGGTATTGGTGATCTGAAAGGAAGCGTTGACAGCCGCTGCGATCAGAAAGTGCCAGAAATTCTGGGAGAAAGCCCATATAAAACAGGGGATACTCCAGGATATGGTGTCAAAAATCACAGTTGCCTTCCGCCGCCCCATTTTGTCAGTCAGGGCACCGCCGATAAAGGCGAAGAAAACCTGGAGCAGGAAGCCCAGGGAAAGGGTAGTTCCGATTTCCAGACTGGAAAGACCGATCTTCCGCATATAAAGTGCCTGATACGGAGAAAAGAGGGAATAGGGAATGAACCAAAGCGGCTCTGTACAGATGGACCATTTGGGGTTTCCTTTCAACGCGATGAAAGTCTGTACCAGGACATGATTTCTGATCTTGTTTCGTAAAGGGTAGGATTTCATAGTGTGTAAGCGTTCCTTTTCATCGTTATATTTTGAGTGATCTTTCTTTATTATAAGGAAAGTGAACCTTTAAGTAAAGCAGATAATCTCTGAAAAACAGACAAATTTAAAGAGATATTTACTTCCCGCTTCCTAAAGGCAATGATTCCTAAAAAAATGACACATATTAAAATTTAAGCCATTATCTGCCGTCAATGCCAGAGATATAATAAAGCCATCTCAACAGGAAACAGCACTGTAAAGAGTGCGGAATGAAAATCAGGAGGAATGAAAAGTATGCAACTGAAAAAAAGCAGCGGCTATTACATTGACTGGTCTGATGGCACTTTCTATGACCGCGTGTGGCTCTGAAAGCGTAGGAAATACAGAGAAAACCACATCGGAGGAGACCAAAAATGATGCATCCGCTACGGCAGGAAATAAGGATACTCTGAAAAACTAGTTGCATGGACTCTGGCAGACGACTTGAAACAGTTTGCGGAGCGTTACTGTGAAAATAACCCGGATGTACAGATTGAGACAGTGACCATTGCGCCCGCTGATTATCCCACAAAGATACAGACAGCTATGCGGGGCAAGCAGACTACCCCTGACATCATTGTGGGGGAGCCGCAGATGCTGGAGGATATGTATGAGGCTGGGTTTTTGAGGATTTGGGCCAGGAGCCATACAGTGCTCAGGACTATGCAGATCAAATGATTGATCATGTCTGGGAAGTGGGGAAGGATTCAGAGGGGGTGTAAGAGGGCAATCTCCTATCAGATCACACCCTGCGGCGTTTTTTACAGAAGGGATATTGCGCAGAATATATTTGGAACAGACGACCCGGTGGATCGGAAAATAAAACGTTAAGCCGCACGCACGATCTGAGATCGTCTGTGCGGCTGCTTTTTCCTTTTATATATGCATCCTTCTTCTGACTTCATTTCTAAGCCCGCTTCTTCGCAGGATCGTGATCAATGCCCCGTCAATGATGAGAGAGCATGTGAGCACTACAGCAGACCAGGACAGGAACAAAGGCTCCCCATAATAATTGTGGATCAGCAATTCAATGCCAACGGTCAGGACTGCGATCTCCCCCACGATCACTGCCGCCAGGGACAGAATGGAGCGGTGCCGGTATCTGAGACAGAACGCAAAGATGAGAATGAGCATAGTGACTATGCCTATTATGGGAACCGCCAGATGAAAATACCATCCATTGCCCGGATGCAGCCAAGCGATGATCCCAAAATACATGACAATACTCAGACCATCCAGAAAAAGGCTCACATAGGGATTGAATCCTGCCGAAAAAAACAGTGGCAGGAAAAAAATCCACAGAACCACACAAATCCCAATCACATAAAGGGACCAGCTTCCGTACTGGAAGATGAACAAATTCAACAGACCGCAGACGACAGCCGTGGCAGCGAGTATAACGGTCATGAGGATTGTAATGTCACTGCGGGGCACTGTCTCCGTGTGGCCTTCCAGTGCAGGAAAGGGTTTGGGAGAACTGGTATCCAGCGGTTGTTTTGGGTTGATAACTTTTGTATTGCACAGGGGGCAGACTTTACAAGTCTTGTCAAGTTCCACCCCGCAGTTCACACAGTATGACATAAAGGATTCCTCCAACTTTATTTAATCCTTGGTTTCTCGGTTGCTCTCTATTTTGACATGGATTCCGTCAGATATCAGTTTGCGGAAAAATATGCGTTCCACATCAGCTTCCACGATACTGCTGGCAAAATTTATGGTCAGGGTATTTTCATAACTGACAATGGCGCAGTTAGTTCTTGGGGAAAACGGCTGCCCCATGAGCACATCAAAGCGTTCCACATACTCTTTCATCTCCTCCGGAACCTGTACAATGCCCAGATTTGTCAGTCCTGCTGTGGACTGACGGTCCTGTACCCGGATATAGAACTGTCTGACTACAAAATCTTTTAAGAACAGCGGCACAATGCGGATGAAAGGACTCTGCTGGGTGGAGGCATTGGTGGTAATGTCAGCATTGAGGAACTTGTTATTGATATAATACCGCATATAATGGTGCACCTGTACAAGAATCTCCTCGAATGTGTATTCTCCCATTCTGGGGTCTATGGAGGGATATACCATAGTGATAAAATTCCGCAGTGTTATGGAAGGAAAGAACTTGCGCAGGTTTACAGGCAGCGCAAGCTTTACAGGTTTTTCCCGGAATACATGATCAGCCTTCTGCTTTTCCAGGAGGGAATAGAGGAGTACTGCGTTTAAATATTCAGTAATAGATGCCTTATAGTTTCTGGCAACTTTTAAAACTTCATTCACGGGCATGATACCGCAGATAATATTCAGCGTATAAAAAGGTTCTTTTGTTCCCCTGACCCGGTAGGCACTGCCCTGGGTCCGCGCCGGTTTTACTTTTGAGGAGGCATAGCGCAGGTAGGCGTCCTCCAGCTCCTCAGGGTCCGGCTCCTGGTGGATATCCAGTACACCGTCACAACTTGGAATCTCATGCCCCTGCAGACGAAGATACACAGCAGTGATCGTCCGCAGCAGGTACAAGGCCCCGTTGCCGTCCGAGAGGGAGTGAAACATTTCCAGGGATATTTTCTTATGGTAATAGTATATCCGAATCATATACCGGTTATTGGCCTTAAAAGACATAGGCATACAGGGATTCACAATGTCCGGCTGGACGAACGGCCCCGGCCGGTCATTGGGTTCCAGATATCGCCAGAACAGTCCTTTTCTAAGGGCTACTTTGAACACCGGGAAACGGGGCAGTGCCAAATCCACAGCCTTCTGCAGAAGAACGGGGTCCACTTCCTCCCTCATGATCATGGTGATCCGATAAACACTTGAGAAATTTTTGCGCTGCAGAGTGGGATATACATTTGCAGATAAATCTAATTTGTACCATGTAGCACGGTTTTTGTTTGTTTTTTTCTCCATACGTTTATTATAAGGTGATACGGGGAAATTATCAATATAAACAGAAAAAAAAACCGGAATGGACGTTTGGGCTGCCCTGTGTTAGAATGAAACTATGTTGCCAGGAAACCCTATAAGCAGAAGGAGAACCCAATGGAAATTAATCTGAAGAGCAGCCAGAGCCTTATGAAGGCCATTAAAAAGATGCATACACTTGTAGAAAGCCCTGATGTGGAAAAACAGAGGGCATCCCAGGAAAATCTAAGCGGTATCTTCTCAAAAAGCAAAGAGATGAAATATGAGAATTTTGATATAGAAGGGATTCCTGCCGAATGGGTCAGTGTAGACCGAAGGCATATGAAAAAATATGTGATACTTTACTGCCACGGCGGTGGATATAACACAGGAAGTTTCCGCTACGCCAGGAGTGTTACCAATAAACTTGCAAGCACCACCTCCATGGATGTGCTCAGCTTTGATTACCGCCTTGCACCGGAATGCCCCTTTCCCGCGGCTTTGGAGGACGCTGTAAAAGTATGGGACTATCTGATGCATTTTGGATACGGAGCCAGGGATGTGATCGTGGCAGGGGATTCCGCAGGAGGAAATCTGGCCCTTACTCTTGTGCAGAAATTAAAAGAACAGGGCCGTATCCTTCCAAGGGGGATCATCCTTTTCTCTCCGTGGACGGACCTTACAAAGAGCGGAAAATCACATGAGCTGAAGGCTGAGATTGATCCTATTCTTTCAGAGGAATATATAGACAAGGCTGTCCGGGACTACACGGAGGGGCAGGAGCTGCATGATCCGTTGATCTCTCCCCTGTTTGCGGATTTCACCGGGTTTCCCCCTACCTATATTCAGGTGGGCGAAAATGAGATTCTTCTCTCTGATTCCCTCAACCTGCAGAAAAGGCTCCGAAAATACCATGTGCAGGTACAGCTGGACTATTACAGCGGTATGTGGCATGTTTTCCAGATGTCACCCTTTAAAGCAGCCTATGATGCTATGGACCAGGTGGCAGAATTTATCTTCGATATCTGCAGATAGGTGGCATTCTGTGTACAGTGACATCAGATATAATCCAGGATATAGCAGCCCATCATCAGGTACAGCCGGGTCATAAAATCATCCAAATTTGCCCCTGTAAGCTGTGTGATGCGGTTCAGGCGGTGGGGCAGGGTACTCCGGTTGATCTTGAGGAGCTGGGCAGTGAGGGTGCTGTTCCGCTCATTCATGAGGTAGGTCTTTAAAGTCTCGTACAGCTCCGTGCCGTGTTCCCTGTCATAATGACGGAGCTGGTGCAGGGTATCCGGGGCGATACTTTCCTTTGTAAAATCACCGGTGCCCTCCAGGAGCCAATACTTCAGTACATAGTCCTGAAACTCATTATACCAGTGAGGCACCTGTTCCATCTGGCTGTAGCTGAGTGCGATCTGGGCCTGCTTCAGGTGGATGGACAGTGTGGAAAAACCCCGGAAGGGAAAAGATACGCCCATGCGGAGCAGCCCTTCCCGGATAATATAGGACATTTTCATGCGCAGGTCCTGGGGCGTGATCTGACTTTTGCCGGTGTTGACCAGCAGGTAAATATGCCCCTTATAGTAGCAGGCTTGACATGCCTCAATACGTTCCTCTATTTCGTTGCAGATACTGTATACGGAAAGTTTTGTCACATCTGTGCTCTCAAAGGAGATAATGCCGCACAGATATTGGTCCGCTTCCTTCCATCCCAGCAGCTCCAGCTTGCGGCTCATATCCAGACGGTCTGTCTCAGTGCCGCTGATAGTATCTATGATCAGCTTTTCCAGAGGATGCCGTTCGTCTTCCCCCGCATCATTACGTCTCAGTAGTGCCAATTTGACGATTTCCGCAAAATAGGAGGCTACATAGAGCTGCCCCCGTGTCACGGGTGTTTCCATTTCTGAGATAATAAACCGTCCCCTGTAATTCCCGTTCACCCATAAATTCACATAGATACAGCGGTCATTGTTAAAATCGCTGTCCCAGAACTGCCCTCCTGAGGTGGACAGGGTTCTTTTATATGCCGGGCTTGTCCTAAAAAAGTTAATGGTATTCAAATCCTGCATATACCGTTTTGTCTGTTCGTTATAGGTAAAATTAAGAGCTCCCTCAAAATGGCGGGGACAGGCCAGTATATGAAAGTATTCATCATGAATGAATACAGGATTGTGAAAATGCTCCAGTGCGGCCACTGTAATGTCATATAGGCTTCCGTCCCGGTTCAGAATGTCATTGAGCTTTCTTTCAAGATGGGAGTAGGAGACAAAAATCTGCTGCAAAGCATTAAAAATTTCCGTCACAGGCATGGTTTCCGGAAAGATAAGGCAGCAGCAGGAGTCATGGATATTTTCTTTTGCAGGTATCCCAACCACCGCCAGAAAACCGTGGTGCAGCAAAAAGGGATGGGAGGCCAGGGTCTTACAATCTGCAAGATATAGAAATGTACGTGATAAATCCTGTTGTCCTGTATAGAACTGTATGCCGGACAGACAAGGCTCCTCGTCTGCCGGAAGCAGGGAAACCGGAATTTCACGTTCTTTTAGTTTCTCATACAAGATCTGCATACTCAGCAGAAGGCCTGCGGGTGAGGTGTGATTCTCAGTCATGGTATTTCCCTCCGGGTTTTGATAAATACGGCAAGATCCATCCATCTTCCGGCAAAGGCCATGCAGGCCGGCCGGAAGATGGACGGATCAAAAAATCTTCTCCTATTTAGTATTCTATCGTAACAGAGGATTTTTTACCAGTGGTGTTTTTATCTTTCCTGATCTAATTTATAACCTAATGCCAGTATGACGGCCCCTATAAGGATCACAACAGCGGGAATGATCATAAATCCCATACTGATGCCTCTCTGAAGCTGCGGGGTGGCCATGGACGGGTCCAGATCTGAGTTAAACTGGGCAAGTGCCAGACAGGCGGATATGAGAATGCCTCTCGACACGATCCCTATTTTGATGGGTACGGTCAAAAGCCCCATAACCGTTCCGGTTACATCATAACCCAGTTTTTTGCCACTGTAGGCAGCACAGTTTGAGAAAAGTTCCGGGTCACAGGCATTGGTCAGAACCAGTATGAACATGACTGCACACATGGCGGCCATGACCACCCAGGTCTGGCTGTAGGCAAAGAAAGCACCTGTGGCGATCACTGCCATCAGAAAGTAGGAACATACCACAGTCTTTTTTGCGGTAAATCTGGCAACAATGAATTTTGATACATAAGAGGCAACAACGCCCAGCAGATTGGCTGCGAAGACAAAGGTAGTCAGCAGGGCGGCGTTTTTGCTTATGTATGTAAAATAATAGATAGCCAGTCCGTTTACAAGGAAAAGCACAATATATTTTGTAATACAGGACAAAAACAGCCACAGCAGATGGGGATTGCACCGGATGGCATCAAGAGCGCGTACCTTTGGGGCAGCCTTGACAGTTCCGGCGGTTTTTGTCTGCCGGTCCATTTGGCGGAGTTCTTCCTCCCCGGTCATCTCATAGCCTTTAAACATATTGAAATGGGCATAAAATCCGGCAGCCATCAACGCGGAAAATGCGAAAGCCGTGGCGGCGTAAGAATTTTTCTCCCCCATCCACGCGGCAAAAACGGAAACTGCCGCAGGCCCTGCGTAGGAATACACCACAGAGGCCAGGGATGTCCATACCATTCTGGTTGAGGACAGTGTCATTCTCTCCTCAGGAGTCTTCCCCGCAATATTGATCATGGAAATGTTGGCTATAAAAGGTATATTCCACGCAATACGGCTGGTGATCATAGCTACTGTTACGAAGATGGCAGCTGCCTGCCCATTGCCGATTTTTATGAACTGCATGGCATACAGGAAAGGAACCATCCAGGGCGTCAGAATGAGCCAGGAGCGGTAACGCCCCCATTTTTTAGGCTTTATCTTGTTCAGGAACGGACCATACAGGCAGGAGAGGATGGCATCTACAACTGCGGAGATGGTCGTCATCACTGTGATGGCACCCAGTGAAAATTTAGCAATATTGGTAAAAAAGTAAGTGGCATAAAAGGTATCAATATTGGACATCAGTGTAAAGCCAAAATCACCCACACCGAAGAAACGCTTGAGCGAGGTGCTCAGACCGTTCCGTTCTTTTTTCTCAGGCATTTATCCATCTCCTTCCGGGTCATGCGTTTCTGTCAGAAAACTTTGTCGCTGACCTTTGCGATTTCTTCAGTGATCGTTTCGTATACGCCTGGGAAAATAGATTCCGGGCCGCCCATGGTATTGCAGGGGATAAAGAATTTTGTTCCGTTTTCTTTGCAGACACGTGCCACTTCCTGGGCAATGTGCTCTCTGCTCCAGTCTTCCCTGTCCACTTCACCGCTGTCAATGCCGCCCATGAATGTGATCTGGCCGCCGTATTTATCCACCAGCTCGGGAATGTTGTTTGTGCTCATGACGCCCTGCCAGATGTCCACACCCATTTCGATCATGGAAGGAACCAGATTGGCAGCATAGGAGTCAGAGTGATGGATCACAACTTCAACGCCGTGTTCTTTATAATATCCGTACACTTTTTTGTAAGCAGGTTCATAGAATTCTTTAAACATCTGCGGGGAGATGAAGGAGCTGTTTCTGGAACCCCAGTCATCGTGATGGAAAAGGGCATCCGGTTTTAAGTATTTGCAGATTTCTTCTGCATAGGCCAGTTCCCAGTCTGTGATGTAGTCGATCAGCTCATGCATATAATCCGGCTCCTCGTAGAACTGGATCAGGCAGTTCTGGATCTCCAGAAGATAATGGCACTGTTCAAAGATACCGGGAGCCACAAAGGGAGCAACAAAATATTCATCACGGTCGATCTTTTCCGCTTCAGCAACAAAAGGTGCCCACTCCTCAGCGGAGAATTTCACATTGGGGGCTTTTACATAATCTCTCCATTGGGTGATATCTTTACATACAATATGTTCTTCATCATGGACCGGGAAAGGACCGGGCATGCCTTCCGGAAAGGAAATGGTAACACCCCATGCATTCTTTACATTAGGGCCGCCTTTTGCGGGCATGGAATTTCTTACAGAATAAGGTGTTCCGTAAAGCAGGGCAATAGCTTCATACTGATTCACATATCTGTCAGGATGGCCTCCGCGGATGGTTTCTAATAAATTCTGTCTTTTTGATAACATAGTAAAAACTCCTTTCTCTTTTTGAATATCCGATGGTTTATACTAACATTATAGGGGATGGTCCTTATGTGCACAATTAATCAAATATGGGAAATTATGAGGAGAATATTAGACAAAATGATGGTTTCAGGTCTGTTGTAACACTAGGAGCAGAAAACTAAAAAAAATCTAACATAGTATTTGTTATCCTCATGCAGAAGACCGGAAGAACATTATGATTCCCATTTATGGCAATACTTTTGGTAACCGCATCCCTGGCAGGATGTGCTGCACCGTATACAGAGAAAAAAGCTCCCCAAAAGAACACAGGCACCGTTGCAGCGGTCAGCCCGGAGGTGGGAGAGCTTGCAGATTATTTTATGAAAGCTTCGGAAGGGTACGCTGCATCCGCTGAGCGCTCTGCAGTCATAGAGGGAATGGAGGAATCTGATAAAGCCACCCGTCTGCAAATGCTTGTGCTGGCCAGCAGGGCATTCGGCAAAAAGGATCGCGCCCCCGGCTCCTGATCTGAAGGAGGTTCCCGATTGGGCAAAGGAAGATCTGCAGAATCTGTCAGACGGAGGTATCCTGGCAGATTCTGACCTGACAGGTACTTCTGACGGGGAAGAGGAAGAAGGTGCTGCAGGCAGCAGTATCCTGGAGGAACCGGTGGCTATGAAGGATGCAATAATAATTTCCGCCAGGTTTTACGCTGCATTCGGTACGGATTTGAAAGACGATTTTTATACTGCGGTGAACCAGAAGCAGCTTAACGCCATTGAGATACCGGAGGGAGAGGAAATGGCGGAACAGCTTTTAGCAGTGGGAGAGAGCCAGGAAAAGGCCGAAGCCATGCCGATGGAATCCTGAAGCTGGAGAAGGATCTGGTGGATCATATGCAGAATCAGGATGCTTCAGGAAAGATAAAGGAGCCAAAATATTATACGCCGGAGACACTGGATGAGATGATGCCCCAGGCGAAGCTCTCCCAGCTGGTTCAGTCTATCGGATTTACCGTGCAGATAAATCCAGGTCCCAGCGCATACCTGGTTCCGGCCTGGGGCTGGCAGTTGTGAAGATGATTCTGGATAAGCATGGGGGAAAAATCCAGGTTGTCAGTGAATTAAATGAGGGGAGTACATTTAAAATATATCTGCCTGTGTAAAAGTTTTGTGCCGGGCTGCACTTATCTTTGCATTAAGAGCATTGCATCCAGCATTTACACTGCTCAATACGTTTTCCGCCATCCCCCTGTTTTTCATCGTAGGCGAACTGTTTCAGTAAGGCACATGGAAATTCACCGCACTGGCCGCAGTGCTGGTGCTCCTTGGATTCGCAGCTATTTTTCACCGGGCAGTTATCTCCCCAAAATGGCTTGTCAATATGTAAACACCCTTTACATCCCATCTGCTCTTTGTACGCACATTCACTGCATAAGATACCACATCTTGATTCGATCATACTTGAAACCTCCATTTTTTTATCCTGATCATAACAAAAGGAACATGACAACTATGTGTCATGTTCCTGATACCGGTACTGATCATTTTTTGAACGCGGGTTGGGGGATATTAAGAAAAGGAAAATCTCAGAGATTTTTTATCTCTGAGATCTTACGAGAGGCGCCAACCAGATTTGAACTGGTGATAGAGGTGTTGCAGACCTTTGCCTTACCACTTGGCTATGGCGCCATATCTATTTATTTTGTTCTGAAGAAGTATTACACTATATTATATTACCACAAATCGAAAAATATGCAAGTAAAAAATGACTCCAAGGGGATTTGAACCCCTGTTACCGCCGTGAAAGGGCGGTGTCTTAACCGCTTGACCATGGAGCCGTTAAGATAAATAGAGAAAAGAGGCGCCAACCAGATTTGAACTGGTGATAGAGGTGTTGCAGACCTTTGCCTTACCACTTGGCTATGGCGCCTGAGTGACTCCAAGGGGATTTGAACCCCTGTTACCGCCGTGAAAGGGCGGTGTCTTAACCGCTTGACCATGGAGCCGTCACTGTTTATTTATCTTTTTGCCCCTTTGCGTTTACCGGAGCGACCATGAATTATGATAGCATAAGAAAATACAAATTGCAAGCATTTTTTTCAAAAATTTACACTACTTGTACAAAGTAATTTTCATACTGCATTGCACTGCATAAGAAAAGCGATTTTTTACACACATTGACGGGAATGCATGAGAGAAGTGATCCAATATGAAATTTAAAGGGAAAATTGCGGTATGGTTCCGGATGATCCTGCTGGCAGGGAATCTTGTGATGGCCTATGAGCTGGTTGCGTCAAATGATGTTTCTGCTGAGATAGCGGCAGCTTTGGATGTGAGGAATTATGTGGTGGTGGACGGGGACCGGATGGCGATTTATTTTGGAATCATGAAAAATTCCATGGAGATTTCTGAAATCAGGGAGATACGCAGAACATGTAATCCCATTTCCGCCACAGCGGCATCACTGGACAGGATCGAGATAAAAGGAAGACGGCAGGAAATGATATGTGCCGTCCGGGACAGAGACAGACTGATCGAAGAACTGTTAAGGGGCAATCCTATGATCAAGGTGTAATAAAAAAGTCCTGAATTTACCTATGGCGGCAGGAATGATATTGGGAGGTGACATTCTGGCTGTGGGGGTACAGTTTGTTTCAGAGAGAAAGAGAAATATTGACTGAGCGGCCTTAAAATGTATGAATTGTGGAAATTATGGTAAAAATGCACTTATAGAGTAAGCGAGTGGTAACAGTTCAGCTTGTCTGACCTGTTACAGCGCGTGTACGCTGCAAGGAGGAACAAAAAAGTGCTGGAAGAAAACATGATGATACAGTTCTTGAAAAAATTCGATGAGTATCCTTTTTTAGTGAAGGCTTCGGGAAAGGAATACCTGATTGGGGCGGGGAATCCCATGTTTACAGTCAACTGCCGCAAAATGATCCCCATGAAGGAACTGGTAACAAGCACATCCCTGGCCCTGGGGGAAGCCTACATGAATGATGATCTGGAGATTGAGGGGGATTTGTATGAGGCACTGGACCACTTTCTTGGACAGATGGATAAATTCTCCATGGACCAGAAGGTGCTGAAAAAGCTTATCTTCTCCTCCACAGCCAAAAAGAACCAGGAGAAGGAAGTGCGGAGCCACTATGATATCGGTAATGATTTCTATAAGCTTTGGCTGGATGAGACCATGAGTTATTCTTGTGGGTATTTTCTGCACGAGGACGATACACTGTACCAGGCACAGGTCAATAAAGTGGATTATATTTTGCAGAAGCTGTACCTGAAAGAGGGAATGAGCCTGCTGGACATTGGATGTGGCTGGGGATTCCTGCTGATAGAGGCAGCTAAAAAATATAAAATAAAAGGGACGGGCATTACCCTGAGTGAGGAGCAGCACAGGGAGTTCACGAAGCGGATTTCAGAGGAAGGGCTTGAGGAACTGCTGAGGGTGGAGCTTATGGACTACAGGGAGCTTAAAAAAAGTGAATGGAAGTTCGACAGGGTTGTGAGTGTAGGTATGGCGGAACATGTGGGGCGTGAGAACTATCAGATGTTCATAGACTGTATCAATCATGTCCTAAAACCGGGCGGCCTGCTTCTTCTGCATTTTATCAGTGAGCTGAAAGAGCATCCGGGTGACCCGTGGATCAAAAAATATATCTTTCCCGGCGGTGTGGTCCCAAGTCTCAGGGAAATGGTTTCCTGTATGGCGGAGGACGGATTCCATGTCATGGATGTGGAGAATCTGAGGAATCATTACAACAGGACACTTTTGTGCTGGGAGAGGAATTTTAAAGAACATGCCCGGGAAGTGAGGGAGATGTTTGACGAAAAATTTGTCCGTATGTGGGAACTGTACCTGGCGTCCTGTGCGGCAACCTTTCACAATGGGGTGATTGACATTCATCAGGTATTGGCCTCAAAGGGAATTAACAATGAACTGCCCATGGTACGCTGGTATTAAAATAGGATATTTTTAAAATGGCTGCGGCTGCAGAACAAAGACATGTTAGGTCCCTGTTCCGCAGCCGCGGTTGTTTAGGTACAGATTTCTGGCATTCCTGCCAGGTACAGCATTTTTTCCTGGGTAAGGTGGTTAAAGACCGCGATCACCCTTCTAACGCCAATGACGGCAATGACAGTTCCAAGTCCAATCCCTACCAGACGTCCCGCGAAAAGCAGGCTGATTACAAGGGTGAAGGAGATATTCAGCAGGTCAAAGCAGTTTTTGGTAAAGCCCACTTTCCAGCCGGCGCAGTCCGCGATGGCCTGCACAATACCGTCCCCCGGATTAGGGATGATACGCATGTTCAGAGACATGGCTGCCCCGACTCCGGTGAGGACCACAGCCAAAAGCAGAATAAGGGTCCTTCCGGCAAAATTGCCGAAGAAACTGCCTGCATACGCGGTCTGGAATTCAGGGATCCTGTTGGAAAAAAGGTTGAGGAAGCGAGTGAAAACCAGGCTTAAAGGAAGCTGCAGTACATCCATTACCAGTACAAGCTTCAGATTGATCCGGTTGGCATGGGCAAGGGCCGGGCCGCCTCTGTGACCGTATATTTTGCTGCGGACTGTGTGAAGACACATTTCCACAAGGACGAAAATGACGTAGAGGATAAAAGTCATGTCCCCGAAGTTCAGGTTCCAGATGGAAGAAATACTGTAGGAGACAGATATGATGGGAGAAACCCCCAGTCCGGATTTTGTGTTCAGGGAAATACCCAGGGCAAGGAGCAGAAGTCCTGCCACGTAATAAAGTCCCCGGTAAAAAAATGATTTTTTCATGATATGTATGTACTCTTTCTATGTCTGATGATTTCTATCTTATTATCTTATCACACAATCAAATAAAAATGAAGAACATTTCGCTCCCCCTCCGAATATGTTATAGGAGGCAAAAATCGAAACAGATGCGGAGGTATGAGTATGGCGGAGAGAAATAATGGTACAGGGGGGCGGGCTTCGGCCAAGGGACCCTTTGTCTGTGATTCTAAAATGATCTTGTTTTCAGGAAGGCCCACAAGCTGGTATGAGGTGGAGATGGTGACCGGCAGGGCAGATCTGAGGGGCAGCCTGATTCCTGACAGTGATGTGAATGCCATTGGCTGCAATGTGCTGGATTATTATATTTATGGATACGACCAGACAGCAAACCAGCTTGTCCGAGTGGATGACAGCGGTGCGATTGATGTTCTGACACCAAGACCGCAGGGACTGCCTGCGGCTTTTTATCATGTGGGGACTTTGGATCTGAACGGGTACTATTATCTGTACATGTCAGGGGAGCGGAGATTCTACACCGTAGATTTAAGGCCGGGTTCCTCAACATATTTAAAACTGGTGGACCCGGCCTCCGGTTATACCGAACAGACGGACAACTACGGTACAGTGCTCACAGAACCGCTGCAGATTGGAGACTGGGTGTGGCATCCCCGGGAAAATGTCCTGTATGGGGTGGCAGATGACGGGACCGTATACCGGATAGACCCAAACGGTCAGGTGACGGCTCTTGATACTACAGGGCCTAACCCAGGCAGTGTTTTTGGGGCAGCTGTCATGGACCAGAACGGGGTGCTCTATGCGGTATCCAGTGGGGATGGGACTATCTACCGGTATCTGATCGAACAGGACAGAGCCCAGGCAGCCAGATTTTCACAGACGGTGCAGAATACATTCCAGGATGGAACCATGTGCCCTTATGCGGCGCTGGAAGTGGATTTTGGAGATGCCCCTGATATCGGAGGGACAGCCGGCAGCGGGAATTATAATACCCTGCTTACAAGTGACGGGCCCCGTCATCGGATCATTGACGGACTGACCCTGGGACTGCAGATAACAGGGGAGACGGAAGCACACCAGAATGCCGCAGCAGACGGGGATGATCTGGAGAGGCAGATACAGGATGACGCGCTGACGGTTCCTCTGGCCTCCCTGACTGTGACGGATAACACATATCATGTGAACGCGGCTGTCAGGAACCTGACAGGGGCATTGGCCAATCTGTATGGCTGGGTAGACTTTAACAATAACGGATTGTTTGAGGAGGATGAGGCAGTGCATCAGACTGTGCCTTCCAGTTCTCAGACACAGATCATTTCTCTGGATTTTACAGTTCCACCCTCCACACAGCTTCGGCCGGGGCATACATTTTTAAGGCTGCGCCTTACCACGGATGACTTGCCGGAAGGGACGTTACAGGGGCAGGATGCAAGGAGTGTGGGTCCTGCGTCTGACGGAGAGGTGGAGGATTATATCATCGGGATCCAGTCAAGGGCAGAGTTGTCTGTGGAGAAGACGGCTGAACCAGAATTGCTGAATGAGGGAGACCAGATCATCTACACGATCACGGTAAGAAATCAGGGGCCAAATCCGGCCCTGGAGGTACAGCTTACAGATGATATTCCCCCGGAAATCCTTCTGCCGGAGTACAGTACAGACCATGGGGGGACATGGAACCCATGGACGGGCAGTCTGGAGATCGGGGAGATGCAGGCCGGGGAGGAGCGGACAGTCCTTATCCGGGGAAGCTTCAGCAGCAGTACAGCCACTGAGGTGGAGAATACGGCACGTGTCACAACAGCTTCCCAGGATGACAACCCGGATGACAATACCTCCACAGTGGTGACACCGGTGAACCGTTTGGCTGATCTGTCAGTAGCCAAGACCGCAGTTCCATCTGCAGGAATTGCAGGAGAATCCATCGTATTTGAAATAGAGGTGGAAAACAAAGGACCGGATGAAGCCCTGAACGCAAAAATGATGGATCATATTCCGGCAGAACTGGAAAAACCGGAGATCTCTTATGACGGGGGAGTGACTTGGAGGACATTTGAGGGCCAGACCAGTGTATTTGATATACCGGCAGGCGGCAGTGTAATGTTCCATGTCAGAGGGTATATTCCGGCATCGGCCACAGGCAGTTTTTTCAATACCGCAGAGGCACAGTCCGATACACCGGACCCGGATCTGTCAAACAATAAAGATACCATAGAGATACCTGTTGATCAGTGGGCGGATATGACTGTGATAAAAACAGCTTCGGAGACTTCGGTATATGAAGGGGAGAGAATCCAATATGCCGTACTAATTGAAAACAAGGGGCCATCCGATGCGGCGAACGTAACGCTGACAGATGTTGTTCCGGAACAGATCATAGAAATGGAGTTTTCCCTGAATGGTGGAAATGTGTGGAATATCTGGAGCGGTTCGTATACCTGGCCTGTTTTTTTGGCCGGAAGCAGCGTGACTGTGCTGCTGCGGGGGACAGTGGTTTCAGGATTTACCGGTACGTTGATCAATACCGCGCATGTGAGTTCGTCTGTTCCTGACCCAGAGCCGGATAACAATTCATCAGAAGTCCAGGTTGCTGTGGAACCGGGGGCAGATCTGGTATTGACGAAAACGGCAGGTCCGGAAAGTATTATAGCCGGGCAGAGGGTGGTCTACACGATCACAGCCAGAAACGAGGGACCGGGCAGGGCGGAGAATGTAGTGATCCAGGATACGGCATCCCCCTATCTGATGGAGGCAGAGTATTCTATTGACAAAGGAACTACCTGGCTCCCCTGGGGAGGTTCCTATGCCGTCACATCCCTGGATGCGGGAGAACGGGTGGAGGTTTTGCTGAGAGGACGGACAGAGCCTTCCTTTACAGGAAGCCTTGTCAACTCAGCTTTTGTAAGTTCTGACACTCCGGACCCTGAGCCGGACAATAATTCAGATGAGGCGGAGGTAACCGTGGATGCATCTGCAGACCTGTCTGTAAAGAAAAGTGCAGAGCCAAACCCTGCCAGACCGGGGGCGCCTATTACCTATGAGGTCATTGTGAAGAATGCGGGACCGTCGGATGCCCTGCAGGTTACACTGGAAGATGCCATGCCGTCAGCGCTGGTGAATCTGGAATGTTCCAGTGATGACGGGGAAAACTGGTATCCGTGGAACGGCTCATGGACCGCTGCATTTCTGGCAGCAGGTACGTTTGTAAGACTTCTGCTTCGGGGATTTGTGCCCCATAATGCAACGGGACAGCTCTCCAATTTTGCGGAGGTGAGCAGCAGTACAAGAGACCCTTATCCTGACAATAACACATGTAATCTTGTAACACCGGTTGCGCAGATGCCGGAGTTATCTATCACCAAGACTGCTTATCCGGACTGTGCTGTACCATGTGAATACCTGATTTATACCATTCTTCTGGAAAACAGTGGTTCCGCGGACGCATACGGGGTGGTACTTGCCGATTATATTCCAAGGGAGCTGTGGAATCTACAGTTTTCTATAGACGGAGGAAGGACCTGGGCCGAGTGGAAGGGGTCAGAACGTATTGGTACCATAAAGAAAGGGGAAACCGTGGCGCTACTCATCGCAGGCATGGTCCACGCAAGAGCCTGCGGTGTTATTACAAACACGGCGTCTGTATTCAGCTCCGGTTCGGAAGAATATTTTCCGGATGACACGGTTACCATGACCACACCGGTAAAAAGATGCCGCTGTTGTGAACCCGCAAGGCCAATGCCTTTGGAAAAGAGCAGGGTGTATCAGGAATTTTTCGATCAAATGCCATAAGGATAAGATAACAGCTGGGCCGCGCTGCAGATTCCTGTAAAGGAAAGCAGCAGTGCAGCCCTCAGCGTGTCCGGAAATGTAACAAAATGTTCACGTGACAGATGGGCAGGTTCTGTTATAATAGACATAATATATTATAAATGTCTATAATTTCTAAAGGCCTATTGACATAGCCGGAGAGGAGAAGCAGCATGAATTTTGTCATAGAACACCTTTCAAAAGCTTTCGAGAAAAAGCAGGTACTAGAAGATATTTCTTTTACATTTGACAGCGGAAAGATTTATGGATTGCTGGGAAGAAACGGAGCAGGCAAAACCACACTTTTTAACTGTCTGAACCGGGATTTAAGGGCAGACGGAGGTGCGTTTTTTCTGCTGGAGAATGGGGAGAAAAAAGAGATCAGCGCAGAGGATATCGGGTATGTGCTGTCAACGCCCACTGTACCGGAATTCCTGACAGGAAGGGAGTTTTTAAAGTTTTTCATTGATATCAATGAAAGCAGTATTGCAGATAAAAAATCGGAGGACGCGTATTTTTCCATTATGAATATTGAGGAGGAGGACAGGGACAAGCTTCTGAAAGACTACTCCCATGGCATGAAAAATAAGATGCAGATGCTGATCAATATAATCGCACAGCCCAGGCTTCTTCTTTTGGATGAACCGCTGACCTCCCTGGATGTGGTGGTGGCGGAGGAGATGAAACAACTTCTGCGCTCGTTAAAGCAGGACAGGATCATTATTTTTTCCACCCATATTATGGAGCTGGCCCTGGATTTGTGTGATGAGATCGTAATTCTCAACCACGGGGAGCTGGAGGTGGTGGACCAGTCCAATCTGGACAGCGGGGAGTTTAAGGACAAGATCATACGGGCACTGAAGGAGGAGGAGAATGATTAGGACATTTCGTATTTCTTTTTCGCTGAAAAATACATATCGGGTGAATACGATCCTTTATTCCATAAAACAGATTCCTCTTGTGAAAAAACTTCTGCCGGAAAGCCTGTATAAAAGCAGAGGGCTGAAGATATCAGCGAATATCCTGGCTGTGCTGTGGGAACTAATCAGTACATTTTTAGGAAAGTTTTTATATCTTCTGATTCTGGTATTTGGGATAGGGGCGAATTATGAGAACCTGGGGAACGGGACGCTGTTTGTACATATTTTGTTCTTTCTCACTATAATCGGTGCTTATATGAATACTTATATGTTTAACCCCAGCAATGACAAGTATTATGCCATGCTTTTGATGCGTATGGACGCCAGGTCTTATACACTCACCAACTATGTGTATCATATGGGGAAATGCATTCTGGGGTTTATGCCGTTTCTTATCCTGCTGGGAGTGGGAAGAAATATTCCTCTTTGGTGTTGTCTGCTGTTTCCGTTTTTTATTGTATCTGTCAAAATGCTTATAGCCTGGAATTATCTTGCTGATTTTAAAAAGAGCGGGGAAAGCAAGGATGAAAATTTACCGGGCAGACTGACCTGGGGGTTGACAGCAGTATTCCTGGCGGCTGCCTATGGACTGCCGTATTTGGGGATTATCCTGCCGCTGTGGTTTATGGCTGCAGTTATGCTCTTATCTCTGGCCGGAGCTTTTGCGGCAGCGGTTTATATGGCGAAATTTGATGGTTACAGGGAATTGTACCAGCAGCTTCTAGCTAAATTCAGAAGCGGAATGGATTTCAAACAGACCGCAAAAGCAGCCGTTGAGGAGCAGAACCGAAAGCTGATCAGCCAGGATAGGGGAATTACAAGTGATAAGAAGGGCTTTGAATTTTTTAATGAGCTTTTTGTGCGGAGACATCAGAAGATCCTGTGGAGATCCGTGAAAAGGCAGGCTATGATCTGTCTGTTCCTTTTTGTGGGAATACTGTTTCTGGTCCGGATCAATGAGGATGTCAGAAGGCAGATAAACAGGATGCTCATGGTGTTCCTGCCGTATTTTGTGTTTATCATGTATATGATCAACCGGGGGACAAGTTTTACACAGGCATTGTTTATGAATTGTGACCACAGTATGCTCACCTATTCTTTTTATAAGAGGCCGGAGTTTATTTTAAAGTTGTTTAGGATCAGGCTTCGGGAGATCATCAAGGTAAATCTGCTGCCTGCGGGAGTGATTGGAGTGGGGCTTCCGGTGCTTTTGTATTTCTCCGGCGGGACGGATAATCCCCTAAATTATCTGCTGCTTTTTGTGTCAGTTCTGGCTTTGAGCGCGTTTTTTTCGGTGCATTATCTGACTTGCTATTATCTGCTGCAGCCGTATAATGCGGGAACAGAGGTGGTCGGGGGGACGTATAAGATTGTTACCTGGGTGACTTATATTGTGTGCTTTGCGTTCATGAATCTGCGGATGAGTACGCTGGTGTTTGGGTCGGTGGTGACGTTTTTTTGTGTGGTTTATTGTGTGGGGGCTTGTGTTGCGGTTTATCGGGTGGCGGATAAGACGTTTCGGCTTCGGAATTAGGAAGGGGGGACGGAAGGAGCGGCGGCCGGGAATGCGTGGGGAAGGGAAAAATAAGATGAAAGAGGAAGCGCTGTTGTATGGTGGGATACAGTGGCGCTTTTTTAGTGTTTGTTATTTGACTGAGGCTTTGAGGTGTTTGCGGATTGTTTTAGTATAAAAGTATTTCATAATGGATACTGTTTTAAAGATGACATACAGGTGTCGTGTTTGGGTGTTATACTTATGGTAGGGCTAGAGCAGATATGAAAAGCTGCGGACCGTTGAGTGTATATAGAAATAGTATGGAGGAAAAGATATGAAGTATGATTGGAGAAAGCAGGAGAAGGAATTGTACAGTCCCCGGGGGAAGGCGGTGGTTGTGGAGGTTCCAAAACAGAAGTTTATTATGATAAGCGGAAAAGGGGATCCGAATCAGGATGCGTTTTCTGAGCGGGTTGGCGCGCTTTATGCTCTTGCCTATAGTATAAAGATGCGGTATAAGGCGGAACATAAAGGGGCAGGGCAGGATGAGATGGAAGAATTCGCAGTGTATCCCCTGGAAGGTGTTTGGGATATGGATGACGAAGCGGGGGCTGAAGCCCATGTGCTGGAGGATAAGGCGCGGTTGATCTATACGGTTATGATACGTCAGCCGGACTGTATTACAGAGGAAAGGTATCGGGAAGCTCTTGGGGAAGTGAAGAAGAAAAAACCGAATCCTCTGTTGGATGAGATCACTTTCCGTACGTGTGAGGAGGGACTGTGTGTGCAGATACTTCACACGGGGCTGTTTGATGACGAGCCGGAATCTTTTGAAAAAATGGACCTATTTCTGAAGGAAAACCAACTGGAGAGAAAGGGACACACGCACAGGGAAATCTACTTAAAAGATATGAGCCGCACGTCACCGGAAAAAATGAAAACAATCCTGCGGTACAGGGTTTGTGAAAAACAGTAAAAAAATAAAACAGTCTCATTGCATAATTAACTGTAAGCGGGTATCCTTAAAGCATAAAGGAGGTGTCCTATATGGCAAATGAAGATAAAAAGGATTTTAACGCCATGCTGCATAAAGACACAGGTATGCCTAAGGTACAGACCGTGACGGACGAGAAGACAATACAAAAGTATGGGGGAAGCAGGATGTATTTTGCCCCGCCGCTGCATTATGATGAGGTTATGAAGCGTATCCCAAAGGGACGGCTGACCACAGTGGGGGAAATCCGCAGCTATTTTGCCGAAAGCGGTCATGCGGACTTTACAGACCCCATCACAGCCGGTATCTTTGTATCTATAGCAGCCTGGGCCAGTTACCAGAGGACTGAGGATATTACGCCTTACTGGCGCACACTGAAGGCCAGCGGGGAGCTGAATCCCAAATATCCCGGCGGAGTGGAGGCTCAAAAGGAAAAACTGGAGGCAGAAGGCCACAGCATTGGGCAGAAGGGCAGAACAAATATAAAATATTATGTGAAGGACTTTGAGAAAGCATTGTACCCTTTGACATAGAAGAAAAGAATATTACAGGATATAAGGCTCTGAGGCAGTACATGCACCAGGGTCTTATTCAACTGTATTCACCCAAAAGTGACGAATCTCTCACTTAAAAGTCACCGGAATGTAATCGGTAAGTTCTATGATATGAGTGAAGTACAAGAAAAGGAGGCTCATAGAATGGAGTTTTTAAAAGTTGATGATCTATGTAAGGTCTATGGCAGGGGGGAGAATCAGGTCACTGCGCTCGATCATGTTTCACTGACTATTGAGAAGGGGGAATTTACTGCGATCATCGGTTCTTCCGGTTCCGGCAAATCTACTTTGCTCCATGCCATTGCCGGTGTGGATGTGCCCACAGACGGGAAGGTGTATCTGAACGGGCAGGATGTGTATTCCCAAAGCAATGAAAAGCTTGCTGTTTTCCGCAGGCGGCAGGTGGGGCTGATCTATCAGTTTCACAATCTCATCCCTACTTTGAATGTGGTGGAAAATATAACGCTGCCTATCCTGATGGATAAGCGCAAAGTCAACAAGGAGCGGCTCAATGACCTGCTGAACCTGCTTGGGCTGCAGGAACGCAGGACGCATTTGCCAAACCAGCTTTCAGGAGGCCAGCAGCAGCGTGTAGCCATTGGGCGCGCCCTGATGAACGCACCCCAGGTCATGCTTGCCGATGAGCCTACAGGCAGCCTGGACAGCCGTAATGGACACGAGATCATCAAACTGCTGAAAGAAAGTAATCAAAAATATGGGCAGACCCTGCTCCTTGTGACCCATGATGAAAATATTGCCCTGCAGGCCAACCGTATCATTGGGATATCTGACGGAAAAGTGGTGCGGGATGAGAGGCAGGTGGCACGGTAATGAACATTTTTCATAAAGTAGCCCTGCAGGGACTAAAAAAGAACCGGACCAGGACCCTTGTAACTATTATCGGGGTTGCCCTGTCAGCCGCCCTGATCACAGCGGTGGCTGCCTTTGCCGTGTCTCTGCAGAATTATATGATAAACGGGGCAGTGGTAAAATACGGGGACTGGCACATTATGTTTCCGGATGTGGATTCCGTTTTTGTACAGGAACAGACTGCTGACAGCAGAGCCGCAGGCGTGACGTCCGCGGAGAATATAGGCTATGCGGTGCTTGAGGGCGGAGAAAATCCTGATAAACCGTATTTATTTATCTCCGGGTTTGACCGGGAAACTTTTGATATGCTTCCAATCAGCATTTTGTCAGGCAGGATGCCGGAGAACGGCAGCGAAATACTTGTCCCGGCCCATGTTGCGGCAAACGGCGGCGTTCAGATTTCGGTTGGTGATACGCTTACCCTTTCGGTGGGAGCCCGCCAGGCCGGGGATGAGAGACTCAGCCAGCACGATCCTTACCGGGCAGGTGAGGAAATGCTGGTTTCCACGGCAGAGAAAACCTATACGGTTGTGGGGATCTGCCAAAGGCCGTCTTTTGAGGAGTACGCTGCACCGGGATACACGCTGATAACTATGGCAGATGAGGCAGAGACAGCAGGACGTTTCAGCGCGTTTGTTACCATGGAGAAACCGGGACAGGTCCGTTCTTACGCCAAGAGCGTGGGGGAAGGCCATGCTTATGTGCTGAATGATGATGTACTGCGTTTTATGGGGATTTCAGACGATAAGCTGTTCAATACAATACTTTATTCCATTGGTATCATAATGGCTGCCCTGGTTATGCTGGGGTCTGTATTTTTGATCTATAATTCCTTTCATATCTCATTAAATGAACGTACACATCAGTTTGGTATTTTAATGTCAGTCGGCGCTACGGAAAAGCAGCTTAGAAATTCTGTGCTGTTTGAAGGGATCTGTATCGGTGCGATCGGTATTCCAATGGGCATTCTGATCGGTATTCCGGGTATCAAGCTGGTACTTGCTCTTGTGGCAAAGAACTTTGCCAACGTACTTTATGCCAATGTACCACTGACTTTGAAGGTGTCGGTTCCCGCGCTTTTGGCGGCTGGGGTGATCAGTATGATAACCATTCTGATCTCAGCCTATATTCCGGCAAAGAAGGCGGCAAGAACACCTGTGATGGAGTGTATCCGCCAGACCAATGAGATCAAGGTGGACGCCAAACACGTAAAGACAGGAAAATTCACATGGCGTTTCTACGGCCTGGAGGGAATCCTGGCATCAAAAAATTTCAAGAGAAATAAGAGGCGGTACCGCAGTATTATCTTATCTCTGACTCTGAGCGTGCTTCTGTTTGTGGCATCCAGCTCTTTTGTTACAGACTTGAAACAGGCATCAGAACAGGCAAAGGTGGTCACTGACTTTGATATCGGCCTTGATGCCAAGAATATGGATGACGGGGAAATGCTGGAGATTTTCGAGAAGCTGAAAACAGCCAAAGATGTTACGGGAAGCTCCTATCAGTCTGTTATGAAGTACACCTGCGCGGTTTCCACGGAAGAACTCTCAGAGGATTACCGGAAGTCTGCGAATGGAGTGCTGCAGGAGGGGACAGAGAATCTGTCCGCTGAAATTCAGTTTCTTGACGACAACACCTTTCTGAAAATTGCGCAGGATCTGGGTCTGTCGTTAGGTGAATATACCATGAAGGATACCGGCATGGGGGAAGAGGTGAAGCTGATCGCTGTTGCTAAAATGGAGGATAACAGCGGAGAGGCTGAAGATGTGAGCCAGCTTGCTGATCTGTTCAGGAATCCTACCGAGGAGGTCACTGTCATTCCGAAAGCAAATGGGAAGCCAATTATGGAATGGGGACAAAATGTAAGAATTACCTGTGTGGAAACCGTACCTCCGGACACCCCGTCCTTTTCGGGCAGCTATGAGCAGCAGCCATACTTTTTTCAGATCATGGCACCCTGGTCTCTTAAAGACAAGCTTGTACCACCCAATCTTTTGGTGGATGTCAGAGGCAAAGGCCTTACCTTTTTATCGGATGTTCCGGCACAGTCCACAGCACAGATGCAGGACATAATAGATGGGACAGGGATCACCTCGGACTACACGCTGCAAAATATCTACGGCCTTTTGGATCAAACCCGCAATATACTTTTCATCGTGAATCTGTTTGCGGTTGTCTTTATCACCATGATCTCGCTGATCGCGGTGGCCAATGTGTTCAACACCATTTCCACTAACATCAAACTGCGGAGACGTGAGTTTGCCATGCTCCGCTCTGTGGGTATGTCGGACCGGGATTTCAATAAGATGATGCGTTTTGAGTGCGTTCTTTATGGGCTGCGGACCCTGTTGTTCGGACTGCCCATCTCTGCCATCTTCTCCTGGATCATTTATAAGGGAATGGTTATGGGGGGAGGTACGAAGATCGCATTTATATTTCCATGGAGCAGCCTGGCCATCAGTATACTTGGCGTTTTCCTGGTGATATTTATCACTATGCTGTACGCAACAGAGAAGATACGAAAAGAAAATATCATAGATGCACTTAGGGATGATATGGGCTGATCCTGTAAAGGCAGCCGGTTGAGAGACCGGAGGACTGGAGTTTGAAAGGATGACCATGAAAAGAAGAAATCCGCTGTGCTGGCAGGGATTCCCAACGCGCCGTCTGTCTATTTACTGGAGGTCAATAAAGAGCTGGCTTCCCAGCGTGTGGATCAAGTGCTGAACAGCATGGTACGGCACAAGATCATCACCCGGGAGGAAGCCGACACAATAAGAAGCATGGATGACAGCGATTAAGAGGAGAGTATAGCATGATAAAAAACGCACTGGAAACGGTGCGTTTTTGCGTGTCCGTAAATATTTACCAGATGCAGGAAAGGTATTGACAGAAGGGGAATAATGTATTAGTATTAAAAATGAGAATATTATATGAATTGAGAATAATAAGCGGCAGTATGTGAGAAAGGGAGGTGCATCAAATGGATGGAACGGACCTGGCAAAAATAGTTATGAATCCGGTGAGAATGCGGATCGCCCAGTATCTTCTTCTCCATGAACACGGCACAACCGTGCAGATTGGGGAAGAGTTGAGCGACGTGCCAAAGGCCAGCCTGTACAGGCATATGAGGATCCTGGAGGATGCGGGGCTGATACAGGTGGTGCAGGAGAACAAAAAACGGGGAACTGTGGAGAAGGTTTATAAGCTCAATCAGGATAACCCTTTGGACAGCAAGGAACCGGGGAAAGAGGAGATCGGACAGCTTATACACAGCTCCCTTTTAGGGATCATGGGGGAATTCCAGCGGTATCTGAAGAGAGATGATGTGGATCCGCGGAAGGATATGATATCTCTGTCATCTGTGGTTCTTCTTTTGTCAGACGAAGAATTTCAGGAGTTTTTTGGAAAGCTGGGGGAACTCTACAGCAGTGTTCTGGATCATCAGCCGGACGGGAAGCGGAAGCCGAGAAAACTGACCCTTATCTCATCCCCTGTAACAGAAGAAAAGAAAAAGAAAGAAGGCCTGGGCCGGGAGGAAAGAAAATGTTAGAGATCAGAAATTTTTCAAAGACTTATAAAGGTGGAAAGCGTGCGGTCAGTGACCTGAACCTGCATGTGGAGGCTGGGGATATCTACGGTTTTATCGGACATAACGGGGCAGGCAAGAGTACCACCATAAAGGCAGTGGTAGGTGTTCTGGAATTCGAGGAGGGCGAGATCCTGATTGACGGCAGGGATATCAGGAAGTCACCTGTGGAATGTAAGCAGATACTGGCTTATATTCCGGATAATCCTGATCTGTATGAGCATTTAACAGGAATCCAGTACCTGAATTTTGTAGGTGACATTTACGGGGTTGGGGCAAAAGAGAGGAAAGACCTGATCCAGAAATACGGTGATATGCTGGAGATCACCAGCAGCCTTGGGGACTTGATCTCTTCCTATTCCCATGGAATGAAACAGAAGACAGCCCTTATCTCCGCACTGATCCACAAACCTAAACTCATGGTGCTGGATGAGCCGTTTGTAGGGCTTGACCCCAAGGCAACCCATACACTGAAGGAAGTCATGCATGAGATGTGTGAGAACGGCAGCGCGATCTTTTTTTCCACCCATGTTCTGGATGTTGCGGAGAAACTTTGTAATAAGATAGCGATCATCAAGGGCGGAAGCCTGATGGTGGCAGGCACCACGAAAGAGCTGACCCAGGAGGAATCTCTGGAAAGCCTGTTCCTGGAGGTGATCGACCATGACAAAGAGTAAATGCTGGCTGCTTTTTAAGACCCAGATGAAAAATGAATTCGGCAGGAGCCTGAAATCCAAGGGGCGTAAAATAACCTTCTTTGCGGTAGGCCTGGTTGTATTGATGATTGCCTTTTACGCCTATATGCTTGCCTACGGCCTGGGAAGCATGGGAATGGAAGAAGTGATCCCCAGCTACGGCGTTGCCATCACAGGGCTGATCACCTTGTTCTTTACCGCGCTCAAGACAAACGGGGTATTGTTTGCCTATAAGGAATATGACATGATGATGTCCTTTCCGGTGAAAACCAGCACGGTGATAGCCAGCCGATTTCTGACTATGTATGTGCTGAACCTGCTTCTGACAGCGGTTGTCCTGATCCCTATGGGGGTCGGATATGCGCTCTATGCAGTCCCGGGTGTGGGATTTTATCCGGAATGGATACTGGGGATACTGGCAGCACCGCTGATCCCCACCACGCTTGCGGCTCTGCTTGGCACACTTATCATTCTCTTTTCATCCAGATTTAAATATGCAAACGCGGTGGTTACAGTGATTTCCATTGCCGCCACACTTGCGGTGCTGGTGCTGTCTATGGGAATGGGACAGTTTGCGGAAGATCTGGATATGAGCCAGATCCATTCTATCAGTGAAATGATCCTGGAGCAGGTCCACAGGCTCTATCCGCCTGCAGCCCTGTTTTTCCACGGGATCGTCAGGGGAGATATTGTGGCTATGGCCGGCTTTTTATTGGGGTCCCTTTTGTGGTTTTATCTTTTTGTAAAGCTGATATCCCCGGTTTATAAAAGGCTGAACACCTCACTGGTGACTTATCATTCCCGTTCAGATTATAAGCTGACAGAGCTGAAGGCATCATCCCAGATAAATGCCCTCTACCGGAAAGAATTGAAACGCTTCTTTTCCTCCACGATCTACTGCCTGAATATGGGGATGGGGTGTCTGATGACCCTTGTTCTTACAGTTGCCATGACCTTTATAAGCAGTGAACAGCTTGACGCAATGACAGGGATCCCCAACATGACAGAAATGGTATCCAGGGTTCTGCCATTTGCAGTCAGCGCTTTGCTGTCCATGAGCTGTACTACCTGTATTTCCCTGTCATTGGAGGGTAAGAACCTGTGGATATTAAAATCCATGCCCATTGATGATATGACCATTTGCAAAAGCAAGATTTTAATGAACCTTACCCTGCAGATCCCGGCTGCTCTGCTGGCGGCCCTGGTCATCAATATCCGGTTCCCCCTGACACTGTCCATGAGGATCCTCATGTTTGCAACCCCTGTGGTGTGTGCGCTTTTTAATACCCTGTGGGGGATGTTCATCAATCTGAAAATGCCGGATTACAACTGGACTTCCGAGACTGTACTGGTGAAGCAGAGTCTGCCGGCTATGGCAGGTATGCTGGGCGGCCTTGTGGGAGGCATAATTCCGGTGCTGGCTGTTTTGGTGTTACAGAAAATAGATGCAGGCCTGCTTACAGCAGCCATCACAGCAGTTGTTCTGCTGGGCGCCTGGGGACTTTGGGGGCAGATCAAAAAATCAAAGATTTGATATTCTGCCTCACCAGAAAAAGGATGCTACTGTTCAAGTCAAGGGACTCCGCATTGTCAGGCAGATCGTGGAGGCGCACAAGGGCAGTGTGGAATTTGTAAAAAAGGAATGGGAGGATGGATACGCAGCAGAGATCCATATGCAGACAGACGCCCGGAATGGTGTTCCGGGCATCTGGGCAGAAATTATTTTTCTTTTTTCTTTTCTTTTTGAGTATTTTCCATGGATGCGGGATAATTGTTTCCGTTGTTATTGCCGCAGCTAATGCCTTTCCTTACGGGAGCGAAAAGAAATCCTTTGATAACGCCCAGATAAAAGAAACAGTGGATCATCAGGATTTTTTCTGCAAGTGTCCAGTCTCTTTTGAAGAACTCTTTGATTTTTTCTAACATAGCGCAGTGATCTCCTTTGATAAATTTGGGTGAATAGTAATGGTTCTGTTTTTCAGTATAAGGTATAAAAGGAGTAATGTAAACGGGAGCAGCGTCAGAATAGATAATGCAATACTCTGTTGTAGCCGTTTTTATACTGCTCCGCCTGATTGTACTCGGCTTTTCCCACATAAGTGTCGATCAGGTCGTAAACAAGGTTGTAGTATTTTCTGCGTTCTGTTCTCTCGGGAGAAAGATAAGCAGCTTTGTCTATCTGATAGCCCTCCAGAAAACTATCAGTGATCATCCATCCTGAGGCCATTTCAAAGTCAGGGTCACCCCATATTGCCCGGTCTCCGTCTATAATTGCAGCTAGGCTCCAGGAATCCTTGTTCATTTTCAACAGCAGGTTACCTTCCCAGAGGTCTGTGTGAACCAGGCATGGAAGGGTGATCTTATCAAACAGCGGCTTATTTTCGGAGAACAGGGAGAGGATTGCATCCGCTTCCTGCCGGGTAAAGGCATTGTGATTTACAGAGCGTTCCAGAATGTCAGAGACATAGTGGTGCAGAAAAGCATACCAGGACGTAAAACCACGGTCATGCATACAGTCATAGATACATCCGAACTGCCGGGAAGTGATGCTGTGCATGACTGCCGCTAACCGGCCTGCCTCCTTATGAAGACTTTTCTTTTCCTCTTCGGGAAGACCTGCTTTTAACAGGACTGTGCTGTCCCAATATTCCGTCAGCATAAAATCCCTGCCCAGCAGACTGTGCGATGTGTCTGTGACCAGGATGCGGGGACAGGGAATGTCATGGCTTTCAAATAGCTCGTATACATGGGCTTCCGCTTCCATCAGATGCTCCTCAAAACCAAGAAGCAGGTGACGGTTTACCGGACCAAGGCGGAGAATGACCTTTTTATTGTCGGGGCCGCAGACTAATTGGTATGTGGTATTAAAAAGTCCGCCTTCCATGAGCCGGGCTTCCCTGATGTCCCGTGTGTTAAGGTGGCGGGAGGTGATTCTTTTCATATCTTCCGGGGTGATCTCCCGGAAAAGGCTGCTTTCTGTATTCATTTGTTTCATTTCCTCCTTTGGGAGCTGTCTCCGATGACCTTTTTGATCCGGCGTCCGGAGCAGAGATTTTAACTTATCATATAAAATGTGTGAGGGACTGCCCAGTGTAAAAATTCCAGTTTTACCATCTAAACTTGATATATAAAAATGGGCAGGGTATAATAAGAATCATTATGCGGAATTTACTGGGTTTGAGCTGATCTTAGGTATATAAAGTTCACACTACCAAAGGGATAGGGGAGGAAATAAAATGAATTTAAAAGAGTTTAAATGGACGCGTATGCCAAAGAGCTATAAAATATGTGATGATAAAATTGAAATTGTAACAAAACCCCATACGGATTTGTGGCAGAGAACTTATTATCATTTTCAAAATGATAATGCCCCGGTTTTACAGCTTGAAACGGATGAAAAATATTTTAGTTTTGTTGTAAAAGCAGATTTTGCAGAAAGTCATCATAGATTTGATCAATGCGGTGTCGTTATGTATCTGGACAGCGAAAACTGGTTAAAAGGCTCTATAGAGTATGAAAATGAAGCATACCAGCATCTGGGAAGTGTTGTAACCAATCATGGATATTCGGATTGGGCTACTACCGCTATAGATGCTTCTGTTAAATCCATGTGGTATCGTTTAAGCAGAAGAGAAGATGATTATTGTATAGAGTGTTCTTTTGACGGGATTACTTTTAGCCAGATGAGAGTGTGCCATATGTTTAAGGGCGGGGAAAAAGTTGCCTTTGGCATTTATGCCTGTTCCCCGGAAGACTCTTCCTTTAAAGCAGTTTTCACTCATATGCAAATCATGGAATGCCAGTGGAAAGCACATGATGGACAGCAGCCGGATATGGATTAAAGGGTAAAAACGGAGCTGTACACCACCTTATAATTTAAATGTAGGACAGGGCTGTCGCACGTTTTAGTGCTTCAGCCCCTTTAAAGAACCGGATTATTCAATGCCCGATTTGATGGATGAAATGATATTATATTCACGGTACAATATATGTAGAGTTCGTTGGGGGAATATTCCCATGCGGCCTGGTGCATCTGAATTTTCACATGAAACCGTAGTCCTGATATAACTGCATCCGATCATCTTTGTTCTCTGCCGCATGAAGGATTTTATCCAACCCATTTTCTGCCGCCAGCTTTTCCACTACTTTTTCATACGGTCAGCGCAGTAAATGCGCAGACCTGTCTGAACTGTTACTTAAAATGACCATCTATGAACCAACATCGGCAATGTGGCGGGAGAGGATTGAGGAACTTTAAACAGCGCCGGGAATGGTGCTGCCGCTGTGTGAGGAAATCCGAAAGCTGACTTGACACTGGTCTGTGAGAGTGCTACACTAAAATTCCTTTCCAAAGGATCGGAAAGCTCTACCACGGGTTTCCCTGGCAAAATCCAGGGATATAGTGACCGCTTGGCAAGATATTTTTAATATTACTACCAGGAGGAAAAACAAAATGATCGAAGTGCAGCATCTGTGCAAAACCTTCCGCGTGGCAAAGCGCGGTGCAGGATTTGGACAGGCAGTAAAGACTCTGTTCCATCGGGAATATGAGGAAGTGAAGGCGCTGGATGACGTCTCCTTTTCCATCAGGGAGGGAGAAATGGTTGGGTATATTGGCCCAAACGGCGCGGGAAAGTCATCTACCATTAAAATCCTCAGCGGAATCCTTACTCCGGACAGCGGCGTGTGCCGGATCAGCGGAAAGGTTCCCTGGAAGGACCGTACGGCTCACGTAAAGGATATCGGTGTTGTCTTTGGACAGCGGACGCAGCTTTGGTGGGATGTGCCGGTCATGGATTCTTATGAGCTTCTGAAGGACATTTACAGCATATCTAATGACACATATCAGTCCAATCTGGAGGAGCTTACTTCCCTGCTGAATTTATCAGAACTGCTGAAAACACCGGCCAGACAGTTGTCCCTGGGCCAAAGAATGCGCTGTGAGATCGCGGCATCTCTGCTTCACAGCCCCAAGATCCTGTTTCTTGACGAACCCACCATTGGACTGGATGCAGTGTCAAAGCTGGCGGTGCGGGATTTTATTGTGAAATGCAATGAGAAATATCATACCACCGTCATCCTGACCACCCACGATATGCAGGACATTGAAGCGCTGACAAACAGAATTATTCTCATTGGCAAAGGGAAGATCCTGCTGGACGGTACCCTTTTTGATATACCGGGAGTGGGAAAGGGGTTGGACCAGGCAGTGGCGGATTTATACCGTCGTTTCCGTATATAAGGGGGCGGTGTATATGAAAAAGTATCTGTCTTTTTTCCGGCTCCGTTTCTCCATGGGGCTTCAGTACCGTGCCGCAGCGGCAGCCGGGGTCGTGACTCAGTTTGCTTGGGGAGGCATGGAAGTGCTGGTATTCCGTGCATTTTACCGGGCAGACCCAGGGGCTTTTCCCATGACGCTGCAGGCGACCTGTTCCTACATATGGCTTCAGCAGGCATTTCTGGCCCTGTTCATGGCCTGGCTTATGGAAAATGAAATCTTTGACTGTATCAGAAACGGCAATGTCTCCTATGAGATGTGCCGCCCTCTGGATATTTATAACATGTGGTTTACAAGAAGTGTGGCCAACCGTGTTTCAAAGGCAGTTCTGCGGTGTATGCCTATTTTGTTTGTAGCTGCAGTGGTTCCCGCCCCTTATGGCATAACACTGCCTGTTTCCCCGGAGGCAGCCGTTTTGTTTGCGGCGGGTATGGTGTTGGGAGTGCTGGTAGTGACAGCGTTCTGTATGCTTGTGTATGTGATTACCTTTTTCACCATTTCACCGGATGGGGTGCGGATGGTGGCAGTCTCGGCAGTGGAACTGCTGGCCGGAAGTATCATACCCATTCCCTTCTTCCCGGATTCTGTGAGAAAGATTCTGGAACTGCTGCCCTTTGCAGCCATGCAGAATGTGCCTCTTCGTATTTACAGCGGGGATCTGGCAGGAGAGGCGGCAGTAACTGCGCTTTTGCTGCAGGTATTCTGGCTGGTAGTTCTGGTTCTTATGGGAAAGCTTCTGATGCGCAGGGCAGAGAAGAAGATTTCCGTGCAGGGAGGGTGAGAGGATGGGATATTTGCGGTTATATAAAAAGTATCTGCAGATCCAGATACAGAGCATGATGCAGTACAAAGCCTCCTTTTGCCTTACGGCTGTGGGGCAGTTTCTGGTGTCCTTCAATGTGTTTCTGGGTGTGTATTTTATGTTTCAGAGATTCCATGAGGTGGAGGGATTTACATACAGCCAGGTGCTTCTGTGTTTTGCGGTCACACTGATGGAGTTTTCTCTGGCGGAAGCTTTTGCCAGAGGGTTTGATACCTTTTCCTCCACGATCAGCAACGGGGAGTTTGACAGGATCATGGTGCGGCCGAGAAATGAGATCTTCCAGGTGCTGGCAGGCAGGATCGAGCTTACCAGGATCGGAAGAATGCTGCAGGCAGTGGTGATGTTTGCATACGGGATCGCCAAAAGCCATGTGGAGTGGACATGGGATAAAGTGCTGACTGTGGTGTTCATGCTGCTTGGAGGGACTGGGGTTTTTACCGGGATTTTTCTGATTTACGCGGCAGTCTGTTTCTTTACCATCGAAGGGCTGGAATTTATGAATGTGCTTACAGACGGGGCACGGGAATATGGAAAATATCCGGTTGCCATTTACGGAAAGAGAGTTTTACAGTTCTGTACTTTTGTTGTGCCCTATGCGCTGATCCAGTATTATCCGCTTTGTTATATATTGGAGCAGGACAGCAGAAGATTTTATATGTTCCTGCCGCTTTTGGGAGGTGTTTTTCTGCTGCCTTGTTTTGTTCTGTGGAAGATAGGGGTGAGGCATTATAAGTCGGTAGGGAGCTGAGGTAACAGTTCAGCTTTTCTCTGTCCTGCGAGGTGCTGCCTTGTAATTGCAAGGCAATCCCGAGACAGCCACGCGCCAGACTGCGGTTTATGCAGTCTGTGTGCATGTTTTTGCTGCTATGAAGACGGAAGGCTGAATAGTAACGAGCTGAGTGATGCGCAGCAGAGTCCGGGTTTACTTTTTCTGCCGCCGGCGGTAGAATAGGGATAAGAGCAAGAGTCCGGAGGAAGGATATGGCAGAGGGATACGAACATTCAGAGGAAAAAGATTATCTGGAAGAGATGCTGGATAATTTTGCAAAAGCCACAGAGCTGGGAATCATAGCGGTCAACACTTACGGCGAAGTTTTCCTTGCCAGTAAGGACTACTATGCGTGTGCATACTGCCGCCAGGTACAGAATACAGAGGTGGGGAGGGCGCGCTGCAGACGTACCTACAAGAAGGCGTGCAAGCAGGCATTTTTGTGGCGGGAGCCGTATTTTTTTGTATGCCATGCCGGACTTGTCATGTGGGCAGTCCCAATCTATGCGGATGGGACGGAGGTGGGGGCTGTCATGTGCGGACAGGTCCTTTTGTGGGAACCGGACCATATTTTCTGCCAGGATGCGGAGAAATTCTGCCTTAATGAGAACGATAGGCGGGAAATGGCCCAGGGCGTGAAAAAGCTGCGCGTGATCTCTGCAAACCAGTGTCAGTCCTCTGCGAATCTCCTTCAGGTCATGATGCAATATCTTTCCAAGACACAAAACGTCATTTTCATGGACCAGAAGAATCTTATGAGCTGGCGTGACGCCATGACCGCCAGGATAGAAGAGAGAAAAAAGACACTGGAAAACGAAAAATTTGACTGGTCAGTTTATCTGAAAAGGGAGAAACGCTATCTCCAGTATGTGCGTATGGCTGACAAGGAAAAAATACAGAACATGCTGGAGATGCTCTTCACGGATATAGAGATACTGTGTTCCTACGACAAATCTCTTGTGAAGTCGGCGCTCCATGATTTTATGGCAGTGACTGCCAGGGCTATTGTGGAGGCCGGGGCGGACAGCGAGGTGGTCATGAACGGTGTGAAACATTACAGGCAGGATATGAAGCGTGTGGAGAACATTGAGGAGATGATGGAACTCACCTATCGGATGCTGAACCGCTGGTTTGACAGCATTTACCTTCTGGGGACAGATGATCATATCAGTGTCATGAAAAATGTCAGAGAGTACATAGAAGAGAATTTTGACAGAAAAATCACCCTGGATGATATCTGCAGCCATGTTTTTTTAAGCAGATCCTATCTCTGTACCTTATTTCGGCAGAAGACCGGGGGGACCATAAATGATTATATTCTGAGGGTCAGGATTGAAAAATCCATAGAACTAATGGGAAACAGGGAATTAAGTATAAAAGAGATCATGAAACAATGCGGCTTTGAAAGCCAGAGTTATTATACAAAAACATTCCATAGGCTGATAGGGGTCAATCCGGGACAGTACAGGAACAAGTTCTTATAGGAGATGCAGAATGGATATATATGAAGAGATCAGACGGAACCTCCTGAGCGGGAAGGCCGATGAGGTGGTAAATTTGGTAAAAAAAGCGATCGCTGTCTGTTATCCTCCGGAATCGTTGCTAAAGGAAGGGCTGATTCTGGGTGTAGATACACTGGCGTATAAGTTCCGCAATAGTGAAGTCTGTGTACCGGAGGCGCTGAGGGTGGCCCGTGCGCTGAATGCAGGTCTCAGATGTCTGACCCCTTATCTGGACCAGGGAGGTGCCAGGCAGTGCACAGCCGTGATCGGTACCGTTGAGGGGGATATGCATGATATTGGAAAGAATCTGGTCAAGATATACCTCTCTACCCTTAACATAGATATTGTGGATTTAGGTGTGGATGTGAGCAGAGAGGAATTTGCCCAGGCAGCCATGGAGTATGATGCCAGACTTGTCATGGCTTCGGCACTTCTGCCGACAACGGTCTGTGAGTTGAAGGCCGTGATAGAGGAGTTGGAGAAGTCAGGAATCAGGGACAAGGTTGTGGTCTTCGTGGGAGGTCTGTCCGTGAGTAAAGAATACGCGGAGGAAATCGGAGCGGATTATTATACCAGGGATGCCATGGAACTGCGGGATTTCCTGAACAAAAATTTATGCAAAATCCTGAAAGAAATATAGAGCAATAAATAGAAAAATACAGCAAAAGTAATAGGCCCTGTTCTGTGGTACCCTGAATGTATCAAAAGAAGATGCGTATCGGGGATACAACAGAACAGGGTTTTTATTTTATGGAGGAGGAAAAACATGAGACCATTGATCAAATATCTAAGTGATGCGGAAGTCGTACGGGTACATGAAAAAGCATTGGAGATGCTGGAAAATCTGGGGATGAAATTTGAGGGTGCAGAGGCTAGGGAATATTTTGCAAAAGCCGGGGCAGAAGTATCCGGACAGATCGTAAAGATACCCCGCAGCATTATTGAGGAAGGACTGAAGACGGTTCCCAAGAGAGAGGAGTTCGTTTTATACGGAAGGACTCCCCACAAAGACGTACATGTAAAAGACAGGGTTCCGTCTCTGGCTGCCATGACCATGGCTACCCACGTACTGGACCCGGAGACCGGGCTGCGCAGAAAAGCTACGGACAGAGACCTTGCTCTGATCACAAGAATCATGGAAAAGCTGGATACTGTAACGATCGCCAGTGCGCTGGTCACACCTCAGGATGTGCCTATGGCAGCGTCAGACTGGTATACCTGGGCCACTTCGATCAAAAATACTACAAAGCATATCACCGGGGGAGCTGTGGGAAAAGAGGGTGTGCGGGATGCTATAAAAATGGCCAGCCTGGCAGTGGGAAGCGAAGAAGAATTCCTGAAAAGGCCATTTATATCCTTCTGGGTCCTGACCATGCCGCCGCTCCGTGTGGATGAGAATACATCGAATGTTTTAATGGAAGCAGCCGTTCATAAAGTTCCCTCTGTTATCAGTTCCGGTGGAATCCTGGGTATGACATCACCTATGTCAGTGGAGAGCGCACTGGTGCATACCCATGCGGAGACACTGGCTTGTATTGCCCTGTCACAGTTAGTGAATCCGGGAGCGCCTGTCATCTATTCCAGCTATGTGCGCAGTATGGATATGAAGACCATGTGTATCAATATGTCCTCACCGGAGAGTATCATCATGAAGGTGGGCATGTCACAGATGGGAGATTATGTGGGACTGCCTACGAAGATGCCGGCCAATCTGCGTGACGGCAAGGTACTGGATGCACAGGCCGGATTTGAGACCGGAATGGGCGGACTTGCGGGAGCATTGAGCTGTGACTTCATCGTTTCCATGCAGCTTGACATGGACCTTATGGTGGACTTCGCGGATATGATATATTCGGATGAGTGTATGCAGATCCTCCAGAGGATGGCCCGCCCTCTCAGTTTTGACGATGAGACGCTGGCATATGACAATATGGAGGAGGTAGGTCCAGGTAATACATTCCTGGAGACAGACCATACATTTGAGCATTTTAAAGAGGAGATTTGGATGCCGAGATACATGGAAAGGGGAACCTGGGAGAACTGGGAGGCAAACGGCAGCCGTGATATCCGTAAAGTATGCGCGGAGAAGGTGAATGGCATGCTGAAAGAATTAGAGGACCATGAAATCCTGCCCAAAGATGTGCGGGATGCCATTGACGCTGTGGCGGCAGGCTCCACCGAGAAGGCGAAGAACATCAAGCGTTAGAGGGGAGAGAATGCTTATGGATAAGACTAAAGGCAAGACCATAGGGCTGCTGGCCATGGTGGTAGTCGTCACGATTTACGGTGTGTCTTATATTTCCAGAGCTGTGATCAGTGAATACCTTCCTACGGTAGTGATTCTGGGAATCCAGATGGCTATTATGACGATTTTGTTTACCGGATATAATCTTTTAACGAAAAAGATGATGAAGGTTAAGACAAAGGATTGGGGTCTTATCATCCTGTCCGGCTTGTTTGGCACAACCTTTTTCCATGGTTTCACGATTTTGAGCGTTACTTCCATAGGAGCAACGGTTTCGTCCCTGCTCTTTGGATTTGCGGCTGTTTTCGCACTGATCATGGAAATTGTGTTTTTCCACAGGAAGAAGACAAAATTGGGGATTTTGGGAATCTTGATCTCCCTTATAGGGGTATATATCCTGATGGGTGTAAAAATAGGGGACCTGATGTCCACCAATTTCAAGGGATATGCCCTGTGCCTTCTGAGCACTGTTTCCTGGGTGGTCTACTGCTTCCTGACAGACAGGATATCATCCGGTTACGAGAAGACGGTATTGCTGAACTACCAGGCGCTTGTGGGCGCTGTCACCACACTGCCGTTTTTATTCTTCTATCAGATAGAGCCGTCGGTTTTGGCAAAACCTTCCGTCTTCATGAATTTGATCGTGCTGGGTGTGTTTAATTCTACATTTGCTTATTTTTTAAATATCTTTGCAATCAAAAAGATTGGAGTACTGCTGTCGAACCTGATGCTGGATTTTCTGCCCGTGGTCACGATCCTGATCTCACTTGTGCTGTACAAGACCATACCTACAGCCAATCAGATAATCGGAGGTATTATTATTCTGGCTTCTGTGTTCATGCTGGATAAAGACCAGAGGAATCTGGATGCGCAGTCATGAAATAAAGAAGAGATAGCAGAAAGTGGACTGTCTCAAACATCCCCCACAATATCCTGCAGTGCCTCCAAAAAGCAGAGTGCCAGTTTACTTATCATCATATGTTCATTGCGGATCTGGCCCACAGTGAGTTTCCCCTGTCCATCTATGGGAATATAGATCCAGCTTTCATCATTCAGGGTGCCGGGGGAGGCGCCTGCTGTAATACAGCAGGCGTCGCTGTAGAGCATCAGGCTTGTTGCACTGGAGTGGTCAGAGACAATGAGATGCTTCCGAGGCAAAAGGATAGTGTTGGGAACTGACCGTAAAATAGTGCTTTGTCACACTTCCGATCTCATATCTCTTTTCCAAGGTATCCATCTGCTGGAGCACCTGTCTGGCATAAGCCAGGAACTCTGTGCCCTCATCCGTGAACAAGACGCCTCTGGGGGTTCGGACAAATAAAGTCTTTTGTATTTCTTTCTCCAGCTCAGCGACGGATTTTGACAGACTGGGCTGGGCAATATATAATTCCCTGGCCGCTTTGCTGAGCGAGCCGTATTCGGCTATAGAGGCCACATATCTTAATTGTTGTAATGTCATAGAAACCTTCCTTCAGCATATCGCTGATAAAACCTTCCAAAATACATATTAATGAGGAGGCAAACAGTAAATTCGGAGCATATATCGGGGGAAAGATTTTGATCCTTCCCTGCGGAAAGGGAAGCAACGGATGGGCAAGTAATTTTTACTCCGCTTCCGTGGCGGGACATAAACCAACAGCATGGGTGATCGAAAAACTGGATTCCCGCTGTGCTGCCTGTATTGTGGAACTTGGCATACCCGCTGTTGTAGAGACAGAGGAGGAAGCATGCAAGATCATTCATGACGGAGATTATATTCGTGTGGATGGGAATCATGGGACGGTAGAAATCCTCAGAAGAGCGGAATAGAAAATAGCTGTTGAATTTTGTGATTTCTGTATATTTAAATAAAGACATCCATAACCTTATGATAAATGGAATGTGACGATTCAGTATCAGTGCATTTACTGCGCTGACCGTAAGAACCTGTAAAGCAGTCAAGCGATTCTGTATGGATTTTCGTTTGTAACTGCAAGGTGCTGAACAGTTACAAACAAAAGTACGCGATGCGGACTTTTCTATTAAAAATATTTCATGCATTGGAGGGATTATGGATGTTTTTTTATTATGATGCCACATATCTTTTGGTTCTCGCAGGGGTGATACTCTGTGTGACCGCCTCAGCGAATGTGAATCAGACCTACAAGAAATACAGTACCGTGGGGAATGCCAGGCAGATGACGGCGGAACAGGCAGCCAGGACTATTTTAGACCGGGCGGGAATCCGTCAGGTTAGAATCGAAAGAGTGGGTGGAAACCTGACAGATCACTATGACCCCAGAAGCAAGGTGCTGCGCCTGTCGGAGACGGTTTACAACTCCCAGTCTGTGGCAGCCATCGGCGTGGCGGCCCACGAGTGTGGCCATGCCATACAGGATGACGTGGGGTATGTGCCTATTAAAATAAGAGGAGCCATTGTTCCGGTGGTAAACTTTGGTTCTGCCCTCTGCTGGCCGCTGTTTCTTATCGGCCTTCTCATGGGAGCGCCGGGGCTGGTAAACGCGGGAATTATTCTGTTCTCCCTTGTAGTTGTATTCCAGCTTGTGACGCTCCCGGTGGAGTTTAATGCCTCAGGCAGAGCGCTCCGCATTCTGGACGGGACGGGGATCCTGTCGGGAAGCGAGCTGCAGGGAGCAGGAAAGGTGCTCCGGGCAGCCGCGCTGACATATGTTGCATCTGCCCTGTCAACCATTTTACAGCTTCTGCGTTTGGTACTGCTTTCCGGGCGGCGGAGAAATTAAATACTACCGCATGACATATCCTAATGTTGCAGATAACCTTTTTACAGCTGAAACAAGTGTTTCACTGATCGTACGCTCTTCTTCCCCGGTCAGTGTGATTCTGCTGATGCTGATAGCGTCCAGTGGTGTGTTGGTGTAATTCATCACAAGAGCGCCTACGCAGAATATATTATATTCATTTTCTTCCCTGTCCAGAGCATAATGCCGTTGTTTGATCTCACTGATATCCTTCAGCAGTGCGTGAACATCTGTAATAGTATGCTCTGTGAGAGGTTTTACATCAAATTTTCCCCAACGTTCTATGATCTCATTGTTGGAATAAGTGGACAGGATGGCTTTACCGGCACTTGTATAGTACAGTGGTGATCGGCGTCCTACGTTGGTATATACAGAGAAGGACGGTGCAGTCTGTCCAATACTCTGAACACATAGAAGCTGGCTGTTATCTTCAATGGAAAACTGGGCGACCCGGCCGGTCTCTCTGCTCAAATCTGCAAGTGTGGAGTTGATCAAAGATATCTGGTCCAAATTCTGGACAGCATTGATGCCCACTTCATAGGCCTTTAACGTAAGGCTGTATTCATTATTGTTTCGCTTCTCAATATAACCGTTCTCCACTAAGGTATAAACCAAACGGGAAAGGGATGCCTTGCTGATATTTATTTTATTCAGCTAATGTCATATTGCCTGTACGGGATATAGTCTCGAGAACCTGAAAAGCACGGTCAATAGCCTGAATGGTTTCCATTTTTTGTATTGCTTTGCTCAAAGTTATATCCTCCTTAAAAATTTCCATTGGCTGGTTTTCCTTTTCTGTATCAGTTCTGCAAAATCTATTATACCCTTTTCGATTGTAAATAGGGGAACATACATGGCTGTAAAAAATAAAGGTGCGGCTTTCTAAAACCGTACTTCTGGAACGGGAGCAAAGTTTAAATATTTTAAAAAGTGCTGTATACGGTTAAAAGAGTATGCAGTGCTTCGTTTTTAATTTTATCCATGCTATAATGTTACCGGACAAAAAAATTGATAGTTGAGAAAGGGAGACAGTATGGGAAAGTTTTTAAAGGTTTTTTGTATGGTAGCAGCTACCCTGGTAATGCTGTCCGGGTGTACGGAAAAACAAGAAAAATCGGAGCAGCCGGAAACAGAACAGACAGAAGAATCTGAAACAGATGATAAAACAGATGATAAAACAGAGGATAAAGCAGATGATATAACAATTGATAAAACAGATGACAAAGCAGAAGGTAATGATACTCAAAATATTACGGAAGAAGAGATTGATCTAAGCAATGCCTTTCAGGGTATAAATGGCTGTGCGGTGCTGTTCAGTCCATCAGAAAACAGATATTCTTTTTATAATAAGGCCCTTTCGGAACAAGAAGCTTCCCCCTATTCAACGTTTAAAATTGTTTCAGCGTTAATGGGATTACATAACGATATTATTACGGATGAGACATCCACCATGAACTATAATGGGACGGAATATCCAAATCCCGAATGGAATGGGAACTTAACTTTTCAGGAAGCGTTTCAAACATCTTGTATATGGTATTTTCATCAGATCATAGATGCTGTAGGTGAAGATGAGGTGGAAAAAGAGTTAAGTGAGCTGGAATACGGTAACTGTGATATTTCCCAATGGGAAGGCAGTAATATAAATCCATACCCGGAATTAAATGGATTCTGGCTAAATGCGTCGTTGAAAATTTCACCCTTGGAGCAAGTGGCAGTTTTATCAAAAATATTTGAAGGAAAAAGTTTCTATGACAGGCAGGACATTGAAATCCTTAAAAAGGTTATGCTGACGCAAGATAACGGAACACAGCAAATATATGGAAAGACCGGTTCGGGTTCTGATGGAGAGGCATGGTTTGCAGGATTTATTGAAACAGCGGAACAAAGGAGATATTTTGCCATATATCTAAATGATGATTCACAGGAAGAACAGATTTCCGGCAGTACAGCGAAAGAGATTGCCCTAAAATATTGGAATGGTGATAATTGAGGATCATAAATTTTGCATATTCCGTATAATGTATCGCACTTGCCCGTCAACATATTTCTGGATTTGTTCGACTAAATCTTGGGGCAAAACTTCCAAAGCGTGAATATAGCCTTTGCTGTGCACAATTTTTTCTGCTTTTCCTTATGGACCATCCCCCCTTTGTCTTTTATAGTATAGTTGAGGCTTGTGTCATTTTCAAGTTGCCATAAAGAAAAATATTATGTTATAATCAAAACAGGATTCCTCTGCCTGTGCGGAGGTATTTATGAATCAGAACAGAAGACTGGCACAACTCTTATTTAAAGATAATTTTATGTTTGGCGCTGTAATGGTAAATGAGGAAATCTGCCGTGATTTTTTGGAAATGGCAGTGGGGTTTCCCATTGAGAAGGTGGAGATCAGCAAGGAAAAAAGCATGATCTACCATCCGGAGTACCGGGGGATACGGCTTGATATTATTGCCAGGGATGAAAACAGGACACATTATAATGTTGAAATGCAAGTGTCTCCAAAGTCCCATTTGGGAAAAAGAGCCAGATACTATCACAGCCAAATGGATATGGAACTGCTGCTGACCGGAGAGGACTACAGAGAACTGCCAGCAGCCTATGTGATTTTTATCTGCGATTTTGATCCCTTCGGACAGAAAAAATACCGCTATACTTTCCGGAGTATCTGTGCGGAAACAGGATTGTCCGCTGCGGACGGCAGTACCACTATTTTTTTGAGTACCTGCGGAAAAAACGAGGCGGAGGTGCCGCCAAAACTTGTTAAATTCCTTAAATTTGTCAAGGCTGATCTGACAGAAAGTGTCCTGGATTATCAGCATGACTTTATCAGAAAGATCCAGGAATTCATGGAACATGTCAGAAGCAGCCGGGAAATGGAGGAGAAGTTTATGTTGCTGGAAGAGTTATTGAAAGATGAGCGTGCGGAAGGCAGGGCGGAAGGCAAGGCGGAATCCATCCTGCTTCTGCTGCAGGATATAGGTTCTGTACCTGATGAACTCAGGAATAAAATTCTGAAAGAACAGAATATGGATATTCTATTAAAATATCTGAAACTGGCGGCACGTGTGGATTCTATCGCAGATTTTGCGAAGGAAATGGAGAACATCTAAACAGCATTTCTGAAAATGAAAAAAAGGATACTGCAGGCTTTGGTCTGCAGCGTCCTGTCTTACAAATCTATGCTGAATCAGGCATATAACAAATCCTAAAAGACTATTCAAATGACGGGCAGAGGATTTCTAATAGCCGGAGCGTGTCTGAAAATTCATGGACGGTTCCATCACTTGACCAAGGTAAACATATAAAAACAACTAAAAATGGACTGCCAACCAGTGAATAACGCCGCCTAAGTAGAGACTACGGGCGGCGTTTTCATGTGACAGCGGAAAGGAGGATCGTTCCCCTATGCTTCGGGCCAGGTTGGCCCGAGGTTCCGCAGGGTTTGGGGCTGGCATGTACGAATCATCTATCTGCCTCCAGCTACAATAGCTGCTTCACATTATATAGGTGACGATCCTGAACTACATGCAAATGCTCTAATTGACAACTTTGTTAAGGAAAGAGCTTTAGAAAAGGTAAAGCCGGATTTGAGATGTTTTGGATTTAATCACCCAAATCCAGTTGACGAAACTGGCTATCACGGTTATGAAGCGTGGGTAACAATTCCTGCTGATTTGGAGATACCCGCACCGCTTGAAAAAAAGCAATTCAATGGAGGTTTGTACGCGGCTCACATGATTTCTTTTGGTAATTTTAATGAATGGGACGCATTTCTTGAATGGATTATGAAAAATAAAAAATATGAGTTTGCGGGTGATTTGCAAGATCAGGAGCATATGTGTGGGCTAATGGAAGAACACTTGAATTTTTATAATCACATAGCGCATGATGTGGACTTAGACCATTTGCAGTTAGACCTTTTAATGCCAATAAGAGAAAGGAAAGACAATCAGAATAGAGACGTAGGCGGAGGATAACAATATGATTGAAAAGCAAATAGAAGAGGAACAATTTAATTTTATTCAAGAGAAGGACAAACAATTTATTATACTATTCACTATGTGTCGAATGTAACAAGGGAAGACAGAATGCTGAGGATTGTCTGGTCCCTTCGGAAAAATGACGGGTCAGTTAAGAAGGAAGAGGAGGAGACGGCAATGGTTCCGGCACTGTCTTCTGTGTGGACGGAGGAAATATTACTGCCGGATACAGATCCGGGGCAATGTCAGATAGTGGCATTGCCCTTATTTTACAGATTTCCAATCAGAATAGTAACGGTAAATCTGTCATCCGTATAAGAGATATCCATATCTCCTGCATATTTCTCCACCATATCACGGACATTCTGCACACCGAATCCGTGGATGGTCTTATCTGTCTTTTCTGTCACGAGATGGTTCTTTTTTACAGTGATGGAATTACTTTTGGAATTGGAGATTTCGTAGCTGAAATATCCTTTATCATATCTGGCTTTCAGGGATATCTGCCGTTTGGAGGTATCCTGAATTTTTTCACAGGCCTCAATGGCATTATCCAGAGTATTGGAAAAAAGGGAACAGAGGCTGATATCGTCAAGGCCCAACAGTCCGTCTATGGAGATATTGAAAAAACAGTCAATCTTGTTTTCCAAAGCAGTATTATACTTGCTGTTCAGCACAGCATTGACAATACTGTTTTTACAGAAAATGCGGTTGTTTACAGTCAGTTCCCCGGAGAGCTCCTGGAAATATTTCGCCGCCCCATCAAAATCCCGGTTCTGGATAAAAGAATAGATCACACTCAGATGGTTTTTCATGTCATGGCGGATTTTTCTCACAGTCTTCTGGTTTTCTTCCAATTCTTCATAGTAGGACTGCTGGTACTTTAAGTTCTGCATTTCCATATTGCTTTTTATGGTTTTTGCCACATAAGAAGTCAGATAGAGTGCTCCCATACTGGTCAGAAAACAGGCGATGCAGGCAGGGTAGGAGGTGTAGGCTCTGTCCATAGGTGAGTAGTAGATAAAGGTGATCAGTCCCACCGCAGAGGCCAGGCTGATAATGTCTATGACCAGCCACATGCGCACAGTCAGTTCCCTGACATGGGGAATCCATTTGCGGCTCATCCGCCATATGAGATACCATGCAGGTATGCGCAGATAGATGGTGAGGGTGTGCAGAACCGTCTGGGCTGTAAGCGACATATCCTGGTTCAGATCCCAAAGCTGGTAACCGATGTTCTCAGTCAAAAAGTTCAGAGATATCAGTATGGGATAGATCACAATACAGACGGACAGGCGTTCCAGGAATGTTCCTTTAAATATGATCAGCAAATATGCTATAAACAGCAGCAGAACACCTACGGTTCCTGTCATTTCTTCAGGGTATATATAGGGCTGCGATAAGGATGGCAGGATCAGGAAGGACAGCAGGGTAAACCACTTTTTATTGCTCCGCGGTGTGAGAAATTTGCGCAGGAGAAGAAAAAGAAAGATCACATAAGTGCAGGTTCCCGTAAAGTTGCATAAATATTCCAGTTGGGAGATTGATTGGGATGTCATATGGTCCTCCTAGGCCGGCAGAGCAGCATTAAAATTTGTTCTCACATTATTATGCAGAAAAAATCTGCTTTATAAGAGTATAACCTATTTATTATTCCTGTTTCAACCATATCTTTAAAGAAAACCACAGTGGTCTGTGAAACGCAAAGATGCAAGAAATAATATTAAGATAATATCATGTAAAAAAAAGCTTGAAATTTTATAAAAAATTTTATATAATTGGTAAAACGAAATAGACTTTGTGGTTAAAAAGATGATCATAAATCTTTGATACATTTTACTGCAAATGCCTGTAGGGGGTCATATGAAAGTCAATATCAAAACCATAAGTGAGATTACCGGTTATTCACAAGCTACAATTTCCAATGTCTTAAATCACAAAAAAGGCACAAATAGAAATACTGCAGCGGAAATTCTGAGAGTGGCTAAGGATATAGGGTATCTGAATTCTACAAAGATTGAAAATATAAAACTGGTTGTGTATAAGAAAAGCGGCAGGGTTCTGACAGAGACTCCGCTGATAGCGGATCTGATAGCCGGAATAGAGTCGGAAGGCAGAGAAAATGGACTGGATACCATTATTTATAACCTGGAACAGGGAGAGGAACAGTTTCAGACAAAGCTGAATGTGGTTTTGGAAGAGCGGAATTCAGGGGTTATCCTCTTTGCCACAGAACTGGACTGGGAGGATTTAAAACCCTTTCAAAATTTACCTGCGCCTTTGGTGGTGGTAGATGCCTGGTTCAAGGAGGGGGATTTTGACACAGTCCTTATGGATAATACGAATTCGGTATATAAGATGGTTACTTATCTGTTGGAAAATCATCATAGGGACATAGGTTATATTGACAGTTCGGTGTCTGTGAGAAACTTCTATTACCGCAAAAAATCGTTTATGGATACCATGAATGAGTTTAATATACCTATTGAAGAAAAATATATGGTGAAGGTTGAGCCGACCATGAATGGCGCATATGAAGATATGAAAAAATATCTGGAAGGGAAGCCGCAAATACCCACTGCTTACTGCGCTGCCAATGATATTATTGCTTTTGGAGCAATGAAGGCCCTCAGGGAGTGCGGCTGCGAGATACCGGAAGATGTCTCTGTTGTCGGCTTTGATAATATGCCGTTTTGTGAAATGACTTCTCCTCCGCTTACCACCATTGATTTTCCCAAAAAGGAGATTGGGATCACAGCAGTGCGGCAATTGATGCAGCAATGCAACCGGCCGGAACGGGTTTCCTATAAAGTAGAGCTTTTAACAAAACTGGTAGAGAGAGGCAGTGTTAGAAAAATTTAATAAAACAGTAAAAATAAGAAGGACTTACGCCTTTTGGGCGCAGGTCCTTTTTGCTATAAATCAACAGAAAATAGGGATGTGTTAAGGAGCAGGCAGATAGTTTACTGGTAAATTATGGAAAAATAGTAAAGAAATATAAAAGAATAATATAAAATTTTAAATCTCTGAGAAGAAGCGGCACGGAGAGCCAATTCGCTTTTCTGGCCGCTTTTCTCATTTTCCTATATGGCTTGTGAAAAGAGGGAAAAATGATGAGTAAAGAAAAAACTGTTGTAAGTACATATGAAAAACGGAGAAAACGAAAAGAGGCGAGAGCTGCATATATGTTCGTGGCGCCTACCGTGATATTTTTTACTGCATTTGTAGCGGTTCGTATTATTATGACTGTATTCGTTCTGAGTTTTTCATCTTATGATCTGCTTTCCCCCATGAAATTTGTGGGACTTGATAATTTTAAACAATTAGTATCAGACCCGGATGTAAAAGTGGTTCTGCTGAACACATTGAAATTTATTTTGATCATTGCTCCGGTACATATTATTATCGGTCTGTTGCTGGCAGCAGCCGTGACATCAGTAAAAAGCTGGTTTTTCAGAGGTGCTTTCCGGGTGGCTTTTTATTTTCCGCTGGTAGTAACTACGGCATCGGTAGCAATTGTCTGGGGATATTTGTATGACACGAATTTCGGGGTGTTTAATTATTTTCTGTCAAGCGCAGGAGCACCTGCGATTCCGTGGCTGACGGATCCCAGTTGGTCCCTGGCTGCAGTTGCATTGTTTTCTGCCTGGAAATTCATAGGGAATGCATTTCTTTATTACTTGATTGGATTGCAGAATATTCCGGATTCTTACATTGAAGCCGCATCCATTGACGGAGCCAATGGGATTCAGATCTTTTTCAGAATTAAGCTGCCTATGCTGACACCAACCTTATTTTTTGTGATCACCACCACGCTGATTAACTGTTTCCAGATGTTTGATGAACCATTTTTCCTCACAAAAGGGGGACCTGGAGTTTCTTCCCAGACAATTGCAATGCACATATACAGAAAAGGGTTTAATGAATATCATTTCGGGTATGCATCTACACTGGGGCTTATTTTATTTGTCATTGTTCTGATCGTAACATTTATTCAGTTTTCAACACAGAAAAAGTGGGTTTCATACGATATGGAATAAGGAGGTTATGATGAAAAGAAAAATCGCTACAGGAAAATTGAAGCAAAGTTTATTGGTACTTGTTCTGTTATGTCTTGGGGCAGCCATGCTGCTGCCGTTCTTTTGGGTATTCGCAACATCGCTCAGACTGCCTAAGGATTCATTTTCATTGCCGCCGTCCTTTTTTCCTACACAGTGGAATTGGGAAAACTATTCACATGTATTTACATCAGTCCCCTTTTTTGAGTTTATTAAAAACAGTGTAGTGGTAACGGTTTCTATAACAGGCATCCAATTGGTGTTTTCCTCCATGTGTGCTTTTGCATTTGCCAGACTGAAGTTCAAAGGGGGTAACCTGCTGTTCATCTATATCCTGACGGGTTTGATGATACCCTATCAGTCTATTATAATAGCCCAGTTTTTAATTGTAACGAAGATGGGATTGGTGGACACTCATCTGGCATTGATCTTGCCATATCTGGCAAATCCATTTGGTATCTTTCTTTTAAAACAGTTTATGCAGACCATACCAAAGAGTTATGATGAGGCCGCTATTATGGATGGTGCCAATTGGTGGCAGATATATTGGCATGTCATACTGCCAATGTCAAAACCTGCACTTGTTGTATGTGCATTTATGAAGTTTATTGAACAGTGGAACAACTTCTTCGCGGGATTGATATACATAAACTCCCAGGAAAAATACACTTTGCCTATGGGAATGATGCTTCTTCGGGGGTTCCGCTCTTCAGGCAGTGTTTCTATGATAATGGCGGGGGTTATGATCTCATTGATCGTTCCTGCTTTGGTATATATTTTCGGACAAAAGTATCTGATACAGGGAACGGTATTATCAGGTTTGAAAAGTTGAAAGGAGAAAGGCAAAGTATGCTGAAAGGTATTTATTTTATGGGGTGGCAGAGAGATATGTGGAATTATCATCCCAGTCTGCCGATGAAAAATATGCAGATGATCCAGGATATTGAAGACATTCACGGAGATATGCTTATATGGTCCTGTCTGGGGAGCGGTGCCATAGGACTTCCTTATTTGGACCGGGAGGCCAATGATGATACATCTCCCAGAATGAGACTGTACGGATTTATGAATGATAAGGAATTCTGCCAGGAGTGCAGAAAAAGAGGGATCAAAGTTTTTTCTGTACTCTGGAAATCCCAGTTGTGGGAATTCGGTGCGGAATTTAACGAGGATGAGACAAAACTTCTTTCCCTTAATATTTTGAGAAATGCATCTGAAAACCATAAATATGTTGGGATGAGCGAATTATCTACGAACCGGTACCCTCATTTATTTAAACCTATGGAAACGTATTTTCCTGATGGTTTAAAGGATTATAAAGGAAATACTGTAAAAGATTTCCTGGAAGAGTTCAAAGCAGTATCCCTTGAGGGGAGAAGTATTCTGTCGGCGTGGCTGATGGCTCCGGAGCATGACCATAAGTGTTACTCGCCCTGCTGTTGCAAAGAATCTTATCTTTCGTATTTAAAGAAGAATGTAGAAATGATGATAGATGCAGGAGCCGGTGGTCTGCATATAGACGAGTATGACACACAAAAACATGTGCTTAACAACGCAGGGTGTTTTTGTGATGAATGTATGGATAAATTCAATGCGTACCTAAAAAAGATGCAGATCAGGCTGCCCGGCGGCGCAGGGAATATAGAAAGTTTTCATTATCGGAAATATTTACTGGAAAAAGGGTATACCGATGAAAAACTGCTTCCCTTTAATGGAAATAAGAGATGGGAGATTCCCTTATTCAGAGATTTTGTTGAAATGCAGATAGAATATATTTCTGAAGTGGTCAAAGAGATTTCACAGCACGCAAAACAATATGCAAAAGAGGTGAGAAACGAAGAGTTCCCGGTAACGGCTAATCTTTTTCAATGTTTCCCGATCTCTTGGAGATCTAAAAAATATCTCGATCTGCTGGCAGGAGAAAAAACAGATATTAAATTAAGACAGGATGCATGGTATAAGTATGCATTTGGCTGGCTGAACGGAAAAGAGTGTTGTTTTGTGGAAGATCCCAATCAGTATGTAAGAGATATGCTGGAGGATATAAAAAATGGTATTCACGACAGACTCATCCTGTTCTTATTAGAACCCATGGCCCATGGATTTCATATTGCATTTCCGTATGGCTCATGGCTGCAGAATCAGGTAAAAGATGCTTTTTGGCCGGACCTGCGGGTGCTCAGGAAACTGGGGGCATGGCTGGATAACAACAGCGGTCTCTTTCCGAAAAATCCGGCAGCAGATATTGCAGTGATCTATGATCTGCCCTCTGCATACGAAAATCTTTGGACAGAGCCATCCCTAAATACAACGGCTACTTATAATCAGGTTGAGAAAATCAGCTTAGAGGGCGTGGAAGAACTCGGAAGACAGGGGGCGTTTTCCTGTGATGGGGATTTTGACAATTTCTTTCGGCTGATTCAGCATATGAGTGATAAGGATATTGTTTACAACGTGATTTTTGAAAGTCCGGATGAACCTTTGACCGTTGAAAAAATTTCAGGATATAAGCAGGTTATTGTCCCTGACGCATTTAACATGCAGGAGAGTACAGTTGAAATATTGAAAAGTTGTCAGGAAACGGGCGTGGAGGTATTCACATTTGGAAGGATTCCCCGGGGGCTGGATCCGGATAAAACGTATCAGACGGAGGAAGAAAATGTCCTGATCCACATGCTGCGTATGCAGACCATGGTGATCGGAGTGCAGTCAGATGGGAAATACGGTGTTTCTGTGCATCAAAAGGATAATGGAAAAGTGCTTCATATTGTGAATTATAACTATAATGAAGAAACACATAAAATTGACACCCTGCCTGAAGTGAGAGTAAAGCTGAATTACCCCTGTGATGAGCTGAGAATAGCGGAATTTCCGGATAACAATAGTGCAGAGGCGGAGATAAAAGACGGGGAAATCGTGGTTCGTAATGCAGGGATTTATACAGTTATAGAGTGCAGAGAGTGAAGCGGTTTGCAGCAGAAAGAGTGGAGGGGTTTACATGAAACGTTCAGACTTAAATAAAATTATCAGTGAAGCCATTGATTTTGCTGAGGATAAGGGAATAAAATTCCCTCCTTTTGCAAAATGGAGCGTAGAGGATTGGAAAAAAGTAGGGGAGCAGGAAAAGGAACTGGTAGACAATATGCTGGGCTGGGATGTCACGGATTTTGGAAGCGGGGATTTCAGAAAATGCGGCCTGTTGATTTTTACATTCCGCAATGGGAATTTTCATGATAAAGAGACTTATCCCAAACCATATGCGGAGAAACTGCTGTTGGTAGATGACGGACAAGAACTGCCTTATCACTTTCATTGGAGCAAGATGGAGGACATTATTAACAGAGGAGGCGGAAATCTTATCGTCCAGCTATACAACGCGGATGAGAACGAGGGTTTTGCCCATACGGATGTGACTGTGACAATAGATGGACAAAAAAGAAAAATCCCGGCAGGAGGGAAAGTAACCCTCGAACCGGGGCAGAGCATAACACTGCTTCCGGGGCAGTATCACCGCTGGGAGGGAGAGAAGGGAACCGGGAAAGTAATGCTGTTTGAAGTCTCCACCACAAATGATGATATGACGGATAACCGCTTCTATGAAGCAAAGGAGAGGATTCCCAATATTGTGGAAGATGAAGCACCTCAATATCTTATATTTGATGATTATAAAGAGTATGTATCATTAAACAGAGGGCAGTAAATTTGTATTTAATGAATTGCTGTGTGTTCGTTTATGGAATAAGTCCAAGGATGAAAAATTTTAGCGGGATATATCCGGTACCGGGTATATCCTGCTATGTCCGTTTCCGGCTTATGTTCGTATATCCATAGCTCCATAAATGCTTATCAGTCCAGCATATATTTTGCAAATGCGATGGCCAGTTCCTGTTTGCAGGAACGGCTGACCGGTAATTCTTCCTCCCCGATCAGCACAGAGTTTCCCTGTAAGGACTGTACATATTTCAGATTCACAAGATAACGGTTATGTATTCTCACAAAATGATCGGGAAGCTCTGTCTCCAGATCAGAAAGTTTTCCGTAGAACGTATACTGGTCTTCCGGGGTTACGGCTTTTACAGACCGCTTATCACTGGAAAAATATAGGGTCTGATTAAGCGGAAGGCGCAGTCTCTGGCCTTTAGACTCCACAAGATAATACTTTTCCGTATCTCTACCTAACCGTTCCAGGGCAGTGTGCAGCACAGAGACGATCTTTTCCCTCTGATACGGCTTCAATATATAGTTAAGAGCCTGCACCTCATATCCCTGGAACACAAAGTCAGGATAAGAGGTGACGAAAATGATCTCCGGCGCAGAAGTCTTTTTCCTTATCTCCCGGGCAGTTGCCACGCCGTCCAAATCCTTCATCTCAATATCCAGGAATATTATATCAAAAGCAGAATCATTCAGCGCCCGGACCAGCGCTTCACCGCAGTCAAATTCCGCAATTTTAAATGTCTCTCCGCACAGATCCAATTCTGTCTCCAGAACCTTTCTCAAATCATTGCGCAGTGCTCTCTCATCATCACAAATTACCAGATTCAGCATAAGTCAGTAATCCTTTCGGTTTTAATATATTATAAACTTTTAGGGGTCACATCAACTTTCTGAGGGCCGGATGCTATTTCTTTTTGTCGTTATGCTGATCTATGTAAGTCAGGGCCGCAAAAATCACAAGCAGTAATGTCAATATTTCAAGTGTATTTATTGGCATCACCCTCATTCGTAAAAACTAATGGGCGTAAGAAATTGCATCCGCTGCCAGAGTGTGTTTGAAAATTCATTCCGACGATCTGACAGCTTGCCGAAAGCAATTTTCAAACACACCAGCGTGATCACCTGTTTAGTATACCATAGGTTGTTTTATGCGGCAACATAAGCGCCATTTTCCATTGCAGCTATCCCGTAGGTATTTATTCAAAGCAAATTCCCTGCTCATAATATAAAGAATACATGTCGAAAATTGTCACATATAACGAACTTGACCTTAAAAATTTCAATGCATACAAAAAAATATTCTATGTTTTATTCGTTGAATATCAGATATACTGTCAATATCAACAAAGAACACGGAAAAAAGAGTGTTAAAGGAAAAGGAGAAAACAGCTATGAAGAAAAAAATTGTTTTACTCACAATGGCAGTATTGTTTGGACTTTCAGCTGCCGCATGTGGTTCTGATAATGCGGAGCCAAGCAGCACAGACACAACAAAACAGGAAGATAAAAAGGAACCGGCAGCCGAAGCGTCAGACGTGGCAAACAAGGATAAACCATTAGTGTGGTTTAACCGTCAGCCATCCAACAGTTCAACAGGGGCACTTGATATGGCAGCTCTGACTTATAATAACGATACATATTATGTGGGATTTGATGCAAACCAGGGTGCTGAGCTTCAGGGCCAGATGGTAAAAGAGTATATAGAGAATAATATTGACAAGATTGACCGCAACGGTGACGGTGTCATCGGGTATGTTCTGGCGATCGGTGATATCGGCCATAATGACTCCATCGCGCGTACAAGAGGTGTTCGTAAAGCCCTTGGCACAGGCGTTGAGAAAGACGGCGACATCAACAGTGAACCGGTAGGGACAAACTCAGACGGTTCAGCATCAGCCGTACAGGATGGTTCCATCGAAGCAGGCGGAAAGACCTATACTATCCGTGAGCTGGCTTCCCAGGAGATGAAGAACTCCGCAGGTGCTACATGGGATGCGGCTACAGCAGGCAACGCCATTGGCACATGGGCGTCCTCTTTCGGCGAAGAAATTGATGTGGTTGTTTCCAATAATGACGGCATGGGTATGTCTATGTTCAATGCATGGTCAAAAGACAACACAGTACCTACCTTTGGTTATGATGCAAACAACGACGCAGTGGCTGCCATCGCAGAAGGCTATGGCGGAACGATCAGCCAGCACGCTGATGTTCAGGCATATCTGACCCTCCGCGTTCTCCGTAACGCATTAGACGGAGTAGACATTGATACAGGTATCGGTACTGCCGACGAAGCCGGCAATGTACTGGGTGAGGACGTATATGTATACAAAGAGGATGAGCGTTCCTACTACGCACTGAATGTTGCAGTTACTGCTGACAATTACAAGGACTTTACAGACTCAACAAAAGTTTACGAGCCGGTTTCAACCCAGCTTGACGAAAGCGCACATGCAACCAAGAAGGTATGGCTGGATATCTACAATGCTTCCGATAACTTCCTGAGCTCAACCTATCAGCCGCTTCTTCAGAACTATGATGATCTTCTCAACCTGGATGTAGATTACATCGGCGGTGACGGACAGACAGAGTCCAACATTACAAACCGTCTGGGAAATCCAAGCCAGTACGATGCATTTGCGATCAACATGGTTAAGACAGACAACGCAGCTTCTTATACTTCTTTGCTTAATCAGTAAAGGACAGTGAAGGTAAGAAACAGATACCGTTGAAATAAGACGATTAGGGAGAAGAAATTCTCCCTAATTGTTTGAATACTAGTATACAGGAGTAAAAATATATGGAAGATAAGAAAGATGATATCGTCTTATCCATACGCGGTATGAGCAAGTCCTTTGGCCGGAACAGGGTTCTGGACCACATCAATCTGGATGTGAAGCGGGGAACTGTCATGGGGCTTATGGGTGAGAATGGTGCCGGTAAGTCCACAATGATGAAATGTCTTTTCGGTACCTATCAGAAGGATGAGGGCAATATCTTCCTTGAGGGCAGGGAAGTGAGCTTTTCCGGACCGAAAGATGCTCTTGAAAACGGAATTGCCATGGTTCACCAGGAATTGAACCAGTGTCTGGAAAGAAATGTGATTGATAATCTGTTCCTTGGCCGTTATCCTACCAATTCTATGGGGGTCATTGATGAGGGCAGAATGAAAAAGGAAGCTTCTGAACTCTTCCGAAAACTGGGGATGACAGTAAATCTTACCCAGTCCATGCGGCATATGTCTGTATCACAGCGGCAGATGTGCGAGATCGCCAAGGCGATTTCCTATAATTCCAAAGTGATCGTTCTCGATGAGCCTACTTCCTCCCTGACCGTGCAGGAGGTGGATAAACTCTTTGAGATGATGCGGATGCTGAAAGAACAGGGAATTTCCCTGATATACATCTCTCATAAAATGGATGAGATTTTTGAGATCTGTGATGAAATATCCGTGCTCCGGGATGGTGATCTGGTTATGACAAAACGCTCCGAAGACACAGATATGAATGAACTTATTGCAGCTATGGTGGGCCGTTCTCTGGAAAACAGATTTCCGCCGGTGGACAATACGCCAAAGGATGTGATCCTGTCGATCCAGCATTTGTCAACAAAGTTTGAGCCCCATCTGCAGGATATCTCTTTTGACGTTAAAGAGGGGGAGATCTTCGGATTGTACGGCCTGGTAGGTGCCGGGCGTACGGAACTTCTGGAAACCATCTTCGGTGTCCGCACCAGAGCGGCAGGACGTGTTTATTTTAATAACCGTCTCATGAATTTTGGCAGTGCCAAGGAAGCTATGGAACATGGATTTGCCATGATCACGGAGGAGCGAAAAGCAAATGGGCTTTTCCTGAAAGGTGATCTAACATTTAACACCACCATTGCAAATCTGGAACAGTATAAATCCGGTCTGGCCCTTTCTGATTCAAAGATGATAAAAGCCACTTCCAATGAAATCAAAATCATGCATACAAAGTGTATGGGCCCGGAGGATATGATCGCAAGCCTCTCCGGAGGTAATCAGCAAAAAGTCATTTTCGGCAAATGGCTGGAGCGTGGTCCCCAGATCTTTATGATGGACGAGCCCACAAGGGGTATTGATGTGGGTGCAAAGTATGAAATATATGAGCTGATCATCAATATGGCAAAACAGGGCAAGACCATTATTGTTGTCTCATCTGAGATGCCGGAGATTTTGGGAATCACCAACCGTATCGGTGTGATGTCAAACGGGCATCTTTCCGGAATTGTTAATACAAAAGAGACGAACCAGGAAGAGCTTTTAAGGCTCAGCGCAAAATACCTATAATGAGGGAGATGGATGGATATGGCGAAAGGAAACAGTAAGATTCTTACGGCTGAACAGGAAATGCAGCTGCGTCAGCCAATCGAGGATTATGTCGGTAGAATTCAGACAAAGATTGACAGCCTCAGAGTGGATGGAATAGACAAAGTTATCTCTCTTCAAAATAAAATTGACAGTGTAAAGAGAGACCGCAATTTTACAAAAGAAGAGAAGGAAGCCGAGATCGCAAAAATCCGGACAGAGCTGGAAAAGGCAAAAACGGTTGATGCGAAACACAATGATGAGATTTCAAAACTGATCTCTGATGCGGAGGCTTACCTCAAAGAGCATTTTGACAGGGACTATTATCTGCCGGTCAAAGAAAGCTGTGAGCAGGAAAAAACAGCCGTTCAGGAGAAGCACCGCAGAAGAATTGCGGAGCTGGAAAAACAGCATCAGGAGATCATGTCAAAGCTTACGGACCACCAGGAAATAAAAGATGAGAAGTATGTTTATAAGAACCGGCTGTTTGACGCGAAAATGCAGTTGGAAAAAGATTTGCAGCAGGTAAAAGACAGAAGGCATATGGCATACAACTATAAATACCATCTGATTGATATGCTGCGTATGTCAAAATTCACCTTTATGGAATCCAGGGCACAGAAATGGGAAAATTATAAATATACATTCAACCGCAGGGCATTTCTTCTGCAGAACGGATTGTATATTGCTATCATCCTGATCTTTATTATGCTGTGTGCCATTACTCCGGTGATAAAAAATGTTCCTCTGCTTACATACAATAATGTTTTGAATATTCTTCAGCAGGCATCTCCGAGAATGTTCCTTGCACTAGGTGTTGCCGGACTGATTCTCCTTACCGGCACGGACCTGTCCATTGGGCGTATGGTCGGTATGGGTATGACGACTGCAACCATTATCATGCATCAGGGTATTAATACAGGCGCGGTTTTCGGACATGTGTTTGACTTCACAAGTATGCCCATCGGTGTTAGAGTGATCCTGGCACTGGTTGTATGTATTGTTTTATGTACATTCTTTACGGCCATCGCAGGTTTCTTTACTGCCAGGTTTAAAATGCATCCTTTTATTTCAACCATGGCGAATATGCTGGTCATTTTCGGACTTGTCACATACGCCACGAAAGGTGTGTCATTTGGTGCCATTGAACCTACGATTCCGAACATGATCATTCCGAAAGTAAACGGTTTCCCGACTATCATTGTCTGGGCAGTGGCAGCTATTGCGATCGTCTGGTTCATTTGGAATAAAACCACATTTGGCAAAAATCTCTATGCTGTGGGAGGCAACCCGGAAGCAGCAGCAGTTTCCGGTATTTCCGTATTCGGCGTAACGGTTGGCGCGTTTATTCTGGCAGGTATTCTTTACGGATTTGGTTCCTGGCTGGAATGTGCAAGAATGGTTGGTTCCGGTTCCGCAGCTTATGGACAGGGCTGGGAGATGGACGCCATTGCAGCCTGCGTAGTGGGCGGCGTGTCATTTACCGGTGGTATCGGTAAGATATCAGGTGTCGTGGTGGGTGTAATGATCTTTACAGCACTTACATACTCGCTCACCATTCTTGGTATTGATACAAACCTTCAGTTCGTATTTGAAGGTATCATTATTATCGCGGCAGTAACGCTGGATTGTCTGAAATATGTCCAGAAAAAATAAATAAGAATGATTTCCAAAAGGGTCAGAAGCAGTTCTGGCCCTTTTGATGTATTTGGGTTACTGGCTCACAGGCCACTGTTCCGGGATGGGTGTCACGGCACAAAATTTGCCGTTTGAGAAACCTGTGGGCAGTAACATATTTTGGGCAACGGCGACATTTACATACATTTGTGTATTTGTTATAATAAATTTGACAAATGCCACTTACCCAATCGAAAAAGGAGGAAATGGCTCACACCATGGAGATAAAAAGATGAATACATATGGAGTGCTATTGGTAGATGATGAGGAGGAAGTCATCCAGGTCATCATGAGAAAAATAAATTGGGAAGGGCTGGGTTTTTCGGTGATCGGATATGCCAACAACGGTATGAAGGCTCTTGAGATGGTCGAGGAGTTTCAGCCGGATGTGGTTATGACGGATATCAAAATGCCGTATATGGATGGAATGGAGCTGTCTAACCGCATTAAGACGGAATTTCCCGCAACCAAGATCTTGATCTTTACAGGATTTGATGAATTTGAGTATGCCAAAGAGGCGGTTCATCTGGAGGTGGAAGAATACATTCTGAAGCCGGTCAATTCCATAGAGCTGACCAATGTGCTCACGCAGCTTAAGATCAAACTGGATCAGGAGATAAGCGAAAAGCGAAATGTGGAGACTTTGCAGAAATGTTATCTGGAATCCCTGCCGCTTCTGCAGGCTAACTTCTACTCCACATTGGTGGAGGGTAGAATCCAGGAAATGGAGATCCCCAAATATCTTGCGGATTACCAGATCTCTTTTCCGGGGCCGTTTTTCTGCTGTCTTGTCATTCATACATCATCAAGCCAGGTCCCCAAGGATATGAATCCTCTGCTGTTATCCACGTCTGTCTATAACCAGGCAACGGAACGTCTGGGAGAAAAGTGGCAGGCAAAATGCTTTTCTTATCTGGGGAATACCATTTTGATCGCACAGCTGAAAAGTGAAAACCAGGTCTCAGAGCTGACGGATGAATGTGACAGATTCTGCAGATATGCCCACCGGATCATTGGTGCGGTTGTCACTGTGGGGATTGGGCAGGTCTGCGGAGATATCCTTGAACTTTCCAGGTCGTACAGCGGCGCAAGAAAGGCTGTTTCTTACAGGGTGATCTATGGCGCTTCCAGAGCCATAAATATTAAGGAGATCGCGCCCCAGGAGATGAGCAGATCCGATACCGCCAGTGATACAGAATTATCGAACTTGTTTAAAACCATACGTCTGAATCCGGCGGAGGATATTGTACAGGCAGTCAGGAAGTATCTGGACCAAATATCTTTTCCGTCAAAATCCCTGCAGCAGCATCATATTGACATTATGGAACTGGTGAGCGCATTATACAGGTTCACCGCTAATAATGATATTGCCACGGAAGATTTTTCGGGAGATATGCGGAAACTGTACAGCAGCCTTCTTGATCTGGGACCGGATGCACTGCAGAAATGGCTCATTGATATCAGCCTTTCTTTTCGGGAAAAATTGATCAGTGCACGAAGCAGGTCAACAAAAACTTTTGTATCCAGGGCAATGGAATATGTCCGCAGCAATTATTCGGATGAAGCGTTGTCACTGGATAATATCTGTGAGGTTTTGGGCGTTTCCAACTCCTATTTCTCAACTATTTTTAAAAAAGAGACTGGCAGCTCATTTATTGGTTATCTGACGGACTATCGTATGGACCGTGCATCACGGCTGCTGATTGAGACAAATGAAAAGAGTTATATCATAGCAAGGAATGTGGGCTACACGGATCCAAATTATTTTAGTTATGTATTTAAAAGGCGGTTTGGCGTGTCACCTTCAAAATACAGAACGGAGCATACAGAAAGTGAAAAATAAGTATTTCGGACGTTTGAAGAAGGCGGAGCCCAGCGGAATGCAGTCGACAGTTATGTTTGCCATTTCCGTGATATCTATTTCCATTATGCTGATTTTAGGGATTGTGATGTATTTCCGGTTTTCTGTCTTATCCCGGCAGGAGATCACACAGAGTACACAGAAGCTGATGGAACAGGCAGGGGAAAACCTGGAGGATTATCTGGGCAGTATGCGGCAGATATCGGATGCAGTCTATTATAATGTTATAAAAGAGAATGATCTATCCAATCAGGATATGGATATCCAGAGGGGAATGAATCTTTTGTATGAAGCCAACAGAGACAACCTGCGCAGTATTGCTATCTACAACAATTATGGGAGCCTGATGGCAGCAGAACCCCTTGCGTCCCAGAAAGAGGACCCTGATGTCACCAGGCAGGACTGGTTCAAACAAGCCATGGGCGAGATGGAGAATATGCATTTTTCCACGCCTCATATCCAGAATCTCTTTGATGACGGAACCTTCCGTTATTACTGGGTGATCTCCTTGAGCCGTGTTGTGGAGCTTACAAATAACGGGGATTCCCAGTTGGGAGTTCTGCTTGTGGATATGGATTATTCCAATATCTCGCGGATGATGAAACAGATCAACACCTTAAATAACGGTCAGTATTATTATCTGTGTGACAGCAACGGGGAGATCATCTATCACATGCGGCAGATTCAGATCAGCGACGGAATCGGCAGTGAGAACAGCAAAGCAGCGGCAAAGTACAAGGATGGCGTCTATGATGAGACATTTCAGGGAGAGCGCCGCAAGGTTATTGTCAACACCATCAGCTATACCGGATGGAAGCTGGTAGGGGTGATCCCCTATTCCACATTTACGCACGGTATGGTCAATATCCGGTATTTTATCATGGCGCTTATGCTCCTGATGGCCATGATGCTTGTGATCATCAACCGTGTTGTTTCTGTGAGGATATCCAGACCTATTCTAAAACTGAATAATTCCGTAATGGAATACGAGGCAGGAGAGAAGCCGGAGATTTATATGGGCGGCCCTCTGGAAATCAGGCATCTGGGGTATTCCATACAGAAGTCCTATGAGCAGATTGAGACGCTTATGAAGGAAATTGTACTGGAACAGAACGAAAGAAGAAAAAGTGAACTTGATGCACTGCAGAGCCAGATCAATCCGCATTTTTTGTACAATGCACTGGAGTCTATTACATGGATGGTGGAAGGCGGACGGAATGACGATGCGGTATTTATGATATCCCAGCTTGCGAAACTTTTCCGGATCAGTCTTTCAAAGGGCCGTACGGTCATCAGTGTAAAAGATGAACTGCAGCATGCGCAGAGTTATATGAATATACAGAAAGTCCGGTATAAGAACGCATTTTCCATTGTGTTTGATGTGGACCCGTCAATTTATTCGTATTGTACTGTGAAGCTGATCCTGCAGCCAATACTTGAAAATGCCATTGCCTATGGGGTCAGCAGCATGGATGACTGTGGTGAGATAAAAGTGGCCGGCAGACTGGTAGATGAAAATATTATCTTCTCTGTGACAGATAACGGGATCGGAATGTCAAAGGAGGAGGTAAGCCTCATCCTGACAGACAGCAAGCGGGTGCATAAACATGGCTCCGGGGTAGGACTTGTGAATGTGAACAACCGTATTCAGATCCTCTTCGGAAAAGAATATGGACTGAGGATTGAAAGTGAGCCGGATGAGGGGACCACAGTATCCATCTGCATTCCGGCGGTTCCCTATACGGAAGAAAACTGCAAGATCCTTGAAAAGGGATATATTTTCAGCAGGGAAGAAATGATTGACAAGAAAACACAGGGTAAAGAGAGATGAAAAACAGCAAGAGATTGTTTATTCTGATAGAAGCGGTTTTAGCTGTAATGGTTATGGTACTTGCTTTTGTCATGTTCCGGGAAAGAAACGGAAAAGATCTTGATAAGGTTTCTGTGATCATTCAGAATTCGGATGACGGTCAATGGTCCGCGTTTAAATATGGACTCAGAATGGCAGCTGAAGATTTGAAGCTGGAGATGTTTGTTGTCAGCACAGGAGGCCCCCTGACGGTTGAGGAGGAGAGAAACCTGATAGAACGTGAAATCGAAAACGGGGCAGACGCGGTTATTGTACAGCCTGCTCTGGGGGATGACGCAGAAAAAATGTTGTTAAAAATGGAGAAAAATGTTCCGGTCATGCTTGTAGAACACACAGCATCCAGAGAAAAAGAGGCTTCCGTGATTCCCACTACAGAACCCGATAACTATGCCATGGGCACAGCACTGGCAGAAGAACTGCTGAAAGACTATAACGGAAATTTAGATGGAAAAACTTTAGGCATTCTTCAGGAAACCGACAATACAGAAGCCGCACGTAATCGCCAAAGGGGATTTACAGATGTGCTGAAAGAAACAGGCGCTGAGATCTGCTGGTCTGTATCCGGTCCTCTTATGGAAAAGGAGGAAAATATTCTGGGGATCCAGCCCGGGGTGGATTTTGTGATCGCCCTTGATAATAACAGTCTGATAACAGCCGGGGAATATTCTGCCGCCAAAAATCTGCATGGGGCCTTGGTGTATGGAATCGGTAATTCTACGGAAGCGGTTTATTATCTGGACACAGGCATTGCGGAATGTCTTGTGGTGCCCGATGCATTTAATGTGGGATATCAAAGTCTGACGGAGGCAGCAGAGCGCCTCGGTAAATATTTTTACAAGATGCAGGACAGAACCGTATCCTATACGGTTATCCGCAGAGATACACTGTTTTCAAAAGAAAACCAGGAAGTCCTTTTTACTATGAGTCAGTAAAAGCAGGCAGGCCTGTCACTTTTTGAAACCTGCGTCGTATGGATAAACAGGAAGAAAACCAGAGGTATACAATGAAAGCAAAAAAAATAGTGGCGGCAGGAATGATTCTCTGCATGAGTATACTGCTCTTATGCGCCTGCGGGAAACAGCAGACGGCTGCGTCAGATAAGGTTCACGCAGGAGTCATATACTATAACCAGAGTGATACATTTCTTGGGGAATTGATCGCCTGTTTTAAAGAACAGCTTCATCATTTTGAGAGCGATGATTTTAAAACCACAGTGACACTTAGGGATGCGGGCGGTTCCCAGCGGACCCAGAATGACCAGGTGAAGGAACTGATCGACGCGGGCTGTAATGTGCTCTGTGTGAATCTGGTGGACAGGGCAGACCCCTCAGAGATCATCGACCTTGCCAGGGATAATGACGTGCCTATTATATTCTTTAACAGGGAGCCGGTTGCAGAGGATCTGATGCAGTGGGACGGGCTTTATTATGTTGGGGCAGACGCGAAACAGTCAGGCGTGATGCAGGGGGAACTGGCGGTAGACGCCATACTGGCAGAGAACAGTCAGATAGACCGTAATAAAGACGGAAAGATCCAATATGTGGTGCTGGAAGGAGAACCGGGCCATCAGGATGCCATTATCCGCACAGAGAATGCTGTGGAAACCTTGAAAAACAATGGCATTGAACTGGAAAAACTCAGCTACGGGATCGCAAACTGGAACCGGGCACAGGCCCAGAACCGAATGCTGTTGCTGATCAGCCAGTATCAGAATAAGATTGAACTTGTGCTGGCCAACAATGATGATATGGCTCTTGGCGCCATTGATGCCTATAAGAAGTTAAATTATACGGAATCTGCCCTGCCTGTATTTTTCGGGATAGACGGCACAGACGTGGGGCTCAAAGCCGTCCTGGATTCGGAGATGGCAGGGACCGTGTATAACGATAAAGAGGGACAGGCGGAGGCAATGGCAGAACTGGCAGTGGCCCTCGTTACCGGGGAAGGTATGGAGCAGATCAAATTCGTGAAGGATAAATATGTTTATCTGCCGTATTCTAAGGTGACCGTGGAAAATGCTGGTGATTACATCAGGGAAGAGAAAAAGTGATCAGTTATTATGGGAATCAAATATATGGATACCAGAAACTACAGATTTCGGATATGCGGATTTAGTAAGCGGAGCCTGATTGGCTGGATGGCAGTGGCCGGGATTCTTGGGGGTAAGGAGGCATAAGTTTGGCAGAGCTTTATATTGATAAGAAATATTATAATACATTGTACATTGAAGGCTTTTTCAGAATGATGAAAGATCCTTCTTACTGTTATAAATTCTATTGGCTGGAAGCTATCGTACATCTGATCTCTGAGGGCAGAGACAAAGCCTCCTATGATGAGCTTATTAATGAAATGATCGCAAATGCCTGGTATACCGTTTTGGAATTTCACGTTCATCTCAGCGGGATATATGGTGAGGGGATGATCAAAGACAACCTAGAAAAAGCAGTGATCAGATTACAGAAATTGACAGCACTTCCCAGCCATGCATCGAAGATTGAGATAAAGAATAAAATAGCTGAATTTGATAAAGACAGAGAATTGCATAACAGGAAGATGGAACTGACAAAAAATGTTCCTGTCAAGGCACTCTCGGGATTTGCCAATACAGGGGAGGAGCAGGTCAGTCTGGATGGAAGTGCAGGGAGGATGAGGGCCTATTTTAATCTTCTCAACGAGACAACCGTCCTTCTGCCATATACATTTGGCGATGAGAATGGGCTGAAGAGAACCATTTACTTTAATGACGGATGGATACAGATGATTCAGGATAACACGGTGTCTATTCTGGGATGGGTTCAAATGGAGAAAGTAAAGTGGCTTCAAAACAATAATCCGGAAGTCCCCAGTTTAATATATAAATTAGCTCCCTTGGATGAAAAGATGCGGAAGCTGGCTCATGTAAGAAAGCTGTGGGAGAGCATTCTGAAAATACATCCTGTGGTGGACGTGTTTGCGAACCAGCCAATCCATGAGGGATCCTATGATGTGGATCACTTCATTCCCTGGTCCTTTGTCATGAATGATGAGTTGTGGAATCTGATGCCAATGGACTCCTCACTGAATTCTGAAAAGAGCAATAAGCTTCCCTGTTGGGAACCATTCTTTGGGAGGTTTGCTGGTAATCAGTATGCTATGTATGGATTAATACATAAAATGGATGGAATCCATAAATTATATGAAGCCTGTTACCGGGATAATCTGCATTCTATCTGGGCAAACCGGGAATTATACCGGAAAGGGAATTCAAAGGGAGAATTCTTCCTTATATTGGAAAAGAATATGAGGCCGGTTTACGATTCTGCGAGACGCCAGGGGTATGAAATGTGGATCAGGAAAAATCAGATGGGGGACAGAACAGAATGATGGGGTGTAGAAAAGGCAGCCTTTCTCGGGAATATGCCGTTATTGGTATCGGTTCAGAAAAGGATATGGGTAAAAGATAGGGTTAGAGTCAGACCGGGGGATGCATTTTGCATTCCCCGGTCAATTTTTGCGGAAAAACCGTCATGCCAAACTTTACAAAAAACGGGTCAAACTTGTCATTTGTACATCTGTGATCTCCTCCCTTTTTTCGATAGAATAAATGCATAAGAACAACAAGTGCAGAACAAAAAAGCACAATATATATATAACAGGGAGGATCACTTATGTTACAGGTAAATCATTTATACAAGAGCTATAAAACAGGAAACACCACATACGAGGTATTGAAGGATGTTTCATTTTCCATTGAGGAGGGGGAGTTCGTGGCAGTTATGGGGCCGTCCGGTTCCGGTAAAACCACACTTTTGAACTGCATTTCCTGTTTCATTCCTCATGATAAGGGCGAAATCCTGCTGGATGGAGTCAATATCTCCAACATGAAAGAAGAACAGATCGCAAAAATAAGAAATGAAAAACTTGGTTTTGTTTTTCAGGACTTCATGCTATTGGACGGTTTGAGTGTTTTTGAAAATGTATGTGTACCAAAAGTGATCCACCAGGAACCATACAGGCAGATGGAGACAAAAGCCCAGAAACTCCTGAAGATGTTTGACATTGCAGATATTGCGAAAAAATTCCCGGCTGAGATATCCGGCGGACAGAAACAGCGCACCGCAGTGGCAAGGGCCCTGATGAACAATCCGCTTTTGATCCTTGCAGATGAGCCTACAGGCAACCTGGACAGCCGTTCCAGCGAGGCGGTGATCGGGGCGTTCTTAGAGGCACAGAAAGAATTAAATGCAACCACATGCATGGTAACCCATGACAGCTTTTCAGCCAGTTTCTGCGACCGGGTTATTGTGATGAAAGATGGAGCGGTCTATACAGAACTTATCAGCAAGGGCCATCACAGAGAATTCATGGAAGAACTTTTGGATGTTTTGAGAAAGATGAACGGTGGTGAATAGAATGAAGCTCAGTGGATTATTTGCGAAATTAAGGAAAAATAATAAAAAAGAATATTTGCAGTTCCAGTTCTGCATGACACTTTCTATTCTTTTGATCACCTCATACCTTGTCATGTACGGAAGTGATCTGGTGCAGAAGACACTGCCGAACGGAGGAGATTCCAGAAAAATAGCGGATATGATCTTCGTTCTTGCGGCAGCGGGATGTGTTATGTTCAGTATCTATACGGCAAGTCAGTTTTTAAGATACAAGAGCAGGGAAACCGGTATTTTCCTTGCTCTGGGAGCGGGAAAAAGTAAACTTGCCAGGGCATTATTTACCGAAATCGGCAAGATGATGGCATTGTGTTCGGCAGCAGGGGTTATGCTTGGTATCTTACTTGCGTCAATCATAGGCATCCTGTTTGAAAAAGTCGCAAGCAGCGGAAATAATAACCATTTTTCCATTTCTGTCATGGGAGTTGCAGGCGGCATTATCTACTGCCTCCTATTGATACTCTGCGTTGCGTTCATGTGCGTGCGGTTTATGAAGAGAAGTAATGTTATGGACATTATCAATGAACAGCGCAAGCAGGAACCGCTGAAAAAGAGCGTGTCATTTTTCTATCTGGTATCCGGTATTGTGATGATTCTGGTGGGCCTGTTAATAGGATATTTTCTGCCGATCATAACCGTCAAAGTGAGCGGCCACTGGCTGGGAGGGTGGACGAATCTATTCTATATCCTTGCGGCAGTTGGACTTTACCGTATTTTAGTTTATTCCATTGCCTCACACAGAAAGGGGAAAAATCCCCAGAAATATTATGACAATATGATATCTTACGGTATGCTCAAATTCCAGGGAGGCTCTGTTGTCAGAAATATGCTTGTCATATCACTGCTGCTTATGGGCGTCCTGCTTGGTATCTTTTATCTGCCTCTTCAGGGGGGCAATGATTTTGAAGACGCAGAGGATGATATATCTTACCGGTATCCCGTTGATGTGGATGAATTGTCCGAGGAGGATGTGTTCTCCATGGCAGACAAATATCAGATTTCAGTAAAGGATTACCGGGAGGCAGAGTTCGTCCAGGTGTTGGGGGACGGTGTAAGACGTGATGACATGGATGAGAATAATAACCTTATTGAACAGTATGAAGAAAAATACTTTTACTATGAGTGCATCAGTGCTTCCTTGTTTACGGATATGACCGGAAAAGAAACCGAGGTTACAGAAGGCCATTATCGGGTAATACAAAGGGAAGGGGCAAGAGAAAATATATTCTATAAATTTGATGATCTGACCAGATTATATCTGTCCAACGAAGAAGATTATATTTCTATGGAATATGATGGACTGGAGCTATACCATTCCCTCGTAACAGATACGGGGTATGATTCTAAGACAAGGTATATTATCAGTGACGCGGATTATGAAAAGGTGAAAACCGGAGTCAAGGATGACAAAATAATACGTCAGGTGTTGTTTAATATTGAGGACAGTGACCAGTCCTATGCATATTGTGAAGCGTTGTATGAACAATTTTGCAGCAGGGCATCGGAAAGCATGAACTATATTGCTGCCTATAATGGATATCAGGCAAAAATTCTGGGAGAAGATTATGGATATAATATGCAGGGGATTTATGACGGGAAAAGGCCGGCCCTGGGATCTGACTGGCTGTACAGTCCTGCAGTCCTGCCCCTTGAAAGGGAAAATGCTGCTATGAGGCGTGCCATCTTTTTACTGCTGTTTGTATACATTGCCATTATCTGCCTGGCCTCCGAGAGTATTATCCTATATACAAGGAGTCAGAATGTGGCACTGAAGAACAGTCAGATTTTTAAGGATTTGGAAAAGCTGGGGGCAAATAAAAAGTACCTTCGCAGACTTTTGAAAAGCCAGATAAGTAAATGCTTTGTCCTGCCTACCGTAATGGGATGTCTTCTGATGTTTATATATGAAATCCTGATCATGTGGCAGAATGACGGTATCATGACAGCAGGTGAAGTGGGAATCGCAGGGGTGATGGTAATTGTTATTGCAGTGATCGGCATCTACCAGTTTATTTTATACAAGATTTCCATGAAAAACGCGGCAGGTGTTCTGGATATATCCAGATAAACAGCAGTGAGAAATATGCCGTTGCACAAGTTTTCACTATCCTCTATAATAAAAGAAATATGACGGTCCGGTACCCTCACAGCTGCAAAGAAAAACAGAGGAAGCGTGTAGTGCCGCCGGGGAGGCTATGTGTTATACGCGCAGTCAAAAACTGCTCTGCCATATCACGGAAGATGGATCCCGTTATGATTTGATCCTTTTAGATATTGAGATGGCGGAAACGGACGGCATGGAATTAGCGGAAAAAATAAAGCCTTTTCTCCCGGATGTAAAGATCATTTTTATCACATCTCATCTGGAATATGCCATTGACGCGTATGAGCTGTCCATTTTCCGCTATGTGCCTAAGAATGATATAGAAAAACGCCTGACAGCAGCCATCACGGACGCTGTCAGGCTGTTTTTGATTGAGGAGGGCATTACGCCTCCTTCTGTCCGTTTCTATCCCTCTCATTTTTACACTTGCATAACCTACCCAAAAGGAATATAATAAAATATAAATGCGTGCACGAGTACATCTAAAGGCAGGAGGAATATTATGCCAGTAACACTACAACAAATTGCAGAGGCCGCCGGAGTATCCAGGGGAACCGTAGACCGGGCGTTGAAAGACAGAGGAAGAGTCCGTCCCGAAGTGGCAGAGAAAATAAAGCAAATAGCAAAAGAAATGGGATATCAGCCCAGCCTTGCAGGAAGAGCCCTTGTCCTGGCGAAAAGAAATCTGAAGATTGGGATCATCATGCAGTCAGCCCAGACCCCGTTCATGGTACAAGTCTATGAGGGAATGAAAGCCGCCAAGCAGGAGGTGGAAAGTCTGGGCGGTACCGTGGAGATATTCCGGGTAGACGGTGTGGATGCAGGCCGTGTAATGGAAATCATGCAGGATTTAAAAGAACAGGAATATTCAGGCATAGCCCTGTCTCCGTCCGAAGACACCATGCTCAAAAAGATGATCAACCAGTTTTCCGAGGAGTACAGCATCCCGATCATCACCTTCAATTCAGATATAGAAGATACAAAGAGAATCTGCTTTGTAGGCCAGAATACCATCCAGAGCGGAAGGACCGCAGCCGGGCTCATGGGAGAGATTACAGGGGGAGAGGGGGAGGTGGCGGTTATCTCCGGCCATATTTCAAACCCTGCGCTGAACAACAGAATCCGGGGTTTTCAATCGGAGATACTGGAAAGCTTTCCGGACATCCAGCTGGTAGGTACAAAATATTCTTATGATGACGAGTGGGTTGCGGCAAAGATCGTGGAGGAGCTTTTGGAGCAGTATCCGGCGCTGAAAGGCATCTACGTGACCGGTACTGCGGTAAAAGGTGTCTGCGAAGCACTGGTAAAACAAGGGAAGGAGCGGGAGATCAAAGTCATAGGCAACGATTTCCTGGATGAGAATAAAAAGTGGGTGGAACGGGGAGCCATAAACTTCCTTATAGGACAGGATTCCTATATGCAGGGATATGAACCGGTAATGATGCTGTTCCACCTGCTCTTTGATGACGAAAAACCGGAGTCTGTTTACCGGTATGCGGAAATTGTCATTAAAAACAGATACAATCTGTGATGGACGGCCGCCTGATAAGCGGCCGTTTGGTGATACAAACAAAGAAATCAGGATTAGCAAAAAAATCAAAGGCGCTTCTGCCGAAATCCCAATAAAAATAAGCGGAATCTTCATTACGGTTCTGTATCTTATGCAGTAAATGCGCAGGACTGCGGAATTATTTCAGAACAAGAGGCACTGCTGTTATTATAATAGGACTGCTGCCGAAGACAGACCAGTGTACATAACAAGTATTCCATATAAAATATACGTGCACACACATGGGAAATCAATAATATACTCAAAACATTATCATCACATACCATAAATAAGCAAAAAAATAACAATATAAGCCTCTTGGTGAAAAAGAAATAAAAATATCATTTTATCATGCTAAAGTAAAAATGCATAAAATAGAGGCTGCCAATACAGCGAGTAAGTGGAGGAAATAGACAACATGCACAAAAACATTGTCTCTTTTTTATCAATTGGCAAAATTTAATAAAAATAGACTGTGAATCTTGTACAATAAAGCCATTGCGTTCACGTGAACGCTATGGTATGATTGCATCATCAAGAAAGAACAAAACCAAAAAACAAATAACAGCGAATCAATGAAAAAGAGAATTGGAGGACATGTATTATGTTAAGAGTAGGAGTTATCGGATGCGGCGGAATGGGTAAGGACCATATCAAAAGACTGACAAACAAAATTCAGGGAGCTGAGGTTGCAGCGGTATCAGACGTATTTGAGGAGAGTGCAAAGCAGGCAGCAGCAATCTGTGGAGCTAAAGTATACACAGATGCAAACGAACTGATCAATGACCCGGATGTGGACGCAGTATTCATTGTATCTCCGGGATTTGCACATGTGGAATCTCTTCTCACAGCGATCAAGGCAGGAAAGAGGATCTTCTGTGAAAAACCGCTCTGCACAACTGCTGAGGACTGCCTGAAGGTAGTCGAAGCTGAGGTGGCATCAGGAAAACATCTGATCCAGCTTGGTTTTATGAGAAGATACGACAAAGGCTACATGCAGGTAAAAGAAGCTCTCACATCCGGCGAATACGGCGAACCGCTGATCCTTCACTGCACACACAGAAATCCGGAAGTTGGAACTAACTATACAACTCCAATGGCAGTACATGATACAGCGATCCATGAGATTGATGTGCTTCACTGGTTAGTGGATGATGAGTATGAGTCCGCACAGGTTATTATGCCTAAGGTTACAAAATACTCGCACTCTGAGTTAAAAGACCCGCAGATCATGCTGCTCCGCACCAAAAAAGGTGTTTGCATTGATGTTGAAGTATTTGTAAACTGCAAATTCGGTTATGACATCAACTGCGAAGTGGTATGTGAAGACGGCGCTATCAAGATGCCATCACCCATCTACCCAAGCATCCGCAAAAATGCAGCAGTTTCCACAACCATTGATACGGACTGCTTCGTGAGATTCAAAGATGCTTACGATACAGAGGTGCAGGACTGGGTAGACGCAGCAGCAGAGGGCGCGATCAACGGGCCTACTGCATGGGACGGATATCTGGCAGCTATCACAGCAGATGCGCTTGTAAAGGCACAGGAAACTGGCGCTGTGGAAAAGATCAACGCAGCCGTAGAAAAACCGGAGTTCTACAAATAAGAAGATAAATCGGAACCTTAAAGCCGGATGCTCCCAAATGTGTCCGGCATAACAAATAAAACAAGAACCGAAAGGATGGTATATCATTATGAAAATTGGATTTAATGAGGCAACTGCATTGGAGTGCAAAGGACAGTCCCTTCTGGCTGATATGGAAATGTGTGAAAAATACGGATTTGACTATATCGAAATACGCTTTGACTGTGTAAAAGATTATTTACAGGAGCATACCCTGGAGGAACTGGCTGACTGGTTTAAAAACCATCATCTGAAACCATGGGCGTACAACACTTTGATCTACTTTAACCAGAGAGACGAGGCAGGCGAGAAGGAAATTGACGATGAAGTGGATTTCATCCTGAAAGTTTCCAAAGCCATCGGTATGGAAATGCTGATCACAGTTCCGAATTTTGATGTAAAAGACAAGAGCGTTAGCGAGATCAAAGCAGAAGCAGTGGAAAGGCTCCGCTATTTATCAGACAAGGTTGGCGCTGATATGAGAATTTCCCTGGAGTTCTGCGGCGCTCCAAACTGCTCCATCAACCAGTTCGGCACTGCTTACGATGTAGTGAAAGCAGTAGACCGTGACAATGTGGGTATCACAGTTGACACTTTCCACTTCCATGAAATGTGCTCCAAACTGGAGGATTTAAAGGGAGCGGACGGAAAAAAAATCTTTGCTTACCACTTAAATGACTGTGAAGACCTGCCCCTTGGCTCCTGCGGCGATGACAAACGTTTGTGGCCGGGCGAGGGTGTGGTAGACCATGCCGGCATCGCAGCGGTATTAAAGGAGATCGGCTTTGACGGTGTCTGCACAATTGAAGAGTTCCGTCCTGAATATTATGAGATGTCCCATGAAGAGAACGTGAAAAAAGCTGCTGAAGTGACAAAAGCATTTGTACAAAAATATTTCTAAATAATTCATATGTCCTTTCGGAGGCTGTTTGGAAAATGCAAACAACCTCCCGGACATAAGAAAATGAAAAAAGTAAAACGGACTGGCTGTGCAAAATCCAAACGCTAAACGTCAAGACAATATTCACAGCCGCTATCCCGCGAGGCGTTTTTATGAGGAGGAAGGGGCAGGGCAGATGGGTAAGATTTGCCCTGTAAAAAGGTGATATTATGGCAAAGGGAGGACTTCCCGAACTGCTGAATTATAAGCAGAAGGGAAAAGATATGAATGAATTCATCAAAGTCCCCATGTCGGAAAAGCTGGCATATTGTTTCGGCGACCCGGCTCTGACTTTGATGTACACAATGACAACAACACTGCTGATATATTTCTACACAAACGTGGTAGGTATATCTGCAGGCGCAGTGGGTATGATCATGCTGCTCTCCAGGGTATTTGACGGATTTTCCGATGTACTCATGGGAACCATTATCGACAGGACCCACTCTAAATACGGAAAAGCCAGAATCTGGATTCTCCGTCTGGCAATACCTTACGCATTGGCAGCGGTCCTGCTGTTTACTATGCCCCCCATGGGAGATATGGGAAAGATCATATATGCTTTTGTAACTTATAACATTATGAACACAGTGGTATATACCGCGATCAGCCAGCCTTTCCATGCCCTCGGTTCGCTTATGAGCCGTGACAGGAGAGAGAGGGACGTGATCTGCAACATCCGTATGGTACTTTCTATCACGGCGAGTATGATCATTACAGCGTTTACCCTGCCCCTTATCAATCAAGTGGCAAAACTGATCGACAACCAGCAGATGGCCTGGATCCTTGTGACTGCGGCATATGCCATTGTATCCGTATTCGTTTTGATCAATACATACTGTACCTGTACGGAGCGTGTGCAGGCAGCGGACACAAACAAGAAGGAAAAAGTCAACACCCCCTTCTGGACTGCTTTCAAAGTGACAGTGACAAACAGGTATTTCCTAATTGCCCTTGGCCTGATGATATTCTACACAGCGTATCAGATCATTATCGGAACAGACCTGACGTATTACTGCCAGTATGTGTTAAATGATGTGGATCTGGTCATGCCGCTGTCCGCAGCAGAGAAGATTGCCACTATCATCGGTATTGCAATGCTTCCCAAACTGCTTCCAAAATACGGTAAGAGAAATCTGATCTGCGCCGGGTGTATCCTGGGTATTGCAGGACAGCTGCTCTTCCTTATGAACATCACAAGCGTTCCTCTGGGTGTTGTTACCTGTATTATGAGAGGGTTTGGTATTGCTCCGTTCTACGGCGTACAGTATTCACTGCCAAGTGATGCCATTGAGTATGGCCACTGGAAAACAGGCGTCCGTGTGGAAGGACTGATGTTCTCCTCCATGAGTATGGGACAGAAAGCCGGTTCCGGTTTCACATCCGCTATTATGGGTGCCATCCTTTCCATGGCAGCATTTGATGGACTGAAAGCCACTGCAGCAGAGCAGACAACATCTGCGATCTCTGCGATCAAGACTTTCTATCTGTATGTGCCTATTGCGATCTGGGTGATCATGTTTATCATTGCAGCATGTTATAAGCTGGATAAAATGTATGACAAAATGATGCGTGAACTGATTTCCAGGGAAGGCAAAGGGGAGCCGGAGGAGATTCCTGTGGCAGCCCACTCTGAAAATAAGATCAATGTGGCGATCGGACGTGTCTATGGCAGCAGCGGAAGAAAAATTGCAGAGGAAATTGCAAAAGAATTGAACTGCCGGGTCTATGACCGCCAGATTATCTGTCTGCTGGCGGAGAAGATGGGAATGGAGACTTCCAATCTGGAGGAAGTGCAGAAATATCTGGATAATTACAATTATGGGGACAAAGAGCCTACCTTCTCACCGTATGCCTACCCCCAGGCCGGTGTGGCGGATGATATGAGTGCTGTCAAGATGTTTGAGGAACAGAGCCAGATCATCAGAGGCCTTGCACAGAAAGCACCGGGTGTATTCCTGGGGAGATGCGCGAACTTTATTCTGGGCGGACAGGAGCACACATACTCCTTCTTCCTCTACGCGGACGATGAATACAGGGAAAAAGAAGGCAGAGAATATTACGGCGGCATGTCTCTGGCAGAATTGAAGGAAAAAGATGAGATGAGAAACAGCTATTACCAGAAATTTACCGGAATGAGGCGTGATGAACCGAAACATTACGATATGGTGGTCAACGTGTCCAAGACCGGTGTGGAAGGTGCAGTTTCCATGATTCTGGATTATATCAGAAACAAAGAAGAGAACAGACAGGGAGGAAATTAAGGGATGTTGGATAAGAGCAAAGTCAGGCTGGGCATAGCTCCCATTGCATGGACCAATGACGATATGCCGGATCTGGGCAAAGAAAATACATTTGAGCAGTGCGTAAGCGAGATGGCGCTGGCCGGATTTACCGGCTCCGAAGTGGGCGGCAAATACCCTGCAGATACAAAAGTGCTTAAGAAAGCACTGGATTTGAGAGGAATCCAGATTTGCAACCAGTGGTTTTCTTCCTTCCTCATTTCCAAACCATTTGAGGAGACAGAGAAGGAGTTTATCAAGGCTGCGGATTTCCTGAAAGAGATGGGTGCAAAAGTGATCGGCGTATCGGAGCAGAGCTACAGCATCCAGGGAAAGATGGAGCAGCCTGTGTGGGAAGGCAAATACGTCATGAATGATGAGGAGTGGAAGCTTCTGGCAGAAGGTCTGAATAAGCTTGGAAAAATAGCAAAAGACAAGGGCATGACGCTGACATTCCACCACCACATGGGCACAGTCGTACAGACAGAGGAGGAGATCGGCCGTTTCATGGAAACGGTTGACCCGGAACTGGTATTTCTTCTCTTTGACAGCGGCCACCTGTCCTTTGCGGGCATTGATCCGGAAAAGGTTCTGAAAAAATATGTGAACCGGGTAAAACACGTACATTTAAAAGATATCCGCAAAGAGATGGTGGAGAAATCCGGGAATGAGAGATGGAGTTTCTTAAAAGGTGTCCGCGAAGGTGTGTTTACAGTTCCCGGTGACGGAGATGTGGATTTTGCTCCCATCTTCAGGATCCTTGAGGACGCAGGATATGAAGGCTGGGTTGTTGTGGAAGCAGAGCAGGACCCTGCAAAGGCCAATCCCCTGGAATATGCAAAAAAAGCAAGGGCTTATATCGCGGAAAAGACAGGTCTGTAATAGGAATCCTCCCGGTACGGATGCCGGGAGGACACCATAAAGATTACAAGGAGGAATGGATATGAAGATAGCATTTGACGTGGATGTACTGGCAAAACAGATGGATATCAACCGCATGGTCCATCAGGCAGCTGACTGGGGATATAAGTATATTGAGCAGTCTCCCCATCCGAGGATCAACCCATTTTACAAACATCCGCTTTTTTCAAAGGAATGTGAGCAGGAATACAGACAGGCCCTGAAGGAGACGGGCGTGGAAATATCCTCTTTCATTGTGGTGTACCGCTGGTCAGGCCCCACAGAGGAGCAGAGACAGTTTGCGGTTGCAAACTGGAAACGTATGATTGAGATAGCGGTGGATATGGGGGTACAGGTCATCAACACAGAGCTGTCAGGTGACCCGAACCAGCAGGAAATCTGCAATGGCATGTGGTTCAGATCCATGGAGGAACTGCTTCCCATCATTGAGCGGGAAGGCATCCGAGTGGAAATCCAGTCCCATCCTTACGATTTCTGTGAACGGAACAATGAGACATGTGACCTGGTAAAGTCCTTCCGTTCCAAAAACCTGGGTTATGTTTACTCTTCACCTCACGGGTTTTTCTATGACGAGGGCAAAGGGGATGTGCGCTCTATGCTGAGATACGCAGGAGAAGAATTGACCCATGTTCTGTTTGCAGATACCTTTAATCAGACGTTAGACTGCCGTTACATTGCAAATCCGCCCTGGCTGAACGGGCGCGGCAAAGCAGATGTGACCATACATCAGCATCTGGCTATGGGCGAAGGGGATGTGGATTTCGACGGCATCTTTGAAACCCTGCGGGATATGGATTTCGCGGGTAAACAGTTAAAAGAGAACGCTCCCAAAGTGGGCGGCGATAATATTGCCTGTGTTTCCATGTTCGGATTTCCGGAGAAAATGGACAGACAGGCACCGGAGGCAAGAGAGAGAATCGAGAGAGAGCTTCTGGGCAAATAATTTTATGACGATCCGCTGCGCGTAAATATCTGCGCAGCGGATCGTTTTATTCTGCATTCCTCCGTTCTTTCCTTGCTGGACTTCTTTATATATACAGTATATAATGAATGATGGTTATCATCTGTTTCAGAATACAGATAAAATTAATTTCTTAAGACAGCAGTGCATATAGGAGAAATAATATGCATTACTATAAACCTGAAAGAACCAAGGAGGGCAATAATATGAGGAAAGCAGTATCAATATTAGGCGGGATCTTTGTTCCGGTTATTTTATGTGTTGCCCTGATCGTCACCGCATTTATGTCGCTGGATCTAATTGACGATTTACAGGGAAATGCCAGAGTTATAAATTATATTGGCATTGTCCGCGGCGCGACACAGAGGCTCATAAAAAAAGAATTGAACCACTTGCCGGATGATGAGTTGATTCAGAGCCTGGATCATATTTTGTCAGGACTTTCAAGCGGATGTGGTGATTTGAATTTAAGAAAACTGGAGAGCCAATTAATCGCTGAAGGGATAGAGGATGGGCGGCAATTAGGCATTTTAAAAGAATATGGTGTCAGAACGGTACAAGGATTTTTGTTCAGCAGACCCATAGAGATTTCTTAGTTTGAAGCAAAATATATGATTTGACAGCAGGCAGGGGACTGCTTTTCACAGCCATGATCTTTATGTGGCTTTAAGCAGTCTGGGCGGATGATTTTCATCCGCCTTATTTTTTTGTGAATTGCTTGTTTTTTTTGGCGCCTCAGTCGTTATATACTATAGATACTATGCAGCAGAAAGGAAAAGCCATGTCCGAGAAAAGAATCCTGAAGAACATCCGCAGCGGTCAGCAGGAATCTGTGGAAATTCTCATTCTAAAATACTACAGGGACATCTATACATATTGTTACTGTCGTGTGGGAGACCGGCAGACCGCCCAGGATCTGACCCAGGATGTTTTTCTGCGCTTTCTGCAGAATTTGGACAGCTATGAGCACACGGGGAAACTGAAAAATTATCTCTATGTGACAGCGGGAAATCTGATCAAAGACCATTATAAAAAAAGAAAGGAGACTCTGCTGGAAGAAGAAATAAGCAGTAGGTATGAAAATGTTCCTCCTGCCGGGACGGAGGAGCTCAGTGACAGGCTTACCATACAGGAAATAATCCGGGAGCTTCCGGAGCCGGAAAAAGAATTGATACTACTCAGATATTATCAGAATCTGCGTCTGGCGGAAATTGCGGAAGTGGTTTCCCTGCCGGTTTCCACGGTTCGGTACAAGCTGAAAAATGCGGAAAAATACATTAAAACCAAATGGGAGGAGTGATGGCATGAGGGACAGAAAACTGCGACAGAGACTGGGGGATATTCCCATACCGGATTATGAAGAAGAGGCATATCTGCAGACGCTGAAAGCAGCCAGGAAAATTAATCTGCATCCGGAGCGGCAGCGTGTAAGCAGGAGAGAATTTTTTATAGGACAGCTTCCTTTTATCAGCAGAAAAGTCTGGACCGCAAAGCTGATCTTAACTGCCTGTCTGATTTTGGGAATTCTGGAGACAGGGGCGGCCCCTGACCAACGTGTATGGCCTCTGTTGTCCGTGTCAGCTCCCTTGCTGTGTCTGGCGAATGTAAATGAACTGTGTGATATCTGCCGGCCGGGGATGAGGGAAATCCTCAAGGCGGCCAGACACTCGCCGGGGGAGATGCTGCTGGTCCGTCTGCTGGTATTCGGATTTATGGATCTGTCGGTGTGTCTGGCAGGGGCGGTGCTTGCAGCCGATCTCACTGCAGGCCTGTTATGGCAGGCTGTCTTGTACTTTGCGGCACCGTTCAGTGTTATGTGCGCAGGCTGTATGACGGTGATGAACCGGTGCAGAGATGAGAATGCCCTGTGGTATTGTACTGCCTGGGGTGGTTTCCTGATTGCCGCAGTGAGTATGCTGCGGGCATCAGCAGTACCGGTGTATGAAGCAGACAGGCTGTTTGGCTGGGGAGCTGCAGCCGCAGCCGGAAGTGTGGTCACAGTGCTGGAAATAAACAGGCTTCTGAAGGATATGGGAGGGATGCGTCATGAAATTAACTATGGAACGGCTGACTAAGCAGTTTAAAAATAAGATTGCCGTGGACAGGGTGAGCATGGAACTGGAGGAGGGGATTTATGGGTTTCTGGGAGCAAACGGTGCAGGGAAGACTACGCTTATGCAGATGCTGTGCCAGATCATAACCCCTACTTCAGGGGAAGTTAAGCTGGATGGACGCAGCAATATAGAGATGGGAGAGGCTTTCCGGGATTTGCTGGGATATCTTCCCCAGGAATTCGGTTATTCTCCCAGTTTTACCGCAAAAGATTTTATGCTTTACATTGCAGCCGTAAAAGGACTGCGGCCCTCTTATGCAAAGAAGAGGACAAAGGAGCTTTTGGAACTTACCAACCTTTCAGAAGACGCGGGCAGAAAAATACGCACATTTTCCGGAGGCATGAAACAGAGGCTGGGCATTGCACAGGCCCTTCTCAATGACCCAAGGATACTGGTCCTGGATGAGCCTACCGCAGGATTGGACCCAAAGGAGCGGGCATATTTCAGAAATTTGATCTCAGCCCTTTCAAAGGATAAGATCGTTATTTTATCCACCCACATCGTTTCAGATGTGGAATATATTGCGGACAGGATCCTGCTCATGAAAAAAGGAAAGTTTATTATGAAAGGTACGGTATCGGAGCTGACGGAAACCATAGACGGGGAAGTCTGGGAATGTGAGACAGAGGAAAAGGAGCTGGGAAATCTGGACCGCAGCATATGCGTGGTAAATTCCCATCGCCAGGGAAAGAACCTGCGTCTGCGTGTGGTCAGTAATACAAAACCCATGCAGTCAGCCGTAAAAGCTGAGCCCACACTGGAGGACTTATATCTGAACGCTTTTTATGATGAAATGGACGAGAGGGGGAGATGGTAGTTGAAGCGTCTGGTGAGATATGAATGGAAAAAAATATGGGGAAGCAGGATGAACCAGCTTACGGTACTGGGCTGCAGTTTGTTTCTGCTGTTCTGTGTATACTCTGTGATCGCACAAACTTCTGCCATAGATGAAAAGGGAAACAGTGTCTATGGAATGGAGGCTGTGAAAGTTTTGAAGGAACTGCCAACAGTGCCTGTGACCCAGGAAACCGTACAGCGGACCATCCGGGAATACCTGGACTGCACAGAGGACCCTGCTGCCAATTCAGACCGGGAAGAACTGGATTTTTTAAATGAGGAAGTGTACGGAATTTTATATAGAAGAAACCGGGATTTGTTCTCGCTGCTGCTGACAAACTACCAGGGGAGCGACGCAACTCTGAATATGAAGGAAGTGTTTCAAAAAAGTATAGGAAAAGATTTTTATCAGAGCCGCAGCGAACAGGTGCGGATCGCGCTGGATAGGTCTGTGAAGTACGGCATCATTTTGGAAGACCAGAAAGATTACTGGCTGAAAAAGGATGCACAGGTAAAAGATTTAAAGCTGGGAAATTTCCGGTTCTGGAGAAACATGATAGATTCCGCAGGATGGATCATACTGATCATACCTCTGATCTGTGTGGGGACTGCACCTGTTTTCGCAGGGGAATACCAGTGCAGGGCGGATTCTCTGCTGCTGACCATGCGATATGGAAAGAGCAGACTGGCAGGAGCGAAAATACTTACGGCATTTCTCTATGCAACAGCAGTTTACTGGGGGATCATTCTGGTGTATTCCGGGATTTATCTTATGATATGCGGTCCCCAGGGCGCCGTTCTTCCCATACAGGCATATGACACTTCCAACTCCATCAGCTATAACATGACTATGTGGCAGGCCGTATTGCTGGTGGTGTTCCTGAATTACGGGGCGGTGCTCTGTATGACTGCAGTTACGCTGCTTTTGTCTTCTGTGTTTAAGAACAGTTACGGTGTGATCATTGTGGACTTTCTTCTGGTATTGATACCAAACTTTTTATATGAAAATACAGGGGGATATCTTTGGAAACATGTTCTGGCGCTTCTTCCTCCTAAAATATCAGAGTTTCGGTTTACGGACTATCTGGTCTACCACATACCGGGCAGGGTCATTGGCCTGCCTTCCATGCTGGCTGTGGTGTATATACTCTGTATTGCAGTATTTGCGCTGGCTTCAGGTTATGCTTTTAAAAAGCATCAGGTCAATAGATGATATCTGAAGCTCTGCGTGATATGCATTTTGCGGGTAAAGAGCTGAAAGAGAATACTCTGAAAGTGGAGAGACAGGCTCCAAAAGAAAAAGGCAGAATTCCGCATCATATATGATTTGTTTTGTGGAATGTAAATAGAAATATTCAGACAGGCGGATGGTTTTCATCCGCCTTGATTCATGAGAATAGAAAGTTCACATAAACGTGCTTTCTATGGTAGATTTGCAGTAATGCTTCAGAAGGTCTGTGCATTAACTGCATGGAGAGGCAGTGAGTATGAGTTGGGTTTTCCCTGCACAAGTATCTGTACTGTCCTCTACATACCAATTACTATATTTGTTAAATTTATATAATATTGCAATATCTGCTCACAGGCAATGTTCCGGGAGGTGTTTTCCCAAAGGGATGCTGCCCGATGCGTTTCTTGTACAGTACCTCCCGGATTTTTTCACTGTCTTTATAGAAAATTTAAAATTACGTTTTATCCTGTGTATAAGAAAAAGAAAGCCTCGGATTGCGGCTTTCAAAGAAAGGATGAAATCATATGAGTGAATATATTTTAAGGGCAGAAAATCTCAGTAAGTCATTTAAAGGACATAAAGCGGTAAACAAAGTATCGCTGGCTATTGAGGAGGGCTGTATTTACGGCCTTCTGGGGCCAAATGGTGCGGGGAAATCCACCATACTGAAGATGATCACAGGAATGCTGAGACCAACGGGAGGAAAGATTTTTTTTCGTGATCATGAATGGTGCAGAAAGGATTTATACCATATTGGTGCGCTGATAGAAAACCCGCCTATTTATGAAAATCTGACGGCAGAAGAAAATCTGAGGGTACACACCCTGCAGCTGGGAATTTCGGAGAAGAGGATCCATGAGGTGCTGGATACTGTGGACCTGAAAAACACGGGGAATAAAAGAGCAGGACATTTTTCCTATGGAATGAAGCAGCGCTTGGGCATTGCCGCGGCCCTTCTGGGGAATCCCCGGCTACTGATCCTGGATGAGCCCACAAACGGCCTGGACCCTATTGGAATACAGGAGCTTAGAAATCTGATCCGGTGGTTTCCTGAACAGGGAATAACCGTTATCTTATCCAGCCATATACTGGGTGAAGTGCAGCAGACCGCAGACCGTATCGGTATCATAGCGGGAGGTATCCTGGGATATGAGGGGGATATCTCCGGGAAGGAAAATCTGGAGGAGCTTTTTATGGAGGTTGTGAGAGAGAATGGGAGGGAATAAGATGATTGGAATGATTCGCGGGGAATTACTTAAAATGCGGCACTCCACCATGGGAAAATCCATGTGGGTTATGCCGGTTATGACCATTTTGCTGGGGTACCTCATCAGTATGGCGGGGCCGTATGCCCAGCAGTTTACTTACAATATATGGTATGGGACATTATACCCTTGTCTGGTGCCGCTGTTGTGTGCCATGAATATACGATGTGAGATCAGACTCCATTACCAGACCATGCTGGCCTCACCGGCATTCGGGGCGGGACAGTGGACTGCAAAATGTATTGCTGTGGCGCTGAAACTGCTGTTGCCACAAGTGGTTTTTTGGGCTGTCGTCAGTCTGTTGGGAATAGTGTTCACCACATCAGTTCCCATCAGTTCCGGGGGAGCAGGTATGCTGATCGTCTGGGCGGTGAGTTTATGGCAGATTCCTTTTTATCTCATGCTGGCTTCAAGGCTTGGCATGATCCCATGTGTTATGCTGGGACTTCTGGCTGCTTTTTTCAGTTTTTCCATGGTGGAAAAAGGGTTGTTTTTCCTGTTTCCGTTCTCCATCGCAGACCGCCTTATGTGCCCTGTTCTTTTGATCCGTCCAAACGGGCTTTTGCTGGAGCCCGGGGATGTTCTTTTGAATCCCGTTGTTTTTCTGTCTGGCTTCTGCATGGCGGCTGTGCTGCTGGCGGCAGCCGCATTTGGCAGTGTAAAATGGTGGGAAAGACGGGAGGCGGTCTGATATGAAGGAATTTTACAGGTTTCTAAAAAGCAGCGGATACAGAATGCGGCATTCTCTCTTTTTTGCGTCACATATTCTCATTCCCGCTTTGGGGGTATTTTTATATGTGGCATACATGGGACTACGTTCTGCAGGGGGCTGGGAACATCTGACTTCTTATGTTACACTTTTAGCCATGGCCTATCCCGCTGTTACGGGGATCGTGACGGCAATGCTGACAGACAGGGAGGCTAAAGCGGGAAGAATGCAGAATCTGCTGGCGGTGCCCAGCCGTGCGAAAGGCCTGGGAGCAGAACTCGTGCTCCTGCTCTTGTCTGGACTGCTGGCTATGGCCATTGCGGTATTTGGTTTTCAGGCAGTGCTGTGCCTGCAGGGAGAGGGACTGGGGGCGGGAGATCCCTTCCTTCTGACACTGGTACTTTGGGCATCCAACCTGCCCGTCTATGCAGAGCATCTGTTTTTGGGACTTAAATTTGGAGAAGGAGTGACGATTGGTGCAGGGGTGGCGGAATCTGTGGTTTCAGCGGTAATGCTGACCGGACTTGGTGACGGAGTCTGGTATGTGTGGTGGCCTTCCTATGGTATGCGTTTTTCCACCATGTTACTTGCCCTCAGACAGGGCATGTATGAACATTTGACGGGGCAGATCCGTCTTGGAGGGGTTTGCTATCTGGTAGTATCTGTGCTATTCTTAGTCATGACATTTTTATGGTTTCAAAAGTTTGAAGGCCGCAGGGAGGAGGCGTAAATATGGCATCAATTCTGACAGTGGATGATGATCCTCTGCTCCTTACTTTAATAAGGAAAATTTTGGAGAGGGACGGGCACCGGGTTACGGCTGTGGGCAGCTCTGTGGAGGTTAGGAAGCTTTCCCTGTCTGCCTATTCTTTGATCTTGCTGGATGTTATGATGCCCGGGCTTGACGGATTTGAATTATGCCGGGAAATCAGGGATCTGGTGGACTGTCCAATCATTTTTCTGACGGCCAAAAGCGGGGAGGCAGATATACTGCGCGGGCTGGGACTGGGCGGGGATGATTATCTGAAAAAGCCATTCGGTGCTGAAGAGATCCGGGCAAGGGTCAACGCACATCTGAGAAGAGACCAGCGGGAGAAAAAACATGCTCTGGAGGTATCGGGATTCCGTTTTTTTCTGGGTGCGAAACAGATGGAGAAAGACGGGCAGGTCTGTCCCCTCACAAAAGGGGAATATGCAATCTGTGAATATCTGGCACTGCACCACGGACAGACATTGTCAAAAGATCAGATCTACGAGAGCGTGTTCGGATATGACGCGGAGGGTGACAGCTCAGTGATTGCCATGCATGTGAAAAATATCAGGCAAAAGGCAGAGGGACTGGGGGGGATTCCCATACAGACCGTATGGGGGATTGGATATACATGGAAAGAGAAAGAAGTTTAAAAGGGCTTTTTATAAAATATCTGTTCAGCTGGCTGCTGGGGTCTCTGATCCTGGCATTCCTTGGCTTTATACTCATGTCCCTGGCTATGCAGGCAGGATATATTTATCCTGCAAATTATGGGGATATTGAATATGAACGGGAGAAAGAAAATTTAAAAAATACGGAAGAGATCCGCATGGAAGATATTCCTCCGCTTATGGATTATGCACTTTTTACAGAGGACGGAACCTGGAAAGAGGGGACCATACCTGAAAAGGATGCAAAGAAAGCCTGGGAAGTAAGTCACAGAGGGTATTCCGGTTTCAGCCGTATTTTTTACCAGAAGGTGGAGCGGGAGGGTGAAGTTCTGGTGCTGCGTTACTCCATGAAAGCTCAGTTTGCGGATCCAAAGCTTCGGAAATATCTTCCGGCAGCGGAGGAGATCATATATGGATGTGTAATACTGGAAATCCTGGCATATTTGATGTACATGGCCGTGCGATTTGGCAGGATGCTGGAGCGGAAGATGAACGGTATACAGAGTGCCATTGAAAAAATAGAGCAGGAGAATCTGGAATTCCAGGTGCAAAACTGCGGTGTCCGTGAGATTGACCGTGTGGGGGCTGCCCTGGACCACATGAAGGAGGCACTGAAAAAGTCCTTGGTGAGCCAGTGGGATATGGAAAAAGCCAGACAGGAGAAGATATCTGCATTGGCTCATGATCTGAAAACACCCATTACCATCGTGAGGGGATATAACGAACTGCTGCTGGAGAGCACCTTTAAGGGGGAAGACCGCGCCTGTGTGGAGGCTATAGAAGTTAGTATCCGCCAGATGCAGGGGTATGTAGAGCAGCTTTTGGATGTGACAAGAGGGAAGCAGCCGGCGGAGTTTGTAAAAAATATTGTCTGCGCAGATGCATTCCTGGAGGAGATACACAAAAAATCAAAGGGGCTGGCAGCGGAAAAACAGGCGGTCCTGATATGGCAGGCAGCAGAAACCCGCAGGGAAATACAGGCGGATAAGCAGCACCTGGAACGGGCACTGCTGAATATTATAGCCAATGCCGCGGAATATGCAGGGCAGGGGGGAACCATCTGCCTGGGTGCCTCTTCCCTGGAGAATGGCTTAGAGATTGTTGCGGAGGACAGCGGCCCGGGATTTACAGGGGAGGCGCTCAAAAAAGGAAAAGAAGAATTTTATACAGGCAGCAGTGCCAGAAGCGGGGGCGTACATTCCGGTCTGGGATTGTTTATTGCAGATAGAATAATAGAGGAGCATGGCGGCAGGCTGGAATTAGGAAATTCCGATACATTTGGAGGCGGATGTGTCCGTGTGTGGCTGCCATGGTAAATCCGGAACCGCGTTCAGCGCAGGGAGGCTCTTCACATTGGAAACTGCACTAGCGCAAAAGGAAGATGACATACAGATGTCATGTTGCGGGCTGTAGAATAAAAGGACAGCTTAATTGCGGAAAAGGAGATAAAAGGATAGAAACAAAAGGTAGATCACTATGTACAGAACGCAGAATGAAGGTGCCGTGCAGGAATGGAGGGAAAGATGAAAAAAATATTGAACTATGAGGATTTTACAGAAGTGCTGCAAAATGCCGGATTTTCCATGGGCGGCGGCAATTCGGAGGGTATATATTCCATTATTAACTGGGATTGGGACAAGGAGCCTCCATATGATACGCCGGTCAAGTGGCACACAGGAGACAGGGAGACAGACCCCTGGGAGTGGCGTATGCGGGTCTTGGATGAAAGAAATGATATGGCTTACGCGAAATTCTTTTTCAGGAAAAGCGGGTATATCACCAAAGAATGGTATCCGTATTTTTTTGCCTGCCGCAGGGGCGGTATGGATTTTGTGGATATGTACCTGGAAGGCAGAATCAGCAATGAGGCAAAACGTATATATACCAGCATAGAGGAAGAAGGCGTGATGCCACTGCATGAACTGAAGAAGGCAGCCGGGTTTGGAAAAGAAGACAAATCCCGTTTTGACAGGGCTTTAGTGGAACTGCAGATGAATTTTTTCCTCACCATATGCGGGAGAAGGCATAAAATCAGCGCGGAGGGAAAGCCCTACGGCTGGGATTCCACTGCCTTTTGCAAAACAGAGGATTTCTGGGACAGTGAAGTTTTGAAGGCGGCATCCGCGGCCAGCAGCAAGGAGGCAGAAGAAAGGATCCGGGAACAGGTGTTGAGACTGAATCCTCTTGCATCGGACAAAAATATACATAAATTTATATATGGCAGAACCGGAAGGTGAGCTGTCAAACTATGCAAATAAGGAAAACGGGCGGCATACCCCAGTCATGGCTGGATGTACCGCCTGTTTTTTGCATATATCCCAGTGTATAAATCAATATCTGGGGAATTTAGGTGACAGTTCCGCTGTCTGAACGCCTATGGATTTTGGGAAGCCCGCTCTGAAACCATAAGGATAATTATATAGCATTTTACCCATAGCAGTGTTAGAATAAAAATATGTATAAAGCACCGAATATTACGAAAGAATCGTTGAGGAACAAAAATGCAGAAAGATAGGAAAGATAAAGAACTGCAGGATGAGAACAGAAGGTTAAGAGAAGAGATCAAACGGCTGAAACAATATGACCAGGTGACGGGGTTGTTCAACAGGGAGGTTTTCTGCGCATCTGCCGACGGAGCTATACAGCAGAACCCTCATATCCGTTTTGAAATCATCTGCATAGATATTGAACGGTTTAAAATGATAAATGAATTGTACGGTGAAGAGCAGGGAGACCTGCTTTTAAAATACGTGGCAGAGCAGCTTCGGCACATTTCGCGCAGGGAAAAACATATTGCGGGGAACCTGAGGGATGATGTCTTTGCGCTCTGCATTCCTGTGGAGGATGAGAAAAGCACAGTGGATCATCTGCTGGGGATTTTCAGCGGGAGCCCTGTGAACGCCCAGGTGGTTTTGGCAGTTGGAATCTATCGCATGGAGGAGGAAGTGCTTCCCGCCGGAAATATGTGCGGCAGAGCGCTGATGGCGCTGAATTCTGTAAAAGGCAATGACCACCATGTGGCAGTGTACCGGGAAAGTATGCGGGAAAATCTCCTCAGAGAGCAGGAGATCACCAACAGCATGGAAGCAGGGATCAAAAACAGGGAATTTAAAATCTATATGCAGCCAAAATGCAATATGGAGAGCGGCAAAGTAGTGGGAGCAGAAGCTTTGGTACGCTGGCAGCATCCCCAAAAAGGTCTGCTGCTTCCCGGGGATTTTGTACCATTGTTTGAGAAAAACCATTTTATCGAAAAGCTGGATCTATATGTTTGGGAGGAGACGGCTGGCTGGATCAGGCGCTGGCTTGACAAGGGCGGTACCTGTGTGCCCGTATCCGTAAATCTGTCGCGCATGGATATTTTTGATATGGACGTGTGCTCTGTGCTCACAGACATAATGGAGCGGTATCATATCCCATCCGGTTTGATCGAACTGGAAATCACAGAAAGTGTATATGCCGGACAGTCTGAGCGGATCATTAAAGAGACGGAGAGGCTGAAGAAAAATGGATTTACAATCCTGATGGATGACTTCGGCAATGGGTATTCGTCCCTGAATATGCTGAGCAGCACCAATATTGACATCCTAAAAATGGATATGCATTTTATGGATGGGGAGGGGCTGAAAAGCCTGGGGATACTGGACGCGATCCTGCATATGAGCAAATGGCTGAATCTGCCGGTGATCGCTGAGGGAGTCAACCGGGAAGAACATGTGAAAACACTGCGCAGTGTGGGCTGTGTCTACGGGCAGGGCTTTTATTACTACTGTCCTATGAGTATCGGGGAATTTGAGAATCTGCTTCTTGCGCCTGACAAAGTGGATTTCTGTGACGGCGGGAAAAAACGGGTGGAGAGCAGCCACCTTTTGGATTTGAGCGATCTGTTCCACAAAGACACATTGACCGACCGGCTGCTGGGTAATATTACAGGCGCTGTGGCTCAGTACAGTTACGATGGGACCCACCTCTATGTTCTGAGAGCCAACGGGGAATACTGCCGGCTGATGGGCGAATACTGGATGGGTGGAAGCGGCTATGTGGATGTTATGCGGGATCTTTTTCCTGAGGACAGGGAAAAGATAACCGATGCCCTCTCAGAAGCAAAACGCAGCAAAGAAGAAAAGGGCGCGGAGGTTTTTGTGCGGAAAAGAAGGGGTGGGTCTGTCCTTTGGCTGAGGATACGTCTTTTCTGCCTGACGTCCAATTATGGCAGTGAAATATTTTACGCGGCCCTGTCGGATGAGACCGTACGGATGAACAGTATTGAGAATCTCCGCATAAGTGAGGAGCGCTTCCGGCTTGCTATGGAGGCTACAAAATCCGTGATCTTTGAACTGGATACGGATACGCGGACCGCATATTATTCTGAATATGCGCAGAAGGCGTTTGGCCTGGATGCCACGGTGGCAAATGCACCGGAGGGATTTATCGAGCAGGGTACTGTGTGTGAAGGATATGAGGAAACCTTCCGGGATATATACCGTGCTATTTACAGGGGAGAGGACAGAGCCTCCTGTGTGGTGAAGGCAAAAATGGGGGATGGCAGTACAGTCCGCAACCGCATTACACTCACTGCGATCAGAGATAAAGACGGAAAAACAGTAAAGGCAGTGGGTATGGTGGAAAATGTATCCTACAGTGAGGTGGAAGATAAAGCGAAATAAAACCAAGCCGGAAACTTTCATCATTTCCTGCGGATTTACTTCTGGGGTGAGCTACAGCCTGACTTATAACGGAAGGATCCGGGCGCATTGGGCCAGGGACGGACTGCCGGACACTATGAGGATATGAAATAGTAGGGATTTCTTTTTGTATTCCTTTATGTTATTCTATATGCATAAAATATTTATGGGAGGAATTATATGGGTATCGTACTAAAAAGAGAGCTGGACCCTTTGTTTGAGACCCTTGCTCTGCTTAGTGTAGAAAATCCCGAAACATGGCGGGAAGAGATCATCCGGGATCTCAGCGGCTTCGGACTTGGAGGGGAGATGTTTTATAAGAAACATTTTCCGCCGGTGGAGAAGTATGTCAGAACCTTCCTGAAACATAAAGTTAAGACCCCCCAGGAGGAGTTTTTTTATAAAGATAAATCCCAGGATATGTTTTTTTGGATCGTAGCTCTGGCTGTGGAGAACCGCCAGTATCTGGAGGACCCCGGGCAGGCAGATCCGGCCGCAATGCGCAGAAGATTGGCCTATTACCTTGTGGATATGGAAAAAAATCCTGATATAAACACAGAAGATGACCTGCCGGACATTTCAGAGGAAAAGGCGCTTTTGGAGTTTATGGACGGCCTGCATGTGAAAAGTGAGGAAAAGTGGTATGTTCTGGATTGGTTGAGAAGACCGGTCTACCGGCTGGAACAGCTTGGCGAAATGATCAGACTGAATCTTCCGGCATTTGAAAAAGCCAGGGATTCTGTGAAGAAGCCTTTGGAAAAGCTGCTGCAGAAAAAAGAAAATCTGGAAGGCAATGAATCTTATGCAAAAATGGCAGGGCTCTGTGAAGAAAACCAGGCAGTATATATGTCCATGGGGGTACCTCTGGCGCAGATCGTTATGCTGACGTGCGGATACCATGGGGTTCTCATGGGATGCCTGAATACAGGGAAACATTCCGGAAATATGTCTAAGGAAATGGTCATCCGTCAGGCAAAGGCACTCAGCGACCAGAGTAAACTGGATATATTATGTGACCTGAAGTGCTCCAGAAAATTCAACCTGGAACTGGCAGAGAGTCTGGGATTGTCACCTTCAACGGTGTCGCACCATATGAACTCGCTGTTGATCTGCGATTTTGTCACCGTGGAAAAGCGGGATGGAAAAGTTTATTATTGTTTGCAGGAAGACACCATACGGGAATTCCTAAAAAAGGTGGAGGAGATGCTTTTATAACATCTCCTCAAACTGTAAATAAAGCTTGTTTGACAGGCAGCATAATTTGGATCGGGAGTAAGTGATATGAAAAGATATATTGCCTTGCTAAGGGGAATCAATATAAGTACTGCTGTATAAATAAAGATAATGTAGGAATATGGATTGGCTATAGTTTGAGGAGATGCTTTTTTAGCACCTCCTTTTTTGTTCTATCTCATTAAATATTCGATTTATATAGAATATATTTGACTAATATGGAATTGTATGATATTTTATATACATAAAATATATTTCACATAAGTAAAATAATACAATTGTGATAACACAACAATCGGGAGGGATATTATGACACTATATAAACCAAAAGACCGCCTGCTTCTCGGCGGCACCATATTGCTTGGAGGGCTGTCCTCGCTATTGGCGGCATTTGTCTCAATTTTCCTGCAGAGAGTCATAGATGTGGCTGTTGCGGGGGAGATCAGAGGGTTTTACAGGGTGCTGGGGGTTATGGCAGCTTACCTGCTGGCTTTTGGAGTCATCAGTTTTTCGGAAGCCTTACTGGGGAAAATTCTTTTGAGGAATGTGACCCGATATCTGAGAGACAGGGTTTTTAAGGGTGTGATGAAACAGAAACCCAAAGAGTATACAGCACAAAACACAGCGGATTATCTGTCCGCTCTTGTGAATGATGTGAAACTGGTGGAGGATAATTATCTGGTTCCGCTGCTGCTTTGTTTCCAGATGGCAGTGCTGTTTCTGGCTACCCTTGGGATCCTGTTATATTTAAGTCCTCTGGTGACCTTTATTTTGCTTCTGTTTTTAGTGCTCTTGTTTGTGGTGCCTGCGCTTATGGGGAAAAAACTCCAGGAACGGCAGGAGGCGTATTCGGAACAGTTGTCCTCCTTTACTGCGGCAGCGAAGGATTTTCTAAATGGCTATGAAGTGATACGGGGATATTCTGCTTTACACTGCATTTTGGGCAGATTTCATATAGTGAATAAGGATACTGCGGACAAAAAATTTGCTGCCGACAGGCTGATGGCAGTAAATGAGAGTTTTTCTGATATTTTTTCATCCCTGACAGTTATCGTGATCGTATTTGTGGCTGCCTGGCAGATGATGCAGGGGAAAGTAAGTATGGGAACACTTCTTGCGTTGATTCAGCTTAGCGGGACGTTCGTCACACCGGTGGTGATACTGATGCAGAATATTCCCAAAATACAGGGGATCAAACCGGTTATGGAGCATTTGGCGGAGCTGATGGAGGACTGGGAGAGACAAGGGGATAAGGAAATATCTGGAGATGAGGGGGAAGACAGCAGCAGCCAGGAGTATGAACTGCAGGGACAGCAGAATGCCATTCGCTGTACAAATCTTACGTTCTCTTATGCGGAAAATCAGAAGTTGGTGGAGAATGAGGATTTTCTGTTTGAAGCAGGGAAAAAGTATGCTGTTGTGGGGCAAAGCGGGTGTGGAAAATCCACTTTTATCAAACTTTTGACCGGATATTTCCGGGATTTTCAAGGGCAGATAGAGATAGGCGGGCATTCGGTCAAGGAGATGCCGCAGGAGGAGATCAACAGGCGGATAGCTGTTGTCCATCAGAATGTATTTTTATTTGATACGGATATCCGCGATAATATCTGCCTGGGACGGCAGTATTCGGATGAAGAGATACATAAGGCGTTGATGGAGAGCGGAATGAAGGATTTCCTTGCAGGGATTGAAGGGGGAATGGACAGTAAGGTGGGGGAAAACGGACAGCTTTTATCCGGGGGACAAAGGCAGAGGATTGCCGTGGCCAGGGCGCTTATCAGGAGGACACCGGTGTTGATCCTGGATGAGGGTACATCTGCAATTGATCGGGAGACGGCGTTTGAGATCGAGAAAAGGCTGTTGGAGAGACGGGAGCTGACGGTCATTACTATCACGCATCATATGGACGAGAGACTGGAAGGGGAGTATGATGGGATTTTGAGGTTAGGTGATTGATGTATAGCCCTCCCTTCCTTTTCCCGGTTATGGCTGTGGGTTTGGTCAAATCGGCTTGATTGTTGGAGGGAACTGGGGTATGCTATAGGGAAAATGTTAGGTCTGTGGGAGTATGGTGGATCATGAGGGGAATGGTGAGAATGGGAATGAGAGGAAGGGAGAATGATTTATGGAGATCAATAGGATAGGCTGGATCCGGACAGATTTTCCTGGGAAGTTTGGGATTCCGCGTCAGAGTGGGTTGGTGGAGGATCTGGCTGGAACGGTGGTTTTTGAGACAAAGTATAGGAATGCGGACGCTTTCAGGGGACTGGAAGAGTTTTCGCATATATGGCTTATTTGGGAGTTTTCTGAATCGGCAAGAGATAAATGGCAGCCTATGGTGAGACCGCCGAGGCTTGGGGGGAACATAAGGAAAGGGGTATTTGCTACGCGTTCGCCTTTTCGGCCAAATCCGATAGGGTTGTCCTGTGTACGTCTGGAGCGGATTGAGATGCATCCGGAATATGGCCCTGTCCTCCATGTGAGAGGGGCGGATTTAATGGATGGAACTCCGATTCTGGATATTAAGCCTTATGTTCCTCATGCGGACAGCCGCCCGGAGGCAGAGGGCGGGTTTGCGTCCAGACATAGGGAGGACAGGCTGGAAGTGGAATTTCCGGAGGAACTGGAGAAAAAAGTGCCGGAACATAAGAGGGAGGCCCTCAGGGGCGTTCTGGCCAATGATCCAAGGCCGGCATATCAGAATGATCCGGAGCGGGTCTATGGATTTGGCTTTGCAGGGCTGGAGGTCCGCTTTACTGTCAGGGAGGGACTTCTTACGGTATGTGAGGTAGTGCCTCAGGGATGAAGTTTTTGATTCAGGGGAGGCTGTGGGCAGAGAGGCCGGAGCAGAGGCTTATGGGAAAGATGGGGCGGTTTTTTGTAGACTGCAGGATGCTTTAGACTGGCTGGAGAATGACAGAGAGATTCTCCAGCCTTTTTAGAGGATTTTTCCGGTTTTGGCGGAAGGTTTTGAAATGGTGGGGGGATATGGAGCTTAGTTCGTTTGCCGGCTATAAAATACGGATTTTGTATTTTTCCAGCCAGTAGTTTACCTGGAGCATGTAGGCCAGCATCTGGGGGCCTGCCATGAGCTGGCCGTAGAAGGGTCTGCCGTAGTCGGAGGGGCTTTCCAGGAATGCGTGTACTTTGCGGGTGTCCAAAATTGGGCGGATGGGGGCATTGGGGTCTGCCAGAACTTCTTTTAGACGGTCGCCCAGAAGATTTTCATAGGCAGGGTCGTAGGTTTTGGGGTAGGGACTTTTTTTCCTCCAGAGGATCTCTTTGGGGAGATGCCCTTCCCCTGCATGGCGCAGCAGGCCTTTTACGATGCCGTCCGGGCATTTCATGCTCCAGGGGACATTGAAGATGTATTCCACGATCCGGTGGTCTGCCAGGGGGACACGGGCTTCCAGGCCGGAATACATGCTGGTGCGGTCCATGCGGTCCAGCAGTGTCACCATGAACCAGCGCAGGTTCAGATAGGAGATTTCACGGCGGCGTTTTTCTTCGGGATTCTCTCCCGGCAGGACCGGTGTCTCGCGGATGGTCTTTTCATAGGCGGCATGTGCGTATTCCTCCATGCCGAGGGATTCGGCAAAATCGTCGGACAAGAGGACTTTTCTGGGTTCCATGCTCATGGACCAGGGGAAATTGTCTCCCTCAAATGCCTCTTTTTTATGGAACCAGGGATACCCTCCGAAGATTTCATCTGCGCATTCACCTGTGAGAGTCACTTTGTTGTGCTCCACGACCTGGGAACAGAAATAGAGCATGGAGGATTCCACGTCCGCCATACACGGCAGGTCTCTGGCGTCCACAGCTTTGAACAGACAGTCCACTTGTGCCATATTGTCGCACTCCAGAAAACGGTGGTTTGTGCCGGCGTACTCCACCATTTTTTCTGCCCAGGGACGGTCCTGGCTTGGCTGGAAGGCGTTGGATCTGAAATATTTATTGTTGTCTTTAAAGTCAAAAGAGAAGGTGTTCAGGACTTTTCCCTGTTTTTTCAGCTCTGCGGCACAGATAGATGTGACCAGGCTGCTGTCCACACCGCCGGAGAGAAAGGTGCTGATGGGAATGTCGGAGAGCATCTGTTTTTTAACAGCGTCCTCTACCAGCCAGGCTGTCTTTTCCACGGTCTCGTCAAAAGAGTCTGTATGGGGACGGCTTTCCAGGTTCCAATAAGCATGTTCAGAGACTCCGCCTGGTCCAAAGGTCAGGCAGTGTCCCGGAAGTATCTCACGGACATCTTTGAAGACGCCTTTTCCGTAACTTTTAGCAGGTCCCAGAGCGAATACTTCGCACAGGCCGTCCCTGTCCAGCTGGGGTGTTACCCCGGGGAAGCCGAACAGACCTTTGATCTCAGAGGAAAAGACCAGGGTTTTTTCAGCCCATGTATAGAAAAGAGGCTTGATTCCCAGGCGGTCTCTGATAAGGGACAATTGATTTTGGGAGGAATCCCACAGAGCGATGGCAAAAATACCATTTAATTTTTTCATGTATTCCTTCCCGTGCAGCATAAATCCGTTCAGAATCACTTCGGTATCGCTGGCAGTCTCAAAGACAGCCCCTTCTTTTATCAGTTCTTTTTTCAGTTCGGGCATGTTGTAAATCTCACCGTTGTATGTGATGGCATAAGTGCCGGACGCATTCTTTCGTATCATGGGCTGATGACCTGTGACAAGGTCAATGATCTCCAGTCTCACATGGGCCAGGCCGCAGCTTTTGTCCAAATAAGTCCCCTGGTCATCCGGTCCCCGGCGCTTTTGTATCCGGTTCATTTCCTCCAGGATGTGATTCCATTTCCCCTTTTCCTCCGTAAAATCTCTTTTCGGATTACAAAATCCTGCGATACCACACATAGAAATTCCCCTTTCTGCTGATACCCCATAAGGGCTTTGCCCACATACGGCTGCGGGCAACCCCTTGCTGGGTAAAAAATTGAGCTTCGTTTGACGGTGACAGCAGTTTTTTACTGTATGACCGGCTGATACTGCTTTCCGTTTAAAGCCGCTTCAATGGAAGGTATGAGAAGTTCTGTGCGGGCGATCATGGAATTGGGCTTTTTCTCTGGGTTATCCTGACCGAAAGGAACAAAATAGATGTTCTTGGCATTCAGAAGCAGGCCGATATTTTTCATATTCATCCCCAGTGCGTCGTTGGTGGAGATGGAGATAAGCAGAGGCTTTTCGTTCCGCAGATGTGCCTTGGCTGCCATGAGGGCAGGGGTATCGGTAATGCCGTTTGCAAGCTTTGCGATAGTATTGCCTGTGCAGGGCAGGATCACCAGGATATCCAGCAGACTTTTGGGGCCGATAGGCTCTGCCTGGGGGATGGTGAGCATGGGTTCCCTGCCTGTTATGCTGCGTGCTTTTTCTATAAAGTCCTCTGCATTGCCGAAACGGCTGTCAATGCTTTTGGCGGCATCTGAAAAGATGGTCTGTATTTCTGCACCTTCGTCTGCAAGCTTTTGTAATTCCTCAAACACTTTTTTATATGTGCAGAAGGAGCCGGTAAAGGCCACTCCCACTTTCCTTCCTTTTAACGACATGATTGTTTCTCCTATTCTTCAAATTCCTTTAATATACGAAAAACAGCTTCCGCAATGGCATAGGCGGAGGAACGAGGGGCATATTTCCCCGGAAGTCCCGGACAGAGATATGCGGATATCCCCAGGTTCTTCGCTTCGGCATGATCCAAACCGCCGGGAGCGGAAGCAATATCAATAATAAGAGCCTGTTTTTTCAAACTCTTTAACAGTGACCTGTCAATGATCTGCGCGGGAATTGTGTTGAAGATAAAATCAAAACTGCCCCCGTGTTCTTTCAGTTCCTCCAAAGAGATAGCGTCCCCTGCCAGCACCTGGGCTTCTGCCCGCACGCCGGGTCTTCTGGCACAAACCGTTACATGACAGAACATCCCTTTCAGATACGAGGCCAGGGTTTTCCCGCAGGTTCCGTATCCCAGTACAAGACAGCGGCTTTCGTGGAGATTGCGGCTGCTTTTCTGAATGGCTTCCGCAACGGCGCCTTCTGCGGTTGCTATGCTGTTTTTTACAGTGAGTATCTCATCCTTCATCAGATCAGAGACAAAAATGCCTTTTGAAAAAATTTTTTCCTGGAAGTCCCTGGGTATGCATCCTGCAAATAAGGACTGGCCCTCCCGGAGCATATCCGGCAAAAGGGACAGTGGGATATCTTTGCTTTGACTTATGGGGATTGGCGCAAGAATGGTCTCTGCATTTGAAACTGCCTCCAAAAGAGAGGGGGCAGTATAGCAGGAGGTGCCCGGAATATCTGCGCAAAGTGCATATTTACAAACCTTGCAGCCGCATTCCAGGAGATATTGTGCCAGATAGACCTGACGCATATCTCCGCCGATGACTGCAAAATCAAATTTTTTGTGATTCATTGCCTGGCTCCTGAATGTCTGAACTCTTATTTACTATATGTAAGAGGGAAAAGAGATGTGTTAGAGGAAAAGCAGCGTGTTAGCTTTCATACCGTTCGCCTCTGGCAGATGTGTGGAAAAGTTTTTTATAGGCTCTGGAAAAGGAGGAATAATTTTTAAAGCCGCACCGGTAGCAGGCGTCTGTGACAGACATGCCGTTTTGGATCAGCGCCCTGGCCCGCAGCAGGCGCTTGGTGGAAATATAGCTGGCAACACTGTATCCTGTTTCCTGCTTGAACAAGTGCATAAGGTAATAACGGCTCATATAGAACCGGGATGCCAGCAGGTCGATGGAAATGTCCTCTGCCAGGTGCTCTCCGATATAGTCAAGCACGGGAAGGATTTTGGGATTGCAGCGGCTGTTTTGTATATAAGTGCCTGTGTAGGCATCCATGGAAAAGCGGTTCAGAAGAATGAGAAATTCCAGGAAAAGGGCTTTCTGATACAGAGCAGCGGCAAAGGCCCCCTCCCCAAAGGATTTTTCCAACTCCTGCAGAACCTGATACAGGCGGCTCTGGCCAAACAGCTCAATGCGCAGTACATTGGAACCGCTTTTTTGGGCCTGCACAAAGCACTGGTTCAGGGAATCCCCTCCATCCCGGCAGGAATCTATGAATGCAGGAGAAATGTAGAGGATCACCCGCTCGTAGGTGGAACGGCGGTTGATGACCGGCTTGTGGATCTCGCCGGCATTTACCAGGACAACATCATAGGGTTTTAGATCAAAGGATTTTCCTTCAATGTGGTAAGTCACATCCCCCCGGATGAAAACCAGAAGTTTGTAAAAATCATGATAATGATAGGAAAAGCTGTGCTCCTCCCCGTCTGTAATATGAAAGAGGCGGAAATCGTCTTTCAGATAACCGGTTTTACTGTAAGAATCCAATGTTGTTCCTCCTGTGGGACTGTTTTAGTTTCAGCATATTTTGCAATGTTTTTAACACGATGCTTATATTATAACATAAATGTGTCTGATAAACTAGATAGAGATAAAGAGGTAAAGATATGGATCTCGCACAACAGTGGCCTGTGAACCGTAAACTAAAACATGGATAGCGTATGATAGCATACGCCGGATTAGGAAGGTGCATCATAACAGGAAAGGAAAGAGAGCAGTGAAATTTGAAAAGTATCATGGAATAGGAAATGATTATCTGGTATATGACTGTCAGAAGAATACAGAGGAACTGGACGGAGAAATGATCAGGAGAGTCTGTGACAGGAATTTCGGAGTAGGCTCAGACGGCATCCTGGCAGGACCTTATATAGAAGACGGAGAATTTGCTGTCCGTGTCTTTAATCCGGACGGAAGTGAAGCGAAGAGAGCGGGAAACGGCATCCGTATATTTGCCAAGTATTTAAAGGACGCAGGGTACACACTCAGCGAGCGGCTGAATATCAGGACAAAAGGCGGAAAGGTGCAGGTGCGTTTTCTCAATGCGGACGGAACCAGGATCCAGGCGGATATGGGAAAGCTGTCCTTTTCCAGCAAAGAAGCAGGACTTGCGGGTGAGCCACGGGAAGCATTGGAAGAGAAGATGGTATTCGGACAAAATTCATATGACTGTTCCTGTGTTTCCATGGGAAATACACACTGTGTGATCCCCATGATGGAGATTTCCAGGGAAAAGGTCTGTAAAATAGGCGCCTTTTCAGAGCGCTCCGGATATTTTGAGGACCGGGTCAACACACAGATCATGAAAGTTCTCGATAAAAATAACATTCAGATAGAGATATTTGAGCGGGGTGTGGGATATACCCTGGCTTCCGGCACCAGCAGCTGCGCCGCGGCTGGAGTGGCTTTCCGTCTGGGGTTGGCAGATTCGGATGTGATGGTGCACATGCCCGGCGGAAAGCTCTGGATCCAGATTGACGAGGACTGGCGGGTAAAGATGACCGGCAGTGTACAGAGTGTGTGCCGGATTGAAATGACAGAGGATTTCCTGCGGTTTGAGCCGTAGGTGGAAAGGTTTTAAAGGGCTTCCGCGGCAGTGAGCAGGCTGTGCGGGAGTCTTTTTTGCGCCAGAGAAAAGTACGGGGGGAGCAGTTTTGTAAAACTGCCGGTTTTTCTACTGCTTTCGTCATTTTTTGTTGGCCGGGTGTGCAAAAAAACCTGGCATTTGACACAAAAACGGTGAACAAAAGCTGCTAAAATGATTGAAAATGCAAAAAAACGAATCGATTATGAGTAAAATAACCGGAGATATGATGGTATAATTGATGAAAACCAAGGGGTAAAAGCCGAGGTGATCAGGCCGATTGACAATAGGAATCGGAGAAAAATCCTGGACAAGGGGGAATTTCTTATAAGAAAAGTCTGAGAGAGTCTGTAATAACCGAGATTGTACGTTTTTCTTCAACAAGCCCTTAAAAATTTGACGAAGCCCAAGAAGCTATGATAAGCTAAAGAATAAGGTATTAGTTTAGGATGGAAACGAGGGCTTACAGATGAAGAAGAGAGAAAAAGAATATGTAGAATTCCGGTATTATGAGATCCCGCAGCGTGTGCCCCTGATCGCACTTATGGGGGAACGCTGGGTAACGAGGTATGGAAGTGATCCTATGCATTTCCATAACTATATGGAGATAGGCTACTGCTGTTATGGCAAGGGTGTTATGCACCTGGGAAAAGAGGACGTCAAATATGGGGAGGGAACTGTTACGGTTATCCCCAAAAATTTTCCCCATCACACAACGGGAAGGGACGAAGTCTTTGACAGCTGGGAGTATCTTTTTATAGACACGGAGCGTTTTTTAAAGACCGTATACGCGGAAAAACCTGTGTATGCAAATACGGTGCTGGAGCGGCTTCACAGCCGTATGTTTCTGACCAGCAGGGAAGAAGCACCGGAGATCGAGGCGCTTGTCCGTGTCATTCTGAATGAAATGCGCAACAGAGAAGAATTTTATCTGGAGAGCGTGCAGGGATGTCTGCTCACACTGCTTCTCAAAATAGCCAGAATGAATCCGGTGGACAGTATGCCGGAGGCCAAGATCATAGATGACGGAAGTCTGAACAGTATCCTGGCGGTTCTGGATTACATAGAAAAGCATTATCAGGAAGAGATCAAGGTAGGACAGCTGGCACAGATCTGCCATATGAGCGAGACACATTTCAGGAGGGTGTTCACGGAATTTATGAATACGTCTCCGGCAGAATATGTGAATCTTGTACGGATTGAGCGTGCCTGTGAATTTCTTGCGAAATCAGACGAGCGTCTGGAGGACATTGCCGTTAAGGTTGGTTTCCAGGCATCAGCCACATTCATCCGTAACTTCAAGAAGATTGTGGGGACTGCTCCGCACCAGTGGAGAAGCACGGCGAGGGAAAAGGAAGACAACCCTTCCAACTACAATGTATCGGTGTTAAAGGGCTGGTAAGGCCCCCCGGAAACGGGTAAATGAACAAGAAAGTAGATAATGTACAAATTAGACAAATGAAATATTGACATATGCGGCGAGATGATGTAATATACATATATGCTGGACCGTGAAAAAACGGAAATGTGGTCATATTACACAAACAATCTGTCGAATAATAGGACCGTATGTACATTCATGAGTTTAAGGCTTAATAATTAAAGGGAGGTATTTGTGTTATGAGAAAAAAAATTGTTGCAGCTATGCTGGCTTCTATGATGGTTGTTTCACTTGCAGCCTGCGGAGGCGATAGCGGAAGCGGAACCACAGACGGCGGTGATACCAAGAAGGAAGAGACCACCGGAACAGATGACACTAAGAAAGAAGAGGCGGCAGGTGACGCCGTAGCAGCTACAGATGATGACAATACATTGACAGTATGGTGCTGGGACCCCAACTTCAACATCTACGCTATCAACAAAGCTGCTGAGATCTACGCAAAAGACCATGACGGATTTAATGTAAAAGTTACGGAGATCCAGTCAGATGATATTGAGACAAAACTGACAACAGCTATGTCAGCAGGCGATTTAAGTACCTTACCTGACATCTTCCTGATGCAGGATAACTCTTTCCAGAAATATGCTACCAACTACCCGGATATCTTCGTTGATCTTACGGACAAGGGTATTGACTTTACAGAGTTCTCAGAAGCTAAAGTAGCTTACTCTACCTTAGACGGCAAGAACTACGGTGTTCCGTTTGATAACGGTGCTGCTATCGGCGCTTACAGAACAGACCTTCTGGAGCAGGCCGGATATACAGTAGCTGACTTCACAGATATCACATGGGACGACTTTATGGAAAAAGCCAAAGTTGTCAAAGAAAAAACAGGACAGCCTCTGCTGACACAGCAGGCAGGTTCTACGGATATCATCATGATGATGATCCAGTCTGTCGGAGCTTCCTGCTTCACAGAAGACGGAAAAGCAAATGTTGTTGACAATGAAGCTGTTAAGAAAGCTGTAGAGATTTATTCTCAGATGGTAAAAGACGGCACATTGGTAGAAGTAACTGACTGGGATCAGTATGTAGCTTCTATCAACAACGGAACCGTTGCAGGCGTTATCAATGGATGCTGGATCATGGCTACCATCACAGCACAGGAAGATCAGTCCGGACAATGGGCTATCACAAACCTGCCTAAGATGGAAGGTGTTGGCGAGGCCAGCAACTACTCCAACAACGGCGGTTCCTCATGGGCAGTTACATCCAACTGTAAGAAACCAGACCTGGCTGTAGATTTCCTGAAATCCACATTCGGCGGAAGCACAGAGTTCTACGATGACCTGATCTCCAAAGGCGCTCTGGCAACATGGGCACCGGCTGGTGAATCTGATGTTTACAATCAGGAAGTTCCGTTCTTCGGAAATGACAAAGTTTATGCTAAGATTGTAGATTTTGCTACTAAGACACCTTCCAACATTACAGGACCGTTCTACTATGACGCTCGTGATGCCATCGGTGTTGCACTTTCCCAGATCACACAGCAGGGTACAGATATCGGAACTGCACTTCAGGAAGCACAGGATACTGTAGACTTCACAATGGGCGGCTGATAAATAAAAGACCCCTGATTGATTATTATTTCTAGAAATGAAAGGTCTGCTGCTGCTTATCAAAGGCGGCGGCGGACCTTTTTAATCGGGTGCGGCAGTACGGGAAGCGCATCTGTTTATAACTAAATTCTAAAAAGGAGGGTGCATATTTATGAGTGGTCCTAATAAAAAAGGGATGTCTCTGGAAAAGAAGCATAATGTGACCGGCTGGGTATTTCTGATCCCGGCTACAGCATTGATCTGCTGGATGAGTTTTTATCCCATGATCAAAGCCTTCGTTATGTCTCTGCAGACAGGTATCGGTATTAATTTAACCTTCGGAGGAGTTGCGAACTACCTTCGTATTCTGAAAGACCCTACATTTAAGCAGTGTCTGTTCAACACATTTTTCTATCTGATCATTCAGGTGCCGGTGATGCTGGTACTTGCATTGGCACTGGCTTCCATGCTGAACAATAAGCATCTGCGGTTCAAAGGATTGTTCCGTACAGCGATTTTCCTTCCCTGTGCAACATCCCTTGTATCTTATGCTATGATCTTCCGTTCCATGTTTGCCAATGATGGTTTTATCAATACTGTTTTAAGAGGAATGGGGGCAGATCCCATCATGTGGTTTGCCAATGCATGGACAGCCAGAGCGGTTATTATCATTGCACTGATCTGGAGATGGACAGGATACAATATGGTATTCTATCTGTCAGGCCTGCAGAATATTGAATACTCTGTTTATGAGGCAGCTAAGATTGACGGCGCTTCACCGCTCCAGTCTTTTTTCAAAATTACTGTACCGCTTTTGAAACCAACGATTCTTCTGACAACCATCATGTCCACAAACGGAACCCTGCAGTTGTTCGATGAGTCCCTGAACCTGACCAACGGCGGACCGGGTAAAACAACCATGACTTTGTCCCACTACATATACAATACATCCTTTGTACAGAGCCCGAATTTCGGCTATGCAGCAGCAATGTCTATCATTGTACTGATCATGGTTGCAATTCTGGCAGTTATCCAGATGAAAGTAGGTGATGAACGATGAATAAAGGCCAAAAAATATTTCAGTATGTATTCCTGACGATCGTTTCACTGTTCTCTGTATTTCCGTTGTACTACATGTTCTGCGGAGCGACAAACAAAAGTACAGATGTAGTTGCCGGCAAGCTGATTCCCGGCGGCTATATTATATCAAATTTCAAGGCCCTGCTGGCGAACCAGGATTTGGCAAGAGCTATGTGGAACTCCTTCAGAAATGCTGTTATCCTGACTGCTCTGGCCCTGCTGGTTTGTTCTATCGCAGGTTACGGCTTTGAGATTTATCATGACAAAGGTAAGGACGTTGTTATGACACTCCTTCTGACAGCTATGATGATTCCTTTCGCAGCTATCATGATCCCTTTGTTCAAGATGTTCTCCACTTTGAAAATGGTCAACAGTATGGCAGCATTTATGCTTCCTACCATTTCAACCCCGTTTTTGATCATGTTGTTCAGGCAAAGTGCCCGTTCGTTCCCGCATGATATTATTGAGGCAGCCCGCCTTGATGGATTGAGCGAAACCGGAATCTTCTTCCGTATGTTCTTCCCGACCATGCGCTCCACATATGCGGCAGCCATGACCATCACATTCATGAACGCATGGAATAACTACCTGTGGCCAAAGGTAATCTTACAGACAGACAGCTCCATCACCATGCCTATGCTGGTAGCCAACCTGTTAGGTGGTTATACAGTTGATTACGGTATGCTGATGCTCGGTGTACTTATCTGTACGCTGCCTACTGCAATTGTATTCTTCTGTCTGCAGAAGAGCTTTGCCGAAGGTATTACAGGTGCTGTCAAATAAAAAAGAGACAGGAACCGGTCTTGCCGGGCTGTTGAAAATAAGGTGACTGTTGGTAATTTCACAGTTACAAAATATGTACTATACAGGCGGATATTTTATTTACATGAGATATCCGCCTGATTTTTAATCATACGGCAGATGAAAGAAAAACATCACTGCCAGCCAATCAACAGGAGGTAAACATGAAAGTATTTCAGTACGAGAAAGTCAAAGACCCCGCCTGGTTTCAGGAAAACAGGGTGAACGCCCATTCGGACCACAGATATTATGGATCCGTGGAGAAGATGGAGCAGAAGCAGGATGATTTCAGGTACAGCCTGAATGGTCTGTGGAAATTCCACTATGCAAGGAATTATCAAAGCACGATCCCCGGCTTTGCGTCCATGGATCACTGCTGCAGGTCCTGGGATGATATCCATGTACCGGCTCATATCCAGATGGAGGGATATGACTGCCCCCAGTATGCCAATGTGCAGTATCCCTGGGAGGGCTGGGAGGAGCTGGAACCCGGGGAGATTCCCACACGGTTTAACCCTGTGGCTAGTTATGTGAAATATTTTGAAGTGCCGGAAAATATGAAAGGCAAACGTGTTTTCATCTCTTTCCAGGGCGCGGAGAGCGGTATTGCAGTCTGGCTGAACGGCAGCTATGTGGGATATAGTGAAGATACCTTTACCCCGTCCGAGTTTGAACTGACCCCGTATCTTAAGGAGGGGGAAAATAAACTGGCAGCCCAGGTTTTCAAATTTACCAGCAGCAGTTGGTGTGAGGACCAGGATTTCTTCCGCTTTTCCGGTATTTACAGGGATGTATATCTGTATGCCATACCCCAGGTGCATGTGGAGGATATGAGGATCCGCACACTGCTGGATGATACGTTCACAAAAGCAGATCTGGAGATCGTGCTGAAAGCCACGGCGGAAGGAAAAGCAAAGATCACCCTCTCAAAGGAAAATGAGATATTGATGACAGAGGGATGCGGGCTGGAGAGTGAGACAAAACTGGTGATGAAAGTGGAGAACCCAGAGCTTTGGAGCGCGGAAGCGCCTGTGCTTTATGACCTTCTTATCCAGATCACGGACAAGGAAGGAAACTTAACAGAGGTGATCCCTTACAAAGTCGGTTTCCGAAGATTTGAGATGAAAGACAATATTATGACGCTGAACGGCAAAAGAGTGGTGTTCAAAGGTGTGAACCGTCACGAATTCAGTTCCGTAAGCGGCCGCCATGTGTCAAGGGAAGAGCTGGTCAAGGATATTGTGACCATGAAGAGGAACAATATCAATGCCATCCGCACCTGCCATTACCCGGATGGTTCAGACATCTATGACTTATGTGACGAATACGGGCTTTACATGATCGCGGAGAATAATCTGGAGTCCCACGGTTCCTGGGATTCCCAGGCAGAGAAAAAAGAGCCGGACCTCAATAAGGTAGTGCCCTGCGACCATCCGGAATGGCTGGGCATGATGCTGGACCGTGTAAATTCCATGTATCAGCGAGACAAAAACCATCCGGCTATTCTTATCTGGTCCTGCGGCAATGAATCCTTCGGCGGAAAGGATATTTATGAAATGTCAGAGTTCTACCGCAGGGAAGACCCCACAAGACTGGTGCATTATGAAGGCGTATTCTGGGACCGTAGATATAATGGCTCCAGCGATATGGAAAGCCAGATGTACCCTTCCGTGGAAAGCATCAAGGCATTCCTGGAGAAAGACCGAAGCAAACCGTTTATCTGTTGTGAATATACCCATGCCATGGGGAATTCCTGTGGTGCTATGCATAAATACACAGATCTGACCGATACGGAGCCTTTATACCAGGGCGGATTTATCTGGGATTATATTGACCAGTCCATATATAAAAAAGACCGTTACGGAAAAGAATTCCTGGCTTACGGCGGTGATTTTGATGACCGTCCCTGCGATTATAACTTCAGCGGCAACGGCATTGCCTATGGGGGGGACAGGGAACCTTCCCCAAAGATGCAGGAGGTAAAATTCAATTATCAGAATATCACAGCCATTGTGGAAAAAGATAAAGTGCGGGTGATCAACAAAAATCTGTTTGTAAATACAGACAGTTTTGACTGCGTTGTTTTGGTGGAAAAGAATGGGCACCTGATAAAAGAAGTATGTCTGGAAACACATACGGCGCCTCTTTCTGAGGATGTGTATGAACTGCCGGTCCGTGTTCAGACTTTGCCGGGAGAGTATGCGGTTACGGTTTCCTTCCGCCTGAAAGAGGATACCCTGTGGGCAAAGAGAGGGCACGAGACTGCCTTCGGTCAGGGTGTGTATCAGGTTGGGGAACCTGCTGTTTTACATAAAGGAAAGATGGATATCGTAAAGAGTGTACACAACATTGGGATTCACGGGGATGGTTTCCGTGTTCTCTTCTCCTATCTGAACGGCGGACTTGTATCTTATGTGTACGGCGGTGTGGAGATGATCAAGGCCATTCCGAAACCAAACTTCTGGCGGGCGCCTACAGACAATGACTGCGGCAATCTGATGCCTATGCGCTACGGACAGTGGAAACTGGCAAGCATGTATCTGAACCACAAAGATCCTCAGGGCGGATACCGCATACCAAAACTGGAAGTTTTGGAAGACTGCGCTGTGGTCACTTATACATACTATATGCCATCTATCCCTTCTGCGGAGTGCAGCCTTGCTTATAAAGTATTCGGTGACGGAACCATTGAGACTACACTTTCCTATGACCCGGTCAAAGAACTGGGGGATATGCCGGAATTTGGCGTTATGTTCAAATTTGATGCGGATCATGACCATGTAAGCTGGTATGGCATGGGACCGGAGGAGACCTATGTTGACCGCTGTCAGGGTGCCAAACTTGGTATCTACAGCAACAAAGTGGCTGATAATATGGCTGCGTATCTGGTTCCCCAGGAATGCGGTAATAAGGTGGGTGTCCGCTGGGCCAGTGTGACAGACCGGAAAGGCAGGGGAATGCTTTTTACAGGGGATAAGATGGAATTCTCCGCACTTCCCTATACGCCTCATGAGATTGAGAATGCCATGCATTCTTTTGAGCTTCCGGAAGTACATTATACAGTTGTCAGGGTGTCCGCAAAGCAGATGGGAATAGCCGGAGATGACAGCTGGGGTTCCAAAACCCATCCGGAATATCTTCTGAACACAGAGGACAAAATGGAATTCACATTCAGCTTCAAAGGGGTATAAAAGTACAAAACAGTTTAAGACAGGGCCGGCCTTTTATGGTGCGGCCCATTGGAGGACAGATATGGGCAAAGACGTAAATTTCGGTAAAATGATCCACGGGGGGGACTACAATCCGGAACAGTGGCTGGATTCCCCGGACATCCTTAGGAAGGATATAGAGTATTTTAAAAAGGCGAAGATCAATGAAGTTTCTCTTGGGATTTTCTCCTGGGCAGTGCTGGAACCACGTGAGGGGGAATACAACTTCGGATGGATGGAAGAGATGATCAACCGTCTGTATGAAAACGGCATTTCCACGATCCTGGCAACTCCATCCGGTGCCCGTCCAAAATGGATGAGCGACAAATATCAGGAAGTTCTCCGGGTGGAGGCTGACAGGCACAGAAATCTGTTCGGCGGCAGACATAACCACTGCTATACATCTCCTGTATACAGGGAAAAAGTACGGCAGATGAATATGGCGTTATCTGAAAAATTCGGAAAGCATCCCGGTGTTATCGGATGGCATCTTTCAAATGAGTATGGCGGAGAGTGCCACTGCTCCCTCTGCCAGGAAGAATTCCGCAGGTGGCTAAAGGAGAAATACGGTACTATTGATGCACTGAATAAAGCCTGGGCCACAACTTTCTGGAGCCATATTTACAATGATTTTTCACAGGTGGAAAGCCCGTCTCCGAGAGGGGAGTCAGGTCTTCATGGATTAAATCTGGACTGGAAACGTTTTGTCACGGACAGGACCGTGGATTTTGTGCGGCATGAGGCACAGGCAGTGAAGGACGGCGGCTCAGACCTTCCGGTGATGATCAACATGATGTACAATTTCCGAGGCTTAAATTACCATAAATTTCAAGACGTGGTGGATATCGTCACATGGGATAACTATCCCACATGGCACAAAGGACCGGAGTCCCATACGGCTATGGATACAGGAATGCAGCATGATATTATGAGGAGTATCCTGAAAAAACCGTTCCTTCTCATGGAGTCATGTCCGTCAGCTACAAACTGGCAGAGTGTGAGCAAGCTGAAAAAGCCGGGGATGCTGCGGGCAGCTTCCCTCCAGGCAGTCGCACACGGTTCAGACAGTGTGCAGTATTTCCAGCTCCGCCAGAGCCGGGGCTCCAGCGAGAAATTCCACGGTGCTGTCATTGACCATTACGGCGGGGATGACACCAGAGTATTCGGTGAAGTGACAGAAGTGGGAGAAGCTCTGGATGCCCTGCGTGAGATGGCGGGAAGCCGTACCCATTCACAGGCGGCGGTTATCTATGACTGGGAAAACCGCTGGGCTATGGAGGACGCGGCCGGTCCGAGAAATAAAAACCTGTATTATAAAGAGGCGGTGGAAAAGTCTTACTATGCCTTCCGCAAGCAGGGGCTTGATGTGGATGTTATTGACATGGAGCAGGATTTGGCCGGTTATAAAATCGTAGCAGCCCCAATGCTGTATATGTTCAGAGCCGGATTTGAGGAGAAGGCACAGAACTTTGTGCATGCAGGCGGAAAGCTGATCCTCACTTACTGGTCAGGTATTGTGGATGATACAGACCTCTGTTTCCTGGGCGGCACTCCTCACGGTCTGATGGATGTGTGCGGTCTGCGCAGCACGGAAATTGACGGGCTGTATGACGGGGAGACCAACTGCGGTGTTCCGGTGGAAGGAAATGCGCTGAACATGACAAAGACATATACATGTGAGCATCTCTGTGACCTGGTAAGGACAAACGGGGCGGAAGTTCTTATGACCTACGGAAAAGATTTTTACGCCAAAATGCCGGCGCTGACCTGCAATACTTATGGTGAGGGAAAAGCTTATTATGTGTGTGCGGATTTTGAGCAGGGCTTTTACGACGAGTTTTACAGAAAGCTGGTAAAAGTGGCCGGGATCAAACGATACATCCATCACATTCCTGCCGGAATCGAAGTGACATCCAGAGAGACAGAGGATGCGTATTACCTGATCGTACAGAATTTCAATCCGGGAAGTACAGAGGTGCGCCTGCCGAAGGGACCGTTTGCGGTTTGGTATGGCGAATACGACGGTACGGTAAAAGGTTTTGATATGGTGGTACTTAAAAAAAGTAAATAGACATAGGAAGGCTGGGATGATATAATAAAAAACAGTTAAAAAGCTGCCAGTAAATGAATATGAGAGTACGGAAAAAGCGGACAAGGAGGTCATATTGACACTTTGCCCGCTTTTTTAAAGGATTTTTTTACCGGGGATGTACCCAGGATCCGGCATTTTGTAAAAGTATACAACTTTGCGAAATTTAAAGGGGAAGAGGAGGAGGCAGCCCTGGTGTATGATATTGGCATTAAACCCGCGGAGGTAAATACGGGCGCAGTGATGGGAAGCTTCAGGAGCGGGAGGGGCCTGCGCTGGCGGTTTCAGGACAAAAAGGGGATTGCGCCTTGCCGGGGATATGTATCTGCATTCGCCGTGGAAATTATCGGATACCTGGGCCCAAGAGGCTTAGAGCAGGGGGGATATCCTGCAGTATCAGAAAAAGGAATTTTCAGGTACACATTGACTTTTCATTCTGAGGCTGTATAATTTTTTAGGTACATACAGACGGATTTTAAAGCACTGAGACAGAAGGAGGAGCTATGAAGTATCTGAGACAATTCTGCATTATTTTACTGTTATCATTTTTAGGAGAAGGGCTGCATATCATCCTGCCGCTTCCCGTGCCTGCCAGTGTTTACGGCCTGGTTCTGATGCTGGCTGCGCTTCAGACAGGTATCTTAAAAACACATCAGGTGAGGGAAACGGCGGGATTTTTGATTGAGATCATGCCTGTGATGTTCATACCTGCCGCGGCAGGACTGCTGAACGCATGGGGGGTGCTGAAGCCTGTCTTCGTTCCGGTTGCGGTTATCACTGCCGTTACTACAGTTTTTGTCATGGTGGTCACAGGGCTTGTGACCCAGGGGATCATACGGAAGGGGAGAAAGAAAAATGAATGCATTGCTGAGTGATTCTATTTTCTGGGGAGCAGTTTTAAGCCTTTTGGGATATGAGGCGGGACTGCTTTTGAAACGGAAATTTAAGATGGCGGTTTTTAATCCGCTGCTGATAGGTGTGATCTGTGTGATTGGCGTTCTGGCAGTGGGGCATATTGATTATGACAGTTACTATGAGGGCGGCAAATATATCAGCTACCTTTTGACTCCGGCCACAGTATGTCTGGCAGTGCCCTTGTATGAACAGATGGGACTTTTAAGGAAAAATCTGAAAGCAGTGGCAGCAGGGCTTATATCCGGTGTGCTTGCCAGCCTTGTCAGTGTATTTCTGCTGGCAAAGCTGTTTGGACTGGATCATGCCCAGTATGTGACACTGCTTCCAAAGTCCATCACAACAGCCATCGGCATGGGGGTATCTGAAGAACTGGGCGGAATTGTCACAATTACCGTGGCGGTTATCATTATTACCGGAATTTTGGGTAACATGATAGGGGAAGTGGTATTTAAAATCTTTCATATCCAGGAGCCTGTGGCAAAAGGTCTGTCCCTGGGGGCATCTTCCCATGCCATCGGAACGGCCAAGGCCATGGAACTCGGTCCGGTGGAAGGGGCCATGAGCAGTCTGGCTATTGCGGTAGCGGGTCTTCTGACTGTGATAGGTGCCTCAGTATTTGCAGGATTTATGTAGCAGAAGGGAGCGGTAGAGATGGAAAAGGGTATTATCACCATTGGAAGGCAGTACGGAAGCCAGGGAAAGGCGATAGGAAAAAAGCTTGCCAAGAAGCTTGGCTGCACCTTTTATGATAAAGAAGAACTTACCAAGATTGCCAGAGGAAGAGATTACGAAGAAGTGAGGGAGTTTTATGAGGAACAGCCTGTGGACAGCCTGCTGTACGCCATTGCCATGAATAATGTGGAGAGGGAAATGGAAAAGGTTCCCTTTGCACGTATCCGGGAACTGTGCGGCGTGGGTCCCTGCGTGCTCATTGGCCGGTGCGGCAGTGAAATCTTCAGGGGAGACCCAAATGCTGTGAGTATTTTCATTCATGGGGATATGGAAAAAAGAATTCAGTATGTGATGGAGACAGAAGGCCTGTCCAGGAACAGTGCCAGAAAGAAGATCAGCCGGACCGATGAGGCCAGGACATCCTTTCACAGATATTATACGCACAGGGAATGGGGGAGAGCCGAAGACTATGAACTATGCCTGGACAGCAGTATTCTGGGGGCAGACAGATGTGTTGAGGCTATACTTGGATATCTTAAGATCCGGGAACTGATTTAAACAGGCAGAAGGAGAAGAGATGAAAGAGCTGTTATCATTATTCTGGGTATTTGCCCGGATGGGTGCCGTTACTTTTGGGGGCGGTTATGCCATGCTTCCCATTATACAGCGGGAAGTGGTGGAAAAACGGGGATGGGCAGCGGAGGAGGAGATTATGGATTATTATGCCATAGGCCAGTGCACGCCCGGGATCATTGCGGTCAATACATCCACATTTATCGGATATAAAAGAAAAGGCGTGCTGGGAGGGATTGCGGCGACACTGGGATTTGTATTTCCATCCCTTGTGATCATTACGGTTATCGCGGCATTTCTGCGGAATTTTTCCCATATTGCTTTTGTGAGCCACGCATTTAACGGGATTCGGGCCTGCGTCTGTGCATTGATCCTGGATGCAGTGCTGAAACTGGGAAAGAAATCCGTAGTTGATTTAAAATGCCTGGCGGTCTGCGCCGCAGTGCTTTTGCTGTCCATGTTTACTCCGGTATCCCCGGCAATCCTTGTAGTGGGGGCAGGTGTGCTGGGGATTTTGCTTCGGCAGGGCATGAGAAGGGCAGGTGAGAGAGTATGATACTGCTCAGACTGTTCTATGAGTTTGCTAAGACAGGGCTTTTTGCTGTGGGAGGAGGGCTTGCCACACTGCCCTTTTTGTATGCCATGTCAGAGAAGACGGGATGGTTTACCTATCAGGATGTGGCAGATATGATCGCTGTCTCTGAATCCACACCGGGAGCCATGGGGGTAAATATGTCCACGTATGTGGGATTTACCACTGCGGGAGTGCCGGGGGCTGTTTTAGGGTCTTTGGGGTTGATATTCCCGTCAATTGTGATTATCATAGTAATAAGTAAAGTGCTTCAGAAATTCAAGGATTCCAGGATGGTGCAGGATGCTTTCTATGGCCTGCGTCCCGCATCTACAGGACTCATTGCGTCGGCAGGGCTTGGGGTTGCAGGGACTGCGCTTTTGAATGCTGAGGTTTATGCTGCAGGAGGGAATCCAGGGCAGATCTTGAGAGTTCCGCCCATTCTTCTGGCAGCCGCAGTGTTTCTGGCAATGAGAAGGTGGAAGCTTCACCCTGCTGCTTACATTGGGATAGCGGCTGCTGCCGGGATATTGTTTCAATTGTGATACGTGGTGCCCGGTCAGCAGAGAAATGCGGGCAGGACGCAGCTTTAGAAGGTGTATAAGGGGGAGGATTTGGGATACTTTCGGATCCTTTTGATTCCGGTGTATGTGCTCCTGTATTATCACGTGGAGTCGGTGAGGGAATATTATATGGCCGCCGTGCTGGTGGGAATTTCCGGGATCACGGATATGCTGGACGGCAAAGTGGCAAGGCATTTTAACATGATCACAGAGCTTGGCAAAGCGCTGGATCCGGTGGCGGACAAGCTGACTTTGGGGGCTATGATCCTCTGTCTGGCTTTCCGGTATGAAAACATGCGCTGGCTGGTAGGATTGTTTGTCCTGAAAGAGGGATTTATGGGGATTATGGGGCTTGTCCTGTCCCATTACCGGGGCAGGAAGCTGGACGGGGCTAAATGGTATGGAAAGGTCTGTACTGCATTTTCTTATTTGGTAATGTTCGTGCTGTTTTTCTTCCTGCGGCTGCCGCGCTCTCTGGTAAATGGCCTGATCGTATGCTGCGGTGTCCTCATGGCCGTGACCTGGGTGCTGTATGTGCCGGTGTTTGTGAAGATGTGGAAAGAAAACAACAACAGGCTTATTGAAAAAGATTAAATTTTTTGATAAAATATTTATATGTAGTTTTTGATAAGTGTTATCTCCCGCCTCTATAGGTGGAGAGATAAGCTGCAGTCGTACTCTGTGTAATTACCGGGCATGGATTGTAACAAATAAAGGGATAGGTCAGTTATGAAAGTAAGTATAAAAGATATCAGTGAACGCACAGGATTCTCGCCTGCTACCGTTTCCAATGCGCTGAACCACAAAAAAGGGGTCAATGCAGATACGGCAGCCGAGATTTTCCGTGTGGCGAAAGAGATGGGGTACATCAGTGAATCGCGTATCGGAAAAATCAAATTCGTTATCTTCAAAAGAAATGGTTTGATTCTGGATGATACGCCTTTTTTTTCACTTCTGATCGACGGGATCGAAAAAGAGTGCCGGGCTTCCGGCATGGAGATGGTGCTGTGTCATCTGAATTATGAGGATGAGGACTATAAGGAGCAGGTGAATTGGCTGATCCATGATAATTCCTCCGCGGTGATCATGCTGGGCACAGAACTGATGGAGGAGGATGTGGCTCTGTATAAGAATGCATCCTGCCCGTTTCTGATGCTGGATTACTGGAGCTGGGATATGAGCTTCAACGGTGTATTGATCAACAATGCGGATTCTGCCCGTATGGCAACAGAATATCTCCTGAGAAAAGGCCACAGGAAAATAGGGTATCTGAGAGGGGAATTCCGGATCAAAGCCTTTCGTTCCCGGGCAGTGGGGTATGCCACTGCTTTGAATAAGAGTGGAATTGTCCCGGAAAAGAAATATACGGTTACACTGTCCACCACTATCAATGGAGCTTATGAGGACATGAGGACATATCTTGAGACAAAACCGGAGCTTCCCACCGCTTTTTTTGCAGATAATGATATGGTTGCTCTGGGGGCGATCAGAGCTCTGCAGGAAAAGGGATATGAGGTGCCCGGGGATATTTCTGTGGTGGGGTTTGATGACCTGCCATTCTGTGAGATCGCCAATCCGCCTTTGACCACACTCCGTGTTCCGAAACAGGAGATGGGGCGGGTGGCAGTCAGAAGAATCCTGGAAGTGATCAACGGAACCGATAAAATCAAAACAAAGACCCAGGTCTGCACTAATTTTGTGGAGCGGGACAGTGTAAAGGATTTGAAAGGCAGAAACGGCGGTGACGGCAATGAAGGTTAAGTCAAAAGAGGTGGCGGAGGCCCTGGGTGTGTCCACTGCTACGGTGTCCCTTGCCATCAACGGGAAACCGGGGGTAAATGAGGAGACAAGAAAGCGGATTCTGGAATACATCAGCGGACAGCAGGGGAAAGACGTGGCGAAAGGCACCTTTGTGAAACTGATCATTTTTGAAAATTCTCCCCGGGTGTTGTCTGGGGGGATGGGGTCTTTCTTCAGAATTACCTATGTGGAGAGTGTGGAGCGCCTCCAGAAGGATAGATTGGAAGTCCGGCTTGTCTATGCGTACGGCAACGAGGAGCTGAAGGAGGCTCTGTTGAAAAGCAATTCGGATGGCACAAGGGGGATACTGCTGCGGGCAGATGAATTCGGGGAAAACGATTACGAGCTGCTTTCTTTGTGCAGGATTCCCATTGTCATGAGTGACTGCGACCCCAGGGAGTATGATTGGAATACTGTGAATTTTAATAACCGGCAGGCGGTTTTTAAAGGGATGGATCATCTGAAAGCACATGGATGCAGAAGGATCGTCTATTTTCAAAATAAGGAGACTATCTACAATTTCCGGGCAAGGAGAGAAGCCTTTTGGGAATATCTGTGCAGGAACCCGGAAATTGAGGGGAGTTTTTGGGAGACAGGAAATGAGAGGGAACAGATTGAGGAGAGGGCAGCAAATTACATGAAGGGCTGTGAGGTACTGCCGGATGCGGTATTTCTTGAGAATTTCCTGGTCTCCGTGGGGACGGCCCAGTCACTGATGAAACTGGGAATATCCGTGCCGGATGAGATTTCCCTATTGGGTATTGACGCCATTCCGGATACGGTACTTTTACCCTATAAACTAACTCATTTTGAAGTGCCTCATAAAAAGAGAAGCGTGCTGATGGCAGAACTTCTGCTGGAGTTAATGAGCCGGGTGGATGACGGGTATGGACGCGTTGTTTTGGTGAATGAAAAAATGATATTGGGGAATAGTGTGAAAATGTAAAGGATAATGCGGGGAAGTGAAGGGCGGCAGGGGAAAGCTTGTGCTGGAGGAGGGGAGATCCAGATTTCATTATCCATTATCTCCAGCAAATATCCGTCTGTCACTTGTTCGGCAAATCTGCTCATGATTTCATTAAATTCCAATGCAGTTTCAATTTTCTTAGGAAAACGGATCGAGGTTTCAAAGTCATCCGCCAGGGATAAACCGGCTTCTTTGCCGATTTCCTGCCACTCCTGTTTAGTATAAAATTTAATATGTCCGTCTTTTTTCATCTGCATGTAGGCGTCTACAAAGCCTTCCGTATCATTATCATTGGGGGCCGGGTCGGTCAGGAAGAAAATTCCGCCGGGTTTAAGAACTCTGCTGATTTCCGAAAAAGTGTTGACAAAACCAAGGTTTTTCAAGCCTTCAGACTCGGCGCACTCCCGGTTCTTATCTAATGCTTCTTCGACAATATCCAGGCCTGTAACTTGTGCGTCCGGGTATTTCCGGGCAAGAGGGAAGGCAAGATAGCCGGTTCCGGTACCTAAATCCAGTATGTTCATGTTGCCCGTTACTTTTATGGCATTTAATATCAGCATAAGATGCGTCTCGTCCTGCGTCTGTTTGTCATAATAGGTTCCTGATTTAAAACTTTCTTCAAAACATCTCTTTGTTTTTTCAATACTTTCAAATGTTTTCTGCAGCATTTTCATTTTCTCCCTGGTTTTCCTGCTTATTTACTCATTAATCTATCATAAAGTCCGTTCTATGTCTGTAAGAAAATGCTGCAGTTATAGGAAGTGGGACATAATTCCTGTATGTTTTTTTGTATAAAATAAGTTGAGATTTATATAAAATATGATCTGGATTTATTTATGTAAAAATTTATATAAAACTTTAACTAAACACTCTAAAAAAGGTAAAGTGGTAAAAAAATAGCAAAAATATATGTGAAAAATGCATAAAAAAGCTATGTTAATATTATGAAAATGAGCAAAAAGTAAAAAGGTGCTTGAAATATATATAAACGAATGCTAAAATAAATTTAAATCAAGAGCAAAAAAGTTTAAATAAACGACGTCGATATTTAAATAAAAGCAAAAACGATTTAAACAATTTGTTTAAAAATTCAGGGAGGATTCAAAATGAAAATTAAAAAAGTAATGGCATTGGCAATGGCATCAGCAATGGTTATGTCTATGGCGCTTTCAGGATGCGGAAGTGACGGCGGTTCCGAGAGTAAAGAGAGCAGCAGTTCAGGGGGAAATTCCAAGAGCGGGGCTACAGAGGTTACATTCTGGACACTGAATACCAGGCAGAATGCAGTGGACCCTATTGTGGAAGCGTTCAACAAAGCCAATGATGATGTTAAAGTAACCGTTTCCTATTATGATACGGACGGGATCAAGGATGCCTGTAAAGTTGCCGCTTCTTCAAAAACCCTTCCGAATATGTGGTTCAACTGGGGCGGAAGTCTGGGCGGCTTCTATGCAGAGAACGGCCTTACCTATGACCTGACACAGTACGCTGAGGAAAATAAATGGAGTGAGAAATTCACACAGACTTCCATGGACCTGTGTACATTAGACGGAAAGCTTTGCGGTTATCCTACAAGCTATAATGTTCTGGGAATTTACTATAGAAAAGATATTTTCGAGCAGTACGGCATAGAAGTGCCGGCCACGTTTGAAGATTTTGAAGCAGCCTGTGCAACGTTAAAAGAAAACGGCATTACACCCATTTCCACCGCAGGTCTTAACGGCTGGCATACCATGCGTTTTGTTGAACTTCTCATTGAACATTACGCAGGTTCAGAACTTCATGACAAGATGAATACATTTGATGAGAGCTATGACAACGACGCAGTGGTACAGGCTTTGGCAAAATATCAGGAGTTCTGTGATAAAGGTTACTTCCCGGATGGATTCCTGACCCAGGACCCCAATGATACCCTGATCGGTATGGCAAATGGCCAGTGCGCCATGGATATCCAGGGCCAGTGGCAGGATGGAAAAATTATTCAGGAAGGCCTTGATATGGACCAGTACGGCGTGTTTGCATTCCCAAGCGGAGAGACAAACAGAATGTCCGCATTTGCAGAGATGACACAGTTTAATGCGGATAATACGGACGAAGAACTGGAAGCCTGCATGCGCTTTACAGATTACTATTACAATAAAGAAAATACAGAAAAATATGCTGAATATTATAACCTTCCTCTCCCTGTAGTGGGCGCAGAAATGCCGGAAGGGCAGCCAAATGTACCTGTACTGTTAGAGACATCCGAGAAAAACGGCATCTTTACCATCACAGACCAGGCATTCCCCACAGAGGTTGCTGACGTGCTGTTCAATGCCCAGGACGCTATCGCCAATGGTCAGATGACACCGGAAGACGGAGCAAAGAGTATCCAGGAGGCGATCGAGGCTTACAATAACAAATAACTATAATTAAGAGGATTTTCTTACGGTCAGCGGAGGAGTTGAGGCGCTCCTCCGCTTTCCGAAAACCACTGTGCTGACCAAACAGATTGGAGTGAAACCATGAAAAATAAGAAAAACTATACCAGGACAGATAAAGCCGCGTATTTCTTCCTGCTCCCGGCGGCGGTCATCTATTTATCCGTGATCGTGGCACCTGTGTGCTATTCCTTCTTTATCAGCCTGTTCAAATGGAACGGTATCGGCGAGAAACAGTTTGTAGGCTTATCTAATTACATAAATCTCTTTAAAGGCGACAAAATCTTTCATACGGCAATCATCAACAACCTGATCTGGATTGTTTTGACTATATTTGTGACTATGACTATTGCACTGCTTTTTGCGGTGATACTGAGCAAACAGTTTAAAGGACGTACATTTTTCAGGGGCTTTTTCTATTTTCCGTGTGTCATCGCACCCATTGCGGTGGCTATTATCTGGAGATGGATCTACAACCCCAATATTGGCTTTATCAATGAATTTTTCAAAGCACTGGGGATCAACTTCTCCCAAGGATGGATATCGGACCCAAATGTCAGCATCTATGCCGTATTCGCGGCAGCTCTGTGGCAGGCCATCGGACAGCCCATGATCTTGTTTCTGGCAGGTCTGCAGGCTATCTCACCGGATGTTCTGGAGGCTGCCACTATTGACGGCGCCAACGGAATTGAACAGTTTTTCCTGATCAAAGTACCGCTCCTTAAGGATACCTTTGTCATTGTTATCGCCACGCTGATCGTGGCAGCTATGAAGGTTTACGATGTGGTACAGGGTCTTACCGGCGGCGGTCCCAACAATGCCACCCAGATGCTTTCCACCTATATGTATTCACAGGTGTTCCAGTACAATAACGTGGGATACGGAACAGCAGTTGCCTGTATTATGGTACTTATGATGATGATCGTTATCATTCCTTATGTATCCTTTACAGCAAAAGAAGATTAGCGGGGAGGGATTATCGTGGAAGGAAAAACAAAGAAAATCACAAAAAAAGCAGTATTATATCTTGTTCTGATCATCCTGGCGCTTATCTGGGTAGTACCCATGTTCACACTGGTGGCAACAGCGGTCAAGAGTAAATCTGATTTCTACAGCGGCGCGGGATTGTTCAGCATGCCGGCACATGTTGCCTGGGACAACTTTGTCAATGCCATTACAAAAGGCCGGCTGTTCACTTATATGAAAAACGACCTGATCGTATCCTGTTTAAAAGTGCCTCTGGGAATTTTCATTGAGGCCCTGGCAGCCTTTGCCCTGACCAGGCTGGAGATCAGGCATAAAACGGGAACTTTTATCTTCTTCCTCATTGGAATGATGCTTCCCATGCAGACAGCCCTGGTACCGATCAATGTGATCTACAGCAAGCTGGGCCTGCTGAATTCTTACTTTGGACTGTTCTATGTATATGTGGGCTTCGGTATCTCCTTTGGTATTCTGATCCTGCGGGGCTTTTTCAACGGTGTCCCCAGGGAGCTTGACGAGGCGGCATACATTGACGGATGCAACAAATGGCAGTTGTTTTATAAAATTATCTTCCCGGTGGCAAAGCCTGCTGTGGCAACACTGATCATCACAGACTTTTTGTCCACATGGAATGAGTACCTGCTGGCAAGTGTTATCATCAATGATAATATGAAGAAAACCGTTCCGGTAGGTATCATGACCTTCGTGGGCGAGCATGGAACAGATTACGGCTATCTGTGCGCGGGCGTGCTGATCTCCGTTGTTCCGGTGCTGATCGTGTATCTTATTTTCCAGAGACATTTTGTGGAAGGCATGGCCGGTGCTGTAAAAGCCTGACCGTTTAAAGAAAAAAATTGGAGGTAGAGTATGGAGACAATGAAGTACAAAAAACAGGTGGAAAAATGGGATGTTTTTGAGGTGGAGATCCAGGGCCCCGCAGCGGGAAATCCATTCACGGACTATGAAGTGACAGGAACCTTTGAGAGCAAAAATGAGTGCACAGAAGCGGACGGCTTTTACGACGGGGACGGTATCTATAAAGTGCGGTTTATGCCCTCCTTTGAGGAGGAATATACCTTCAGGATCCGTGCGGGATTCTTGGATGCCGACCTGGTGGGACGCTTTACAGCCACAGCTCCCGGAAAGGACAATCACGGTCCTGTGAGAGTGGCGAATACATTCCATTTTGCGTACGAGGACGGCACACCTTATTACTCTGTGGGAACGACCTGCTATGTGTGGGACCTGCAGTCCGACGAACTGATCGGGAAGACACTTAAGACTTTAAAGGAGAGCGCTTTTAATAAGATACGGTTCTGCGTTTTCCCGAAACATTATGACTATAACCTGGGGGAACCGCGCTCCTATCCTTACCAGGGAACCCCTATGGATTCCAGTGTGCTCACAAAGGAGAACTTCCAGGAATACACAGGAAGAAGTGAGGGAAATGACTGGGATCTTACAAGATTCAACACGGAACATTTCAGACATATAGAGAAATGCATTGAGGTCCTCAGAGACTTAGGCATCGAGGCGGACCTGATCGTCATGCATCCTTATGACCGCTGGGGATTTTCCTGCATGAAGCCTGAGGAGGATGACCTTTACTGGAAGTATGTGATCGCCCGGTTTGCCGCCTACAGAAATATCTGGTGGTCTCTGGCCAATGAATTTGACCTGTTTGAGGAAAAGAACGTGGAAGACTGGGAGCGTTACGCGAAAATCATCTGCGAAAAAGACCCGTACAAACATCTGCGTTCCATCCACAACTGCAGAAATTTCTACGACCACAACCGCCCATGGATCACGCACTGCAGCATCCAAAGGCAGGATATATACAAATCCGCAGAGATGGTGAATGAATGGCGGGAGAAGTACAAAAAGCCTGTTGTACTGGATGAGATCGCCTACGAGGGAAATATCCAGCACGGCTGGGGCAATATAAGCGGAGAGGAGATGCTGCGCAGATTCTGGGAGGCTGCTGTGCGGGGCGGGTATCCGGGACACGGAGAGACATATATGCATCCCCAGGATATCCTCTGGTGGTCACACGGCGGGGAACTTCACGGGGAGAGCCACAAGCGTTTCGGATTCCTTCTGAATGTCATGAAGGAGACGCCGGGCATTGGACTTATGCCTTATGAAAAATGCGGCTGGGATGAAGTGTGTGCCGTACCTGAGGAGAGTACATCCCTGATCAAGGCTGTAAAAGAGTATTATCTGTTTTATTACAGCTTCATGCGCCCTTCCTTCCGGGATTTTTACTTTGACGATGAGACCGCGTTTGAGGTCCGCGTGCTGGATACCTGGAATATGACTGTGGAGGACAGAGGCATCCATAAAGGGAAATTCAGAGTTGAGCTGCCGGGAAAACAGTACATGGCAGTGCAGATAAAAAAAGCATAAGATTTCGTTGGAGGTGAGACGGTGAAAGTAAATATAAGGACCATATCAGAATATACAGGATTTTCTCCGGCTACCGTATCCAATGCTTTGAACCATAAAAAAGGTGTGAATAAGGACACCGCGTCAGAAATCCTCCGTGCAGCCAAGGAAATGGGCTATATCGGGGAGATGGGGATCACGAAGATCAAGCTTGTCATCTATAAGGACAAGGGCCTGATCGTGGATGACAATCCCTTCTTTTCCCTGGTTGTGGATGGATTTGAAAAGGAGTGCAGGGAGGCCGGCTATGAGATGGCGCTCTGTTATCTGGACCGGCAGACAGAGGATTATAAAAGACAGGTGGAAAACCTGTGCCTGGACCGGGCTTCCGCCATTGTGCTTCTGGGCACAGAGCTTACAGACGAGGAGGCAGCGGTGTTCAGAGGCATGAAAGTACCCTTTCTGGTGCTGGATTACTGGAACCACGATATGTCGTTTGACGGGGTGTTTATCAACAACGCGGACGCGGCCAGAATGGCCGGGGAGTATCTGATCCAGAAAGGCCATACCAGAATCGGATATCTGCGGGGCAGTTACCGGATCAAGGCGTTCGGCTCCAGAGCTTCCGGATTTCAGATCGCCCTCAATAAGCATAATCTGAGGCTGGAGAACAGGTACACGGTGACCATCGGCGTTACCATGGAGGCTGCCCACCAGGACATGCTGCGGTACCTGGTGGGGAAACCGGAGCTGCCCACCGCTTTTTTTGCGGATAATGACAATCTGGCTCTGGGTGCCATGAAAGCGCTGCAGGAATCCGGCTACCGGGTCCCGCAGGATGTGTCGATCATCGGATTTGATGACCTCCCCTTCTGTGAGATCGCAGTGCCCAGGCTGACAAGCCTCAGGGTGCCCAAGCAGGAGATGGGAAGGCTGGCAGTGCGCCGCATTGTGGAGATGATGCAGGAGAGGAGCACAGCCAAGACAAAGATTCAGATCTGTACGGAATTTATTGAGCGGGACAGTGTCCTTGAACTTAAAAATTAGAAAGCAGGGTGTGTGAGTTTGAATAAGATAAAATTAGGGTTCGCCCCAACACGAAGGAGCATTTTCAGTGCTCCGGATGCCATTAAATATGCGGATTTGACAAGGGAAAGATTGTGTGAACTGGGCGTCTCCTTTGTGGATATTAAGGATATCAATGAGGAAGGACTTCTGTACAACGAGGCAGACAGAATAAAGATCGCGGAGAAATTTAAGGCGGAGAAGGTGGACGGCCTCTTCTTCCCCCACGGCAATTTTGGCACAGAATATGAGGTCGCAAGGCTGGCAAAGGAACTGAATGTTCCGGTGCTTTTATGGGGGCCGAGGGATGAGCGTCCGGATGAGAACGGCGTCCGTCTCCGTGACAGCCAGTGCGGGCTTTTTGCCACCGGAAAGGTTCTCAGAAGATTTCAGGTGCCGTTTACCTACATGACAAACTGCAGGCTTACAGACCCGGAGTTCCAGCGGGGAATCCGGGATTTCCTGGCTGTGTGCAATGTGGTGAAGGTGTTCAGAAATACAAGAATCCTGCAGATCGGGCCGCGCCCGTTTGACTTCTGGAGTACCATGTGCAACGAGGGCGAACTGCTGGAAAGATTTAATATCCAGCTTTCTCCCATACCGATTCCCGAGCTGACAAAAGAGATGAAAAAGGTAAAGGAAGAGGGCACAGAGGTGGCAAAGATCATGGCATACTGTCATGACAATATGTGTGTCAGAATCAGGGAAAATGAGCTGGAAAACGTGGCTGCGCTGAAAGCTGCCATGAAGAATCTGGCAGAGAAATACGGCTGTAATGCCATTGCTATCCAGTGCTGGAATGCCCTTCAGGGAGAAATCGGAATTATGCCCTGTGCGGCCAATTCCCTGCTGAATGAGGAGGGAATCCCGGTCGTCTGTGAGACGGATATACACGGCGCCGTCACAGCACTTCTCATGGAAGCGGCAGGCATGGATGAGGCCAGGACCTTCTTTGCAGACTGGACGGTGCGTCATCCCGACAATGAAAACGGTGAGCTTTTGCAGCACTGCGGCCCCTGGCCTGTCTCTGTGGCAAAGGAAAAGCCATCCATCGGTTATCCCCTGGCCTTTGACCATCCCGGAGCTGTGGAGGCTGAGGCAAAACACGGGGATATGACCCTGTGCCGTTTTGACGGAGACAACGGGGAATACTCCCTGCTTCTGGGGCACGCGAAGGGTGTGGAAGGACCGTATACCAAGGGAACCTATGTCTGGGCCGAGGTGGAGAATCTTAAGCGCCTGGAGGCAAAGCTGGTGGAAGGGCCATACATCCATCACTGTGTGGGTATCCACAAGGATGTGGTGCCCGTGCTCTACGAGGCCTGCAAGTATATAGGTGTAAAACCGGATTTGTATGATCCGATCGAGGAACAGGTTAAGGCATATTTGAGAGGTGAATGAGATGGATGATCTGAAAGCGAAAGTGTTTGATCTGCGCAGGGATACAGTTGATATTATTGTTGCCGGAAAGGGAGGTCATATCGGCGGTGATATGAGTGTTATGGAAATCCTGGCCGCTCTGTATTTCCGTGTTATGAATGTTTCTCCAAAACGGGCAGATGACCCGGACAGGGACCGGTTTGTCCTCAGCAAGGGACATTCCATGGAGGCTTATTATGCGGTGCTGTGCGCAAAGGGATTCCTTGATCTGGAAGAGGTAAAAGAAAAGTTTTCAAAGTTCGGTTCCTCTTACATCGGACATCCAAACAATAAACTGCCGGGGATCGAGATGAATTCCGGTTCCCTCGGACACGGCCTTCCCGTATGCGTGGGAATGGCTCTGGCAGGAAAGATGAACAAAAAGGAATACCGGGTATATACAGTTATGGGAGACGGTGAGCTGGCAGAAGGCTCTGTCTGGGAGGGAGCCATGGCTGCCAACCAGTATCATCTGGATAATCTCTGTGCAGTGGTGGACAGAAACAGGCTGCAGATTTCCGGCTGTACGGAAGATGTGATGGGACATGATGACCTGGCAGAGAGATTTTCCTCTTTCGGATGGCATGTGATCAGTGTGCGGGGAAACGATTTGGATGAACTTCTGCAGGCATTTTCAGAGGCGTCACAGACAAAGGGAAAACCAAGTGTCATCATAGCAAATACCACGAAAGGGTATGGTTCCCCTGTTATGGAAAATAAGGCAAACTGGCATCACAAGGTACCCACACAGGAGGAATATAATCAGATTATCAGTGATTTCGCCGCAGGGAAGGAGGCTGCTCTTCATGAATAAGATAGCAAATAAGCAGGTGATCTGCCAGGTACTGATGGAGAAAGCAAAGACAGATAAAGACGTTGTGGTGCTGTGCAGTGACTCCCGCGGTTCCGCATCCATGACACCTTTTGCAGAGAATTACCCGGAACAGTTTGTGGAGGTGGGCATTGCGGAACAGAATCTGGTGAGCATTTCCGCGGGCCTTGCAAAGTGCGGTAAGAAAGCCTATGCGGTATCCCCCGCCTGCTTTTTATCTACCAGAAGCTATGAGCAGGCAAAGGTGGATGTGGCCTATTCCAACACCAATGTGAAGCTGATCGGTATCAGCGGCGGCATCAGTTATGGTGCCCTGGGCATGAGCCACCACTCTGCCCAGGATATGGCTGCCATGTCAGCAGTTCCGAATATGAGGGTTTACATACCAAGTGATAAAAATCAGACGAAGTGTCTGACTGAGGCGCTGCTGGGGGATGAAAAACCTGCCTACATCCGTGTGGGGAGAAATGCGGTGGAGGATGTCTATGAAGAAGGAAACTGTCCTTTTGAAATGGATAAAGCCACTGTGGTGAAAGAGGGAAAAGACGTGGCGATCGTGGCGTGCGGAGAGATGGTAAAGCCTTCTCTTGACGCAGCGAAGCTGCTGGAAAAGGAAGGCATCAGCGCAGCAGTCCTGGATATGTACTGTGTAAAGCCTTTTGACAAAGAGACTCTGCTTCAGATGGTATCCGGTGTGAAGGCTGTGATCACAGCGGAGGAGCACGCGCCTTTCGGGGGACTTGGCAGTATGGTGAGCCAGGTAGTGGGAAGCGAATGCCCGAAAAAGGTTGTGAACCTGTCCCTGCCGGATGCGCCGGTCATCACAGGAACCTCAAAGGAGGTATTTGATCACTACGGATTAAACGCGGAAGGAATCGCGGCAAAAGCCAGGGAGTTAGTCTGATATGGAGAGATACATACTGGGAATTGACCAGAGCACGCAGGGGACAAAAGCACTGCTTTTTGACGGACAGGGAGCCCTGACTGCCCGTGCGGACCTTCCCCACAGACAGATCATAGACAGCAACGGCTGGGTGGAGCATGACCCGGAGGAGATCTACAGAAACACCATTCAGACGGTTAAGAATGTGGTGGAAAAGGCCGGTATCGATAAGAACCTGATAGCAGGTGCGGGCATCAGCAACCAGAGGGAGACTGCCCTTGCCTGGAAAAAGGACGGCAGACCGGTATATAACGCCGTGGTATGGCAGTGTGCCAGGGGAGAGGGAATCTGCAGCAGGATCGCAGACAGTGCCGGGATGATCAGAGAACGGACAGGGCTTAAGCTCTCCCCCTATTTTTCAGCGGCAAAGATTGCCTGGATACTGGAAAATGTGGAGGGGGCCAGGGAAAGCGCCGAAAAAGGCGATCTGTGTTATGGAACCATGGACAGTTTCCTGGTATACCGGCTCACAGGCGGCAGGTTCTTTCTGACGGATTATTCCAATGCATCCAGAACCCAGCTCTTCAACATCAGGACACTTGCCTGGGAGGAAGAGATCTGCAGGGCCTTTCAAATCCCGGCGGAAAATCTGCCCCGGGTTTCGGACTCCAACGGTTACTATGGGGAGACGGATTTTGAAGGATTTCTGGATAAACCGGTTCCCATCCACGGAGTGCTGGGAGATTCCCACGGCGCTCTCTTCGGGCAGGGATGTCTGGAGGAGGGAATGGTGAAAGCCACTTACGGCACCGGCTCCTCTGTGATGATGAATGTGGGAAAAACACCGGTATTTGGCAGCCACGGTTTGGTTTCCTCCCTGGCCTGGGGGATGGACGGGCAGGTAAATTATGTGCTGGAAGGCAATATCAATTATACGGGTGCGGTGATAAGCTGGCTGCAGAAGGACCTTCAGTTGGTTGCGTCCGCAGCGGAGACAGAGCAGCTTGCAAGGGAGGCGGCGCCGGAGGACAGGACATATTTTGTACCGGCATTTACCGGCCTTGGCGCCCCCTACTGGGACAGCTCTGCCACCGGGATCCTCTGCGGGATCACCAGGACCACCGGGAAAGCGGAAATGGTGCGTGCAGGACTTGACTGCATTGCGTACCAGATCACGGATATTTTAAAAGCCATGGAGGAGGACGCCGGGATACCGATCCGGGAACTGAGAGTGGACGGCGGCCCTACAAAAAATACTTATCTGATGCAGTTTCAAAGTGACATGGCAGGCATACCGGTACAGGTACCCGAAGCTGAGGAACTGTCCGGGATCGGTGCCGCCTATGCTGCAGGTATTGGCCTTGGCATCTACAAAAAGGAAGAACTTTTTGCGAAAATGAGGAGGACTTCTTTTGAACCGCAGATGGAAAAAAGCCTTGTGGATAAGAAATATTCCGGGTGGAAAATCGCGGTGGAAATGGTGCTGAAAAAGTAAAAGAAACAGAAAGAAACCAGGGCGTATCCCGTTTGCGGATACGCCTTTTTCAATTCCCTGTGCACGGAAGAATATTTGTTACTGTTCACGCGCCACTGTTCCGCCAGGTGTTTTCAGGCCGAAGGCATGAAGATCCCGAGGCAGCCAGCGCCATATGGAGCAAAATGCTCCATATCTGTGCATCGAGAAGCGTGTTGCTGGGCACGGAGTGAACAGTAACGAATATTTTATTTCCGCGGGCAGCCAGCCAAAGCAAAGCTTGACTTGCCAAATGAGACAATATCCTCTATACTGAATAATATATCTTGTAGATTTTTCCGGGCCAAGATGTATCGGAGAAACAGTCGTTTATGTACGGAAGAAAGCGAGGAGGATTTATGCAGGCGTGTGATGAACTGGAAGACAGCCGGGAGCTTGAGGAAGAGAAAAGGCTGGAGACTATAATACCTGCAATGCTGGAGACCTGCAGACAGCTAAAGGCAGCCAGGGAGCTGGTCAAAGAAAGTCTTATAGAGGAGTTTCATGTAAAAGAAGAATTTGCGGACGTGATTCTGAAGGATTACCGTGTGCCGGAAGAGGAGAACACGGAGAAATGAATACATATAAAAAACCTATGCTGGAAAAGGCCTGGGTGGTCTGCGTGCTTGCTGTTTTGTGCAATGCACTGTGGGGAAGCGCCTTTCCAAGTATAAAAATAGGCTATAAACTTTTTGAGATACCGGGAGACAGCCCGGCATCCCAGATTTTATTTGCGGGTATGCGTTTTGCCCTGGCAGGGCTGCTGGCTGTGGTATTTGGAAGTATCCTTGCAAGAAAGGTGCTGGTGCCAAAGAGAAGATCATGGGGAAACATTGTGAAGCTATCTATGTTTCAGACAATTTTACAATACGTGTTTTTTTATCTGGGGCTGGCTCATACCACTGGTGTGAAAGGCTCCATTATAACGGCTTCCAACACCTTTTTGAGTATCTTGGTCGCCAGTCTGATCTTCCGTCAGGAAAAGCTGACCGGGAAGAAAATAGCAGCCTGTATCGTAGGATTTGCCGGTGTGGTACTGGTAAATTTAAATGGCGGCGGCATGGGGGCAGGGCTTAAAATAAACGGTGAAGGATTCCTTTTGGTGTCTGTAACTGCCTATGCCTTTGCGTCCAGTCTTCTCAAAATATATTCGAGGGATGAAGACCCTGTGGTTTTAAGCGGATACCAGTTTATGCTTGGGGGACTTGTTATGATGGGATGCGGTTTTATGCTTGGGGGGCGTATTTATACGGTTTCCCTCCGGGGCGTGGTCATGTTGGTGTATCTGGCGCTTATTTCCTCTGTGGCGTTTTCCGTCTGGGGGATTTTGCTGAAACACCATCCGGTATCCAGAATCGCTATTTTCGGATTCACGAATCCCGTGTTTGGGGTTATCCTATCCTCTGTTTTCCTGCACGAAAAGAATCAGGCGGAGGGATGGAAGATTGTGACTGCCCTTCTGCTGGTATGCGCAGGCATCTTCCTTTTGAATTACCAGAAAGCGGAGAAAATGGAAGTGCATACATCAGCCAATGGATAGGCGAAAGAAAGAACCAGTGGACTAATCAGGCACACCTTTGCACAGCGAAAATTTGCTGCTCACAGATGTGCCTGTTGTAACAACAAAAGGCTATCCCCTTATGGACGGTCCCGGTTTTCTTTCCGGTATTGGCGGGCACTTTTCTTGTAGTATTTCCGGAATGCTGCAGAGAAATGCTCCACCGATGAATAACCCAGCTCCTCAGCGATGGAGGAGATGCTGCGGTCTGAATAGGTAAGCAGTATGGAGGCTGCCGACATGCGGGCGTCTCCTTTTTTCTGCAGAAATGTTTTGCCGTATATGTCCTGCATGAGCCGTTCGGTCTGCCTGCACCCAAGACCGAGTCTGTCCGCAAGCTGTTCCAGTGTGAGGACAGGATAGTCGTACAAAAAGGATTCCTCTATGATAAAGTCCTGGGCTTCTGCCGGTGTTGCGGGCTTGAAGTGGTGGCGGGCCTTTTGGCCGCCCTGATAGTTGCGTATCATCTGCACAATAAGCTGCCGCAGCAGGGTCTCCACGTAGACGGTGTAGCCTGTTTTCTGTTCCTTTAACTCCCGGAATAGCTGTTCCAGAGTATTTTTTATCTGGCAGTTGTCCTGTCCGATCCAGAAGGTCTTCTCTGTAAACAGGCGGTCCAGGTCATCGGTTCTTTTTTCACCTGGGGAGGTGCGGTGCAGTCTCAGGTAAATGCAGTAGTCCACCATGGGATCACCCTGTAGGGATATCTGGGCATGGGCCACATGGGGGCCTGCCAGATAGAGGGTATTGGGGGTGATTTCGTGTGTCTGTTCCCCCACCTTTATGTATCCCCTGCCGGATACGACATAGTGGATCTCATAACTGTTGTCCCCGTGGCTGTGGCTGGGGATGATGCGGTGCAGGTGTTCATATGCGATATTGAGGGTGCGGAACCGGGTGCTTCCAATGGTAAAGTTAATATCCAGATTATTGTATTGGATAAACATATTTTCTCTCCTAAGTGAAATCCTATTAACGATTCCTTTGGATGGATCGTTACACATCCTCTATAAAATGGACAGGATACTGTTCCCAGTATTTTTTAAATACACGGTCTTTCTGTCCGTCAAGATTAAGCTGATACATGCGGAATGTGACAGGGATATTTTTAGGCTGCCACTGTTCCACATAGGAATACTGATACGTCATTCCGATTTTTTTCATTACGTCCCCGCTTCTGGGATTTTTTACATCGTGGGTGGCAGTGATGAACGGGAGACCCTGGGTTTTCAGGAGTTCCACTACAGCGTGGCAGGCCTCTGTCATGATACCTTTATGCCAGAAGTCTTTTCGCAGCCCGTATCCGAGATCCCGGCTTTCACTGCTGCTTATATTGACATATCCCACAGGGATATTATCTGTTTTTAAGCAGACCGCATACCGGTATCCGGATCGCTGGTCGTAGGTATCCAGATAATGATCCTGCAGAAAATCCCTGGCTTCCTCCGTGGTTTTCAGAGGAAACATGGGAAGAAAGGTGTTTACCTCCTCGTCGCTCAGGATTTGAAAGAGCGCTGTAGCATCCCCGGGGGTGAACCTGCGGAGGATCAGGCGCTTTGTTTTGATTGTGGGAGTGTTCATTATGCTATATTCCTTTCCGGTTTTACTAGAAATTATAGCATGGATGAAGAGAATATGATATAGATATTGAATATATGCGCAATACAGATTATTATGGAGATAGTACGAAAACGAATGAGGCAGGTTAAGGAGGATTATGAGTAAAAAACATAGAAAAGCGGACTTGGTAATGGGGTTTTTCCAGGGGTCCAAGAAATATTTTTTGGTGGCAGTGTCAGCCTCGCTGGTCACAACCGGTTTAAATTCCCTGACACCCCAGATTTTCCGGTTTACCGTGGACTCTGTGCTGGGTGGGGATAAATATAAATATTTATCGGAGCATTTGTGGATCATGGCACTGATGCTGGTAGGAGTGGCACTTTTTTCCGGAGCGGCACTTTTTTTGAGCCGGGCCTATACGGCAAAAGCCGGTGAGAATTTTGCAAAGAACATGAGAGACGCCCTGTTTTCTCACGTGCAGAGGCTTCCCATGGAATGGCATGACAGACACCAGACAGGAGATATTATACAGCGCTGTACTTCAGATGTGGAGGTTATCAGAAACTTTGTGGTGACCCAGCTTTTGGAGGTGTTTCGTACCGTATTTTTGGTTGCGGTTTCGTTCGGAATGATGTTTTCCATGAATGTGAAGCTTTCTTTTATTGTGCTGTGTTTTGTGCCGGTGGTGGCTCTGTACTCCACCATTTTCTACCGTCTGATCGCAGGGCGTTTTACCACGGCTGATGAAGCGGAAGGGGAATTATCCACCGTCGTGCAGGAGAATGCCACAGGCGTCCGGGTGGTGCGGGCCTTCGGAAGAGAAAAATTTGAGATGGAACGTTTTTATGAGAAAAATAATGCATTTGCAGAGTTGTGGATCAAGCTTGGTACCTTGTCAGGGCTATACTGGGGAATCGGGGATCTGATAACCGGCCTGCAGGTGGTGGCAGTGATCGTTCTTGGGGCAGCGGAAGCCGTACACGGGAATATCTCTGTGGGAGAATTTATTGCGTTTGCTTCTTATAATACAACTTTAGTCTGGCCTATCCGAGGGCTTGGACGAATTCTCTCGGACATGAGCAAGGCGGGCGTTTCCTTTGAGCGTGTGGATTATATCATAGGGGCCGGGGAAGAGGCTTATCAGGATAAAAAGGAGTATAAGAACCAAAGCCGGGATCAGGGATTTGACATAGAATTTTCTCATGTAAACTTCGGATATAAGGATGGAAAAGAGGTGCTTTCCGATGTTACGTTCTCCATCCCGCAGGGCAGTACACTGGGGATTCTGGGCGGTACCGGCAGCGGCAAGTCCACAATTATGCAGCTTCTCAACCGGCTGTATGAGCTGGAGGAAGGCCAGGGGAATATTACGCTGGGCGGAAAAAATATCAGTGAAATCCCGCTGGAATGGATCAGAAAAAATGTAGGAATGGTGCTCCAGGAACCATTCCTCTATTCCAGAACCATCAAAGAGAACATAGCGGCATCTGTGCCGGAGGCTTCCTTTGAGGAGATCAGGCAGGCGGCTAAAATAGCCTGCATTGATGAGGCCATTATGAACTTCCCGGATGGGTATGAAACCCTGGTGGGTGAGAGGGGAGTAACCCTGTCAGGAGGCCAGAGGCAGAGGATCGCCATAGCCAGAATGCTGCTGCAGAAAGCACCCATTATGGTATTTGATGACTCTCTTTCAGCCGTGGATTCCCAGACAGATTCCAAGATCAGGAAGGCGCTTCTGGAGAACCGGAGAGATGCCGCTGTGATCCTCATCTCCCACAGGGTAACCACACTGATGAGCGCTGACAAGATCATGGTGCTGAACCAGGGAAGCATTGAAGAGATGGGAACCCATCAGGAGCTGATCAAACAGCAGGGGATTTACAGGAAAATTTATGATATCCAGATGAGCCAGGACGACAGAATGCAGATGGAGGTGTAAAATGGCGGCATACGAAGAACAAGATTATAACAAACCCTTCAGCTTTAAGACATGGGCTAAAATGCTGCCCTTTTTTAAACCGTATACGAAATTTTTTGCCATTACCATAGGCCTGAATCTGATCCTGGCGGGGATTGATGTGCTGGTTCCTTTGTTTCAGAGCTATGCCATCGACCATTTTATCGCACTGAACACATTAAAAGGGCTGAATGTTTTTGCTCTGGTCTATGTGGCAATGATAGTGACACAGACAGTATCCGTATATCTGTCTGTCCATGCAGCCACCACCATTGAGATGAATGTGGGAAAGGATTTGAAGAAAGCGCAGTTTGAGCATCTTCAGACATTGTCATTTTCCTATTATAATACCACCCCGGTGGGCTATATCCATGCCAGAGTCATGAGTGATACCCTGAAGATAGCGGGAATGATCGCATGGGGACTGGTGGATATGTTCTGGGCGTTTATCTATGTGGTCAGTGTATTTGTGATCATGTTTCTGCTGAACTGGAAACTGGCGCTTATCATCATGCTGGTGGTGCCCTTTATTGCAGTCCTCACCGTATATTTCCAGAATAAGATCCTTCACTGGAACAGAAGAGTGAGGAAGGTCAATTCCCAGATCACCAGTGCTTACAATGAGGGGATCACAGGGGTGAGAACCTCAAAAAGTATGGTGATCGAGGAGGATAACCAGAAGAATTTCCGCAGTATTACAAAGAATATGCATCAGGCGGCAACCAAATCTGCCATGCTGAACGCCGTGTATATTCCGACTATATTATTTTTCAGCTCCGTGGCAGCTGCTATTGTGCTGGCAAGGGGCGGATATATGGTGCAGAGCCAGGTGATGCAGCTTGGAACCCTGTCTGTGTTCATCTCTTATGCGGTGGTTATTTTCGAGCCCATACAGCAGCTTGCCCGTCTTCTGGCGGATCTGATCTCCTGCCAGGCCAGTATTGAGCGTGTTATGGATCTGCTGGAGCAGCAGCCCAATGTGACAGATGCACCGGAAGTGGTTGAAAAATACGGGGATATGTTTGAGGCAAAGAAGGAGAACTGGGAGAGGATAGAGGGGGATATTGTCTTTGAGGACGTATCTTTCCGGTATCCGGACGGAAAAGAATATGTGCTGGAACATTTCAATCTGCATGTGCCCGCGGGAATGAATGTAGCCATTGTGGGGGAGACCGGGGCAGGAAAATCCACCCTGGTGAATCTGCTGGGCAGGTTTTTTGAACCTACCAAAGGCCGTATCCTCATTGACGGAAAAGATTACCGGGAACGGTCACAGCTCTGGCTGCACAGCCAGATAGGGTATGTGCTGCAGAATCCCCATCTGTTTTCCGGTACGCTTTATGACAACATCCGGTACGGGCGCCTGGAGGCCACGGACGAGGAGGTCCGGGAGGCCGCAAGGAAGGTTTCCGCGGATATTGTGGCAGGCAAGCTGGAAAAAGGGTATGAGAGTAATGTGGGAGAGAGCGGAGGCAGGCTGTCCACAGGAGAGAAGCAGTTGATATCTTTTGCGCGGGCGATTCTGGCAAATCCCAGTATTTTCGTGCTGGATGAGGCCACGTCCTCCATTGATACCCAGACGGAACAGTTAATACAGGAAGCCACAGACCAGCTTCTGAGGGGGCATACCTCCTTTGTCATAGCCCACAGGCTTTCCACCATCCGTCAGGCAGATCTGATCCTGGTGGTGAAAGACGGAAAGATCATTGAGGAGGGAAGCCACAAAGAGCTGTTAAGACAGAAGGGATATTATTATGATCTGTATTCCAGGCAGTTCGAGGAAGAATCGGCAATGCAGATTTTAGCTGGAGATAATGGAATTTAGCAGGGAAAAGAAAATCCCGTCGGCTGCTTATAGGGTAAGCCCGGCGGGATTCTTTTTTACGATGAATGAAAGTTTAGGAGTATAGTTCTGTCTGGTTGCGCCCGTTTTGTTTTGCCCGGTACAGTGCTCTGTCAGCCTCCTCTATAGCCGTTTCCAGAAGACCGGGCTTCCATGAGCTATGATAAGACACGCCAATACTGACAGTCACGGAGGTTTTTGTTTTCTGCGGGCCGGCTATTTGGGTGGATGCCACAGATATGCGGATTTGTTCCGCTTTTGCCACGATCTCCTCAGCGGGAAGGCCGGTTGTCACCAGTAGAAACTCTTCCCCTCCGTATCGGACCGCATGAAAATCTTCCTGTTCTGAAAAAGAAGATAAGACAGAGGCGACAGTCTTGAGACATACATCTCCCTGCTGATGTCCATAGTGGTCATTGTACTGTTTGAAAAAGTCAATGTCCAGCAGCAGAACCGCCAGGGAACCCATATGTACACCGTATTTTTCAAGAGGAGATTTCACGGATTCCTCCAGGTAGCGTCTATTGCCAAGGGTGGTCAGGGTATCTGTCATGGACAGACGGTCCAGTTTTTCATTGGCTGCCTCCAACTGTTGGTTTTTCTGGTCAATGATGATCTTGTCATAGATACCGGCCAGACGGGCGTGGTACAGGCGGTAGGAATAAACAATGGATAACAGGCAGATGAAGCTGCTGTTTATCATTGTGCTGAACACATTTTCCTGTCCGTAAGGGGTCCCAAGTACCAGACAGTTTGTCAGGATACAGGTAACAATATGCAGGATACTTAAAATATGTGGCGGCAGTATGAGAAAGGCGGCCATCATGGGGAGAAAAGAGCAGTATACAATAATGCTCAGACCACCCAGGGAATCCAGATAGGAGATAAAGCTGATCCAGAAGACCAGCAGTATTCCAAAGGCGGTGCAGAGTCTTGCATGCAGCCGCCAGTTGTTTTTGGCACGCTTATGTATGGTCAACAGCACGATCAGTCCTGCAGCCAGCACAGCATAGGCTATCACATAACGCAGTCTGCGGTAACTGTAAAAGATACTGCCTGGACGAAAGGTAAAGACTATGATCATAAATAGCTGCATGACCAGCATAACAAAAGCAATGGTCCGTTCGGATTTATAATTTAAAGATACCATTCCCAGTTCCAGCTGGTCACGGTATTTTTCCTCGTAAGGAAAGCGGATAAGAGAATGTAATTTTTCTTTTAACATTGGAAATCCTCTATGCAAACAAATGATTTGATTCTTTCACATTATATAATAGATTGTGCTGAAAAGCAAAAGAAAGCATAGAAAAATTGTGGAAACCTGCTGTTGTGATAGTGATATCCGAAAAATGGGGGTTTTTATAGTAGAATGAATTGACAAAATATTTATCCTTATGAGAAACTATTGAAAGTGAGATTTGACCATAACAATGAAAGTCATTGCCAACAAAAGTTGAGGTAATGGCTTTTTTTAATAACTTAAATTTTTATTATTGTGCAGGGAGTGACATCCTGAGTGATGGAAAATAGGGAACAAAATTTTTTCCATCATTAGACAAACTTTAATTTAACGCGAAAAGGCTTTAAGATCAATAAATCAAAAAATAATAAATATTCAATCAAATCATTTAGCATAGGAAGGGCAGCTAAACAGCCCCGCTATGTCAAAAATTAAGAACATAGCCTTTTCGTGGAAGCAGCAGCCGACAATGAGTGGACAGAAAAGTGGTCAAGGAGGTCAAGATGTCAAGAAAAGGTGAAAACATCAGGAAAAGGAAAGACGGTCGTTGGGAGGCCCGTTATATGAAAGGGCGGGATATGAACGGTAAGATCAGGTACGGTTATCTGTATGGCAGGTCATACAAAGAGGTTAAGGAGAAGAAGATAAGAATGATATCAGAATATCCGGCCTTTTTTACATACGGCAGCCAGCCCTCTGCTTTGCTGGAGGATGACAGGATCTGCACGGTCAGCGCGCATTGGAAAAACCATATCCGCTATACGGTCAAGGAAAGCACCTATTCAAATTACGGTGAGATACTGGAGAACCATATCCTCCCTGCGCTGGGAGAGACTTCTGTGAGAAAATTTACAAACCAAACGCTTTTAAGTTTTGTCCAGCGGGAGCTGGAGAAGGGAATGTCCTACGGAAGTATACATGTGATCATGGGCGTTTTGAAGAACATACTGCATTACGGACAGGAACTGGGATGCCTTCCTGCCGAACTTCTTAAGTTTCCGCGCATTCCTGCAGGGAGTAAGGAAATCCGGATCATGAGCAAAGAGGATTTCAGAAAGCTGGATGCCTGCTTGAGTGAAGGCTCGAATCCATTTACATTTGGCATTCTTTTGTGCATGTATACGGGCATACGTGTAGGGGAGTTGTGCGGACTGAAATGGGAGGACATAGATTTTAACCACCGCAAAATCTATATCCGCCGGACCGTAACACGTGTAAAGAACCTGGATATGACCCTTATAGAGGGGCAAGGGGTATGCCCGCGGACGCGGCTCAACATTGGCACGCCTAAGACCTCTACTTCCATGCGTGAAATCCCCCTTCCGGACCGGCTGCTGTCAATTGGCACAGCATTAAAGAAAAATGGCAGATGCTTTCTCCTTACAGGTACGGAAAATTGTGTGGAACCCCGCACAGTCCAGCGAAGGTACGCGTCCCTTCTGAAAAAATGCCAGATACCTCACATAAAAATCCATTCCCTCCGTCACCAGTTTTCCTGCCGCTGGATTGAGCAGGGGTTTGACACAAAATCCCTGTCGGAGATTCTGGGACATACTTCTGTGAAAACAACACTTGATCTTTATGTACATATACAGGCTGAGACAAAGCGTGAATATATGAACCGGCTCACAACACCCTGAAATAAAAGGGATCACTGCAAGAAAAGGCATTTTAATGACAAAATAAAGAATACTGACTTTTTTGCACTTGTGATAAAATGCATAAAAATACAGTAAGAAGAAGGGGAAAAATATGGATGACCAACTGCGGGGGCAGTCAGAGATGGGATCGAACACGGTGACGCTGACCAGACCATTGCAAGTTTCACCAAGGCAGTGGAACGGTTTGCCAATACTTCTGTATCAACCTATTGTGGCACATGTGGGCTATTCTTTTTCCTGTATTTGCGACCCGATGCGCCGTACGCTCCAACTTCGGCAGGTCAGCTTACGCATTCTCGCCTTGAATTTCGCTACTGATTTTGGATGTGGTCTGGCTTTATAACAATCTCTGTAAAGAGCCTTGTGGATTACGCAGAAGACGGACCACAGTCAGGATTCGGAGTTCCTCACATCCCAGGGCAAAAGTATTCCCATCATTGCCATGACGGCAGATGCTTTCCGGGAGGATGTAGTACGGCTTCTGAGGCGGGAATGAACGGGCATCTGGCGAAGCCAATTGACCAGGAGCTGCTGTATCGCACACTTGTGGATACCATCGGGGGACATTAGTACACCTGCAGTTCATTGATATATTTATCAATATTTTTTAATTTGTCCTCATTGGAACAGCCGATTTTGTTATTGATATCCGCGCATAACATTTCCACGAGAAATTCCACACCCACATAAGAGTTAAAAAAGGTGCTGCTGTTAAGGCCTACGGTGAATACAATGTCCGCGTACTGGGCCAGAAGCGCACTTCTCTTATCCGTGATCACCACAATACCTGAGCCGGCATCCTCCGCCATCTGGACCGCCATCATATCCAGCTTGGAATATCTGGGGAAACTGAAGACGATAACACAGTCTTCTTTTCCAATGTCACTTAAGTGGTCAATGACATTGGCATTGGAATCATTGGTAGGGTATACATCCGGCAGCATATGTTTTAACAGAAAATAAGTATAGGCCCCCACACCGGAATTGGCTCTGGAAGCGATCACAAATTTTTTCCGGCTTTTGATTATGAAATCAGCGGCCCTGTCAAAGGTTTCCCTGGAATTGTTCTTTAAGACAGAAGAGATATTGGTTTCCGTGTTCACCAGAAATTCTTCCATAAAATTGGCTTCGCCCCGTTCCATGCTCATTTTCAGCCGCTCATAGGGGACGGTGATGTTACTGGACATACTGTACACATTGTCTTTATAGCTGTTCCGCAGATTCCGCTGAAAGTCCATGAACCCGGTAAATCCCAGGGCTCTGGAAAAGCGGATGACAGAGGATTCACTGACCTCCAGCTTCATGGCTATATCTGTGGAGGTCATGAAGCAGGCCTCCTCTATGTTATCTATGATAAATTCTGCAATGACCTTGCCAGTCTTGGTAAGTTTTGTGCTTTTGAGCAATTCTTTTATTTCATTCATAATAATTCCCCCAACAATCCCCCTTATCCGGGGATTTTTAATAAATAATCAGACTTTTCGGAAAATTCAGGACATCCTTTGTGTATGTTAAAATTGTAACATATATCATAAAATTTTGAATGGACAATTTAACCAAAAAACCGTCGGGTTTTTCTGTAAATCTGTCTTATTGCACAAACAGATTCTATGTGGTAAAGTAAAGCCATAGAAGAAAAGAAGAAAAAAAGTCTTTTAATATATAAAATGAAAAATAATATTCATAAATATGGCTACAGTACGGTTATTTGTTTCAAATGCTGCATCATAGTATATCATAAGTGTATCTCATTAGAATTTCATGACCGGACGGTTTTGAAATAAATAAAATACCCATGTTATTCCGCGGCCTGGGGTGTTTCTATTATCAGCGGAACAAAAAATATCAGGAGGATATAATTATGAGAGTAGGATGCGTGAAGGAAATCAAAAACAATGAATATCGTGTGGGTTTAACCCCGGATAATGTTGTCTCTTATGTCAATGCGGGCCATGAAGTCTATATTGAGAATGAGGCTGGCATTGGCTCTGGATTTACCACAGATGAGTATAGAAAAGCAGGAGCCGTGATTCTTGATTCTGCAAAAGAAGTCTGGGATAGATCGGAGATGATGGTAAAAGTAAAAGAGCCGCTTCAGGAAGAGTACCAATATTTCCATGAGGGACTTATCCTTTATACCTACCTGCATCTTGCAGCGGACCGTCCTCTTACAGATGCGCTGCTTTCATCCAAAGTAAAAGGCGTGGCCTATGAAACCCTGATCGAGAGAAACGGCAGCCTGCCGCTTTTGGCACCTATGAGCCAGATAGCCGGACGTCTCAGCATTCAGGAGGGCGCAAAATATCTGGAAAAACCCTTTGGAGGCTCCGGTGTTCTCCTTTCCGGCGTGCCGGGCACACCAAAAGCCAATGTAGTCATTCTGGGCGGCGGCAATGTGGGTACCAATGCCTGCAAAATTGCCATAGGAATGGGAGCTAATGTGACGATCACGGATATTAATCTGAACCGCCTTGCCTATCTGGACGATATTTTCGGTGCGAGGATCCAGACATTGTACAGCACAGACGCTGCCATTGAAAATGCAGTTGCTGATGCGGACCTGGTCATCGGCTCTGTTCTGATCCCGGGAAAAGCAGCCCCTAAGATCATGAAGAAAGCGTATCTGAAAAATATGAGACCGGGAAGTGTGATCGTGGATGTTGCAGTGGACCAGGGCGGATGCTGCGAGACAACAAAAGTCACCTATCACGATGATCCAACCTTCGTTGTGGATGGTGTAGTGCATTACTGTGTGGGAAATATGCCGGGCGCTGTACCCAGAACATCCACCATTGCACTGACCAACGCAACCCTGAAATATGGTCTTGAGATTGCCGGAAAGGGACTTGAGACAGCATGCAAAGAAAATAATGTTGTGTATTCTGCTATTAATACGTATAATGGATTAAGTACATGCAAAAATGTATCGTTAAGTTTCAATATGGAAAATACAGATGTTACAACCTTGTTCTGATACTATCATTTTTAATACATAAAGTATTTAACAGCGCGGCAATAGGTTAAAGACAGATGTCGGTTTGCGTACCTTTGCCGCGCTCTTTTTCTCATTGGATCTTGGATTGGAGGTAGATTTATGGATAGTATTCTGCATTTGCTGGAAAAAGTACAGGCAGTTGTTTGGGGACCGCCTACTATGATTTTGTTAGTTGGGACAGGCTTATATTTTACATTGAGGCTGAAATGTCTGCAGGTTACACGTCTTCCGAGAGCACTGCGGTACATTTTTGAAAAAGAGGAGGGGGAAGGTGATGTGTCGGCATTCGGTTCCCTGTGTACGGCTCTGGCGGCAACCATTGGAACCGGCAGTATCGTGGGAGTTGCCACGGCACTGCGTGTGGGAGGACCGGGTGCGCTTTTCTGGATGTGGGTTTCCGCTTTTGTGGGGATGGCTACAAAATACGCGGAAGGCCTGCTTGCAGTCAAATACCGTACAGTGGATGAAAACGGGCAGATCGCAGGCGGCCCTATGTACTATATCCAGAACGGCATGGGAAAAAGATGGATCTGGCTTGCAAAGCTGTTTGCCTTTTTTGGCATCATCACAGCACTGCTGGGCTGCGGTACCTTTCCTCAGGTAAATGCCATCACAGAGTCAGCCAGTGAAGCGTTCCATCTTCCGGTGGCAGCTATTGGCATTGTGGTTACCATGGCGGTGGCGGCTGTTGTCCTGGGAGGCCTGAAATCTATCTCACGCGTAGCAGAGCTGGTGGTTCCGGTAATGGCGGCGGCTTATGTGATCGGCTCCTTTGCAGTGCTTTTCGTCAACGCTTCAGCCATACCCAGAGCCTTTTCCCTTATCTTTGAGTCAGCGTTTACCCCTCATGCCATGCTGGGCGGCGCCGGAGGGACTATTTTGATCTCTGTTATGACAGCCATGCGGACAGGCTTTGCAAGAGGAATTTACACAAATGAAGCCGGTCTTGGCAGTTCCCCCATCGTTGTGGCCGCGGCAAAGACAAAATCCTGTGTGCGCCAGGGGCTTATTTCCATGACCAGTGTTTTCTTTACCACCATCATTATCTGCACCATGACCGGCATTGTTGTGATCACTTCCGGTCTGTTGGAGACCACAGATCTGGACGGAGGCCTGCTTTCCAATGCGGCGTTTAATGCCAGCCTTCCCGGAGATATGGGGATGTATATGGTGACGATCGGCCTTATTTTCTTCTCTTTCACCACCATTATCGGCTGGTGTTATTATGGGGAACGCTGTCTGGTATATCTGTTAAACAGTGTGAAATACATACTTCCGTACAAGATGGTTTATATTGCATGTATCGCAGTGGCACCGTTTTTATCCCTGAAACCGATCTGGCTGCTGGCAGATATCACCAATGCATGTATGGCTTTTCCAAATCTCATTGGGCTTCTGGGGCTCAGCTCTGTTGTGATCGCGGAGACAAAGGCATTTTTCCGGGAGGAAAAAGAGAAAGACAAAGAAAAAGACCGGGGGATTGCCCCCACATAAGAATGATACCGCACCTGTATATTACCGGGTGCGGTAGTGAGCGTGTTTCTGGTGTTATCCGGTCCTGGGATTCAATGAGCCGCTCTTAGTAGTGTTTAGTTCGGCGAAGTTATTAAAATCAGAAGAAATAGATTCCGGTTTTCTGTAAAATCATGATTGTACGGTTGTAAATATCATATAAATTTGATGATAAAAACTGTATTATGGTAAGTATGCACAAAAACAAACGGAATAAAGGTTGCGTAATCAGGAATTAAAAACTAAAGGTTTCGTTATATAATGTGGATCATAGAAAACAATTGGTTGTAAGAGCACTGGTCAGTTATTGTTTTTCATATGGCGTATATCAGTTAAAATATTGTGGGATGATATTTTTAGACTGGAGGCAGATATATATGAGAAGAGACATAATTACCAGAGCTATGATCGAGGAGTTTCAAAATTATTTATGGGAACACGAGAAGGCCAAGCTGACAATACAAAAGTATATTTCCGAAATCGAAAATCTAAAAGAATTTCTACAGGGACAGCCAATCGGGAAAAGCCGGCTGCTGGAGTATAGGGGACAATTACAGGAAAGGTATAAAGCCCGCACGGTTAATGCAAAGCTGTCGGCTATCAATGCATATCTTGTCTTTTCCGGCATGGAGGCTTGTAAAGTGAAGTTATTGAAGATTCAGCATTGTTCTTTTATTGAAGAGAATAAGGAACTTTCAGAAGCTGAATATCGGCGGCTGCTGTCAAGTGCAGAGAAACTGAAAAATAAAAGAATGTATTATTTACTGCTGACGTTTGGCGGGACGGGAATCCGGGTCAGCGAGCTTCCGTTTATAACCGTGGAGGCTGTCCGCACAGGGCGTGCAGATATTAATCTGAAAGGAAAAAACAGAACGGTCATACTGCCAAAGAAATTAACGGATAAATTGAGCCGATATGCCAAAGAGCAGGGAATTCACACAGGCGCCGTATTCTGCACCTCCAGTGGAAAAAAACTGGACCGCTCCAACATCTGCCATGACATGAAAAAATTATGCAAAGAAGCAAATGTGGATGTCCATAAAGTATCCCCCCATAATTTTCGGCATTTATTTGCCCGCTGTTTTTACGCGGTTCATAAAAATCTGGCCCATTTAGCAGATATACTGGGGCATTCTTCTGTTGAGACCACACGAATCTATGTTCAGACAAGTATCCGGGAGCATGAGCGTATTATTTCCAAGATGAAGTTAGTGGTTTAAACAAAAAAACCACAGAATAAATATTCTGTGGTTTCTCCTGCGAAAAAGAAAAAACATTTTTGGAGCATCCGAAAAATAGAAGTGAAATTCTTCAAAATCACCTGGAAGATCAAGCCTACAACAAGAATTATTTGTATCAGGCTTATTCGCTGCGGAATCCTTTATTTTCATATGAGGAAACGGAAATCCTATTGATTTTTATTCTTGAATCATCTATAATGACATCAACAAATCAGAGGATGAAAGCACACGTATGTATGACAGTTACCACAGAATATTTATTCCGTGGTTGTACAAAGATAAGACATGGAATGGGATACAGTGTGTTTTCTGCATATAGGAGGAAACCAGTATGAGGCAGTGGAAAACAGAAAGTATTTTTGAAGATGACAGGCTTAGGGCGGATAACAAGGAATATGCAGCAGCCGTTATTATACAGTTTTTTAATTACAAAGATTGTGTGCCAAGCGGTGAATTAAGGTCGTTATATCACAATACAAGAATGATTTTTCATGGCCTGGATCAGATGCTTCTCATAATGGATGAGATAATGGAACAGGCAGGGTACCCGCAGGCGGATTTTGCCCCCAGGTGTCTGAAAATGTGTGAAGAGAAGTTTCCGCGATTTTGTAATTGGGAAGGTGCCGCAAAGGAGGAAAGCGGTATGGATTTTTCCCAATGGGACCGCCGACTGTATAAGAAGAATATCACCATTCAGATATACTGCAGGAAGAATGCCTCCATGCAGGGAGAAGTAAGATTTCCGAAAGAAAAGATACATTTCCGCAGTACCCTGGAACTGATGCGCATGATACATCAATATCTGCAGTGTTTGACAGAGATAAATAGGAAAAAGACAGAGTAGAAAGATACCCGTGATTGGATTTCTGGGAATCACTGGTCATGACCTTCAAATATGCGGTTGGAGTTGTACTGGCAGTCCATATACTTACATTTTTACTTGCATATCTGTTGACAAAAGGATATAGAGGGCAGGGTGTTTACAGGACCGGATTCTTCATCCCGAACCTGATCGGCGGTGTGGTACTCCATAAGATGAATTATGTGCAGATGATAAAACATGGATAAAGGTAAATAAAAACTATACAGCCATCAATGCGGAATATGAAGAAAATGACAAAAACTCCGTATTGAATTTTTACAGGGAACGCATCCGCCTCAGACAGGACAGCCCGTACAGCCATATTTTGGTCATGGCATATGAACGTGTGTTGGACGATTTGGGGATTCTGACGTTCTATAATTTTCAAAATCAGAATGCAGAATAAAGATCCCTGAGGGATATGCAGAAAAGATAACCGGAAATTATACGGGCCGCTGCCACAGCCGGCAGCCGGACGTCTGAACAACCTGTGTTTATCTATCCGGAACATACCCAAAAGGACAGGGAAATTTATCCCTGTCCTTATTGAGTAACCTTCCGGAATCTCACCTATCCTTATAAAACGCAATACATTCATAAGATCTCAAACAATACCTATTGTTTTCCGAGTGAAAAACAGCTTGCATTTGCTGGAAACATCTAGTATAATACGATTAAAATTTTGTGTATGATCATCGGAGGAATTTATGAAGGACAACGCGGATAGTGACGCTGCCCCGTACCACAGTTGTAAGAAACGAAAGCATATGAGTATAGAACAAGGCATAGCTGCGCCCTGGAAATGGGATGTGGCTGTGTCTTTTTGTTTTGTAATGAATAGCAGGGTCTCCTCCGAAAAGGAGGCTGCCATGTAAGGATATATCTTCTTCTGCATACGGGTATAAATATTGTATATTAAAATCAGAAAGGATTTTTATGATGGAAAGTGATAGTTTATCTTTGATTATTATTGTGTTCTGTATTATCATGTCAGCTTATTTTTCAGCTACCGAGACCGCGTTCTCATCCCTGAACCGAATCCGGGTAAAGAATATGGCAGAGAAAGGAAACAAAAGGGCAGCGCTGGTAATGCGTCTTTCAGAGAGTTATGACAGCCTGCTGTCAACCATACTCATCGGAAACAATATTGTGAACATTGCATCCGCGTCCCTGGCGACGGTCATATTTGTGAAAATGCTGGGGGATGAGGCAGGGGCCAGTGTTTCCACGGTGGTCACAACCATTGTGGTGCTCATATTCGGAGAGGTGTCTCCTAAGAGTATAGCCAAAGAATCCCCGGAAAAGTTTGCCATGTTTTCCGCGCCTATCCTGAATATTTTTGTCGTCCTGCTGACGCCGGCTAATTTTTTGTTTAAGCAGTGGAAAAAACTGCTCTCCCTTGTATTCCAAACATCCAGCGACCCGTCTATCACAGAGGAAGAACTTCTGACTATCGTGGAGGAGGCTGAGCAGGAGGGCGGCATTGATGAGCAGGAGGGAACCTTGATCCGGAGCGCCATCGAATTTTCAGAGCTGGAAGCAGCGGATATACTGACTCCCCGGATAGATGTCACAGGGATATCCGCCGATGCCGGGAAAAAGGAGATCGCGGATGTGTTTGTACGGACCGGTTATTCCAGACTGCCGGTGTATGAGACATCTATTGATAACATCATCGGAATTATCTATCAGAAAGATTTTCACAATTACATAGCGAATACAGATAAGGATATCCAGGCCATTATCCGCCCGGCCCTGTTTATCTCAAAAGGGAAGCAGGTGGGGGCGCTGCTTAAAGAACTGCAGAAGAAGAAATCCCATATTGCAGTAGTGCTGGATGAATTTGGAGGAACCATCGGCATCGTTACCCTGGAGGATATTTTAGAGGAATTGGTGGGGGAAATCTGGGATGAACATGACAAGGTAATAGAGGAAATTGAAAAAATAGCAGAGACAGAATATCTGGTCATGGGAAGTGCCAACATCGAAAAAGTATTTGAGATGCTGGGAAAAGAAGAAGAATTTGAGGTACTCACAGTGAGCGGCTGGGTCATGGACCAGATGGGGCAGGTGCCAATGGAGGGCAGCAGTTTTACCTGCGGGAACCTGGAAGTACAGGTAATAAAAATGGCAGGAAAACGGGTAGAAAAGGTACGGATCACCATAATACCCGATCCTGCCGCAGGAGAATAAAATACCTGTTGTACAGATAAATAGGGGCGGGGACTGCGGCAGGAGGTCTATTAGTTCCGGATTTGAAGCACCATGATTTCCGGTGGATTGAGGAACCGGAAAGGCAGCACGGTCATACCAATTCCCTTGCTCACATAGAGGGAAAGGTTTGCAGATATCCCACATTCCGGATAGTGCCCCTTGATATACTTGGTGGCACCAATGGGCAGGCTATGCTCCGTAAGAAAGGGAAGTGTGACCTGCCCGCCGTGGGAATGGCCGGAAAGCATAAGGCCCGCCTGGGGCATGGAAATCAGCTGGGCAACATCCGGTTCATGGGAAAGCAGGACCGTAAATGCTTCCTCCCGGCTCTGATAGAGTTCCGGGTCTGTGCTGCCTAACAGGTAATCATCAAAACCAGTCATTCGGAGGTTGAATTCTTCCAAATACAGGCTGGTGTTGTTTAAGATGGTAAAGCCACCGTTTTCCATAAGGTCAGAGTAGACACGGCTGGCACCGCCGCCATAGTCATGGTTTCCATATACTGCATATTTTTTGGAATCAGGGCTGATCTCTTTCAGCTTGGATTTTATAAAGTCCAAATCCAGAATTTCCTGGTCACGGGCATAGTTATCCAGTAAATCACCACCGAACACAACAATATCGGGGTCCTGTGAATTGATCTTTTCAACGATCCGTGAGAGGTGTTCCTGATCATACAGATTCCCCAAGTGAGTGTCTGAAAAATAGACGATTTTACATTCCTTTACATCGGAAGGGGCCTGCACAGTGTATGTTGTTTTTACCAACAGGTTAGGCTCCACAAAATGCGCATAGATAAGAAGTATGCACAGTATCAGGATGAGAAATAAAAATGGTTTTATTATGTATTTGAATATGTTCTTCAAGCCAGTCTCCTTCTTTTTCTCCGGCGGTAATTACCTGCATCTGTGCAGCTTACAGCCAAATTTTTGAACGAAGTGTTTCGTTTCAACTATAAATGAAATGCAAGAGAATTGCAAGGTGTGTATCTGTGGGAAAATTTGCTGTGGCTTCTGAGCAGAACCGGAAGATCATACAGGATGCGGAGAAAAAATATAAAAATGCTGCGGAAAGCCTTAAATGTTACCGCTGTGTCAATCGCTGCCCTGTGCAGGCCATTACGCTTTTCGGTAGAAAAATATTTATAAAACACGGGTTAGTAGGGGATTGCGTTATAGAATAAGGATTAGACACTGGAATAAATCACATAGACCCTGATATGGTGTTTGGGCGCATTGGTCTATGGCAGTTTACAGGATAAAAAGATCCATCTGCGGTCCGAATCCTTGCAGATCCAACGATAGAGGAGACAAGAAGAAATGAAGCCTCCATAAAAGTTTTAGAAGTGAATGGATTTGAATTTGACCTTGTTTCCGGTTTATATATAAAGAACATTTCATTCCAATAATGTGATTCAGGTACGGCTGTTCAGAAGAACAGCCGCACCGCACAATTAAATAGAAAACAAAACAGAAATCCCATAGCTGTAGGAAGAAGAAAGGCGAGAAACGTCCACTTCAGGCTGTGGGTTTCCTTTTTTACAGTTAAAAGCGTGGTGGCACAGGGCCAGTGCATGAGAGTGAAAAGCAGCATGGAAACTGCTGTAAAACAGGTCCAGCCATTTTGTACCAGCAGCGCATGAAGCCCGGTAAGACTTCCCGCGTCACTTAGGGTGCCCTGGGCGGTATAAGCCATGATCATAATGGGAACCACGATCTCATTGGCCGGAAGCCCCAGGATAAAGGCAAGTAGAATTATTCCGTCCAGACCCATCAGCTTTCCTGCAGGATCAAGAAAACCAGCCAGGTGCAACAGCAGTGTGGTATCCCCGGCTTTTATATTTGCTAAAACCCAGATGATAAGACCGGCGGGGGCTGCTGCAATCAGTGCGCGCCATAACACATGGATCGTGCGGTCAAGCACCGAGCGTACCAGAACACGGAGGAACTGGGGACGCCGGTAAGGGGGGAGTTCCAGGGTAAAGGAAGACGGAACTCCTTTTAATACGGTTTTAGACAGCAGCCAGGAAGAAAAAAATGTCATGAATATTCCAAGCAAAATGACCGCTGCCAACAAAACAGCAAGGGAAAGGGACGTGAAAAATCCGGTTCCCACAGCAAAGAACATGGTGAGGACAGCTAAAATAGTGGGAAAGCGTCCGTTGCAGGGTACAAAACTGTTGGTCAGGATGGCAATGAGACGTTCCCTGGGAGAGTCAATAATACGGCATCCGGTGACCCCGGCTGCGTTGCATCCAAATCCCATGCACATGGCTGGTTGATATCAGGATAAAAATAGCAGGAAAGTTGGACAAACAGCAGTGGGAAAAGTGGTTGCAATCATCCGGTATGATCAGGCATAATACTGTCCGGCCTGTTTCGGTATATTTGTCCAAGCGGACAGAATAATTCTCATATAGCCCTGCGACAAGGTTCCCAGACTTGAAGCGTTCACCCTTCTGTACTCGTATTCCCAGTGTGTTCAGTAAATATATTGCATGGTCATTTGACACGTTCAGAACCAGTTGAAAGTCCATGAATATCCCTGGTGGACAGCCCTCTTCCACAGAGAGATCACCTGCTCTTTCATACCAGAAACATCCGGCTGGTACTTGGGAATGCGTTTAGGTTCAAACTCACCGTTTCTATCCCTTGAGATGTCAACCTGGACAAGCGGGCTACTCGAAATATCATTTACACAGAATGTTCGTAAGTATTGTTGGGTTTACGGTTCATAATCATGTACAGCGGCGAAGATTAACTGAAGGGGTCAGATTGCTTATCTTCACGGACAAGTCTATTATGGATATAGCGTTATCTTCCGGATATGAAACACAACAGTCGTTTACGATAGGTTTTAAGGCGATGTTTAAATATAGCCCGCAAGCATTTAGAAAAAAATATGAATTTTATCCATTCCAATTAAAGTTTTGTGTTGATGGAAATCAACAGTTGAGAGGAGATATGATTTTGGATATTAAGATTATTGGACATGACAAAATATTGTTGGTAGGTTTTACTTTTAATACTCGCTTTGGTTTTTCTGGCATGGGCAAATGTTGGAGAAAGTTACATTCATACATTTGCGTTATTTGTTTTCAGAGCACATTATTCTTTTCAAGAAAGATTGTATGCTAATGAATCTTACAGAAACTGTAAGTGTATTTTTTCATAAAGCTGTGCTATCATTTGAGCAGAAAATGGTAGTGTAAAACATAAAAAATCGAACCCTTTTCCTTGGGGCTGACCGATGATATTTTACTTACGGAAACTCCGTCGGGGCTGAATTTAACGGGTTTTCAGCCCAGCCTTGACTGGATTCCCGACGTAATATTCTGGGCCATCAAGCAAAAGAAATCCTTGATTTTTTGGGGTTAAGCCGATTTTGGAGATATATAATTGAAACTGCCAGAAAAATAAAGGAGGTATCTTATGGAACCGATTTTGAATATTGAAAACCTAACAAAAACATATGGTATTGTGCCCAACCAAACCAAGGCGCTGGATGGCATCACCTTTCAGGTGATGCCCGGAGAATTTCTGGGGATCATGGGAAGCAGTGGCTCCGGAAAGTCCACGCTGCTTAACTGCATTGCAACGGTGATTAAACCCACCGGCGGCAGTATCGTGATGGATGGGAAGAATCTGCAGTCCATGAACGGCAAGGCACTGGCGGAATACCGGGGGAAAACCGTGGGTTACCTGTTTCAGAACTTTGAACTGCTGGACAATCTCACCGGCCGGGAAAATATTTTGCTGCCTACTTCGCTCCACAATGTAACAGAAAAGGAGAGTCATCTGCGTCTGAAGCAACTGGCAGAATATCTGGAAATTACGGATGTACTTGAAAAATTTCCTATGCAGATGTCCGGTGGTCAGTGTCAGCGTGTGGCAGCAGCCAGGGCTATGATCCTTCATCCTAAACTGATTCTTGCGGATGAACCTACAGGCGCATTGGATAGTAAAAATGCGAAGAATATTATGGAAAAACTCTCCGGTCTGAATCTGGACGAACAGGCCACTATTTTGATGGTGACCCATGATACCAACGCAGCCAGCTTTTGTAAACGAATCCTGTTTATCCAGGATGGAGTGATTTTTCATGAGCTTCGCCGTGGCGATGAAAGCCAGCAGGATTTCTACCAACGTATCCTAAAAGTCATGGCTCAGTTGGGAGGAGGTAGTTGCAATGTTCTCTGATCTGATACTTAGAAATAGCAGACGCAACCGCAAAGAAAACGGGCTGTTTTTCGGCTCTTTGGTCATTTCCATTGTGGCTTTTTATATAATCCTCTCCCTATCCAAGCAGGATGTGATGATTTTTCTTGCGAAAATGGAAAGTGATGCAGTAAATCGGCTGCTGCTGATGATTCCCGTTTTTTATGTGATGACATTGGGAATCCTATTTTTCCTGAGCTATTTTGCCTGTAAATATCAGCTGGAACGCCGCAGAAAAGAGTTCGGTGTCTATCTGATGATGGGGATGCGCAGAAGCAAGCTTTTTATCATGCTTCTAGCGGAGGATCTTTTGAGCAGTATCTTGGCTCTGGTCATTGGAATTCCGGTTGCGGTGCTGCTTTCTGAACTCATCAGTCTTGTCACTGCCAGGCTTGTTGGCATGGGGATCATTGGACATCAGTTCACTTTTTCTCTGTCTGCTGTTTGCTTTACCATTGCGGGATTTCTCGCCATTAAGCTGGCAGCGTTTTTGATCCTCAGCGGTAAGATCAGCCGTCAGGAGATTGGCACTCTTTTGGCTCATTCCTCCGGGAATGAAAAAAAGCAAAAGCCGGCATTTGTCTATGGGATTTGTACAGTCTTAGGCGTCATAATGCTGGCAGCCGCCTATACCATGGCCATTCAGGGGATAGCTTGGTCCGAAGCAGATATGATGCTCCTCACCATGCTTCTGGGGTTGTTGGGAACAATTCTTCTGTTCTATGGGATGCGGGCGATAATTGCCTTACTGGTGAAAGCGGGAAAAGCAAATCGAAAGCTTCATGTATTTTCATTCCGTCAGATTCAGGAAAATGTCATTCACCAGTCTACCTCTATGGCCATCAGTTCTCTGCTGATCTTGGCAGCGCTGTGCTGCTTTGGTGCTGGCATCGGAATTGCAAGCACCAGCCAGCAAGGGGGGGATCACGTGTTGGATTATACTTTTCGAGAGTATAACACGGAAGATCCACAGGATGCCCTTCCCCATTTACAAACCGTACTGAAGGAAAACAATCTGGAAAGTCATTTCTCCCGGCTCTTTGAAATGCGGATAGGATACGTCCAAACCACAAAGAATTACGACAATGTGTTTCAGATGGATTCTGTTATGGAGTCCCTGCGTAACCTTACACAGTCGGAGGACCGGGATGTTCTTCTGAACAATCTGAGCTATGCCAGCTATCCACATCTTATCTGTTTGTCAGATTATAACGGTTTGCTGAAGGCCGCCGGTAAGCCTGCACTGACACTGGCAGAGAATGAGGCAGCCGTCTATCAGGATACTGAATTCACGAATGCGTCCAGAATGGCCATGTTCAATAAAATCCTTTCCGGCCATCCAGAAGCCATGCTGGAAGGAAATCCTGTGTATCTGACAGGGGAGATCCAGTCTGTGGATTTGGTGACAGACCGATCTATCACCTTGTCTTTTGCTCTGATCTTGCCTGACGAGCAGTTTTTACAATATACAAATGGAGACTATGAGGTCTATATCAACGGCATTATGAGCCAGGACGCCACCAGGGCCGGCAGCCTTATGAACGCGATCTCAGACATGAACGCCCGGCTGGATGGAATTTGCCTTCAGGACATGGGAATTGAATATGAAAGCTATCTGCAAAATATAGGGCGGCAGTTATTCTACATGGTAGCAGCCAGTTATATCACCATCTACTTGGCCATCATCTTTCTGGTGGTTGCCAATACCATCATGGGCGTCCAGTTCCTAATGGATCAACAGCAGACGGGCCGCAGATACCAGACGCTGGTACATCTTGGTGCTACTTATAAGGATATTTGTTTATCTGCACGGAAACAGATCAGCTGGTTTATGGGGGTGCCCGTCTTTGTGGCGGCAATCAGCAGTATCTTTGGGGTGAAGGCATTGTTTACGGGCTTGCTTTCCGCCCGGTTACAGGGTACACAAAGGGAAATGCTTGTGGTGTCTGCCGCTATGATTTTTCTGTTGTGTGTGGTAGAATATATATATATGACCGTTATTAAGCGTTCCAGCGACCGGTACTTGCTGACGCTGATGCAGCCGCAGAGAGAAGAGTGACGAAGGAGGGCTGTCATGAAGAGAATTGCAGTTGTAGAAGATGAAGTCTATATGCGTGAAGAACTTTGCAGTATGCTGGAGAAGGCAGGATACTCCGTTTTGGAAATAACTGCATTTGAAAATGCCGCAGAGCAGTTGACAGCCATCACTCCTGATCTGGTGATCCTGGATCTCAATCTGCCGGAAATCAGTGGTTTTCAGATTTGCCGGAATCTCAAGCAGAGAACCTCCATCCCTGTTCTGGTTTTGACTTCCAGAGACCAGATGACCGACGAATTACACGCCCTCCGGCTTGGAGCAGACGAATATCTGACAAAGCCCTGCCGTAAAGAACGGCTGCTGGCCAGGATCACCAACATTCTCAAACGATATGAAGGCCGCTCCAATCTTTTGGAAGGGCAGGGGTTCCTGCTGGATCGTGGGACTTATACTTTGTATATAAACAACACTTCCGTGGTACTTCCCAAGAATCAAGGAAAGCTTATGGAAGCCTTGCTTGCGGGAGGAGACAATCTGGTGACTTCTGAGCAGCTGTGCAGGGCGCTCTGGGATACCACGGAGTTCATTGACGAAAACGCACTACAGGTTAATTTGACGCGTCTTAAAAAGACCATGCTGAATTTAGGCATGAAGCAGAAAGTGGTGGCTGTCCGTGGGTTGGGCTACCGGCTGGAATCGGAGGGCACACCATGAAACAGTTCTGGAAAATCTTAAAACGATGTGCCCCGTGGCTTCTTTTGCTGCTGATCATAGATGTCTTTTCCACATTGCTCCTCTGGCTTTGCGATGCGCAGGCATTTCCATTTCTTATTGGACTCATTGTATTGGCAAGCCTTGTGCTTTTTTCAGCAGCCGTGCTGATTTTTTACCTCAAAGAGCAACAGAAACAGGCACTCTTTCAGGCTTTTCTTACGGAGCCGGATGCGGTGAATACGGAGAAACTTCTGGGGGCGGTGAGTCAGCAAGAACGGGAACAGCTTTATCTGCTGGTTTCTATCTTGCAGGAAAAGGAGAGAAGGATTCAGAAGATGGAGGAATCTCTTCGAGATTATGAGGAATATGTGGAGGGGTGGGCACACGAGACCAAAACACCGCTATCTCTGCTCACCATGATTTTGGATAATCGGGCCGATGAGCTTTCTCCTTCTTTGCAAGCCAAATTAGAATATGTGCGAAGCCAGTTTCAGGAGGACATTACCCAAATACTCTACTATGCCCGGCTGGGGAGCAGTACAAAAGATTACCGTTTTGAGGTTGTTCACCTTCAAAGCGCATTAGAAGAAATCATGGATGATTATGCGCCTCTTCTGGAAGAAAAGCAGTTTCTTGTTGAAAACCGCCTGCAATCTGAAACCGTCTATACAGACCGGCGGGGTCTTCAATTCATGTTGGGACAAATCATCAGCAACGCCATCAAATACAGCGGTGATGATCCTCGGCTTACCGTATCCCTGCAACAGTCCACTGCGGCAGAAATTCTGATCATTGCGGATAACGGTATCGGGGTCAAGAGTTACGATCTGCCCTATATCTTTCAGAAGGGTTTTACCGGTGACTCTACCGACGGCCGGAAGAAAGCCACCGGCATGGGACTGTATCTTACAAAAAAGATGGCGGATGATCTTAATTTACAGCTGGAAGCAGAATCCCAATGGGGAAAGGGGCTTTCGGTTTTTATCATATTTCCCAGAGTTTGATTTAACTGATAAAAACGAAGAAGCTGCATGACACATATCGTGCCGCTGATGGTCGCTCCTGCAAAAAAAAGCAGTGCAAAGATCAAGTAGGCCGGAATCGGCAGGGAGGACAGTAACTCAGGCAGATCTTGCAGAACACCTGTGCAGGAAATATATTCCTTCAATACTAATACTAAAAAGGTATTGAGCAGCAGGTTGATCTACGTTACTGTAATAAAAGTAATTTTGATGGTTATGCAGAATTCAAGGATGCTTTAAAAAGAGAAAGAGAAACATTAAATACATACCTTCCCTCAAATGAGTTACAAGAACTCTCCGCTTTTTTTATGAGACTGGTATTTTATTCTGTAAATGAACTGCAGCAATATTGGGCATAAACTGTGCATCTTTTTCCCATTTACATATCTGTATGACTCCTGTTGTTTCTGGCCTTTCCGGAAATTCTGTGTTATGATACATTGGATTCAAGAAAGAGGTGATTGGTATGAGGATACTTGTGGATGCGGATGCCTGTCCAGTGATAAGAATTGTAGAACAGGCAGCAAAGGTGAAAAACATTCCGGTCATTCTGTTGTGCGATACAAATCATGTGCTAAACTCAGATTACAGTGAAGTAAAAGTGATTGGAGCCGGTTCGGATGCCGTTGATTTTGCTCTGGTAAACCAATGTCAAAAGGGAGATATTGTTGTGACCCAGGACTATGGTGTGGCGGCCATGATTCTCGGAAAAGGTGCGTATGGAATTCATCAAAGTGGGAAGTGGTACACAAATCAGAATATAGACCAGATGCTGATGGAACGGCATTTGGCAAAGAAAGCCCGTATGGGAAAAGGAAAGCATCATCTGAAAGGCCCCGCACAGAGAACAGAGGAAGATGATCTGAGATTTGCAGAATCCTTTGAAAAACTAATTCAAGAAGCAGGAGAAAAATTCAGAGCCTAAAAGCTGGTTTTTTAATCTTAAATAAAACGGATCTGTCCATTGAGGCAGACCTATTTTATTTTTGTACTCAATAATAGCCTATATAACATTAATATCCTTATCAAGAAGAAAAGGTTAGCTGTTTGTGGATTACACATTTCAACTCATCGGTATAAACGGGAGTGAGTTGTTACCAAGTGGGCGGTTTGCTGGCCTATGGTATTTTAGGCGTATGAGAGGCGAGTCTCGTGCGCCTTTCAGACATTCATACAGGTACAGCGGCATTCCAGTGTTGAGGGAATAGGGGAATCCGGCAGTTTTGGCTGGTTGTATGTGTTATCTGCCCATAAAATCAGGGGTTTAAATTTTTAGAGACCGTTTCAGGCTTCGCATTTACACAAAGCCGGAAACGGTCTCCTTTTGGGTGATAAATCTATAATAAATACCTTTTCAATAAGCGGGTCAGTTCTTTGACATCAATAGGTTTTGCAATATGGGCGTTCATACCGCACTCCAGGCATTGCCGTATGTCATCTGAAAAAGCATCCGCACTCATGGCAAGGATGGGAACAGATAAAGCATCCGGATGATTCAGCCCCCGGATTGCTTTTGCAGCCTCGTATCCTGTCATATGCGGCATCCGTATATCCATTAGAATAGCATCGTAATATCCCTCAGGTGATTTCCGGAACATCTCCAGACATATCCGGCCATCTTCTGCCCAATCCAGTTCTATACCCAGATCGGCCAACAATTCCTTTGCTACCTCCCAGTTCAGTTCATTATCCTCGGCAAGCAGGATACGACGTCCAGTCATGTCAAGATTCTGATCTGATATCCGGTCATGGGATTCTTCACTGCCCATATATTGACGCAAACTATAAAATAGAGTGGATTTAAACAACGGTTTGGAGATAAAACCACTGATTCCTGCCTCCCGGGCCTCAGTTTCAAATTCACTCCAATCGTATGCGGAAATCAGAAGAATGGGTATTTCATCCCCCAAATTACGTCGAATCTCTTTCGCAACCTGAATACCGTTCATTCCGGGCAGTTTCCAGTCTAATAGGATGATTTGATAGTCCTCTCTCTTTTGGTGGTGCCGGATCACCAGTTCTATGGCATTCTCGCCACTCAGTGTCCATTCAGCCTTTATTCCAATAGATTTAAGCGCATTTGCTGCAGTTTGGCATAATAATTCGTCATCATCAACCACCAGCATATTCCAGGAAGGGAGGACCATATCCACTTCCGTTGTGGCAGCTTTTTCAAAGTCCACTACAACATGGAACTCTGTACCTTTGTCCGGCTCACTCTGTACATCAATGGTTCCTTCCATTGCGTCCACAATGTATTTTGTGATCGACATACCCAACCCGGCTCCCTCAGTTTTATGTATTCTGGTTCCGTCAGCACGGCTGTAGGATTCATATATTCTTTTCAAAAATTCCGGTGTCATGCCAATTCCGTTATCTTTGACACGAATATGAATGCGCACATAGCTGTCTCCTTTTGGAGATTTTTCCTCAAACAGGGATAATCGTATGGAACCTCCCTCAGGTGTATATTTTGTGGCATTGGACAACAGGTTTAGTAAAACCTGATTCAAACGTACACCATCGCACCACACATTTTCCGTCAGAATATTATCAACATGTATTTCAAAATTTTGCTTTTTTGCCTTCACTTGGGGCTGCATAATGTTAACGATCCCTTCAACAACTTCCTTTAAAGAAATCTGTTCTATTGTTAAAGATAATTTACCACTTTCAATTTTAGACATATCCAAAACGTCATTGATCAGTCCTAACAGGTGTTTGCTTGACAGTGTGATCTTTCTCAGGCAGTTGCGCACCTGTTCCCGGTCTTCTATGTGGGCGGTGGCTATGGCAGTCATACCCACGATGGCATTCATTGGTGTGCGGATATCATGACTCATGTTAGCCAAAAATTCACTTTTCGCTTTATTTGCCTCGATAGCCGACTGACGGGTCTTTTCCAGTTCCTGCAGCTGCTGACGGGTCATGGAAAAATACCGGAGAAAAATCAAGGTCAGAAGGATTAATACAGAGGCACAGGCCAGCAGTGTAATATACATGCGCTGAACGCTCAGGCTGTTTATGGTCTGGTCCAGTATACCGTATGGCATTACCCCTACCAGATACCACTCGGAACAAGGGAGGGGTGTACCATAAATCTGCCGGTCTTCGCCATTTATTTCCAGTACCGTAGTGTACTTTTTATCGGTTTTTAATGCTGCGTCAAACTCCGCAAGAGAATTATCTAAATAGGAGTTGGCTGCCGGGGAATCATACAGCGTTTGCAGTTGTTTGAAGTAATCCCATAACTCGTCATTAGGATTGCGGATCACAAAAGTGCCATCAGGCCGGATGATATGGTAATAGGTCAGCTGCCCCTCATCCTCTAAGGAAAGAAAATCCGTGATATAATCCAGAGGAACAGCAGCGATCAGACCCAGGCCTTTTTCACCATTCTGCATAGGGTAATCAGCCCGGACACCAAACAATACCACATCATTTCCATTTGTGTCAACGCCTACGGCAACTCTTTGTTCTCCCTGTTTTAACGCCTCCACAAAAGGCGGCGGATTAATTGGCTGTATTGGTTCTCCGCAGAGGGTCTCAAATTTCCCCTCATCAGAGCAGATCGCTAAATAGCCAAAGCCCCTGACCTGGGCTCTGTAAACGAGTTCCTCATATAGGCTTTCTTTATCGTAGTTTTCTGTTGAAACCACGGAGATTATGCCATCTACCTGATCAAATCGCAGTTTGATGATATTTTCAAAATGCCTGGACATTTGTTCATTCATGCCGGACATGTAGATTTCCCCAACTTCGTAAATGGTCTTTTTACTCTTACGATTCATATAAATGCCCAGAAGACTGAATACAACCACGCTAAAGAGCAGAAGACCGATAAAACTGTATAGTAAAAAACGTGTTGTAGGATTTTTTTGTTTACTGCTTCCCATTTACCTTACGCCTCCCCGGACTGCTCGTATTCTTTCACGGTGTTAAGTATTTGATAATAGTCCTTTGCCAGCTGCGGCATCATATCAACTGCTTTTTTATGATCGCCCTCCCTCAACGCTTTTGTCATCAGACTGCTGCTTTCATATAACCTGGTGAAAGCAAGATTCAGGCAAATCCCTTTGAGGGTATGAACGGCTCGGAGCGCTTCCTCATAATCTTCGTGACGCATGGATACTTCCAGCATGTGAAAGTTTTTATCATCCGGAAATTTATAAAGAAATTTCCGTACCGTCTGTTCACGCAGTAATCTGCCTAATACTTCATCGTAATCGCCGCCGAAATTTATATAACAGTCTCTTAGATTCATATTCATATCTCCTCCCTTTTTAATGCCGTCTGTTTCCCTGTCCGGGAATTGTATCACCACTTGATCTTTGATCACACTGCTCACTGGCTAAAGCGTCAGTGTCAACAGCTTCCTGGCGCTGGGCGCTACTTTAATTATAACTAAACTTATAATTGATTAGCAATAACTATATTGGTAAGGTGTGCAAATAGGTTATCATATTTTAATACTGACAAAAATGGTTCATCATGTTATAATTCAGACAAATAGGAGATGAATTATGAAACCGCAGGAAACTAAATTTGAATTTGTATATAAAGAAATTAAACAGTGTATTTTAGACGGTCAGATACTCCCCGGCAATTCCCTGCCATCTTCAAGGGCGTTCTGTGACCAATTTCATGTAAGCAGATATACGATCAACCGTGTTTTCGACGCGCTGCGGGAAGAAGGGCTGATCGAGATTCAGCCCCGTCTTGCACCTAGGGTTGTTACGAGACAAGATGCGCCTAATTCTTCGGACACCGTAACTGAGATTTTGAAACAAAAAGATAGTATCCTGCAGGTGTACCAAACCTTTGCCCTGATCATGCCATCTATTCAGGTTTTTGCTTCACAGGGCTGTGATATAGAGATCATGCCACACTATAAACAGGCCATGAAAGTATCACGTTTAGGACTTTCTGCTGGTGGATGGCGTCCTTCTTCTAATTTGGGATACGATATATTGAGAATAGGTGGGAATTCATTGTTTAGTGAACTCTATTCTACATTTGGCCTCTATAATAAACTTACATTTTTCACAGAAAAATGTCCTTATTTTTCTCAACACTTTTTAAAGGGGTCTGTATCTGTGACCGGTGTTATTATAGATATCTTGAAAGGTACGGACCCTACCGTGAAATACGATCAATTAACAGAGATGTATCAAAGACTGACAGATTCCATTGAAAGCACATTGGATTATTTATCAGATGTATCGCCTGAATGTTCAGCACAGACCAATTTATCATTTTCCTGGAATCCCATGCGGGGACAGGATTACTACCATTCAAAAATCGTTGACGATTTGAATCGGAAAATAGGCCTTGGAGAATACGCGGTTGGAATGTATCTTCCGTATGAGAAACAGCTGGCCAGCCAGTACGGTGTTTCTTTGTCAACGGTCAGAAAGGCATTATCTGAACTCGAGCAAAGAGGTTTTGTAAAAACATTAAACGGTAAAGGTACTATTGTTATTGCACCGGATGATACCAGGAGCCATCAGCTGGCGCTTAACTCCGGATACGCGGAAAAGGCCTTACGTTATCTTCATGCCCTGCAGTTAATGGTGTTGATCATTTATCCCGCTTCGTTGGCCGCAGCTCCGCGGTTTACTAAAGAGGAATTGGACCAGTTAGAAGACAAATTTGCTTCTAGGGGTTCTGTTTATATAGCAGATATGTTTGAAGCCATATTAAAACATACCACTTTAGAGCCTTTATCTGTTATATTATCTGAAACCTGCCGTCTTCTGGATTGGGGACATCATTTCGCTTGTTATCCTTCCAGGAAACATAGCATTCCATGTCTCAATAAACAGACCATTAAAGCATTTCAGCAATTAAGGGAAGGGAATGCAGGTTCTTTTGCGGATGGTGTAGCAGACTGCTACCGTTATATTTTATTTCGTGTAAAAAAGTATATGGTAGAAAAATATAAATTTAATAATGCGGCTCATATCCGGATTCCGGAAAAATATTAGGCTGCAAGGGAAAGGGAGATTAAAAAAATGCAGGTTACCGGAAAAGGGGCCTGCATTTTTTGCTGTCAGATCAAACGGGTTGAGATCAGTTGTTCAGTAAAAAATTAGTGTGGTAGTATTCCGGAAGAAAATAGAATTTATTCCCGGCAAAGGGGAGTTTCATTTTGATATGATGTATTGCCTACTTAAGGGATTGAAGCCAGCAGTGGATACCATGGAGATCAGGACGGTGCTATTCCTCTCCTAAGGAGCATGCGTCACGAGATACCCGCATGGGTTATGAAAATAGGTTTGCATGTAATAGAATAGGTTTCAACTATACAGGATCATTAATTATAAGTATTTGTTATTTTTTGGCTGCAATATTATACTGATATTAAAGAGAAGAAGTTATATTCTCAAATCCGGAAGCAAGTCAAAGTCCAGCAGTTATCAGGGGTTAGCCTTTGTGTCGGGACTCTGTTAGATTGCGTTTTGTTTTTCGCAGGAATAAAAATAGGCAGATAAGAACAGGAGGAAATGAAGATGAAAAAAATTGAGAATCAGACATTTGATATGGAGCGGGCTCTTTATGGAAGTGAGAATATCTATGTTAAAAATTGTAACTTCGACGGACCGGAAGACGGCGAAAGTGCTTTAAAAGAATGCCGTAACATAAAAGTAGAAGATTGTTTCTGGAATCTGCGGTATCCTTTCTGGCATGACCATGGATTAAAAATCAGCAAAACAGAACTTACCCAGTTTTCCAGAGCGGCTTTATGGTATTCCGACCATATAGAAATTACAGAAACGAAACTGCATGGCATTAAAGCCCTCCGGGAATGCAGAGATGTTGTAATGAGAGACTGCGATATTATTTCTCCGGAATTTGGCTGGTCTGTAAAAAATGTTGCAGTGCAGACCAGTCATGCAGAAAGTGAGTATTTTTTTATGCATGCCCAAAATCTGGACTTTTCAGGGGTAACATTAAAAGGCAAATACTCCTTCCAGTACATTGAGGATGCAGTGTTTGAAAAGTGCCGGTTCGATACAAAAGACGCATTCTGGCATGCAAAAAATGTAACCGTGAAGGACAGTGTTATAAAAGGCGAATACCTTGCATGGTACTCAGACGGTCTGACACTGATTAACTGTAAGATTACAGGTACACAGCCTTTCTGTTACTGCAGGAATCTGAAGCTGGTTGACTGTGAAATGACAGACACAGACCTTGCTTTTGAGAAATCTGAAGTAGAGGCAGTTATCCTGACACCGGTGATAAGCATTAAAAATCCGTTGTCCGGCACGATCCATGTTCCGGATGTGGGGAACATCATTTTGGATGACAAGGATGCAAAAGGTGAAATTAAGATTGATGAAACCATTAAGAAGGAACATCAAATAACAGCATGTGCATAAAAGCAAAACAGAAAGAAGCAGATCGACCAGTGCATGGAGAGCGGCATAACTATTATGATACTGCCTTTATTTATCATGGAGGCAAATAACCATTCAGCCCTGCGGAATTGGTGGCCAGGGTGAAGTCTCATATCCATAATTTGCTTTTCTGCTCTTTATGGCGGAAAATCCCAATATGGTCTTTTCCAAAGACATGCTTTTTGACCGGATATGGGGGATTCCATGGGGGATGCCGCAACTGTGACCGTGCACATTAACCGTCTGCGGGAAAAGCTGGGTAAAAATGTTTCAAAAACCCAGTTTATAGAGACCGTATGGGGAGCTGGATATCCCTTCAGGATTAACGGATAAACAGAATTTCAGAGATATTGGAGAGTAGAAATGATAGGAGTAAGAGAGTTTATAGAATATATGGACAGTGGGAAAAAAGTAATCAGGGGCACCGAGATACATGAGTGTATGCACAGACTGTCACAGGAGGCTTTGCAGCTGACGGCAGAATTAAACGGATGCTATCATACCCCGGAAGAAATCAGGAATCTGATGGAACAGCTGACAGGAAAGCCGGTGGATGAAAGCTTCAACCTCTTCCCGCCCTTTTATACAGACTGCGGAAAAAACCTTACCATTGGGAAACATGTATTTTTTAATACCGGATGTAAGTTTCAGGATCAGGGAGGGATTACCATCGGTGACGGTTCCCTGATCGGTCACAATGTTGTCCTGGCAACCCTGAACCACAATCTGGACCCCGGACACCGGGGAGATATTATCCCTGCGCCGATCCATATTGGCAGGAATGTCTGGATCGGCGCAGGAGCCACCGTTCTTCCGGGTATTACGATTGGTGACGGGGCAGTGGTTGCGGCTGGGGCGGTGGTAACGAAAGATGTCCCGGACAATACCATTGTGGGCGGCGTGCCGGCTAAAGTAATGAAAACGATTTGATCTCAGTTTTGAAAAGAGGAAGGCAAAAAAGGAATGGCAATAAAGCTGTAAAATGAAGTGCTTTCTGATCATACATTCAAAGACCATTAAAGAAGGATATTCCAAAGGCAGTATAAACTCCGGAATATCCTTTTTTAATGCTTTCAATTGGTTTTACGTTTTAGGAAAAACAACATCATAACCATTATAAAAAACTATGGAATTGTATTACATATAAGTATTTGCTATCAAAATCCGGGACTGTTATGATAAAAACAGATAAAAATCATTCTGGCACAAGTTAAATAAAGGGGGAAAATACAAATGAAAATGCGGTTGTAGATGATTCAAAAGAGGATGCACAGCGTATTGTTACCTATCTGGAGCAGTCTCAGCAGGAGCAAGATATAACTCTTAATATAAAAATATTCTACGCAAGTATTGATTTTCCGGAAGAATATCAGGGAGATTACGATGTTTTTTTCTGGATATCGAGATGCCGGGCAGCAACGGGCTTGAGGTGGCGCATGAAATATGCAGCAGGGATCCGGCAGTTGGTATTATTTTTATCACCAGCCTGGCACAGTACGCCATAGACGGATACGAGGTGCAGGCCATTGATTTTATGATGAAACCGGTTTTCCACAGTCAACATGGTCTTCATACAGGCCGGTGGATTGGATATTTCAAGTCTGCCGGATACTGCGCAGGCCGTCATTGGACTATATGCACCTTTAGACGGCATGAATGAAGAGGGTTTTGCAGTGTCCGTCAACATGATCGAGGATGACCAGACCATAGAGCAGGATACGGATAAACCGGATATTACCACTACAACAGCCATTCGCCTGCTTCTTGATTGGGCAGCAAATGTGGAAGAAGCCTTAGATATCCTTTCGCAGTATGACCTCCATGCCTCCATGGGGATGATGATACATCTGCGGAAAGCAACAGCGCTGCTGTGGAATATGTAGACAATGAGATGGTGGTGATGGAAACTCCGGTTGTTACAAACTTTTTTCTGGCAGAGGGTGAGAAATACGGGTTTGGACTTTTAGAAAAGAATTTAGACTATGTACAGTTCTATGTGGTTTTTGTGGATGAAAGCCTTCCGGACCCAAGGACAGGAAAAAAGTCCCTGATTCTTCAGAAAGGAGAGACTTGGCAGGATGAAAAAAGCGTTATTGCAGGGTAGGCGGCTGAGCAAAGTATTTGCATAGGTACTGAATACCACGTTAGCTTTCGAGTATTCCACTGTGGACGTGGAAATCGACGGAAAAATTGATAGTGTGATGAATCCGTCAGGCGGGATTATAAAGGCAGATTATATAGAAGAATTCATCGTAGACAAAGAAAAAGTGGACCCTGATCAGACAGTCATTACCTGCCGCATGAGTAATACTACAGAACAAATGGCGGGATAATTACAGTAACAACAGGATAAACACAGGAAGAATACATATGGGAATTACAGACTTTACAGGAGGTGTTTTGCCATGAAAAAAATAGTGTCCTTTCTTTTTGGCGGAATGCTGCTGCTTTCGCTTTCCGCCTGCGGCAGCAATTCCAAGTTTGAACCTGATAACACAGATTCCGCTCAGACAGAGCCAACGATTACAGAATCTATTGCTGAAACCCAGACGCCGGAATCAGAGGAAACAAATTCTGAACCGGGGGAAAACCGTGCCGACGAACCACAGATCCGGGTGGATGGAAAAGACGGACAGAATATCATCTTCCAGTTAAATGACAGCACAGCCGCAAACACACTGTATAAACAACTGCCTCTTTCTATTCAGATAGAGGAATACAGCCATAATGAAAAAATATTTTATCCTCCGGATGAACTGGATACCAGCGGTACTCCGCTGGCCGAAGGTCCGGCCGGAACGCTTGCATACTATGCACCCTGGGGCAATGTCGTTCTTTACTACGGTGAGTGTGGGGGTGCCAGCGGTCTGTATGAACTTGGAGAAGCAGTGTCAGGTGCAGACCAGATTGAAACCCTGTCCGGAGAGATTCAGATAGATATTGTGGAAGATAACTAAGATAATTGTTTGTCCGATGAATATACAACAGGACAAGGAAGGAGAACGGCAAATGGGCAGTTTTATTTTAAAGGGGATTTTTATTGGTCTTCTCTTTGGCATGCCAGCCGGAGCGGTCGGGGCCATGACCGCACAAAGAACCCTGAATTACGGCATGAAAGCAGGATTGTTAACGGGCCTTGGCTCATCTGTGGCAGATTGTCTTTACGCCTGTATCGGCGCTTTTGGACTGACCTTGATATCCAGCTTTCTGATCCGGTATCAGAGCATCATCAATCTTGCCGGAGGCTGCCTGATACTGGGAATGGGTATCCGTATGCTTCTGGCAAAAAAAGGCGGACAGAAAAACACATTAGACACTGCCAGAGGCGTCCGGATGTTTGCTTCCTCCTTTGCAGTGGGAATCACGAATCCGGCGGCTATTCTTACCTTTCTGTTTGCCTTTTCCTGGTTTGGCATACAGGGGTAGACTGGCCCTAAACACGGGATATGTCTGGTCTGCGGCGTATTTATCGGAACATATTTTTGGTGGGGAACGCTATCTGGCATAGTCACAGTGCTGAAGAAAATAGCGAAAAATGATCGTTCTCAAATCATGAACCGGATATTTGGGACATTCCTTAGCATTTTCGGGGCGGTGGTGCTGGTAGGAAATTTTATAGACTAGAGATATGTCCCATGGAGTTTACCAAAAACTACGCGCAGTTGGCAGCATTGAGCAGACTTAATTCGTTTGGAGTTTATTGGGTGAATAGACAGGAAACACCTGAGGGCAGCCCTGAGGAAGGGGAAGAGCCTTCCGCAAAAGAAAACGAAGGCAGCAAGGAAGAAACAGGAGGTATACAAATGCAGGAATTGGTGATGGAGGTAGACGGGACGCGGTTCCCGGTGATACTATATGACAATGAAACAACGCAGGCATTTATGGACAGGCTTCCTATGACACTTGACATGGAGGAACTGCATGGAAATGAAAAATTAAATTATCTGGACCAGGGCCTTCCGACGAATCCCATATAGATGAAATCGAAAACAGTATTTATCGTGGAGTATTGATCGCAGCGAAGGGGCATCAGAGGATAAACTGAGTTTATGCGAAATTAAGAAACTAGAAAAAATGTTAAAAATAAAAAAAAGGCTTCGTTTTTGACTTAGAAGTGCGGAATAGGTAAGAGTGGAAAAATCTCTTACCTATTTTTAAAATGCACAACTGCAGAGCATTCTAAAACATAAAACGATTGCACAAAAGAAAATAGGTTAGAACCTTGAAAATCAAATATTCATGCATCCCAGAAACATAATTCCTCAATATTGCTGGAACAAATCCGTACAATTGACAAGCAAAGACCCCAGAAATATTTTAGAAAGATCACGCCTGCGATTCAGAAAAAAGCAGACAAGGCATTGGCTGTCAGTATTGGAATACGGGTTTCATGAGCGAGGGAAGCTATCATACTGTACAAGCAGAACATCATAAATTTTATCAAGTGAGCTGTATTTGTTTTTGCTGATAGGTAAGAGGGTGAATTTTGTGGCGGAGAAAAAAGAAGTTTATCAGGTTGAATTGAGGTTTTCAGGAAAGCAGGCTTTGAAAGAACTGCTGATAGAAATACTGCTGGAAAAAATTTGTACATTCGATGGCTATGTTAGAACAGATTATAATAAAATATAGCCACTGCAGGTAGTCTGATTTTGAAAGGAGAATATATGGAAGGCAAAAGGCTGCCTGATTCCAAATATTATTCAGCAGCACTTTATATGCGTCTTTCCAGGGATGATGATGGAGACAGCGAAAGTTCAAGCATTACAAACCAGAGAAAGATGCTCAGGGCTTATGCACAGGAAAACCGGTATTTAGTCTATGATGAATATATAGATGACGGTGTTTCCGGTACGACTTTTGAGAGACCGGGATTCAAAAGGATGATTCGGGATATTGAGAATAAAAAGGTCAATATGGTCATTACGAAAGATCTATCCAGACTTGGCCGTGATTATATCCTTGCCGGTCAGTATACGGAGATATATTTTCCGGCAAAAAAGGTGAGATATATAGCAATTAATGACGGGTATGACTCTGAGAGTCCCTATACGGATATTGCTCCTTTTAAGAATATTATCAATGAGATGTATGCCAGAGACATCAGCAAAAAAATACGTTCATCATTCTTGACCCACATGAAAGAGGGGGCCTATATAGGGGCATATGCCCCTTATGGATATCAGAGAGACCCGGAGGATAAGCACCATTTGATCATAGATGACGTGTCCGGTGAGATTGTGAGAGAAATCTTTCAAAAAGCGGGAAACGGGGAACTGCCGGTACAGATAGCAAGGGATTTAAACAGCCGAAAGGTATTAACACCGTCACAATATCGTTGTCTCCAGAATCCTGATTTGAACATAGAAAATTTCTCAAAACGGCAGGAATGGACCTCTTCTACCATAATAAAAATGCTGAGAAACGTCGTCTATGTAGGGGATATGGCTCAGGGGAAAACCACAAAAGTTTCATTCAAAAGTGATATGACGATAGCTAACCCTAAAGAGGACTGGTATATAGTGAGAAATACCCATGAGCCATTAGTCAGCCGTGACTTATTTGAATTGGCTGCACGGAGGAGTAAACTGCGGACCTGCTGCCAAAAGGGAAAATTTCACAATATCTTTACCGGTATGGCAAAATGCGCGGACTGTGGAAGAAATATGTCTGCAGTCGGCACACGTAAAAAAGGTGCAACGGCTAATCTTGCCTGTGGGGGATATAAGCTATATGGGAGTAAAGAGTGCAGCAATCATTTTATTGATTATGATACCTTGTGCAGTATTGTCCTAACCAGTATTCGGGAGCTTGTTCGGGTGTCACAGCAGGACGAAAAAGAGATACTGGAAAAGGTACAGAACCGTATAAAAAAGCAAGTTTCCTTCACAGATAAAGAAAAAGAAACTGCCTCTTTGAAGAAACGCAGCCGTGAACTGGATATATTGATCGAGAGATTATATGAGGATTATGTTGCAGAAATTATTAATGCAGACAGGCTGAAAAAGATGCTTCGGAAATATGAGTCTGATAGTGAAGAGATCTCGGAAAGACTGGAGGCTCTAAACAATCAGGATAAAAGCAAGGAACAGGAAAATCCAACTAATAAATTAAAGAAAATGCTGAATGATATTGTAGAGCCCACCGAACTTACCGAAGATCTGTTGTACCGGTTGGTTGATCATATTGAAATTACCCAGGGAAAATATGAAAAAAAAGATAACACAAAGATAAAGAAACAGGAAGTGAAAATCTATTTTCGCTTCAATCATGCACCGTTGAGCAGGACATATACCTTGTGATACTGCATACAGATACCAACCACCCACATGGTAAGCGCCTGTTTCCCGCAGGCACAGCATTTCTGGAAACAATGGTCCAGGTTAAAGGCTACACGGGGAAGGTAACCATAATCCTCCAGCAGAGTAAAAAGCGGAAAGAAAATGGCCATGGGGGGAAGCATGACACTTACAACCCAGGCAGCAACCCGGTATACTCCGTAAATCAGAACCTGGCAGAAAATTTCGGGAAGGCCAAGCGTAAGAAGCCCACGGTAAAAATGGGGTTCCAGCCAGAACAGCCCTTTGTTCAGCAGATCAGACGGGACATTGGCCCCCACAATGGTGATCCAGAAAATGCAGAGAAGGAAAAGCAGCATAATGGGAAAACCAGTACATTTACTGGTAAAAACCCTGTCCAGTTTCCTGTCTTTTCTGGCATAATCGGGATTTTCCAAAGTGACGCAGGCTTTGCAGATACCTGCTGCCTGCTGGACATAGGTGCCGCAGTATTCCGCGGATGCACAGCACATTTCCGCATTCTGACAATAAATATCAGGAATTGGGGTGACGGCTTTTTTGTTGGACAGGGCGTCTTCAATCCCCACGAATATGCGTTCAAGGCCCTTTCTGCTCCTGGCAGCTATGCCGATCACAGGAATCTTCAGTTCCTTATGAAGACGCTGAAAATCTATCCGGATGTGCTTTTTCCTGGCCTCGTCCATGAGATTTACGCACAGAAGCACATGTGGTGTCACGGCACAAATCTGGAGAACGAGATTGAGGTTCCTTTCCAGACAGGTAGCGTCGCACACAGCAACCACCACATCCGGATGACTCTGCAGTATATAATCCCTGGAAATCTCCTCCTCACTGGAGCGGCAGGAGAGAGAATAACACCCGGGCAAGTCTACAAAACGATATTCTTTTCCGTGAAAGACTCGGTTCCCGGCAGCACATTCCACTGTTTTACCGCACCAGTTTCCGGTATGCTGGTGCATGCCTGTAAGTGCGTTGAACACCGTGCTCTTACCTACATTGGGATTGCCGATCAATGCTATATTACGGAGCGGAAACTCCTTTTTCATTTCTTTTTTCAGAACTATTCACCTCTTAATTCATATCAACAGAAGCATGTTACAGCACACTTTTGTTTTTGATCTTTTCAACAAGAATCAGAGAAGCCTCTTCTTTTCTCAAGGCCAGGACAGCTCCCCGGATCAGAAAAGCTCTGGGACTTCCAAAGGCGCTCACTCCAACACAGATAACTTTGGTATTTTCGATCAACCCCAAATCCATAAGACGTTTGATAGTCTGCTGCTGCGCCGGACTGGCATTGTCTGTCTGAATTGTTTTAACAATCCCTGACTCGTCGGGAGACAGGGTAAAGAGCGGAGTAAGAGACATTTTTTCCTCCATTTCAGGCCGGGAAATCCCGGACGGGAGAATCTATTGTATAGTATGCAGAGGCAAGAAAGAAGTTCTATGAAATGATCACTGAGAAAATTCTTTATATATGATTAAATGCTGATTATTCATTATTTTAGGTATATTTTATTTACACTAGGAGGCGTAAATATGTTTTTAACTTGTAATGATAAGATTTTTATTGCGATAATAGGTGATATAGAAAATCCAGAGACCAGGGAAAGAGAAGTAAAACTCAAGAAAAGCCGAGTAATATACTGGAAGAAATAAATGTGAAGTTTTAAAATGATATACAGGTAATCTCACTAAAAATCCTAGAAAAATAAAAAAATCCCATATACCGTCTGAAACGCTATTTTATTGACAGGTATATAGCTTTCTGCCAGAAGGCTGTGTATGATTGTAAACTTTGTTATAAAAATTAGTTGACATTTAATGGCGAATTTATTATACTTTTCTTATACATTATAGTGCAGCACTTGCTGCTGCATAAGTTATGGGATGCCCTTTAGGGTATACATTATAGTGCAGCACTTGCTGCTGCATAAGTTATGGGATGCCCTTTAGGGTATACATTATAGTGCAGCACTTGCTGCTGCATAAGCTACAGGATGCCTTCAGGCTATGTAAAGGAAAGCAGAATTTCTTAACGGAGGAAAAGTATATGGAAACAGCAATGCCCAATAAAAACAAAAAAATAAGCACCAGGCAGATGACAATGATCGCGCTTATGACAGCAGTGACCAGCATCTTAGGCCCTCTTGCCATACCGCTGCCGTTTAGTCCCGTGCCGGTCAGTTTTACCAACCTGGCAGTTTATTTCAGTATCTTTGTGCTTGGAGCCAATTCGGCAACGGTCAGTTATCTGGTTTATCTGCTCATTGGAATAGTGGGACTTCCGGTATTTTCCGGTTTCACCGGAGGTTTTGCAAAAATGGCAGGACCTACAGGGGGATATCTGGTCGGTTTTATTTTCATGGCATGGATCGCGGGATTTTTTGTGGACAGATTTCAGGGAAAAAGAGTGCTGCAGGCATCGGGAATGATACTGGGAACTGTGGTAGCATACATATTCGGGACCGCATGGTTGTGTGTGCAGTCGAATCTGACATTTGGTGCGGGTCTGGCTGCGGGCGTGATTCCGTATATACCAGGTGATCTCATTAAGATCATGGCAGCATTGGCTGTGGGACCGGTGCTTCGGCAGGCTGTGAGACGAGCAGCATAAATAAAAAAATCAGGATTTAAAAGACAGTGTGATACAGGCACTGTCTTTTTTTGATGCGCTGCGCAGAAAATACATAGATTTTCTTAAATAACTGTAAAAACACATGAAAAATATAAGGGGGATTTTCTGGATATGAGTTATAATACAATATTACTATGGGCGGAGGGAGAAAATGTATAAGGTATTGATAGTCGAGGACATGGACCTGACAAGAGAAGACTTAATTAGACTGATTGACTGGGAGCGATACGGTTTTGAACTGCTTCCCGACGCAAGGAACGGGATAATAGGATTGGAATACGCCAAACGGTATCGCCCGGACATTGTAATAACAGATATAAAAATGCCGGTCATGACAGGCCTTGACCTGGTGGAACAGATGAAAAAAGAAAATATAGAGGCGGAAGTCTGACCGCTTATGAAGAATTTGAACTTGCCAAAAGAGCACTTCAGATGGGTGTCAGAACGTTTGTACTCAAATATGAGATTGATGAGGAGGTGCTTCTGCGAGAACTGAACGGCTGCAGTATAACGGAGTAGTATTCAAAACTGCCTCCCGGCGGTGTATTTTCTCATCAAAAGCTTTCTGAACAGTCTCGTCAAATGTGATATTGCTTGCGTACAAACGGATCTCTTCAAGGGACAGAAGGGTTTGTGTTCTGATTGGGTGCATTGTCTTATGAGAAACGTGGAGCTGGGAAGTGGGTGGAGTCTGAAAAAGGTTGGTAAGGAACTGTTACATATGGAATTCTCAACATTATAAGCGGGCAGACAGAAAAGACAAAAGAGAAAAAAATATCCGTGACTCAGGGTGATACAGTGCTGGTTGATGATTTGGCGGATTTTCGCTTCTTTTCAAAGGACTGTGTTTTGTTTGCGGCTCTCTGCAGAGAGGATGAAGAGGAACCGTTGGTATGTGTTGATTATGTAGATATTGAAAGACATCTGGAATTTCCCGAACCCAATTTAAAATCGGAACTGAGCGGGGATGAATTGGTGATCACAGCAGAACGGTTTGCGCGCTGTACAGATTGCCGGTGAACAGGATGGAAACAAGTTCGGCTGCCTGTTCACAGATAACTATTTTGACATGCTTCCGGGACAAAGGAAAAAGGTGAAAGTTCTGGGGAATAAGGAGTACGGGACGCTTTTCGTGCAATCCCGGTATGGGTGCTGTAGAAAAATCAGCTATAGGAAAGTACATTTAGGGCAGCGGTTGTGCACGGTAACAGAATATAAGTAAACGGATGAAATTTATTTTGGAGAGGGGGAAGCAGATGGAACGCATTTTAATAAGGAAAGAATGGAAACTAAAGGGACCGGCTGAGAAAGAGCTGGAGATATAAGAAATGCCAAGTCAGGTTCATGATATTCTGCTGGATCATCAATTGATTTCCAATCCCAATTTTACAGGGATCAATCAAGATCAATGGATTGGGGAGACACAATGGTGTTACAGAACAGAGTTTGAGGTGGAGGATAGATCGGGAGAATGAAACCTTCGTTTTCAGGGGCTTGATACATTTGTTGATATATATCTGAACAATGAACTGACAGGGGAAAACAAAAGTGTGTATATGCCCCTGGTTATTGAAAAAGTCCCCTTTATGAAGAAGAAAAATGTCTTGGAATTGAGAGTGAAACCACCCCGCCGTGAGCTTGAGAAGATTTCACTTCCGGAAAGATACAAGGACAGAGTACCGGAATTCTGTAAAGCCAGGGTTTTTCGTTCCGGCTATCATGAATTTTCCGGACCAAAACCGGATTTGATCCGAATGGGAGTTTATGGAGATATTTATTTGGAAAAGGTGGGGCAGGATGGAATCCGGGAAGGGGTTATGGATATCAGCATGGGAGAAAATTCGGAGGAAGGATGCGTGCAGGTCGACTTTTCTTATTTTCATCCCGAAACGGATCGGATGCTGGAGTATAGGATAACAGATATGCAGGGAGATGTTGTCTGTGAGGGGACAGAAAAAGCGCATACGGAATATCTGGAGATCACTGTGCCGCATCCGAAATTATGGTGGCCGCGCTCTCACGGGGAGGCCAATCTTTACCATTTACAAGTGACAGAAAAGGTGGGTGAAGCTGTTCTGGATACTTATGAACGGCAGTTTGGTTTCCGAAGGATTGAAAAGAAAGGGGATATGGAATTTACGGTCAATGGCAGGCCGCTGAAACTATGGGGGGCAAACCTGGCACATGCAGATACCATGACCGGGTGTTACGGCAGAATGAAAGAGAAGCTGTATGGACTATTGAAGAGAGCCTACGAGCCGTTTCAGATTTCTTTTTCTGTTGGAAATCATATTACTTTGTGGGCTGTAAATGATACAGTCGGGAAAAAAGAAGGGAGTGTGAGAGTACAGCTTTTCAGCCTGACAAAAAACAGGGTGGAACGTGAAGTGACAAGGCCATTTTAATGCAACGCCCATGAGTCAGTGCTGGTGGGTGATCTGGATATTTTCGGACAGTTTAAAAAAGATTGTGTTCTCAAAGCGCGTGCAGTGGACGGACACGGGGAAGTGCTGGCAGAATCAGTGGATTATGCGGAAATGGAAAGAAGGATTTCTTTTCCGGACAGAGGAGAATTATCCTGCAGAGTTGAGGCGGGAATACTTGTGCTGGAAACCTTTGCAAGATGTGTGGAACTGCGCGGAGGAGAAGAAGGCCAAGCGTTTGGCTGGCTTTTTGAGGATGATTATTTTGACCTGCTTCCGGGAGTGAAGAAGAAGATTAAGGTTTACGGGAGACATGAAAAAGGAATTGTGCAGATAAAACCTTATTATTGGGAGAAGGGAATCACTGTCGATTATATGAAAAATTGAAAAAAGGTTATTAAGCCGGTGCGTGTTTCTGTGATGGGATGGGCATCGGTTTTTTTGTATGGGTATAATTTTGAGAAAATATGCGGTTTATGCGAAAAATACGAGGGTAACATACTATTTTTGACGTAATATTCTAAGAAATGCGGCAAGATGAATTGCAAAAAAAGTATTAAGAAAATACTTATTTTTGTTTTTTGTCGTATCCTAGTTTAACGCTAAAAGCTGATAAAGTCAATATGCAAAAAAAATATAGCGGATTTTCAATTAGCCTGGTGTTGTCTTGGGTAAAAATATATTTACAGGAGCTTTAGTGTGTAGGATTTCTTTTAGTAATTCATGATTCTAAGGTAAAAGGTATTGGAATGTTCCTTTAAAAATCTTAAAAATTATCTATAAGTGGTCAAAATAATGGTACAAATTTATTGATTTCTCTATTTTATTTTATCAGTGTCTTATTTCCAAACGGAACTGGAATTAGATGTCTCTTTATATATCCACTTCTCTTTTGAGATCCCCTTAATCTAAAATAAGTGGTCAGTAAAATGGTCAGATGCTTTGAGAGTGTCATTTTAGCCAGCTTTTTTCTATAGTGCCGCATTTCTTAGAAAAATGCGGCACTTAAAAAACAGGTTATTGGATGAAAACAGGATTTTGCATTAAGACAATAAAATATCAACTGCGATGTTCCCATGCAGAGTGGTTTGTCAGTACGGAAGGATATTATCGGAATGTTCTGAATTTTTATTATCACCTGCTTTTACACCAGAAGGAGCTTTGGGATTTGAATTCCTTTCAAATGCAGAGGGAACTGGAATGTCTGACAATAGAAGGCAGGGATGGAAGAAAACCAGAATACCCCCTTCCTTTTTCCAAGGTGCCGCTCTATTTCAGGCGCTCAGCTATTAATAAGGCGATTGGATGTCTGAAAAGTTATCTGGGATTGAGCCGGTCTGTGGATAAGACGGAGGAATATAATCCGCCTCTGCCTGAAACCATTAATGCCTCACTTACTTATTTCAAAGGAATGTATAGAGAATTTACAGATACCGGAATTACCTTAAAAGTTTGGGATGGCAGCAGCTGGCACTGGATGGAATGCCGGCTGAAGGGAATTCCGTTCCCGGCAAATGCTGTGGTTTTATCTCCGTCAGTTGTTCTGGACAGTAAAATCTGCTGGCTTCATGTTCCTGTAAAAAAGGAAACAACAGATGCAAGAAATGCAAAGGAACGAATGAAAAGTGGTGATAATATCTGCAGCGTTCAATTTACAAATACAGATATTTTTGCCATGTGCTGCGTTATGGATGGGGATGGGAAACAGTTGGCAGTCCGTACCTGCCGGGGCGGTGATGCATATCGCCATCAATGCCGGAGGCTTCTGGATAAAATAGAATTCTCCAGACAGTATACGGATAAAGACAATGTGGAGCAGTCAAATAAAAAATATTACATACATCTAAAGAATCTGTCTGAATATTATGCCCATAACGTGAGCCGCGAAATCGTGGATCTCTGTGTGGAAAACAAAGTGAAAGTGATAGTCCTTCCGTTGTATCATGCCGATTTCAGCAGAATGGTACAGTATCGCACTGGTAATTTTACGCCTTTGCATTTGAGCAGCGGGATAAGAGCATATTTGAAATATAAGGCATGGGAGGCAGGGATTATTGTACTGGAACATAGTGCAGACCATACAAGCAGCCGATGTGCCATATGCGGCGGAACTGTGAAAAAACGGGGAAGTCAATACATATGTGAAAATGGTCATCAAGGCAGCCGCTTTCTGAACAGTGCCAGAAATCTTGGAAAGAAATGCCAGGAGGATTTCAGGAAGAAGAGAGGGTGTTTAAATCAAATATAAATTTGATAAGTAATAATATATATATTCGCGCATGTGCCATTTTTCCAAATGGCAGGATGATGGAATGGAATATAGGTGTGTTATGCACTCTTATATAGATACCGGGAAACCGGAAAAGAGCAGATTCCAAAGGCATCTGTTCTTCGGTAGAATATCGCCGGCTGGCTCCATGTGGGGTCAGCAGAGAATTGTCCGTTCGCGGTTGGACAGACAATATTCAAAGTAATAAAAGAAAAAAGGTAATGGTTCAGTCTTTACTGGCTGATGGTAAGTAAGTATACAGCAGCCAGGCAAAATCCCCATGGTGAAGGTGATCCTGCATGGATTTTTGCCCGTAACGGTGAAGATACGGAACGTTTGAGAAAAAAGCTGTAAAGAGATTTGGAAATATGAGGGGAGAAATTATGTGGCAGATAATCCTTGTGCTGCTGCTTCTGCTGGTTCTGTTCCTGTTTGTGATGGTGTTTGCTTTGGCGAAGATCAATTCCGGGGACAGAAAGAGAGAGGATAATGAGCAGGAGGCGTTTATTCGTAATAGTCATAATGTGGGAAAAGCCGAAAATGCGGGCAGTGATACCAGCATAGTCCATAATGAGGAAAAGAAATGGAATGCAGCACTGGTGAATGAGGAAAGAGACAGCATGCAGAAAGAGCTGATGCGGAAAGCCGGTAAAAAGAAAAAGGTTATGGAACACTGGCAGGCAATTGCGCTTTGGCTGATGCTTTACGATATTGTGGCTGTGAATGCGGCCTATATTGTGGCTTTATGGGTAAGATTTGACTGCAGGTATTCTTTGATTCCTGATGTTTATCTGAGGGCATTTTTGAAGTTTGCGCCATGGTATACGGTGTTTAGCATTGTGGTTTATTGGGTGTTGAGGCTGTATAAGAGTGTTTGGCGGTTTGCCAGTTTTAGTGAGTTGTTCCGGATTGGGGCGGCGAATATTTTGACTGGGTTGTTTCAGATCATTGGGATCACCTTGTTTTTGAAAAGAATGCCTATTTCGTATTATCTGTTTGGGATAATGCTGCAGTTTGTGTTTACGGTTGCAGTTCGGTTCTCTTATCGGTTTATTTTGTTGGAGCGAAATCGAAATAAACAGAATGAGGAGGATGCGGTTCTTCACCGGGTCATGCTGATTGGGGCAGGAGCTGCGGGTCAGATCATTATACGGGATTTAAACCGGGCCAGTGAGGTGAAGGCAAAGGTTTGCTGCATTATTGACGATAATCCGAATAAGACGGGGCGTTACATAGAAGGGATTCCCATTGTTGGGAACAGGGACGATATTCTGCTGAGTGCAGATAAATATAAGATTGATCAGATTTTACTTGCAATTCCCAGTGCTTCGGCTGAGGAGAAGAGAGATATTCTCAATATTTGTAAGGAGACTGGGTGTGAACTGAAGATACTTCCCGGGATTTATCAGCTGGTAAATGGGGAAGTGGCGATAAGTAAAATGAAGAATGTGGCTGTGGAGGATTTACTGGGAAGAGATCCGATTAAGGTCAATATGGAGGAAATCTTCCATGCACTGCAAAATAAGGCGATCCTTGTTACCGGCGGGGGTGGGTCTATTGGAAGCGAACTGTGCAGGCAGATTGCGGCCCATGGTCCGAAACGGCTGGTTATCTTTGATATTTACGAGAATAATGCGTATGACATTGAGCAGGAGCTGAGGAGGAAATATCCGAAGCTGGATTTGGTGGTTTTGATCGGGTCGGTGAGGGACAGCAGAAGAGTGAACAGTGTGTTTGCGGAGTACCGACCGGATGTGGTTTATCATGCGGCGGCTCATAAGCATGTGCCATTGATGGAGACAAGTCCTTGTGAAGCGATAAAGAATAATGTTTTGGGGACGTATAAAACGGCCAGTGCGGCGCTGCAGAGTGGGTGTGAAAAGTTTGTGCTGATCAGTACGGATAAGGCGGTCAATCCTACGAATATTATGGGGGCCAGTAAACGGTTGTGTGAGATGGTGATACAGACTATGGACAGGCTGGGTAAGCAGGGAAATCCGGTTGTGCTGCCGGATTTGAATGGCCATGAAGAGAATGTTGATTATGATATGGCTGCAGTTACAAGGGAACCCGGGGCCGAAAAGGAAGAAAGCAGAAGGAAGCCTACGGATTTTGTGGCGGTGCGGTTTGGGAATGTGCTTGGAAGTAATGGGTCTGTGATTCCGTTGTTTAAGAAACAGATAGAAGCGGGCGGGCCGGTTACGGTTACACACCCGGATATCATTCGGTATTTTATGACAATACCGGAGGCAGTGAGTCTTGTGCTGCAGGCGGGGACGTATGCAGAAGGGGGAGAAATATTTGTACTGGATATGGGGGCACCGGTGAAGATTGACACGTTGGCTAGGAATCTGATAAAGCTGTCGGGGTATAAACCGGATGTGGATATTTCGGTTGTATATACTGGGTTGAGGCCCGGGGAGAAGCTTTATGAAGAGAAACTGATGGCGGAAGAAGGGATGAAGACTACGCCGAATAAGTTGATACATATTGGGAGTCCGATCCCGTTTGATACGGAGAAATTCATGAAGGATTTGGAACAACTGGCTTGTGCTTCTTATAACAATCAAGAGGATATCTATAAGTTAGTGAAAATGGTGGTTCCAACCTATAGTAAGGATAAACTCTTACAAAGCTGAAATTAAAAAGAGTGTTTGATGAAATGATTTAAACATGGGATGCACTGGAAACTATAAGAAATAAATTAATCGGGAACTGGGTTTCTTTAATGATTGATCAAAGAATAGAGAGAGGGATAAGGCGATATGAGAAAAATCCAATTTAGTCCGCCTGATATAACGGATGCTGAAATAAATGAAGTTGTATCGGCACTTAAGTCTGGATGGATAACAACTGGGCCTAGAACTAAAGAACTGGAAAGACTAGTGGCCGATTGGAGTGGTACATCTAAAGCGGTCTGCTTAAATTCTAATACAGCTTGTGCAGAAATGACATTGCGGATTTTAGGGGTGGGTATTGGTGATGAAGTAATTGTGCCGGCATATACATATACAGCATCGGCTTCGGTTGCAGCCCATGTAGGTGCAAAAATCATTATGATTGACTGCGAACCGGGTAAATTTACAATGGATTATGAAAAGTTAGAAGCGGCAATAACAGAAAAAACTAAAGTTATTATACCCGTTGATTTATTTGGGATTCCAGCGGACTATGAGTGCATTATGAAAATTGTTGAAAAGAAAAAGAATATTTTTCTACCATCCAATAATAGGATTCAGCAGGCTATTGGCAGAGTGATTGTTATGGCAGACGGGGCGCATTCTTTCGGTGCTGAGTATAAAGGAAAATCAGTTGCTAAATATCCTGATTTTATGAATTATAGTTTTCATGCTGTAAAGAATCTAACAACAGCGGAAGGTGGAGCTGTTGTGTGGAATGACATAGATGGTATTGACAATGATAAATTATATCAAATTTATATGCTGTTGAGTTTACACGGTCAGAGTAAGGATGCATTGGCTAAAACACAGTTAGGGGCATGGGAATATGATATTGTAGAACCTTGGTTTAAGTGCAATATGACAGACATTCACGCAGGTATCGGTTTGGGTCAATTACGCCGATATGAGAGTATTTTGAAACGCCGAAAAAGTATAATTACAAGAATGGATGATGCTTTTAAGAACCTTCCTGTAGAAGTGCTGAGTCACTATACGGATGATTATAAGGGATCAGGTCATCTCTATATTATGAGGCTGTTTGATTATAATGGAAGTGCTTTAAATTGTGAAACAAGAAATAATTTTATTGTGGAGATGGCAAAAATGGGAGTCGCAACAAATGTTCACTATAAGCCGTTACCGATGCATACAGGGTATCAAAATCTAGGATTTAATATTAATGATTATCCGAATGCCTATGATCAATTTAAAAATGAAATAACACTGCCGCTGCATACTTGTTTAAGTGATGAGGATGTTGAATATGTAATTGAATGTGTTAGAAAAGTTGTCAAACATTTATTAGGGTAGAGTTTAATGAACAAGGGTAAGAATATGGAAAGGATTATGTATAGAACAAATACATAATCATCAGAAAGAGAGGGACTTATGGTTATTATTATTGGAGCATCAAGTTTTATTGGTGTACACACAGTTGATGAATTTATAAAACAGGGGTGTGAAGTTCTTGTTACAGGAAGAAATAATAAATTCCGTGAACATTACGAGAGATTAGGAGTTAAATATGAAAACCTGGACCTGGTGAATCCGGAAGATTTTGAAAAACTTCCTACAGAAAATGTAGAAGGAATTATTTTATTATCCGGTTTACTGCCGGCGAATGCGCAGGTGAATTTGGATGAAGATGAAAATGCAGCAGATTATTTCAAAGTTAATACAATTGGAACTATAAATGTTCTGGAATATTGCAGGCGCAACGGAATTAATAGGTTGATTTCTACCTCCTCGTATGCAGATGTGTGTAATTCATGGACTGCGGAAAAAGCATTAACAGAAGAGGAACCTAGGTCATTTTCATTTAAAGGAGATCATGCTGTATATGTACTGTCAAAGAATGCAGCTTGCGATGTAATGGAATATTATAATCAGCAGCACGGAATGAGTAATGCTGTATTTCGTTTTCCGCCGGTTTACGGTGTAGGACCGCATGGCTCCTTATTTATCAATGGAAAGTATGTGAAATCAGGTCTGCAGATATTTATGGATAAAGCATCAAAAGGTGAAGACATTACGATTTATGGTAATAAGAATTTAAGCCGTGATGTGGTCTATGTAAAAGATGTGGCCCATGCATTTTATTTGGCAATAAAGAGTGAAAAAACATATGGTTTGTACAATATGACATCAGGAAAGGGCGTGACATTACAAGAACAGGCAGAAGTAATAGCTGAATTGTTTGCTGAGACTCCGGATAAAATGTCAAAGATTGTTTATAAACCAGAGATTCAAAACAACACACCATCCTATTTGTTTAGTATGGAAAAAGCAAAAAGAGATTTCGGGTTCGAGCCAGCATTCCGGGATTTTAAGACCATGATGAATGATTATAAAAAGGATCTGGATACCCATAAATATCAAAACCTATTCAACTATTAGAAAGGCCAGAGAGTCCATCCAGTATTTAATTTGTGTAGGAGGAAAGAGAAAAAAATATGTACAATAACGTAAAAAGAGTAATTGATTTATTGATTTCTTTGATGATCTTTCCTGTTTTATTGTTTTTGATAGTGATCGTAGGTGTATTAATAAAATTAGATGACCAGGGTCCTGTTTTTTATATGGCTGATCGGATTGGTTATCATGGAAGAATCTTTAAAATGTTTAAGTTTCGATCAATGAAAGTAAATGCGCCGGATTTAAGATATGCGGATGGCTCTACATATAATTCTAAAAATGACTCTCGCGTTACTAAAGTCGGACGTTTTTTGCGTAAAACCAGTATTGATGAGATACCGCAGCTTTTGAATGTTTTGCATGGTGATATGGCGCTTATAGGACCAAGACCAGATAGTGCCTTTTATCTGAGCGAGTACACAGAGGAGGAACGAATAATTTTAAATGTTCGTCCGGGAATCACGGGATACAATCAGGCTATCAATCGTAACGCAGTTGGAACAAAGGAAAAGTTAGAGAATGATATTTTTTATGTTAAGAATATGTCATTTTGGTTTGATATAAAAATTATTTTTATGACAGTGAGAAGTGTACTTATTTCAAAAAATGTATATCGCGATGATGCGGATAAGGGGAATAAAGCAGAAAGAGAAAATACGATCGGGAAAAAGAGAGTTCCAAAAGGGGAAAAATAAAAATGAAAAAAATAATGATTTTAGGGGCTGGTATTCTTCAATTACCTGCAATAAAAAAGGCAAAAGAAATGGGTCTGCAAGTCATTGCAGTTGATATGGATGCGGAAGCGGTTGGATTTAAAGAAAAAGATGTTGTATGCGAAGTGATAAGTACCATTGATACAGAAAAGATATTAAATGCCGCTAAAAGATATGGTATTGACGGTATTATGACGCTTGCCAGCGATATGCCGATACGTTCAGTGGCTATTGTTGCAAAAGAAATGGGACTTGTCGGCATCTCAGAACAGACAGCATTGAAAGCCACAAACAAAGCTTTTATGCGTCAATGTTTAAAAGAGCATGGGGTACCGGTTCCAGAGTTCTTTTGCGTTAATACAAGAGAAGAGTTTTCAAAAGCGATTGAACATTTTAAGTTGATAAATATAAATTGTATTGTAAAACCGGCAGACAATTCTGGGAGCAGAGGAGTAGATATGTTGTCAGATTTATCAGATGTGGAAGCATTAGGAAAAGCTTTTGCATATAGCAAAAGTTATTCCCGAAGTGGCGGTATTCTTGTTGAAGAATACATGGAAGGTCCTGAAGTTAGTGTTGAAACACTCAGCATTGATGGAGAGTGCCATGTAATTCAGATCACAGATAAAATCACTACAAATGCTCCGTATTTTGTAGAAATGGGGCATAGTGAACCGTCCGCGTTACCTGATGAAATCAAACAGAAAGTTATTCAAATAACGAAATCTGCTGTTAAGGCCATTGGAATAGAAAATGGTCCGTCACATACAGAACTTAAAATTACTGCTGAAGGCCCCAAAATTGTAGAGTTAGGCGCAAGACTGGGCGGTGATAATATTACAACACATTTAGTACCCCTGTCTACAGGAGTTAATATGGTTGAGTGCTGTATCCGGATTGCGATCGGTGATAAAGCCGATATAGAAAAAAAATTTGATAAAGGTGCTGCTATACGATATTTGAAAGCCGATATTGGTGAGATTAAAGAAATTAAGGGTATTAATGATGCTGAAACGATGAAAGGCATTCAGCAAGTAAGCATTGTAAAAGGCGTTGGAAATCAGAGCACGGAAATAAAGAGTAGTGTGGATCGTATTGGTTTTGTGATTGCTCAAGATATAACTGCAGATAAAGCTGTATACGATTGTATAACTGCGATAAAAAAGATTGATATCAGAGTGGGATAAAGGATGAAACGGTTGTTAGCTTTTAGTGCTTATTATGAACCAGAAGTTGCTGCAAGTTTATATTTATCAACAAATTTATATGAAGATTTTGCGAAAGATGGATGGAAAGTTGATCTTTTTGTACCTATGCCAACTAGAGGTGTAGACGATAAAATCAGGAAGATTTATAAAAATCGTAAAAAAGAAAGTAAAGGAAATTTGTCAATACATAGGATCTCTTTAATAAAGGAAGGGAAAGGAACCCTGGGACGTGCAGTTCGTTATATTTTGATGAATTTATTATTTTTATGGAAAGGGATCACAACGAAAACAGATGTTATTTTTGTTCAAAGTACACCACCGACTCAAGGTGCAATGGCAGCAATCATTAAAAAAGTTAAAAAAATACCATTGGTGTACAATCTTCAAGATGTTTTTCCTGATTCAATGGTTGGAATGGGAATGACAAGGGAGGGTTCTATTGTCTTCAAAGCAGGACAAATAATTGAAAAATTCACATATAAAAATGCTGATAAGATTATTGTGATTTCCAATGATATGAAGAATAACATCATTGAAAAAGGAGTTCCAGTAAATAAAATATCTGTTGTATCAAATTGGATAGATACAAAGTCTGTGAAACCTATTGTGAAAGAGAATAATTACTTGTTTGAAAAATATGGTCTGAGCAGGGGGGATTTTCATGTTGTGTACGCAGGGAACTTAGGATATGCACAGAATATAGAAATTATCATTCAAGCAGCAAAACGATTAGAAAATATAAAAAATGTACAATTCGTTATTTTTGGTAATGGTGCTCAGGAAGAAGAATATAAAAAAATGGCTGTTGAATTAGGTGTTGTTAATTTAAAGTTTTTTCCAATACAGCCATATTCTGAGGTCTCATATGTCTATAGTTTGGCAGATGTATCAATAGTATCTTGTAAAAAAGGATTTGGCGGAAGCGCAATGCCGAGTAAGACATGGAGCATAATGGCTGCAGGAACGCCAGTTTTAGCAAGTTTCGATGCAGGTACGGATATGCAAAAAATCATTTCTTCTGATCATTTAGGATTATTCTCCGATGCGTCTAATATAGAAGGCTTAGCAGATAATATTAAGTATTTATATTTACATAAAAAGCAGGCAGAGGAAATGGGTGAAAATGCCAGAAGATATGTTGAAGCTAATGCAAGCAGGCATTCGTGTACTGCCCGTTATATAGGTATTGTGAATAGTGTCATTTAATTGAAGAAGAAATTAGATACATACATTTAGGAAGGAAAGGAAAAATGTATTATATACCCAAAATACTCAAAAAGATGAGTATGAGCAGCAAAAAAAATTGTGTCCTTGATAAAACTTCTAAAATATGCGGTGGATGTAGCTTGGTAAATACTTCAATAGGAAAGTATTCATATGTTGGATATGACACAGAAATAGTAAATGTAAATATAGGGAATTATTGTTCTATAGCAGGAAAATGTATGATTGGCGGGGGCGAACATCCTCTAAATCATGTATCAACTTCCCCAATATTTTATAAGGGCAAAAATATTTTGGGGGTAAATTTTGCAGATAACCATTTTTTACCTTATAAAAAAACAATAATTGGAAATGATGTTTGGATTGCTCATAATGTAAAGATAAAAGGCGGGGTTACGATCTCTACAGGCGCTGTAATTGGAATGGGAGCTGTTGTAATACATGATATTGGTCCATATGAAATTTGGGCAGGTAATCCAGCCAGGTTAATAAAAAAAAGGTTTAATGATGATATCATTGAGAAATTATTGATAAGTAAATGGTGGGATTTAAATTCGGTTGAACTTGAAAAATATGCCAAATGGTTTCATGAACCAGAGTTATTTTTGAAAAATATAAATATTATGTAATGGAATAGAGTGCATATTACAGCATATTACATTGAGGTATATGATGAAGCTATTAATAAAAAATAAAAGATTAAAAGAAGAAATCCCGTATGAGTTGTTCGCTCTATTCATCAATACAGTAATGATAATTGATTTATTGAGAATAATTGTTGGAAATGTCAGCGCACTAGAAATTGTTAGAAATGGAATTTATGTTTTTACGGCATTTTATGTTATTTATCATGCGATTAGTCACAAACATTTATCTGTTCTTATGGCATCTGGTATGGGATATGCTTTTCTTGCTGCTTTTAGTGTATTACGAAATGATGGAATAACCGAAGTGGTTTTATCAGGAAGTATGATTTTTTTAACCCGGTGTTTGGCAGCGTTCTATTTCGCATATTATCTACCAATAAATGAATGTTTTTTTAAAAAGATGAAAAAATATTATGTCATATTATTTTTGTATTGTTTCGTATATATCACAACACATACGTCAGGTATATATGCAACGGATGGAAGCTATATGACATTTTCATACAATATCTTGATTATGACACTAGTCTGCCTTCTAAACTGTGTTGAAAAACCCACGCCGCTGGGGACGCTGGGTGTTGTTGTGTTACTTGGAATAATTGTGGCTTATGGTGCCAGAGGTCCGTTGATTTGCATTGCTATTTCATTACTTTTATTTCTTTGGTACAAATTTGCTTCTTTTTCTGTTTGGAAAAAAATTATACTGTTTTGTTTTTGTATAGGTGGAGGGTCTGGCCTGTTCTTAGTAAGGAATACAATTATTGAGATATTGTTAAAGTTTAATCCATCTTCAAGAACATTATATTTGCTTAAAAACTTTAAATTAGATAATTTAAGTGGAAGAAATACATACTACGATTTACTCAGTGCAGAAATAAATAAAAATTGGTTTTTACCACATGGCATTTATTCTGATAGGTTGATCTTGTCGGGCGGAGGTATGAGCTCTAATGTAGATTTATCGCAGTATTATGCGCATAATCTGCCGATTGAAGTGATGTATCAGTTTGGAGGATTTATTGGGGTATTAGTACTGATTTTTTTATTAGTTAAAATTATTAAAAGCTACATAATTGTTATTAAACAAAATGATCATAAGTTGGCTATTGTTTATTGCGCTTTTTTCTCCGGAATTACAACGTTGTTTTTTTCCAGCTCTTATTTGATCAATGAGAGGGCATGGTTAGTGTTTGGAATTGTGTTTTCTGCAGGCAAAGTTGTTAATCAAAAGAACATTGTTTAGAAATGTAGCCTTGACAGCAGCAGAATGTTATTTCATATACCTTTACTGATGAGAGAACTTAAAACTTTTAAAGCATACTGCGGGACATGAGCAGTTGGTTGCTGCAGATCAGATTAAGAGATAGGAAAAGTGATTGAAACTTATTAAAAAGAAATGGAGAACAATGAAAGTGAGAATATTACATTGCTGTATTTCTGCATTTTATATAGACGGATATAATTATCAGGAAAACATTCTTCCCAGACAAAATAAAAAAGATGGACATGATGTTCAGATTGTGGCCTCAACCTATACATTTAAAGATAATGATAACACGAAAGGGGGTTATGTAAAACCATCTGATTATTTTAATGAAGATGGGATCTTTGTACAAAGAAGGTCCTATAAAAAAATTGCGACAGGGTTTTTAACAAATAAAATCAGAAAAATGGATGGTTTTTATGAGATGATTGAAAAATTTTCACCAGATGTAATTCTGTTCCATGGAACATCATCGGTAGAGATTTTGACAGCAGCAAAGTATAAAAAGGATCATGCGAACGTGAAATTATATTTGGATTCACATGCTGATTTTTATACATCCGGAACTAATTTTATTTCACGTAAAATATTACATGGTATATTTTACAAATATTGTATAAATAAGGCGTTACCATATATTGAAAAAATACTATATGTATCAACTGGATGTGGTGATTTTTTAAGAGAAGTGTACCATTTACCCGAACAGAAAATAGAGTTTTATTCTCTTGGGGGTAATATACCATCGCAAACCGATATAAAAGACTCAAGAAAAGCAGTGTGTAAAGAGTTAGGGATCAACGAGAATCAAATCATCTTTTTGCAAGCCGGAAAACTTGATCGTTATAAGAAAGTAAAAGAGATGTTAGAAATTTTTAGTCAAGTACCAGATGATAGATTTGTGTTTCTCTTAATCGGCAGCATTTCATATGATATTAAAGAAGAAGTAAATAAGCTTATAGGAAATGACCGGCGAATTAAATATTTGGGTTGGAAAGATGGGAATGAATTAAATGTTTACTTAAATGCTTGTGACATTTATCTGCAGCCTGGAAAAGTGTCAGCAACAGCACAAAATGCAATTTGTCGTTCCTGTGCAGTGTTGCTGAATAATTTGAAAGAATATCATTTATTTGTAAATGGTAATGGCTGGTTAGTTGATGATTTTGATGAAGTAAAAAAAATTCTGTCTGATATATCATTTGGCAGTATAAATGTATCTGAATTAAAATCAAAATCAAAAATGATAGGACACAAGTATTTTGATTATACAAGGCTTGCTAAACGATTATACAAGTAACTAGTTTGTATAGTTTAAAAGAACTACATTGAATATATATATTTTTGGAGGAACGGAAAATGAATATAACGGTTGTAGGGACTGGATATGTGGGGCTATCAAATGCAGTTTTGCTTTCTCAGCTTAATCGTGTGATCGCGGTAGATATCATTCCGGAAAAAGTGAAAATGATCAATGAGCGGAGATCACCAATTGTTGATAAGGAGATAGAGGATTACTTTAGCTCAAAAAAATTAGATTTAACAGCTACAACTAATGCAGACAGTGCATTTACAGATGCAGATTATGTGATTGTCTCTACACCTACGAATTATGATCCGGAGAAGAAGTATTTTGATACTAGTAGTGTTGAATCAGTTATTGCACAAGTCTCAAGAGTAAATCCGGAGGCTTATATTATTGTAAAATCTACGGTTCCAGTTGGATTTACTAAAACTGTTAGACATAAGTACCATAATCCCAATATATTGTTTAGTCCGGAATTTTTACGAGAAGGACATGCTCTGTATGATAATCTGCATCCGGGAAGAATTATAGTAGGTACAATAAAAACTAATTTGCGGCTTCTTGAAGCGGCGCGGACATTTGCCGGATTATTAATAGAAGGAGCGGTAAAAAAAGATATCCCTGTGCTGATTACGGAGTTGACTGAAGCAGAAGCTGTAAAACTATTTGCAAATACATATCTTGCCATGCGGGTTAGTTTTTTTAATGAATTGGATACATATGCGGAGGAGAAAAATCTTGATGCAGCGCAGATGATAGAAGGCATATGTTTGGACGCAAGAATTGGTAAAAATTATAATAATCCATCTTTTGGGTATGGTGGCTATTGTTTGCCAAAGGATACCAAACAAATGTTGACGAATTTTGAATCAGTACCAGGCAGCATGGTAAGGGCGATTGTTGAGAGTAATGATATACGGAAAGATTATGTTACTTCAAGAATTGAAAAAAAGTTAAAAACTGCAACGAAGAAAGTTGTGGGTGTTTACCGGCTTACCATGAAAGCAAATTCTGATAATTTTCGCGAGAGCAGTGTTCAGGGAATTATGAAACGGTTGAAGGAAAAAGGGATAGATATCGTAATTTATGAGCCTACCCTGAAAAATGGCACTGTTTTTGAGGGGTATAAGATTTTTAATGACTTTAATGTTTTTACAGGAATGTGCGGGGTCATTATTGCTAATCGCTATAATGAGGAATTAGATGAGATTAGAGACAAAGTTTATACAAGGGATATATATCAAGAAAATTGAATGAGAGCTGCACAATACTATTATTCTGAAATACGATAAAGAAATTAGGAGGATTAACCAATGATACCCTTGATGAATACATCACGTCAGTATGTAAGTATTCAGGAAGAATTAGACGCTAAAGTATTATCAATACTGCATTCCGGACAATACATAATGGGCAAAGAAGTAACTTCTTTTGAAGCTGAATTTGCGGAATACATTGGAACGAAATATGCCATTGGTGTTGGAAATGGTACAGACGCTTTAGTGATTGCGCTCATGGCTGCGGGGGTAGGGGAAGGAGATGAAGTGATCACTACGGCTATGAGCTTTTTTTCTACGGCTGAGGCAATAGCCGTTGTAGGTGCAAAACCAGTATTTGCCGATTGTACGGCAGATACATATACATTAGATCCGTTAAAGATTGAAGAGAAGGTTACAGTTAGGACAAAGGCCATTATGCCGGTTCATATTTATGGGCAGTGTGTTGAAATGGAGGCTGTTAATGTTATTGCAAAAAAGTACGGTCTTGTTGTGATTGAGGACGCAGCCCAAGCAGCCGGTGCTGTATATAAAGGTAAAAAGGCAGGTTCTTTAGGCGATATAGGATGCGTTTCATTTTTTCCAACTAAAAATCTGGGCTGTGCTGGAGATGGTGGGATCATTGTAACAAATAAAGAGGATTTTTACAAAAAGTGTGCAGCATATAGAGTGCACGGGAGCGGAGACAATGGCAAATATGCATATTGCAAGTTAAAAGGAATTAGATATGATGATACTGATTTCGACTATCAAGGACATTTGCCAAAGTATTTTAATTACGTGATTGGGTTTAATTCAAGATTGGATGCTCTGCAGGCAGGGATCTTGCGTGTTAAGCTGCAATATTTAGATAAATGGAATGAAAGAAGAAGGGCTTATGCGGAAGAGTATGACCATAAAATACAGAATCCTTTAGTTATAAAACCTGTATGTTCTTCTGCATGTAAGCACATATATTATGTCTATGTTATATGTGTGGAAGAGAGAGAAAGATTTAGAAGACACATGGAGACCAGAGGTATAGATACAGGTGTTTATTTTCCAATCCCGTTACATCTTCAGCAGGTATTTGTGAATTTGGGTTATAAAAAGGGAGATATGCCAAACGCGGAGTATTTGGGAGATCATGGCGTTGCACTTCCGATGTTTCCGGAAATGACGGATTCCGAACGGCAAGTGGTTATAGAGGCCGTTAATCAGTTTGAATAATTAAGTGATGCTTATGCATTCTGATTATTTTGTTTGAGAAAATTGTTTATATATGTCATATGGATAAGGAGATAATTATGAGATATGCATTAATTGGGTGCGGACGGATTGCATCAAACCATATAAAAGCAGCTATTAACAACAAATTAGAACTTGCTGCAGTCTGTGATGTGATCCCGGAAAATATGGAGAACTTACTTGAAAAACACGATCTTAATAAGGATACATCAATTGGTAGATATACTGATTATAAGCAGATGATCTCGGAAAATGGATTCGATTTAATTGGAATTGCTACGGAAAGTGGTATTCATGCAGAGATTGCTTTATTCTGTATTGAAAATGGAATAAATGTAATTATAGAAAAACCAATGGCCATGAAAATTGTAGATGCGGAGGAGATAATAAAACAATCTGAAAAGAAAAATGTGGTGGTTTCTGCCTGTCACCAGAATAGATTCAATGTTGCTATTCAGGAGACAAGAAAGGCTATTGAGTCTGGTCGATTTGGCAAGCTTTCTCATGGCGCTATCAATGTTCGATGGAATCGCAATGAGAGTTATTATACACAAGCACCCTGGAGGGGCACTTGGGCGCAAGATGGAGGAGCTCTTATGAACCAGTGTATTCACGGTATTGATTTACTTCGTTGGATGATGGGAGATAATGTTGAGGAAGTTTATGGACAGACAAGACAACAATTTCATCATTACTTGGAAGCAGAGGATGTTGGTATGGCCGTAGTGAAGTTTAAGAATGGTGCCATTGGTACAATTGAGGGAACTACAAATGTTTATCCAAAAAATCTGGAAGAAACGCTTTACATTTTTGGGGAAAATGGAACTGTCAAGATTGGCGGCGCGTCAACCAATAATATAGATGTCTGGAATTTTTCTGATGAGACGGATGAGGATCAAAAGAACAAGGGATTAGAAGAAGAAACAAGCAACGTCTACGGTAATGGTCATACAAGTTTATACGCAGATGTGGTTGATGCTATTAAAAATCATAGGAAGCCATATGTAGATGCAGTTGCGGGACGTAATGCACTAGAAATGGTATTAGCAATTTATAAAAGCCAAAAGACAGGTATGCCGGTAAAATTTCCATTAACTGATTTTGCAAGTATTGATATGGCGGGAGAATTTAAGTAAGGATAGGTATATAAATAGATGGATGATACATATAGGGCACATAGAAGTGCCTGCATAGATGAAGGTGCTGAAATTGGAGATGGGACAAGTATCTGGCATTATACCCATATCAGGGGAACGGCTAAAATCGGACGTAATTGTCACATTGGACAGAACTGTTATGTAGATGTGAACGTAAAGATAGGGGATTTTGTTAAATTACAAAATAATGTATCTGTGTATGAGTGTGTAGAATTAGAGGACTATGTATTTTGTGGGCCATCCAGTGTATTTACAAATGATTTGACCCCTAGAGCAAAATTCCCAAAGGGATCAGAGGGTTATAAGAAAACATTAGTTAAGGAAGGGGCAACGATTGGAGCCAATGCAACCATTGTATGTGGACACACAATAGGAAGAAATGCACTGATTGCTGCGGGAGCGGTAATTATTGAAGACATTCCGGATTATGCTATGTTCGGCGGTGTTCCAGCTAAACAGATAGGATGGGTATGTGAATGCGGTCAGCCACTGGATCATAAGTTCTATTGTTCAAAGTGTGAAACAAAATACTATAAAGTTAAGGCAGGGCTTGAAAAAGAGAAATGAGGTTCCGAATAGGAGGCAAGATGTGTGAATACTAACAAGAAAAAGATAGTTGGTGATTTTTCTTATAATCTGATGTCCTCATTGCTTGCAACAGGAGTATTGCAGATTGTTGTGTATCCAGTGTTGGCAAGATTATTTAACGCTTCAGCATATGGTGTTTTGTTGACCGTTATGGGGATTGTGAACACTGTTTCAGTTTCTATAGGAAACACATTAAATAACACAAGACTTATTCAGAATACAAATTATGAAGAACAGGAGATCAGCGGAGATTTTAATTTGATCTTGTCTTTTTCTGGCATAATTGGCGCTGTCGCAATATGGATAATAGGACAGCGAATGTTTGGATTATCAATTTTCACCTCTGTTTTAATGGTGATCTTAGTATTGCTGATGTCATGGCGTGCTTACTTTATTGTTGCTTTTAGAATAGTTTTGGATTTCAAGAGTAATTTTATCTGCAATATATGCATTGCAACAGGGTATTTTGTTGGTCTTGGTGTGGTGATGGTTACAAAGCAATGGCCATGTGTGTTTATTTTTGCCGAAGCCGGTGGCTTATTCTGGATATATAAAGAAACAAAGATTTACAGAGAGCACTTTGGTATTACAAGATTGTTTAAACCGACAATATCAAAGTTTTTGATGTTACTTATTGTTACGATCTCCACCAATGTTATGCTTTATTTGGATAGAATAGTGATTTATCCTATACTTGGTTCTGAATCAGTATCAGTATATACGGTTGCTGTTTTTTTTGGGAAAACACTTGGAATCATTATGACACCCATAGCAAATGTATTATTGGGATACTTTGCACAGAAGGATTATAAAATGAATCTCAAAAATTTCTGGCAGACTAATTTAATTGTGCTTGGAACGGCCTCAGCATTTATGCTGCTATCGGTCGTGGCAGCTCCAATTGCAACTAAAATATTATATCCGGGATTTTTTGAACAAGCGCAACCCTTTATTTTTTATGCTAATTTAGCAGCGGTTATAGGTGTTGTTGCTAGTATGGCACAGCCTGCTATTTTAAAATTTGTACCTACATATTGGCAATTAATTAAAGAAGGGCTGTATGCAGTGGTATATCTTGGAGCAGGTATTCTTTTATTAAATAAATATGGACTTATGGGATTTTGTATTGCTTCAATTACAGCGAATTTCGTAAAGGTAGTTATCCTTTATGCAATAGGTACAATATATTTCTCTAAAAATAATGGGAAATGATTGTAAACAGAAGATTTTATTTGTTGTTATTTCTAAATAAAATTATGGATATGAATCATTGCGGAATTACATAAAGAAGGAGAAAACAGTATGAGTACATTTGGAGGAAAAACTCTTTTGATCACAGGAGGGACTGGGTCTTTCGGAAATGCAGTTTTGAATCGGTTTCTTACAACGGATATCGGTGAAATCCGTATTTTTTCTCGGGATGAAAAAAAACAGGATGATATGAGACACGAATATCAAGCCAAATATCCAGATCATGCAGATAAAATTAAGTTTTATATAGGGGACGTTAGAAGTATGGAGTCCGTTCGTGCTGTGATGCACGATACAGATTATATTTTCCATGCGGCAGCGTTGAAACAGGTACCATCCTGCGAATTTTTTCCAATGGAAGCAGTAAGAACAAATGTTATTGGTACAAATAATGTTTTAGCAGCAGCAGTTGATGCCGGAGTAAAATCCGTTATCTGTCTGTCTACAGATAAAGCCGCATATCCTGTTAATGCAATGGGTATAACGAAAGCATTGGAAGAAAGAGTAGCAGTTGCGAAATCAAGAACAGTAGATCCCAAAAGAACAAAGATATGCTGTACACGTTACGGTAATGTTATGTGCAGCCGGGGATCCGTTATTCCACTTTGGATCGAACAGATAAAAAAGGGTGAAGCCATTACCATAACGGAGCCTTCGATGACAAGATTCATTATGTCTCTTGATGAGGCTGTAGACTTAGTGGTGTTTGCATTTGAAAATGGAACAAACGGTGATGTTCTTGTTCAGAAGGCTCCTGCTTGTACAATTGCAGTACAGGTACAGGCTGTTTGCGAATTGTTTGGTAGAAAAAAAGAGGATATCAGAATTATCGGTATTCGCCATGGTGAAAAAATGTATGAAACGCTTCTCACAAATGAGGAATGTGCAAAGGCAGTAGATATGGGGGATTTTTATCGTGTTCCGGCTGATAATCGCGGACTGAACTATGATAAATATTTTAAAGACGGTGACACTGGACGAAATACATTATCAGAGTTTAATAGTAATAATACGCAATTACTGGATGTTGAGGAAGTAAAAGCTAAATTAATAAAGCTTGAATATATTAGAAATGAGATGGATGCAGCGGGTCTAAAGTATTAAATATGGATAGGAGATGGACAGGTGAAAATATTAATAACAGGGGCCAAGGGGTTTGTCGGCCGAAATTTGGTGGAAAGCTTAAAATGCATCAGAGACGGAAAAGACAAAGTACATAAGATTGAAAAGTTAAATTGTGCATCGGATTTGGACATCTGTACCTATGATGTTGATTCTCAACCAGAGGAACTGGAAAATGCTTGCAAGGACTGCTCTTTTGTATTTAATCTTGCTGGTGTAAATCGGCCAAAAGACCAGACTGAATTTATGGCCGGTAATTTTGGCTTTGCTTCTACATTATTGAACACTTTAAGGAAATATAATAATAACTGTCCGGTTATGCTTTCAAGCTCCATTCAAGCCACACTCATTGGCCGATATGGGACCTCTGACTATGGAAAATCCAAGTTGGCAGGAGAAGAATGTTTTTTTAACTATTCCAAAGAGACTGGTGCAAAGGTACTGGTATATCGTTTTCCAAACTTATTTGGAAAATGGTGCAGAGCAAATTACAATTCCGTGGTTGCCACATTTTGTAATAATATTGCAAATGATTTACCTATCCATGTAAACGATCGCAATACAAAGTTGGAGCTTCTTTATATTGATGATTTGATTGAGGAGTTGTTATCTGCTCTTAATGGAGAGGAACATCATTGTGAATTTGAGGGTTTAGAAACAGTCAAAAAGAATAATGGAAAATATTGCTTTGTTCCAACAACTTATCATGTGACGCTGGGGGAGATCGTTGATATATTGGATCGTTTTAAATCACAGCCGCGGACGTTAGTTATGCCGGAGATTCCAAATAATTCTTTTGAAAAAAAGTTATATTCTACTTATTTATCTTATTTACCGAAAGAAAAAGTGGCGTTCCCGTTAAAGATGAATGTTGATGACCGGGGAAGTTTTACGGAATTAATGAAAACTGCTCGTTGCGGACAGGTTTCCATCAACATTAGTAAACCAGGAATCTCAAAAGGGCAACACTGGCATCATAGTAAATGGGAGATATTTATTGTGGTTTCCGGTCATGGTTTGATTCAGGAACGGAAGCTTGGTTCAGATGAGATATTAGAATTTGAAGTGTCTGGTGATAAAATTGAGGCAATCCATATGCTGCCAGGATATACACATAATATTAGAAACTTGTCTGATACAAAGGATTTGGTGACTGTGATGTGGGCAAATGAACAGTTTGACCAAATGCATCCCGATACATTTGGAGAGTCAGTTTAAAAGTGGAGAACGGATAAGATGGAGATAAAATTTGATTATTCAGAAATAAAATTCAAACATGATGGGAGATTAAAACTTCTGATCATTGTAGGAACCAGACCGGAAATTATTCGGCTTGCAGCTACCATCAATAAATGTAGAAGATATTTTGATTGTGTTCTTGCACATACTGGACAGAACTATGATTATAATTTGAATGGGGTGTTTTTTCGCGATTTAAAGTTGGATGCACCAGAAGTTTATATGGATACAGTAGGTGATGATCTAGGTGCAACCGTTGGAAATATAATAAATTGTTCCTATAAACTGATGAACCGGATTAAACCCGATGCATTGCTTATTCTTGGTGATACTAATTCCTGTTTATCTGCAATTGCTGCAAAACGTTTACATATCCCGATTTTTCATATGGAAGCCGGAAACCGCTGTAAAGATGAGTGTTTACCGGAGGAAACGAACAGGCGGATAGTAGATATTATATCAGATGTGAATTTAGCGTATTCAGAACATGCTCGTGGTTATTTAGCTGATTGTGGACTTCCAAAGGAACGTACCTATGTGACTGGCTCTCCAATGGCAGAGGTGCTGCATCAAAACTTTAAGGAAATTAAAGCGTCTGATATATTGTCAAAACTTTGCCTGGAACCTAAGAAATATATATTGTTGTCAGCGCATCGTGAAGAAAATATTGATACGGAGAAGAACTTTCTTTCACTGTTCAATGCTATTAACAAATTAGCTGAGAAATATGATCTGCCGATTCTGTATTCTTGCCATCCGAGAAGTAAAAAGCGTTTGGCACAATCTGGTTTTCAGCTCGATCATCGAGTGATTCAGCATGAGCCATTGGGATTCCACGATTACAATCATTTGCAAATGAACGCTTTTGTGGTGGTGTCTGATTCAGGAACATTACCAGAAGAGAGCAGTTTCTTTAACAGTGTAGGGCATCCGTTCCCTGCTGTGTGTATCAGAACGTCCACGGAACGCCCGGAAGCTTTAGATAAAGCAGGGTTTATACTTGCAGGGATTGATGAGAAATCCCTGTTACAGGCGGTGACAACTGCTGTGGATATGTTTGTAAAAGGTGATCATGGCAATACAGTACCGGACTATTTAGATGAGAATGTAAGCACTAAGGTAATTAAAATAATTCAGTCTTATACAGGAGTAATTGATAAGATGGTTTGGAGGAAATATTAACAGTGAATCGATAAGCGGGTGGCAGCACCGGAAGGCAGTATAAATCTGGATCCTATGGGTACTTCCGAACGAAATACAGCCGCACAGTATACGGAAGGATCATACCGTGCGGCCGTTTTATGTCATATGCTTTAGAGGGTGCATGAGACATCATTTTTCTTTTTTCAACATATGGATCATATCCGACAATTCCCGCTCATCACATCCAAAAGGAACCGTGAGCGTATTCCCTTCTTCCTTATAAAGCGAAACCGTTTCCAGCGCATGTGGATTCCCAGCCCAGGCGCGTCTTGCCACGCCGCACATAACATCATAGTTTACAGCCCGGCAGATGATCTCATCCACCTCCGGGGAGCCATCCAGGAGCAGCCCGTAGCCACAGCTTTGCGAGTTGCCGATTCCTGTTCCGCCGCCGTTGTGTATGGTCATCATGGTCATACCCATAGCGGAATCACCGCCGTAAACCAGTGCAGACATATCAGCCGTTATGTTGCTCCCGTCATGGATATTGGAAGTTTCTCTTGAAGGTGCATCCACACCGCCTGTATCCATGTGGTCACGGCCCATCATGATAGGCCCGGTTTTGCCTTCCCGCACCAGACGGTTGAAGGCAAGGGCAATTTTTTTCCTGGTCTCCCCGTCCTGATAAAGTATCCTGGCCTGTGTACCCATAACAAGATGATTCTCTCCTGCATGTTTGATCCACAGATAATTGTCATAGTCCTGGAACCTGCGATCTTTGTCAATACAGTCCATTGCGGTCTGGTCTGTCAGTGCCAGATCCTCCGGTTTTCCGCTCAGTACAACCCAGCGGAAGGGTCCGTAACCATAGTCAAAAAGAGTAGGGCCCATGAACTCTTCCACAAAGGATTTATAAATAAATCCATCCAGATCATTTTCTCCATTCCTGCACACTTCCCTGATCCCAATATCATACATAGTGGTGGTCAGGCTGTTTCCGTAGTCAAAGAAATAGGTGCCTTTGGACCGCAAAATCTCGATCAATTCATGATGCCTGAACAAAGTCTTCTTTACTTTTTCCTCAAATAATTCCTTATTCTCGGCAAGCATTTTTGTCCGTTCCTCAAAAGTCATTCCCTGGGGACAGTATCCCCCGTCAAATGCCACGTGACAGGACGTCTGGTCTGTGAGCAGGTCAATGTTCTGCTCCGTTTCCACAGCATATTCCAGCAAATCCACAATATTTCCATGGAACCCAATGGAAATAGGTTCCCTTTTCTGCTGGTATTCCCCTGCGAGAGCAAACGCTTCTCTGGGTGTATGCACCATAGCCTTGATCCAGCCAAGACGCATACGCAGCTCTATTTTAGAGGCATCCACCTCCGCGATGATCCCCACACCCTGGCACAGTTCAATGGCCTTACCCTGTGCCCCGCTCATCCCTCCAAGACCGGCAGAGACGAGGAGATTTCCCCTAAGAACTTCCTCACTGCTTTTGTGGAGTATCTGTCTTGCTGCTGCCAGAAATGTAGAATATGTGCCGTGCACAATTCCCTGGGATCCGATATAAAACCATCCTCCTGCCGTGAACTGTCCGTAATTGGTAACCCCAAGGGCAGCGCACCGGTTCCACTGTTCCGGGGTGTTATATTTCCCCACCATGAGACCATTGGCAAGTATGACTCTGGGACAGGAACGGGCCGATTTGAAAAGGCCTGCCGGATGACCGGAACTGACTACAAGCGTCTGTTCCTCTGTGATCTGCTCCAGGTATTTTTTTATGAGCCGGTACTGCATCCAGTTCTGGCATACCTGTCCGGTCTCCCCATAGGTGACCAGCTCGTAGGGATAAAGCGCCACGTCAGAATTCAGGTTGTTGTCTATCATGACCTGAATGGCTTTTCCGGCCAGGCATTTTCCCTTGTATTCATCTACTGGTTTTCCATAAATTGCTCCGTGAGGCCGGAAACGGTAGCCGTAAATCCGGCCATGCTCCATGAGTTCCTGATAGAACTCCGGAATGATTTCCCGGTGATATTTGGGGGGAATGTAGCGCAGGGCATTTTTTACGGCAAGTTTAATATCTGCTTCGCCAAGCGCAGCCTCCCGCTTCGGAGCCCGGCGCACTGCCGGGTCGAAGGAGCCGGGAGAGGGCAGAGGCCCCTCCCATGCATATAAAATAGTGTCCATATTCTATCCTTCCTTGCCTTTACAGACTGCGGGACAGCTCGTAGGCATCCCAGACCGCGTACATAATATTCCGCACTCTCCGGGCATCCCCCAGCAGGTAAATTTCATTTTCCTCCAGACTCAGCTGTTCATAAAGCGCGTTGTTGGAGGTATATCCAATGGCACAGACGAAGGTGTCAGCCTCCAAATTGTGCTCTTCCCCGTTTTTTGTATAAGTGACAGTCCTGTCTTCCATGCATTTGACGCCTGCGCCTGCTATCTGCTGCACATGATGGAACTTCAGCAGATCTTTCAGCATGATCTTATTCATATGAGGCACCGGTGCACCGGCCGACAGTATTTCCGGCAGGGCTTCCAGTATGGTAACCTGTCTGTTGTTTTCAGCAAGGTCAAGAGCAAGTTCACAGCCTACAAGCCCGCCCCCGATGATAACTGTATGATCGCCGGGAGTGATCTCACCGGAAAAGATGCGTTCTGCAGGGTACATATCATGGTTTCCGGGCAGACGCAGGGTCCGCGGAGTGGAACCGGTGGCTACAATGACCGTGTCGTGGGGATAGGATTTCAGGGTATCTGCTGTCACAGCGGTATTGTAATGAATTTCTACACCTAAATCTTCCAGTGTTCTTTGATACCAGTCAACCAGTTTTAAATCATCGTGTTTGAAGGACGGCGCCCCGGCCAGATGAAGAGCCCCCCGGGACGGCTGCTCTTTTCCAGGATGACGGGATAATGTCCCCTGAGCTTCAGGACTCTGGCGGCTTCCATTCCTGCCACGCCTGCTCCGATAATGAGAACTCTTTTCTTTACACATGCAGGCTGCAGATAATAGGAGGTTTCTCTTCCGCAGGAGGGGTTTACAGCACAGGAAACAGGCTTTGCAGTGATCAGCCGGTTCATGCAGCCCTCATGGCACCCAAGGCAGGGGCGTACGAATTCAAATCTGCCGCTCCTTATTTTATTTACCGTGTCAGGGTCCGCAAGAAGGCTTCTGCCAAGTGCGATCAGGTCGGTTTTTCCGTCCCGCAGGGCATCGGAGGCCAAATCCGGATCTTCCATGCGCCCGGCGATGAGGATTGGTACATCCATTTCTTTTTTCAGGATTTCACCAAAAGGTATGTTCATGCCTTTTTCAAAATACATGGGCGGATGGGACCAGTACCAGGAATCATAGGTTCCGGCATCCACATCCAGCGCGTCATAACCTGCTTTTACCAGGATTTTGGCAGCTTCAATGCCTTCCGGGATATCACGGCCAAGCTCTTCAAAGTCTTCTCCGGGAAGGCCGCCCTGGCGCATGCCTTTTATGTAGGATTTTAAACTGTAGCGGAGGATGACCGGGAATTTCTCTCCGCATTTTTTCTTGATGTTCTGCACTACTTCGCAGGCAAAACGCAGGCGGTTTTCCAGACATCCGCCATATGCGTCTGTCCGTTTGTTAAAGAGGGGCAGGGCAAACTGATCCAGAAGATATCCTTCATGGACAGCATGGATCTCAATGCCGTCAAAACCGGCCTGCTGGCAGATTTTTGCCGTATCTCCGCAGCGCTCCACGATCCTGTGGATCTCGTCCACTGTCAATTCCCTGCACATAAGTGTTTTATCCCAGTAGCTGCTCACAGGGGAGGGCGCAACAGGAGGCTGTCCGCAGAGCAGATGAGGTTTCAGTACACGGCCGAATCCTGCTGTGAGCTGGGTGAATATTTTAGAACCGTAGGCATGGACACGCTCACACATTTCCGCTGTGTTCATAATAAAGGTAGATGGATTATCTGTTGGGCACGGCATGGTTCCGTCCACAGCTTTTTCGATATCATTTTCCGCATAAATGGTGCCTGTGATGATAAGGCCTACCCCGCCTTTGGCCCTGGCCACATAGTATTCAATGCCCCGTTCATTGAAGGTGTTTTCCGCTGTTACCATTCCTCCGGTACCCATAGCGGCCATCACATATCTGTTTTTCAGGGTACAGCCTGCAAGCTGATAAGGTTCAAATAAAATCTTATGGTTATCTTTCATGTTTTCACACTCCGAATCTGTTTTTTTGCCGGCATGATGCGATCACACCAGTATTTTAGCCATCAGCGCTACCATCGGAATCAGGATAATGGTACGGATGAAAAAGATTTTTACCAGGTCGCCGAAGCCCACAGGAATATCAGATTCCAGCATGGCGTTGGCACTTTCCGTGAAGAATATGATCTGTGATGTGGACAGTACAACTACGAAAAAAGCACTGGCCGCAGCCACAGCTTTGCCTTTGATCAAGGTTGCCGGTATGGATAAGGCAAAGATTCCCACAATGGAGGAGGCAGCGATCTGCTGCGCGTCCTGCAGGCCTAAAAGGCTTAAAACCGGAGCCATGGGAATGGCGATCCATTTGGCAATGGGCGTATAATTAAAAATTAAAAGGCAGATGACGGAAAGAGATACAATAAATGCATTTACTTTGATGCCGAACATAAAAGAAGATTTCAACTGTTCTATAAATACCGTAAATTTTGTGCCGGATGATTTTTCCAGGGCATCCCTGTAGGCCGCCGGAAAAGTCTTGCTGCTGTAATGTTCCGGTTTTCTCTGCGTTTCAGTCTGTACAGTGCCGTCAATGAAGGCGTCCGGTTTTCTGGACAGAGGAGGGATACGGATCATAATGGCAGCCAGTACAAATACACAGATAAATGCCGCCAGAACCACCTCACTGTAGAGGTTTTCTATTCCGGCTATGGAAGACAGGAAGGCAAATCCGCCCAGACTGGCTATACTGAAGTTGGTGGTGATAGAACTGGCTTCTCTTGCTGTGTATACTTTTTTCTGGTACAGGTCATTGGTGATCATAACGCCGGCGGCGGGAGCTGCCACAAAGGAAGAGATGGCATCTACAGCGGATTTACCGGGCACTCTGTACACACGGCGCATAATTGGCTCAAGCAGTTTACCCAGGAATTCCAGAAAACCGAATTCTGTGATAAAGGCTACCAGAGTTCCGGCTACCATAATAGCAAAGAAAGAGTCTGCAGCTATGCTTAAAGAGGTTTCACCGATCTCCGGGTCGATCATTGCAGCAGGCCCCACATGGAAAATGGCCATAACACTGAATATGGCTGCTGTGCCATAGGTAAAATAGGAAAAAAGATTGTCTTTTTGATAGGTGCTTTTCAGGATTCCGGGCACATTTTTTCCGTATTTTACATAGATACTGGCAGCCAGCACTGCCAGGCAGGAAATCATGACAAAAATGTACTGGGCCTTTGGCCCCAGGGCGTTTTGAATGATATCCATGATATGTACCATGGGTACTTTTTTGTTTCCGTTATAAGGAATGGTAACAAAGAAAAGGAAAACGCCGATAATGCTGCAGATGAAAAAACGTATTTTGACACTTGAATTATATGCTGTCTTATTTTCCATGATCAAACTCCTTTATTCTTTAAAAGGTGATGGGGCCGCAGGCGGTCTCCACTGCCTCGATCAGGCTGTCATCAGCAAGCAGTTCCTCACAGGCATTGATCTCAGGGTAAAGCTCCCGGTCTTTGTCATAGAAGGGGATTTTGCTCCGTACCATGTCATAAGCTGCTTTGGTTCCCTTTCCCAGCACTCCCTTTTTGCCTGTATCGGACTGGCTTCTTAAATCAATGGCCTGGCAGGCACAGAGGATTTCCATAGCCAGCACACGGCGGACATTATCCGCAATATCCCGGGCCGTCCGGGCAGAAATGGTACCCATGGATACATGGTCTTCCTGGTTGGCAGATGAGGGGATGCTGTCCACACAGGCCGGGTGTGCCAGGATCTTATTCTCAGAAACCAGGGCAGCGGCACAATACTGTACGATCATATAACCGGAATTCAGCCCGCCGCCTTCCACCAAAAATGCGGGAAGTCCGTAGTTGAGGGCAGGGTTCACGAGGCGTTCAATGCGGCGTTCAGCCACATCAGCAAGTTCAGCCACAGCGATTCCCAGAAAATCGAAGGTGAGGGCCATAGGCTGTCCGTGGAAGTTTCCGCCGGAGATGACTTCCTGGGTCTGGGGGAAAATGATGGGGTTGTCTGTGACCGAATTCATTTCCACTTCGATCTGTTCCATGATATAATTCAGGGCATTTTTGGAAGCACCGTGTATCTGAGGCAGACAGCGGAGGGTATAAGGATCCTGAACACGCAGTTCGCCCTGTTCTGTAGTCATCCCGCTACCTTCCATAAGTTCATTTAAAATGCGGGCTGTGTCGATCTGTCCTTTGTGGGGACGGGTCAGGTGAACCTGCGGTTTCAGGGCTGTGGTGATGCCGTTCAGGGCTTCAAAGGTGAGGGCGGCTGCAATATCCCCGTATTTTATCAGCCGGATGGCGTCGTATACTGTGAGTGCGCCCACTGCGGTCATAACCTGTGTGCCGTTGATAAGCGCGATTCCTTCTTTTTCATGAAGATTGATAACAGGGATTCCTGCCTTTTCCATTGCCTCCCTGCCCGGATAAATATGTCCTTCGTATTCGGCAAGTCCCATACCCATCATAGGAAGGACCATATGGGAAAGGGGAGCCAGATCGCCGCTGGCGCCCAGAGAGCCTTTCTGCGGGATGACGGGATGCAGGTGTTTGTTCAGCATGGCTGCCAGGGTTTCCACTGTCTCAGAGCGTGCGCCGGAAAAGCCTTTCGCCAGGTTGTTCAGACGCAGCAGAATGATACCGCGGACCACTTCTGTGGGGAATGCTTCACCGGCGCCTACGGCATGGGTCATAATGACATTTTTTTGAAGCTGCACACAGTCTTCTTTGGATATGACTACATCACTGAATTTGCCGAAACCGGTGGTGACGCCATATACGACCTCCTCCCGTTCTACAAAATCGTCAATGATCTTTCTGGAAGCACGGATGCGCTCCATGGCCTCTTTGTCCAGTTCTACGGGAGCATGAAAACGGCAGACTGCTGCCAGTTCATCCAGGGTTAAGGTCTCGCCTGTAATGATTACGGTTTGCATAAGAAATCCTCCTCTTTTTATATAGTTTCTTCATATATGATTTTCTTAATTATAGACTGCTTCTGTCAGTTTTTCGTCACTTTTCGACTTGACATTATGGGCAAATTAAAATTTTAACAAGAAAAAGTAAAAAGGGAGGAGATGTTTAGGATGACGATTGCATGATTTCTTTACGGAACGGGAAAATTCAGATATAATGTAAGGCAGATATCTAAATGCGAAAAAATTAACAAAGTTTATGGGGCATAAATTTTATCAGTAAAGGGGAAAGACGGAGAGATGAAAATTACAGTTCGTTTTTTGGGAAAATCTGAGATTATCAGGGATGGCACCCATGTGATGATTCCGCAGAAAAAGATCCAGGCATTGCTTTTATATCTTCTTTTTAATGAGAGCTGTTCCAGGGACGAGCTGGCAGCCTTGCTCTGGGAGGAACAGAATGAGGAGGGAGCAAGGCGCAATCTGCGGAACAGTCTGTATAAGCTGCGCACCCTGTTGGGGGACGGGGTGCTGGTCACCATGGGAAAGGAGTATATCAAGCTGGACCCGGCGGTGGAGATCGCCAGGGATACGGATGTATTTCTCATGGATAACGGAGAGAAATATCTGCTGCAGATGGAGAGCTGCTGTTTCCTGGATAAATTTCATCTGAAGAATTGTGCCGGATTTGAAAAATGGGTGAGCAGTATGCAGAACGTATATGAAAAACTGTTTGTGGACCGTTTTCTGTCGGCTATGAAAAAGTGTATGGAGAGGGAGGATTTCACAGCCGCGGAAGGATATGCAAGAAAAATACTGCTGCTGGACCCCTATCAGGAAATGGCCTGCTGCGCGCTGATGCAGATTTACGCCGCCCGGGGGGATTATAATAAGGCGGTGCTGGTCTATACCGGATTTGCGGAGGCGCTGAGAAAAGACGTGGGTGTGGAGCCGGAACCGCGCACAAAAGACCAGTACGAAAAAATTCTGTTCATGCGCAAAAGGCGGCGGGAGGAAGGGGACGGCTGTCTCTACGGAGGACACCTGCAGGCTGTGGCGGAACTTTCAAAGGAGTATCTTAAGTACAGCCGCAGAGAGGAGGCGGATATGTGCATTCTCTGCGGAAGTGTGGGCATGGGGAAATCCATGGTCCTGAAAACTTTTATAGAGAGTATGGATACAAAAGTCATCTCCGTGGAATTTCAGGTATCAGACCAGCAGGTCAGATATCTGGCATTGGAGAAAGTCATGGAGCAGGTCTGTGACAGGTGCCGCATTGCCCTTCCCCAGGAAAATATGGAGTTTTTTGGTGGGAACAGTGACATCTGTTACAGGAACCGGCTGGAAACCATGATGAAGGCTGTGAGAAGAAAGGGCAGCGATTATATTCTGCTTCTCAGAAACATGGAGTCTGTGGATGAGCAGAGCCTCAACCTACTTATCTCCTGTTTTTTTGAGCGTTACAGGAGGGATTTTTTTATTCTGATGGAATACTGTCCGAATTTTCAGGCGCAGCCACAGCTTCTGGCGCGTCTGGAGTCTGTTTCACGGGTCCGGGTGGTGAGACTGCATCATCTGACAGAGGAGGAGAGCAGGGCGTATCTGGTGGACGCACTGGAAGAAAGGTTTCCGGAAAAACTGTCCTCCCACAGTATCTATGAATATACCGGAGGAAATCTCAGGTTTTTGAAGGATGTGGCGGAAAATATCCGTGTGGGAGCAGAAGAATATTTTCGGTTTTTGCCGGAGACGGAGAGAACCCTGGAGCGGATGTTTTCCGGTTTCCGCCAGGAAGAGTATGAGCATCAGGAATATCTGTCCGTGATGGAGCACGGGACGGATGTACAGCAGCTTGGCAGTATTCTGGGGGAGAACTCTGTGAAGGTAATGAAAATCCTGGATTTTCTCATGCGCAGAAGGCTGCTTGCCGAGACAGGCGGAGGAAAGCGCAGAATGTTGAAGATACGGGAGAAAATGGTCCGGGACATGATCTATGAGCGCACTTCCCAGTTTAAACGCCTGGAACTGCACAAACTGGCGATCCGGTATTATGAAAAGATATACCAAAAGAACAGAAGCGTATATTTCTATCTGTCCGGACTTCGGTACCATTACGGTTTTACAGACTGTGAATATGAGAAGCTTTACTATGACATTATGAATCTGCAGTATGTATTGGACTATTATGATGAATTTTTTCCCACAGTGGTCAATGACGAGGATACAAGAAACAGTATAAGGCTTGACAGGGAGAGGATCTACCAGGATATGGAGGAATATACCCAGCGCCTGGAAGCCATGGAGGATGAGGTGGAATTCCGGAATTATGAAGAACTCCATATGGTACTTGATTTTCTTGCGGGGCGTTCTCTGACCAGAGACGGCAAACGGAAGCAGGGGATCGTGTGTATCCAGAAGATGATGGATCGTGCCGGGGAGCTGGAACGGACGGATATGCTTTTGAAAGGCTATGTGGAATTGATTTGCTACGGCCTGAAGGAAGGCAGTGTGGAATGGATGGAAATGTATTTGAAGGAAGCAAAATCCACAGAGAACCTGAAAGCGTATGCCAGAGAAAGAGGGGGGCTGCTGCGGCTGGAGGGGTATTGTAATATTCTGAAAGAAGAGTATGACAGGGCGGAACATCTGCTGCTCTTATCCATCCAGCTATTTGAAAGTCCGAAGATGAAACGGGCCAATTATTTTAATGTGGCTGGTGCTTACGACTATCTGGCCCTTATTTACAGGCGGCGGGGAGAATATGAAAAGGCCGGAAAGATCATGGAGAAAGCAATTTGTCTCTGCCGGGAAAAGCGGGTGATAAAAAGCCTGGATCTGTTCTATGAAGATTACGGCTATATTTTGTATCTGCAGGGGAAGTATGAGGAGGCAGAGCGGTATTTTAAGAAAAGTGCCAGAATCTATGAGGAATTCGGCACCTATTGGCTCCGTTCGGTGGGGGAATGCTGCATGTCCGTGATCGCCCTGTCCAGAAACGAGGAGGACAAAGCGCTGGAGCATTTCCGTATGGCCGGGATATTTTCACAGAAGGATATGACAGCGGAGGAACTTAAGATGCTGGAGGAGACAAGAGCCAGGCTGAAGGCAGCAAAAGTATTGAGGTGAGATAAAAATGATACCACAGATCAAAAAAAGAATGAAGGATATGCGGATATTCGGCAAGATGTTCCTATCCTGCCTGCTGGTCACACTGCTCATATCTCTGATCTCAGGAGGCATTACATACTATATCGCATCTGAGATCATTCTAAAAAAGACAGTGATGCAGACAGAGGAGACCATTAAGCAGATATCCGAGAATTACGATTCGTTTATGAAATTAGTATATAATAAGCTGGATTATCTGGCATTTAATCCTACGGTGCAGGAGGAACTGGTATACGGCAGGCCGGGGGAGGACGAGGAGGGCTATTACAGCGGGACCAGAAAATTAAAACGGCTGATGGTCCAGATGTTCAACAGTATCCATATGGAAGACATGGAGATATACGGAGAAAACGGAAAGGAATATTTCTGCTCCATACTCTATCAGGCACCGGATCTGCCAAATACGGAAGAATTAAAGCAGACAGCCCGGGAACGCATGGGCGCTATTGTCTGTGTCAATGACATTGGGACAAGCGGCAGTCTGCAGGTGATGAAGGAGATCAAGGACATTTTGTCCATGCAGTCCCTGGGAGTCCTGCGCACCTCCATCCGCCTGTCCGCCCTGGAGCGTATACAGCACAATGTGGATTTCGCGTCCTCAGGAAAGATGATCCTTTTGGATGACAACAATGAGATCATACTGGGGGAGAGATCAGAACTAACAGACCGGGCGGACGATCTGTTTGTAAAATGGGATGATTCCTTCCGGTATGAAATGGACAACGCCGCTTATCAGGTGGTTTATCAAGTCTCAGAGTACACAGGCTGGAAAACCATAGGAATCCTTCCGGACAAAGAGATCAGTAAATCCATTATGCCGCTGCAGACCGGAACCGCTGTGGCGGCAGTGCTGGGCATTCTGCTGAGTCTTGCCCTGTCAGGTATTATGTCTTATTTTCTTGTCCGCCCTATTAGAAGTACGGTGGGGGCACTGAAAAAATTTTCAAACGGGGATTTCAAGGTCCGTCTGGAAGAGGAGCGCAAGGATGAATTCGGAGAGATGAACCAGGTGTTTAACTTCACCATTCAGAAGGTGGAAAAACTGCTGGAGGAGATTGCGCACAGCCGTGTATTGAACAAAGAAATGGAATTTAAGGCACTCCAGGCCCAGATCAATCCCCATTTTCTGTATAATGCCCTGGATACCATCAACTGGATGGCTCATAAAGAAGGCAGGGATGACATATGCCATATGGTCAGCGCAGTCAGCAGTCTGCTCCGTATCAGTATCAGTAATAAAGAAGCTGTTTTTACCGTGGAAAAGGAGCTTCGGTATGTGAAGGATTACCTTTATATCCAGAAGACACGGTACCGTGACCGGTTTGAGGTGGTATTTGATATAGACCCTGAAATCTGTCAGCAGCTCATTCCCAAGCTTACCATTCAGCCCCTGGTGGAAAATGCCATTGTGCACAGTGTTGAGGTGAGCAGAGAGAAAGCGGAGCTTACGGTGGAAGGGCACAGGGAAGGGGAAAACGTTCTGATCTGCGTATCTGACACAGGCGTGGGAATGACAGAGAAGACCAGGAAGGCACTTCTCATGGAGCCGGGCAGCACAGACAGGCAGGATATCAATACCGCCCATACAGGGCTGGGTGTCTACGCAGTACACCAGAGGCTGAAATATCTGTTCGGGGAAGGGTACGGACTGACCATCCGGTCAAGTCCGGGGGAGGGGACTTGTATCACAATACGGATCCCCTTTCAGATGGACCCGGAGGAAGTCTATGCACGTGCAGAAAATTTAGTGGAGAGGAGACCTGAAAATGGACTTGAAAGTTCTGATTCTTGATGATGAATATATTATACTGGACGGATTATGTTCCTTTCCCTGGGAATCCTACGGCTGCTGTGTGGTGGGAAGCGCTGGGGATGGGGCAGAGGGATTGGCGCTTGCAGCCAAGCATCATCCGGATATTATACTGAGTGATATAAAAATGCCGGGAATGGATGGTTTGGAATTTTCCAAGCAGATAAAACTGGAGGATCCGGACACAGAGATCATCCTGCTGACAGGCTATGATAATTTCTCTTTTGCACAGCAGGCCCTGCGTATCGGGGTCTGCGAGTACCTGCTCAAACCTGTGAATTTCAGAGAAATGCATGCAGTGATCGAAAAAGTCTGCAGCCGCATCCGCCTGCGAAATAAGAAGAAAAAAGATGATTCGGAAATGCGCAAGAAATACCAGAAGACCCTGCCCCTGGTGAGGAGCAAGCTCATCTCTGATCTGATATACGGCAGGCTGCAAGGCCCCGGGGATATGGCTGTGCGTATGGAACTTTTGGGCATCAGAATGGAGCAGTATGTTTTTGTCTACGCCCGTATGCAGAACTGTGCAGGCGGGCAGGCAGCGGATATGGAACCGGGACTATACGATTTTGTGGTATGCAATATCTGTGAGGAATCCTTAAGACAGACCAGTGTACAGGTGTATTCCGAGACAGATACTCTGGGATACTGTTTTATTGTGGTCTATCCAAGATCTGTGGACGGCAGGGACTGTGTCAGCCATTGTGTGCAGGCCTGTGAGGAGATCCAGAAAAATATAAAGGATATCACCATGGGGGATATATCTTTTGGGATCAGCCTTGCCCGGACTGACCCCTATTCTGTAAATATGTCTTACAAGCAGGCCGTGGAAGCCTGTGAGCAGTGCGTGTATATGGGGGAAGGTTCCAGCATTCTGGAATATATTGATGTGGCGGATGTGCAGATAAATACCTGGAACATTACAGAGGGAGAGCGGAAGCGGTTATTTTCGGAAGTTGCGAGAGGAAATATTGAGACCGCTAAGAATTTTGCAGGACAGATATTCGAGGGCTGTGATGATTTGGATGTTATGCGGTATGCTGCCATGGAGCTTTTGATAAGCTGTTTTCAGTATCTTGGGCACGAATCCCAGAAATTCCGGTCTGCTGTGGAAAAGACCTCCGTACTGACCGAGAGTATTGAGAAGATGTTTTCCTGCCATACACGACGGGAGTTGCTGGACTATCTGAAAAAGTCCCTGAGTTTTCTGGGAGACCAGAACAGAGGGGTTAAACTGGACCGGAACCAGCAGACAGCACAGCGTATTTTAAAATATATAGAGGAACATTACAGGGAGGACCTTTCCCTGGATTTCCTTGCCGAGTATTTTAAGATCAGCAAGACATATATCAACAGGCTGCTGAAGAACAATACAGGGAAAAGCTTTCTGGAAATCCTGCTGGACTGCAGGCTTGTAAAGGCAGAACAGCTTATTTCAGAGAACAGGTATAAAATTTACGAGGTGGCGGAAATAGTGGGCTACCATGACCTGAGTTATTTTATCCGGGTATTCAAGAAAAAATATGGGGTGACTCCCAATGTATACCGCAGAATATAATGCGCCATCCAGCCGAATACCAGTGAATTCAACACCCGCTATCTACGCCAGGAGCACGCCTGCAAAGCTAGTCGTAGCGCCGCGGATGGAGCATAACAGAAATAGAAAAAATGCGCACAAGCAAAAGAGGGAGTGCGCATTTTTTTTATGGTTTCGTTTCCATATGTCCGGTTTTTACCATATTTTTGCATATGGATTTTCTGCGGGGATATTTATAATATAAGCATAACAACAAAGAAATGGTATTTCAAAGGAGGAAAAGTATGAAAGCAAAAAAGATGGCAGCACTGGCACTGGCCGGAGTGATGGGAGTTTCCACACTGCTCGCAGGGTGCGGAGGGGAGGGAAGCTCCCAGACCGGAGCGTCGGAGAAGAAAACTTCAGATGCAGGAGAGAAGTCATCCGGGGAGCGGAAGAAGATAACAGCGCTTCTCCGCTGTAGTGAGACATCCACAAAGTACATTATCCTGAAAAAGCTGCTGACAGATTTCAGTGAGGAGAAAGGGCTGGAAGCGCCTGAATTTGAGCTTGTGAGCAGCGATGCGGACTATGTGACAAAGCTGCAGCTTTATATCAACAGCAATGCGCTGCCTGACATTTACGGCTGTGCCAATGGCGCCCTGTCTAAAGCGGCTAAGGATATCAATGCCATTGTGAATATTGGGGATGAACTGGAACGTATCGGCATGAAAGATGATATGAACGGGGCTGTGTATGACTTTTTCAAGGATGCGGAGGATGAAAATGTATATCTGTTTCCGGAGAGTCTGAACTGTGAATTTTTCCTGTACAGAAAGGATATCTTTGAGAAATATGATCTGGAGGTGCCGAAAACATGGGATGATTTCCTGAGTGTCTGCCAGACGTTAAAGGAGAAGGAAGAGATTCCGCTTATTGTGGCAGGGAAAGAGAACTGGCAGCTTATGAGATATCTCTCCTTTGCGCCGTGGCGTATGACAAAAGACCGGTTTATTATGGATTACATTGGCAAAAAGGAGACTTTCTCTGAAAATACTGCGGCTAAAGAGGGTGTGGACCTGCTTTATACACTGGGAACAGAAGGATATTTCCAGGGTGGATTTTTGAGCACAGACTACACGGCAGCCACGGATCTGTTCTTTGGCGGCACAGGTTGTATGTGGTACAGCGGATCCGGTCAGATCTCACAGGCAAGTGAGATGTACAGCAACGGTGAGCTTGGATTTTTCCCGGTACCGGATGTGGAAGGCCAGGAGAATATGGAGACCAATATCCCCATTCACGGTGGATTCGGAACAGCCTTCAATGCCCAGACCTATGATGATACTATGAAGGAGTTATTCCGGTATATGTGCGAAAATTATTCGGATTCCTGTTATAACGATGCTAAAGTCTTCTCACCCTTCAATGATGAGATCCCAGAGGGCTTAGACCAGATGTTCTATGATATGCAGCCATTATTTGAGACGGCTACAGACGCCTGGGTATCCTGGGATGACAAGCTGGATTCCGCTACTCTGACAAATCTGGTGGATGAGCAGCAGAAACTGGCACAGGGTAAGGAAACTCCTGAAGAATTTGAGGCGGCAGCAGACCAGTTTATCATCAATAACAGTAAATAAGAATTGCAGGAGACAGGTGTTTCCGGCACCTGTCTCCTTTTCTGTCTTGAAATGCCGAAATGCATGATTGTTCGCAACAGTTCAGACAGGTCTGCGCATTCACAGCGCTGACCGTATGAATGCGTGGCGGCAGCAGGCATCCGGCCCGTCGCGAAGGGAATGGTAAAGCGGTTATGTTTTTCGGCACATGACAGAGAAAGGATAATAGTATGCAAAAGTTGTTTGGACGTAAAAAAGTAATTATGATGTTCCTGCTGCCGGCCTTTCTTGTGTATACCTTGTTTGTGGTAGTATCTGTAGTCTGGGCGGGATATTACAGCCTTTTTGACTGGAGCGGCGTGGGAGAAAAGAGTTTTTTAGGGGTGCAGAATTATATTCAGTTATTTACAAATGACCCCACCTTTTGGGCAGCCGCTGCACACACGCTGATCTACACAGGGATCTGTGTACTTATACAGGTTTTCGGCGGGCTGCTGTTTGCTGTATTTCTGAGCAGAGTGACAAAATTCAGAGCAGGACTGCAGACCTTGTATTATGTGCCCGTGGTGATTTCTTCCGTAGCCATCTGCCAGATATTTACAAAGCTTTTATCCGTGACACCGCCCGGAGTCATTAATTCTGTGCTGGGATTTTTCAATGCGGATCTTCTCTATATGGAGTGGATCTCCAATGATTCCCTTTCCCTTTTGGTGGCGGCATTTGTGGAAGGTTATAAGTATCTGGGGCTTTATATGGTTATCTTTTATGCAGCGCTTATGGGTGTTCCGAGGGAACTGGAGGAGGCTGCGATCATGGACGGCACCAATGTGGTGCAGCTTTACAGACATGTGAAGATTCCGTATATCAGGCCGGTTATCCTTGCCAACTGCGTACTGGTGCTGAACGGCTCTCTGCGTTCCTTTGATATTTCCTTCCTCCTGACAAAAGGAGGGCCTGGCAATTCATCGGAGCTTATGTCCACATATATGTATAAACAGGCATTTTCCAGTATGAAATACGGATATGGAAGTGCAGTAGCCATGGCGATCGTGGCGATCTGCCTGCTGGTTGGGTTTGTGTTCAGGAGAGTTACGGAAAGAGATGAGGAAGCATGAGTATGAGGACAAAAAAGAATATCTTTACCGGATGCAAGGTGCTGGCAGGGGGGCTGCTGCTGATCCTCCAGGTATATCCGATCTTTTATGTGATCGTGTCCAGTATGAAGACAACCGATGACTTCCGGCACCTGGCTTCCTATGCCCTGCCGAGAGCGGTTGATTTCAGCAATTATATCAAGGTATTTACCACAAGCCCCATGCTGACTTACTTTAAGAACAGCATCATCATTACGGTAGGTGTGCTGGTTCCACTGCTTTTGATAAGCTTTATGGCGGGATTTGCTCTGAGCAAGATCCAATTTAAGGGAAATAAAAAAATACTTTCCTATTTCCTTCTGGGACTGATGCTGCCGTTTCAAGTGGCACTGATTCCCCTGTTTACGATCTTCAGTAAAATGAACATGTTAAATACATATCCGGCAATCATACTTCCGCAGATTGCATTTTCCCTTTCCTATTCGATCCAGCTTTTTTACTCTTTCAGTAAATTTTTGCCGGATGAGATTGTGGAAGCTGCCATCATTGACGGCTGTACGCCCATGAAGACATTCTTCCGGATCATTTTTCCCATGTCTACGAATTCCATCCTGACCGTGGCCACCATGCAGGGGGTATTTACCTGGAACGACTTCATCAATGCCTATACCTTTACGCGTTCTACGGACATGAAGACCGTGACACTGGGGCTGAATGACTTTGTGGGATTTATGGGGACTACAGACTGGGGTGCCACGTTTGCGGCTATCACGGTCACAGTGCTGCCAACGTTCCTGTTTTATTTTTTTACGAATAAATATATGCTGAGCGGACTGACCGCCGGGGCGGTCAAGGGCTGACACGGCACCGCTTACTATGAGAAAGAGAGGATTTTAATATGAATAAGCTTTATTATCAATTTCCGGAAACCTGGTTTGGAGACTGTATGCCTTTTGGGTATAAGGACAAATTTTTTCTTTACCATCAGAGAGATACCAGAAAACCGGGCCCTTTCGGAGAACCCTTCGGATGGGACCTGGCTGTCACTTCAGATTTTGTGAAGTATGAGGACTGCGGTGTGGCTGTGCCGCGGGGAACCGACGAGGAGCAGGACCAGTTTATTTTCGCAGGCAGTGTGTTTGAGGCAGAAGGGCAGTTCCACATCTTTTATACAGGCTATAACCGGGATTATCCGGCACAGGGAAAGGCCTCCCAGGTGCTGATGCACGCGGTGAGTGATGACCTTTATCACTGGACAAAGACACAGGAAGCACTTACATTCTGCCCCCAGGATGGGTATGATCCGGATGACTGGAGAGATCCTTTTGTCATCTGGAATGAGGAGGCACGGGAATACCTGCTCATATTAGGCGCCAGAAAAATCGGACCGAAAACAGAGCAGACAGGGCGCACCGTAAAATTCACTTCAAAGGATTTGAAGAACTGGGAATTTAAAGGTGACTTCTGGGCACCGGGATTATATACCATGCATGAAATGCCGGATCTGTTTCAGATAGGGGACTGGTGGTATCATATCATCTCCGAGTACAGCGATAAAAATAAGATCATCTACCGTATGAGCAGAAGCCTTGACGGCCCGTGGATCGCGCCCGTGGATGATGCCTTTGACGGAAGGGCGTATTATGCGGGAAGAACCTTTTGTCTGAACGGGCAGAGAATCCTGTTTGGCTGGGTGCCCACAAAAGAGGACTGTGATGACAGGAAAAATTTTGAGTGGGCAGGCACATTTGTAGCCCATGAGGTATATCAGCGTCAAGACAAAAGCTTAGGGGTAAGGATACCGGATACCGTATGGGAGGCATTCGGAACACGGGAGAGTATCCCGGATGTGAGGCTTGAAAGTCCGTATGCCAGAATGGAGAAGGTACTTGCAAAAGAATGTGGTGGCCTGTATTCTTTTGAAGCGGACATTACATTTTCAGAAGGCACCCGGTCATTTGGAATCCGGGTATTGGAAAATGAGGAGACGGCACAGTCTTATCAGTATATCTTCCCGGTTGGGGAAAACAAATATGTCTTTGAAAAGAATCCAAACTGGCCCTGGTTCGGATGTATGAACATCGGGCTGGAACGCCCTATTACGCTTCAGGCAGGTGAAACTTATCATGTGCGGATGATATTGGATGACACTATTGTGACATTGTATGTGAATGGGGTGGCTCTTAACAGCAGGATCTATGAAAAACCGGGGGATGCACTGAGTATATTTGTGACGGACGGTACGGCAGAGATCAGAAATATCTCCATTGCCAGAGGGCTGTCAGGGAAAGAAAAATAAGATCAGCACAGTTCCGGTGCAAACTTCTCCAAAGCAGTAGTTAATTTACTATAAATAATTTGCAAATGCTGACCTTTACATGATATAATCAAATAAGAATTCCTCTGCCTGTGCGGAGGAGATGTATGAATCAAAACAGAAAACTGGCACAACTCTTATTTAAAGATAATTTTATGTTTGGCGCAGTAATGGTAAATGAGGAGATCTGCCGTGATTTCCTGGAAATGGCAGTGGGGTTTCCCATTGAAAAGGTGGAGATCAGTAAAGAGAAAAGCATGATCTACCATCCGGAATACCGTGGCATACGGCTTGATATTATCGCCCGGGATGAAAACAGGACCCATTATAATGTAGAAATGCAGGTTGCCCGAAAGTCCCATATGGGAAAAAGAGCCAGATACTATCACAGCCAAATGGATATGGAACTGCTGCTGACCGGAGAGGACTACAGAAAACTGCCCGCAGCCTACGTGATCTTTATCTGCGATTTTGACCCCTTAGGACAGAAAAAATACCGCTATACCTTCCGGAACACCTGTGCGGAAACAGGGTTGCCCATTGGGGACGGCAGTACCACCATTTTTTTGAGTACCTGCGGAAAAAATGAGGCGGAGGTACCGCCAAAGCTGGTTAAATTTCTTGAATTTGTCAGGTCTGATCTAACAGACAGTGTCCGGGATTATCAGGATGACTTTATCCGAAAGATCCAGGAATTCATGGAACATGTCAGGAGCAGCCGGGAAATGGAGGAGAAGTTTATGTTGCTGGAAGAGTTATTGAAAGACGAACGAGCGGAAGGCAGACTGGAAGGCAAAGCAGAAGGTAAAGCGGAATCCGTTCTGCTTCTGCTGCAGGATTTAGGTTCGGTATCTGAGAAGCTCAGGAATAAAATTCTGAAAGAGCAGGATATGGATATTCTTTTAAAATATCTGAAACTGGCAGCACGCGCGGAATCCATGGCGGATTTTGTGAAAGAAATGGATAAAATCTAAGCCGCTTTTCTAAAAAGTATAAAGAGGCTGCTGCAGGCATATCATCTGCCTGCAGCAACCTGTCTTACAAATCTATGCCGTATCAGGCATAAAACCAATCCTATCATCAACTATAGATTCAAATAACAGACAGAGGAATTCTAATAGCCAGTTTAAATAAAATATGATAGTATAAAACTACATGAATGCGTGTTCTGCAAAATTATATAACCTGATTTTGTGCAGAAGCGCTAAACATTATTAGGAAGATTGTGAGGCCATTACGCTGCCGGTCACAGAGGGAACAGTAACCTATCACATAAAAAAGGAGAATGCATCGGATGAAAAATTATGTAACAGGACTGCAGCACATGGGAATCCCAACAAATGATATGAAAAAAAGCCTGGAGTTCTATGAGAAATTGGGGTTTGAAAACATTTATCAGGTAAAGAACGGAAAAGAGACTGTGGTTTTTCTCAGATATGAAAACCTGACACTGGAGATTTATGAAAACGGCGCCGCTCTGGGGCGTGACGGCAGTGTGGACCATTTTGCCCTTGATACAAAATATGTGGAAGAGCTATACCAGCAAATGAAGGAGGAGGGTTATACCATGCTCACATCTGGAATCAACAGCCTTCCTTTCTGGGAAAAAGGAATAAAATTTTTTATTATTGAAGGGCCGAACAAGGAAAGGATCGAATTCTGTGAGATTCTGTAGGAGGAAACATATATGAGGAGAGCAGTATTTGGAATCGTGGGTGCTGGTTGGAGGGCTGAATTTTTCCTGAGAGCAGCAAAAGAACTTCCGGAATTTTTAAAGGTGAGTATTGTGGTAGAGCGGAACCCGGAAAAGGGGAAACGACTGGAAGAGCAGTGGGGTGTTGGCATGGGAATTTGCGAATCCCATTGTGGAAGGCCCGGGACGGGAAGGATACCCTGAGAAAGAGCGGATCGTACAGGAAAAACAGCAGTTTGCGGTGCTTGATTTTGGCGGAAAATGGGGTGTGTTTGACTTCACGGAGGAGCAGTATTTTTCTAAAATCCGGGGCAGCAGAGTGTTGATCCGGGGAGAGAGAGGGGAAATCGAAAACAATACCATCCGCTGTCTGAGAGATTATAAAACCCCCGTAGAATACACCATGACGAGAAGCGGATCAGGGATAGATGAGGGTCTGGGTGCCCCTGTGATCGAGGGGATACAGGCAGCAGGGGAATGGCTGTACACCAACCCGTTCAAAAGGCCAAGGCTCAGTGATGAGGAGATCGCCGTAGCGGATGCAGTCTGGAAAATGCACCGGTATGTATGCGGCGGGGAGAGCTTTTATTCCCTGGAGGAGGCCTGCCAGGACCAGTATCTGGACTGGATGATCCGAAATGCCATCAAATCCGGGAAAAGCGTGAAGACAGAAAGCCCAAGCTGGGCAAAGAGACGGTAAAGGAAGTCATGACAAGTATCGCGCGCAGCGTGAAGATCCTTTCCATTTTATATTAAGAAGGAGACACAGCAATGGAAAATAAAGAACAGCAGCATAAGCGCCGTGTCCGCTACAAAGGCACCCACCCAAGAAATTATAAAGAAAAGTACAAAGAGCTGCAGCCCGAAAAATATGCGGATACCATCCAAAAGGTCATTGAAAAAGGCAGTACGCCGGCAGGAATGCACATCTCCATCATGGTGAAAGAGATTCTGGATTTTCTGCAGATACAGCCGGGACAGCGGGGACTGGATGCCACCCTGGGCTATGGCGGCCATACGTCGGAAATGCTGAATTGCCTGCAGTCCAAAGGCCATATTTACGCTCTGGATGTGGATCCCATTGAGATGGAAAAGACAAGAGTGCGGCTGCAGAAAAAAGGGTATGGCCCGGAGATCCTGACCATTCTGCAGAAAAATTTTGCGGACATTGACCAGGTGGCAGAGCAGGCGGGAAAGTTTGACTTTGTTCTGGCGGATTTGGGCGTATCTTCCATGCAGATAGACAATCCGGACCGTGGATTTTCCTATAAAACAGACGGTCCTTTAGATTTAAGGCTGAACCCGGGAAAGGGCGTTTCCGCAGCACAGCGTTTGGAAGAAGTGACCCAGGAAGAACTGGAAGGAATGCTCATAGAGAATGCAGACGAGCCTTATGCAAAGGAGATCGCAAGAGCTGTTATGCAGGAATCAAAAAAAGGAAACCATGTATCCACCACCACACAGCTTCGGGGAGTGATAGAGAAAGCGCTGTGCCGTGTCCCCGAAAAGGAGAGGGAGGAGGCAGTGAAAAAGTCCTGCCAGAGGACCTTTCAGGCGCTGCGGATAGATGTGAACAGTGAGTTTGAAGTGCTGGAAGCATTTTTGGAAAAACTGCCGGATGTTCTGGCGGAAGGCGGGCGTGCGGCAATCCTGACCTTCCATTCAGGGGAAGACAGACTGGTAAAAAAATCCTTCAAGCAGTTGAGTAAGGCAGGGATATACAGAGAAACGGCCACAGAAGTCATCCGGCCGTCCGCGGAAGAATGCAGAAGAAATCCACGGGCAAGGTCTACGAAAATGCGCTGGGCCATCAAAGCATAACAGGAAAAGATCATGCTGACAGACATAATACAAAAGAAGCTGAAACAACTCCCGGACGCCCCCGGTATTTATAAAATGCTGGACGCAGAGGGCAGAATCATCTATATTGGAAAAAGCAAGTGTTTAAAGAAGCGTGTCAGCTCCTATTTTGCACCGGAACCCAAGTGGGAGAAAGCAAAAAAAATGTCTCCCTTTATCCGGGATATGGATTATACGGTAACGGATACACACCTGGAGGCAATGCTTTTGGAGTGCAGGCTGATCAAGCAGATACGCCCTTATTTTAATGTCATCATGAAGTCAGATGAAAAGTATGTGTATCTGGAACTGGGAACTGACAGGAGGAAAAGCCCTCTGGCAGTCAGTTATACAAAGACAGAAAACAGTTACGGACCTGTGAGGAGCCGGAGGAGCCTGGAAGAGCTTGTGGATGGCATGCAAAACCTGTATCCGCTGGAGGAAGGAGAAGGGGAGGGCATAGACTTTTCCTACCACCTTTTTCCGGAGATCCTGTCAGAGGAGCGCTTTCTCTCTAACCGCCGGATCCTGCAGAAAATATGCGAAAACCCCTCTGTGATGCAGGCATTTCTGCGGACTGTGGAAACCCATATGCAAAACGCCGCAGAAAAACAGAAGTTTGAGATGGCAGTGCGGTACCGGGATTTGGCGGAGAAACTGAGATATCTGGATAAAGGTCTGCATGCTTACCGGGAGCTGACAAGCAGGGATATCATTTATACGGTGGCACTGGAGGAGGGATACAAACTGTTCTATATCCGGAACGGACTGGTCATCCATTCCCGGAAAACCACGGAGAATAGCAGGCGCCAAAAAAACCGGTTGATCAAGGAAACAGAGAACACAGCAGACAGTCCGGGACAGCAGGTATCGGAAAAAGAAAGCTTGGATTACCGTTCTATTGTATATACGGAACTTTCGGAGGCGGATGAAAAAGCCATTACCTACATAGGAAAAAGCACGGCAGACATAAACAGAAATGAGGAACCATATGAGCACAAACACGGACCGGAATCTGAAAATAGTAAAAGGTATCCATGAGTCCCCACATTTCCATCCGGAGATGGAACTTATTTTCGTCATCCAAGGGAATATGACTGCGGAAATCAGGGATAAGCGGTATCATTTGAAAAAAGAAGATTTGATCCTGATGAATTCCGGGGTTACCCACAGCCTGGAGGCATCTCAGGATACCATCTTCTGCTGTGTCAGATATTCTTATGAGATCCTGTCAGAGGTCATGGAAAATGAAAACTACATCTTTATATGCAACAGTGTGAATGACACAGAGCGCAATTATGAAGCGCTTAGAAAGATATGCAGAGAACTGATGTATCAGTATGTAAAACAGACGCACAGCACCCAATGCCTCCTAAAGAGTCTGCTGTATAAACTTTTGGATTGCCTCATTGAGAACTACCGGCTGGACAGTAATATGGAAAATATGAGCAATGCGGACAATGATGTAAGGCTGCAGCAGATCTTTCAGTATGTGAGCAGAAATTTCCGGTACAGCCTGAGTCTGTCTGAACTGGCAGAGCGTATGTTTGTATCCACTGCCACACTGTCGCGTTTTTTTAAGAAGCAGACAGGTATCTATTTCGCAGATTATGTGAAAAACGTCCGTGTAAGGTATGCCATGCAGGAACTGCTGTATTCAGACAGCAATATTACCAAGATAGCTGTGGAATGCGGTTTCTCCAACCCCTCTGTGTTCAACAAAGCATTTCGTGATATTTACGGGCTATCCCCCTCGGATTACAGACGTCAGAAAAAAGCACAGGCACAGGAAAAAGAAGACCGGGACAGGAAGCTGCGGGAAGAACTGCTCCGGGAATTGAAAGAAAAACAGATAGTAGAAAAAAAGTTTTCCCCGGCAGGCAGGATTTCTGTGGCTGCGGATGCGGAGCAGGGGGTTCCTTACAGAAAGAATTGGAACAGAGTTTTGAACATTGGCTCTGTATATAACCTGACACTGGCGAACCTGCAGTATCATACACTGTATCTGATGGAACAGCTTGGATACCGGTATGTGAGAGTCTGGAATGTATTTTCCAGGAAACTGATGATAAGCGACGGAAAAAGGTCCGGCAGTTATAATTATGATAAGCTGGATGTAGTTCTGGACTTCCTGGTATCCCACCATGCCCTTCCGTTTTTGGATTTGGGAAGAAGACCGGACACGGCCATCAAATCAGAAGGACAGTCCATTTTCTATGAGGAGGAATACATTGATTTCCGGTCCAGGGAAATATGGGAAGCCCAGTTGAAAGATTTTATTCACCATATCGTGAAACGTTATGGCAAGGAGGAAGTCAGCCAGTGGATCTTTGAACTTTCCAGGGACAGTAACCATGAGCGGAACAGCCCTTACTACCAGGGGGAGGGATATGATTATTTCCAGGTTTTCCGGTATGCACATGGAGTGATAAAGACTGTTGTAAGGGATGCCCAGGTTGGCGGGCCTATGGGGATCATTGAAAAAGACCAGGTGTTTTTGAAAAGATTTCTGACGCTCTGTGTGGAAAATGACTGTGTGCCGGATTTTGTGTCCTTTCTCCTGTTTCCCTATGAGACGAAGGAGACGGGCGGGACTATTGTATATAAACGGGCAGTGAGAGAGAACTTTGAAACAGAGCAGATAGAGATGATGCGGGGGATTTTGGACAGTCTGGATATTTCAAAATGCAGGCTTTATATCACAGAGTGGAATAATTCCATCTCAAACAGAAATTATCTCAATGACAGCTGCTTCCGGGCTGCCTATATTGCGCGAAAGCTGTCAGAGATAGGGGATTCGGTGGATCTTATCAGTATTTGGATGGGTTCTGACTGGGTGAGCAGCTATTACGATACCGTAGGGATCGCAAACGGCGGCAGCGGGATCCTCACAAAGGATAGTATCCGTAAACCCGCATATTTTGCCCTTCAGTTTATGAATGAACTGGGGGATACGCTTCTTTCTAAGGGGAGCCATTATATTATCACCAGAAAAGGAAAACAAAGCTTCTATATGATCTGTTTTAATTTTAAATGGTATAGCAGCAACTATTTTCTGCGGGACGAAAATATTCAAAACCCGGAAGTTCTGGCAGATATATTTGAAGATGACCAGACCGTAAAGCTGGAGATCGAGCTGGAAGATATGCCTGTCAATGAGAAATTTATCATCAAAAGGCGGACAGTCAACCGGGAGAAGGGCAGTATTCTCAGCCAATGGAAGAGATTCCAGTATGAAAATGACCTGGACGGCAGTGATGTAAAGTATTTACGGGAAACCTGCATTCCGGGCTTGAGTATGGAGAAAAGAGAAACGGTAAAAGGCAGACTGAAGTTTAATGTGACTTTACAGGAACATGAAATTTCCATGATCCATATCTATCAGGATTTAGCATAAGGAGGAACACGCTCTAAGACAGGATAAGCCAGTCCATAAATTTTATGGGCTGGCTTTTTTGAGGGATTTTAGCGCAATATTTATAGTACAAATGTTGCATTGAAGAAAAAAGAGAACGGGAAGACGCAATAAACGACCGATTATACGAAAACAGAGAAAGGTACGGATGCCAAAAAACCTGTATAGTTAAACCATGAAATACAGAGATATCTCTTGGGGCCGGGCAGACCGGGTTAAGCAGGCTCATTACTGAAAAGGAGAAAAACGATGGAATATAAGAAAAGAGCATCTAAGGCGGCAGTCATTTGCTACGGATTTGGGGATTTGGCATCGCAGTTTGTCTGGACTTTTGTGGGTTCCTACCTGACCGTGTTTTATACGGATGTGGTAGGTCTGGCACCGGTTGTTGTTTCCGTGATTATGATGGGGGCACGTATCTGGGATGCGGTGAATGATCCCATGATGGGGGCTATAGCTGAGAGGACACGCTCAAAATTCGGGCGCTTCAGGCCGTACATAGCGTTTGGCTGCCCCATTCTGGCAATTATGGGAGTGCTGACGTTTACCAATCCCTTTGGAGGAAGTACCAAAGCGGGAATTATCTGGGCGGCAGTCACTTATATAGTGGCAGGAATGATATACACGCTGACGAACATCCCGTATGGGGCCTTGGCAGGCGTCATGACGGAGGATGCAGATCAGAGAAACCAGATCAATACATCAAGAAATATCGGTATGAATCTTGGCATGGTGATCGTCAATGCCTGTTCCGCCACCCTGCTGCTGAAATTTTCAGGCGCCGGTGCGGAGGTGGCAGACGGACATGGATATATGATGACAGCAGTGATCTACGGATGTATATCCATTCCTCTGTTTTTGATGGTATTTTTCACTGCAAAAGAGAATGTTCAGCCGGTTTCAGGCGTACAGAAATTTTCCTTTAAAGATACCATCAACAACCTGATCAAAAACAAGTATCTGATGATCGTCACCCTTATTATGACCCTGCAGATGACAGCATTTATGGGGAGGATCGCAGTGACAGCGTACTATGTGATCTACTGTCTGGGGTCTTTTACCATGATAGCACTGATCATGACCATTCCATCCATCGGCGGCATTATAGGCTCCCTGTTTGTGCCGGCAGCAGCCAAGAAATTCGGCAAGAGGAATGTGCTGATGGGCTCCATGATGGTGCAGGGGATTGGTCTTCTGGTCATCTATTTTGCACCCTTTGACAACATGAAAATGGTACTTGCCGGATGCTGGATCTTCGGTCTGTTCAACGTTGGTTTTCCCATGACACTTTCCATGGTGGCTGACTCTGTGGACTATATGGAACTGAAAACAGGCATCCGCACAGACGGGACTGCCTATGCTACATACGGACTGGCAACAAAAATAGGAAATGCCATCGGCGGTGCGGTGGGAGTCCTTCTCTTGGGATTCTTCGGTTACGTTGCCAATGCACAGCAGACCACCCAGGCCATGAGAGGAATCAATATCGTAGTCAATCTGATTCCGGCTATTATCTTTTTCCTTGCAGCGGCAGCATGTCTGCTTTGGAAAATGAGTGACAAAGACGCGGACCATATCCGTGGACAATTAAGAGAAAAAGCAAAACAGGAGGAAATAAATCATGAAAAATAACAAATTACAGGTAGCAGTGATCGGATGCGGGGGGATTGCAAACCAGAAGCATTTTCCGGCTCTTACTTCCCAGGCAGACAAATGTGAGATCGCGGCATTCTGCGATATTCAGGCGGAAAGAGCTGAGAAAGCAGCAAAGAAATATGGGGCAGAAGGTGCAAGAGTATACACAGATTATATGGAATTATTAAAAGACCCGGAAATCGACGTGGTGCATGTGTGCACGCCTAATGTAGCACATTGCCCCATTACGGCAGCCGCGTTTGAGGCGGGAAAACATGTATTATGCGAAAAGCCTATGGCAGCTACAACCGAGGATGCACAGAAGATGATGGATGCCTGGAGAAAATCCGGAAAGAAGTTTACCATTGGATACCAGAACCGTTTCCGCACAGATGCCCAGGCTTTGAAACGGGCCTGTGACGAGGGGAAGCTGGGAGAGATTTACTTTGCAAAGGCCCATGCAGTCAGAAGAAGAGCGGTTCCCACCTGGGGTGTATTTCCTGATAAGGCAAAGCAAGGCGGCGGTCCCCTGATCGACATCGGAACCCATGCGCTTGACATTACGCTTTGGTGTATGGATAACTACAAACCGGCCACGGTGACAGGCTCCGTATTTGAAAAATTAGGCCATCTGCCGGAGGCAGCAGAGGGCAATATGTTCGGTCCCTGGGACCCGGAAACCTTCCAGGTGGAAGATTCCGCGTTTGGATATGTGAAGATGGAAAACGGTGCAACTATTTTTCTGGAATCTGCCTGGGCGCTGAATGTGAAAGACTCCAGGGAAGCTGCCACAACCCTGTGCGGGACAAAAGCAGGTGCGGAGATGGTTGGGGGGATGAGCCAGGAGGGATATGACCTGGTATTCAATGAGACCACAGGCGGTCTGCTCACGGAGGAACATATATCCGATACAGGCGCTATCGCATTTTTTGAGGGGAACGGCGGTGGTTCCCCTGAGGTGAAAGAGTGTAAACAGTGGTTGGAGGCAATCCTGGAGGACAAAGAGCCGCTGGTGAAACCGGAACAGGCATTTGTTGTGACACAGATTTTGGATACCATTTATAAATCCGCAAAAGCCGGAAAAGAGATCAAACTGGATTAAGGAGAGAGGAATATGTCAGAGATTAAGACTTGTGTAAGCCTCTACAGCTTACAGGACGAGTATTTGAATAAACGCATGAGCCTTAGGGATATCATGTATTTTGTTAAGGAGAAAGGGGCCGAGGGGATAGAGATCCTCCCGGACCAGATGCTGGAAAATGCACCGGATATTGCAGATGAGACTGTATCGGAATGGCATGCACTCCTGGCCGAAACCGGTCTGAAACCTGTGATCGCAGATGTATTTCTGAACACCAATCTGTACAAAAACAGAAGCCTGACCCAGAGGGAATGTGTGGAGCTTCTGGTAAAAGAGATCAAACAGGCAGACAGGCTGGGGATCCGCTTGATCCGTCTGGTGTCCATGGTCCCTTACTGGGTGCTGGAGCCTCTGCTCCCCTTCTGTGAACAGTACGACGTGTCGGTGGCTTTGGAAGTACATGCAGGCATGGCTTTTGATATCCCTGAGACAAAGGCATTTATTGATGAGATGCGGCGGTTGGACAGCAAATATATAGGTCTTGTCATTGATACGGGCATTTTCTGCCGCCGGTTCCCCCGGGTGGTAAGGGAATATGAGACGGTAAACGGTACAAGCCCTGCGGTGTTTGATTACATAGACACCTTGTTTGAAAAGGGAACGGACCTGCACCGTGTTTTAAGAGAGAACAATTTTGTCTATCCGAAAGAGCTGGAGGATGCCATCAAATCAGAGCACGATAGAATGTTTGTGCCTCTGTGTGACGGATATGAGAATTATGACTTTGATGTACTGGACGAATATATGCCTTATATCAAACATTTCCACTTCAAACTGTTCGAGATGACAGAGGAGGGGCCGGAGTATTCCATGGATTATAAAGGGCTTTTAACCTACCTCCATGACCATGGTTACAAGGGGTATGTGGCATCGGAATATGAAGGGAACCGCTTTACACTTCCCGGCAGACCAATGGTGGAAAAAGAACAGGTGGCAGCCCAGATTGCATTCATAAAACAGTGTTTAAAAGAGATAGAGGGAAAGGAGGAGTAATATGTTTGACAATAATGTTTTTTTGGAAAATACATGTGTGAACCTGGAAGAGAGCGGGCAGATCACAGGATATGAGCTGCAGACAAATATCACCTATTACAGAGGAATCCCCATGTCCATGATAGAATACATCCGGATCTCGGAGGATGGAGAGGAAGTCCCAAAGGAAAATATCTGCATCTCTGTGGACAAAAAAGACTGGTTTACTTTACAGGAGGCAGAGACGGTCACATCCTATAAATGGGAGTACGGAGAGCCTCTGTATATTCGGGTCATGAAGGCGGGCGGCCTTACAAAAGGCGTCCATAAAGTGAAACTGACAGTTGCGACCAGAACTGCCTACATCCCGGTTCCCCTGGAAGGCATCCGGGAACGGGAAGTGATTATTTTATAGAATGGGATGGAGAAAATGAGAAAGAAAAATGTACTGGGCCTGTCCTTTGGAAGAAGGATGGCGAACACGGATATTATGGTGAAAACAGCACTGATGGAATGCGAAAAGGCAGGCTGCGAAGTGAGATTTATCCGCGTGGACGAATTGGATATCAAGCCGTGCACAGGCTGTATCTCCTGTGTTGTGGGAATGACCACAGGGCGGGGAAAGGGGGGCTGTCCCATAAAGGATGATTTTTACATTCTGGACGAGGCCCTTATGGAGTGTGATGCGGTCATAGCAGGCTCCCCTGCGTATGTACTGAGTCCTACGGGCAGATTTAAAACTGTATGTGACAGAATCGGTCCTTCTCATGATATCACATTCAGAAAAGCTGCGTTTAAGGAAGGCATAGATGCCGGAAAAGAGATAGAGAGGCTTCCGGATGAGAGAAGCTTTAAAAAGAGAGTGGGCGCACTGGTTTCCGTGGGAGGCGCCATGACAAAGAACTGGCTCGCCTTCATGCTTCCCACTATGTATGAATTCACCATGTCCATGGGGATTGATGTGGTCGACATGCATGAATATCACGGCGCTATGGCCTGCGAGCATGTCATTGGAAATGAAACGCAGATGGAACGGATGAGAAAGATGGGACAGAATATTGCCGCCGCTCTTGCCGCCGAGACGGAGGAAGAGCGCACTGCATGGCGGGGAGAGGAGGAGGGCATCTGCCCGGTCTGTCACTGTAACATGCTGACAGTGTCAAAAGACGGCACTGCTGTAGAATGCCCGGTCTGCGGGATTTCCGGTACGCCTGCATGGGTGAACGGCAGGATAAACGTGGATTTCAGCCAGGAAGAACAGAACCGTTCCAGGCTTCGGTGGAACGGGAAACTGGAACATTCCACAGAGATCAAGACAAGAGCAGTGGGGCCGGGACAGATACAGAATCTGAAAGAACTGCTGGAACCGTACAAAGGGTATGGGGAATGATATTCCCGGAATCAGAGAGGAGAAAATGGTATGAAATTAGGCTTTATCACAGCAATCTGTGATGGAATGACATTTGAGGAAGTGGTGGATTTTGCGGCTTCTCAAAACCTGGAATGCCTGGAAGTGGCATGCTGGCCCCGGGGAAAAGCGCAGAGAAGATATGCCGGTGTAAGTCATATTGATGTGGCGGCAATGAATGAGGAAAAAGCAGCATACCTTACTGCTTACTGTGAGAAAAAGGGGGTGGAGATCTCCTCCCTTGCCTACTATCCCAACACACTGGACCCGGATCCTGAGAAACGGGCTTCCTATATTGAGCATCTGTATAAGCTCATAGATGCATCTGCCATGCTGGGTGTGAATATGGTCACAACTTTTGTGGGCAGGGACCCGAAAAAAACAGTATCGGAGAATCTGGAAACAGTAAAAGAGGTGTGGCCGCCTATTGTAAAATATGCGGAGGAGAAGGGCGTAAAAATTGCAATTGAGAACTGCCCTATGCTTTTTACGGAGGATGAATGGCCGGGGGGACAGAATTTGATGACAAGCCCTGCAAACTGGAGAAAAGTGTTTGAGATCCTGGACAGTCCGCACTTTGGGATCAATTATGACCCCTCCCATTTTGTGTGGCAGCAGATTGATTATATCAAGCCAATCTATGAGTTCAGGGATAAGATCTTCCATGTGCACTACAAGGATATCAAGGTATATGAGGATAAGCTGGCAGATGTGGGAACCATGGCTGCGCCCTTAGAATATATGTCTCCGAAACTTCCGGGGCTGGGAGATGTGGACTGGGGAAACTATGTATCAGCCCTGACAGACATCGGATATGATGGATACACCTGCATTGAGGTGGAAGATAAGGCATTTGAAAAAGACCTTGGGGATGCGAAAAAAGCGGTGATCCTCAGCGCCAGGTATTTAAGGAACTTTGTGATCTGACCAAAAGGCAGTGCGGCAAACGAGGTACGTGTCTTTGGTTATGAAAGGCAGTAAAGCGGACAGAGATGCCCGTATGATAAAGGGGATTTTAGGATGGAAGATATCAGAATAGGTATTGTGGGTCATGGGTTTATGGGACATGAGCATGAAAACATGCTGACAAAAATGGAGGGATTCCGGGTGATAGGAATCTCCGACCTTGACCCAAAACAGTTAAAGGATGTAAAGGACGGCATCAAAAGATATGCGTCCAATGAGGAGCTGATGCAGGATCCGGAGGTCCAGGTGGTATTGATCGCTGCCAACAACAACCGGCATCACGATCTGGTCATTCAGGCAGCCAGAGCAGGAAAGGATATTATTTGTGAAAAACCTGTAGCCATGAATGTGGAGGAACTTGACCATATGGTCAGCGTGGTGAAGGAGTGCGGCGTCAGATTTACCGTACACCACCAGAGGCGGCTGGACAGGGATTTCCGCATTATGAAAGAAATCTATGATCAGAGGCAGTTAGGTGAGGTATATACATTAAAAAACAGCCTGTACGGCTTCAACGGCAACATGCACGACTGGCATGTATACATCAGTGAGGGCGGCGGTATGCTTTACGACTGGGGCGTTCATCTCCTGGACCAGGTTCTGTGGATGATACAGGGCGCCAAAGTAAAGACTGTTTTTGCGGATCTGAGAAATATCATCAATTTCGAAGTGGATGACTATTTTAAGATCCTAATGAAATTAGACAACGGAATCACAGCAGAGGTGGAACTGGGCACGTATTTTCTGACGGATAAAATGCATGAGAAATGGTTTGAGCGCCACTGGATCATGGGGGGAAATAAAGGCACCGCGTATGTGGACGGCTTTGAACCCCAGGGGAAGATCGTGCGGACCGCGCATCTGCTGAAAAACGTGGATGGAAAACGCACCATGACTGCAGCGGGTCCTACCCGTTCGTTTGGCCCGCCGGCAGAGGGTACTATTCTTACAGAGGATATCCCGGCGGTTTCCACCTGTCATGAAGATTACTTTGAAAACTATAAAAAAGCTTATTTCGGCCGGGAAGACTTTCTGGTGAAAATTCCGGAGACGAGAAGAGTCCTTGCGCTGATGGAAGCAGTGAGAGAATCCGCCCGGACAGGGGAATCCGTCAGATTTGAGTCTTGATAATTAATGCTTTGGTTTAGGAAGGATAAACTTTGCTGACTATCAGAACAGAATAGATTCAGATATGGGTTTTTTGATTCGTTTTTATGAGAACTTACTGTTTGAAAAGAAGAATGAACTCAGAATCCGCGATACTATTTTAAATGCCGGAGAACTGCAGATTGGCAGTCCTCCGGCACTGGTTTTATTATTCGTTTATCTCCCCGCCAATTTCAAAAAGACGGTCCTTAAAATAATATTTCTTATCCTCATCCGTGATCTCTTTGATCACTTTAGCCGGATTTCCCACAGCAACACAGTTGTCAGGGATATCCTTTGTGACAACGCTTCCTGAGCCGATCACCACATTGCTTCCGATATGCACGCCCGGATTGATCACCACATTTCCGCCTACCCATACATTGTCGCCGATGGAAATTGCAATCCCATATTCCCAGCCTGAATTTCTTGTTTCCGGGTGAAGGGGGTGGCCCGCTGTGTAGAGGGAGACATTGGGGGCAAACATGACATTTTTGCCAATGGTCACTTTTGCCACATCTAAAATGATACAGTTGGCGTTGGCGAAGAAATTCTCGCCCACTTCTGTATTACGGCCGTAGTCAAAGTAGATAGGCTGTTCCATCCATACGTTTTCGCCTGTCTTTCCCAGCAGCTCCTTTAATATAGAAACTCTTTTTTCTCCCTCAGAGGGACGGCACATATTAAAATCATAGCACAGCTCTTTGGCCTGTGCCCGCTCTTTGGTAAGTTCGGCATCTGCCGGGTAATAGAGCATTTCTTTCAGCATACGTTCTTTTTGCGTCATAATTTATTGCCTTTCATAAATTCTTGTGATTTTCTTTATCCGGTTTTGTAAGTCCTGTGAGAATTCACCCGGCAGAAGCCGCCATTTCCAATTTTGACCCAGTGTGGACGGGGTATTCATACGGCATTCATTTCCAAGACCCAGGTAATCCTGCATGGGGATCATGCACAGACGTGCGCTGCTCCCCATAACCCGGCAGATGACTTCCCAGTACAAACTTCTGTCCGCAGTGGTGTAGTCATGCAGATAGTCCCGCAGCATTTCTTTCTCTTTCTCTGAGATATCCTGATACCATCCGTTTAAGGTGGCATTGTCATGGGTGCCTGTATAGACCACGGAATTGACAGGATAGTTGTGGGGAAGATAATCACTGGCGCATCCGGTGTCTCTGGTATCAAAGGCAAATTCAAACACTTTCATGCCGGGAAATCCGCTTTCCCACACCATATGGCGGACAGAATCCGTCACATACCCTAAATCCTCCGCGATCACATCTTTCCAGCCCAGGACTTCCTTCATTCTGTTAAAAATTTCAATGCCGGGACCTTTTTCCCAGTGACCGTTCCAGGCTGTGGTGTCCCCGTAAGGTATGGAGAAATACGCATCAAATCCCCGGAAGTGGTCGATCCGCACCACATCATAGAGCCGGAAGGTGTAGGACAGCCGTTCCATCCACCAGGCAAACCCTGTGCTTCTGTGATAGTCCCAGCGGTACAGGGGATTGCCCCAGAGCTGCCCGTCCGCTGCAAACCCGTCCGGCGGACAACCTGCCACAGCTATGGGGACATTATTTTCATCCAGCTGGAAGAGTTCGGGATGCGCCCAGGTATCTGCACTGTCATATGCCACATAGATGGGGATATCCCCGATGATCCGGATCCCCTTTTGTCCTGCATAGGATTTCAGCTTCTGCCACTGGCAGGTGAACTGAAACTGCATGTATTTGTAAAACTCAATATCAAAATACAGCTTTTCCCTGTAATAGTCCAGGGCAAACCCGAAGCGCTTTCGGATATCCTCCGGCCATTGATCCCAACATTTATCTCCGAAGAAATTCTTCACTGCCATGAAGAGCGCGTAGTCCTCCAGCCACCAGGAATTTTCGGAACAAAAGGCCGTAAAATCCGGGTTCTGTGTGATATTACTCCGCTCATATGCCATGCGGAGAAGTTTGAAGCGGGCCTTGTATATCTTTCCGTAGTCCACAGCCCTGGGATTTTGGCCGAAGTCGGCATCATCACATTCTTTTTGTGTGAGCACACCCTCCCGGACCAGCACTTCCAGGTCAATAAAATAAGGATTGCCCGCATAGGTGGAAAAAGACTGGTAAGGGGAATCCCCGTAGCTTGTGGGACCAAGAGGCAGGATCTGCCAGTATTTCTGCCCGGCAGATGCAAGCTGGTCCACAAAGGTATAGGCTTCTTTTGAAAAACAGCCGATTCCGCAGCCTGACGGAAGGCTGGATATGGGAAGTAAAATTCCGCTTTCTCTCATTGGTAAAACCCCCTGATCATATTCAACGCTGTTAGAGTGAGCCTGATAATATAATAGGCAGTTTGTGGCCCGCTCTAAAGCTTATGGGGCTATTTTATCATAGATACAGCGGAAATGGAAATTTAATTCTCCAATTCCAGTACCAATACCTGGTAGCCGTGTAAGGTTATGGCATGATCTGCAAGGTTCATGTCCGGATAGTTGTTGACCAGGACTTTTCTGCAGGCAGCAGGCAGTTCCACGGTCTGTTCCTCATTCTGGTAATTGCCCATAACAAGCAGAGTTTTGTCACCTTTGCGGAAGTAAGACATAAGGTTGTGACGTTCCTCAAGGTAGGGGATCAATTCTCCGTATACCACCGTTTCCTGATATTCCGGATTTTTTCTCAGAGCGATCAGTGCTTTATAGAAGGCGTAAACAGAGGTCTCGTCATGGATCTGGGACTCCACATTGATACTTTTGTAGTTGGAGTTGAGGATGAGCCAGGGCTTTCCTGTTGTAAATCCTGCGTTTTCGGAGCTGTTCCACTGCATAGGGGACCTGGCATTGTCACGGTTATAGGTAGCCATGATCTTCAGTGCCTCTTCCTCAGAGTAACCGGCTTCCAGTGCCACATGATACTGGTCAAGAGCGCTGATATCATCAACCTCCTCCAGAGGGATCACACCCAGGTTTTCCATGCCGATCTCCTGCCCCTGATAGATGAAGGGAAGGCCTTTGAGCATAAAGTACAGGGCAGCCAGCATTTTTTTACTGGTGTCACAGCAGTCGCCTTCCGGGATATAGTAGCTCACACCGCGGGGCTCGTCATGGTTTTCAATGATGTTTGACAAAAATCCCATATCCCCCACACGCTTCTGGGAATGGAAGCAGCATTTTTTATAGTCGTCCGGTGTGATATGTCTGCAGTCATACCATCCTTTTTCGCTCTTGCCGAAAGAGGTTTCAGCAAAATCAAACATGGAGGAGAAGTAGCCATTGTCACCGATAAAATCAGGGATTTCCTCCTCTTTCTCGTTGAAGACTTCCCCAACCGTAAACGCGTCATGGGGATTGAAGGTGCGGTCGCGCATTTCACCCAGGAATTCACCTACGCCTGTGGCATCTTCCAGCATATTGTCAATAAGGCTCAGGCCGTCTGCACGGTCAACCGGGTAATCTTTATATGGAAGCTTTTTCTTGATATTGATAATTGCATCAATACGGAAGCCGCCGAGACCTTTGTCCAGCCACCAGTTGATATTTTTGTAAACTTCCTCCCGGACAGCCTCGTTTTCCCAGTTGAGGTCCGGCTGTTTTTTGTGGAACAGGTGCATATACTGCTTGTCCGGGCGGCCGGGAAGGGGTTCCCATACGGAGCCGCCGAAATAGCTTCTCCAGTTGCAGGGCAGTTCGCCTTCTTTTCTGTCCTCTATGTAGAAGAAATTGCCGTACTCCCCGTCCGGGTCAGCGCAGGCTTTCTGGAACCACTCATGTTCATCGGAACAGTGGTTTACCACCAGGTCCATAAGAATATACATGCCGCGTTTTTCTGCTTCTTTCAGCAGAAGGTCCATATCTTCCATGGTGCCGAAGGAGGGGTCTATCTTATAGTAATCTGAGATATCGTAACCCTGGTCTGCAAAGGGAGATGCGTAAATAGGGGAAATCCAGACAATGTCCACGCCCAGCTCCTTTAAATAGTCCAGTTTGCTGATGATGCCCGGCAGATCACCGATGCCGTCCCCGTTGGAATCATAAAAACTTTTAGGATAAATCTGATATGCCACTTTGCCGTGCCACCATTTTCTTTGCATGTTATATATACCTCCGTCTGATTGGTTGATTTTGTGCGGTTATCTGTTTCCGCCTGACGAGGATAATTATACTGACATTTGGCACGGTTTGTCCTCCGAATATTTGATTAAAAACTACGAAATTATGACTTTTCACTGCGAAAGGTTTTTCTGTACTGCAGAGGGGTGGCGCCTGTCTTCTTTCGGAATTCTCTTAAAAAGTTCCCCAGATTGTTGAAGCCGCAGTCCAGGCAGATGTCCATGACCGGCAGGTCCGTGTCCTGCAGCCGGGTGATGGCCCGGCCGATACGATATTCGTTAATATATGTGATAGGTGTCCTTCCGATGGCTTTTTTAAAAAAACGGCAGAAATACTGCTCATTCATGCCCGCCTGCCGGGCCAGATCATGGATATAGAATTTTTCCTGGTAATGCTCATGAATGTAGGCCAAAGAGTTTTTAATGATTTCCACCCTGTAGTCATCTGTTTTCTCCTGGGTGGTCAGAAGCCCGGCACCGGCCAGGATCCCCAGAATTTTCAGAAGCCCGGCCCGGATAAAGAGCTGGGAGGGCAGGTCTTCGGTCACAGTCTGTCCCTCTTTGGAAAGGTAGGAGCCGCTCTGATAAAATACATTTACCATATCCAGGTACTCTTTTTTGACAGCAGTAAAAGCCGTATCCTTTGGAGTAAGGCACAGGGGGAAAAACAGTTTTCGCTTTAAAAGGGGCTGGAGGATACGGCTCTGGGCAATGTCATAATTGTCGAAACTCAAAATGCGGGGATGAAAGAGCACGGCAGATTCCAGGCAGGCGGATTTGGGCTGGATGGAGTGCAGTTCTCCTGCATTGATAAAATAGAAACATTCTTCCTGAATGGTGTAAGTCTCCATATTGACGTCCAGTGCAAATTCTCCCTTCATAAAATAAAGGATTTCCACCTCATCATGCCAGTGATGCTTTACCCCCTCCCATTTTGTAACCTCGAAAATTTCGTAGAGACCGCAGGGAAAAGAGGCTGTGCCATGGTCTTTTTGCTCCTTCAGATCTATGTCGGAATTGTCTGGAAGTTTCATATCTTCTCCGCCTTTCCTATTTGTTCTAAGAAAAAGCATAGCACAGAACATTTACAGCAACAAGAAAAAACTTATAAAATATACTTGACCCTGACGGAAGGTCATAGTGTAGGGTAACGCGGCCGCCGTACGGGAGTATTTTCAGTGACGTTTTGACAGCTATCAGGCGGGACCGCAGGCAGACGCGTTTGAGCGCGGGAATCCTGCCTGCAGCCCGCGGGAGCGTGCTTACAATTATTTACAGGTCAAAATCAGCCTAATATGTGTCAAAAACGTCATATTGTCTTTTAGCCGGAGCGCAGGTAAAATGAAAAGAGAATGTAACTGTGAGTGGTATGGAACAGTTACAAAAGAATAAATCATACGGATAGGAGAAGTACAGTGGATAATAAATATGTGATCAACTGGGAAAAATATGCGTCCCTTGCCCGCCAGGCAGCGGCAGAGGGAGCGGTACTGCTTAAAAATGACCACCGGGCCCTGCCGCTTGGGGAGGAGACGGTTTCCGTATTCGGCAGAATCCAGTTCCATTATTATAAGAGCGGAACCGGTTCAGGAGGCCTTGTAAATACAAAATATGTGGTCAGCATAAATGACGCCCTGCAGGAGGAGGAGAACCTGACTGTAAATGAAGAACTGGCGGAAGTTTACCGTTCCTGGATCGCAGAACATCCTTTTGACCAGGGAAGCGGCTGGGCACAGGAGCCGTGGAGTCAGGAGGAAATGCCTCTGGATGAAAAGCTGGTCAGGGAGGCAGCATCCAAATCCGATGCGGCCGTTGTTGTGATCGGGCGTACAGCCGGGGAGGACCGGGATGCATCTGCAGATAAGGGCAGTTATCTTCTAACAGATTTGGAAGAGGATATGCTGGATCAAGTGTGCCGTGCATTCAAAAGGGTCATTGTAGTTCTGAATGTGGGAAATATTATTGACATGAAATGGGTGGAGAAATATAACCCGTCTGCTGTTCTGTATACCTGGCAGGGCGGACAGGAGGGCGGGCACAGTGTTGCGGATGTACTGACAGGCAGAGTGAATCCCTGTGGTAAGCTGGCCGACACCATTGCACGTGATATTTCGGACTATCCTTCCACAGAAAATTTCGGAGGTGAAACCTCTGATATCTATGCGGAGGATATCTATGTAGGCTACCGCTATTTTGAGACCTTTGCCAAAGATAAGGTGCTTTATCCTTTCGGGTTCGGAATGTCTTACACTGATTTCCGGGTGGATTGCAGCCCGGCAGTGCATCAGGACGGGGAAACCACTGTCCGTGTTAAAGTTACCAACACAGGAACCTTTGCGGGAAAAGAAGTGGTCCAGGTATATGTGAATCCCCCGCAGGGTAAACTAGGCAAGCCATTTAGAAATCTTGCCGCATTTGCCAAGACGAAATGCCTTAGCCCGGGGGAAACACAGGAGCTTGTCTTAACATTTACCGATTATTACATATCTTCTTATGATGACAGCGGTGTGACAGGGCACAAATCCTGCTATGTGCTGGAGCAAGGCAGATATGAGATCTTCACTGGCACGGATGTGAGAAGTGCCCAGGCAGCAGGCAGTTTTGAAGCTGCAGAGACTATGGTGGCCTCTGTTTGTACAGAAGCTGCCGGACCGGTGCAAAAATTCAAGAGAATGCGGGCAGGAGAGGGCAGCGCTTTGGCCTGGGAGGAGGTGCCTGTCCGCAGGTACAAGATGCAGGAACGCGTGCAGAAAGAAACATTTCCTGATATTACATATACAGGAGATAAGGGATATACACTGGGAGAGGTTTTTGACGGGGAAATATCCATGGAGGAATTTTTGGCCCAGCTTTCTGAGGAGGATCTGTGCTGCATTGTCAGAGGGGAAGGCATGTGCTCACCGAAGGTTACGCCGGGTACAGCGGCAGCTTTCGGCGGTGTGACAGAGTCTCTTCAGAAGTTCGGCATCCCCTGCGGCTGCTGTGCGGACGGCCCTTCCGGCATCCGCATGGACTGCGGTACTCCGGCATTTTCCATGCCGAACGGCACCTGCCTGGCCTGTACATTTGACACGGAACTGTCCGAAAAGCTGTACGAAATGGAGGGTGCTGAGCTTAGAAAGAACCGTATTGACACTTTGCTTGGGCCTGGGATCAATATACACAGAAATCCTCTGAACGGCAGAAATTTTGAATATTTCTCAGAGGACCCATATCTGACAGGTGTTATGGCATCTGCCCAGTTAAAGGGTATGTCACAGTATGGAGTGACGGGAACCATAAAGCATTTTGCAGCCAACAACCAGGAATACCACAGAAGACTTCTGGACTCCGTCATGTCCGAGAGGGCACTGAGGGAGATCTATCTCCGGGGATTTGAGATAGCAGTAAAAGAGGGAAACGCTTACTCTGTCATGACAACCTACGGCGCCATAAACGGTCTGTGGACCGCCGGCAATTATGACCTTCTGACCACGATCCTCCGAAAAGAATGGCACTTTGACGGTATGGTCATGACAGACTGGTGGGCTGACTTAAACGACGAGGGAGGCCCTGCATCCACGGACAATCTGGCTGCCATGGTCCGGAGCCAGAACGATGTCTATATGGTGACCAAGGATTCTCTGACCAACAGAGACAACCTGATGGAAAGTTTGAAAAAGGGAGTCTTGAAACGCGGCGCTCTTTTGAGATGCGCCGGAAATATCTGCCGTATGCTCATAAAGTCCCCGGTTATGGAAAGAACCCTGGGCAGAATGTCAGAGGAGGAGCAGCTGGCAGGTGAAGTTATGGCTGGGGAGGACAAGGTGGATTTTCACATCACCTATCACAAAGTGGATGGCAGCCTTACACTGGACGGCACTCATATTGACACCTCCAAGGGGAAAAGTGTGGTATATGGAATCCTTCTGGACACTTTCGGGTCTTATACGGTCCGTCTGAAAGTAAAGGCGGAAGGCGGAAAGCTGGCGCAGATACCGGTTTCCGTGTTCGCAAACGGACATCTGGAGGGAACCGTGACCATCAACGGAACTAACGGGGAATGGATAGAAATAGAAAAGACCATTGGTCCGCTCTTTGGTCCGCATAATTACGTCAGACTGTATTTTGCCCAGGGAGGAATGGAGATTCAGACTGTTACGATCCAATTGCAGGAGGAAATGGACAGGGGTTTTTAAGGGGGCAGTGCAAATGCTGCCGGAAGTTAGAAACTGAAATATGAGTATGAAAAGGCCCGGAGATAAATTCTCCGGGCCTTTATAGAGTAGCGGGAGTAGGATTTGAACCTACGACCTTCGGGTTATGAGCCCGACGAGCTTCCAGACTGCTCCATCCCGCGTTACATATTTAAGTATATTCAGTATAGTCCCTTTTTATACTAATGTCAAGGAAAGAATGTGACGGTAGGCTAAGGATAAACGCTCCCAGATCTCCGGCAGCCCGCCGCTCAAAGGAGAAGGGTACCGGGGGACGGGACGGTTTCACTGCACACATTTGAAAAAAACATTCAGTTTCCCCCACAACTATGATACAATAAAATAAAAAACAACCAGCACACCAACAGCAGAAAGGCAGGAAAACAGATGGCGGGAAAATGTATCCTATGCGGTGGAAAATTAAGAAATGGAATCTGCACAGAATGCGGTATGAACAACAATAAGACGGATTCCGCATACCGTTCCCAGCTGAACCGCAATCATTGCGGGAGTGTCCCTCTCACCCATGTCCATGGGGAAGAGAACGCAGAGCCTTACAAAAAGCCGGCTCTGAATCACCCCCGTCAGCAGGAACGCAGCCCTTCGGACCAGGACGGGAACACAGCAAAAAAAGAAATGGGAGCCGGCACAACTCCAAGAAAATATACTTCAAACAATGGAAATACCAACAACACAGTAAACTTCAACAGCTTTCGGGAGACGCCCAAAAGACCGGGGGCCGCAGGTATGTCTGCATTTAACACCCCCCGGAGCGGCAGCAAAACAGGGCTTACCTTAGTTGTGGTCGCTGTCCTTGTCGGTATTATCCTGGTGGCCATAGGCTATGAGAACAGGACAGAAGAAAGTATAACAGCGGAAAAGATTTTTGAGGACCCGGATTACCAGGACCCTTTTGACTACCAGCAGCCCTATGACTATCAGCAGCCTTATGATTACCCGGAATACACCTTTGATCCCTATCAGTACACCACGAAGGAACTGGCACCGGAAGGGGAAAACTGGGAGACAAATTTAGGCGCCGGTGCATATGTGGTGGGATATGATATCCCGGAAGGCCGGTATATAGCCAGTGCAGGGGAGGGAATGCGCCTGGAAGTGGCTGATATGGACAGCAATGTATGGTTCAGTGAGTATTTTGGGGAGAATGATAATGAAGTGCTGCAGCTAGATGATGTGAGATTATTCACAGGTGCCATCGTCACGGTAAACGGCGGCGGAAATATACATATAGCATCAGAGAACGCACAGGCGGCAGCGGTTGTAACGCCTCCCGCAAACCCGCTGACAGAGGAGATCACCCTGACAGACAGCATGGTGGCAGGAGAAGATTTCCCGGAAGGGACCTATGATATCGTCATGGCAACAGACGATTTTGGAATCGTCTCCTATGAGCTTCCAAAGGAACAGGGGAAGGACTATGGGCTGAACTTCAGCTTTCTGATGGACGCGGAACCGAGCGCGGATTATCCGGATTATACCAAGGAATACAAGAACGCGGTACTTCCAAAGGGCACCACGGTTACGGCGGATGGGCTCACCGTAAAACTGGTTCCCAGCGCCAGGATCATTTCTGAGGACTACCAAGCATTTTACCATAACTACAATTGATAGGAGACACTCATGAGCATGAAGAATAAAAAGAAGACCACATTCGGAGGCGTACTGCGGAATATTATCCTGATTGCAGCTATCTGCGTATTCCTTTTTTCTGCGTACCAGCTTGTCAATATTTACCTGGAGTATAAAAAAGGAACAGACGAATACGACAAGATCAGGGAATATGTAAAAGAAACGGAGACGAAAAAAGAAGACCCAAAGGATGGACCGGAAGACCAGGAGGAGGAAAAGGAGGAGCTGATCGGCCCCCAGATCGACTTTGCCGGTCTCAAAGAGATCAATCCTGACATTGTGGGATGGATCCAGATGGAAGCCCTTGACGTGAGTTATCCTATTGTGAAGGGGAAGGATAATGACCATTACCTCCACTATACCTTTGAGGGGCAGCAGAATGCAGCGGGCGCCATTTTTATGGAGCACACAAACAACAGCAATTTTGAAGACTGCAACACCATCATTTATGGACATAATATGAAAAACGGATCCATGTTCGGCACGTTCCGCACATTGCACCAGCCGGAAAACCTGACCAGCCCATATCTGTGGATCTGCCTGCCGGATAAGAGCTACCGCTATGAGATTTTCACTGTGCACACCACATCCGCCACTGGTGACACGTACACACTTTTCAGCGCTCCGGATGACCAGTTTACACAGTATTTGAAAAAAATGCGGGATGCCTCAGAGTTTGAGGTGGGTACAGAGCCCACAAAGGATGACAAGATCGTGACACTTTCCACCTGCACCGGAAATGACGCAACCAGATTTGTGATTCAGGCCAGGCGCCTGCCGGAGGTATATAAATAATGGAAGAGACAGAAAGACTGCAGGAGATTATTTTAAAGAGCAGCAATATTGTATTTTTTGGAGGGGCAGGAGTTTCCACGGAGAGTGGGATACCTGATTTCAGAAGTGTGGACGGCCTTTATCACCAGCAGTGGGATTATCCGCCGGAGACTATTTTAAGCCACACCTTTTTTATGAGAAAACCGGAAGAATTTTATCGTTTTTATAAAGCCAAGATGCTCTGTGATACCGCAAAACCAAATACAGCACATTTAAAACTTGCGGAGCTTGAAAAAGCAGGAAAACTGAAGGCTGTCATTACGCAGAACATAGACAATCTTCATCAGATGGCAGGCAGCCGCAATGTGCTGGAACTGCACGGGAGTGTGTACCGCAACCACTGTATGAAATGCTGTACATCCTATGATTTTGCCTATATGAAGGCTGCAAAGGGAGTGCCCAAATGTGAAAAATGCGGCGGTATTATCAAACCGGATGTGGTCCTCTATGAGGAGGGCCTTGACCGCAAGACACTCAACAGGTCTGTGCAGGCCATTTCAAACGCGGAAGTTTTGATCATCGGGGGAACCTCCTTGGCAGTCTATCCGGCAGCATCCCTGATTGATTATTTCACCGGGGAGCATCTGGTGGTCATCAACCGGGATGCCACACCCAGGGATAAAATGGCAGATCTTGTGATCAACCAGCCCATTGGCCGGGTGTTCTCACAGATTCGTGTGGAATAAACCAGAATAGACAGACAGAAAGGAAACCAGATATGGGTTACAATTATGAAGTTGGAGATATTGTAAAACTGAAAAAACAGCACCCCTGCGGAAGCCAGGAATGGGAAATCCTCCGGGTGGGTGCTGATTTTCGACTGAAATGCACAGGATGTGGTCATCAAATCATGCTGGCCAGGAGAATTGTGGAGAAAAATACCAAAGATTTGAAAAAAAAGGCTTGAATATCCAGGTGTGATGTGTTAGAATGAATCCTCGTGATATATTATTTATCCTTGCTCTCTGCTTAACAGAGGGCCAGAAGACCATAAGGAGGTAAAACAGCATGAACAAATATGAATTAGCATTAGTCGTTAATGCGAAAATTGAAGATGAAGCTCGTGCAGCAGTTGTGGAAAAAGCGAAAGGCTACATCACCCGTTACAACGGAGTTATTTCCGAAGTAGAAGAATGGGGCAAAAAAAGATTAGCTTACGAAATCCAGAAAATGCGCGAAGGATACTACTACTTCATCCAGTTTGAATCTGATGCAGCATGCCCTGCAGAAGTAGAACGTCACATTCGCATCATGGACAATGTATTAAGATATTTAGTTGTCAGAAAAGACGCTTAATTTTTTCTGAAGGCACAAAACGCGGATCCATTTAGAGTTATGAAAGTAGATTTCTGATTCCCGATACTATGTGCAAGGTAAGAAATGATGAGGTAGAGATATGAACAAAGTAATTTTAATGGGTCGTTTAACCAGAGATCCTGAGGTGAGATATTCCGCAGGAGAAAACTCTATGGCAATTGCCAGATATACAATCGCTGTTGACCGCCGTTTCAAGAGAGACGGGGAAGCCAGCGCAGACTTTATCGGATGTGTGGCTTTTGGAAGACAGGCAGAATTTGCAGAAAAATACTTCCGTCAGGGTATCAAAATCGCTATCAGCGGCAGGATCCAGACAGGCAGCTATGTGAACAAGGACGGCGTGAAAGTCTATACCACAGACGTTGTGGTTGAGGATCAGGAGTTCGCCGAGAGCAAAGCAGTCAGCGACAGCCATGCGGGACAGGCTGGCGGACAGGGAATGCAGGGCATGGGAATGCCTTCACCGACACCTGGTGCAGCATCCTCTGCAGACGGATTCATGAATATTCCGGACGGAATTGACGAAGAGTTACCGTTCAACTGATAAAGGACGGAATTTGATTAGGAGGTAAAAAATCATGGCTTACGAAAAAGGTAACAGACCGGATTCTCCGATGAAGAGAAGAGGCGGACGCAGAAGAAAAAAAGTTTGCGTGTTCTGTGGAAAAGAAAATAACGAGATCAACTACAAAGATGCAAATAAATTAAAAAGATATGTCTCTGAGAGAGGAAAAATCCTTCCGAGAAGGATCACAGGAAACTGTGCAAAACATCAGAGAGCTTTAACTGTTGAGATTAAGAAAGCAAGACATTTGGCGATCATGCCTTATGTTCAGGACTGATCTGCATACAGAAGCATAGGAAATGAAGCGCCGCTGCGTTGTGCAGCGGCGTTTTTTGCTGTAAAAAAAGCTTCGCGGCCGGGAGAGCGCGCGCTTTTTGGTTTCATCGCACCTAAAAACGTGTTATAATAGGCACATCGGATGCGTTCGGTTATACAAAGGAAAGTGAGGCAGGTACATGAATTACAAGATTTTAATTGCTGAGGATGAACAGGACATTGCGGAACTTTTAAAACTCTATCTTGAGAATGAGGGCTACCGTGTCTTTCGGGCCGGCAATGGCGTGGAAGCACTGAAGATTGTGGAGAGGGAAGATATCAGTCTGGCTGTGCTCGACGTTATGATGCCTAAGATGGATGGATATGAGCTTACCAGGCGTATCCGGGAAATCAGCAATATTCCTATTTTGATTCTTTCCGCCAGGGATAAGAGCAATGATAAAATCCTGGGACTGAATCTGGGAGCTGACGATTACATGGCAAAGCCTTTTGACCCTCTTGAGATTGTGGCAAGGGTGAATTCCAATCTACGACGGTTTTATCAGCTAAACGCAGAGAAGCCCAAACGTGAGGAAACCTATATTTTGAAGGTGGGAGATTTGAGTCTGGACACGCAGACGCTGGTTCTGAAGAAAAAGGGCGAGGAGGTTCTCCTGACACCAATGGAATATAAAATTTTGGCTCTTCTTATGAAAAAGCCGGGTGCCATTTATACAAAGGTACAGATTTACGAGAGTACCAGCGGAGAATATTTTGAGAGCGATGACAACACCATCATGGTCCACATCTCCAATCTCAGGGATAAAATAGAAGATAACCCCAAAAATCCACGTTACATAAAAACCATAAGGGGAGTAGGCTATAAGATTGAAGACAGATAAGAGAAAAACGGGAAGTTTTCTGGCTCTTCTCATACAAAACTATGTGGGATTTACCTTGACCATACTCTGTATCCTGGCATTGATCTCTGCTGCTATCAACAAAGGGTTTGAAAGACGGCTTGATCTGCCCAGTGCCGATGCCCTGGAAGCAAACGAGGGACTGCTGGAGGAAGGAAACTATGATGCGTTTCCCTGCCGGAAAGTCCTGGGGCCAAAAGGTGATTTTGTGGTATTGGATGAGAATCTGCATACGGTTTATAAGAGCAGTGAGAAGATGGAGGAATCCTTCACTGCCACGGAATTATACTGTATTCCGGAAATGACACTGTGGGAATATACGGAGACCACCACATTTACGAATCAGGAGGGGAAAAAACAGATCCTGGTGAAACGGTACGGGGAAGTGATGTCAGAAGACAAGGAAACATATGAAGAGACAGAGAGCTTCATGATCTTGGATGAGAATTACAGAGTGCTGACCAATACCATGGATTTCCCGGCGCAGCAGTTTGGAGAGCGGGAACTGCAGTATATGACGGACTCCGTCTCCGCGTCCTATGGATATCAGAAGCATACTTTCACAGGGGAGGACGGCAGGAAATATACGGCAGTCTTCAAATACAAAAAAATAGATGATCCCAGTTACCGCCACATTGTCTCTGCTCTGGAACGGCTCTGGCTTCTGACAATTCCGCTGTATATTATCGTAGTGGCAGTCTTTGTGCTGAAGCTGAACCGGAAAGTAAAGGTTCCGCTCACATCCCTGAGCAGGACCATCACCCAGTACCAGCAGGGGGAGAAACCCAGCACAGAGTACAGAGGACCAAATGAGTTTGTAGAGATTGGGGATGATTTTGTCAGGCTTGCCGCCCGTCTCAACGAGAGTGAGGAGAAACGTCTGAAAGCAGGTATGGACAAGCAGAAAATGCTGGCCGATATATCCCATGATCTAAAAACGCCTATTACAGTTATCCAGGGATATGCCAGGGCTATCTGTGACGGCGTGATACCAGAGGACAGGAGGGATCAGTATCTCAGAACCATCTATTTAAAATCCTCGGCGCTCAATGAACTGATCAATACCTTTTATGAGTACAGTAAGCTGGAGCATCCGGATTTCAGCCCGGTGCTGAAAAGAGAGAATATCTGCGAATTCTCCAGAGAATACCTGGCGTCCAAGTACAATGAGATCGCTCTTGCCGGATTTGAACTGGAGGCGGATATTCCTGAAACGCCTCTGTACTGTCATATTGATTCCCAGCAGCTCAGCCGTGTTTTTGAAAATATCATTGCCAATGCGCTGAAGCATAATTCGGAGGGGACGATACTGCGCTTTGCCATTGCTGCTGAGGGGAACAGCGTAAAGATCAGTATATCCGACAACGGGAAAGGGGTTCCCCCGGAGATCGCAGATGTTATCTTTGAACCCTTCACTGTGGGGGACGAGTCCCGCAACAGCAGGCAGGGAACCGGCCTGGGACTTGCCATCGCAAAAAAAATTGTGGAATCCCATAAAGGGTACATCAGCCTTTCCAAGCATCCGGAAGAAGGGATGTCCACGGAATTTATTATATGGATGAAAACGTCATAAGGTTTTCTCAGTTTTGAATGCAGCCTGTTTTTATTGGAACAGGCTGTTTTTTGTCTTATTTTCTGTTGTCAATTTGCACAAAAATGACGGCTGCAATTTAAAGTTGTGCATCCCCGCATTTGATGGTATAATGTTAAAGTACATTTTCATCCGGCAAGGCATAATAGGAGACCGGACAAAGTAGAGAAATTGGCAGGTAAGAGGATATGAATGGGAAAATTAAGATTAAAGGTCAGTTGAAGCTGTACATGCAGTGGCCGGTAATTCTGGCAGTCCTTCTGATTCTCATGGATATTAGTGTGTTCCGCATCAACAGGCGGGCTGGCGCTGTTGCCAGTGGATTTTTGGCTGTTTATTTGCTGATAGTTATTTTCTTATATCACCACAGCCGTGCCATCATCATGAATGAGCTGATTTCTTTTGCTACCCAGTACGGGCAGGTACAGAGAAGCCTGCTGAAGGAATTTATTGTTCCTTATGCGCTGCTGGACAGCAAGGGAAAGCTGATGTGGATGAATGATGCATTTTCCGCCTTGTGTGAAAAGCCACGGAAGTATAGAAAATCAATCACCACCCTGTTTCCTGAGATCAAAGTGGACACTCTGCCGAAGGAGGATGCGTCTGAAGTAGTGTTCCAGTTCGCTGAGAAGGATTACCGTGCATCCATGCGCAGAATTTCTATCCAGAAACTACTGGAAGATTCAGGCTTGGTGGAGGCAGAGGACGAGAATTTCCTCACAGCACTTTATCTCTTTGATGAGACAGAGATCAACGGTTACATCCGCAGGACAGAGGACGAAAAGCTGGTTACAGGGCTTCTGTATCTGGACAATTACGACGAGGCACTGAATAGTGTGGAAGAAGTGCGCCGTTCGCTTTTGGTTGCCCTGATAGAGAGAAAGCTGAACAAGTATTTCAGTGAGGTGGACTGTCTTGTGAAAAAGCTGGAAAAGGACAAGTTTATTCTTGTTATGCGCCAACGCTCTCTGGAGGAACTGAAGAAGAAGCGGTTCAATATTCTGGAGGATGTAAAGACTGTCAACATTGGAAATGATATGGCTGTGACGATCAGTATCGGTATCGGTATCAATGCGCCCAGCTATGCGCAGAATTATGAGTATTCCAGGATCGCCATTGACCTTGCCCTTGGACGCGGCGGTGACCAGGTGGTTATCAAGGACAAAGAGAGCATGACATATTTTGGCGGGAAATCCCAGCAGATGGGCAAGAATACCCGTGTAAAGGCCCGTGTAAAAGCCCATGCACTGAAGGAGTTCATGGTTGCCAAGGATAAAGTGGTGGTCATGGGACACAAGATTTCAGATGTGGACTCCATCGGCGCCGGGATCGGTATCTACAGGGCAGCAAAATCCCTGAATAAGAGGGCACATATTGTTGTAAATAATCCGACCATGTCTGTGCGTCCCATCATTGAGAATTTTATGAATAATCCGGATTATGATGAGCATATGTTTGTGGACAGTGCAGAAGCAATTGACATTGTGGACAACAACACTGTTGTGGTTGTGGTGGATACCAACAAGCCAAGCTATACGGAGTGTGAGGAGCTGCTTTCCAAGACTAAGACGATCGTGGTTCTGGACCATCACCGCCAGGGTGCGGAGGTGATTTCCAACGCGGTGCTTTCTTATATTGAGCCGTTTGCATCTTCGGCCTGTGAAATGGTTGCGGAGATTCTGCAGTATTTCTCTGACGATATCAGAATTTACAACATAGAGGCGGATGCCCTTTACTCCGGCATCATTATTGATACCAACAATTTCACGGCCAAAACTGGCGTGAGGACTTTTGAAGCTGCTGCGTTCCTGCGCCGCTGCGGCGCGGATGTGACCCGGGTGCGCAAGATGTTCCGGGATGATGTGGCTTCCTACAGGGCGAAAGCGGAGGCGATCCGTCATGTGGAGACTTACCGGAACTATTTTGCTATTGCGGTCTGCCCGAGCCAGGGTGTGGACAGCCCCACCATCGTGGCATCCCAGGCGGCCAATGAACTTTTGAATATCAGCAGTGTGCGGGCATCTTTTGTGCTCACAGACTACAACCATACCATTTATTTCAGCGCCCGTGCCATTGATGAGGTGAATGTACAGCTTATCATGGAACGTCTGGGCGGCGGAGGTCACATTAATATGGCCGGAGCACAGCTAAAGGATGAGGAGATGGAGATCGCCATCATCAAACTGAAAGAGACCATTGACCAGATGATAAAGGAAGGAGACATAGAGATATGAAAGTAATTTTAGTAGAAGACGTAAAATCCCTGGGGAAGAAGGGTGACATTGTAAATGTAAGCGACGGATATGCCAGGAACATGCTGTTTCCCAAGAAACTGGGACTGGAGGCTACATCCAAGAACATCAATGATTTAAAACTCCAGAGAGCCCATGAGGACAAAGTGGCAAAAGAGCAGCTTGACGCGGCACAGGCTTTCAAGGCGGAGCTGGAGACAAAAGAAGTGACGGTATCCATCAAAGTAGGGGAAAATGGCCGTACTTTTGGTTCTATCTCAACAAAAGAGCTGGCTGAAGCGGCAAAAGAGCAGCTTGGATATGACATTGATAAGAAGAAAATGCAGCTTTCTTCCCCGATCAAAGAGCTGGGTACCACAAAAGTACCCATCCGTCTGCATCCTAAAGTGACAGCAGAGCTGAAAGTCGTTGTGAAGGAAGCGTAAGCCTTCCAAAGGAAAGGAGCCATAACCTGTCATGGATGAAGCACTTATAAAGAGAATCATGCCCCACAGCATTGAAGCGGAGCAGTCGGTTATCGGTTCCATGATCACGAACAAAGATGCCATTGTGACCGCATCAGAGATCATTACAGGTGATGATTTTTATCAGCAGCAGTACGGCATTGTCTTTGAGGCCATGGTGGAGCTCTTCAATGAGAACAAACCTGTGGATCTGGTCACACTGCAGAACAGGCTGAAGGAACTGGATGTGCCGCCTGAGATTTCCAGCATGGAATTTGTGGGGGAACTGGTGGCAGCAGTGCCTACCTCTGTGAACGTAAAGTATTATGCGGAGATTGTGTCTGAAAAGGCAATGCTGCGCAAACTGATCAAGACCACAGAGGAGATTGCCAATACCTGTTATCTTGGCAATGAGCGGACCCAGGATATTCTTGAGATCACAGAAAAGAAGATTTTTGACCTGGTACAGAGGAAGAGCAGTGATGAATTTGTACCTATAAAAGATGTGGTCCTGAATGCCATTGAGAAGATTGAGAAGGCGTCCAGGACAAAGGGGAGTGTTACCGGTATCCCCACAGGATTTATTGACCTGGATTACAAGATGTCCGGTTTTCAACCATCAGACCTGATTCTGGTAGCTGCCAGGCCCTCCATGGGTAAAACGGCGTTCGTACTGAATATTGCCCAGTATATGGCATTTAAAAGTGGTGTTACCACGGCGATCTTCAGTCTGGAGATGTCAAAGGAACAGCTTGTAAACCGTCTGCTGTCCTTGGAGTCAAAAGTGGATTCCCAGAGTATTCGTACAGGTAATCTGGAGGATGAGGACTGGGCAAAGCTGATCGAGGGCGCTAATATTATTGGGTCATCCAATATGATCATTGATGATACACCGGGTATTTCCATTTCGGAGCTGCGGTCAAAGTGCAGGAAGTATAAGCTGGAGCAGAATCTTGGAGTTATTTTTATTGACTATCTGCAGCTGATGTCAGGAAGCGGCAGAAGTGAATCCCGGCAGCAGGAGATATCTGATATTTCCAGGTCCCTGAAGTCGCTGGCAAGGGAACTGAGCGTGCCGGTGGTGGCGCTGTCCCAGTTGAGCCGTGCCGTGGAACAGAGGCCGGACCACAGACCTATGCTTTCTGACCTTCGAGAGTCAGGGGCGATTGAGCAGGATGCCGATGTTGTTATGTTCATTTACAGGGATGATTATTATAATAAGGATTCTGAGAATAAGAATATTGCGGAGATCATTATTGCTAAACAGAGGAATGGTCCGATTGGGACGGTGAATTTGGTTTGGCTGCCGAATTATACGAAGTTTGTGAATATGAAGAAATAGTTGGGAAAGGTTCTGTGGCCGGGGCGGCCATGGGGCCTTTTTTGTGTTGGTGGGTGCTTAGGGTGGACGGGAAATGAGAAGGAAGGGCAGTGCTGAAGATGGGGTTGACAATGGGAAAGAGAAGTGATATATTTGTCTTATTAAGAGACAAATATATCGCTTTTGGGAGGATGGATAATGAGGAAGAGGAATTGGAGAGGGATTGTGCTGATAGGGTTTATTTTGGCGGAGTTTTTGGCCGTGGGGTTTGATGTGGCTATCAATGGGAGCAGGATCGTGAAGCCGATAGATTTTGGGAGTTATGTGTTTCGGGGGTCGGATCTGCCTTTGATGGCAGTGACGGTGGGATTAGTTTGTTATGTGGTGTATTTGGTGATTCATATGGTAGCTGCAAATTTTAGAAAGGGCGGGACGGCTGTTAAGGGAGTGACCAGGAAACTGAATCCAAAGTATGGGTGGTTTGGAATTTTTGGATTTTTTGGGTTTGTTGGGATTCCCGCCTATGTGATGCAGGGACAGGTTTGGCCGTTTTTCTTTTTTGCGTTTTTTGGGTTCTTTGGATTTTTTTATGAGGCAAAGATGAGCTGTACGTTGATGGATGAAAGATTTAAGGAGGAACAAACAAGAGCACAACTGGTTTCTTATAAGACGGGTTTTGGACTTCTGTGGGTGGTGGCCTGGTTTATGGGAATGGCAGGAAGCCATATTGGAATTACCTATGTGGCACTTATTTTTACAGTGTCCTCTTCCCTGATCATTGCCCTGGTTCTCTTTTTGAATAGCTATCTTCTGTACAAATATGATACGGAGGAAGCAGAGTAATATGGGCATACAAGGATTTTCGTGTAATCTGAAAAAATACCGTCTGCTAAAGGACATGACTCAGGAACAATTGGCAAACGCCGTAGGTGTCCGCCGCGAAACTATCATGCGGCTGGAAAAAGCCCAGTATAACCCGTCTTTAAAACTGGCAATAGATATATCAAGAGTCGTAGAGACTCCCATAGAGGAACTCTTTATTTTTGATTGACCAGACTTTTTCTTTTTCTTTTCAATAATTACCGCAGAGAAAACCAGGGGAAGAAGGGGGAGGGAAACTGCGGAACGCTTCGCGCCCCAGTTTCCCTCCCGCCCTCTCTTCCCCGTCCGTCTCTCTCACCTAAATCCTCTTCCCTAACATCTCCGGATTGGAAGCATGGCCCAAAGCCTCATGCCTGCTGATCCTGCCTTCTTTCACCAGCCGTTGCAGACTGGCATCCATAGAGATCATATCGCCCCCGGCCGAAGAATAAATAAGCCCATCAATCTGATGTACCTTATTCTCCCGGATCATATTTTTAATAGCCGGGGTTGTCTTCATGATCTCAAATGCGGGAATCAGCGTCTCATTTACATCAGGCACCAACTGCTGTGATACTACAGCCCGCAGCACTGAGGAGAGCTGCACAGCGATCTGCCGCTGCTGATTGGGCGGAAAGACATCAATAATACGGTCTATGGTATTTGCAGCCCCCAGGGTATGCAGGGTGGACAGTACCAAATGCCCGGTTTCGGCGGCTGTCATAGCGACTGCCATCGTCTCATAATCTCTCATTTCCCCCAATAGGATCACATCCGGACTCTGCCGCAGGGAGGCTCTTAAAGCCATAATATAACTTTCTGTATCCGTGTTGATCTCGCGCTGGCTCACAATACTCTTTTTATGGCTGTGCAGGAACTCCAGAGGATCCTCCAGCGTAATAATATGCTTTTCCTGTGTCTTATTTATAGCGTCAATGATACATGCCAGTGTGGTGGACTTTCCACTACCTGCAGGACCTGTAACAAGGACAAGCCCTTTATTCATATTCCCCAGTTCAATGATAGAATCCGGAATCCCTAAATCCGATGGATTGGGAAGCTGGAATGTGATGACGCGGATGACAGCAGCCATGGAACCTCTCTGTTTGTAAGTGCTCACCCGGTAACGGGAAAGTCCTCTCACAGCGAAGGAAAAATCATCATCCCCTGTCTCCAGAAAGCGGTTGATATCCCGGCTGTCTGCCAGTTGGTAGATTTCACGTATCATGGATTCCGACTGGGCCGGCATAATCTTGTCAGTTCCCATGGTGATAAGGGAACCGTTCTTTTTGTATGAGAGCGGCAGACCTGCTACAATAAAAAGGTCTGAGGCACCGGTATTGGTGGTGTCAGTTAAAAATGTTAGTGCATCCATTGCTGTTTCCTTTCCTGAGTTATTTGTCGCTTCCGTATACAGGCAGTGTTTCATCCGGCTGCCATGTCTCTGTATTTACAAGCTTCCAGCTCTTGATCTGATAATAACTGTCCCCCTCCTTTAAATCTTGGGGCAGGAGGAGGGACACAGACAATTCCTGTTTTGATCCTGCAGGCACATGATATTCTATTTCCCTCTGGGAAGAGAATACGATCCCCTCTGTATCTTCCAAAGCGGTTTTTACATGCTGCAGGTACGCCTCCGTATTTCCATAAAGCGTATACTGTTCCTCCAGACATTTGTCAATGGTCATGAGGATTTCATTTGCCTTGTTTTCCGCTTCGTAGTAATCTTTGGTATGCTCCGCATTCTTTTTGCTCAGACGGTAATCCGAGCGGGCGCTGACAAGAGAGAGTACAGCAAAAGTTATCATGCAGAGCAGGACAAAGATCAGCAGGATAGAGGATGTGCCTACCCCCAGTATGGGTTTTCTGCTTTTTTCCATTTTGCGGACTCCTTTCTATTAAGCTGTCCCGGCTTTGCGGGCTATGGGGATTTTGATGGACAGATGGTAAAGACTGTCACCGTCAAAGTTTGTGAAGTCTATCCGCGCTTCTCTGCTGTGTGTGGAGGCGGTCTGTTCAATATAGAGATAATAGGCTGCGTCCTTCTGGGCGCAGGTTTCCCCGTTTTGATCGTAACACAGGTAAATGATCCCGTCCGTTTCCATTGCTTCAGGCAGAAGTGCTTTCACTGCCTCATAGGAGCCGTCTGTGTGGGCCAGTACCTCAGCAGCACTGGAGGCGTAACTGGAGCCAAGGGTCAGTTCCTTTGCGGATTGACTCATAAAATGCGCTTTTACAAAAACCTGGATACACACAGCGCTGGCCAGGGAAAAGAATAATATTGCAAGGATCAGTTCGATCAGAAACAGACTGGACCTTGTATTTTGCCGTTCTCTCACTGGAATCTCCTTTCTGACAGATCACTCACTTTGTACATGGATCAGCAGGGACAGAGAATGTTTCTGCCTGTCTGCTGCCGTGAACCGAAAAAGGCCCTTGGATGCCTCCTGGATAGTAAAATCCGTTACTTCCAGTATGGATTCGCCCTGGGATTTCTTTGGCTCTTTCTCTTTTTGGGTAAAAAGTTCTTTTAAATATCCCCCATCCTCGTAAATATAGGCGGCATATTCCTTGTCCTCTATGGTCTCCAGAAAAATCAGGGCATTCCTGTCCTCCACTTTTCCCAGAAAAATGCTGCCGGATTCATCGTGCTGGCGTACTTTTTCAGCTATATAGGAGAGGGACGTGCGTGTGGTGTAATTGGCGTCCATATGGGCGGCTGTGGATTTGTATACATGTGCTCCTATGAGCACTACAGCCAGCGCAGAGGCGGCGAATACGCAGAGCAGTCCAAGGGTGAAGAGGACATCTATAAAATGTTTCTGGTTCCGGCTGGGATTCATGGCGCCACCTCCCTGTTGTTTAATGGTATGACATCGACATCCGGCATCAGGTTGGAGCCAACCACCTCATATGTGACCAGGTATTTGTCATGGTCATAAGTGATCCCGTAATGCTCTTCCAGGTAAGTGAGGCTCTCCGGGTAACTCCCCTCCACGGCGTAGCAGTGCACAGCGCTTTTGATGACAGCCTGTTTCAGGCTTCGTTCCTCCTCCTTTTGTGTGGCAAAGGAGACAGAAGACATGCCGTAGAACAGAAAACACATCAGACATAGGAATACAAGGGCGGGCAGAAGCAGTCTGTGAAAGGGACGGCGCTTTTCAGTTTGAAATCGGTTCATATGACAGCCCCCTTTATCCGATGCTGGACATGATTCCCATGAGCGGGAGCATGACAGACAGAAGAATCATGCCAACCACCACAGACAGAACAGCCACCAGAGTCGGCTCCAGTTTGGATACAATACCGGATATCCGTTCATTTACTTCCTCGTCGTACTGGACGGCTATCTGACGCATCACATCATCCATGGCACCTGTGCGGAAACCGATATTGACCATGCGCGCATAAAGCCCGGAGAAAATCCCGGCTTTGGAAAGCGCTTCCGAAAATCCGGTGCCCTCCGAGATCAGGTCCCTGGCCGTTTGGATCTTTTCCTGCATGACAGGGTGGTCGGTGAGGCGCGATACCATTTCAAGACTCTGGTCTGTATCCAGGCCGCTGCTAAGGGCCAGGGACATGCCGCTTGCAAAACGCGCAGCCGCTATGTTTTCCGAAAGGCCTTTGGTCAGGAAAAATCGTCCGGCAAAGTTTTTAAGAGACTGCCGCCCTTTGCCGGTGCAGGAAAAATAGAAAAACAGTACGATCACTACAGCGGCAAGCAATAGGAACACCAGGGCATACCGGTTCATAACCTGTCCCAATCCCATAACGCTTCTGGAGATGCCGGTAAGGCCCGTACCAAGCTGTTCAAATACCTGCTCAAAGATAGGCATGACCTTTGTGACCAGTACCAGTACAACGGCCAGCATCATGAGGATCATAACCAGAGGGTAGGTGACAGCGCTTTTAATATTTTTGGAAATGGCATCCTCCCGCTCATAATGTTCGGAAAGGGCTGACATGACATCATCCAGACGGCCTGCCTGCTCTCCGATCTCTACCATATTACACAGATATTTGGGGAAGACTTGCGCTTCCTCCAGGGAGGACCAGAGACAGCCTGTCTGTTCTATCTGCTCCAGGACTGTTTTGAGGATCTGCTGCCCTTCCTCCTGGGGTGCATCCTCCAGCATAATGGTAAGCCCCTCAGTGGAGGAGATGCCGGAGCGGAGAATGAGAGCCATCTGGCTGCAGAAGGTTGAGAGTTCATTGTTGGATAAAACTTTCATGCTGCTCCTTTCTAACGGGTATACCGTACGGTATAATTACTTCCGTCACCAATGTATTTTAATATCTTTTTGCTGTTTTTATTACTGGAGGCAAAGGTGGGATCCATGCGCTTCCAGCTCTTTCCATCGAATTCAATAATATTGTCGATCCATCCCACATCCTTGATGTATACACTGATCCACGCGTGATATACCTTGCCGGAATAGCCGATTTCCAGCTTTGTGGGAATATCCTGGGAGCGCAGCATTGCGGTCATCAGGGAGGCATAGTCAAAGCAGATGCCTTTGCAGGAGGAAAGGGTCTCGTCCAAATCCGGCAGATATCCGTTTGGGACGGTCTTGGCTTTCTCCTCGTCATAGGATATGGTCTCTATGACATAATTGTAGATATCCGCCACAGCATCCAGATCGGAGGAGGCTGTCTTAACCTGTTCCTGAGCAGTTTTCACAGCCTGGCTGTCCGGGGTGAAATCCACATACTGGTTAGGATACAGATAGGGAATAAATCCGCTCTCCAGCTTTACATCAATGGTTTCGCTGTAGAGTGCTGCATATTTGTCACCTGTTATATTTTCATATGTGCTTATGGTGTATGAACCGTCTCCGGAAGTGAGGGGCATGGTCACATAGGGACCGGAGGTTATAAAATATTTGTAATTAATGCCGTCAGGGCCGTCTATCTGGATATTGGCCTTGGCTGCATCCCCTGTATACCGGGCCATAATGTAGCCCTGGTCTGTGTGGGAAACGTCGATGATCAGGGGTTCTGCCCCCAGTACGGCGGTTCCTGACGCCTGGGGTACATGGACATTCGGCGTATTGGGGCGTACCGTTTCTTTTTTCTCTGCTTGGGAAGTGCTGGGTTTTTTTGTGGAGCCGGACGATGCGCTGGCGGCGGAACAGGAGGCCAGGATCAGTGCGGGACACAGAACAGCTAAAATGCCGCATAGCAGATGGAATATACGGTTGTGAGTCATACGGGACCCTCCTCGTGTCTGCTGCTTCTTTCGTTCTGAACAATTGTTTTAATCATATCATTTTTTCCTTCATAAAGCAATATGAGGGAAAAGTTATGGAATTTGATATTGTAATATGGGACTAAATTCGATAGAATAGAAATAGTTATGCATACTGGGAACCTTTTAGCCTACTGCTGAGAGGAGATATGCTGTAATGAAAAAGAAGATTTGTTTCGGACTGCTTGTGCTGTCCGCGTTGTTTATGTCATCCTGTCAAAAACAGGAGGAAACACTTCTGCTGTCCGGGGAACGGCCGGAGCAGGAGGAAAGTGTACCGAAGGAGTCTGCAGAGTCAAAAGGAAAGGAAGATTCCGAAAAAGAACCGGATGTTCCCAAAGAGGAGGCGGCCCCACAGCAAATCTGTGTATTCCTGTGCGGCGCAGTAAACCAGCCGGGTGTGTATTACCTGAAAGAAGGAGCGCGGCTCTATGAAGGGATCGCTGCTGCCGGAGGTTTTGCTGAGGCGGCAGATGAGGACTGGTGGAACCAGGCGGCTGTCCTGTCGGATGGCAGCCGGATTCAGATCTATACCAGGGAAGAGACCGAGGCATTTCGGCAGGCCGGACAAGACCCGGAAAGAGACGGGGGAGAAATGGATTTGCCGGGAAACGGTGCAGCGTCTGATGCGGCAAATTTAGCAGAAGCCCAAGGCACCGTAAATATCAACACAGCAACCCAGGAGGAACTGCAGACAGTTCCCGGCATCGGGGAGGTAAAGGCAAAAGCAATTCTCGCCTACCGGGAAGAATACGGGGAGTTTTCATCTGCGGAGGATATCCAGCAGGTGCCCGGCATCAAAGGCAAGACCTACGAAAAAATAAAAAACTATATTTCTTACTGAGATATAGTCCGGTATAACGGGCAAACTTAAGGATGAGGAGATAATTAAATGAGTAAAAGAGTTTTAGTTGTGGATGATGAGAAATTGATCGTAAAGGGAATCCGTTTCAGCCTGGAGCAGGATAATATGGAAGTGGACTGCGCGTACGATGGGGAGGAAGCGCTGGAGAAAGCCAGGGAGAACAATTATGATATGATCCTTCTGGATATTATGCTTCCCAAGATGACAGGCCTGGAGGTCTGCCAGCAGATCCGTGAATTTTCCCAGGTACCCATCATTATGCTGACTGCCAAGGGCGAGGACATGGATAAGATACTGGGGCTTGAATATGGTGCGGATGACTATATTACCAAGCCGTTTAATATTCTGGAGGTGAAGGCCCGTATCAAGGCCATTATGCGCCGGACCAAAAAAGACGAGAAGCAGGCAGAGCGTACCGGTTCCATCACAGTGGGAGACCTGCGTCTGGACTGCGAGAGCCGCAGGGTTTTCATTAGCGATAAGGAAGTCAATCTGACCGCAAAGGAGTTTGACGTTCTGGAACTTCTTGTAAAGAATCCGAACAAGGTTTACAGCAGGGAGAATCTGCTGAATCTGGTGTGGGGTTATGAATATCCGGGGGATGTGCGCACGGTTGACGTCCATATCCGTCGTCTGAGAGAGAAGATCGAGGAGACTCCCAGTGAGCCAAAGTATGTACATACCAAGTGGGGTGTGGGATATTATTTTCAGGTATAAGGAAAAAGGGAGTCTGTGAAGTTGTTTGGAAAAAAAATAAAACATACATTTTTTAAGAGTCTGCGGTTTCGGATCCTGCTGATCCTCATTGTCATCGGAATTGTTCCCAGCATTATTGTGGAAAATGTCATTGTGAACAGTTATGAGAACCGGGCTGTGGATATCAGGATTGTCAATGTAAAGAACCAGTGCGACATTCTGGGCAACCAGCTCATGAGAGAGGATTATCTGAATCATCCGGAGTCTGAGGTGATCAATAATGAGCTTTCCATGCTCTCTGCCATCTATAATGGCAGGATACTCATTATCAATGAGGATTTCAAAGTCATTAAAGATACATTTGATATCGACGTGGGAAGATATGTGCTCTCTGAGGAGGTTATCCGGTCCTTTGAGGGGGAAAAGAATACACCTCATTATGATGAGAAGAACTCTTATATTGAGCTTACAAGCCCGCTGACCGTTCCGGGAAAGAAAAAGGTCAAGGGTGTAATGCTCATGAGTATTTCCACCAGCGAGATCGCAGACAGCGTTGATATGCTGGAGCAGAGGGGGAATCTCCTTCTCATTGCCATCTGTCTCCTTGTGGTGGTGTTCGGATACTTTCTTGCCGGTGTTTTAGTGAAGCCATTTTCCAGGGTCACCAAGTCCATTGAGGATTTGACGGACGGATATCTGGATGAGGAGATCTCTGTTCCCGACTATACAGAGACAGAGCTGATAACCAATGCTTTCAACAAGATGTTGAGCCGCATGAAAGTCCTGGATGAATCCAGGCAGGAGTTTGTATCCAATGTGTCCCATGAGCTGAAGACGCCTATGACCTCCATGAAGGTTCTGGCGGATTCCCTGGTGGGCCAGGAGAATGTGCCTGTGGAGCTGTACCAGGAGTTTATGCAGGATATCGCTGTGGAGATAGACAGGGAGAACAAGATCATTACAGACCTTCTTTCCCTGGTGAAGATGGACAAAAAGGCATCTGACTTAAATATTGCTGAGGTTAATATCAACCAGCTTCTGGAAAATATCCTGAAGCGGTTAAAGCCTATTGCTGAGGCAAAGCAGGTGGAACTGATCCTGGAGAGCTACCGGCCTGTAGTGGCGGAGGTGGATGAGGTGAAGCTGAGCCTGGCTTTGTCTAATCTGGTGGAGAATGGGATCAAATACAATACAGAGGATGGCTGGGTGCGTGTGACACTGAATGCTGACCATAAATATTTTTATGTGTCTGTTGCGGACTCCGGCATTGGAATCCCGGAGGAGAGCATTGACAGGATATTTGAGAGATTTTACCGGGTGGACAAATCCCATTCCAGAGAGATCGGCGGCACGGGCCTTGGCCTTGCCATCACCAGAAATGCCATTGTTATGCACAGGGGCGCTGTAAAAGTAAAAAGTGAAGAGCATAAAGGAACCACCTTCTCTGTGAGAATTCCTTTGACCTATATTGCTTAAAAGGAGGTGGCAGCATTGAAGAAAATAAGACTTATGGGTCTTCTACTTTTAGCCGTATGCGTTCTGGCAGGCTGCGGGAAGCTGAAGGAGCAGAATGATACAGAGAAAGCAGAATACCGCATGTATTACCTGTCCCCCACGGAGGAAGCCCTGGTGGAGGATGACTATGTACCAGAAGAACGGGTGACTGCCAGCATGGTAAGTGAGATGGCAAAAAAGCTGACAGAGCCTGTGGACAGTGACGATTATGTAAAACTGCTTCCGGACGATGTGAAGATCCGGGAATATGAATTTGACGGGCGGGGCGTCGTGCTGAATTTTAATGACGCCTACTCTAAAATGAAGAATACCAGGGAGATCCTTGTGCGGGCAGGAATCGTAAAATCCTTCACCCAGATTCCGGGAGTCATCAATGTGACTTTCCTGGTGGGCGGTGAGCCGGTGACAGATTCTAACGGCAATGCCTATGGTGCCATGGACAAGGACACTTTTGTGGAAAATGAAGGGGAGAACCCCAATTCGTATGTCTATGCAGATGTAAATCTGTACTTTGCAAACGAGGCCGGCGACAAGCTGGTGAAGGTGACAAACGGCGGCGGGTATTACAGCATAAATGTGCCGCTGGAGAAAAAAATCGTGGAGTTACTGATAAAAGGTCCGCCCAGCGATTCGGATGCCCAGCCCACCATTGCAAAGGATACCAAGATTTTAGGGGTATCTATTGTGGAGGGTGTGTGCTATGTGAATCTGGACAAGACCTTTATGAACCAGAGTATGAATGTACAGCAGGAGCTGCCGGTTTATTCCATTGTCAACTCCCTGATGGATGCGTGCAAGATACATGGCGTGCAGATTTCCGTGGAAGGAGAGACAAAGGTCACGTTCCGGGAGAGTATGAGCCTGGATAAACTTTATAAGGCAGATTACAGTTTAGTGGAGGATACATCAGATGAGTAAACGGCCTCTGTGTGCCTTTGCCCTGCTTTTCATGGCAGTCATCTGGTGTCTGAACCTGGCGGGAGTTCCCTTTTTCGGGAATGCTCCCCCGGTTCTGCCAAACGGCTGCAGCCCGGACCATGCGGTGCTTGAGGGCAGGGTTTATGAGACAAAAAGCAATTCTTTTTATACCACTCTATATATCAGACAAGTAAAAATTCTAAATGATCCTGACAAATATTCCATAGAACAGGTAAAAGTGAATATCAAAAATGATCTGGCGGACAATACCGTCAGGCCGGGCAGGAAAGTGCGCCTTACCGGTGATCTGCGGCAGATTCCCCTTCCTTCCAATCCGGGGCAGTTCAATGAAAGGAGCTATTATTATGCCAGGAAGATCAAATGGTATCTGGAGGGCAGCAGCATGAAAGCGTTTCCGCCGGATGCCTGGTCTTTTGCTGCGCTGCGCTGCCAGGCAAAGAGTTTCCTGAGAGACAAGATACTGGAACTGGCACCTTTTGACACCGGAGGGATTTTCTGCGCCATGCTGCTGGGGGAAAAGCAGGAGATTGGTAAGGAGGATCAGTTGTTGCTGAAGCTGGACGGAGTTCTTCATATTGCTGCCATCAGTGGCACCCATCTTTCTTTTCTGGGATGGGGGGTGTTCCGGCTGCTGCGGAAACTGCGTGTGCCGGTGGCAGCTGCAGGGGGGATTTCTGTAATGCTGATGGTACAGTACGGGATATTTACGGGGAGCAGTGCCTCTGCGATGCGCGCTGTGATCATGTTTTCTCTTGCAGTGGGGGCCATGGCGGCAGGCAGGACATACGATCTGCTCTCCGCTCTGTCGCTGTCGGCAGTGCTGCTGCTTCTGGAAAGTCCGGGATATCTGTATGACAGCGGATTCCTATTGTCTTTTGGAGCTATTCTGGGGCTGGCTGTGGTCTGTCCCGCATTTTCGGAAAGGAAAGAAAAAAGAAAGGCGGCAATGGCACTGAAATCCGGTCTGGCTGTGCAGCTTGCCACGGTTCCTATACAGATGTATTTCTTCTATGAACTGCCTGTATTTGGGATTCTGGTGAACCTGCTGGTGCTGCCTACGGTGGGGATCGTGCTGGCTTCCGGGGTATTCGGGTGTCTGGCAGGCCTGGCAGTTCCGTTTTTGGGCGGGCTTTTCATGCTACCCGGAGCCTTTTTTCTAAAGATGTATCTTTTTATCGGACAAATTTTGAGACAGATCCCTTTTGCTTCTGTGATAACAGGCAGGCCCTTCATGTGGAAAATTCTGCTGTATTATATTTTACTGGCAGTGTGGGTGGGGCGGGGCGGAAAGGGGGAGAAAAAGCGGCATATTCTGCTGCGGTATCTTCCCCTGGTTCTGGGCATGTTTCTGCTCTTCGTAAAGATACCGGACAGAAAACTGAGGATCACCTTTTTGGATGTGGGCCAGGGGGATTGCTCTGTGGTTATGCATGAGGGAAAAACTTATGTCGTCGACGGCGGGAGCAGCAGTGTGTCCGGTGTGGGAAATTACAGGATACTGCCTTTTTTAAAATGTATGGGAATCCGGAAGATTGACGGTATTTTTCTTTCCCATATGGATGATGACCATATAAATGGAATCGGAGAGCTGCTGGAGGCCATCAGAAACAGGGAGACAACTCTGCGGATAGAAAAAATTTTTTTATCTGAGTGCGGAGACAAACAGGAGAAGCTAAAAGCAATAGAGAAGACAGGGCGTGAGGCAGGATGCCGGATTTTATATCTCTATGGAGGGGACAGGATCAAAAGCAGAGAGATGGAACTGCGCTGTCTTTATCCCTTTGAGAATACAGAGGGAGACAACAACGAAGCCTCCCAGGTTCTTCTGCTGTCTCTGGGGGATTTTAGGGCGCTTTTTACCGGAGATATGGAGGGCGCAGGAGAAACAGCAGTCACGGAGGCCCTGGAGCAGAAACAGATAGAGGCGCAGGTACTGAAAGTGGCGCATCACGGCTCAAAGAATTCCACATCCGTCCGTTTTTTGGAAGCGCTGAAGCCTGCTGCCGGCATCATATCCTGCGGGGTGGATAACCGCTACGGACATCCCCACAGAGCGCTGACCGAAAGGCTTTTACAGGAAACGGTGAAAGTATTTCAGACAAAAGAACTGGGAGCCGTATTTCTGGTCACGGATGGAAAAAGAACAGAAGTATCTTTTCAGTATAAAAAATCCATGGTAAACTAGAGAGTATCTGATCTGCACAGGAGTTTGGATGCGCAGCAAAAGGAGTAACTATAATGAAAAGTTTACAGGAAGACATAAAAAACCAGGATTTCAAAAAGGCCTATCTTTTCTGCGGGGAGGAGGCCTATCTGAAACAGCAGTATAAACATAGAATGAAGGCAGCCCTGCTGCCGGAAGATGACAGCATGAATTTTTCCCTGTTTGAGGGAAAAAAGACAGAGCCTAAAAGCGTGATTGACCTGGCGGAGACCATGCCTTTTTTTGCTGACCGCAGAGTGATCATGCTGGAAGACACGGGATTTTTCAAAAGCCAGTGTACGGATCTGCCGGAGTATATGGCGGAACTGCCGGATTACCTCTGCATGATTTTTGTGGAGGATGAAGTGGATAAGCGCAGCCGGATGTACAAAGCAGTAAAGAAGTACGGAAGAGTCGTGGAATTTGCAAAACAGGATTCCCAAACCTTGATCCGGTGGGTATTAAATATGATGAAGCGAGAAGGAAAGAAGATAACCCAGGGGGATATGGAACTTTTTCTGACAAAGACAGGGACAGATATGGGAAACATAGAAAAGGAGCTGGAAAAGCTTCTCTGTTATACCATGGGCCGGGATGTCATCACTGCCGGGGACATAGAAGCTGTGTGCACCACACAGATCACCAATCATATTTTTGACATGATCAAAGCCGTGACGGAGAAAAGGCAGAAGAGAGCACTGGATCTGTATTATGACCTGCTGTCCTTAAAAGAGCCGCCCATGAGAATTCTTTTTCTGCTTGCCCGCCAGTTTAATCTGATCATGCAGGTGAAAGAGCTTTCCAAGGAAGGATATGACCAGTCAGCCATTGCCAAGAGAACAGGACTCCAGCCCTTTGTAGTGAGAAATTATGCCGGTTATGCAAACAGGTACAGTACAGAGGATCTGCGGGCCACGGTGGAGGAATGTGTACAGACAGAGGCGAAAGTAAAGACAGGCTATATGAATGACGTGATGAGCGTGGAACTTCTGCTGGTGAAATTCAGCAGCTAGTACAGCGTTGCATAAGTCTTGCGCAACACTGTACTGGTGCTCCATCCTGCCGGAATCACACTGCAGGGGGCGTGTATCTGAAAATAGCGTTCGGTATTTGGGGACCGGAAAGGGGTATAAAAAAATCCCGGCTGATGACGGGCAGCCGGGATTTGTAAATTCAGTCTATAGGATTAGAGTGCGTTTACAGCTTTGGATAATCTGGAAACTTTTCTTGCTGCATTGTTTTTGTGGTAAACACCTTTGGATGCAGCTTTGTCGATTGTAGAGATAGCATTCAGCAGTGCTGCTGCAGCTGCCTCTTTATCTTTTGCTGTAACTGCTGCTTCTACCTTTTTGATAGAAGTTTTCACTGCTGATCTGATAGATTTATTTCTATCAGCCTTTGTTTTGTTCACTAAAATTCTTTTTTTTGCGGATTTAATATTTGCCAAACCGTACACCTCCAAAATTAATTTCTTCAATATTATTTTTATTCGTTACAATAAAAAGCCTGCGAACCCTGCTTTCTACCGTTTGTTATGGTTTTGTACCGGTTAGACACGGACACGCCGGTACCACATGCTTTTTTATTCTAGTTGATTTAAATGTAAATGTCAATACATAAAATCCCCCAAAATGCAAAAAATAGGCATAAATGTTACTGTTCACAGCTCTGTCAGGACAGAACTGCGAACAGCAGCAGGCTTCGCGGTGCACAGTTCTGCCCTTAAGGGTGCAAAATGCAATAACCTGCATTTGGGCGCTGGCTAACTCGGGATTTTGCTATGCAAAACGCTTCCCGGGATAGTACCTGTGAATAGAAGCATATAAATATCTGGAAAGGAAAGATTGATATGGCTTTAGGAAGAATACGCACGGACCTGGCACTGGAGACGAAAGAGAAATTCGAGGAGGACAATGTGGAAATCCGAGGTGTGATCATCGAGGAGGACTACAATGAGGAGAAAGATATCCGCACCACTACGGTGAAGATAGAGACAGAAAACGGAGCGAAAGCTATGGGACGTCCCCAGGGGGTTTATATTACACTGGAGGCACCCAACATGTCTGTGCCGGATGAGGATTATCACAGGGAAATTTCAAAGGAACTGGCAAAACACATTAAAAAGCTGGTACCTGTGGAAAAAGAACTGACTGCACTGGTGGTCGGGCTTGGCAACCGGGATGTGACGCCGGATGCTCTGGGTCCTGATGTGGTCTCCAATCTGCACATCACCAGACATGTCATCCAGGAATACGGTGTGCAGAGCATGGGGAAAGAGTATGCCAACAGTATCAGCGGTCTGGTTCCCGGCGTTATGGCCCAGACCGGTATGGAAACTCTGGAAATTATCCGCGGGGTGGTGGATGAGACAAAACCGGACGTGGTGTTTGCTGTGGATGCCCTGGCCGCGCGCAGCACAAAGCGTCTGAACCGGACCATCCAGATCACAGACACGGGCATCAATCCCGGCTCCGGTGTGGGAAATCACAGAAACGGGCTGAGCGAGGAAACCCTGGGGGTGAAAGTGATCGGCATCGGTGTGCCCACCGTAGTGGATGCCGCCACGATCGTGCAGGACTCCATGGCTCATCTGCTGGATACACTGGAAGAATCAGAGAAAAAAGAATTTCTTGAAGAAATGATCTCCCCTTCCCTGCACAGTATGTTTGTGACCCCAAAGGATGTGGATGAGACCATAAAACGCCTGTCATACACTATTTCCGAGGGGCTGAACATGGCATTCGAGCAGGCGTGACAACATCCGGCACTAGTCCGTCCGATGATCCCACTGACACACAAAAGTGGGATCGTGAGGGGACAGCAGCCGGAAACACGTCCTTGTTTTTTTCTTCCGGACGCATAATTCATGTAAGTTGTCTCATATATAGATATGAGGTGATAGGGTGAAGAAGATGGATGATGGAAAGCTTCTGCGGATTGTGTTGTGGCTGCTCTTATGTGCTGTTGGAGCATATATTCTCATAAAAGGAATGTCATTAGATAAAAAAACGCTGGTGAACATGTGCAGGGACGCCCAGGAGAAAGCCATCGAAGCGTATCTGCCGGGAATCCTGGAGACGGATGGGGTGAAGACTCAGACGCCTGTAGAGTGGCTCTGCAGCAAGGTGGAGAAACAGCTTCCGTTTCTGGGGACCATCCAGGCAAAAGAAATGGAAGAGACAGAGAAAGACCGGGAGACAGACAAGAAAATCATGGAGGAGAATTCCGATTTTCTGGAAGCAAAGCTGCTGGAGGAAAACCAGGAGGCAGGACCGGTCGGTTCCGGTGAGGAAAATACAGGAGGCGTGGATGCCCAGAGTGAAAACCAGGAAAGCGCCGGGAACACAGAGAGCGGGAGCCAGCAGGAGGCCGGGACAGGCAAAGACAATACACAGACAGCAGACGCGGGAGACGCAGGGCAGCAGGAGGCCTCTGCCGCCAATGCTATAGTGAATCCTATTTCACTTGATATGTTCCAGGATTTTGACTATGTTATAAGCAACTTTTATACGATCGACAAGACCACCAGCATTAACAGTGACCAGCTCAATGCCCCGGCACTTGTGTCGGAGGATTTAAAAATGACAACAGGCAGCGACCAGCCTCAGATCCTGGTGTACCACAGCCACTCCCAGGAGGAATTTATTGATTCCAATCCCGGTGATCCCAGTACCAGCATTGTGGGAGTCGGGGAGTATCTGGTTACGCTGCTGCGGGATACATACGGCTACAATGTGCTTCATGTGACGGATACCTTTGACATTGTGGACGGAAAACTGGACAGAAACAAAGCATATAATTATGCACAGGACAAAATCAGCCAGGTGCTGGAGGAGAACCCCAGCGTGGAGGTGGTTATTGATTTACATAGAGACGGAGTGCCGGACGACAAACACCTGGTCACGGATGTGAACGGCAAGCCAACTGCGAAGATCATGTTTTTCAACGGATTGAGCCGTACCAACCAAAACGGGGATATTGAATATCTGCCAAACCCTTACATTCAGGATAACCTGGCATTTTCCCTGCAGCTCGCGCTCCAGGCAAAGCAGTATTACCCGGAATGGCTGCGCACCATATATCTGAGAGGATACCGCTATAATCTGCATCTGCGGCCAAAAGCCCTCCTGGTGGAGTGCGGTGCCCAGACCAATACCGTGGAGGAGGAAATGAATGCCATGGAACCCTTGGCGGATGTGTTAAATAAAGTTTTGAAAGGGAAGTGATCATCATAAGAAATGCTTGATTCCCCCCAAACCTTCGTGCTATACTAACATGGGCTTGCTGTAAAATGCAGGAAGCCCATTTAAAATGTAAAAAGGTAACTGTTCAGTATCTTCATAGTTGCGTAAAAAGAACTGATGATTTGAGAAAAGATAGAGATAAACAACAGGAGGAATCAAGCAGTGGCAGGAGTTGACCAGAGCAAAATCCGTAATTTTTGTATCATCGCACATATAGACCATGGAAAATCTACCCTGGCGGACCGTATCATTGAAAAGACCGGTCTTTTGACTGAGAGGGAAATGCAGTCACAGGTCTTAGACAACATGGATCTGGAGAGGGAGAGAGGCATCACCATCAAGTCCCAGGCTGTCCGTATTGTCTACCAGGCAAAGGACGGGGAGGAGTATATTTTTAATTTGATCGACACGCCGGGCCACGTGGACTTTAATTATGAGGTGTCCAGAAGCCTTGCCGCCTGTGACGGCGCCATTTTGGTGGTGGATGCTGCCCAGGGGATCGAGGCCCAGACCCTTGCAAATGTCTATCTGGCGTTGGACCATGACTTGGATGTATTTCCGGTCATCAATAAAATCGACCTTCCCAGCGCGGAACCGGACAGGGTGAAGAACGAGATTGAGGACGTTATAGGCATAGAAGCCCAGGATGCACCGCTGATCTCTGCCAAAATGGGACTGAATATTGAGGAGGTTCTGGAGAAGATCGTGAAGAAGATACCTGCTCCAAAAGGAGATGCCCAGGCGCCTCTGCAGGCTCTTATTTTTGACTCTGTCTATGATTCCTATAAAGGGGTTATTGTATTTTGCAGGATCAAAGAGGGTACCGTGAAAAAGGGAACAAAAATCCGCATGATGGCAACAGGCGCTGTGGAGGAAGCGGTGGAAGTGGGATATTTCGGGGCAGGACAGTTTCTGCCCTGTGATGAGTTGTCTGCCGGCATGGTAGGCTACATCACTGCAAGTATTAAAAACGTGAAGGACACCCGGGTGGGTGATACCATAACCGACGACGAGAATCCCTGTGCAGATCCCCTTCCGGGCTATAAGAAGGTAAATCCCATGGTATACTGCGGCGTATACCCTGCGGATGGTTCAAAATATCAGGATTTGAGAGATGCCCTGGACAAGCTTCAGTTAAATGATGCCTCCCTGCAGTTTGAGCCGGAGACCTCAGTGGCACTGGGATTTGGATACCGCTGCGGCTTTCTGGGACTGCTTCATCTGGAAATTATTCAGGAACGTCTGGAACGGGAGTACAATCTGGATCTGATCACAACTGCACCGGGCGTTGTCTACAAGGTGCACAAAACAAACGGTGAGATGACAGAGCTGACAAATCCCTCCAATCTTCCGGACCCCTCTGAGATTGAGTACATGGAAGAACCAATGGTGAAAGCGGAGATCATGGTGACCACAGAGTTCATCGGTCCGATCATGGATCTGTGCCAGGAGCGCCGCGGGCAGTATCAGGGAATGGAATATATGGAGACCACCCGTGCGCTGCTGAAATACCACCTGCCGCTGAATGAGATAATTTATGATTTCTTTGATGCCCTGAAATCCCGTTCCAGAGGGTATGCGTCCTTTGATTATGAGATGCTGGGGTATGAGCGCAGTGACCTTGTGAAACTGGATATCCTGGTGAATAAAGAGGAAGTGGATGCATTGTCGTTTATTGTGTTTGCAGGTTCCGCCTATGAGCGCGGCAGGAAGATGTGTGAGAAGCTGAAAGAAGAGATTCCGCGCCAGCTCTTTGAAATTCCCATCCAGGCAGCCATCGGCAGCAAAATTATTGCACGTGAGACCGTGAAGGCCATGAGAAAAGATGTACTTGCCAAATGTTACGGCGGCGATATTTCCCGTAAGAGAAAACTTCTTGAGAAACAGAAGGAAGGAAAGAAACGTATGCGCCAGGTCGGAAATGTAGAGATTCCGCAGAAGGCCTTCATGAGTGTCCTGAAGCTGGACGATAAATAGGATTTGGGAAATTACAGGAGAAGATTAGATGAAAAAAGATTTGGGGCTGTATCTCCATATTCCCTTCTGCATGCAAAAATGCGGATACTGTGACTTTTTATCCGCAGCAGGCAGCGGGGAGGAGAAAGAGAATTATGTGCAGGCTTTGGAAAAAGAAATCCGAAGCTACGGTGATTTTGCGAAAGGATACAGGGTTTCCACTGTTTTTGTGGGAGGGGGAACCCCTTCCTGTCTGGAAGCAGATCAGACAGAGCGGATATTTGGAGCGATCAGGGATACCTTTGCTATAGAAAAAATGCCGGAGATTTCCATGGAGATGAATCCCGGCACCGTAACTGCCGGGAAACTGCAGGCATACAAAAGCTGCGGCATCAACCGTCTGAGTATGGGACTGCAGTCGGTCAGAAACAGCAATTTAAAGCTGCTTGGAAGGATCCATACGTTTGAAGAGTTCCTGGAAAGCTTCCGTCTGGCAAGAGAGGCCGGTTTTCAAAACATCAACCTGGATTTGATTTCCTCCCTGCCGGGGCAGACAAAAGAGTCCTGGGCAGAAGAGCTGGAAACAGCAGCAAAACTCTCCCCGGAACATATCTCCGTATACCAGCTGATCCTGGAGGAGGGCACCCCGTTTTATGAAGCGTACGCAGGACATCCCGGACTGCTTCCGGACGAGGAGATGAGCAGAGCCATCTATGAGACAACAGAAGAGGTGCTGGGAGAGTATGGATTTCACCAGTATGAGATCTCAAACTATGCGAAGGAAGGCAGAGAATGCCGGCATAATCTGAAATACTGGGAAAGGGGCGACTATCTGGGGCTTGGCCTCGGCGCTGCATCCATGGTGAGGAACATGCGTATGAGCAATACCAGGGATATGAATACTTATCTGGAAAAATGCAAAGAGCCGAAAACCATGCGCACGGATGTGCAGTTTTTGGAGGAACCGCAGCAGATAGAAGAATTTATGTTCTTAGGGCTTCGCAAAACAAGGGGAATATCCAAAAAAGAATTCCGCCGTATTTTTGGCAGAGATATAGAACTGGTCTATGAAAAAGCCCTGGAAAAACTTTTGTCGAATGGAATGCTCCTGGAGAAAAAGGACAGGCTGTATCTGTCAAAAGAAGGGGTGCTTCTCAGCAATACAGTCCTCTCCGAATTCCTATTCGACTGACCTGTGCTGATTTCTGCAGGCAGGGACACTTTATGAACACAGGTTATAGAAATTTAATAAAGTTTTACAGATTATCTCTGGAAAATTAATATAGAATGTGTCAGAATAAAGGAAGGCAATATATGATGAAACGGCGGGGATGTCTGACCGTTTTGCATGACATTTTGGGAGGGTATAATGAATATTTTATTTTTTCTCACTCCGAAGAGTGATGTGGCCTATATTTATGACACCTACAGTTTAAGGCAGGTCTTGGAAAAGATGGAATATCACCGGTATTCGTGCATTCCGATTATCGGGGAGAATGGTAAATATGTGGGGACAATTACAGAAGGGGATTTACTCTGGGGACTGAAAAACCGCGGCGACCTGAATCTGAAAGCTGCGGAGGAGATTCCCATCACAGCGTTCAAGCGCCGGGCCAACTATACACCGGTTCGTGTGGATTCCGATATGGAAGACTTGCTGGACAAGGCCATGCGGCAGAATTTCGTACCGGTTATTGATGACCAGAAGAATTTTATAGGCATTGTCACAAGAAGAGACATCATGCAGTATATCTGTTCTGAGCATCAGAATAAAAATAAAAAAGAATGCAGAACCTATGTACAGCATGCATCTGTATGATAAAAAGTAAAAAGGCTTGCCGCGTTTGCGGGGGCCTTTTTTATACGCTATTGGTTTAGACAGGAGGTCCGCAGACTCCCCCAACATTCCCTAAAAATCTCTCTGAACATATGTTTGCAAATACACTTAGCCTGTGATATAATGGCAGATAGCATAAAAACAAACATACATTCCCCGAAAACCGCATCCCCAATCTGCCGGGGGCAGAAGCTATGGTGCATTTGGGAATGAGAATCTTATAGAAACTGTTGCGCTGATCAAAAATAAGGAGATAAAAATGGCAGTAAGAACACATGACAACCAATTTATCAAAATACGCGGAGCAAACGAGAACAATCTGAAAAATCTGGATGTGGACATCCCCCGCAATGAGCTGGTGGTTTTAACCGGGCTGAGCGGTTCAGGAAAAAGTTCCCTTGCATTCGACACCATATATGCGGAAGGACAGAGAAGATATATGGAATCCCTGTCATCCTACGCAAGGCAGTTCCTGGGACAGATGGAGAAACCGGACGTGGAAAGTATTGAAGGCCTTTCCCCGGCTATCTCCATTGACCAGAAATCCACCAACCGGAACCCACGTTCCACAGTTGGCACCGTTACTGAGATATACGATTATTTCCGTCTTCTCTATGCAAGGATCGGTATCCCCCACTGTCCGAAATGCGGAAAAGAGATTAAAAAGCAGACCGTTGACCAGATGGTTGACCAGATCATGAGCCTGCCTGAGCGGACAAAGCTCCAGCTTCTGGCGCCTGTGGTCAGGGGACGGAAGGGCACCCATGCAAAGCTTTTAGAGCAGGCCAAGCGCAGCGGTTATGTGCGGGTGCAGATTGACGGCAATCTCTATGAACTCAGTGAAGAGATAAAACTGGACAAGAATATTAAGCATAATATTGAAATTGTGGTGGACCGTCTTGTGGTAAAAGAGGGAATGGAAAAACGTCTCACAGATTCCATCGAAAATGTTTTGAATCTGGCTGACGGCCTTCTCATTGTGGATACCATGGATGGAAACCAGATGAACTTCAGTCAGAGTTTTTCATGCCCGGACTGCGGTATCAGTATTGATGAGATTGAGCCGAGGATCTTTTCTTTTAACAATCCTTTCGGCGCCTGCCCTGCCTGTTTTGGGCTGGGGTATAAGATGGAGTTCGATGTGGATCTGATGATACCGGACCAGAGCCTCAGTATTGCTCAGGGGGCTATTGTGGTCCTCGGCTGGCAGTCCTGTACAGATAAAGGCAGCTTTACAAGAGCGATCCTGGATGCTCTGGCAGAGGCGTATCATTTTGAACTGGATACACCGTTCCAGGATTATCCTGACAAGATCAAGGACGTGATCATCAACGGAACACACGGCAAAGAGATCAAGGTCCACTACAAAGGCCAGCGCGGTGAAGGCATTTACGACGTGGCATTTGAAGGGCTTGTAAAAAATGTGGAGCGCCGCTACAGGGAGACCGGTTCAGAGTCCAGCAAACAGGAATATGAGTCCTTTATGCGTATTACTCCCTGCCCCACCTGTAAGGGACAGCGTCTGAAAAAAGAAGCTCTGGCAGTCACTGTGGGAGATAAAAACATACATGAGGTTACCTCCATGTCTATCCGTAAGCTGCAGGTATTTTTGCATGAACTGCAGCTCACTCCCACCCAGCAGATGATCGGTGAACAGGTATTAAAAGAAATCCGTGCCAGGGTGGGATTCCTGATGAATGTGGGACTGGAATATCTGACACTATCCCGTGCAACAGGTACCCTGTCCGGCGGGGAGGCACAGAGGATCCGTCTGGCAACCCAGATCGGCTCAGGTCTTGTGGGGGTTGCCTACATTCTGGATGAGCCGAGTATCGGCCTGCACCAGCGGGACAACGATAAACTGCTTGCCACATTAAAACACCTTAGAGATCTAGGCAACACCCTGATCGTCGTGGAGCACGACGAGGACACCATGCGGGAAGCAGATTGTATTGTGGATATCGGTCCCGGCGCAGGGGAGCACGGCGGCCGGTTAGTGGCAATCGGTACTGCGGAAGATTTGATGAAAAATAAAGATTCCATTACCGGACAGTATTTAAGCGGCGCCATGAAAATCCCTGTACCAAAGGAGAGAAGAAAACCCACAGGTTTTCTCACCATCCGGGGAGCTTCGGAAAACAATCTGAAAAACATTGATGTGAAAATACCACTGGGAATTATGACCTGTATTACCGGTGTTTCCGGTTCAGGCAAGAGTTCCCTGATCAATGAGATCCTATACAAAAGCTTGGCAAGAAAGCTGAACCGGGCCAGAGTGATTCCCGGAAAACATAAAGGGATCGACGGTGTGGAGCAGCTTGACAAAGTCATTGACATTGACCAGTCTCCCATTGGAAGGACACCCCGCTCCAATCCGGCCACCTATACGGGAGTCTTTGACCAGATCCGTGACCTCTTTGCAACCACTGCGGACGCAAAGGCCAGGGGGTACAAAAAAGGAAGATTCAGCTTCAATGTAAAAGGCGGAAGATGTGAGGCCTGCAGCGGTGACGGTATTTTGAAGATAGAGATGCACTTTCTTCCCGATGTGTACGTTCCCTGTGAGGTCTGCCAGGGAAAACGATATAACAGAGAGACTCTGGAAGTGAAATATAAAGGAAAGAGTATATACGATGTGCTGAATATGACTGTGGAGGAGGCACTGGCCTTTTTTGAACACCTTCCTTCCATCAAGAGAAAGATCCAGACCCTTTACGATGTGGGCCTTTCCTATATCCGTCTGGGTCAGCCGTCTACGGAATTGTCAGGCGGTGAGGCACAGAGGATCAAGCTGGCAACAGAACTGAGTAAGAGAAGTACGGGAAAGACCATCTATATTCTGGATGAGCCTACCACAGGCCTGCATTTTGCGGATGTGCATAAGCTCATTGAGATTCTCCGCCGTCTGGCAGAGGGAGGAAACACAGTGGTTGTCATTGAACATAACCTGGATGTGATAAAAACTGCGGATCATATCATAGATATCGGCCCGGAAGGCGGCGATAAAGGGGGAACCGTGATAGCTACCGGTACACCGGAGGATGTGGCGGCGAATCCTGTCTCCTACACAGGTCGTTACGTGTCAAAATATTTGAATTGATTGCCCCTTTTCATTTCGGGACAAGTTGGGTATAATGAAGGATATCAGTGGGCCCGGGACTATAGTACCGGGCAGAAGACTGATATCCAAAAATAGAAAGGGGTATTCTATGGCAGCGACAGATATTGGAATCGACTTGGGAACGGCCAGTATACTGGTTTACGCAAAAGGAAAAGGCATTGTACTGAAAGAACCATCCGTAGTTGCATACGATAAAGATAATAATAAAATAAGAGCAGTAGGAGAAGAGGCAAGACAGATGATTGGCAGGACCCCCGGCAACATTGTAGCAGTCCGCCCCCTGCGCCAGGGTGTCATCTCAGATTATGAGGTGACAGAGAAAATGCTGAAATACTTCATCTCAAAAGCTATGGGAAAGAAAGCTTTCCGAAAACCCCGCATCAGCATCTGCGTACCCAGCGGTGTGACAGAGGTAGAAAAGAAAGCAGTGGAGGAAGCCACTTACCAGGCAGGAGCCAGAGAGGTAAATATCATCGAGGAACCCATAGCGGCAGCTATTGGGGCGGGTATTGATATCACAAGACCTTTTGGCAACATGATCGTGGATATCGGCGGAGGCACCACAGATGTGGCAGTGATTTCTCTTGGAGGAACCGTTGTCTCCACTTCCATCAAAGTGGCAGGTGACAATTTTGACGAGGCGATCATGCGTTATGTGAGAAAAAAACATAATCTGATGATCGGTGAACGTTCTGCGGAGGATGCAAAGATCCAGATAGGAACCGTCTATCCTCATCCCCAGCCAAAAACCATGGATGTGAAAGGGCGGGATACGATCACAGGGCTTCCCAAAAGCGTTACTCTGACCTCAGAGGAAATCAGGGAAGCCTTAAAAGATGCGACTGTACAGATTATGGAGACCATACACGGAATTCTGGAGAAAACGCCTCCGGAACTGGCGGCTGATGTTGCTGACAGAGGCATTGTTCTCACTGGCGGCGGTGCGCTTTTAGGCGGCCTGGAGACACTCATCGAGGAGGAGACAGGTATCAACACCGTGGTTGCTGAGGAGCCGGCCATGGCTGTGGCCATCGGCACAGGCCAGTACATGGAGCTTATGAGCAGAATAAACGGTAAATAAAACGGGAACTATTCAGCAGGTCTGCGCATACATTGTGCTGACTGTAAGAAAGCATTCCACAGCCAAGCAAAAATGCTGTCGCCATAGGTGATCCTGCATGGATTTTTGCCTGTAACTGTGTGGGCACTGAACAGTGACAATAAAACAAAAGAGGTAAGATATGGAAGAAACCATAGAAGGATATGTGGACCATATTATCTTCCGGAATGAGGACAATGGGTACACGGTTATGGTTGTGATCGCTGAGGAGGAAGAGCTGACCTGTGTGGGCAGTTTCCAGTATCTGAGTGAAGGGGAAACCATCAAAGCCTATGGACATTATACAGAGCATCCGTCCTATGGCAGACAGTTCTCCGTCACCTCCTATGAGACCGTAGTGCCCCAGGACTCCATGGCTATGGAACGTTACCTGGGTTCCGGTGCCATCAAGGGAATTGGTGCAGCTCTGGCAGCCAGGATCGTCAGACGCTTCAAGGATGACACACTGCGTATTGTGGAGGAGGAACCTGAGCGGCTGGCAGAAATAAAAGGGATCAGTGAAAAAAAAGCAAGGGAGATCGCAGCACAGGTATCTGAGAAAGCAGACATGCGCAAGGCCATGATGTTTCTCCAGCAATACGGCATATCCCTGTCACTGGGAGCTAAGATATTCAATCAATACGGACAAGAGATGTACGGCATATTAAGGGAGAATCCCTATAAGATGGCTGAGGATATAGACGGAGTGGGATTTAAGATGGCAGATGAGATCGCTGCCAGGATCGGAATTCACACAGATTCCGACTACCGTATCCGAAGCGGTCTTCTATACATATTACTGCAGGCAACTGCAGAAGGGCATGTGTTCCTTCCACAGCGTATTCTGCTGGAACGGGCATCTGCCCTTTTGGGCGTTGCAGCCCCCTATATGGAAAAACATATTATGGATCTGGCTATAGACAGAAAGATTGTAATGAAAGAAACTCCACTCAGCGAGGGTGTACAGCCCGAGCCTGTTATCTACGCCAGCCAGTATTATCAGCTTGAGCTGCATGTGGCTCAGATGCTGAAAGAACTGGCATTGGAGGACACTGTGGATGAGGCCAGGATGGAAACACAGCTTGCCAGGCTTGAAAAGAACGGAAACGTCCAGCTGGATGAAAAACAGCGCCAGGCAGTCGTAGAGGCTGTGAAAAACGGCCTCCTGGTCATCACCGGGGGTCCCGGTACCGGAAAGACGACCACGATCAATGCGATCATCCGTTACTATGAGCTGGAAGGTCTGGATATCTGCCTGGCGGCCCCTACGGGAAGGGCGGCAAAGCGTATGACAGAGACCACAGGTTATGAGGCCAGAACCATACACAGGCTGCTGGAACTGAGCGGGATGCCGGATGATTCCTCAGCCAGTATCCATTTTGAAAGAAACGCACAGAATCCGCTGGAGGCGGATGTAGTTATCATTGACGAAATGTCCATGGTGGACATTTTTCTTATGCACGCACTGCTCCTGGCCATTACGCCGGGTACCCGCCTGATCCTGGTGGGAGATGTGAACCAGCTTCCAAGCGTAGGACCGGGAAGTGTACTCAAAGACATTATCCGTTCCGGAAAATTTCCGGTTGTAGAGCTGGTCAAGATTTTCCGTCAGGCTTCCCAGAGTGATATTGTAGTGAACGCACACAAGATCAACCGGGGTGTCCCTGTTGTCCTGGATAACAAGAGTATGGATTTCTTCTTTCTGAAACGGTATGATGCCAATGTGATCATCAGCGTTGTCATTACCCTGATACAGAAGAAGCTGCCCAAATTTGTGGATGCCACTCCCTATGACATTCAGGTCCTGACTCCTATGCGGAAAGGCCTTCTGGGTGTTGAGCGGCTCAATGGTATCCTGCAGCAGTATCTGAATCCCCCATCCCCTGAAAAAAAAGAAAAAGAACACGGCAATGGCCTGTTCCGTGAGGGAGATAAGGTCATGCAGATTAAGAACAATTACCAGACCGAGTGGGAGGTCCGGGGCAAATACGGCATTCCCGTGGAAAAAGGCGTGGGTGTCTTTAACGGGGATACGGGAATCCTGCGGGAGATCAATACCTTTGCAGAGACTCTGACCGTGGAGTTTGATGAGGGGCGTGTTGTGGAGTATGCCTTTAAACAGTTAGATGAGCTGGAACTGGCGTATGCTATTACTATCCACAAATCACAGGGAAGCGAATATCCTGCAGTGGTCATACCGCTGCTTGGAGGCCCCAGGATGCTGATGAACAGGAATCTTCTCTACACGGCAGTGACCAGGGCCAGAAAGTGCGTAACACTGGTAGGAGATGAAAATACTTTTTGGGAAATGGAAAAAAACCAGATGGAACAAAGCCGTTATACCACTCTGGATCTGCGGATAAAGGAAAGCTTCTAGTTTCCTTTGCCCTTGATCTGGTCTATCCCAGGCGCTGCCCTGTCTGCCATGACATTGCAGTCCCCAGGGGAAGGGCCATATGCCGGGAATGCCTGGATAAACTTGTGCCCATACATGGGCCGCGCTGTTTCAAGTGCTCTAAGCCGCTTTCCGACCGTGAGGCGGAGTTCTGCTATGACTGTGCATCAAAAAAACATTCTTATGACCTAGGAATCAGTATTTTTCCTTACGGCTCCGTTCTTTCACAATCCCTGTATCAGTTAAAATATCACCAAAGGCAGGAATACGGACGTTTTTACGGACGCTATGCCGCAGCCTTTGCAGGGGAACAGATCCGCCTGTGGGGCCCAGAGGTGCTGATCCCTGTTCCGCTCCATCCCAAAAGGATGGAAAAGAGAGGATATAACCAGGCAGAAATAATCGCAGGGGAGATTGGCAGGATACTGCAGATTCCTTTAGACACAAAAACGGTTCTCAGGAAAGTCAACACAAAACCGCAGAAAGAACTGAATGACAAGGAGAGGAGAAGTAATCTGCGCAGTGCTTTCGCTGTGACGCAGCCAAAGCTTCCATGGAAAAAAATACTAATTGTTGATGACATCTACACCACAGGAAGTACTGTGGACGGTGTAAGCCTTGCACTGAAAGCTGCCGGTGCAGAGCAGGTATACTTTTTAACCATAGCCATAGGCACAGGTTTCTGTTGATAAGGCTTGATTCGCCTGCTTTATTTATGCTATAATGCAAGTTGTATACATTGGATGCCATTTAAGAGATGCAGTAAGTGGCACATTTGTTGTGTCAAAAATGCAGGAGACTTTTGGGGCATAACGATAGGAAACGCTGCATAATTACACTGTGAATACATATAAATCTTTGTTTCACAGGAAGTAGAGGAAGCTTATGTTAAATGAACAGAAAATCAAGAAAATGAGAAAATTAGCTGCTTACGAATCCGGTAAGGGCAGAGAAGATCTGTCGATCAGCAATTACTACAGAAGTGACTACATAGGCCTTGCGCTGATCAAAAATTTTTTTATCACTACCATTGCCTATGCCTTGCTGCTGGCTGTGTACTTTGGATATAAGAGCGAATATATGATGGATAATCTTCATAAGATGGATTTGTTTTCATTGGGGTTTAAGATTATCATTATATATATCGTACTGCTTGTGGCCTACAGCATATTGACGTATATTTACTGCTCTGTCAAATACAGAAGTGCCCAGAAAGGTGTGGAAGAGTATTACAGAGAGCTGGGACAGCTGAAAAAAATATATGACAGAGAAGAAAAGAGAGCCGGGAGACTGACCGGAAGGAGGAAAGGCGCATGACAGCGTTACTGATACTGAAACAGAAAATCAAAGAATTTTACGGGGAGCATGACACCTGGATTCTTCCGATCCTGAAGTTTATTTTAGCATTCGGCCTTTTCAAGGGTATTAACACCACACTGGGATTTATGGGAAAACTGGATAACATTTTTGTTGTCCTGATCCTTGCTCTTTTGTGTTCTGTTATGCCTATCAATGCCATAACGATACTGGGCTGTATCCTGATCATCGGCCACTGCTATGCCGTGGGAATTGAGGTCGCAGGTTTTGCACTGCTATTAATGATCCTGCTGATGATATTATTTTTGCGGTTTACATCTAAGGATAATGTGGCGCTGGTGCTTACACCGGTTTCCTTTGCCTTTCATATACCGGCAGCGGTACCCATTGGCTGCGGCCTTTTGAGAGGACCTGCAAGCGCGGTGCCTGCAGGCTGCGGCGTGGTTCTGTATTACTTTATGCGCCTGGTAAAAGATAAGGCGGGGGTACTTCAGGGAAAAGAGACAGAAGCTGTCCAGAAACTCCAGATCTTACTGGACGGCCTGGTGAAAAACCAGGAAATGTGGCTGGCAATCATAGCTTTTGCAACAGTGACCCTTCTGGTATACCTTATCCGCCGCTCCTCCTTTGACTACTCCTGGAGGATTGCAGTGGTCACGGGCTCTGTGGTATATATCGTCCTGATGTTGTTCGGAAGTATGTTCATGAGTATCAGCATGGAGATGGGCAGCGTTATCATTGCCGGTGTGGTTTCCGCAGTGATTGGCCTTATTATTGAATTTTTTGTACTGGGAGTGGACTACTCCAGAAGTGAAGTGACGCAGTTTGAGGATGACGAATATGTATATTATGTAAAAGCAGTTCCGAAATCACTGGTGTCACAGACTAAGAAGAGTGTGAAAAAGTTTTCATCTAATAAGAAATCGGATGACAGAGATTTGGATGAAGAAGATATAGAAGAAGACCTGGTGCAGGATGCAGCGCCTGTGGAGCATGTTTCTGAAGAGGATTTTGATTTTGAGAAACAGCTGGAAGAATCGCTGAAAGACTTATAAAGACAATCCCATAGGGGAATTATACATAATTAAGGGGGTGGAGATATGGGGAATTTTACAACAATTTTAAAAGAGTATCTGGGTAAGATGACACTTCCCCGTATAGCCTGGATTGATATTATTGAGATTCTGCTGATAGCTGTTTTTGTTTATCAGTTCATGCTGTGGGTGAGAAATACCCGGGCGTATTCTTTGCTGAAAGGAATCCTGATTGTCCTGGCGTTTATCTTCATCGCGTTCCTTTTAAAGATGAATACCATTCTCTGGCTGGTCTATAATGCAGGTGGTTATGCGATCACAGCCATACTGGTTATTTTTCAGCCGGAACTCCGTAAGGCTTTGGAGGAGTTAGGACATAAAAAGATCGTGAGCAACATTCTTCCGTTTGACAACGGGAAAAAAGAGGACAGCGGAAGATTCAGTGACCGTACATTAAATGAAATTGTGCGTGCCAGCTTTGAAATGGGAGAGGTCAAGACAGGGGCCTTGATCGTGATCGAGGAGGAGACAGGATTAAACGAGTTTGCCAGAACGGGTATTTACCTGGATTCTCTGGTGACAAGTCAGCTTATGATCAATATCTTTGAGCATAATACGCCTCTTCATGATGGTGCTGTTATAATCAGAGGAGACCGTATAGTTGCAGCGACCTGTTATCTGCCGCTTTCAGATAATATGGAACTGAATAAAAATCTTGGGACCAGACATCGCGCAGGTGTGGGGATCAGTGAGGTCAGTGACTCTATTACGATTATTGTCTCAGAAGAAACCGGCCGGGTATCCGTAGCCCACCATGGCAGGCTTATTGTAGGGGTAAACAGGGATGAACTCAAAGCAATCTTGTTAAAGGAGCAGAATGCCAACGCAGAGAAACAGAAACGCAAAATATGGAAGGGATGGGTGAAGAATGAAGAAAAGTCTGATGAATAAATTTACCTTGAAAATCCTTTCTCTGCTGATAGCCATACTGATCTGGCTGCTGGTCATGAATATAGAGAACCCTTCCATCACCCAGACATACATGGATATACCGGTTACATTTGTCAATGAGTCTTATATAGAAAGTATGAATAACATTGCACTTATGGTGGATGGAAAAGACTCTGTAAATGTCCGTATCCGGGCTGCAAATGAAACCATCAAGAAACTGAGCAAAGAGAATATTACGGCCGTGGCTGATCTGACACAGATCATTGACATGGATTCTGATCCTATTATGGTACCGGTTACGGTAACGTGTGCGGGAGTCGAGGATGAGGATATAGAAGTGACTCCTAAGAACATTCCCATCAAAATAGATGAACGAAAAAGTCTTGACCGTATTATCAGTACGGAACTCATAGGGGAATCAAAGCCCGACAATAATTACGAGGTTGGAAAGATAACTGCCAATCCGGAAAAGATCAATATTGTAGGGCCAAAATCTATTATTGAAAAAATAGACAGTGTGACAGCTCAGGTAAATGTGGACGGGATGGCTACAAGCGGTGAGCGGGAGGCTACCTTAAAGATATATGATAAAAACCACGATGAATTGAGCGAAAAGCAGATGTCTTATCTTAAATTCGATGTGCCCAGCACTACAGTTCAGGTCTATGTTGAATTATGGAGAATGTTGAAAGATGTTACAATTGATGTCTCCAATGCATACGTGGGAATCCCGCAGAATGGTTACCAGGTAGATTCGGTGTCATCAACACCGAGTGAGATCAGTATAGTGGGTTCAGAAGAGGCGCTGCAGAAATTCACTGTAAACGGAAACAAACTGACAATTCCTCAATCGGATGAGAGAGATATTTCGGGTAAGTCCTCTGATTGCGAATTCTCAGTTGATTTGGCAGAACTTTTACCAAAGGATATAAAACTTGCTACAGGCGTAAATGAAACAGCTCTTTTAACAGTAAAGATACTTCCGCTGAATAGTAAAGAATATAACATTTCCACAAATGAAATGAAAGTTGAAAATAGTCCGGCCAATATGAATGTGGTTATGGACAAAGTGGAAGTGCTGGTTCGGGTTGAGGGAAAAGAGGAAGATTTGGATAAACTGGATAAGAGTCAAATACATCTCAGTATTGATCTGAAATCTTATACAGCAGCCGGCGAATACGAGGTACCAGTTAAAATTGAAGTGCCGGATGGATATCAGGTGGTTGATGAAATCAATGTGAAGGTCACTTTGACAGATGCCAACACAAATGTTGTAACTCAGAAATAGGAACCATAAAATAGAAGCAGGGGAGTGATGAATAATGGTAAGTCAGAAAGTAAAAGTAAATAATTTGATCGGACTGCATTTAAGACCGGCAGGCCGTCTCTGCAGTGAAGCCATGCAGTTCAAATCACTGATTACCTTCAGTTATAATAATGTAACCGCAAATGCAAAAAGTGTCCTCAGTGTTCTTGGCGCATGTGTGAAAGGGGGAGATGAAATTGAACTGGTATGCGAAGGGGAAGACGAGGAAGAGGCATTAAAACATCTGGTATATATTCTGGAGGAAGGTTTACAGGAATAATTGTTTTATTATGATCCTGAGCAGAAAAATCCCGGGGATGGGACAGTCAAGGCTGTCTCATCCCCTCGATTTTTGCCTGCCGGGAATCTCAACGACCAGGAACATTACCATTCACAGCCCTGCATAAAACAGTCCTGATCTTCCGGGACAGAGGTTGTGAATCTTAATGCAAGAATACTAATATTACTTAAGGAGAAAGCAATCATGCATAATAACATGAAAGAAGGCCTGAAAGATGGTATCCCTATCGCACTGGGGTATTTTTCTGTCAGTTTCACATTTGGCATGCTGGCAGTGAACAGCGGTATGGCACCTCTTCACGCGGTGCTGATTTCCCTTTTTAATCTCACATCCGCAGGGCAGTTTGCCGGTTTGAATGTGATCCTTTCGGGGGCATCGCTGCTGGAAATGGCATTGACGCAGTTTGTTATCAACATGAGGTATGCGCTTATGTCCCTTTCTTTATCCCAAAAGTTTGACAAGTGTGTCAAGACGCGCCACAGGCTTCTTATCGCATATGGAAATACGGATGAGATATTCGCAGTGGCAAGTTCAAAGAGGGGAAGTGTGGGGCAGTATTATATGTATGGTCTGATCTGCCTGCCGGTATTGGGATGGGTAGGAGGAACGCTTACAGGAGCCATAGCAAGTACGGTTATGCCCGCATTTGTGCGCAGCGCTTTGGGGGTAGCACTCTACGGAATGTTTATCGCCATTGTGGTGCCTCCGGCAAAAAAGGAATCCACAGTGAGGACTGTAGTGTTTATTGCCCTGGCACTGAGTAGTATGTTTTACTATCTTCCGGTATTAAAACAAATCTCCAGCGGATTCATGATCATTATCTGCACACTGCTTGCAGCAGGCATCGGCGCTGTTTTATTTCCCATCAAGGAGGATTTGGAGGCATGATCTATGCGTATATTTTTGTTATGGCAGGTGTGACCTATTTGATCCGTATGCTGCCGCTTACATTGATCCAGAAGAAAATTTCTAATGTTTACATACGTTCTTTTTTATACTATGTCCCTTATGCATGCCTGACGGCCATGACATTTCCGGCAATTTTATATGCAACCGAGTCCCCGGTATCTGCCTTTGCAGGTCTGGCCGTGGCAGTATTTTTCGCTATGAAGGAGAAAAGCCTTGTGATGGTTGCATGTTTTTCCTGTATCGGCGTGTTTATCACAGAGCGGGTTTTGGAATTATTGTGTGTATAGTTCATGAGACTGTAAAACAAATTTAATATTACATTTCCCCAGTTTGGTTGTAATAACCTGTAAAAAATGGTAAAATGGTGATATCTCTAGAGGGAGAGTATACCTGATTGATACGAAAGTATCCGGGAGATAAATAAGAGCGTAAAGCTGGAAAGTAGAGGGAATAGTATGAAGAAGCGTAGAATGAAGCTGTTGGCGCTGATGCTTACGGCAGCGGTCACGATCACTTCTGTCCTTCCGGTAGGAGCAGCAGCTACGGATGGCAGTGAAGTACCGCAGCAGGTTACAGGCCTTACGGATCCGCTGGATGAAGGGAGCGGAGCAACGGATAACGGTCTGGGGGATGCAGCCGGAGATGGGCAGATGGGCGACAGCCAAACGGATGACGGCCAAACAGATGGTGAGACAAACGAAGTAAGTCATGAGGCGGAAGCTGCCCAGGATGACCATTGGACGCTGGAACGAGCTGAGAATGTAATGATATTCAGATATTATGATTCCGTAGATGGATTTACGGGATATCAGAGGAAATGGGTGCTGGATAAGCAGAGCGGTATCTGGACGTATTATGAAGTTCAGGAGGATGGGACGGAGATGTCTGTGGATCCTCATCCGGATGCAACAGTTACAGTAGGCGGAAAGACCATTGGATTTTATGGAACCGCTGTTTACAATGATGCAGATTATGGACTGATGAACCTTACATACGCCTTTGAAAAAGTGGAGGGCGGTTTAAAAGGTGTCGGAGATTGGTGGCATCAGGAAGCAGATGGCTCTTTTCAGTATTATCTAGGTGAGGCAGACCCGGCAGAAGATCCGGATGCGGCACTTGCAGCAGGATACAGGGTTCCCAAAAGTGAGATGGAAGGTCCATTCATTATTCCTGGGGATGACGGCGTGGAGTATTGCTACTGGCTGGATGCCAATGGAATGCCTTTAAAGAATATCTGGAAATTCGTTACAGATGAGGATGGAAGTAAGTTGGCCGGCTATTTTGGCCCGGATGGGAAAATGCTGACCGAAGGCATGCCAACAGGACTTCAGAATATTGAAGGCGCCAATTACTGGATCGGGGAAGACGGACAGCCTGAGACTAATGTTTGGAAAGAATCAGACGGCAAATATTATTATTTTGACGGCAATGGTGTGCAGGCACAGGGAAAAACCGGTCTTCAGAAAATTGACGGCAGTAATTACTGGATGAATGAAGACGGAAGCTATGCCAAATCCAAATGGATAGTAGATGGCAAAAAGTTTTACTATTTTGGTGCGGATGGAAAGCAGGCAACGAAAACTGGACTGCAGACGGTCAATGGTAAGAAGTATTATGTGAACAAGGACGGTACGGTTAAGAAAAACACATCTGTGATCGTGAAGGGTGTGCGTTATTTCTTTGACAAGGATGGGAAATGTACCAAATCCTATAAGGTTTTTTCTGAGGGATGGCAGCAGAATACAACAGGTTGGTGGTACCAGAAAGAGGACGGAAGCTGGCCGGCAAACTGTTGGTATAAGGTAAAAGGTCAGAAATACTATTTTGACGGCAATGGCTATATGAAAACTGGCTGGCTTGCTCTGGGAAATAATTGGTATTATCTGACTGCAAGCGGTGCTATGGCTCAAGGCTGGGCAATGATAAACGGGACCTGGTACTATCTGACACCGGGAAGCGGCGTCATGAAGACCGGCTGGTATAAAGATGGGAATACCTGGTATTACAGTAACGGAAGCGGAGCGATGCAGACAGGTTGGTTAAAACTGGGTAATACCTGGTATTATCTGAACGGAAATGGATCCATGGCCCAAGGCTGGATATTAGTAAATGGGACCTGGTATTATATGGCGCCGGAAAGCGGGGCTATGCAAGTAGGCTGGCTGAATCTGAAGGGTACCTGGTATTATCTAGCTGGAAGCGGAGCGATGCAGACAGGTTGGCTGATGACTGGCGGAACCTGGTATTATCTGAATGGAAACGGCTCCATGGCTCAGGGCTGGCTGAGTCTGGGCGGAACCTGGTATTATTTGACACCCGGTAACGGAGGAATGAAGACCGGCTGGTATATGGCAGGCAAAGAGTGGTATTACTCTTATGGTAATGGAGCTATGGCACGGAATGCATGGATTGACACTTATTACTATGTAGGCAGCAGTGGGGCCATGTTGAAAGATACTACAATTGGCGGCTATTATGTGGATAAAAATGGACGTTGGATACCAGGTTATGGAACAGTAAATGTAAATACCATTGGAAACTGGGAAAAGAGTGGCTCCACGTATTACTTTAAGAAGAGCAATGGCACCTATGCTAAAAATGAATATGTGGCCTGGAATGGAAACTGGTATTATCTTGATGGAAATGGGGTCATGTTAACCGGATGGCATTACATCAGGGGATATAAAATGTACTTTACAGGCAGTGGTGCCCTGCAGCAGGATGTAAGTGGAATGGTAGGTGGGCCATACAGACTCCGTGTAAACCGTACAAAATGTCAGATCACGGTACTGGCTAAGGATGGAAGCAATGGCTGGACGATTCCGGTTAAATCAATCACTTGTTCGGTAGGTAATCCGATTACCCTGACACCGGCAGGTACGTTCTACATTGGCGATCAGGACAGATGGCATATTTTGATGGGGCCGTCTTGGGGACAGTGGACATCACATGTAGTGAACGGTATTTTCATTCACTCTGTAGCGGGATCATCCCAGAGTCAGTATAATCTTGCGGCAGCAGATTATAATATGCTGGGACAGCCTGCATCTCATGGCTGCATACGAGTATGTGTCAGAGATGCAAAATGGATTTATGATAACACAGGCAGAGGAACTATGGTTACTATTGGAGATGGTTATTATGAGCCATTTGATAAACCAGCTACAATCAAACTGCCATACGGAGTAAATCTAAAAGACCCAACAGATATTTGGTAAATAAATTAGAATAGTAAAAAACTGTGTGGCTGTACTCACTAGTAGTACAGCCACACAGTTTTTTACACGTTAAGAAAAATTTCGGGACAATACGTGCAAGCTTATTTCAATACTATTCCGGATATTCTGGCATGTGATTTTGATATAATACTTCCTCACCTTCAGGGGAGGTGATTGACATATGTTCAAAAATATAATTAGTCATCCAATCTGCTTCTGCTCTGGATTTAGCAGTAATATAATAACGGATTGCGTATGGATTTACTCCATGGGGAATAATCCGCTCCCCTTTCTTATAAAACAACCAGGAATCCATAATACCTTTCATTGAAGATAATTTTAAAGCTGCCTCCTGATTTTCTACCATCAGACCATTTTTTCCATGAAAATATAACACAGCACTGGTTTTGTCAAAAAAAGGTGAATGGTGCTTTAACGTGTTGCGCAGGGATGTCTCATCATAGAGATAATCCAGAAGGAGATTTTCCACTTTTAATCCGCAGCAATAATCTACAAGTTCATGTTCATAACCAAAGAATCTTCCGGCAATCTCACAGACGGATATGGTTTCTCCGGGAGACCAGAAAAACTGCATGGATAAAACACCACTTGTCTGTCCTGTAAAATTGGCAATTCGCTGCAGAATATCCCTTGCCTCTTCATAGACATTACAGATAAGCCTGGAAGGATATACATTTCGGGTACTGATAGGAATATCATTGGTGCATACAGGGGTCTTTTCTCTGTCTGCAATACTGATGACATGTACAGTTCCGTCCAAGACCCAGCTCATCATATTAAATTCATAACCTTCGTTATATTCTTCCACAAGGATTTCCTTTACCTCAGAAGTGGCACAGATAAAATCAAAGTGTTTTTTAATTTCTTCAACAGAATATAAGACAAGCACACCGCGTGAACCATATTTATCTAAAGGCTTTACTACAACAGGAAATTCAAAATCATCCAAATCTGAATTTGAAAATCCGGAGCTCAGCCGTCTATATTTTGCTGTGGGAATATGAAGCTTTTCAAACATTTGCTTCATAATATCTTTATTTCTGTAATAGTCCAGTTTTTCAGGGGAAAAATAGCATTTCAGGCCTGCTTTGTTTGCTATTTTTACCATGCATTCAAAGAGATAATCAGAGAAAGAAGTGATGATGCCATCCACTCTCTCTAGCTGACAGATAGAAACAATACGGTCGGTATCTCCAACGTCAATATCGTAGGACTTGTCGGCGATTTTTTTTCCGACACTGTCCGAGTATCCGTCACAGACGATGGTATAAATACCTCTTGATCTCGCCGTTTGTATTAATTGTACGAACTCTCTTAATGAGCCTAGTATTAACAATCTCTGTTTCATCATACGTTATTCGGGCCTTTCATTATTTGTCTCAGAACCTGCAGGATATACTCCATATGTTCCTTGCTGTATCTCTGGTCACAGGGAAGAGGAAGAATATTAGCAGCATAGTCATACTCAAGAGTTTCTTTAGGCATCTGATCTATGACGTTACTCCAGTAAGTTGGTATAAATATTTTCTCGGCTGCTAATTTCTTACGGATATTTATACCATCGGTACAGTAAAAAGGATAGACAAAGGGACCATCCAAATGCAGCAAAGAGAGGGGATTATATTGATTTAAGGCAGAAGCAAGCACTTCATAATTTTCAGTGCGCTTTTTACGCACGGCAGAGTAATCAATTCCTTTCAGTAGGTTTTCCGTCAGATGAGACATTCTTTTTATTGGCTCCTCATAATAATGGCGGGCAGTCTCTAGCATATTTGCATAATATTCTGACGCAGAATGCTCATAGCGTCCTAAAATATGGGACATCCTGAAGGAGGAAATATCCACTGGATATGTGGATAAAATATCTTCTGTTACATCATCCAGATAGAGATATGCTCCATCTGGCAGTCCGAAAAATTTTCTACAGGAATAAAGTACTGGGATACCCGGCTGAGGCCTTTGGAAAAAGGCATGTGTATTATCCAGAAAAATATTCTTATAGCGACGTTGATAACTTAAAAGTTTCTGATCAGAAATTTGTCCATAATAGTTGACAAGGTAAACATATTCTCCATCTTTCACTTCTTCTTCGGGGAGAATAGGTTCAAACTCTGCATTAATGTGATACCATTCTAAGGACACAGGAGCATCTGCACAGATAGAAGTTATAGAATCACATAGAAAATAGGGAAGCCACAGCTTTTTGATTTTCAGATAATCCAGAGCAAATAAGAGCGCTGTTCTTCCTAAATTTAGTTTTAACAGTTCAGGATAATACTCTTCACCTGAAAAATTTTCCAATTCCAAATAACCGCCGATTTCATTCATAAATAAATATCCTTTGTGTTATTTTTATAGCTCCTTTTTTCTGATCACATAATTTGGCATTTTTTTAGCTTCATTCAGTATATTCATTAGATATTGTCCGATAATACCAATGGCTAATAGAATGATCCCATTATAAGCCAGGGTAAGTAGCACCAGGGTTGTCCAGCCTTCCACCGATACATCATAGATGAAATAGCGAATCAGATAGAAAAGGCCAAGAATAATACTGATTATAAAACTGAATATACCTAAATCCCTGACCAGGAGGAGGGGGATTGCAGAGTTGGAAGTTATATCGTAAATCAAATCCTTTGCCAGCCTGCGAAAGGTATAATTGCTTTTTCCTACTTTGCGTGCATCATGGTGTACTGGAACATTAATGATGCGGTTACTGCTCTGGACCAGAAGGTTTCCGATTTGCGGAAGGTGAGTATTGGTATTCAGAATTGCTTCTACAATGAACCTGCGCATCAGCCGAAAACTGGTGATCTCCAGATTGGGATCTTTATTTAACATTTTTGATGTGGCGTATACAGAAATTCGGGTTCCCAGTCTCCTTATAAAATTATGCTTACGGTTCTCATATTTTGCAATAATCACGTCCACATCATCTTGTTCATTAATAGCAGCAGCCATTTTAGGTATTTCTTCCGGGCGATGCTGAAGATCATCATCCATGGTAATAATAAAATCGCCTCTGGCAAAAGAAAAACCGCATAATAGTGCTGGATGCTGTCCGAAGTTCTTTGCCATCTGTATGATTTTCACCCGGCTATCCTGTCTGTGAAGTTTTTTCATTACAGCATAGGAGTTGTCCCGGGAACTATCATCAACCAATATTAATTCAAATTCTTCCTGCATGGTATTATCAAAAACATTTTTCAATCTGGTGTAAAGTTCTTCCAGAGTATGTTCTGAATTATAAACAGGAACTACGATTGAATATAAACTCATGTTTTTACCTCCGGGGTTGTTTTTCAACCGCCGCGATTATTATAACATTTTACAACAAGGGTTTCAATAGACTTGTTTCCTGGCAGGAAGGATGTTATACTGTAAAAAACTGTGCAAGGACAGAAAATGTACAGTTGGATAAACAACAGAAAGAAGGGAAGTAGATGACTGTGTCTAAAAAGAGCAGGGTACTAGACTATATTTTTTTACATATCAGTATCATGATATTTTCTTTTACCCCGGTTTTTACCAAGATGGCTTCCATGGAATTTAATAAGAATGGAATATGGGGAATCAGATTATACTTTTTCTTTTTCCTTATGCTTTTGGATTGTTTTATCTATGCTTTAGCATGGCAGAAAATTATTCAAAAATTCGAGCTCAGTGTGGCCTATGCAAATAAAAGTGTGTATCTCATATGGTCACAAATATGGGCAGTAATTATTTTTCACGAGGTATTGACAATAAAAAATGTACTTGGACTTTTTATTGTATTATTAGGAGTATTGGTGGTGCAAAAATATGAATAAATATATGCTTATCCTATTTATCGGAACCTTTTTTACAGCGTTTTCACAACTTCTTTTGAAGCAGAGTGCAAATAAGGAATATAGTCATCCCATATTTGAATATCTGAACTGGCATGTAATTACGGCTTATGGAATATTTGGAGGAGTATTACTGCTGAATACTTATGCATTTACCCATGTAGATATGAAGTATGGGTCTGTGATTGATACCTTTAGCTATGTGTTTGTTATGCTGCTGTCTTATTTCATTTTAAAAGAGAAATTTACGTGGGGGAAGATAATAGGAAACCTAATTATTATTACGGGTATTTTTGTGTATACTCTTGGCTAGAGGATATATCGTGAAAAGGGAATTACAGAATCATAAGACTCTGTAATTCCCTTTTTATAACAGGCGGTCAGGTGAAATAGTTGTAAATAGTCTTCACAATATATTCTTTATCTTTCTGGCTCAAATTATAATACATAGGAAGTCTTACCAGACGCTCGCTTTCTCTGGTAGTGTATTTATCCATGCCAGAGAAGCGGCCATATTTTTTGCCGGCAGGGGCAGTATGCAGAGGAATATAATGAAATACACTCAAAATCCCATTTTGTTTCAGAAAGGAAATGAATTTTGATCTTTCTTCCAAATCCTGTAATTTTATGTAGTACATGTGTGCATTATGCCGGCATTCCCCCGGAACATAAGGCTGTTCCAAACAGCCTTTATCTGCCAATGGCTTAAGCGCAGTATCATAAAAAGCATAGCTTGCCATACGGTCATCCTGTATCTGTGAAGCCATTTCCAGCTGTGCCCAGAGATAGGCAGCATTCATGTCGCTGGGAAGATAAGAGGAGCCATAATCCTGCCATGTGTATTTATCAATTTGTCCCCGAAAAAATTTACTTCGGTCTGTTCCTTTTTCTCTTAAGATCTCAGCCTTTTCCTGATAAGAGATATCCTGAAAGAGAAGGGCACCTCCTTCTCCCATACTGAGATTCTTAGTTTCATGGAAGCTTAAGCATCCAAAGTCACCAATGGTACCAAGGCTTTTTCCTTTATAATAAGAAGCGAATCCCTGAGCGGCATCTTCAACGACTTTTAAATTATGACGCTTTGCAATATCCATGATAGTATCCATCTCACAGGATACGCCAGCGTAATGAACAGGAACAATTACCCTGGTGCGTGGTGTGATGGCATACTCAATAAGTGTTTCATCTATATTCATGGTATCAGGTCTGATATCTACAAATACCAGGGAAGCGCCTCTTTGAACAAAGGCATCTGCTGTAGATACGAAAGTGTAGGAGGGAAGAATGACCTCATCCCCTGGTTTGATGTCAGTCAATACAGCGGCCATTTCCAGGGCATGTGTACAGGAAGTGGTCAGAAAAACCTGATTTACGTCAAAGTGTTCCTTCATCCAGTTACTGCACTTTTGCGTAAATACACCGTCACCACATATCTTGCGGTTGGTCACAGCTTCTTTTATATAATCCATTTCTTTGCCTACATAAGGCGGAATATTAAAATCAATCATTGAGAACTCCTTTATAAAACATACTCCGGGTTATTATAAAAAACATTATTATTGTACCATAAGATAAAAAAAAAGGAAATAATAAACTGGGAATCCATTGATTTCTTAAGAGTATTCATGTATAATATTTAATACTTAGTTAATAAATGTAATAACTTTGCAAGAAATACAAAAAGAAGAGGAGTACACAATGAAGAGATTAGGGAAAAGACTTCTATCCTACGCACTTGTACTGGCTATGCTTATGAGTTTGTATACGCCGGCATATGGTGCTCAGATGAGTGAGGAGGATCCATCGGCATACGATACGCAGATGGGTGAAGAGACAGATACACCCACATCTGATCCCCGGATAAGTGGGGAGGCAGATACGCCGGCACAAGATGCTCAGATGAGTGGTGATGCAGACACACCGGAGCAAGATGCTCAGATGAGTGGCGAGACAGATATACCGGCGGTAGAAGATGAGGCACCAAGTTCCGATGGGGAGATGTCGGGACAGGAAGATAGCCGGAAAGCGGAATTGCCGCTGAATTACATTCTGACACAGGAAGATGGCGTACATCAGTCTGTTATTGTTGAATTGGGAGATGTAGAGTCTACAGCTCTGGAAAGTGCTGTACTGACATATCATGATGGCGAAGGAGAAATACATACAGCCCAGGCTGAAGAAGTTGTGGAAAATGTAGCTGCATTTCTTCTTGATCTGCCTGCAGCCCAGCAGGAAAGGACTTTTATTTCAGTAAATGCCTCTGTTGCAGGTCAGGAGTATGAGACTCTTCTGAATCAACAGGAGGAGATGGAGCAGATTGAGATGAGCAGCGAAGAAGCTGCCCAGGTTGTTACGGATACTAAAAATGAAGAGGCAGGTCTTGATTCCCAGACAGTTGAGCAGGTGGAAAAAGCAGTGCTGTCTGCGGATGACAATGGAATATCTGCAGAAGCCATAAAGGAATCTCTTACTGAAAATAACCAATTGGCAGAAAACGCTGGTAATGGTATCCAGACATTTGCTCTGGGGGAAGATGGGGATGTCCCTACGGCCATGGCTGTAGAACCAAAACAGAAAGAACACTATATAGTTGTACTTGACCCGGGGCATGGAACCATAGATACCGATGGGTATGACAGCGGAGCTGAACACAAATTCAGTGACGGTACAAAATTCGTGGAAGCAGACCTTACCATGAAAATTGCCAATTATTTAAAAGAGGAACTTGCGAAATATCCACAGCTTACAGTATATATGACCCATGATACAGTAGGCGCAAACAAGGCGATCAACATGACCTTGAACGAAAGAGTTGCATATGCCGCTAATAAACATGCTGATCTGCTGGTTAGCCTTCATTTGAATTCTTTTGATAAAGAGACTGCTCATGGTGCAGAGGTATTGGTTCCGAAAACAGGGAGATACAATACCGAGGTGGCAGAGAATGCGCAGAAGGCTGCTAATAATATTTTGAAAAGACTTACCTCTCTGGGACTTTATGACAGGGGACTTTTAGAAAAGGATTCCAGTGATTATCATTATCCTGACGGAAGCACTGCGGATTATTATGCAATTGTAAGAGAAGGACTGAAAGCATCTATTCCTTCCATTATCGTGGAGCATGCATTTTTAAGTGGAAAAGATGATAAAAAGTTTTTGAATAATGAAGCTTCTATTAAAAATCTGGCTAAAGCAGATGCATATGGCATCGCGCAGTATTTTGGTATAGAGACTGGGGGAGAGACATATGAGCCGGTACCTGAACCAAAAGGAAAATGGAAAAAAACAGGAGGTTCCTGGTATTATTATATCGGATCTGTAAAGCAGACCGGCTGGCAGAAGATAGATAACGCCTGGTATTATTTTAATGGCAGCGGTGTTATGCAGACCGGCTGGCAGATGATAGGAAATTACTGGTATTATATGAATTCTTCCGGTGTTATGCAGACCGGCTGGCAAAAAATAGACGGAAGCTGGTACTATCTTAATACCTCCGGAAGTATGCAGACCGGATGGAAGAAAATCTCCGGCAAATCATACTATCTGCAGGGAAACGGTGTTATGCTGGAAAGTGGCTGGCATATGCTGGGTAACTACTGGTATTATATGTCGGGAAGCGGAGCCGCATTGACCGGCTGGCAGAAGATAGGGGGCCAGTGGTATTATCTGGATAAAAATGGCCGAATGAAGACCGGTTGGTATCAGGTCGATAAAAAATGGTATTATAGTGATGGAAGCGGAGTTATGCAGACCGGCTGGCTGTATACTTATAATACATGGTATTATCTGAATGGAAGCGGAGTTATGGCAGAAGGCTGGACGCTGGTGGGAAGCACCTGGTATTATATGCAGCCCGGCAACGGCGCTATGAAGACCGGTTGGCAGAAAATAGACAGTAAGTGGTATTTTCTTGACGGAAGTGGCGCCATGCGTACCGGCGGATGGTTGAGTCAGGGAAATGTCTGGTATTATCTGAATGCAAACGGCTCCATGGCAGAGGGATGGATCCGTCTGGGAAATACCTGGTACTATATGCAGCCAAATAGTGGACATATGCGCACAGGGTGGTATCAGGTTGGAAAGAAATGGTATTACAGTGATGGAAGCGGAGCCATGCAGACAGGCTGGCTGAAATTAGGTGATATCTGGTATTATTTGTCCGGAAGCGGGGCTATGGCGGAAGGATGGAATTTTATCAACGGCAGCTGGTATTATATGACTCCAGGAAGCGGAGCTATGAGAACCGGATGGTTTACAGTAAATAATGTCTGGTATTACTGTAACGGGAGCGGAGCTATGCAGACCGGTTGGCTGCAGCTGGGAAATGTCTGGTATTATTTGAACAACAGTGGAGCGATGCTGACAGGCTGGCACACATTGGGCGGAAAGGATTATTATTTCAATAATTCCGGTGCATGGATACCGGATAAAAAAAAAGATAATCCTAAGAACTTATATGCCATAGAGGGAAGCAGCTCTGCAACTGTAGATCAAATGGTAAAGTATTATAAGAAATCGGGATGTACATATCCGTCTGCTGCACTGAAAAAGGGTGGTGCGGCAGATATTAAAACATTTGCTAAAATTGTTTTAGAGGAAGCAAATGAAGAGGGAATAAAGGCAGAAGTCGTGTTCACCCAGGCTATGAAAGAAACCGGATGGCTCCAGTATGGAGGGGATGTGAAGGTAGAGCAGTTTAATTTTGCAGGCCTGGGAGCAATCGGTAATGGAGCAGCTGGAAATTCTTTTAAAAATGTCCGTACCGGCATACGCGCTCAGGTTCAGCACTTAAAAGCGTACGCTTCCGACAAGGACTTAAAGAATGCATGTGTTGATGAAAGATTTCAGTATGTAACAAGAAAATCAGCAATGTACGTGGAATGGCTGGGGATTCCGGATAATCCAACCGGAGCCGGTTGGGCGGCAAGTAAAAATTATGGAAAAGATTTAGTTGAAATGATAACAAATTTGAAAAATTTGTAATGATAATATACATATCAGAACGTGGAAATAGTTAGAAAGGGTGTGTATCACAGGTTCTTATTGAACTGTGATACACACCCTTTCTGTTTCTTTATATTTTTTAGTGGAGCATTTCAGCGCCGCTGGCCTGTCCAGGCACCGCTGCCATTTACATAATATCCATCAGGAGTCCATGCGTTTGCATACATAACTCCATTGGAAGGATTTAAATAATACCATGTATCATTTACATTCTGCCATCCTGTGGTCATAGCACCTAAACTGTTCATGTAAAACCACTTATTACCATCCAAAAGCCATCCTGTGGCCATAGATCCATCTCCGTATAGATAATACCTGGTACTGCCTTGTTTGAGCCATCCGGTCTGCATTACCCCTGATGAATTAGAATAATACCAGGTATTGTTTATTTTAAACCATCCTCTGACAACCGCTCCACTATCTGTGAAATAGTACCATTTATTTCCCAGAGCAGCCCAACCTGTGGCCATAGAGCCATTTCCGTAAAAATAATATTTGGTATTGCCCTGCTCAAGCCAACCAGTCTGCATTATACCTGATGAATTAGAATAATACCAGATATTGTTTACTTTGAACCATCCTCTGGCAACAGCCCCGCTGTCTGTAAAATAATACCATTTGCTCCCCAATGCTACCCATCCGGTAGCCATGGCACCGCTGCCATACATATAATACTTAGTATTGCCCTGCTTGAGCCATCCGGTCTGCATGACTCCGGCAGAATTGGAATAATACCAGATATTATTTATTTTATACCACCCGACTGCCGCTGCACCGTTGCTGTTGAAGTAATACCATTTATTTCCGGTATATACCCAACCGGTTGCCATGGCACCGTTTCCTGCCAGATAGTATTTGCTTTGGCCTATAGTGTGAAGACCGGTCAGCATTTCACCTGATCCATTGGAATAATACCAGATACCGTTTATCTCGTACCAGCCAGTGAGCATAGCACCCGAATTATCAAGATAATACCATTTTTTATCAACAAAAATCCATCCGGTCATCATGGCGCCGCTGCCGGAGGTATAATAGTATCTGCCGTTTGACTTAATCCACCCTGTCTGCATTTTTCCGTCAGAACTAGAATAATACCATATATTACCCACCGTATACCATCCGGTTTTTGCGCCATATTCAGTGAAATAGTACCAGCTCTTATTGAGGTATACCCAACCGGTGGCCATAGCACCGCTGCTATTAAAATAATACTTTTTGCCATCAATTGTCTGCAGACCTGTAAGCATCTTTCCGGAAGCATCAGAATAGTACCAGATTCCATTTACCCGGTACCACCCTGTGCACATAACGCCATCACCGTTAAAATAATACCATGTATTTCCTTGCTTCATCCACCCGGTCACAATATAACCGGATGCGTTGAAATAATACCATTCTCCATGAATTTGCAGCCAACAACTTGAAGGATAAGTACCATTGCCAAATTGATACCAATAACCCGTTGCATTATGCTGCCAGTTTCCATCTTTAAAATTGGGGATCCATTTTCCTGAAGAATCATAATAATAGCCGTTTACATATTGGTCCTGAGCCATGGCCCCAGTTGATGTATCAAAATAATAATAATATTTCCCTATATTTTTTCGTCCGGTCTGCATCTGGCCATTGGAATCCATGTAATACCATTTTCCACTGACTTTTTGCCAGCCGGTAGTCATATAACCTTTAGAATCCGTATAGTACCATTTACCATTTACAAGTACCCATCCTACGGCCATAGATCCATCCTCTTTTAGATAGGACCATTGACCTGAAGCGTTTTGCAGCCATTTGTTGGTGGAGGCATTGTATGAGTTTTCAAAATAATACCAGTTATCCTTGGAATCTTTTTTCCATCCATTCGTTTTCTTAGGAAAGCCATCATAATAGTATATGTGTCGATAGGGGGATGAGCCTTCAGCAGATGCAACGAATTCCTTGCCCTTTGGTATATTATTACTTAGTCCTTTGTCAAGATTGATTACAATTGCTTTTATATATGGTGCGTACCATGCGGTTGGATAAAGGGCGGTTCCGGATTGTCCTAATTTTAGAAGCGAATCCAGGGTGCCTATATTATTATCGACACTGGAGTTGGATACATAATTATACTTACCTGTCATAATCGCAATGTCCGGACTCAGTGCCTTCAGATAATTATAGGTGTTGGAACCATAAAAGCCATGATGCCCAAGTTTCAACACATCCACATGCCCAAGCCGTTTGGCAAGAGCAGTCTCCGCTCCGATGTAATTGTTAATATCACCAGCCAAAAAGGCAGTCTTTTTAGTTGTCATAGAAGTGACTTTAACTCCAAGGCTGTAATAGTTGGCATCTGGCTGAGGCCGTTTAACACCATAATTCATTATTTCAAGCTTCATGCCATTTTTACCACCCAGCATAAAGACTGGTGTAGAGACAGAACCCACGGTTTTACCTTCAAATATACCACTCTGCGCAGGTGCCGCATAAGTATCGCCATATGCATTATTTGGGTCATCCGGATGATCAGGGTCTACCTGGTCACTGGGAGGAATATCTTCAACGGTCAGATTATCAGAAGAACCATCATCAGAAGAATCAAGGGGTTCGTCTGTTGTTCCGCTTTCTTCCTGGTAAACGCTGAAGAACTGTAAAGTATCCTCAGGAATTATGTTTGCTGATTCAGGAGTGGAAGGATTTTCTGTACTGCAGATAAAATCAAATATATTTTCTTCCTCTAAAGGAGCAAAGGTATATCCCTTGGATTTTGGACTGATCTTGTAAGAGAACGGTGTTTTGGTATCATCATATTTTCTGATGCCTGTAAAGTTATACGTCCAGATACCGTCTCTCCCGGGAACTTCCTGAGCCTCTACGGTGACATCAGCAGGCAGTTTCGTTTCCGGATCTGCAGTTATATAGGATAAAGTCACTTCTATACGTGAGGGTAAAATCGTTGTGCCATCTGTATTGCTGCCTTGTGCTGCAGAGTCTGTATCCTGTGAATCTGTGTCGGTGTCTTGTGGTGCAGCATTTGTGTCCTGTGACTCATTGTCCGTGTCTTCCTGCGATTCCTGAGGAATGTCTTTGGGAACAGAATCCGTGTCTGGTCTTTCTTTTCCCATATTTTGAGAATCGGAATCTGTGTCCTGCATTTCTTTGCCGGCATCTTGAGGAACAGAATCTGGATTCTGTGATTTTGTGTCAGTGTCTTGATTGGAAGCGTCTATATCCTGTGGAGCAGCGCCTATGTTCTGTGCCTCCTTGTCGATGCCTTGAGGGGCATTGTCTGTCTCCTGAGACTCTGTATCTGGATTTTGTGCCGGTGGCAATGTTTCATCCGTATCTTCCGGTCCGGCGGGATTGCTGTCATCTGGGTTTGTAGTATCTTCAGATTCCGGTGGAACCTCTGTGTCTTTATTCATTATAATACTGCCGCTTACAGTCACAGTCTCCGGATAAAGGGGCGCGCTTGTATTGAAAGACTGGATTAATGTGGCGCCTGTGTCCTGCGCTGCCTTCACCATGTGGTCGTAAACATACAAATTATCCCATAAACGGGTACTATCCGTAACATCATTATCAGAATAGGCTTCTATATAAACACGTTTAGGATGAAATGCATATATGATGTCATCGGCTGACCCGATATGATCACTATGAGGATGCGTACCAATGTAGAATTCAAAATTATCCTTTGTGACACCTGCTGCCTGAAGATAGGCAATTACATCCTGTTCAAATCCGTTTCCCTTTACAATACCCGGCCGGCTTGGATAATCTGGTTTGCTTCCGCTTGGATAATCATTGTCTTCTCCAGAATCCACCATGCCGAATTTTCCATTACATTCCAAAAGAATTGCATCTGTATTGTCTGCTAAGGTTAAAAAGTGTATTTTGCTGGTATTATTTGCTGCCCATACAGTCTCCGATTGCGCCGGAGGAACCAGGTCGAGCGTCAGCAATACCATAAAAATCAACAAGAAACATACAGCTTTTTTGAGTTTCCCCTTCATAATTATTACCCTTTCCTTTTCTGCCCTAACTGAATATGTGAATAAGAGGGCCTTTTATATGATTTCAAGCCGTCACTGAAACGGCTGGTTTGCACTAAGCTATTTACCGTTCCGTAATTTGTTTGCCCTATATTTCATAAAAAAAGGGATTAACATATTGATCATATAATAACGTACTTTTGGAACAGGTTTCATAATAAAATTAAAGAATCTCCAGCATACAAAGTATACTTTCCAGCCGTCCTCATAGGGAGTATCTTTCCAATCTGTCATTCCGAGATACTTTTCATAGTATTTTTTATATTTATGTGTATTTCCTGCCCTCCACGGGCGTTCTTCTCCTAGATAATGTATGATGACTGGGTTCTTGATACAGCTTTCAAATTCCTCTTTGGAGAAATATTTTAGCGGACTTACCAGATTGGAGAGAAATTTATATGGATATTGATAGAAAATATTACAGAAATTGTATTTAGGCATTATAGATAATATTTCATCTTTTAAGGCTCCATTTATAGCGTCCTGATCATTTGCAAAGAGATTACCATTATGATCTCTGTAATATTGTATTATTTTTTTGTCAGACTCTTTTTTCCGCCACTTTTCCAAATCTACCAGTAATACTCCGGCATTATGATAAAAATATCCCTTTAGTCCAAGAGCTTCTTTTCGTTTTTTATCTACAGTAGGTTCAATACTCATTCCCAGTGTCTTATCTTTTAGATCCATATGCCACAATTCTTCCAAACTGGAAATGACGATCGTATCACCATCTAAATATAAAATTCTTTTGAGATTTTCCGGCAATATCCGGCCCATGATCAGCCTGGCTAAAACAATTGGATTCCAGCCGGATGTATCAATGTCAAAATCAAAATACTGTTTTATATCTGCTATTTCAATAAAAGTAATATTACGGTTATATTTTTCTGCTAAACGTTTTAGGTTATCTTTGTTTTTTAAAGAAATACCAAAAGACATAATATAAAAAGTGATTTGAGGTTCTTTTGAGTTATTTTCGCAAATTGATGCGATCCCTGCCCCTAATTGTGGTACAAAATTATTATTAACAGTATATAAAAAATTCACTGCTGTCTCCTTTCGTCCGAACACGCATACAGCGGTGCTTTATGTCGCAAACCAATTATAGCATATTTATGAGTGATATGGGATAGTAAAATTTTCTTTATAAATTAAGAATTGATTCTTATGAATAAACAGGGTATAATAATTTTATTTGAGATTGGATGATATGGGAGACAAATATGAAGAAATATGATTATGTCATTGTAGGCAGCGGCCTTTTTGCAGGTGTATTTGCAAAAAGTGCAGTAGAACACAACAAAAGGTGTCTTGTTATAGAAAAAAGACATACAGTTGGTGGTAATCTGTACTGTGAAGAGGTGGAAGGCATTCAAGTACATAAGTATGGAGCCCATATTTTTCATACAAGCAGCCGTAAAGTATGGGATTTTGTAAACGATCTTGTGGAGTTTAACCGGTTTACCAATTCACCGGTTGCTAATTATCGTGGGGAAATCTATAACTTACCTTTTAATATGAATACTTTTAATAAAATGTGGGGGGTTACTACACCGGCAGAGGCACATAAGATAATTGAAACACAGAAGACAGCAGTAACGGGGACACCAAGAAATCTTGAGGAGCAGGCCATAAGTCTGGTAGGTTATGATATATATGAAAAGTTAATAAAAGGGTATACAGAAAAACAGTGGGGTAGGAAATGCTGTGAACTGCCTTCTTTCATTATTAAAAGGATACCTGTAAGATATACTTATGACAATAATTATTTCAATGATTTGTATCAGGGTATTCCTATCGGAGGATATAATATACTGGTTAAAAAGCTATTTTCAGGGTGTGACATAGAAACCGGTGTTGATTTTAATAAAAACAGAGAAAAATACCGGGAACAGGGAGATAAGCTGTTATATACAGGCACCCTTGATTCTTACTATGATTTCATATACGGAGATTTGGAATATAGAAGTCTGCGGTTTGAAACAGATGTTTTGGAACTGGAGAATTATCAGGGGGTTGCCGTTGTTAACTATACTGATAGTGAGGTCCCGTTTACAAGAATCATAGAGCATAAACATTTTGAAAACAGCAGATCAGAAAAAACGGTTATTACCAGAGAATATCCGGCCGTCTGGGAAAAGGGCAAAGAGCCTTACTATCCGGTTAATGACAGCAGAAACCAAGAATTGTATAAAAAGTATGCTAAACTTGCGGAAATAGAAAATAATACACTGTTTGGAGGCAGATTGGCAGAGTATAAATATTACGATATGGATAAAGTAATAGAAGCAGCGCTCCGTCTTGCCGGGAAAGAATTTTCCGCTGATAAGTAAATATATTGTTTGTTTATAGAAAGGATGGCGTGGTGAAGGACACCATATTTCAGAGCAATTATGGAGAATAAGACATATAATGAGAAAGACCTTAGGAAACTGCAGTTGGTGGAATTGGAAATTTTGAAAGATTTTATAGCCATCTGTGAAAAGCATAAATTGCCTTATTTTGCAACAGGGGGAACGGCTATTGGGGCCCTCCGCCATCAGGGATTTATTCCATGGGATGATGATATTGACGTATGTATGCTGAGAGAAGACTATAATAAATTTATGGAAATAGCGCCTGAAGAAATGGGAGAAAAGTATATCTTCATGTCAACGGATACGGAAAAAAGATATCCTCTCATGTTTGGAAAAATGATCAAAAAAGGGACAAGGTTTATTGAAGATGCATATCAGCAGGGAAATTACCCCTTGGGAATATTTATTGATATTTTTCCTTATGACAGGACATCTGAAAATGAAAAGTTAAGAAAAAAACACCAAAAAAAGACCTGGTTTTGGGCAAGGCTTCAGGTGCTGACTCTGATTCCCAATCCCAATCTTCCTCCTGAGGTTAAGGGGTGGAAGAAAATAGCAGCACAATGGGGTTGTAAGATCCTGCATAATTTGTTTAAGCTGATCCATATAACGCCGCAGATGTGCACGGATAAATATTTGAAATGGGCTGCAAATTGTGAGGACGATTCAGATTTATATATTGATTATTCCTACATATCCGGCGAAAATTTAATGATCCGTACAAAGGATTCTTTCCCTGTAGTGAAATGCAAATTTGAGGACACGGAAGTGGCATTGGTCAAAGACTTTGATGCGTTTCTCCGGCCTGAATATGGGGAGTACATGCAAATGCCGCCGGAAGATGAAAGACACAATCATTATGCCTCATTTATAGATTTTGGAGATGGAGAAACCGGCAATTGAAAAAAAACATGAAAAATGATTACAAAGGCGGAAAAAAATTATCCATGAAACAGAGCATACTTTGGAATTCCTGGGGAAGCATGTTCTATTTGGGATGCCAGTGGCTTTTGACTATTCTGGTGGTGAGAATTTCGGGAGTAGAGGATGCCGGACTTCTCTCCTTAGCTATGTCAGTAAGTAATATATGGTATAGTTTAGCTGTATATGGCATGAGAAATTTTCAGGTCTCTGATACAAATGAGAAGTATTCAAACGGTTTGTATATTTCCAGCAGGATTTTTACTGGAAGTGCAGCTTTGTTTGGGTGTATGGCCTATACGGTGGTATTGTCTTACAGCTTGGAACAAAAAATATGTATCATTATTTATTTTGTCTATAAACTGTCAGAGGCTCTCTTTGATGTTTTTGCCGGAATATATCAAAAATTGTGGCGCCTTGATTATGTAGGAAAGTCCCTTACTATAAGAGGTATTTTGACTTTGGGTACGTTTTCTGCAGCTTTATTCTTATCCGGAAATCTTGCTTTGACGCTCTTCGGAATGACGGTATGCTGTATGTTGTCTGTGTGTTTGTATGATATTCATTTTGCCGGAAAGATAACAAATATACGTGTTAGCTGGGATAAAAAGAAATTAAAAGAATTATTGATTGAATGCTTCCCTCTGGTCGTATATACTATGTTGTCTACAGCGATCGGTACGATTCCCAGATTATTCATAGAGCGATATCTGGGGAATTATAAGCTTGGGATCTATGGTTCTGTAGCTACGCCGACTTTAATTATACAAATGGGCGCCACCTATATCTTTAATCCTTTTGTCACACTTTTTGCTGAGAGGTATCACCAGAAGAATAAAAAAGGTTTTTTGAACGCCTTGGCTTTATGTTCCGCTGCCGTGGCAGGATTGGCCGTAGCAGGAGTGATAGGCGGAAAATTCCTGGGTAAATGGGGACTGCATCTGCTTTTGGGAGAGGAAGTGGCTGCCCATTCAGATTTGTTGATTCCTTTGATCATATGTACAGTGCTGACGGCATTCGCCTGGCTTCTCTGCGGTGTCCTGACCGCGATCAGAGATTTTAAGGGGCTTGTAGCCGCTAATGCTGCAGCAGTTGCAGTCAGCTACATTTCTTCTGCGATTTTAGTCAGAAGATATGATATGCAGGGCGGAAGTGCAGCGCTGGCCCTCGCAACAATTGTGGAAATTATCTTTTTAGCACTGTGTCTGACGAAAAGTGTCCATGATAATTTTACGGTGAATGGGCAGACAGAAAACTCGAAATTAAAGAGAAACGGAGCGGTTAGAAAAGATGAAAGGATATAGAAGAAAAGAACATACTTTTGCTATATGTGCCTATAAAGAAAGTCCATATCTGGAAGAATGTATTCTGTCATTAAAAAAGCAGACCAGAAAAAGCCATATTATAATAGTTACATCAACACCGAATGAATACATAGAGGAACTGAGCCTAAAATACGGCATACCTCTTTTTGTAAACCATGGGGAACACGGAATTACACAGGATTGGAATTTTGCCTATCAATGTGCAGATTCCAGGTATGTTACCATAGCGCATCAGGATGATATTTATCTTGCCGAGTATTGGCAGAGGATTTATGAATATCTCAGACGCTCAAAAAGACCGCTGATTGTTTTTGGAGATTATGGGGAACTGCGGAACGGAAGGCCTGTACTCAATAACCGGCTGTTGAGGATCAAACGGTTTATGCTGATGCCGTTGAGATTCAAGGTGTTCTGGAGATCTAAGTTTGTAAGACGGAGAATTTTGTCCCTGGGGTGTCCTATTTGTTGTCCTTCTGTGACCTTTGTAAAAGAGAACTTGCATGAGCCTGTCTTTAAAGCAGGGTTCCGCAGTGCGGAAGACTGGGAGGCGTGGGAAAAACTCTCCAAAGAGAAAGGCAGTTTTGTGTATGTAAATAAAATTTTGATGTACCATAGAATCCATGAGGATTCAGAAACCAGTATTATTCTTGGTGATGATGCGAGAAAAAGAGAAGATTTCATTATGTTTAGGAAATTTTGGCCCGAACCAATTGCCAGAATACTTGTAAAGCTGTATAGTTCAAGTGAAAAATCCAATAATCTATAAATAATGAATCAGACAAGATAAAAGGAAAACGTATGAAGAAATTAATCATTATACCTGCTTACAATGAAGAGGCATGCATAGAGAAGACAGTTGAGAATATTAAGAAAGCTGCACCATCATTTGACTATATTATTATAAATGACTGTTCCAAAGACAATACGAAAGAGATATGTGAAAAAAATCAATTTCATTATATTAATCTCTCTGTTAATCTGGGAATAGGAGGGGCGGTGCAAACTGGTTATATCTATGCCCTTGAGAACCATTATGATGTGGCTGTACAGGTAGACGGCGACGGACAGCATGATGCGGCTTTTTTAAATGAAATGGCAGCGTTTATGGAAAAACATCAGGCGAATATGGTGATTGGATCCAGATTTATTGAGAAAAAAGGATTTCAGTCATCTGGTCTCAGAAGAATGGGGATTAAGTTTTTTACGTGGCTTATCAAGATTCTTACGGGAAGGGGCATCACAGACCCTACATCAGGCCTTCGCATGGTAGACAGGGAGATCATTCAGATATTTGCTGAAAACTACCCCAAGGATTATCCGGAGCCGGAGACAGTGGTGGCTGTCATCAGAAAAAACATGAAGGTAAAAGAAATTCCTGTTGTCATGAAGGAGAGGCAGGGAGGTGTTTCCTCAATTTCTCCTAAAAAATCGGTATACTACATGATTAAGGTAAGCCTTGCAATAATTATAGAATGTCTTCGATAGAGGTGAAGTATGAATATAAGAACACAAATTATAGTTGCCGTTATTGTGTTGGCTGCGTTTGCTTATCTGATCGGCAAGATAAGAAAGAATAAATTGGAATTAAAATATGCGTTATCCTGGATCGTAATGGGAGCTTTAATTTTACTGCTGGATTTTTTTCCGGGAATTATTGCAAAATTAGCCGATATCTGCGGGATTGGAATGCCTATAAATATGATTTTCTTTTTGGGTTTCTGCTTTCTGCTGGCATTGACATTCACTTTGAGCGTACTGGTATCCGGTTTGTCTCAAAAGACTAAGGTGTTGACACAGAGAATCGCTATTCTGGAAGAAGTTATATCCAGAGAACGTCATGGGCAAACAGTTGTAAAGGAGATTGAATTGCACAAAGAAAAGGATGTATCAGACAATGACAGAGAGAGTTAGGGCGAAAATTTGTTGGTGGAAAAAACTGCTGATCGTTTTGATCAGTGCAATACTGGCTGGCTTTATTGTGGAGGGGATATTGCAGTTTTGCGAGGCGGGAAAAAGCCATGTGTCCCAAGTGGTCAGTCTTCAGGATATACAGGTTAAGAATGGGGATAAGATGGAAAATCTCTATGTTATGAAGGAGCATGGAGAGATAAAAATTGATGTTTCCGGAATGTATATTAATAAATTTCAGTATTATTATACAGCAGAAAAGAATTTTCAGGCTGAAATTATTGTAGAAACCCCTAATTTGTATGGGAATTGGGAGAAACAGAAAATTCAAGATCCCTGCCGCAGCAATTTAAATAATTCCTTTGTCAACATTAAAAATAATGTCAAGTCCATTACGATACGGCTGCCAGAGGGGGTAACAGTTGGGGATTTTACAGTTAACAATGCAAAGGATTCCAATGGATACAGAATTTTGTATATTTGTGTTTTTGTTGGAGTGTTCCTATCTTTTCTTTTATTTAAAAAAGAGATAGGCAAACGTGTGGAGCTGGGTTTTCTCCTGTTCTCCATGACAATAGGGATGCTTTTTATAGCTCTCCAGCCGCCTCAGTTTACAAGCTGGGATGAACATATACACTTTTATCATGTATTTGACTTCTTTGAAGGAAAACATGTGGAGTGGAACCAGGCAGAATATTATGCGTACATTAATCCGGAATCCAAGAAAAAAGTGGCTTTTACTTCCAAGGAGGAAAAAGCTCTGCAGATTCAGTATTTTAATGAACATACCCAGGACAGCGGATATTCTTATGAAAAAAGTAGTTTTACTGTCAGCCAATTAGGATATCTTCATATGGCTATTGTAGTGGCAGCCGGGAATCTTATAGGACTTCCTTTTTATGTGGTATATTTGTTGGGGAAAGCTGCTAACTTATTGCTGTATTGTATCCTTATGTTTTTTGCTATAAAAAGCATCCCTATAGCTAAGCATTTATTAGCAGCTCTGGCTTTGATGCCTGCACCTATGGTTCTAGCAACAGCGTATTCTTATGATGTGGTTTTAATTGGTTTCTTAACTTTGGGCATGGCGCTGTTAGTCAGAGAATTTTATTATCCGGATAAAAAAATCAGCAGAGGAATGCTGGTTTGTATTCCATTCTTCTTTTTATATGGGAGCTGTCCAAAGGCTATTTATATACCGCTGGTGCTTAGCGCGGTGTTTTTGCCACAGAAAAAGTTTAAGAATAAAAGACAGTGCTGGATATGGAAATCTGCGATTATTTTAACCTGTATTTTGCTAATGCTGACTTTCCTGGTACCTACAGCAGGCAATACCATGGCTTCTGATGTCAGAGGGGGAGATACGGATGTAGGACGCCAGATTCAAGTGATACTTGGACATCCCTGGGCATATATACAGATTTTATTTGAAAATATCAAGAATACATTTAACAGTTATATGATGGGGATAGAAAGTATCTCTACTATGGCGTATGAAGGCATTTTTGAGTTTTATATGGTGGTGACTGCTCTTGTGCTTGGAGTAGCCTGTACAGAACCCAGAAAAGTCATGAACGGAACGACTAAGAGGTCAATGAATATATTTAAAATAAGCATACTGCCTCTTGCTGCCGGTGTACTGGTTCTCATATGGACTGCTATGTATCTGGCATTTACAGAAGTTGGTGAGGTAGTCATTAAAGGCGTACAGGGTAGATATTATATTCCACTGTTACTTCCATTACTTATGGTTTTTTATACTGACAAGATTCATACAAAATGGAAAGAAGAGAATTATAATCTTGTTATGTTTATGATAGTTCTTCTTATCTGGCATTTGGCCCTGTATTCAAGATTTTTGATTCCATATTGCAGTTAGCTCTGGTTCCATGCAGCTGGTTGAAGAGCAGATTTCTCTTATAATATTGAAATTCTGCTTATATGATGGTATAGTATACAGGGTCAGGAGGAAGCCTTCGTGGAAAAGATAAGGTGTTTACTTATAATATTACCGGGCATGTATGCAGAAAAATAAAATCATACAGCAGTATCCAAAGGATACTGCTGGTTTGCGTATAAGGAGATTTTTCTAAAAATGATAATGTTAAAAAAAAGTTGTCCCTTTTTGTTTCTTTTGGTATCGTTAGTATTAAGTATGAGCATGATGACAGTAAATGCAGCCGCAGCAGTCAGCAATGGTACGGTTTCTCCGGTTGAATCCAACAACATACAGGGATGGCCTGCAGGACCGGAAGTGGCATGTGAAACGGCAGTATTGATGGAGGCAGATAATGGAAATATCCTCTACAGCAAAGGAGGAGATGAACTTCGTTATCCTGCCAGTATCACGAAAATAATGACAGCATTACTGGCAATTGAAAATCTGCAGCTTGACACACAGGTGACATTTTCAGAAAACAGTGTGGCATCCGAACAGGTAGCCGGCAGCAGTACGCTTCATATGCAGGTCGGAGAAGTGATAACTGTAGAAGATTGTCTGTATGGACTGATCATTCAGTCAGCCAATGAGATCGCGATCCAGCTGGCAGAGCAGGTATCGGGTTCAGAAGCAGCTTTTGCAGAGCTTATGAATCAAAGAGCAGCAGAGATAGGCTGCAAAAGCACAAATTTTGTCAATGCCAGCGGGCTGCCGGATGAAAACCATTATACAACAGCTTATGATATGGCGTTGATCTGCAGAGAGGCCTTAAAAAATCAAACGTTTCGCACAGTGATCCAGACAGAAAACTACGTGATTCCGCCTACAAATTTGTCTGCAGGTGCCAGGGAACTGCATACGCACCACCCGCTATTGGCATCAGAATCTGCAGAATACTATGAAGGATGCCTGGGAGGAAAATCCGGCAGTACAGAAGCAGCAGGAAAGACGTTGGTAACGGCGGCAGAAAGGAAAGGGATTACCCTTATTGCTGTGGTAATGAAGGGAGCAGATATGGGTCCTAACTGCCAGGATACCACGAATCTTCTGAACTATGGGTTTGATAATTTTAAAAAGATTGATTTGAATCAGGGGTTTGTATTAGTTCCGTCAAATGTGAGAATGGAAGAGCTTCAGTGTGAAGAAAACGTGCAGCAGGATGGAAGCGTTTTGTTAAACTACAGTTATTCTGGACAGCCTGTGGGAAGTGCATATAAGGAAGAAGAAAAACCACAGGAAGAAATGAAAGAAAAACCAACTGCTGAAAAAGGTGTATCTGAGTCAAATGATGAAAACACACAGCAGCAGGATAAGAACAATAGAAGTCAATCTCATTCTTTAATGGATGCACTTTTAATATTGCTGGCAGTTCTGATCGCAGTGCTTGTAATCCTCATTGTCCTGCTTACAAAAAAAGATAGAAGAAAAAATAAGAGAAGAAAGAAAAAAAGATAACAGGTTAATAATGAAAATTAAAATAAATAAAAGTGAGGAAAAAGTTATGGGAAAAATAACAGTAGAAACATGTGAGATTGATGGTTTAAAAGTAATTACGCCGGCTGTGTTTGGGGATGAGCGCGGTTATTTTATGGAAACATATAATTACAATGATTACAAAGCTGCAGGCATTGATATGGAATTTGTACAGGACAACCAATCCAGCTCAAAAAAAGGCGTATTAAGAGGTCTTCATTTCCAGATTCATTATCCGCAGGACAAGTTAGTACGTGTTGTAAGCGGGGAAGTATTTGATGTGGCTGTTGATTTGCGTCCGGGATCCAAGACATTTGGAAAATGGTATGGTGTGGTTTTGTCAGCAGAAAATAAAAAACAGTTTTTTATACCTAAAAATTTTGCACATGGTTTTGTGGTTCTTTCCGAACATGCGGAATTTGCATATAAATGTACGGATTTCTACCATCCTAATGATGAGGGCGGATTAAAATGGAATGACCCGGATATTGGAGTTGAATGGCCGATACCTCAGGGAATGACGGAAAAAGATTTGACCATTTCTGAAAAAGATCATAATTGGAGCGGAATTAAAGAGTATATGGAAAGCAAATAAACAGGAGCAGAATATGAAAGAAAAAATATTAGGGTTACCGCTGGAGCTATATCATAATAAAGGACTTATATTGTCATTGTCTAAAAATGATTTTAAGACAAAATATGCAGGTTCTTATCTGGGCATTGTATGGGCATTCATTCAGCCGATTGTTACGATCATGGTATACTGGTTTGTATTTACCGTTGGACTGAAGGCCGGTGATATGGCGGAATATCCATTTGTTCTTTATCTGATTTCGGGAATTGTTCCCTGGTTCTTTTTCCAGGATGCGCTGAATGGTGGAACTAATGCATTGATGGAGTATAATTATCTGGTTAAGAAAGTGGTTTTCAAAATCAGTATTCTTCCTATTGTGAAGGTGTTTTCAGCTTTATTTGTGCATGTGTTTTTTGTGGCATTTGCGCTTGTTATTTGTTCAGTAAATGGGTTTACACCTAATCTATATACACTGCAGATTATTTATTATACGGGCTGCACATTTGTGTTTGCATTGGCTCTTGTCTATGCTACCAGTGCCATTGTGGTATTTTTCCGGGATTTGACACAGATAATTAATATTATTCTTCAGGTAGGTGTGTGGATGACACCTATTATGTGGGATTTAAATATGCTGAGTGGGCATCCCATGCTGATGAAAGCATTTAAGCTGAACCCCATGTATTATATTGTATCCGGATATAGAGACTCCATATTAGGACAGACCGGACTTGCTGCTCATTGGAAATGGGGAATCTATTTCTGGGTTGTGACGATTATAATATTTGCCTTTGGTTCTGTAATATTCAAACGTCTGAAACCACATTTTGCAGATGTATTGTAAGGAGAAAATTGCATGTCAGATAATATCATAGCAGTGGAGCATCTTAGTAAGATGTATAAATTATACGACAAACCTATGGACCGGTTGAAAGAGTCACTGGGGTTGTCAAGAAAAAAGAAATATAAAGAGCACTATGCTTTACAGGATGTATCCTTCCAGGTTAGCAAGGGGGAAACGGTTGGAATTATCGGTACAAATGGTTCCGGAAAATCCACTATATTAAAAATTATTACTGGAGTTTTAAATCCTACAAACGGTAGTGTAAGGGTGAATGGCAGGATTTCTGCCCTATTGGAGTTAGGCGCGGGATTCAACATGGAATATTCCGGACTTGAGAATGTTTATTTGAATGGCACGATGATTGGCTTTTCCAGAGAAGAAATTGATGCTAAACTAGAGGATATCCTCAATTTTGCTGATATTGGTGAATTTATTCATCAGCCTGTGAAGACTTATTCCAGCGGTATGTTTGTGAGGCTTGCGTTTGCGGTTGCCATTAATATTGAACCTGAAATCCTCATAGTAGATGAGGCATTATCGGTAGGGGATGTTTTTTTTCAGGCGAAATGCTATAGGAAGTTTGAAGAATTCAAGAAGATGGGACGTACCATCCTGTTTGTAAGCCATGATTTGGGAAGTATCAGCAAATATTGTGACAGAGTGGTTCTTCTTAACAAAGGGAATAAAGTGGCAGAAGGAAGACCGAAAGAGATGGTTGACCTGTATAAAAAGATTCTGGTAGGTCAGGATGTATCTGTCATAGAAGAGATAGAGGAAGAATCTGATAAGATACTGCAGGAAAAGGAAATGGACTATGAGCATGATATTGAAGTATGGAAAAAGTATATGCTTATTAATCCGGATCTGCAGAGCTATGGAGACGGCAGAGCAGAGATTATTGACTTCGGTATCTTTGACGAGGAAGGTAAAATCACCAATACAGTATATAAAATGCAGTATTTTACTCTGCGAATGAAGATAAAATTTAACAGTAAGATTATAAATCCTATTTTTGCTTTCAGCCTCAAGGACTTAAAAGGAACAGAACTGACAGGAACGAATACGGTTATTGAAAAGGCAGAAACCGGGATCGTTCTGGAGGGAGAGGTGGCTGAGATTTCCTTTACCCAGAAAATGAGATTACAGGGTGGGCAATATCTGCTGCAGTTGGGATGTACAGGCTTTGAGGGGAATGATGATTTTGTTGTATACCATCGTTTATATGACATTTGCTGTATTCAGGTGATTGCTGATAAGACAACAGTAGGTTATTTTGATATGGATACCCGGGTAAATTATGCAAAAGGAGCAGTTCATGAATAGTAGTGGAGAAAACATTAAATTTTCTGTTTTAATTCCGGTTTATAACGTGGAAATACACTGGCTTCAGAGAGCGATCGAATCTGTTGCAAACCAGGTGTATGGAAACTGGGAATTGTGTCTTGTGGATGATTGTTCTACGGATCACAGGGTGAGAGAGTATTTGTCTGGTATTCGTGATAAGAGAATAAAGGTAAAGCTTCTTGAAAAAAACAGCGGCATTTCAGCAGCAACTAATGAGGCGGCAGTCCTTGCAGATGGTGATTATCTGGTCTTAATGGATAATGACGATGAGATTGCTGAAAATGCACTTCTGGAATTTTCGGATGTTATTAAAAATACTGGAGCGGATATTTTATACAGTGATCAGGACATCGTTGACGCAGAAGGAAACCATAGGGATCCTTTCTGTAAGCCGGATTGGTCACCGGAATTGCTGTTAAGTCAGATGTATATAGGCCATTTACTTGGTTTTAAACGGAGTCTTTTTGAAAAAGCAGGGGGATTTCGTTCAGAATTTAATGGAAGCCAGGATTATGATCTGATGCTCCGTATGTCTGAAATCACAGATAATATTGTTCATATACCGAAAATATTGTATTCCTGGCGGGCAATCCCTTCTTCCACTGCCAATAATCCAGAGTCTAAGCCATATGCGCAGGTTGTGGGATTGAAAGCTGTACAGGAGCATTTAGACCGTGTTTATGGGAAGGAAGCTGCCAAAGCATATGAGACAGAGAATTATTTTGTATATGATGTGAGGTATTGTCTGAAAGAACATCCACTGGTATCTGTAATTATTCCTACGAAAGATCATGCCCTGCTTTTGGAAAAGGCAGTGCAGAGTATCCTGCGGTTTACCAGGTATGACAGATATGAGATAATTATATTGGATAATAATTCAGAAGAGGCAGAGACCTTTGCATATTTTAAAGATGTTGCTGAGAAAAACCAAAATGTTCATGTTGTGACGGCTGCATTTGAGTTTAATTGGTCAAAACTGAATAATTTTGGAATGAAGCATGCAGATGGAGACATCTATATATTCCTGAATAATGATGTGGAAATCAGCAGCAGTGAATGGATGTACCGGCTAGTGGAGAAAGTGGTACAGCCGGATATAGGTGTAGCAGGGGCTCTTTTGTTATATGAAGATAATACGATTCAGCATGCCGGGGTAATTGCGGGCATGGGTGGTTGGGGAGATCATGTTTATAAGGGAATGTCCCCGGTTCATTATGGTTCTCCTTTTGTATCGCCCATGGTAACCAGAAATGTTACTGCGGTTACGGGTGCGTGTATGGCAGTGTCTAAGAAAACCATTGAAAAGATTGGTCCATTTGATGAACGCTTTTTGATATGCGGAAGTGATGTAGAACTGTGTATAAGAGCATTGCAAAAAGGATACCGGAATGTATATGATCCCTATGTAAGACTTTACCATTTTGAGTCAAAAACCAGGGATTCCTATATTCCTGAGGTGGATTTTGAGATGTCACGGAACATGTATGCCCCATATCTGGCAGAAGGAGATCCTTATTATAACATTCAATTAGATACGTTTAGTTGTATACCTAAATTGAAAGCTGAGGCAAAAGAAAAAAGTGTGGAGGAGACAATAGTGGATGAATATCTCCACGGGGATTATGAGGAAGGTATTTTTAACAGTCAGGAAATTGATACTCATATAGCGGAGATAAATCCTTATATATTCCGGCAGTCTGCGCACAAAAATAAAAGAATCAATATTCTTTTGCCTTCTATAAATCCGGAGCATGTTTTCGGTGGTATTTCTACTGCCCTTAAATTTTTTGAAAAGCTGGCTGAAAGTACGGGATTCGACAAAAGGATAGTCCTGGTAGATGCAGTTCCCTCTGTGGCAGCCATTCAGGCATATGAAAAAAACTATACGTTTGCAAAATGGGAAGAAGATAGCCAGGCGAAAGCCCAGATTATTCCGTACAGTGAACGGAACGGATGGACGCTTCCGGTATCAGAGAATGATTATTTTATGTTCACAGGCTGGTGGACAGCGCATTGTGCACAGGAAGCCTATGAAGAGTTCGAGAGGAAGACTGGAATAAAACCCAGACCGTTTATTAATTTTATTCAGGATTATGAGCCGGGATTTTATGCCTGGTCCACAAGATATCTTTTGGCAGACGCAACCTATAAGCACCCCTATCCTCAGATCGCAGTCTTTAATACAAAATTGCTGCAGGACTATTTTCATTGGCAGGGATACAAATTTTATAAGGAGTTTGCTTTTGATCCGGTGCTAAATACAGTGCTGAAGGAAAAACTGTATGCTATGAACAGCAGCATGAAAAAGAAGAAACAGATTTTGATATACGGTCGTCCGGGAACAGAAAGAAATGCTTTTAAACTGATAGTTGCCGCACTGCGTAAATGGATTGGAATACAGGAAGATGCAGTAGAATGGAATATTATATCAGCAGGAGAGATGCACCCCAAAGTATATCTGGGAAAAGGGAAATATTTGAATTCTGCAGGGAAATTAACTTTGGATGAATATGCACAAGTGCTTCAGGAGTCTTATGCAGGTATATCTCTTATGGCATCTCCTCACCCCAGTTATCCACCTCTGGAGATGTCGGTTTTTGGAATTAAAGTTATTACAAATACATTTGCCAATAAAGATTTGAAAACTTTTAATGACTTTATTGTATCTTTAAATAACATCAGTCCAAACCATATTGCTAAAAAATTAAATGAAATTTGCAACGATTACCGTATTATAGTAGAGAACAGGATCGTGAATAAAGATTACTGCGAAAATGACAGTGTGTTCAGCTTTATAAATGAGATAAAGGAAATGCTGTAATAATGCCGGAGGAGGGAGTTTCAATGGTTGAGGAGATTGGAAAAGTAAAATTAAATTATGAGTTTTACAGGGGAACAGATGCATATAGCGATGGTGAGATAGAGAATGATCTGCTGAGCCTTGTGAAAGAAGAGGAAAATGTGGACCGTATTCTTCAAAAGGATAACAGGTGGCCTGTCTTATATCATTTGTCTCCGGTGAGGCAAAATATATTAGAATGGTATCCTTTTACTAAAAAAGACAGTGTACTGGAAGTAGGAGCCGGATGCGGTGCAATTAGCGGAGTATTGTCACGTCTGGCAGGCAAAGTGACCTGTATCGAATTGTCAAAAAGAAGGTCATTGATCAATGCCTACAGAAACAAAAATTGTGAAAATATGGAGATAATGGTTGGGAATTTCAATGATATCAAATTAGAAGAGAAATTTGACTATATTACCCTGATTGGCGTTTTTGAATATGCAGGATATTATACAGATGCAGAGGAACCGTTTCCTGCATTTCTACAGAATCTGAAGCAGATGCTGAAACCGGGTGGCCATATTTTAATTGCCATTGAAAACAAATTCGGTCTGAAGTACTGGGCAGGAGCCAGAGAGGATCATACGGGACAGCTTTTTGACGGTATAGAGGGGTATCATAAGACAGATAGCTGTGTCAGAACATTTTCTAAAAAGGAGATAACATCTATTATATACCAGGCCGGGTTTGATAAAATGAATTTTTACTACCCATTTCCCGATTATAAATTTCCCGTTCAGATTTTCTCGGATGATTATCTTCCGAAAGCGGAAGAACTGGCCTGTGGTAAGGACAGCTTTGACAATACCAGATGGATACTGTTTGATGAAACGGCAGTCAGCCAGCAATTGGCAAAGGACGGCAGTTTTGAATTTTTTGCCAATTCATTTATGATTGAAGCGGAATAGAAGGAGTGCCAAAGTGAAAAAAATATATTCCAAATTTACAAAAGAGCGTGATAGAAGATTCCAAATAGAGACTGCAATATATGTGACAGAGAACGGCAAAAAAGCAATTAGTAAAAGAGCTCTTCTTCCGGAAGGACAGAAACATATTGATAATATGTATCAGAATTATCAATACTTTAAGGAACAGGGAATAAGTCTTCTGACGCCCTGCAGGATGGAGCACAAGGCTGTCTTTTTTGATTTTGTTACGGGGGACAGTTATTATACACAAATTCTGCAGGCACTTGAGGATAAAGATCAGAATCGTCTGCAGTTTGTTCTGGAAAAATATAAAGATATTTTTGAAACAATGTATCCTGCACAGACCTCGTTTGAAAAAACAGAAAGTTTTGTTTCGGTTTTTGGTGATATAGATATACCATCTGGGATGTCTGCAGTTAAAAAGTTGAATATTGATTTGACATTTGATAACTTAGTGGAAAACGGAGAAAATACTATTATACTGGATTATGAATGGATTTTTGATTTTCTGGTACCGGTCAAATTTTCAATATACAGGGCCCTCTTTGCTATTGCTTTGAAGCACAAAGCAGTTCTTAACAAATTAATGACAGAGGATGAGCTGTTTGAATATTTTAATATAAGCAAAGAAGAACGTAAAATATTTGCGCAAATGAATGATGGGTTTATGTTCTATGTGGAGGGAAAAGATTACTCTTATTCCAGAACCTTAAATCAGTATAAACAGGAAGTGTATTATTTTGATGAAGAGATGAAGACAGAATCTTCATATGCCCAGATATATCTCGACAGAGGAATGGGGTATTCAGAGGAAAACAGCAGGATGTTTCCTATCTTAAAAGGGCAAAGGGAAGTTGAGTTGGAGATGACTTTAAATCCGCTTCACATGCCCAGGGAAATCCGTATAGACCCACTAAATACATCTGTGATGATCCGATTGATTTATATGGAGGCGGATACAACAGAAGGTATAAGAAAAATAACAATAGAACAGACAGAACAGAATGCAAATACATGTGCGGGGAATGATCTGGTATTTAAAAGTAGTGACCCCCAGATTCTCCTGCGTGTTTTAGAGGGAGAACAATGGACAAGCATCAGAATCAAATATGAAATCTTATTCTCCGAACTGAAAAATGCAGAGCCTTACTTGCAGCTCTGTAAAAAAAGAGAAGAAGAATTAAAAGAAAAGATTGAAGAGCAGGGACAATTACTTCATGCGAGTGCAAAACGATTTGTAGAATTGGAGGAACTTTTGCAGCTCTATAAAGATAAATTGAATTATATAGAAAATACCCGGGCATATCGCTCCCTGCTTAAGCAGAAAGTAGAACAGATTCATCTTTGGGATAAGCTAAAGGAACAGGACAACTAAAGGAGTATTTATGCAGCGAGAGATATATGAAGTCAAAAAAGAACGATTTAATATAGCAGACCGCCAAAAATATATTCTTCAGGGTGTCTGGCCAAAGGACTATAAAGCTGAAGTAAAACTGGAAAACACAGTATTGGAAGCAAAAATCAGCGGACAGGAGAGAGTCAGCGCCCTGGAAAGATTTCAGGATTTAGACTTTGAAAATGGTGAGCGTATTGAGATGGTGGTTCTGCTTCCGGAACAATTAAATAATTCTGGAAAACTGACCATCTATGCCATAAAGGGGGATATTAGGATTTTATGGTTTTCTGTTGATGCTGGAAAACTGGCAGAAAGGCAGGGAAAGCCTCAGTTTTATATTGAGGAAGTTACAACGGACAAAGAACTCCATAAATGCAAGATCAGAGGCTGGGCAGCAGGAATACAACAAGTTGATATTAAACTTGAAGATAAAGCAGGAAGAGAAATTTCATGCCATTTGGAAAGGCTGAATAGGGTAGATGTTCAGAACCAGTTTTCAGAGATGGATATTGGCGAGAATTCGGGATTTTATTTGGAAGTAGATTATGACAAGCAGAGTTCTTACCGGATTATTTTTCAAACAGGGACGGAAAGGGCAGTATTTCCAGTGCCGCTGCAGCGTTCAGAGATTATGCAGGAGAAGTTTAAACTTTATTGTAAGAAGTCTGTTCGTTACCTGAAAATACATGGGATTTCAGGGTTTTCGGCAAAAGTATTTTCAAAAGCAAAAAACCATAAAAATCGTCCTGTTGAATACGCAAAATGGCTTCCAAAGCATCTGCCTTCCCAGTCGGAACTTACACAGCAGAGAGAAGAAAAATTTGCTTGGGAACCTAAGTTTAGCATTGTGGTACCGCTATTTAAGACTCCTGAAAAATATCTCGAAAGCCTTATCCGGTCCATACAGGCACAGACTTATGGCAGGTGGGAGCTGTGCTTATCTGATGGAAGTGGAAAAAATTCAGAATTAGAGGGTTTTATAAAAAAAATTGCAGAGAATGATAAAAGGATTGTGTATATTTCTCATGAATCTTGTCTGCAGATCTCTGAAAATACGAATGCAGCTATAGAGGCAGCTTCCGGAGAATTTATTGTATTTGCAGATCATGATGACGAATTGACACCAAATGCACTCTACGAGTGTGCACGTAGCTTAAATGAGAAAAGGGATACCTTAATTCTGTATTCGGATGAAGACAAAATGACTATGGATGGAAATAAATTTTTTCAGCCCCATTTTAAGCCGGATTTCAATATTGATTTATTGTGCACCGTAAATTATATCTGTCACCTGTTTGTAGTCAAAAGGGATATTATTAATATGGTGGGGATGTTGAGAAGGGAATTTGACGGAGCACAGGATTATGATTTTATTTTCCGATGTACAGAACAGGCGGGAAGAGAGCATATTTGTCATATCCCAAAGATTTTATATCACTGGCGATGTCATGAGGATTCTACAGCAGAGAATCCGGAGAGTAAATTATATGCCTTTGAAGCCGGAAAAAGGGCAGTAGAGGCTCATTATGAACGGATTGGTGTAAAAGCACAGGTTCAGCAGGGAGAATTCTTGGGACTTTATAGATCTCGGTTCATCAGGGAGCGCGATCCATTGATTTCCGTAGTTATTCCAAATAAAGATCATATAGATGACTTAAAACGCTGCATTGATTCCATTGAGCAGAAAAGTACGTACAAAAATCTTGAATACATTATAGTTGAAAATAACAGTACAGAAAAAGAAACTTTTGCATATTACAAAAAGTTGGAAGAAACTAATCCGAGAGTAAAGGTAGTTTATTGGGATGGGATTTTCAATTATTCCGCAATAAATAATTTTGGTATCAGGGAAGCAAAAGGTGAATATCTTCTTCTGCTTAACAACGATACGGAAATTATAAATGCAGATTGTCTGGAAGAACTTCTGGGGTATTGTATGCGGGAAGATGTGGGGGCTGTTGGAGCCCGGCTTTATTATGAGGATGATACTATACAGCACGCAGGGGTTGTCATTGGATTCGGCGGAATTGCAGGCCATTGTTTTGTTCAGCAGAAACGCGGGGTTACCGGTTATTGCCACAGAATTATCTGTGCACAGGATTACAGCGCAGTTACTGCTGCGTGTATGATGGTAAAACGAAAAGCATATGACGATGCAGGCGGATTAAGTGAAAAGCTTCAGGTTGCGTTTAATGATATTGACTTTTGTCTGAAACTTCAGAGTGCCGGGTATCTTGTAGTTTATAATCCATATGCTGAATTATATCATTATGAGTCAAAATCAAGAGGGTTAGAGGATACACCTGAGAAAGTTGCAAGATTTAACAGAGAAATAAAAACCTTTGAAGAACGGTGGCCTGAAATATTAAGAGATGGAGATCCCTATTATAATCCTAATTTGACCTTGGACAGCCAGGATTTTTCATTGAGAAGGATTTAGCGTAAAACCGTTCCAAATATTATAGGCTTAAGGAACAAGAAAAAATAATGAATAAAAGAAAAGAAATAATAGTAGAGATTTTGTTTCTCATCGGTGTGTTTGCATTTTTACTTTGCTGGGCTGTAATACAGCCATTTAATGCATCACCGGATGAAGCCATGAAATATCAGATTGTGGAATATATTATGAAACATGGAACATTGCCACATGGGGGAAATCCGGAGATTCGTCATGAATTATGGGGGATTTCTTATGCGTTTAACCCTATCCTGCCATATATTATCGGAGCAGGGTTCGGGAAAGCTGCACTTTTATTTACCAGTGCAGAAATGGCACCGGTAATTGCCGCAAGAATGGTTAATGTTCTGTTTGGTACTGCAACGGCTGCGATGACTATGAAAACAGGCAAACAATTGTTTCTAAAAGAAAATGCAAGGGTATTTGTAGTGTTAGTATGTTTCCTTCCGGGGGCGGTTTTTATAAATTCCTATATAAATACGGATTCTATTGCCTTGTTTTCCACATCATGGATAATCTGGTGCTGGGTTAAAGCACTGAGAAATGGCTGGAGAAAAAGTCTCTGTGTAGAACTGGCACTGGCCTTGTCCGTGTGTGCACTTTCTTATTATAATGCATATGGATTTATACTCTGCAGTGTCTTTTTCTTTGCCGGGAGTATCTTGTTCTGTGAGGATAAGAGATGGAATTATAAAAAAATGTTTTCCCTGGGAGCTCTTATTATTGCTGTTGTGGCTGTGTGTGCAGGGTGGTGGTTTGTGCGTAATGCAATTTTATATCATGGAGATATATTAGGTATGCGTACTTCATCGGAATATGCCCAGTTGTATGCCCGGGAAGATTTAAAGCCATCTAACAGGATCACGCCTCAAAGTCAGGGAATGAGTGTTTGGGATATGTTATTCTGGATACCCGGAGAATGGAATTTCAACTGGCTGGTAACTGTGGCGGTCAGTTTTGTGGGAACTTTCGGCTTTCTGGATATTTTTATGCCCAAAGCCTGGTCAATAGTTTATTTTATTGTTTTTGCAGCAGGAATTGTCGGCGTATTTTTTCAGATCAGAAAACAGTTTTTTGTTACAGGACTGAAGAGAAATGTCAGACATGCAAAAGACGATGCTGGAGATACCGTGTACATCACGATCAGAAAGAACAAAAGATGGGAGATGAAAAATTATTTTCATCTATGTTTGCTTGCAACTATGGTAATACCTTTTATTCTGCTGGTAAAATATGCATATTCCAGTGATTTCCAGGCACAGGGGAGATATTTGATGCCTATGCTGATTCCATTTATGTATTTTATTACCTTAGGGTACCATAATATAGTGGATAGAGTTATTAAAAGTCGAAAAGTAAAGGGTGTAATTTCCAATATTTTTTGTATAGGTTATATTTTGTCGGCAATTGGAGTGTATCTGTTTGTTTTTATGCCGAACTATATGTAACAGCAAAGCCGTACGCATATCCTTCTGCGTACGGCTTCTTTCATTTATTCTCTTCGGGACTCTCCTGTCGGTACAACTGACGGACTACAAATTGAGGAGACTTGTTCTGACTGATAAAGATTCTTCCAATATATTCTCCGAGTAATCCAAGCATAAGCATATTCAGACCGCTGACAATAAGCAGGGCACACATGAGGGAAGTCCAGCCAATGATTGGCTCCGGACAGATGAACTGGCGGACCACCATGATTATAGTCAGCAGAAACCCCAGAAATGCAAAAAAACCGCCAAAAAAGCTTGCGATCCTAAGTGGTTTCACAGAAAAAGAGGTAAAACCATTAAGCCAAAGCAGGATCAGTTTACCGAGTGTAAAGGTGGTTGTACCGACTTCACGTTTTTTATGGTCAATAAAAACATTAGTAATATGGTCCGTGGTGCGTAATATAAGCCCCCATATATAAGGAAAAGCGCTGTCATAACGCAGCATTTCATCTTTTACAAAAGAATTCATGATAAAATAACTGCATAAGGTGAGGTCTTTGGGCTTTTTTAAAAGCATTGTGGCCATTTTATCATTCAGCCGGCTTCCCCAGTTTTTAAAAGCGCTGTGCTGCTTGGTATGATATTTTCCAAATACAGCATCATATCCTTCTTCTATTTTTGCGATCAGCTTATGGGCCTCAGCAGGAGGATTTTGGCAGTCATCATCCAGGGAAATGATATATTCTCCTGTGGCGTAGGTGTATCCGGCCATCAGAGCAGCATCCTGTCCAAAATTTTTGGCAAGATTTACAGCGATAACCTGTGGGAATTTATCTGCCAGACCTTTGATCACGGAAAATGTATTGTCCTTGGAACCGTCATTCACTAATATGATCTCGTATTGATAATCCTCTTTTGGAAATGCTTCAAAAATATCATCTACAACAAGAGAAATTGTTTTTTCGGAATAGTAGCATGGAATAACAAAAGAGAGCTTCTTATCCAGTTTCAAAATATAACCTCCTCGCATCTTAAACTCAATCTTCTTTAGTATAGCACATTCGAGGTTCCCTTTAAACAGAAAATGTGGTAGAATGTACGGGTATATAAGTAAAAGGACGGGTAAATCTGCCCAAAAGAATGGAATTAGCAGAGGTAAAAGTTATGTCTAAAGGAAAACTGGAGTGGGGAAGGATGCTGAAAAAGCTTTCCCCGTATACCATACAGAAGGGATACCGCTATTTAAAACATTATGGACCGAAGGAATTTTGGATCCGCCTGCATGAGCGGTTTGAACCGGAGGAAGTTCCATATGGTCCATGGTATGAAGCGTACCGCCCCACAAAAGAAGCTTTAGATAAACAGCGGAAGCGGTCATGGAAATATAGTCCAAAGATCAGTATTGTAGTACCGGCATATAAAACGCCTGAAAAATTTCTGCGGGAAATGTTGGACTCTCTGAGGGAGCAGACTTATGGCAATTGGGAGCTGTGTATAGCTAACGCCAGTCCGGAAGATGCATCCATGGAATTTACCCTGAAAGAATATGCTTCTTTGGACAGCAGGATTGTTTGGAAAAAACTGGACAAAAATCTGGGGATCGCAGAGAATACAAATGCCGCCTTTGTCATGGCAACCGGGGATTACATTGGGCTTCTGGACCATGACGATCTGCTTGCCCCTAATGCATTGTATGAAATTGCTTCAGCTTTGGAAAAGGAACGGGATATTGATGTGATTTATACGGATGAAGATAAGGTGAGGGCAGACCTGTCAGAGCATTTCCAGCCTCATTTGAAGCCGGATTTCAATCCGGATCTGCTTCGGGCAAATAATTATATCTGTCATCTGTTTGTAGTGAGACGTCGGATTATGGAGCAGACAGGCGGTTTCCGCAGCGAATTTGACGGTGCCCAGGATTATGATTTTATATTTCGGTGTGTTGAGTGCGCCGAAAAAATACATCATATTCCGGAAATCTTATATCACTGGCGGACCCATCAGGCTTCCACCGCGGATAATCCGGCCAGCAAAATGTATGCCTATGAAGCGGGAAAACGGGCTATTGAAGGGAATTTGAAGCGGAGTGGGCTTTGCGGAAAGGTCAGCCATACGAAAGATTATGGCTTTTATCGTGTGCAGTATCAGGTACAGGAGTCCCCTCTTGTTTCCATTATCATACCTAATAAAGATGAGAAAGAAGTTCTGAAAAAGTGTATGGATTCCATCTTTAAAAAATCAACATATCAAAATTTTGAGATTCTTATTGTGGAAAATAATAGTGAGACAGAGGAAATTTTTACTTATTATCGTGAGCTGAGCAGGCAGGACAAGATACGTCTGTTAAAATGGGATAAACCATTTAATTACTCTGCCATTAATAATTATGCGGCGAAAAAAGCTAAAGGCACATATCTTCTGTTTTTAAATAACGACATGGAAGTGATCTCGCCTGATTGGATAGAAGAAATGCTTGGACACTGTCAGAGACCCGATACCGGAATTGTGGGTGCAAAATTATATTATCCGGACAAAACCATCCAGCATGCAGGGACAATCATCGGGATTGGCGGAATTGCGGGACATATGTTTGTAAATATGCAGGGAGACCGGTCCGGATATCTCCACAAGGCTTCCCTTCAGCAGGATTTAAGTGCAGTTACGGCAGCCTGCATGATGGTGAAACGAGATGTGTTTTTTGAAGTTGGCGGATTTGAGGAGAAACTGACCGTTGCATTCAATGATGTGGATTTTTGTCTACGCGTACGGCAGAAGGGATATCTGGTCGTATATGATCCCTTTGCAGAGCTGTATCATTACGAATCAAAGAGCCGCGGAACAGAAGATAATAAGGAGAAAGTGCGCAGATTTCAAAGTGAAATTGAGTTTATGCGCTGTCGGTGGGAAACACTTTTAAAAGAAGGAGATCCCTACTACAATAAAAATCTTTCTCTTACCAAGTGGAATTATTCCCTGCGGCCAAATGAATAAAAATCTCAGGACACAGACTTATCCCAATGCTGTGTCGGAAAGGTTTCCGGAAAACATGTATGAAGTATCAGTAATCATCCCTAATTTTAATGGAAAAAAATATCTGAAAGACTGCCTGGATGCACTGCTTGCACAGGATTTTCCTTCTTTTGAGATCGTGGTGGTGGATAATGGGTCCAAAGATGGCAGCGTTCAATATCTCAGCCGGAATTACCCGCAGGTGAGGCTTATTGCACTGGAGGAAAATACGGGCTTCTGCGGGGCCGTCAATGTGGGAATCCACACCTCACAGGCAAAGTATATACTGCTTTTGAATAATGATACGATCGTCCAGAAGGATTTTATTCATGCTTTGGTTCGGGATATAAAAAGAAGTCCTGCTATTTTTTCATGTCAGGCGAAGATGCTGCAGATGCATGATAAAAGCAGGATAGATGATGCCGGAAATTATTACTGTGCTCTAGGGTGGGCGTTTGCTGACGGGAAGGGTAAGCCAGAGGAAAATTATAATAAAAGAAAGAAAATATTTGCCTCCTGTGCAGGGGCAGCTATCTATAGAAAAAGTATTTTAAACGAGATTGGATGCTTTGATGAGGAGCATTTTGCCTATCTGGAGGACCTGGATATTGGATATCGGGCCAGGCTATATGGATACGAAAACTGGTTTTGCCCAGCGGCTCGTGTATATCATGTGGGAAGCGGCACCAGCGGTTCCAGGTACAATCTTTTTAAAGTCAGATATTCTTCCAGGAATAATGTATATATGATATATAAAAACATGCCGCTTTGGCAGATTGTATTGAATTTTCCACTGTTTGCAGTAGGATTTGGGGTAAAGGCGGTGTTTTTTGCGTGTAAGGGGTTTGGCAGGGAGTATGCTGCGGGGATTAAAAATGGGATTGAGATTTCCAGGAAGAATAAAGATAAGAAGGTGACTTTCATACATGGAAAAGGAAAACGCTATTTAAAGATACAATTAGAATTATATAAGAATATTTTGAAAAAGTTGTAAATAGCGCGAAATATTTGAATATGAGTGGGGAATCTGAGATGCTGCAAAAAGTAGAAAATATGCTGAAAGCACAATGGTATAAAAAACAAGAGCTGGATTTTCATATCTGGGTATTTTCATCTGTGGACAATTGTAATTTTAATTATAATTCTAAATATTTGTTCTTTTATGTCAGGGAACAGCTTCCGCAAATTAAGCCGGTATTTGTCATTAATAATACGAAAAAAAGGAAGCAACTGACAGAGGAATATGGCCATGGATATTTTGTTGATGGTCTGTGCAGTGATGGGATGAAGATGATATTACGCGCAGGTGTATGGTTTACTTCTGCCGGTCTGCCGGTATATGAGTGGAAGGGAAATCCGGAGCGCATAGTAGTAAATTTGTGGCATGGGATACCTTTGAAAAAAATAGTGCTGATGGAGGAAAAGCAAAGCTTTTTACGACGATTCTATTTTAAGCACTTATTTTCCAGCAAATACACGTATATTTTAACTACGAGTAAACATCTTGTTCCTATAATGTCGAAAAGCTTTGCGGTTCCGGAGGAATGTATAAAAGTTTGGGGACAACCAAGAAACGACCTTTTGTGGGAAACGCCTGTAAAAGGAGAAGTCCTCCGAATCATGGAGATAGAAGAAGGGGCTTCTCTTATTTTGTATGCACCCACCTACAGAGAGTATGGAGATACTGTGTTGTTTCCTTTCCCGGATAATGATCAGAAAGAAATTGAGCGTTTTCTTCAGGAAAAAAACTGCCATATTTGTATACGTACGCATTTAAAGGAACAGGGGAGGATTGAAAAATATACTGGTTCCCATATCCATTTCATGAATGAAGACGTGATTGATGATATTGCATTGTGGCTGAATTGTTTTGATGTCTTAATTACAGACTATTCAAGTATCTATCTGGATTATCTCCTATTGAATAAACCAATCATCTTCCTGCCTTATGATCAGAGAGAATATCTTCGGAAGAGAGGAATGAATTTTCCATATGAAAAAGTCACTCCCGGTCCAAAACCGGAGAATCTGCAAGAATTTTTAAAATGTGTGGATAGAGCATTAGCTGGACAGGACGGATATGCGTCTATGAGAGAAAAATGCAATTCTTATTTTAACCAGATGAAAGAACCCTGCAGCAATAAAATATGTGAATATATATTGAGAGATATAAAAAACAAATTATAGTTTTTATCCGAGAGGAAAATGAAATGCAGATGTTGATCAAGGTATTAAAAAAGCTGAAAAGTGGCACGTGGTTTCCTTTTTATAACAGTTTTTATGAGCGCGTATCGCTGGACCCGAACATGATTTTCCTGGAGTCAAGAGGCGGTAAAGCATTGGAGGGAAATATTTTTTCTCTTTGCAGAGAATTGGAAAAGGGACAATATAAAAAATTTAAATTAGTTTTAGCTGCAGATAAGACCTCAAAAAAGACAATAATGCAGAAACTTGAAAACTATGATTTGCATATAAATAAAATAGTAGAGACAGGTGGTCTGCAGTATTATTTTTATTTATCAAAAGCAAGATATTTAATTAATGATACAAGTTTTCCGGGACGGTTTATTAAAAAAGAAAACCAGATTTATCTCAATGTTTGGCATGGAACACCTTTAAAAAGGATGGGAAGAGATAATGTTGATGAAGTGTACAGCATGGGAAATGTTATGCGCAATTTGCTGGCTGCGGATTATCTGTTATTTCCAAATGAATATATGGAAGAAAAAATGTCAGGGGCATACATGCTGGACAACCTTTATAATGGGATAGTACTTCATGAAGGTTATCCCAGAAACAGTATATTTTTTTCACGTGAAAGCGGAGAGAGAATGAAAAAAGGGCTGGGTTATGAAGGGCAGCAGCTAATTATGTATATGCCCACATTTCGCGGTAAAGCAGATCAGATTGAAGTGGAAGGGTTCGGGACAAGGATACATCAACATTTGCACGAGCTTGACAGCAGACTTTCTGATGAACAGACGTTACTGATAAAAGTACATCCATTCATTCAAAACCAGATTGAAATCAGCCAGTATTCACATATTAAACCAATACCTGAGAATGTTGATTCATATGAAGTTTTAAATGCGTGTGATGTTCTGATTACGGACTATTCCAGTGTGATGTATGATTTCGCCATTACCAGAAGAAAAATCATACTCTTTGCTTATGATTACGAAGAGTATATCAGGGAAAGAGGGTTGTATGAGAATATTACAGATTATCCTTTTTCAATGGCAGAGACTGTGGATGATATTATACGCGAGCTGGGAAATGATTCCGGCAGTGTAAACAAAGAGTTTCTTATGAAATATGCCACTTATGAGAGCAGGGATGCCGCAGAGAAAATCTGCAGACAGATATTTTTAGAAGAGAATTGCTGTGCGCTTGTTAAGATGAATAAAAATAACAAAAAAAATATTCTATTTTATGCAGGTGATTTAAACCAAAATGGAATCACTACTGCGTTCTGCAGTATGATGAAATATTTGGATAAAAGCAGATACAATTATTATATTTCTTTTCGTATGCAATCCGTGAAAGCAGAACCTGAGCGGACAAAAAGAATACCTGAAAATATGGGGGTATTTCCTATTTCCAGTGAGATGAACATGGATTTATTGACAGGATTTGCACAGCTCTTTTATATAAAAGCAGGCTGCAAAGGTCGTTTGATAATGCAGAGGCTGCGCCGTGCTTATAAACGTGAGTGGAGAAAACATTTTGGTAATGTTCAGTTTGAACATGCGGTTCATTATAATGGTTATGAAGCATATATTACATCATTGATCGAACAAGCGCCGTGTAGGAACACAATTTGGGTTCATAATGATATGGAGCAGGAAATCGCATTAAAGAAAAACCAATCCCGTTATCTGCTGGAGGATGTGTATAAATCTTATGATAATGTTGTGGTCGTCAGCGAAGATATCCGGCAATCAACCATACGAATCAGCGGAAGAGAAAATAATATCCATGTAATTGAAAACTGTCATGATTATGAAAGCGTAATAAAACGCAGCAAAATGCCAGTTTCTTTTGATAAAAACACTCTGTCTACAAAGACTGAGGAAGAGTTGATAAAGATTCTCAACGGCAATTCCGTGAAATTTATAAATATTGGAAGATATTCACCTGAAAAGGGTCATGAACGCTTAATTAAAGCATTTGAACAATATTGGTTAAAACATAGAGAGTCTAATTTGATTATTATTGGCGGTACTGGTGATCTCTACAGCAAAACCTTGGAACTGGCGCGTGCGACTGCTGCATCTGAACATATTATATTGATCAAATCAATGAGCAACCCCATGCCTGTTTTAAAAAGATGTGATTTGTTCCTGCTTTCTTCCTATTATGAGGGGTTAGGTCTTGTATTACTGGAGGCTGATACCCTGGGAATTCCGGTTACGGCCTGCGATGTACCGGGTCCCCGTGGTTTTTTGCGGCAGCATGGAGGGATTTTACTGGCAAATAGTCAGGAGGGGATTTTACAAGGGATGATAATGTTTAACCGGAAAAAACTCACTTCTATGAATGTGGATTATGAAAAGCGAAACCTGGAGAGTACCCGGAAATTTGAGGAGTTATTGACAGAATAAAGTAAATTGCATTCGATATAGAATTGTGGTATACTGCTGAAGATAGAAATTGGACGTAACAGAAAGAGAAGAGGTCATACTTTGAAAACGACAGACTTTTACAAAAGAATAATTGTTTTTATACTTACGGCGTTAGTTGTCGTTGCTCAGACATCTTTATTTGGAATTGTCTGGTATCAGTATTATCGCAATTTAATCTTTGAACCTTTTTGGAATAAGGGTAACTGGGCTTTAATAGCGCTTTATGCATTAATTCTGATTTTGTTTTCAAGTTTATATGGTGGTCTCAGAGTAGGATATCTTAAAAAGCTTGATATTATGTATTCTCTTACTCTGGCAACTATATGCACAAATGTGGTAGCATATTTACAGATTACCCTGATCAACCGTTGGTTTTTATCTCCAGGCCCACTTTTGATCATTACCCTGCTGGACATCATCATTATCATATTCTGGACACTGGGGTCCGGTTATATTTATTCAAAAATATATAAAGCTCGTAGAATGCTGGTCATTTATGGAGACAGAGCACCGGACGAATTGATCAGAAAAATGAACTCCAGAAAAGATAAATATGATATCAGCGGTAAAGTGCACATCAGTGCAGGTGAAAAAGAAATATATAAAATGATGCATGATTATGAAGCTGTTATTATATGGGATTTACCTTCTCAGCTTCGTAACAAATATCTAAAACATTGCTTTGCGCATTCTGTCCGCTGTTATGTAACCCCTAAAATATCCGATGTTATTTTACTTGGAACAGAGAGGATTCATTTGTTTGACACACCTCTGCTGGTGTCCAAAAATATGGGACTGACTGCTGGACAAGCCATAATAAAAAGAAGCATTGATATTATCGTTGCAGTCGTAGGTATTATCATTTCCTCGCCTGTCATGTTTATATGTGCAGCGGCTGTTAAATGCTATGACAGAGGTCCGGTATTTTATCGCCAGGAGCGTCTTACACTGCATGGCAGGGTTTTCCGTATATATAAGTTCAGAAGTATGTGTGTGGATTCGGAAAAGAATGGAGCCAGATTAGCTTCAAAAAACGATTCCAGAATCACTCCGGTTGGAAAAGTATTGAGAAATCTTCATTTTGATGAGCTTCCTCAATTGTTTAATGTTCTGAAAGGCGACATGTCAATTGTAGGCCCAAGACCTGAAAGAAAGGCTATTTTGAAAGAGTATCAGAGAGAGATACCGGAATTCTACTATAGACTGAAAGTAAAAGCAGGGTTGACCGGTTATGCACAGGTTTATGGTAAATATAATACAACGCCTTATGACAAATTGAAACTGGATTTGTTTTATATCGAGAATTATTCAGTTCTTCTGGATTTAAAGTTAATGCTGATGACTTTCAAAATTTTATTCCAGAAAGAAACTTCAGAAGGGGTTGAGGATACGCAGAAGAATGCTTTGCTGGACTCCAATGGAGAAGAAAAGGAAAAGAAAGAAGCATGACAGGGAAACCATTGGTATCGGTAATCATGCCGGCATATCAGGCTGAAAAATATATTAAAAAGGCTATAGAATCTGTTTGGATACAGGATGTGCCGCTGGAGTTAATTGTAGTTGACGATTGTTCGCGTGATAACACTAGGGACGTATTAAAAAGGTATATAATGCGTTCGGATTTTCATTATATCAAAAATAAAGATAATATGGGAGCTGCCGCATCAAGAAATAGAGGGGTAGAAGCTGCAAAAGGTGATTTTATTGCATATCTGGACTCGGATGATTGGTGGGAGCCGGGAAAGTTAAAGAAGCAGTTGGAAATGATGAAGCAGACAGGCAGTGTAATATGTTCTACGGGCAGAGAATTGATGAAACCAGACGGAAGCAGTACCGGCAAAAAAGTTGGAGTAGCTACTTCAGTTACTTATAAAGATCTGTTGAAGCATAATAGTATTAATTGTTCATCTGTATTAATAAGAAAAGATGTAGCTATGGAATTCCCTATGTGTTATGACAAAAGCCATGAAGATTATATAACTTGGCTAAAGGTATTGAAGAAATATGGCTGCTGTGCAGGGATTAACTATCCATATCTAAAATATCGCCTCAGTGAAGGCGGAAAATCCCGGAATAAATTTAAATCTGCTGGTATGACATTTCAAGTATATCGCTATATGGGATATGGGCGAATAAAAAGCTGTATTTTCTTCTTGTCATATGCTGTTCATGGTATTATCAAATACATGGGGATATGATTGGAACTTTAGGTACAGAGTTGAAAAAATGCGGTTTATGTGATATAATCGATAAGATTGTTTTATAGTTCAGTTGTGGCTGATATAAAAACTATGTTTAAGGAGATAAAAAAATGAAGCGAGTAATTACGTACGGTACATTTGATTTACTGCATTATGGACATATTAACTTATTACGCCGGGCAAAACAGCAGGCAGACTATTTGATTGTTGCATTATCTACAGATGAGTTTAACTGGAATGAAAAACAAAAAAAATGTTATTTTTCCTATGAAGAAAGAAAGCACTTGCTTGAAGCGATCCGCTACGTGGATTTGGTGATTCCGGAAGAAACTTGGGAGCAGAAGAAGACTGATGTAAAAGAATATCATGTGGATACATTCGTTATGGGGGATGACTGGGTCGGAAAATTTGATTTCCTGAAAGAGGAAGGCTGTGAGGTTGTCTATCTGCCTAGGACACCAGAAATATCTACAACACAGATTAAAAATGATTTGAATAAGCACTGACGGGTTGGACTATAAATTATGAAGAGATTTAGAGATGATTTAAAACGGTATTACAAATATGCAAAGTATTCGGCAAAGTCAGACCTGAAGGCAGAGGTTGCAAGTTCATATTTGAATTGGCTGTGGTGGATATTGGATCCATTACTGTTTATGCTGGTATATACATTTATTGCCATTGTAGTATTCAGAAGTGGAGTTCAGTATTTTCCTGTATTTGTATTTATTGGATTAACCCTATGGAATTTTTTTAACAAGACAGTTATCGGCAGCGTTAAAATTGTCCGCAATAACAGTGCTATAGTTACAAAGGTCTATATACCTAAATTTGTTTTGATACTCCAGAAAATGATGGTTAATGGGTTTAAAATGCTGGTATCGTTTGCACTGGTCATTGTTATGATGGTGATATATCAAATTCCGGTAACATGGAATATTCTATATATGATTCCAATTTTATTGGTTTTAGGTTTGCTGACTTTTGGGATATGCTGTTTTATGCTGCATTTTGGCGTATTTGTGGATGATCTTTATAATGTTATGAATGTTGTTTTGCGGCTTGTATTTTATATGTCGGGCATCTTTTATTCAATAGGGGATCGTGTTCCGGAGCCATTTAGAAGTATTCTTCTGAAATGCAATCCGGTTTCCATGCTTATGGAGTCTTCCAGGAGATGTATGATTTACTCCGGTGCACCGTATCGTAAGCTGATTTTAGTTTGGGGAGTGATTGGATTATTGTTATGCATTCTGGGTATTAAACTGATTTATAAATATGAAAACAGTTATGTAAAGGTGATGTAATATGGAACAGGAAATTGCATTAGACGTAAAAGATTTAAGAATCACATATAAATGTTTAAAGTCTTTTTCTATTAGGCAGAGCTTGCTGAAGTTTAAAAAGGCTAAGACAGAAGTATATGAGGCTGTACGCGGCGTTTCTTTTTCACTGCCTAAAGGGGAAATCCTGGGCATTGTAGGAAAAAACGGAAGTGGAAAATCCACTATGCTTAGGGCTATTGCAGGTATTTTTTCACCTGATTCAGGAATAATAGATTTGCATGGCAATAGTGTATCTCTGCTGTCTATTGGTGTTGGCTTTCAGAAGAAGTTAACCGGTCGTGAAAATATATTATTATCAGGTATGCTTCTGGGTTTTTCTGAGGAGCAGGTCCGCGGAAAGATGGATGAAATTGTTGAATTTGCAAACCTCGGAAAGTTTATAGATATGCCGGTTAAGACTTATTCCAGCGGTATGCATTCAAAACTTGCATTTTCAATTACGGCAATTTTAGAAGCGGATATTATATTAATTGATGAGGTCCTCAGTGTTGGAGATGCCAGATTTAAAAAGAAAAGTTATAATAAAATGAAAGAGCTTATTTCCAATAAAGACAGAACAGTGTTGATTGTTTCACACAGTGCACAGACGTTGAAGGAATTGTGTACAAGCATTTTATGGCTCCATGATGGAGAGATGAAAATGCTTGGTGATACAGACGAAGTATTGGCAGCATATGATGACTTTATGAGTAAATAGGTTAGTTCAATTATATAATAGAATAATTAGTTTTCTGATTGTATTATGGACAATTTAGGAAATAAACAGATGGGGGTCTCATGATATTATGAATCATGGGACCTTTGCAGATCCATCTGTCGTAAAAATATTCCCTATCCTGTATCCTGAACATTGGATGGGCTTTAGGTAGATACTTTAGGCTTTGTGTATTCAATTATTGGAGAAGAGCTCCCATGATAACAATGGGACAGAAGAAGAGTTCCATTGTTCAATGGTATAAACATAGCCGGAGACAGCTGATATAAGTAAAAGAATCATAGACTGTTATCTACATCATCTCGGAAACAGCAAAATAAAAACAGTAAACATATAAATCTGTAACAATAAAATCCGTCGGTCTATAAATAGATCACTAATTATGGTTTGCTGCGTACACATTATGCGATGCCTCATAGGTTACTATTAATACATGTGTTAACGACACGTTCAGTGGCATGTCCATCATCCAGATAATTATATTTGTCACAAAATTTCTGATATAAAGTGGAATATTGCTTTTCGATAGCATCAATATTGTATACAGCTATTAATAGCTCTTCCTGCGTTTTTAGAATCGGTCCCGGCAGTTCGTTTAAATTAATATAGAAATCACGAACAGTATTTTGATATTCATCTAGATCATACATATAAAAAATAATAGGTTTGTGTAAATTTGCATAGTCAAAAAACACGCTTGAATAATCTGTAATTAAAATATCACTAATTATATAAAGTAAATTAACATCGTCCATTTGCGAGTAATCAAAAATTTTCCCTTGAAAAGATTTCAAATCAAGTTTTGATGAAATTAAATAATGTAATCGCAAGATTACAATATAATCATCACTAATCTGTTCTATAAAATTAAAAAAATTCTTTTCAATATCATATATGTTACCTATTCCTAAAATATATTGATTATCTCTCCAAGTAGGTGCATATAAAATCACTTTTTTATCTAATGGTATGCCTAATTTATTCTTTATTTCTATTGCTTTTTTTGGTTCATAGTTTAAAAGATAATCATTTCTAGGATAACCAGTCTCAATTAATATATATTCCTTATGAAGCTGATTTAAACCAAAGGAAGAAGTAAATACACTTGTACAAAATGCAGAAGGAGATATAAAATAATCATATCTTTTAGCATCATTTATATACATTTTATGACTTTTTTTCTGTGAAGTAAGTACATTTCCTTCTATTTTAAGATCAATACCTATTTTTTTAAAAGGCGTACCATGCCAGGTCTCAATTAAAATTTGATCTTGTTTTTTGGTCATATATGGAGGAATTCTCCAGTTTGTGATCCAATACTTTCCTTTAGCGAAATATTCAAAATATTTTTGTGATTTATATTCCACCAAAATAGTTCTGGAATCAGTGAAATCACTTTTTATTTCCTGTAACTTGTTTTTCCTAAATGCCCATACAAATGTAAAGTCTTTGAAGCGAGAATCATTTATAAGATAATTGTAAATTGCTTTGGGGCTGCATGCATAATGTTTGCCTATAAAAGATTCAAAAACTATTATCCTATTATCTGTAGCATTATTAAGACAAATGAGTTTGTATTTATAATAAAAATAAACTTCAGCAATAGTATCATATATTTTTTTTAGCGTATGATTTTTGTTTTTTATATACCCTAAAGTGGTTTTGATATTATTTTTCATATTATATTTCCTTTATTATGCAAGTTATTTTATTTATAATAACATGTTATTATAAATAGTGCAATTTCTGGTTGGTAATAAAATTTTCAGGTGCGTGGATATTTTTTGTATTTCAATAATTATTGATAAGTTGTATTCATCTTTTGCGGAGTTTGAACGAACTTAATTGGATAATTAAACATGTAAGCTCAGCAGCCTGTTGTCTGGAAATGGTCTAATAGATGTAAGAACATCATCACAAGGTCATAACAACAACTTACTATTAGATTGAAAAAAAAAATAAAATATGATAATATATATAGGATATTTTATAAAGGAATGGAAAAGTATGAAAAAGCTTAAAAGGATTTTCAAAAAAGTTAAAAGTATGTTACGTTCAGCATGGTATATTCATTATTATTACTCCTCTGATTTGGATGGAAATACTATTCTTTTAGATTCCAAAAATGGTAAGGACTTAGGAGGCAATATTCTTCGTTTGGCACAAGAACTGTCCGGGAATTCTGTGTATAGTGATTATAAATTGTATTTTTCAAGTAATAAGGATAGAAAAAGACAACTAAAGAATACTCTAGAGTTATATAATATTACTAATGCTAAAATCGTGAAAGAAGCAGGTTACCGGCATTATAAATTATTAGCAAGGGCAAAATACTTAATTACTGATACATCCTTTCCTATGGAGTTTGTAAAAAAGGAAGGGCAGATTATCACAAATACATGGCATGGGACACCTTTAAAGAAAATGGGAAAGGATGTTGATAATCAAGCATACTCTATGGGCAATGTACAAAAGAGTCTTTTATTATCCGATTATCTGTTATATCCAAGTGATTATATGAGAAATATTATGATTAAGGCTTATTGTATGGATAATTTATATAAAGGCAAAATCTTATGTTCCGGTTATCCAAGGAATTCTGTGTTTTTTTATCCGGAGGAGGGAGTATTACTTCGCGCTAAATTGAATATGGCAGATAAAAAGGTCTTTGTTTACATGCCTACATGGCGTGGCGTGGTGGGAAAAGTTGAGACGGAAGTGCAAGTTTTGGAGGTACAAAACTATTTATTACAGATGGACGAAATGTTGAGTGATGATGAATTACTTTTGGTCCGTCTTCATCCTTTTGTGGCAAAAGCTATTGATTATAACAAATTTCAGCATATCTGTGCATTTCCAGATGGTTATGATCCATATGATATACTAAATATGGTAGACTGTTTAATAACAGATTATTCAAGTGTGTTTTTTGATTTTTCAAATACTGGAAAAAAAATTGTACTTTTTGTATATGATAAAGAACAGTATTTAGATGATAGAGGGATTTATGTGCAGCTAGATAGTTTCCCATTTCCACAGGTACAAAATGTATCAGAATTGGTAAAAGAATTGAGAAAGCCTAAAAACTATGATGATACAGAATTTAGAAAAAAATATTGTCAGTATGATAGGAAAAATGTGGCGCAGATAGTATGTAAACATATTATTTTAAATGAAAAAGTTTTAGAAGAAGAAACTGTAATTGATAATGGAAAAGATAATGTATTAATTTATTGTGGAGTATTAGCAAAGAATGGATTAACAACAGCATTTTTAAATTTATTAGAGAACATTGATCATACAAAAAGAAATTATTTTGTGACCTTTGTCAAAAGTAGTTATAGGAAAGATCCATTACAAGTAAAATTATTACCATCATGGGTAGGGATTGTTCCTATTACAGGTTTTTTTGGAAGAACACCTTTAGAGGTATTGGCAACAGTATTGTATTTTAGGAAAAAGAAAAAGAATAGGTGGATCATGAAATATGTTGATCGATATTACTCTAGAGAATTTAAAAAAAATTATGGGGAAAGTGACTACACGTTTGTTATTCACTATTCAGGATATGGAGAAAAGACATTAACGTTATTTCAAAATGCTCCTGATAGAAATATAGTATTTGTTCATAATGATATGGTTAAAGAATTGGAATTAAAAACAAATCAGCATGAACATACTGTGAAAAGGGCGTATGCTGAATATTTTAAAGTAGTTCCAGTAACTACTGATATCTATGAACCTACGTTTGAGCTAGGTAATAACAGTAATAATATTTGTATAGTGAATAATTGTCATGATTATCAAGGGATTATTAGAAAAAGCAATGAAAAAATCATATTTGATGAAAGAACTATAAGTACTGTATCTAAGGCGGAATTAGAGAATATCTTAGATAATTCAGAAAAAAAATTTATTACTATTGGACGGTTTTCTTTTGAAAAAGGTCACCAAATGCTTTTAAATGCTTTTGATAAATATTATGAAATATATAAAGAAGGGTATTTAATAATCATTGGCGGCTATGGTCAACTATACGATGAGACATTGCAATATGCACAGAATCTTAAAAGTAAAAATCATATTATTATTATACGTTTTATGAGTAATCCCATGCCAGTATTGAAGAAGTGTGATTTATTTATTTTATCTTCTCTTTACGAAGGGCTGGGGTTGGTTATATTAGAAGCTGATACGCTAGGTTTGCCTGTTATATCTACGGATATTCCGGGACCCAGAGGGTTTGTAAAAGAATACGGAGGATATCTTGTTCCCCCTAGTGTTGAAGGTATATATAATGGATTGATTGCTTTTGATCGTGGTGAAGTGCCTGTGATGAATGTTGACTACAAAAGATATAATGAGCATGCAATAGAGCAATTTGAGACACTGTTTGAAGAAAATTAGGTTTAACTAGTCATACAGAGAGTCAGAAGTGATGATAGATAAGGTAGTACTTGGGACTGGTATACAGTAAATTAAACCTCATGTACTAAAGGCGTCTGTCGAAATAGGGAATGATGGAAAACGATAGTTTTAAGAGGGATTGCGTGATTCGTGTGAGTCATACAATCCCTTTGATTTAATAAGAATCTGTCAGCTATAAATTTACCTACGGTTACCAGGAGGTACTGAAAACTATTAATCTTTTAAGGAATGAAATTTCATGATTACTTATCAGACGGGGCGGTAGTCAAAAATTATGAAGGATTGGTTCTGCAGCGGCATAAAAAGCGGTTGGTGCATATTAAGACGCTCATCACCTTCTCGGCATATGAACCCTCTGTCGTGCAAATGTAGAATTTGCCAATGAATGAATCAACATTATGAGAAAGAGAAATTACCGTTTGCGAAAGTGCCAGCTTGCACAGATTTTGATTGGTTGAGCGACTGTGGTGACGCACAAAACCAAAAATGACTTGCTTTTGGAAAGTGATAAAGATATTTATTTGCATTTAATACGGAAGGGATACGAGTTCATCTATTTGTCGCACAAAAGCTGGATTGGAAAAAGCCTGATATCCCTATCGCTGGATACGGGGTACAGGTGGTTAGAAATTTAGCGGAAGTGTGAAAAATGATTATTCATAATATCTCAGAATTTAAATATTAGATTTATCATTTATCTAAAGATTCCTTAATAATCATATTGCAATCTCTTGTCATATTGTGTTATCTTGTATAAAGAAGGATTTATATAAGAAATAGTAAAAAATATATATAAATATTTTGGAGCGAAGTATGGACACAAAAGAAGAAATAAAACAAGATTTGCATGCAAATATAAGCACAAAGTTCACAGTACACAGGAAAATCATAAAAATCATAGGAATAGTAATAGGGTATCTGATTGCTTTTCTTTCTCTGTTAATAGCCACCAGTATTTCATGGATGTTTAGAACCTGGACGGGGCTTACTATGAATGAACTGATGTTTCACATTCAATCACCCCTGCAGGGAACTGATAGTGGGATAATTATAAGTTACATATTATCCTGTGTCCTTGTATCCATAGGCATTATTTTACTTGTTGGAATTATTTATAAAATTGTAAAAAAGAAAAAGGGATTTATACTTTTATTTTCTGCAGTTATATCTGTTGCAATCGCAGGTACTTCTATAAATTATATGTGGAGCAGACTGGATATTAAGGCTTATGCAAGTAACAGAAGTACTTATTCTACATTTATTGATGACAACTATATAGACCCTAAATCCGTAGATATAAAGTTTCCGGAACAAAAAAGAAATTTAATATACATTTATCTGGAGTCCATGGAAAATACCTATGCGGATGAAAAACATGGCGGAGCATTTACAAAAAATATAATACCAGAACTTACAGATCTGTCAATTGAAAATGAAAATTTCTCCGGCAGTCAAAAATCATTAAACGGAGGGATATCATTAAATGGTACTGGCTGGACAGTGGCTGCAATGTTTGCACAGAGTACCGGTTTACCTCTTATGATTCCAATAGAAGGTAACGCAATGAACGAGCAGGAAAGTTTTATGCCGGGGTTGACTGCTATAGGGGATATTCTTCAAGAAGAGGGGTATACTCAAAATTTGCTTTTAGGTTCTGACGCAAATTTTGGTGGAAGGAAATCATTTTATACTCAACATGGAAATTATAATATTTATGATTATTATTATAGTAAGGACAACGGACAAGTACCAGAAGATTATCATGTATTTTGGGGATATGAGGATAAAAAACTCTTTGAGTTTGCGAAAGAACATTTGCTGGAAGCCAGTTCTTCAGAGGAACCATTTAATATGACCATTTTAACAGTGGATACTCACTTTGAGGATGGATATATATGCGAGGATTGTCAGGATACTTATGGAAGCGACCAATACGCTAATGTTATAGCTTGTTCAAGTAAACAGGTAGGCGAATTTGTGAAGTGGGTACAAGAACAGGCTTTTTATGAAAATACAACTATTGTCATATCTGGAGATCATCCGACTATGGACAGTGATTTCTGTGAAGACGTGGATAAAAGTTACAATAGAAAAGTCTTTACCACTTACATAAATTCTGCTGTGGAGGCCAAGGGGGATACTTACAGACAGTATTCTACATTTGATAATTTTCCAACCACACTGGCAAGTTTAGGTGCAGAAATCGAAGGCAACCGGTTGGGTCTTGGAACAAATTTATTTTCATCAGAAGCTACCTTACTTGAAAAATATGATAAAAATACGATAGACATTGAGCTGGATAAAAAGTCAAAATTAATGGAAAAGCTTACGGAAGATATTGTAGTACAGGAACCGGAAGAGAATATGACCGCTGAAGCAGAAACAGAAGAAGAACCAGCCGGGAATCCTGAAGAGATACCGACAGAAATTGAGGTGACCCCATACGATTTCAGAACCGGAAAATACGAAGTCATTATAAGAAATCTATCGGCCGATGCAAATATTCAGGCGCTGCGCTGCGCTGTATGGGCGGAAGAGGATCAGAGTGATTTGAAGTGGTATGAAGCAGAACTACAGGCAGACGGCTCTTATGTGACTAAGGTATGGGCATCGGATTTTGCTTACAAGGTTTCGGAATATAATATCCATATTTATACAGTAGATATGGAAGGGGAACCACATTTGTTTTCAGAGTCTATGGGCGAAATAACAAGATAGTAAATGAATGATTAAAAGGGGCTGATGCTTTTTGGCATCGGCCCCTTAATTATTACGTCAGTTTGAAAATATAGGTATATATATCAATTGGCAGTATCATAGTAAATAATATAATTTCCGGAATCAGCAACAGCTTTGAAATCACCATCTGAAAGGTTGTTATTAACGGCATCCTCTTTACTGACCACAATGTATTGGCATCCATTTTGTTTAGCCAGTTGTGCCAGTTCTTCTGCTGACTTGTCTGTCTGATTCATTACATCAAATAATTTTCGAGCATCGCTGGATGGACTGGTTTCTGTTTCAACCCGTCTTCCATAGGGAAGATAAATATTTGCATCGTATTGCCTGATATATGGAAGAAGTTCAGTGGGAAAAACAGCTGTTATCCTACTATTTTCCGCATGGTCTTCTATCATATCACAGATGGAAAAGGTATCTTCAGGGAGTTTATATGCGTTCACGCTTTTTGTAAATACATCCTTGCTATACATAAAATTACCGCTGAAAATCAGAAGCAGGAGAATTGCTAAAACAAATAAATTTTTATGCACCTTGCTGTCCATTTCTGAGGCAATGAAAGTTACTGCAAGCGCAACAACCATTGCCATTGGCAAAAGCCAGAACATTCTCCAGTATACCGATTTTCCGATACAATAATCCATGATAATTTTAGCCGTGACAGGACAGATATAAATAAAACCAATCCCAATCATATAATGGTTTATAAATCTTATTTCAGAATGGGTTTTATTTTTGGAAAATAAATATCCTGCACATACCAGAAAAATAAGAAAGTACCAGCAATCACCAGTATAGAGCCAAAGCATTTTTTCTGTTATTTTCACAATTTCATTCATGGGCAAAATCTCCCAAATTTCATTAACAAATATATTACCATTAAGCAAATGGCAGGTGAACAACTGATTACACATTTAATCAATGGTTTAAAAGATTTATTGTAGATACAGTACAAAATAGCAGATAACCCCAGCAAGGTGGGAAGCAGCATTATTCCCATAGAGGAAACCAGGCTTGCCGCTAAAACCAAAGATAATGAGGCACATAACGGCCACTTATATGGTACGTTGATCTGGCATTCTTTCATTAAAAAGTAAATAGCCGCAGGTATGAGAATGCCGGCAAGTACGGCTTTTCCCTGCCAGGAGCGAATCAAAATAAAAGTAGAGGAGGAGTAAACAGTAAAATACCCCCAAATTTGAAAGGTGCATAGAACTAATAAAAAGATTCCGATCATTCCCTTTTTCTTTTTAAAAATAAGTGAACCAATTAAATAATATACCAGATATGCAAAGCCAGTCATAAGTGGAGCTAAAATTGTATGTGCTATAATTGTAGGATGCAAAAAAAACAGTTTACCTAAGAATGCTGTAAAAATAGGAAAAGGGGATAATACATATCGTGATGGCATGGTATTCATAATAATTCCGGTATCTGCGGCATATTGATACATAGTATCAGTTCTCAAAGTTGTAGCAGCAGTCGCAACATACATAGCATCATCAGCATCAAGATGCATATAAAATGCCAGCATAGACATCTGAAATATGATCATAATAATAGCCGCTGCCAGTGGAATGTCTAATGTGGAAATAAATTTGTGAACTTTTTTTCCAATATATTTATAGCTGTATCTGGCATATTTAAATATAGAAAAAATAATAACAGCTATTAGCACGAAACAGTAAAAATAAAAAAAGTATGAAAATTTGGCCCGTAAAAAAATAAACGGAAGAACAATCACTTCAAAACTAGCAAATAATCTCAGCAGTCCATGCAATAAAATCTCTGCTAGAGGGAATCCATCACTTTTTTTTCTGCCCAGAATCCCTAAAAAATAAATTGATAAAATGAAAAATAGAACTAGAAAGAATGTTTTAATGTAGTTCATGAATGCCTCCTGATAATTTATTTGGGGACAGTTTATCTAATTCCTTTATAGTATATAATTTTAAAGTTGAAGTCAAGATATTCAGCGGATTTGGCTTGTAAATTTGCTTTTATTTACATAAAAAAACTCTCTAACGGGCTTCCGATAGAAAGTTTAAATTACAAAAAAAGGATGCAGGAGATGGGACTTGAACCCACACGATATTGCTACCACAGGCACCTGAAGCCTGCGCGTCTGCCAATTCCGCCACTCCTGCATCTTCTATTAAGTTCGTGTTCTCTCGAACACAAGTGATATATTACACGATTTGTACAAGAAAGTCAATACCTTTAAAAAAAAAAAAAACTCCTGACCACTTAAAACTGCCCGCCCATGTCAAGATCCGGCACTCTAATGAAATGACCGTCACCCGCGGCAGCCGCTATGATTCACGGTCAAAAAACAAAAAAAGGATGCAGGAGATGGGACTTGAACCCACACGATATTGCTACCACAGGCACCTGAAGCCTGCGCGTCTGCCAATTCCGCCACTCCTGCATCTTCTATTAAGTTCGTGCTCTCTCAAGCACAAGACATATATTACATGATTTTACAGGAAATGTCAACACTAATTTTCAAAGTTTTTAATAAAATTAACGCAATTTACTTTTTCGACATTTAGCGCCTATTCTTCCTTACAAAAGGACGCCGTTTTATGATCCATCCATATTAAAAAATGACAAAAATCCTCCGGCATAAAATTATCCCATATTTCCATCATAATAAGGTAATGCTAAATACATAATCTATATTCTCATACCAAATACTAAAACATTCCATCATACGGAATCCATACAGCCGGATATTTCAAAACCTTCTAAATCCCGGCTGAGAAAAAACCGCGAAAAAACAAGAAAAAAAGGTTGAAAAACACTACATGTTGTGATACACTTTTTACAATTTGGGGAAAATTTGGGGAACCATTAACAGTGCGCTATAGAAAGGAAGACAGGTGAAAGCATGAAAGCATTTTTATTACTGGAAGACGGCACCGTCTTTACCGGGACCAGCATAGGGTCCAAGAAAGAAATTATCAGTGAAATCGTCTTTAACACCTCCATGACTGGTTATCTTGAAGTTCTTACAGACCCTTCTTACGCCGGACAGGCAGTCTGCATGACATATCCTTTGATCGGTAATTATGGTATTTGCCATGAGGACCAGGAATCTTTAAGACCATGGCCGGACGGCTATATTGTCAGGGAAATATCCCGTATTCCAAGCAATTTCCGCTGTGAAGATACCATACAGAATTTTCTGAAAAGATATGACATTTCCGGAATCGCGGGGATTGATACCAGAGCCCTTACTAAAATTCTGAGGGAAAAGGGCACAATGAACGGCATGATCACCACCAATGCAGATCATAAACTGGAAGAGGTTCTTCCAAAATTAAAAGAATATACCACAGGCAGAGTCGTGGAACGGGTAACATGTGAGGAGAAAAAAGTGCTGAAGGGCAGTGGACCCAAGGTGGCTCTCATGGACTTTGGCGCAAAAGATAATATTGCCCGGTCTCTGAACCAACGCGGATGCCAGGTCACTGTGTATCCGGCGTTTACCAAAGCGGAGGAGATTCTTAAAGATGATCCTGACGGCATTATGCTCTCCAATGGCCCCGGAGATCCAAAAGCGTGTACCTCTATTATAGAAGAGATCAAAAAGCTCTATGATTCCCAGGTACCGATTTTTGCCATCTGTCTTGGACATCAGCTTATGGCGCTGGCAACAGGTGCGGATACCAGGAAGATGAAATACGGCCACAGAGGCGGAAATCACCCCGTAAAGGACCTGGAAACAGGCAGGGTATATATTTCATCACAGAACCATGGATACATGGTAGATACGGACACTCTGAACCTTCAGGTGGCGGTACCCGCATTCGAGAATGTCAATGACAAAACAAACGAGGGATTAAAATATACAGGTAAGAATATTTTTACCGTACAGTTTCATCCGGAGGCTTGTCCCGGACCCCAGGATTCCGGATATTTGTTTGACAGGTTTATGAAAATGATGGAGGTGAGCCAATAATGCCGAAAATTCAGGATATAAAAAAAGTGCTGGTGATCGGCTCCGGCCCGATCATTATCGGACAGGCAGCTGAGTTTGACTATGCGGGAACACAGGCGTGCCGCTCCCTGAAGGAAGAGGGCATAGAGGTTGTTCTTCTGAATTCCAACCCCGCTACCATTATGACAGATAAGGATATAGCGGATAAAGTTTACATTGAACCTCTGACTGTGGAGGTTGTGGAACAGCTTATCCTCAAAGAAAAACCGGACAGTGTTCTGCCCACCCTGGGCGGTCAGGCCGGACTGAATCTGGCTATGGAGCTGGAGGAGAGAGGTTTCTTAAAAGAGCAGAATGTGCGCCTGATCGGAACCACATCTGAGACCATCAAAAAAGCTGAGGACCGCCAGGAATTTAAGGATACCATGGGAAAGATCGGAGAGCCGGTCGCTGCTTCCCTGGTTGTTAAAACCGTGAAGGATGGTATTGCTTTTACAAATGAAATCGGATACCCGGTGGTTCTGCGTCCGGCCTATACTCTGGGCGGAAGCGGCGGCGGCATAGCTTATGACGAGGCGCAGCTTGTGGAGATCCTGGAAAATGGCCTTCGTCTCTCCCGTGTGGGTGAGGTGTTGGTGGAGCGCTGTATTGCAGGATGGAAAGAGGTTGAATACGAGGTTATGCGCGACGGCGCAGGCAACTGCATCACAGTATGTAATATGGAAAACATTGACCCTGTGGGTGTGCATACGGGAGACAGTATCGTTGTGGCTCCTTCCCAGACACTGGGGGACAAGGAATACCAGATGCTGCGAACTTCTGCATTGAACATTATCACAGAGCTGGGAATCACCGGCGGTTGTAATGTACAGTATGCCCTGAATCCGGACAGCTTTGAATACTGTGTCATTGAGGTAAATCCCCGTGTATCCCGTTCCTCAGCCCTGGCATCTAAAGCTACAGGCTATCCTATTGCCAAGGTGGCAGCCAAGATTGCTCTGGGCTATACCCTGGATGAGATCCCGAATGCCATCACAGGTAAGACTTATGCCAGCTTTGAGCCTATGTTGGACTATTGTGTTGTAAAAATACCACGTCTGCCTTTCGATAAATTTATCAGCGCCAAGAGAACTCTGACCACACAGATGAAGGCTACCGGTGAAGTGATGAGCATTTGCAATAACTTTGAAGGTGCTCTTATGAAAGCCATCCGTTCTCTGGAACAGCATGTGGACAGTTTGATGTCCTATGATTTCACAAATCTTTCCGAGGAGGAACTGACAGAAGATCTGAAGGTTGTGGATGATATGAGGATCTGGAGGATTGCAGAGGCCGTCCGCAGGGGTATTTCCTATGAAGTTATCCATGCAGTGACCAAGATTGATCTGTGGTTCATTGACAAGATCGCCATTCTTGTGGAGATGGAGCAGGCGCTCTCATCACAGGAGCTTACCGAAGAACTGCTTCGTGAGGCAAAGAGAATAGAATTCCCGGATAACGTGATCGCACGCATTACCGGTAAAAAAGAGGAAGAGATCAGGGAACTGCGCAATAGCTGGGGTATCACAGCAGCTTACAAGATGGTGGATACCTGCGCGGCTGAATTTGCGGCTGCTACACCCTATTATTACTCTGTCTACGGCGGGGAAAATGAGGCGGATGGAAATTCAGAGAAAAAAAAGGTCCTGGTTCTTGGCTCCGGCCCTATCCGGATCGGTCAGGGTATTGAATTTGACTTCTGTTCCGTACACTGTACATGGGCTTTCAAGAAAGAAGGCTATGAGACCATTATCATCAATAACAACCCGGAAACCGTAAGTACAGACTTTGACATTGCAGATAAGCTGTATTTTGAACCGCTGACTCCGGAGGATGTGGAGAATGTGGTGAATATAGAGAAGCCGGACGGTGCTGTCGTGCAGTTTGGCGGCCAGACCGCCATTAAGCTGACAGAAGCCCTGATGAAGATGGGGGTAAAAATCCTGGGAACATCCGCTGAGGATGTGGATGCTGCGGAGGACCGTGAGCTTTTTGATAAGATTCTGGAGGAATGTCATATTCCGAGACCTCAGGGGCATACAGTATATACGGCAGACGAAGCGATCCGCGTGGCGAATACACTGGGGTATCCGGTACTGGTTCGTCCTTCCTACGTGCTGGGCGGACAGGGAATGCAGATCGCCATCAATGATGAGGATGTGGACCAGTATATTGGCATCATCAACAGAATTGCTCAGGAGCACCCCATTCTTGTAGATAAGTATCTCCAGGGCAAGGAGATTGAGGTGGATGCCATCTGTGACGGGGAAGATATTCTGATACCTGGGATTATGGAGCATATCGAGCGCGCGGGTATCCATTCCGGGGACAGTATTTCCGTATATCCGGCACGTACGATCAGTGAGACGGCCAAGAAGACTATCGAGGAGTACACCAGGAGGCTGGCGAAATCCCTGCATGTTATCGGTATGATCAATATTCAGTTTATCGTGTGCGGTGAGGACGTATATGTCATCGAGGTCAATCCCCGCTCCAGCCGTACCGTGCCGTATATCAGCAAAGTGACAGGTATTCCTATTGTACCGCTGGCCACAAAGATGATCCTGGGATATAAATTAAGAGAACTGGGATATGAACCGGGTCTCCAGCCGGAGGCAAAGCATATTGCCATCAAGATGCCCGTGTTCTCCTTTGAGAAGATCCGCGGGGCTGATATCAGCCTGGGACCGGAAATGAAGTCCACAGGAGAGTGCCTGGGTATTGCGGAGTCCTTCAATGAAGCCCTCTACAAGGCATTTTTAGGTGCCGGCATTAATCTGCCCAAGCATAAGAACATGATCATCACAGTGAGGGATGAAGATAAGCAGGATATTGTACCCATTGCCCGGCGTTTTGAGGCACTTGGATACCGTATCTACGCAACCAGAAGCACAGCTAAGGTTCTGGGTGAGAACGGTGTGAAGGCTGTCCGTACAAATAAAATTGAGCAGGCATCCCCCAACCTGATGGATTTGATCCTGGGACATAAGATCGATCTTGTCATTGACACACCGTCACAGGGTGTGGAAAAAGCAAAGGATGGATTTATCATCCGCCGTAATGCCATTGAGACTGGCGTCAATGTGCTGACAGCCCTGGATACGGCGGAGGCGCTTGTGACCAGCCTGGAGAATACAGATATACAGAAATTGGAACTGATAGATATTGCAGCGTTATAATATAATATTGTGACAGAATGAAAGACAACCGCCGTATGATTTTTTTTGCGGCGGTTTCTTAAATGTTCAGTCAGGTCTGAGGTTTTATTTCGCTGGCTGTGTCTGAGATTCGTGGCAGTTGGCATTCGTCCCATGGCAGAGCGATTTTAATGGGCGAATATGCATGACGATTCCGTTGACTGAATGGTTATGTGGTTTTTTACATAAGGGAGGGTGTAATGGATTTTATTGAATTACTGAAGGTTATTTTTCTTGGGATCGTGGAGGGCATCACAGAATGGCTTCCCATCAGCAGCACCGGTCATCTGATTCTGGTTGAAGAATTTGTAAAACTGGATGTGAGCAAACAGTTCTGGGAAATGTTTATGGTGGTGATCCAGCTTGGTGCCATTATGGCAGTGGTGGTGCTTTATTTTAAAGACCTCTGGCCATTCCACAACAGGAGACCAAAGCATCATAATGTGACTAAGATCGAGAAAACGGCTGGCTTTATCTGCCGCTTTGTCCAGATAGACAAAATGATCATGTGGTTTAAGATTGTTGTGTCCTGTCTGCCTGCGATTATTATAGCACTGCCATTCAATGATTTTATTGAAGAGAAATTCAACAATTATTTCGTGGTAGCTGTCATGCTGATCGTGTACGGTGTTCTGTTTATCCTCATTGAGGATTACAATAAGAAAAGGGACCCTGCGGTGAATTCCATTGCTGAGATTTCCTGGAAGATGGCACTTCTCATCGGTGTGTTCCAGCTTTTGGCTGTGATTCCGGGAACATCCCGTTCAGGGGCTACGATCATCGGTGGAATCCTTCTGGGTGCGTCCAGAACTGTTGCGGCGGAATATACTTTTTTCCTGGCAATACCAACCATGTTCGGTGCCAGTCTGCTGAAACTGGTAAAATTCGGCCTGCATTTTACCGGGGCCGAGCTGCTGATACTGGTTGTGGGAATGGTGGTTTCCTTCGTAGTTTCCATTCTGGCGATCAAATTTCTTATGGGATATATCAAAAAACATGATTTCAAAGCATTTGGATGGTACCGGATCGTACTGGGCGTTATTGTGCTTCTCTATTTTACAATAGCGGGATAAGAAATGGATAAAGACATGATAAAAGGGCATTGCGGCTGCAATGCCCTTTTGCCGTCTGTAAAACAGGGGTAAGCTATTTTACAGACAATAGAGAAATGGGAAACAATATGTCAGTAATCCCTGCCTATATTTCTGGCTGTCATATAGGCAGTGGATGTAGCTGCCGTGATATTTCTGGGGGTCACACAATCCCCCAGCATATAAAATTCCGGTGCGCAGCAGGCAAGAGCAGTTGTCTCTTCCCGAAGCGGCTTCTGACCGGCTGCATAGACAACCTGGTCTGCCTCATAAAATCTTTCACCCTGCGGTGTATGGCAGGCAACCCCTGTATCCGTGATCCGGACAGCCTGGGTATTAAAATGGATTTTAAGTCCGCGCTTCCTGATTTCCGCATGCAGTCCGAGCATATGGAGGAAATTCCCTCCGTCGTTCATGTGGTCTGTCATCTCCAGGATGGTAACATCCTTTCCATAGCGGATGAGATGCAGTCCCAGTTCAATTCCTACCAGGCCGGCTCCCAGAATGATCACTCCGGGACCCAGTTTTTCTGCCAGAGGATAGGCCTCCTGGGCAGATAATACTTCTTTTCTGTCTATACCTGGTACCTGCGGCCGGGCTGCTTGTGCACCCAGGGCTGCGATGATGACGTCTGCGTTTAAGTCCTCCGCATATTCTGGCGTCACTTTCGTCTGCAGGCAAAGTTCTATATTATCATCTTCCTCAACACACTTCGCCTGCTGGTTTAAATAGTAATCCAGGTTCTTCTTAAAGGCGACGTTTTCTTCACAGCGAAGTACACCGCCCAGCCGCTCGTTTTTTTCACAGAGAATCACGTGATGTCCCATTTTGGAACATGTTAGGGCTGCCTGCATGCCGCCCACGCCTCCGCCCACGACCAGTACTTTTTTCTTTACCTGCGCACAAGCGGGCGCATGGCGAAGCTCTAGTTCACGGCCGGATTCCGGATTGATGGCACAGTAGGGCTCACCGTTGGTCAGCTCACTGGAAAAACAGGATAGACAGCGCATACATTTTCTCGCTTTGTCCTCATGTCCCGCGCGGACCTTATTTGGAAAATCCGGGTCCGCCAGCAATTCTCTGCCCAGTTCCACAACATCAGCGTTTCCTGAGGCAAGGATTTCTTCCATAAGCTCAGGGTCTGAGAGCGCGCCAATGGTGGCTACCGGGGTGTTTACGTGTTTTTTGATCTCTGCAGCCAGATGCACATTGCATCCATCTTCCAGAAACATACTTGGATGGGTGACGGCAAAAACTTCCTCCACCTCATGATTGCCGGCGGAAACATGGATCAAATCCGCGTGTCCGTCAAGCTGTCTGGCAATGGCAATGCCATTTTCTATGTCATAGCCTCCATCATAGCATTCAGAACCGCTGATGCGGACCTCCACGGGGAAACCTGCCCCGCAGGCTTTGTGAATGCCGTCCACGATGGAGAGCAGAAGTCTGCTTCTGTTTTCAATATCCGGTCCGCCCCACTTGTCTGTTCTGGTGTTGGTGATGGGGGACAGGAACTGGTGCAGCATCCATCCGTGTCCTGCATGTACCAGAACCATACCGAAACCGCATTTCTTTGCAAGAAGTGCTGCATCTATGTATTTTTGGATGGTGCGTTCAATGATCTCCTCTGTCATAGGGCGGATTTTCCTGCCTGCACATTCACATTCCACCGGGCCATAGGCAATACCTTTGGCTTCCGCTCCGAAAAAGGACAGATCACGGTTGGCAAACATGCCGGTGTGCTGCAGTTCCAGAGTGGCTACAGCGCCGTACTGGCTGATGCCATAGGCAATTCTGGAAATACCCCGGTCTATATTAGCAGTGTCAAGCGCAATATGTGTTGCCCCGCCTCTTCCAAGCTCCCCGTCAACAATTCCCTCGAAGGTGGCAACGCTGGCAGCGCCTCCCATAGCTTTTCTGCCATAGTAGGCCGCAGCGCCGTCGTTTAGATAGCCATCACCATTCAGATTCTGGTAACCGGTCGGGGAGGCGAAGATTCGGTTACGGAAAAGTACATTGCCAAGCTGAATGGGGGCAAACAGATGAGGGTATTTAAAATCTGATTTTTTCATTAGGATCCACTCCTTTCACAAGAGTGTCTGTATTGCTTTTACATGGAGCCTGCCGGCACGAAGCCTGGGAGGCCGGCAGGTAGAGTTAAGTTACTCTGTCTTAATATTAGCCTGGAATCTGCTCCGTGTAAATCCATGAATCTGATTGCTTTTTTTGTCGGATGGTGTACAATGTGTATGATGGGGTGAAAAAAGGAGAATGGGAAATGAGACTGAACAGTATTATGGTATATTACCAGCTGGCAAAACACTTTGAAATAAATCATGCACAATATTCACAACAGTATTTTGTGGGACGCCCTGTTTTTTATGAGACATCTGTCCATACAGAGGGGAGAGCTGTCATTGCGGATAAGGAGAATATACTACACTGTGTCAATGATCTGAGAGGCTGTGTTATCCTGTGTATTGGCTCCCGGGTCAAAGCCTGGGACAAGGGAAATAATGATGTGATTTTTCTGGGGGAGGGGATATCAGAGAAGAAACTTTTTAACGTACTGACGGAAATATTTGATGTTTTTGACAATTGGGATGGAAAACTTACCGGGATTGTAAACGGGAATATTGGATTTCAGGAGATTTTAGACTGCTGCCAGACGGTTCTGCCGGAGCCTGCTGCACTGATGGACGGGGACTTTAAATATATTGCCTACTCTAGCGATGAGGGGATTTGCAGGAAATTTGTGGACGATATGAACCAGCTTCCGCTGGAGGATGTAAACGATCTGACCAGTATGCCTGGATTCAAGGAACTGGAAGAACGAAAAGAGGCGTTTGTCTATACCGCAGGGGAAGTGGTGATCTACAAAAATATTTATCATGAAGGGAGATATACAGGCCGTTTGTCCCTGTTGATCCAGGAGGGGCAGGAGGACGCGAAGACCGAATATGAGAAAGCAGTCTTCAACCATCTTGCCAGGTATGTGGAACAGCTTTATGACCAGTGCGGAGGTTTTGAGCTGGGACCTCAGCGTCTGGCTGACCTGCATCACATGTTGAAAAAGTGTCTGGAGACGGATGGGGCAGACGAGGGAGAACTTCTGCGGTTATTATGGGCAAATAAAAATCTGCCGGGTGACATTTATTATATGCTTACTATCCGCGAGAACATTCTCCAAAAAGGAAAAGCATATAATATGAGATATCTCTGCTCGCAGATGGAGCGGATGTGGCCCGGTGCATACTGTGTGACACATGACGGGGATATTGCCATGCTGTTTAACCAGAATATGTTCTCAAAATCCACAGATTTGGAGTTCCACAAGGAAATGGTGTATTTTCTGCGGGAAAGTGTGCTGGCAGCAGGCTGCAGCCGGGAATTTACAGATATCTCCTGCATCCGCAGCGCTTACCGGCAGGCAGAATTTGCCATGGAGATGGGGCTTAGGAAAAATTTTACATACTGTTATCATAAATTTGATGATTATGCATTGGATTTTCTGTTAAAATACGGTGTGGGAAATTTTCTGCCGGAACAGCTCTGCAGCAGGGAACTGCTCACCCTGTACCGGTATGACAGGGAAAATGAAACTTCCTATTATAAAACACTTTTAACATATGTGCGTCTGCAGTACAATGCAGTAGCATCCGCAAAGGCGCTGTATATACACCGCAGTTCTTTTATAAACAGAATGGAACGGATTCGGGAACTGATACGTCTGAATCTGGAGGACCCGGAGGAGAGACTGTATCTGCTGCTGTCTTTTCGGGTCATGGAGGAATACAGTTCCAAGAGCGGGGAAAAATGAAAACAACAAGCAGCGGGGATAACATCCTGCGGCAAGCAAAAATGGAGTGCATTTATGGAGAGCAGAGATAAACAGATTCTGGATTTGGCAATGGAGGCTGGCAAGACCTTGCTGGATGCCGGGGCAGAAATCTTCCGCGCGGAGGAGACCATACAGAGAATAGCCAAAGCCTATGGAATAGAAAAAAGCAGTGCATTTGTCATGAGTACAGGAATTTTTTTGACAGCCGAGAGCAAGGGGCAGGACATTTATGCCCAGGTTAAGCATATCCCTATCAATTCAGCCAGGCTTAACCGGGTGGCAGCCGTAAACCAGCTTTCCAGAGAAATCGTGGAGGGAAGATACACGGTGGAGGAGGCATGGGAACAACTGGAAGCTATTAAGCAAATGCCGGGCAAAAGAGATTTTACCAGGATACTGGCATCCGGTGTAGGGTCTGCCAGTTTCTGCTATGTTTTGGGAGGCGGCATCTGGGATGCGGCGGCGGCTTTCTTGTCAGGCTTTTTGCTGTATGTATTATTAGTTGCGCTGGAAAAAAGAGAGAAGAGAACTTCAAAGATTGTATTGAATTTAATGGGAGGATTCTGGGGGTCGTTTTTAGCCGTGGTTTTCTACAGGCTGGGAGTGGGGGAGAATTACGGAAGTATACTGGTCGGCTCCATTATGCCTCTGGTACCCGGCGTCTCTTTTGTAAATTCCATCCGGGATTTTGCGGACGGTGATTATATAGGGGGAGGTGTCAGAATGCTGGATACCCTTCTTGTAGCTCTGGGTATTGCCCTTGGCGTTGGACTTATGTATATGCTTTACTATAAAGTGATAGGAGGGATTCTCTTATGATGGTGATACAAGGTGCAGCGCAGTTTGTTGCTGCGTTTTTGGGGACTGTGGCTTTTTCCGTACTGTTTTCCGTACCCAGGGAACAGTATCCCCTGTGCGGTACCATAGGCGGTTTCGGATGGCTGATCTGCTGGATCTGCACCAATCCTTTCCATATGAGTGCAGTAACGGGAAGCTTTATTGCCACGGTGTTTATCGTGACAGCCTCCCGTATTGGGAGCACCATAAGAAAATGTCCGGTCACATTGTTCCTGATCGCCGGCATTTTTCCTCTTGTGCCGGGAATCGGAATATACCGTACCCTTTACTATACCCTGATGCAGGAAAGCGCACAAAGCCTGTATTACGGAAGGCAGACCATTGGGATAGCATTAGCTATGGTGCTGGGGATCGTGTTTGTATTCGAGATACCACAGAAGACCATCAACAGGATTTTCAGAAAGAAACACCATGGCAAAAACTGATTATTTCTAATTTCATTTAAAATTTCTTTAGAGATTTTCGTTTTATTTTAGAAAATCGTCATAGTTTCATCACATTTTTTCCCTATAATAGGTATTGGATAGTTGATAAACCACTCACTATCTCCCCCCTCAAGTTGAAAAGGCCCGGTACGCGAGTATCGGGTTTTTTCTTTTTCCACGGTTGCTTTTTTTCAGCGCCCTGTTATAATAATAATCATCGTAACGCTTCATATCTTCACAGTTACTAAATCCATTATACCGTTGAAAAGGGGTACTTTATATGACAAAAAAGAGAGTAGTAGTGGCATTGGGACACAGAGCATTAGGTACCACATTGCCTGAACAGAAAAATGCAACAAAAAGAACAGCAAAAATAATCGCTGACCTGGTGGAAGCAGGTGCGGAGGTGATCATCACACACAGCAACGCTCCCCAGGTAGGGATGATCCATACAGCAATGAACGAATTTGGAAAAGTGCATCCGGACTATACTGCAGTCCCCATGTCTGTATGTGCAGCAATGAGCCAGGGCTACATCGGCTACGATGTGCAGAACGCCATCAGGGCTGAACTTTTAAGACGCGGCATTTACAAACCGGTGAGCACAATCCTCACCCAGGTCACAGTCGACCCATACGATGACGCCTTCCACGAGCCTGTCAAAGTGATCGGAAGGATTCTGACCGAGGAGGAAGCCGAGGCCGAGGAGAAAAAAGGTAACTACGTGACAAAGACAGAAAACGGCTGCCGCAGGATCGTAGCTGCACCAAAGCCACAGGACATTGTGGAGATTGACGCCATCCGTGCCCTGGCCGATGCAGGTCAGATCGTCATTGCCTGCGGCGGCGGCGGAATCCCTGTCCTGGAGCAGGGGGAGGAGCTTCACGGAGCCAGCGCGGTAATTGAAAAAGACCTCATAAGCGGAAAACTGGCTGAGATGCTGGATGCAGACGAACTCCTCATCCTCACCAGCGTAGAAAAAGTATCCATAAACTATAAATCAGACACAGAGCAATACCTGGACCACATAACCCCGGCCCAGGCCAGACAATACATGGAAGAGGACCAGTTCGAGCCATCCACCATGCGCCCCAAAATAGAAGCCTCCGTAAGCTTTATAGAAAAGAAAAAAGGCCGCAAAGCCATCATCACCTCCATAGACAAAGCCAAAGCAGCTTACCTGGGCAAAACAGGCACCATCATAGAATAGACACGGCATCTGCCCGGTGTCCTGCTGATACGGTTAACCCCATGTAACAGCCTTTGGCAATGATCAGGTACTTTGCCCCTTGTCACAGTATACCCTAATACAAAAGAACTAAAGCTCCGACATTCCCCAACGGTCCGATCCCCAACCTGCGGCTGTTCCGGGAATCCCAGCTTTAGTTCTTTTTTAAAACTCGCCAAACTGCAGATTTTCCTTCCGCCAGAGAAAACCAGGGATGAGGGGTGGGGCGTGTATCTTTCTGTGCCCTCATACCGTCCATCCCGTCAACACCCTCCCCCCTAATCCCCTCTTTTCCCACAAAACCCTTGCCACCCTCCCAACCCCTATGTTATTCTATATTCCAAAGGGCACCCCGGAACCTCCGGGAAACCCAACCGGTCCCGGCGGCAGCAAAACCCTGCTTCCGGATTTCACGAAAGGGGCAGATACCTGTTGCAGCTGCTTTTATGCATGGTAAGCGCAGGAAATGCCCAAATCTGATCGAACAATTATGAAAGGGGACAGATTGAGAATGAGACTGACGGAACTTTTAAAAAACCTTGAATATAAATGTGAACAGGGCAGCCTGGACACAGACGTGAGGAGTGTAGTCTTTGATTCCCGGAAAGCGGAAAAGGACTCTCTTTTTATTTGCATCAAAGGCGCTGTATCTGACGGCCACAAATACGCACAGGAGGTTGTAGAAAAAGGCGCCTCCGTCCTGGTAGTACAGGATGATGTGACAGTCCCGGAACAGGTGACTGTGATCAAAGTACCGGACAGCCGGTACGCCATGGCCTGCATCTCCGCAGCATGGTTTGGCCATCCGGCAGAGAAGATGAAAGTGATCGGTATCACAGGCACAAAAGGAAAGACCACTACCACCTACCTTGTAAAATCCATCCTGGAAAATGCGGGGCACAAAGTGGGATTGATCGGAACCATTGAGGCCATCATCGGCGACAAAGTCATACCGGCAGCCAACACAACCCCGGAATCCTACATTGTGCAGCAATACTTTGCCCAGATGGCGGAGGCCGGATGTGACAGCGTGGTCATGGAGGTTTCCTCCCAGGGCCTGATGCTCCACAGAACCGCAGGCTTTCTTTTTGACCTGGGCATTTTTACGAATATTGAGCCGGACCATATCGGTCCTAATGAACACAAAGATTTCGATGACTATATCCATTGTAAAGGAATGTTGTTCAAACAGTGCAGGGTGGGTATTGTGAACGCGGATGATGAGCATTTGGATAAAGTGCTGGAGGGTCATACCTGTGAGCTGGAAACCTTTGGGTTCAGTGAAAAGGCAGATCTGCGTGCGAAAAATCTGCATCTCGTCACAGGAAAAGGAACCCTGGGAATTGCCTATCAGGCGGAAGGCCTTATGGATTTTCCGGTGGAGATCGACCTTCCCGGCAAATTCAGTGTTTATAATTCCCTTACCGCGATTGCCATCTGCCGCCATTTTGGAGTCAGTGTGGAGAATATCCAAAAGGCACTGAAAGCTGCCAAGGTAAAAGGCAGGATCGAGATGATAAAAGTCTCCGAGGAGTTTACCCTTATGATTGATTACGCCCACAATGCCATGAGTCTGGAGAGCCTTTTGACCACCCTGCGGGAGTACCGGCCCACACGTCTTGTATGTCTGTTTGGATGCGGGGGGAACCGCTCCAAGCTCCGCCGTTATGAGATGGGGGAGGTATCGGGACGTCTGGCTGATCTGACCATCATAACCTCAGATAACCCAAGGAATGAAGAACCACAGGCGATCATAGATGACATTAAGATTGGAATCGGCAGGACAGAGGGTGAGTACGTGGAGATCGCAGACAGAAAAGAGGCTATTGCCTATGCCATTCATCACGGACAGCCAGGGGACATTATAGTGCTTGCCGGCAAAGGACACGAGGATTACCAGGAAATCAAAGGAAAGAAATATCCCATGGATGAGAGGGATCTGATCAGGGAGATTCTGGCTGAGCAGCCCTTATAGGGCCGGCCGGAATACGGAGTGGATAAATGAGCAGATTATATGCAGATATTATAGTGGATATCTCCCAGGAAAAGCTGGATCGGACCTTCCAGTATGAGATTCCAGAGCATCTGCAGGACCACATTCAGATAGGAACAAAAGTGAGAGTCCCTTTTGGAAACGGCAGCAGAGAGATCACAGGCTACGTGATTGATATTACGGGACAGCCAAAGGTGGAGGCTGCCAGGATGAAACAGATCCTTGGGCCTGAAAGCCAGGGCATTCCCATAGAATCCCGGCTGATATCCCTGGCAGCATGGATCGCAAAAAACTATGGTTCCACCATGAACCAGGCCCTGAAAACAGTGCTTCCGGTAAAAGAAAAAAAGAAAAAACAGGAGAAAAAATTCCTTGTTTTAAAAGCATCCAAAGAAAATGCGCAGCAGTTTCTCGAGGCGTGCGAGCAGAGACACTTTAAGGCCAAAGCCCGTCTTATGAGAGGCATTCTGGAACAGAGTCCCATGCCCTATGAGCAGGCGGTCAATGTGTGGAAAGCAGCCCCGTCTGTGATCCACGGCCTGGAAGAAAAGGGAATGATCCTTGTGGAGAGTGAGCGGGTGTGGAGAAATCCTGTGCATACAGGACAGCGGGAGAGCATAAAAAAAGAGCTGAATGCCTGCCAGCAGGAAGCTGTAAAAAAAATCCTGGAAGAATGGAACAAAGAGAAACCCCGGCCCACACTGCTCTACGGCGTCACAGGCAGCGGTAAAACAGAAGTTTACATGGAACTGATCGAGACAGTCCTTGCAAAAGGCAGACAGGTCATTGTCCTCATACCGGAGATTGCCCTTACCTATCAGACTGTGGAGCGCTTCAGCCAGAGGTTCGGCCAGGGTGTCTCCTTCATGCATTCCCGTCTTTCTGCAGGAGAGCGTTTTGACCAGTTTGAACTGGCTAGAAAAGGTGAGATTTCCATTGTTGTGGGACCCCGCTCAGCCTTGTTTACCCCTTTTCCCAACCTGGGACTGATTGTCATTGACGAGGAGCATGAGTCTTCCTATAAAAGTGAGAAAACTCCATGTTACCACGCCAGGGAGGTGGCAGTCAGGAGGGGGCAGGTGGAGAATGCCCGCATTGTCATGGGTTCGGCCACACCTTCCCTGGAAAGCTATGAAAAGGGAAAGAACGGTTCCTATCAGCTTTTGACTCTGGAGCGCAGATATGAGAACAGAGCGCTTCCAAAAGTGTACACCGTGGATTTGAAAGAGGAGCTGAAGGCGGGAAACCGTTCTATCTTCAGCACGCTTCTTCAGGAAAAGATCAAAGACAGACTTGAGAAAAGGGAACAGGTTATTTTGTTTTTAAACCGCAGGGGATATACCGGATTTGTGAGCTGCCGTTCCTGCGGGCATGTGATGAAATGTCCCCACTGCGATGTCTCGCTGACCTCCCACAGAAACGGAAAATTAATCTGTCACTACTGCGGATATACCATCCCGGATGTGCAGAAATGTCCCTCCTGCGGTTCTCCCTTTATCGGAGGATTCAAAGCGGGAACCCAGCAGATTGAGGAGATGGTGTACCGTCTGTTTCCACAGGCCAGGGTGCTCAGGATGGATGCGGACACTACAAGAAAGAAGGATGACCATGAGAAAATTCTGGCCGCTTTTGCAAGGAAAGAGGCGGATGTGCTGGTGGGCACCCAGATGATCATAAAAGGCCACGATTTTCCGGATGTGACACTGGTTGGAGTCCTGGCAGCTGACCTTTCCCTGAACGGGGAGGATTTCCGGGCAGGGGAGAGAACCTTCCAGATATTGACCCAGGCTGTAGGCCGTGCGGGAAGAGGAAAAAAGCCCGGGGAGGCGGTCATACAGACCTACCAGCCGGAACATTACAGCATCAGGGCATCCGCAGAGCAGGATTATCCCGGGTTTTACAGGGAGGAGATCGCTTACCGGATGCTTATGGGGTACCCTCCTACAAGAGCCATGGCAGCTGTGCGGGGAGCCTGCGCGGATGAAAATCTTTTGTATCAGGGACTCTCTTATTGTAAAAAATATATAGAGAAGATATATCCGGGAGAAGATTTGATCCTCATCGGACCCGCGCCTGAGAGTGTGGCAAAGGTCCAGGATATGTATAAAATGGTGATTTATATGAGACATCAAAACCGCAGGACCCTGGTGCAGATCAAAGACTGTCTGGAGCGGTATATTGCCGTAAATAAAGGATTTGATAAAATGTTTATCCAGTTTGATTTTAATATATAAAAAGGAGAAAAAAGAAATATGGCACTGAGAAATATCAGAACACAAGGCGACAGTATCTTAGCAAAAAAATGCAGAAAAGTGGAGGCCATGACACCGAAACTGAGAGAACTCATAGAGGATATGTTTGAGACCATGTATGATGCTTACGGGGTGGGCCTGGCGGCTCCCCAGGTGGGCGTGCTGAAACAGATCGTGGTGATCGACACCACAGGGGAGGACCCTCATGTGCTGATCAATCCTGAGATCCTTGAGACATCCGGTTCCCAGACAGGAGATGAGGGCTGTCTGAGCCTTCCGGGAATGTCCGGTACTGTGACACGTCCAAATTATGTGAAGGTAAAGGCCCTTAATGAGAATATGGAAGAATATGAGCTGGAGGGAACCGAGCTGCTGGCAAGGGCAATCTGCCACGAGACGGATCATCTCCAGGGGAAAATGTATACGGAATTGGTGGAAGGTGAGCTTCGCCGGAACAATTATGAGGAGGAAGAAGAATGAGAGTAGTCTTTATGGGAACCCCGGATTTTGCCGTGGGTACGCTTGAATCCTTGATTGAGGCCGGCCATCAGGTGGCGGCTGTGGTGACTCAGCCGGATAAACCCAAAGGCAGGGGAAAGAGTTTGACGATGACTCCGGTAAAGGAGGCAGCGCTTGCCCATCAGATTCCTGTGTTCCAGCCGAAAAAGGTGCGGGAACCGGAATTTGTGGAAAACCTCCGCGCTATTGCGCCGGATGTGATCGTGGTGACAGCCTTTGGGCAGATGATCTCAAAAGAAATTCTGGAGCTGCCCAGGTATGGATGCATCAATGTACATGCGTCCCTGCTTCCGGCCTATAGGGGTGCCGCACCGATTCAATGGGCTGTCATCAACGGCGACAGCGAAACAGGTGTCACGATCATGCGCATGAATGAAGGCCTCGATACCGGGGATATGATAGAGAAAGTGGTTGTTAAGCTGGATGAAAAAGAGACTGGCGGCAGTCTGTTTGACAAACTGAGCGCAGCAGGCGCAAAGCTTTGTGTAAAGGTACTTGAAAAGCTGGAAAACGGTACGGCTGTGTTTGAAAAACAGCCGGAACTGAGTACCACAAATTATGCCTCCATGATTGATAAAAAAATGGGTAAGATCAACTGGGAGCGCCCCGCAAAAGAGATTGAGCAGCTTATCCGGGGATTGAATCCATGGCCCAGTGCGTACACTTCCTTGAACGGCAAAAGCCTGAAACTGTGGCTGGCTGATGTGGTCTGCAAGGAATATGACGGCATCCCGGGAGAAATTCTGGAAGCCGGAAACGAGGGGATCCTGGTTAAAACGGGGGAGGACCTTCTGTTAATACAGGAACTGCAGCTGGAAGGAAAGAAAAGAATGGACACCGCAGCCTTTCTGCGGGGGTATACAGTAGATAAAGGATGGATCCTTGGGGAGTAAAGAGGAAAACAAATGACAGGCAGAGTGAATATAAGGGAGTTAATATTAGGAATACTAATGGAAATAAACAAAGAGGGGCAGTACAGCCACATTGCCATCCGCGGTACGCTGGAAAAATACCAGTATCTGGAGAAAACAGAACGGGCATTCATCACCAGAGTTTGTGAAGGTACCCAGGAGAACCAGATACGGATCGACTATATTATCAATTACTTCTCAAAAGTGAAGGTGGAGAAGATGAAACCGTTGATTCGGGAGCTGCTGCGCAGCAGTGTCTACCAGCTTATCTATATGGATAATGTTCCGGACAGCGCAGTCTGCAATGAGGCAGTTAAGCTTGCCAGAAAAAAAGGATTTTACAATCTGACAAGTTTTGTGAACGGAGTTCTGAGAGGGATTGCAAGGGATCATAAAAAGATTCCCTTTCCCGGCAAAGAGCATAAAGTGGAGTACCTTTCCGTCACATATTCCATGCCTGTATGGCTGGTGGTCCGTTTTATGGACCAATTCGGGTTTGAAAATACAGAGAAAATGCTTCAGGCTTTTATAGAAGAGCGCCCTGTGACAGTCCGTATCAAAGAATATCTCACAGACAGAGAGCAGGTGATACACAGCCTGATAAAAGAGGGAGTGAAGGTGGAAAAAGCACCATATGTGGACAATGCCTACTATCTGAGCGGTTATGATTATCTGCCTGCGCTCACTGCATTCCGCATGGGAAATATTCAGGTACAGGATGTAAGTTCCATGCTTGCGGGGGAGGCGGCTGCACCCGGGAAAGGCAGCTATGTCATTGACCTGTGTGCGGCGCCGGGAGGAAAAACCATCTGTGTGGCAGACAAAATGCAGGGAACCGGACTGGTGGATTCCAGGGATGTAAGCGAGAAGAAAACAAATCTGATCCGGGAAAATGTAGAACGCATGGGAATGGGAAATATCAGCGTCACAGTCCATGACGCCACAGAATTCGACCATGAGTCTGTGGAAAAGGCAGACCTTGTCCTGGCGGATGTACCCTGTTCCGGCCTGGGCGTCATGGGGAAAAAGACAGATATTAAGTATAAGATCACACCAGGTAAACAGGAGGAGCTGGTGGAGCTTCAGCGGAAAATCATGGAACAGGCGGCTTGTTATGTAAAACCCGGGGGTGTGCTTTTATACAGTACCTGCACAGTGTGCAGGGAGGAGAATCTGGAAAACGTGCTCTGGTTTACCAGGGAATACCCATACAAATTGGAGAGTATTGACGATCTTCTCTGTGAGGAACTGAGAAGTGATACTACAAAACAAGGATATTTACAGCTTCTGCCGGGGGTCCACAAGTGCGACGGATTTTTCCTGGCAAGGCTTAGAAGGATAGGGTAAAATGGAACTTACAGATATAAAATCCCAGACCATGGAGGAATTAAAAAAGACCGTGGAAGCCCTGGGGGAGAAGCCCTTCCGGGCAAAACAGCTCTATGAGTGGATGCACGTGAAGCTGGCGGAAAGCTATGAGGAGATGACAAACCTTCCCAAAACGTTCCGTGAGAAATTAAGAGAATCCTGCACCCTCACTACGCTCACGGCCCTGGAGGTACAGACTTCCCAAATAGACGGCACACAGAAATACCTTTTTGCCCTCCATGACGGCAATGTGGTGGAGAGTGTGCTCATGCGCTACAAGCATGGGAACAGTGTGTGTATTTCCTCCCAGGTGGGCTGTAAAATGGGCTGTAGATTCTGTGCATCCACCATAGGCGGATGGAACAGGAACCTGACCCCTGCGGAGATGCTGGAACAGATATACCGCATACAGAAAAACAGTGGGGAGAGGGTATCCAATGTGGTGGTCATGGGAACCGGCGAACCGCTTGACAATTATGACACCCTGCTTCGCTTTATACATATGATAAGCGATGAAAACGGGCTTCATATCAGCCAGAGGAATCTTACGGTTTCCACTTGCGGAATTGTTCCGAAGATGGAAGCGCTGGCAGAGGAAAAGCTGCAGATCACATTGGCTTTATCCCTCCATGCATCCAGCCAGGAGAAGCGGGAAGCTCTTATGCCCGTCGCAAAAAAATATACCATTACACAGGTCCTGGATGCCTGCAGGAATTACTATGAAAAAACAGGACGGCGCATTACATTTGAGTATGCCCTGGTAGGCGGGGAAAACGATTCCCCGGAGGATGCAAGACGTCTGGCCCAGCTTATAAAAGGCCTGAACTGCCACGTGAATCTCATACCTGTAAACCCCATAAAAGAGCGTAGTTACGTGCGTTCGGATAAAAAAGTTATCGGGAATTTTCAAAATAAACTTGAAAAATACCAAATTAATGTTACTATTAGAAGAGAAATGGGCCGGGATATTGATGGGGCCTGTGGACAATTAAGAAAGAGTTATATCGATGTAACAATTCGATAAGAAAGAGGATTCGTAGGATGAAGTCATATTCTATCACGGATGTGGGACAGAAGCGGACAGTGAATCAGGATTTTGTATTCACGTCTGAGACCCCAGTGGGCAATCTGCCAAACCTCTTCGTAGTTGCGGACGGCATGGGCGGACATAAGGCAGGAGATTTCGCTTCCAGTTATGCGGTAGAGATTCTGCTCTCTACCATCCGGGAAGATGAGAACAGCAATCCGGTAAAAATCATACGGGCTGCCATCGAGAATGCCAACACCCAGCTTCTTAGGGAAGCATCGGACAATGAGGCTATGAGCGGTATGGGTACCACCATGGTGCTGGTGACCATTGTAGGACATTATGCATATGTGGCCAACGTGGGAGACAGCAGGCTGTATCTGATTGATGAAGATAAGATATCGCAGATTACCAAAGACCATTCTCTTGTGGAGGAGATGGTCCGCATGGGAGAGATATCCAGGGATGACGCAAGAAATCACCCGGATAAGAATATTATTACCAGAGCACTTGGAGCGGGAAGGGATGTGGATGTGGATTTCTTTGATATCCGACTGACTCCGGGTGATATTTTGCTGTTGTGCTCAGACGGTCTGTCAAACATGGTACCGGATGAGGATATCAGGCAGGTGATACTGACCAGCGAAACGCTGGAGGAGACTGGCCTAAGGCTTGTTTCCATGGCAAATGACAACGGAGGCAGAGATAATATAGCAGTAGTTCTGGTAGAACCAGAGACAAAAGAGGTGGAAGTATGTTAAATGTGGGAGTTATCGTAGGAGAGCGGTACGAGATTGCCGGCAGGGTAGGCTCCGGCGGTATGGCCGATGTCTATAAGGCAAAGGATCATAAATTAAACCGTTTTGTAGCCATGAAAGTTCTGAAGCCGGAGTTCAGCGCTGACACGAACTTCATCAAAAAGTTTCAGAGGGAGGCGCAGGCCGCAGCAGGGCTAGCCCATCCCAATATTGTAAATGTATTTGACGTGGGAGAGGACCAGGGGATCAACTACATTGTTATGGAACTGGTGGAAGGTATCACTTTAAAAGAATACATTTCCAAAAAAGGAAAGCTGACAGTAAAAGAGGCAACCAGCATAGCCATACAGGTGGCCATGGGGCTGGAAGCTGCACACAACAGAAATATTGTGCACAGGGATATAAAACCCCAGAACATCATTATTTCTACAGACGGCAAAGTAAAGGTGACGGATTTTGGTATTGCCAGAGCGGCGTCCTCCAACACCATCAGTACCAACGCCATGGGTTCTGTACACTACAGTTCACCGGAGCAGGTGCGGGGCGGCTACAGTGACTACAAGAGTGACATTTATTCCCTGGGAATCACCATGTATGAGATGGTGACAGGAAAAGTTCCCTTTGACGGGGACACCACAGTGGCCATTGCCATTAAGCATCTGCAGGATGAGATGTTGCCTCCATCCGAGTTTGTACCGGAGCTTCCTCACAGCCTGGAGGAGATCATTTTAAAATGTACACAGAAAAGTCCGGACAGACGTTACAGCACTCTGGCAGAGCTGATCAACGATCTGAAGCATTCCCTGATAGATCCAAACGGAAGCTTTGTCAATCTGGCTCCTCTGAGCAATCATGCGCAGACGGTAGTCATCTCACCGGATGAAATGAAGGAAATTAAGAACGCGGCTTATGCACCGTCCGGTTCCAGCTCCGGCCGTTACAGTGATAACGATGAGGATGAAGATGACGATGATTACGGCTATGATGATGAAGATGACGAGGACGACGACGAGGGTGATGATGATAACGGCAAAGGGATCAGCACAAAGCTGGAAAAAGCCATGACCATCGGCGGCCTGATCGTGGGTGCTATCATCATTTGTATCCTGGTATATTTTATTGTGTTTGCATCCGGCGGTCTGAAATTTGGCGGCAAGGATAAAGATAACGATAAAAAAGTGGAAGATACGGATAAGCCTGGTAAAGAAAACAGCGAAAAAGTGGAAGTTCCGGATCTGACAAACAGTACACCGGACGAAGCCCGCACTGCGCTTAACAACCTGAAGCTGGGCTACAAAAAAGGCGGCGAGGAACCATCCGACACTGTGGAGGCCGGAAAGATCGTCCGTCAGGAGACAGAGGCGGGAACAAAAGTAGACCCCCATACGGAAATCGTATGTTATATCAGCACAGGAACCCAGGAAGTGGCCATTCCTGACCTGGAGAACGAAACCCAGACATCCGCAGAGGCAACTTTAAAAGAGATGGGTCTGCAGACGCAGATCAATAAGGCAAACAGCAGCTCGGTGAGCATTGGAAATGTTATTTCCACAGACCCGGCAGCGGGAACCTCCGTTAAGTCAGGCACCACAGTGACACTGACCATCAGTATCGGTGAAGGGGATACGGCTGCAAGAGTACCGGATGTGCGCGGATGGGCAGAAGAGGACGCAAAGGCAGCGCTTTCTGATGCAGGTCTTGTGCCTGTGGTTCAGACCGGTTCAGACCAGTCTGTGGATATAGGTGATGTATACGACCAGAGTGTAGCTGCGGGAACGAGAGTGGATGCAGGAACTACGGTTACCATTTATGTCAGAGGTGAGGATGCTCCCGCGGATAACACAAATGGCGGAGATGGCACCTGGAAGGCAGTAGGCCAGGCGCTGGGCCAGCCGGCAAGCTACCAGGGCGGTAAAGTTAAGATAGAACTGGTTCAGACAGATGACCAGGGCAATACCTATTCTGACCAGTCCATGGAAGTGGAAAACCCGGAATTCCCGTTGTCTATCAGTGATATGACAGGACATCCGGGAATTGCAACCGGTACGGTAGGTCTTTATGAATGGATTGGCGACAGCTATCAGATCATTGATCAGTATGATGTAACATTCCAGAAGGTAGATTAATGCAGGGAAAGATTATCAAAGGAATTTCCGGATTCTACTATGTAAAAGTAGCAGGATCCGGAATTTATGAATGTAAGGCAAAAGGAATTTTCCGCAAGGAAAAAATAAAACCCCTTGTGGGTGACAATGTGGAGATCGAGGTCCTGAGTGAAGAGGAAAAACTGGGAAATGTGGTGGATATCCTTCCCAGAAAGAATGAGTTGATCCGGCCTGCTGTGGCTAATGTGGATCAGGCGCTGGTCATATTTGCAGCCAGGGAGCCGAAACCCAATTTCTCTTTGCTGGACCGCTTTTTGGTTATTATGGAGCGTCAGGAGATTCCGGCGGTCATCTGTTTTAACAAGCAGGACCTGGCGGATGAGGAGGAGGTACAAAGAATGCAGGAGGTTTATACTTCCTGCGGTTATGAGGTCCTTCTCACAAGTGCATCCCAGGGAGACGGCATGGAAGAACTGCGAAGTATCCTGAGAGGAAAGACCACAACCGTGGCAGGGCCTTCCGGTGTGGGAAAATCCTCTCTGACGAACCTTCTGCAGCAGGAAGTGGTGATGGAGACCGGAGAGATCAGCAGAAAGCTGGGAAGAGGACGCCATACGACCAGACATTCCCAGATGATTGAAGTGGAGCCTGACACGTATCTTCTGGATACGCCGGGATTTACTTCTTTTTATGTGGAAGAAATGGACAAGGAAGATCTGCGCCACTATTTCAGGGAGTTTCTGAAGTACGAGGGAACCTGCCGTTTCCAGGGCTGCACCCATACCCATGAGCCGGGATGCAGCGTGAAAGCGGCACTTGAGGCGGGAGAGATCCCAAAAGAACGATATGAAAGCTATCTGGAGCTTTACCGGGAGCTTGCAGACAAGAGGAGGTATTGAGGATGAGATATGAACTATCACCATCCATTCTGGCAGCAGATTTTGCATGTCTGGGGGAACAGATAAGCCAGGTGGAACAGGCAGGGGTCAACTGGCTTCATATTGATGTTATGGACGGTAATTTTGTACCCAGCATTTCCCTTGGAATGCCGGTCATCACATCCATCAGAAAGAAAAGCAATATGTTTTTTGATGTGCACCTTATGGTGCAGGACCCGGAGCGTTATATTGAGGACTTCAAAAAGGCAGGGGCGGACATGCTGACTGTGCATGCAGAAGCCTGCCCCCATCTGGACAGAACCCTGCACTGTATCCGTGAGGCCGGCATGAAGGCAGGTGTTGCCCTGAACCCGGCCACGCCGCTTGTGATGATCGAGCAGGTGCTGGAGCTGGTGGATATGGTTCTCCTTATGACAGTGAATCCGGGATTCGGCGGCCAGAAGTACATTCCTTATTCCGGAGATAAGATCAGAAGACTGAGAAAAATGCTGGATGAGAGAGGTCTTGCCGCTGATATTGAGGTAGATGGAGGTATTTCCACAAAGACCATCGACCAGGTTCTGGAGGCAGGTGCCAATATTCTGGTGGCCGGCTCCGCTGTCTTCGGCGGGGATATCGCTGCCAATGCCAATGCACTGATGACTAAAATAGAGGAATTCAGGAACCGTCAGTGATAAATGCACGGAGGTAGCCGTTGAGACAGGTGGGTAATTTCCTGCGCTCACCGTATGAATACGTGGCGGCAGTAAGCATCCGCCCCATGGCGGAGCGGTTTTTAATGGCCGGATGCGTGGAATCCTTCCGCAGCCTGAACGGTTACACACGAAGGGAGAGGGACAGCGAATATGGACACAATACTCTTGTGCGGCGGTCATATGGATGACCCATTCGTACTTGACTGCATAGAGAATATAAACCCGGACTGCATCATTGGCGTTGACAGAGGACTGGAGTTCTGTTACAGGAACCGGATCGTGCCCCAGTATATTCTGGGGGATTTTGACAGTATACGCCCTGAGGTAATAGAATGGTACAGAGAGCAAAAGGAAATCCCCATCCGGGAATACAAGCCGGAAAAAGATGCCACGGATACCCGCATGGGTCTGGAACTTGCTCTGAAGCTGGGCAGCGACAGGATTTTCCTGCTGGGAGCCACAGGAGGCCGCCTGGACCACTATATGGGAAATCTGCAGTCCCTGATGGTTCCCGCAATGTCCGGAAAAGAGGCATGGATCCTGGATGAACAGAATGCCATGACCGTTCTTTCCAGCAGCCGGACCATCAAAAAAGAGTGCGCTTTCGGCAAATATATCTCTTTTTTTTCCATGGGAGATGAGGTGCGGGGGATCACACTTTCGGGGTTCAAATACCCCCTGAAAGATTATGATATGACAAATTTCGACGGGATCGGAGTGAGCAATGAGCTTGCTAAGGATACAGCATTAGTGGAATTTCGACAGGGATTTCTGTTGATGGTCATGTCAAAAGACAAGTAAAAAGAACGAAAAAAGTCGATATTTTTTTAACAGTTGTCGAATAACAAGGCGGGTCAAAGGCTTGATTCGCCTTTTTAGGTGTGTTAGAATAATTCCATGTGAAGGAATACAGAAGAAAAGAGGACATAAAAATGAAGTTAGGTATTGTCGGTTTACCGAATGTAGGGAAGAGCACCCTTTTTAACTCTCTGACAAAAGCCGGAGCGGAGTCAGCAAATTATCCGTTCTGTACCATAGATCCCAATGTGGGCATAGTGGCTGTGCCGGACGAGCGACTGAAACTCTTAGGGGATTTTTATCATTCCAAAAAAGTGACGCCGGCGGTGATCGAATTTGTGGATATCGCGGGACTTGTGAAAGGGGCATCTAAAGGAGAAGGCCTCGGAAACCAGTTCCTTGCCAATATCCGGGAGGTGGATGCCATTGTTCACGTTGTGAGATGCTTTGAAGATGAGAATGTAGTCCATGTGGACGGATGTATTGATCCGCTGCGGGACATTGAAACCATCAATCTGGAACTGATATTCTCAGATCTGGAGATACTGGAGAGAAGAATTGCCAAAACCACAAAGTCTGCCCGTATGGACAAAGAGGCGGCAAAAGAGCTGGAACTTTTAAAGATACTGAAAGCTCATCTGGAGGACGGAAAACCCGCCTCCACATTTGAACCTGAAAACGAGGATGAGGAAGGGTTTATGAAAGAATATAACCTACTCACCGGAAAACCGGTCATCTATGCGGCTAATGTATCCGAGGATGACCTGGCAGATGATGCGGCCTCCAATCCTCATGTACAAAAAGTAAGGGAGTATGCCAAAGAAACAGGAAGTGAAGTGTTCGCTCTGTGTGCTCAGATAGAGCAGGAGATCGCGGAACTGGATGATGAGGAGAAGAAGGAATTCCTGGAGGATCTGGGAATAGAGAAGTCAGGACTGGAGAAACTGATAGTAGCCAGTTACAGACTTCTGGGTCTTTTAAGTTTCCTCACATCCGGCGAGGATGAGACCAGGGCATGGACCATAAAAGTAGGTGCTAAAGCGCCGCAGGCGGCCGGAAAAATACACACGGATTTTGAGCGCGGTTTTATCAAAGCCGAGGTGGTGAACTACAAAGATCTGCTTGACTGCGGGTCCTATGGGAAAGCCAGGGAAAAAGGTCTGGTCCGCATGGAAGGAAAAGACTACGTTGTGCAGGACGGCGATGTGATTTTATTCCGCTTTAACGTTTAAAGGAGGCTTACTTATATGGATATGTCCATTCGCTTTCCGCATCTGGGGATTTCACTGCCCCATGTGGGAAAAACAATCACAATTTTTGGCTTTGATATTGCCTACTACGGTATGGTTATCGCTCTGGCTATGATTGTGGGAATCTCCATTGCCTTGAAAGAGGCAAAGCGCACGGGACAAAACCCGGATACTTACCTGGACATGCTAATGATTACCATGGTAACTTCTGTAATTGGGGCAAGAGCCTTTTTTGTTATCTTTACTTGGGAAAACTATAAAGACGACCTGATACAGATATTCAATACCAGAAACGGCGGGCTGGCAATCTATGGGGGGATAATTGTCGGCGCTGTAACGGTTTACATTTTCGGCAGAGTAAAAAAGATGAATTTTCCGCTGACAGCGGACACCGTATGCATGGGACTTGTTGCAGGCCAGATCATCGGACGGTGGGGCAACTTTTTCAACCGGGAGGCCTTCGGCGGTTACACAGACGGGCTTCTCGCCATGCAGCTTCCTGTCTCCGCAGTCAGACAAAATGAAATTACCTCTGCCATGTGGGACCATCTGGTAACGATAGGCGGTGTGGAATACATCCAGGTTCATCCTACGTTCCTCTATGAGGGGCTGTGGAACCTGGGAGTCCTGCTGATCCTCTTTTGGTTCCGTAAAAAGAAAAAATTCCAGGGAGAGCTGTTTTTATGCTACCTGGCAGGCTACGGAGCCGGGAGGTTTTGGATAGAAGGACTTCGTACGGATCAGCTTTTGATTCCGGGGATAGGATTCCCGGTGTCACAGGCATTATCCGCCGTTCTCGTGGTATGTTCCCTTTTGCTTATCGTACACAACAGGAGGAAGAGGTTGAAAGAACAAGGAGTGTAGCGATGAGAGATAAAGAGTTAGAAATACGAATAGAAGACGCACGGCAGAGACTGGACAGAGCGATCACAGAAAATCGTGGTATGCAGACCATTATGGCACTCAGCCTGGTACTGGACCGTTTGATTGAAGAACATATTTGTATAAACCAGCAAAATGCAGAGCTTGTGGGCTAGCAGCAGTTCAGTCAAGCGGAACGGTTACGTGGGCCGCCCCGCCACCTCTGCCATATATTGGAAACTCTTAAAAAGAATCGGCAAAATGGCGTAAAATCATTGATTTTACGCCATTTTTCGATTCTTTTAATATTTCTAAAGAATATATGTTCCCCTTGCTTTTTTCCCGGTTGTGTTATAGAATGGGCATGTAAGTGGTAGAAAGTGGTGAAAAGTGGTGGCAAATGGGGGGCTAGTGGCAGAAGCACCCGTTGTCCCATGGAGGGTGCGAAGGGGAGACTCGCATCTTCACGAAAGAAGGTGACATTCATATGTTCATGGGAGAGTATAGTCATACGATCGACGCAAAAGGGAGACTGATCATTCCGGCTAAGTTCCGGGAAGAATTAGGCGAAGATTTTGTGCTGACCAAAGGTCTGGATGGTTGTCTGTCTATTTACCCGAACAATGAATGGAAGGATTTCGAGGAAAAGCTGAAAGCTTTACCGCTTAATGATAAAAATGCAAGGGCCTTCGTACGTTTTTTTGTTTCCAGTGCAACACAATGTGAACTGGACAAGCAGGGGAGAATTCTCGTACCGGGAACGCTGCGGGAGTTTGCTGGTCTGTCGAAGGATGTGGTGCTCACAGGAAACCTCACCAGGATTGAAATCTGGAGCAAGGAAAAATGGATGGAGAACAGCAATTGTGAAGATATGGATGCCATTGCAGAAGGGATGCAGGCAATGGGTATCTTAATATAATTGCAGGAAGGTCGAGGAAACTATGGAATTTAAACACAAATCCGTATTGTTAGAAGAGACGATCCGGAATCTGAAGGTAAAACCGGATGGGATTTATGTTGACGGAACGTTAGGAGGCGGCGGTCACGCCTATGAGGTGTGCCGGCAATTATCTGCCAAGGGGAGCTTGATAGGTATAGATCAAGACGAAGCTGCAATCGAAGCTGCGGGTGAGCGGTTACAGGAATTTGGAGACAGAGTTACGATCATCCGCAGCAACTATTGCAACATGAAAAAAGAACTGCAGAAAATAGGAATCTCGTCTGTGGACGGGATCGTGCTTGATTTGGGTGTTTCGTCCTACCAGCTAGACAACGCGGAGCGTGGGTTTACCTACAGGGAGGACGTGCCCCTGGATATGCGTATGGACCGAAGAGGAAGCCGTACCGCAAAAGACATTGTAAACACTTATACTGAAAACGAACTGTATCGTGTGCTCCGGGACTATGGGGAAGAGAAATTTGCTAAGAAAATCGCCAGGAATATCTGTACGGCGAGGATGGACAAGCCCATAGAGACTACCGGGGAACTGATTGAACTAATAAAACAGTCCATTCCCATGAAAATGAGAGCAGTGGGAGGACATCCTGCGAAAAAAACATTTCAGGCAATTCGTATTGAGCTGAATCAGGAACTGGAAGTCTTGAGAAATTCCCTGGATGATATGATTGAACGATTAAATGATGGCGGACGTATCTGCATTATCACGTTCCATTCTTTAGAAGACCGCATAGTAAAGACTAATTTTAAGAGGAATGAGAACCCATGCACATGTCCGCCTGATTTTCCGGTCTGCGTGTGCGGGAAAAAGCCGATGGGTAAAGTCATAACCAGGAAACCAATACTTCCGGATGAGGAGGAGATTGCTGTAAATAAGCGTTCCAAGAGCGCAAAGCTGCGCGTCTTTGAACGGACTGGAAATGAATAGGCAAAGAAATCTGAATCGGGGTTGATTTCATGAAAAAAGTATCCGGGAGAGAGGGATATGACAGCAGAAAAGTAAATAGAGGCACCGGGTATTATGTGGATGGGAACACGGTCCGCCGTGTGGAGGAAGTACCCCAGCGTAAAAAGAAGCAGGTTAGCGCAGCCGCGCAGAAGAACAGAGCCAGGAACATGCAGATGAGCAGAGGGTATGTGATGTTTTTGGCAGTTATGTGTGTGGCTGTCTTATTTGCCTGCGTACATTTTCTGAAACTGAAATCCGAACTGACAGAGCAGAAGAGCCAGCTTACCGCAGAGGAACTAAAGTACAGTCAGTTAAAGGCAGAGAATGATGCGTACTACAGTGAGACGATTTCCAGTGTGGATCTGGATGCAATCAGGAAAAAAGCCATTGAGGAGCTGGGAATGAAATTTCCCACCGAGGATCAGATCAAGCATTATACACCGGGCGGCAGCAGCTATGTGAGACAGTATCAGGATGTGCCGGAGCAGTGATGGTACATAGGACAAAGCAGGTGATAGAGTGAATAAACAGGAATCAAAAAAAAGGAAAATGACAGGCACCATGAAGAAAAAGCTGGCGGGATTGTTTGTATTGATTCTGCTGGCTTTGGTGTTTCTGGTTATTGGAATTACCATTATCAATGCCAAGAGCGGTGACAAATACACAAAGCAGGTGCTGGCCCAGTCCCAGCAGCAGTATGACAGCACCACCATCCCCTACAAACGGGGAGATATCCTGGACCGGAGCGGAAATATCCTGGCTACCAGTATTAAGGTGTACAATGTGATCCTGGACTGCCAGGTGGTGAATTCCAATGAGGATTACAAGGAACCCACAAAACAGGCATTGTCCGAATATCTGGGAATTGATGGGGATACCGTGGAGGAACTGCTCACCAGTGAGGAGACAAAAGAAAGTCCCTATCAGATTTTGAAAAAGCAGATTTCCATGGATGAAAAAAAGAACTTTGAAAAGATGACAGAGATCCCGGCGGATGAAGAGGAGGCCAAGGCGCTCTCCAAGGAGGAGATATCACGCAGGAACAACACCCAGGGCGTGTGGTTTGAGGAAGATTATAAGAGAACCTATCCCCTGAATGAACTGGCATGTAACGTGATCGGATTTACTTATTCCGGCAACACGGCGGACTGGGGACTGGAGGGGTATTACAACAGTACACTGAACGGGACGGATGGAAGAAAAATTGGTTATTTCAACGATGATGCATCCCTGGAGCAGAATATCATTGACCCTGTCAACGGAAACAGCCTGGTCACCACTTTGGATGTGAATATTCAGAGCGTGGTGGACAAATACATCGAAGCTTTTATGGAGAATCTGAAGGACGGCCCTAATACAGATTACCGGGGTGCCAAGAATATAGGTGTGATCGTGGCTAACCCCCAGAATGGGGAAATCCTGGCTATGGGAAGCAATGATCCCTATGATCTGAACAAGCCCAGGGATTTGACCGCCCGGTATTCAGACGATGAGATCAAGGCCATGAATGATGACCAGACAAAAGATGCCCTTTACAAAATGTGGAGAAATTACTGTATTACAGACGCCTATGAACCGGGGTCTGTTGTGAAGCCCATCACTGTGGCATCCGCTCTTGAATCCGGCAGTATCACAGAGGAAGACACGTTTGTGTGCGACGGCGGAGAACAGGTAGCTGACCGGTATATCAACTGTGCGGTCTATCCCGATACCCACGGGACAGAGACTGTGGGGGAAGCTATCCAAAATTCCTGCAATGATGCCCTGATGGCCATCGGAAGGAAAATGGGAAGGGAGACTATGCTTTCGTACCAGGATAAATTCAATTTTGGGACAAGGACAGGGATCGACCTTCCGGGAGAGGGTACGGGCATTCTCTTCAGCTTAGACAACATGTTTGACACGGAGCTGGCAACCACCACCTTCGGACAGGGATTTACCTGTACCATGATTCAGGAGATCGCAGCCATCAGTGCCTGTATCAACGGCGGCACGTATTACCAGCCCCACCTGGTGAAAGAGATCAGGGACCAGGACAGCAATACCATCAAGAGCATCAGCGGGAATGTCTTAAAAGAAGTGATCTCCCAGGAAGTCTCTGCGGATATACGAAAATACATGGGCATGAGTATCGAAAACGGTACCAGCCAGACAGCCAAGATCCCGGGTTATTCCATGGGCGGCAAGACAGGGACCGCCGAGAAGGTTCCCAGGGGAAATCATAAATATCTGGTATCTTTTGTGGGATTCGCGCCCCTTGACAACCCTCAGGTTGTGATTTACGTGGTGGTGGATGAACCCAATGTGGAGGAGCAGGCCAGCAGTACCTATGCGCAGTATATTGCCCAGGCAGTTCTCTCGGAGATTTTCCCGTATCTGAACATTTATCCGGACCAGGAGACGGACCAGAAGCTTCAGCTCTGGGATGAATTTACAGGGACCACACGGATGGATGAGAGCGTGAACGGGGAAGACGGCAACGGTCCTTCAGGCGTAGTCATTGACGGTACGGAAAATCCGGACATGCCGGAACCGCCCCAGGATGATGCAGAGGAGGAGCTTGATCACAATGATGCCCAGAGCGACGGTATCACAAATGAGGATGCCGGCTTTGACGATGAGGACTACAACGGGGAAGAATAAGCATGGCTGTCTCGGGAGCAAGGGAGCACCTGGCGGGACAGTGGAAGGCTGAACTGTTACAAGCCGGATGCTTAATGAAAGCGGAATGCGGTGCAGATGAGAAATCTGTGCAGCATTCCCTTCTTTTTTTTACGGGGCAGTGCATATATTTATAAGGATAAGCTGCAGGGGAACCGGGAATGAAAAAAAACAGGACGTACCACAAGAAGAAGACAGTGATCGTGTTTGCCGCCTGTGTGCTGATGCTTGCAGGACTTATGGGCCGAATGGTCTATCTCATGGTGATAAAGTCTGATTACTATGCAAAAAAGGCAGAGCAGCTCCACGAGAGGGAGCGTGACATCAAGGCAGCCAGAGGCAGGATCATTGACGCAAAGGGGGAGATCCTGGCGGATAATAAAGCGGTATGCACCATATCCGTCATTCACAGCCAGGTAAAGGAACCGGATAAGATCATTGCCATGCTGCAAAAGGAGCTGGGGCTTTCTGAGGAGACAGCCAGAAAAAGAGTGGAGAAGGTTTCTTCCATTGAAAAGGTCAAGACAAATGTGGAGAAAGAAGTAGGGGACAGGATACGGGAATACGGCCTTGCAGGTGTCAAGGTGGACGAGGATTTTAAACGGTATTATCCCTGCAACGAACTGGCCTCCAAGGTACTTGGATTTACAGGGGGAGACAACCAGGGGATCATTGGGCTGGAGGTGTGGTATGATGACATTTTAAAAGGCATAGACGGCAAAATACTCACCACCACGGATGCCAGAGGCGTGGAGATTGACGAGCTGGGGGAAAGCCGTGTGGAACCGGTGGCAGGATATGACCTGCACATCAGCCTGGACAAAAATATCCAGATGTATGCACAGCAGGCGGCAGAGAAAGTTATGGAGGAAAAGCAGGCAGATGCCGTCTCCATTTTGTTCATAAATCCCCAGAACGGAGAGATCTACGCAGATGTAAATGTACCGGAATTTAATCTCAACGAACCGTTCACGCTGAACACCGATGCAGACACCTCGGGCATGACAGACAAGGAAAAACAGGATGCCTGTAACCAGATGTGGAGAAATCTGACCATCAACGATACCTATGAGCCGGGTTCCACCTTTAAGATCATCACCATGGCAGCAGGACTTTCCGAGGGGGTGGTCAGCATGGAGGATACCTTTTCCTGTCCCGGATTTAAAATTGTGGAGGACAGGAGGATCCACTGCCATAAGAGGACAGGGCACGGGGCTGAAAACTTTGTACAGGGCGCTATGAACTCCTGCAACCCGGTATTCATCGAGGTGGGGCTTCGGCTGGGCGTGGATAATTACTATAAGTATTTTAAACAATTCGGACTGCTCAAGAAGACCGGGATTGACCTTCCGGGGGAAGCTGCCACCATCATGCATAAAAAATCCAATATCGGGCAGGTGGAGCTTGCCACTATTTCCTTTGGCCAGTCTTTCCAGATCACTCCGATCCAGCTTGCCACCACAGTGAGTTCCATCATCAATGGCGGTAACCGGATCACCCCTCATTTTGGAGTCAAGGTGACAGATGAGGACGGAAATCTGGTGGAGACGCTGAAGTATCCTGTGGAGAAAGGCGTGGTAACAGAAGAGGTTTCCGAGGAGGTGCGCTATATCCTGGAAAAAGTAGTATCGGAAGGTTCCGGTAAGAATGCCGCCATTGAGGGCAGAACCATTGGAGGCAAAACAGCCACATCCCAGACACTGCCCAGAAGTGCCAACCGGTATATCTCTTCCTTCCTGGGATTTACACCGGCTGAAACACCTCAAATACTGGGAATCTGCCTGATCCACGACCCCCAGGGTGTCTATTACGGCGGAACCATAGCGGCCCCGGTCATCCGGGATATCTACGAGAATATTCTTCCCTATATGGGGATTGAAGGCTGATCCTGACCGTGGATGGAATAGTTACGGTTGATAATTGAGGACAAAAGCTTTATACTAATGGAAGTATGGCGGCAGCCCTGTCAGCTGGCGGGCTGCCGTGCATGGATAAAAAAATACATAAAAATGAGGTGTGTTATGACAGAGTATAAGATGGTACTGCCTGTACTGACAGCATTTATAGTCAGTGTGGTTCTGGGGCCTATCATTATCCCCTATTTACGAAAGCTGAAAATGGGACAGACCGAGAGGGAGAATGGTGTACAGTCTCATCTGAAAAAGGCGGGGACACCCACCATGGGAGGGATCATATTTCTGCTTTCCACAGTGGTCACTTCCCTGTTTTATGTGAAGGATTATCCCAAGATCATCCCCGTGCTGTTTCTGACACTGGGATTCGGGCTGATCGGCTTTTGGGATGATTATTTAAAAGTGGTCCTTCGGCGCTCAGACGGGCTTCTCGCCTGGCAGAAGATGCTGTGCCAGCTTGTGGTGACAGGCATATTTGCGTTTTATCTGATGAAATTCACGGATGTATCCATGACGATCAAGGTGCCGTTTGCAGCAGGCTATGAGATAAATCCGGGATTTTTGACCATCCCCCTTTTGTTTTTTGTGGTCATCGGCACGGTGAACGGCGTGAATTTTACAGACGGCCTGGATGGACTTGCCTCCTCGGTGACGATCATGGTTGCCACCTTCTTTTCCGTGGTTGCCATTGGGACAAAGAGTGGGATTGAGCCGATCACCTGTGCGGTGGTGGGTGCCCTCATGGGATTTCTGCTTTTCAATGTCTATCCGGCGAAGATTTTTATGGGGGACACAGGTTCCCTGGCTCTGGGCGGATTTGTGGCAGGTACGGCGTATATGCTGCAGATGCCTTTATTTTTGCTGATCGTGGGCCTGATCTATGTGGTGGAGGTGCTCTCTGTAATGATACAGGTGACTTACTTTAAGATATCCCACGGCAAACGGATTTTCAAAATGGCGCCTATCCACCATCATTTTGAGTTGTGTGGCTGGTCCGAAACCAGGGTGGTAGCCGTATTCTCCATTATTACGGCCATTCTGTGCCTGATCGCACTGCTGGCATTATAAGAAAGGAAGAAGAGAAATGGACAGAACAGAGTTAAAAGGAAAACGTGTGCTTGTATTTGGTTCCGGAATCAGCGGTATCGGCGCGGTTCGCCTGCTGGAGGCAGTACAGGCTGAGGTGATATTATATGACGGAAACGAAAAACTGGACAAAGAGGAAATAAGAACACGCCTGCCGGAGCATTCCGCCTGCAGGATCATCCTGGGAGAACTGCCAAAAGAACTGCCGGCCTCTCTTGATCTGGTGGTAATGAGTCCTGGTGTCCCGCTTGATATCCCGCCTGTGGAGACCCTCAAAAATGCAGGTATCCCGGTGTGGGGTGAGGTGGAGCTTGCTTACCGCATGGGGACCGGCACAGTGCTTGCCATAACAGGGACCAATGGCAAGACCACAACGACAGCCCTTCTGGGGGAGATCATGAAGGCCCATGCCCAATCTGTTTTTGTGGTGGGGAATATCGGAAACGCCTATACAGACGCAGCCCTTTCCATGACGGAGGAAAGCTATACGGTTGCGGAGATCAGCAGCTTCCAGCTTGAGACAACCATGGAGTTTCGCCCGAAGGTATCTGCTGTTTTGAACATTACGGAGGACCATCTAAACCGCCACCACACCATGGAGGAGTATATCCGGGTGAAAGAGCTGATCGCCCGGAACCAGACAAAAGAGGATTTCTGTGTCCTCAACTATGAGGATGAGGAGCTTCGCCGGTTTGCCTCTGTATGTCCGGCGCAGGTGGTCTTCTTCTCGAGCTTACATAAACTGGAACAGGGGCTATTCCTGGACGGCGGGCAGATCGTCATGCGCACCGGGGCAGAGGAGATCTCGGTGGCAGGAACAGAGGAACTAAAGCTTCTGGGACGCCATAACCATGAAAATGTCATGGCGGCTGTGGCTATGGCTTACTGCGGGGGTGTTCCTATGGATACCATCCGGCAGGTGATCAAAAGATTTACAGCAGTGCCCCACAGGATCGAGTTTGTGGAGGAGATTGACAGTGTGGCATACTATAATGATTCCAAGGGGACCAATCCTGACGCAGCTATCAAAGGCATACAGGCAATGAACCGCTCCACGCTTCTGATCGGCGGCGGATATGACAAGGAGTCGTCCTATGAGGAATGGATTCAGGCTTTTAACGGCAAGGTTCGGTATCTGGTCCTCATCGGGCAGACAAAAGAGAAGATCGAAAAGGCTGCCCACGGCTGTGGGTTCATGAGCACAATACTGGCGGAAGACCTGGAGGAAGCCGTAAAAATTTGTGCGGAGAAGGCAAATCCGGGAGATGCCGTTCTCCTGTCACCTGCCTGCGCCAGCTGGGGACAGTTTGATAATTATGAGCAAAGAGGGGATAAATTCAAGGAATACGTGAGAAATCTGAAGGCATAAACCAATCCGGCGGACAATATAATGCAGTATGAGCAAAAAGGAAAGGGAAATGCGTGTGGAGAAGGAAAAAGAGCAGAAAAGACGCATGGATGGAACGCTTTTGATTCTCGTACTGCTGCTGGTAGTCTGCGGTCTGATTTTTCTATATAGCACGAGTGCATATAATGGCAGGGTGAAGTTTCATGACCCTGCCTATTATTTTAAAAAGCAGCTTTTCGCAACCTCCCTGGGGATGATGGGCATGTATCTGGTATCCTGTATGGACTACCATATCATTACAAGGATGGCACCTTTTCTCTATGTGGTGTCCATGGGGCTGTCTCTGGCTGTGCTTTTGTTCGGAGACGAATATAACGGCTCCAAGCGCTGGCTGTCCATTGGCCCTCTGTCCTTCCAGCCCTCTGAGTTTGCCAAGGTGGCGGTGATCCTGCTGCTCACCTATGTGATAACAAATTCCAAGAAGCGGCAGGACAGTCTTCTGCATATGGCAGGTACCATGGCTCTGCTTCTGCCCATTGTGGGTCTTGTGGGGACCAACAACCTGAGCACAGCCATTATTATTCTGGGTATTGGCGTTATCCTGATCTTTGTTTCCAATCCCAAATACCTTCCGTTCGTGGGAATCGGAGGGGTGGGCGTGCTGTTTATCGGGGTATTTCTGAGTATGGCCAGTTACCGTCTGGAGCGTATTGCCATCTGGAGGAATCCGGAAAAATATGAGAAGGGGTTTCAGACCATACAGGGATTGTATGCCATTGGAAGCGGGGGCATTTTCGGCAAAGGGCTGGGCAGCAGCCTGCAGAAACTGGGGTTTGTCCCGGAGGCGCAGAATGATATGATATTTTCCATTATCTGCGAGGAGACAGGTCTTATAGGCGCCTGCCTTTTGATCCTTATTTTCGCCCTGTTGATCTGGAGGCTCATGGTGATCGCCACCCATGCCAGAGATTTGTGCGGCGCCCTGATCGCGTCTGGGATCATGGGGCATATGGCGATCCAGGTGATCCTCAATATAGCGGTTGTGACCAACACCATCCCCAATACGGGAATCACCCTTCCCTTTGTCAGTTACGGCGGAACCTCCGTTCTGTTTCTGATGGGAGAGATGGGTCTGGCGCTGTCTGTGAGCCGGACGCGTTCGCCCTGAACCTTTTTCGCCTCTCTGCATACAATAGTGTATAGCCAGGAGGCGGGAGGAAAGGTAAGACTTGAATGAAATTAGGATAGAAGGCGGAAATCCGCTCACAGGCGAAGTAAGGATACAAGGCTCTAAAAATGCGGCGTTGCCAATGATGGCGGCCGCTCTTTTGCATAAAGGGAAAAGTGTACTGCACCGTTGTCCGATGATCGCGGATGTCTTTGTTATGGAAGAGATCCTGCGGGAACTTGGCGTGCAGATTCAGCATGAGGGGGATACTCTGACTCTGGACCCCTCCCATGTTAGAAAGACAGAGATCGACTGCTGCGAGGGCCAGAAAATGCGCTCCTCCGTTATTTTACTGGGAAGCCTGCTGGGCAGATACCACAATGCGTCTGTGCCCCATCCCGGAGGCTGTGTCATAGGGGAACGCCCCATTGACCTGCATCTGTATGCTCTGGAACGGCTGGGAGCGGTATTTGAAGAAAAAGAGGGCGTTCTCACGGCCAGGACGGAGGGACTGGTTGGGAACACCATACATTTTCCAAAAATAAGTGTGGGTGCAACCCAGAATGCTGTGCTTGCCGCTGTGCTTGCCAGCGGGATCACACGACTGGAAGGATGCGCCAGGGAACCGGAAGTTGTATGGCTGTGCCGTTTTCTGAATGCATGCGGTGCCAGAATTGAAGGAACAGGCAGCAGTGTCCTTACGATCACAGGGGTGGAGGAGCTGCACGGAACAGAGTTCACCGTACCTGCGGACAGGATCGTGGCGGGAACCTATGTGTGTGCCTGTGCAGCCACCAGAGGAGAGCTTGTTCTGGAGGACGCGCCTGTGGAGGAAATGGAAGCCCTCATGAGAGTGTATGAGAAAATGGGTGGACAATATGAAGTAATCGGTGGTAAACTGTCTTTGTGCAGCAAGTGGGTGCAGGTTCCGCTGAAAAGACAGTGCACGGAAGTATATCCGGGATTTCCAACGGATCTGCAGTCTCCGCTTATGGCGGTGCTGTGTACCATACCGGGGGAGAGCTGCCTGGTGGAAACCATTTTTGAGGACAGATTTAAGACAGCATCACAGCTTCAGCACATGGGAGCAGATGTCCGGGTGGACGGCAGAAAAGCTGTTATCCGCGGCGGAACTTTACATGGGGCGGCTGTGGAGGCACAGGAACTGAGAGGCGGAGCAGCCCTTGTGATTGCAGGGCTGGCGGCGCAGGGAGAGACTCTTGTGAGGAACAGGCAGTATATTGAGCGGGGGTATGAGGACATATGCCGTGATCTATCACAGCTTGGCGCCGTAATTGAGAGAGATTAAAGGGGAACATGTATGGATAGGAAAAAACACAGGATATTCTGGGGCTGCCTGGCAGCGGCCGTATTAATAGCCATTGCGGTATTCTTTACCTGCTTTCAGATTACCAGTGTTAAAGTAGAAGGAAATCAGAACTATACGGAAGATGAAATCAAAAAAATGGTGCTGTCAGGCCCACTTTCGGGCAACTCAGTGCTTGTGAGATTTCTTGATCCTGATGAAAGAACAAAAGATGCGGAATTTATAAATAAAATCTGGCTGGAGAGGACAAGCCGTCACAGCCTTGTGATCCATGTAAGAGAAAAAGAGCTGATCGGCTATGTGAAATTTCTGGACGGAAACCTATACTTTGACAGAAACGGGATCGTCCAGGTAAGCACCACGGATGAGCTGGAGAACATACCAAATGTAGAAGGGCTTGTCCTTGATAAGGTGGGGGTGGGAGAAAAAATCCCCGGACTTGACAAAGGCAGTCTGAGCCTGATCTTAAGTGTGACAAAGATGATGGAGAAGGGTGATCAGAAACCGGACAGGCTGGTACTGGATGAGAAGAGGCAGCTTGTGCTCTATTACGGCAAGGTGGAAGCCCGCATGGGTTCTGACCAGAATATGGATGAGAAAATGAGCCGGCTTCTGGGCATAATCCCACAGCTTGAAGGCATGGAAGGTGTCCTTCACCTGGAAAATGTGGACGAAACTTCAAAAAATGTTGTCTTTGATAAGGTGCTCAGCGAGGCGGAGCAAAAGGCACTTAAGGAGAAGGGAAACGACAGCGGTGAAGAAACAGACAGCTCAGATACCGGGGATGACCATGAGGACTCTGACAGTTCCGGGGATGAGGAATCCGGCTATGAGGATTCAGATGACGGGGATTTAGGCTATGATGGATCCGGCTATGAAGACTCCGGGGATGAGGATTCCGATCACAGCGGAGAGGATTCCGGCTATGAGGCTGGTTCCGGATATGAAGACTATGGTTCTGATGATGGTTCCGGGGAGGAATAACAGTGAACTTTTGTTTTTTAAGAGTCACAAATCGGGAAATTTCGATAATCTTTTTAAATTTTTTGTGAAAAAATAAATTTACCAGTTGATTAATTTTCCAAAAGACTATATTATATATCTATATGCATCATAAAGGTACTTAGAATTAAAGTATCTGGGTTTTCAAGGGGATTTATGATAAATACCTTTTGAGACCATGACAAGAAACATAAGACAGATAAACCTGATTACAGAAAATCATACACGTCAGTGTATCCGAATGCGGATAAGATGCAGATATCTGTGTTCATGAAGAAGCAGCGAAGTGGATTTAAAAACCCGCTTTACAACATACGAGGGAAGCTAAAGGAGGAAGTACTTTGTTAGAGATAATGACAAACGAAGCTGAATCATCTGCAAAAATTATTGTGATTGGTGTAGGTGGAGCTGGTAATAACGCAGTTAACAGAATGGTGGAAGAGGCTATCGGCGGAGTGGAATTCGTCGGAGTCAATACAGATAAACAGGCCCTGACCTTATGCAAGGCACCGACTGTAGTGCAGATTGGTGAGAAGCTGACAAAAGGCCTTGGTGCAGGTGCAAAACCGGAAATCGGTGAAAAAGCGGCTGAGGAGAGCATCGAGGAGATCAAACAGGTACTGCAGGGCGCTGACATGGTATTTGTCACCTGTGGTATGGGCGGCGGAACCGGAACAGGCGCTGCACCGATCGCAGCAGGCCTGGCAAAAGAAATGGGTATCCTGACCGTAGGTGTTGTCACAAAACCTTTCCGTTTTGAAGCTAAGACTCGTATGACAAATGCGCTGACAGGTATTGAAAAATTAAAAGAGAATGTGGACACACTGATCGTGATCCCGAATGACCGTCTGCTGGAGATCGTGGACCGCCGGACAACTATGCCGGAGGCTCTCAGAAAAGCAGATGAGGTACTGCAGCAGGCCGTACAGGGTATCACTGACCTGATCAATCTGCCGGCACTGATCAATCTGGACTTCGCAGATGTTCAGACGGTTATGATCGACAAAGGTATTGCACACATCGGTATCGGTGAAGGAAAAGGCGACGACAAGGCCATGGAAGCTGTACAGCAGGCCGTATCCAGTCCGCTTCTGGAGACCACTATCGAGGGTGCTTCCCACGTTATCATCAACGTATCCGGAGATATTTCTCTTATGGATGCCAACGATGCAGCCAGCTATGTACAGGATCTCACCGGAGAAGATACCAATATTATCTTCGGTGCCCTGTATGATGATAAAGAAGCTGATTATGTTAGAATTACTGTTATCGCTACCGGACTGGATGATGAGACAGCAAGAAAACCAAGCGTGAGCAGAGACAAGAAAGCAGCGAGACAGGAGGAACCGGTACAGCAGCAGACACCGGTACAGCCGCAGCAGCAGGCACCGGCATACAGCCAGCCTCAGCAGCAGCCGGCATTCAAGATGCCGTCCTTCCAGCCGCAGCAGGGCTTCGGAAGTACACAGCAGGGTACATTCACAAGCAATGTGCCGAAAAAGGATATCCAGATTCCGGATTTCCTGAAGAACAGAAGATAAGCGTTAAAACCACACAGGATAAAAGGGCAGTCCGGGAATTATTGCGGACTGCCTTTCGTGTATCAAAAGAGCCGTGTACCTTTACTTTCAGGGCGGATACGGCAGAGGAGAACAGCTATGGATAACAAGGGACTGACCCATTTTGACGGGGAAGGCAATGCGATCATGGTGGATGTGTCCGGCAAAAATGTGACAAGCCGCACAGCCACAGCCAAAGGCAGCATCCATGTAAACCGTGAGGTCATGGACGCGGTGGTGAACCACACAGCCAAGAAAGGCGATGTTCTGGGAGTGGCACGGGTGGCCGGAATCATGGCGGTTAAGCAGACATGGTCCCTGATCCCCATGTGCCACACACTGCTGATCAGCAAGTGCAGTGTGGACTTTGAGACAGACCGGGAGAACCTGACGATCACCGCCTTTTGTACCGTTAAAGTGGAGGGCAGGACAGGGGTAGAGATGGAAGCCCTCACAGGAGCCAGCGTGGCACTTCTTACGATTTATGATATGTGCAAGGCTATTGACAAAAGCATGGTCCTGTCGGAAATTCATCTGGTGGAGAAAAAAGGCGGCAAAAGCGGGGATTTCAACTTTGGTTCTGATAAAAAATAATCGGTAATGAAACCAGTAGGTCTGTACGTTTACTGCAGTGGTCGTAAGGGCACGTTCCGCAGCCCGGTAAAATCCCACGGCCCAAGGCGGTGAAGGGACTGAACAGTTACAATAGTTGGTATAAAAAAGATTGGGGGTATTTTTATGAGAAGAGCAGCAGTGATAACATCAAGCGACAGCGGTTATGCAGGCGAGAGAGAGGATATGAGCGCGCCTGTCATCTGTGAAATTCTGGAGAAGGCAGGCTATCAGATTACATATAAGATCCTGCTCCCTGATGAGAGAGGGATGTTAAGCCGTGAGATGGCAAGACTGGCAGATGAAAACATCGCGGACCTGATCCTCACCACAGGCGGAACCGGCTTCTCGCCCAGAGACTGCATGCCGGAGGCCACTATGGATATCTGTGAGAGACAGGTACCCGGTATTCCGGAAGCCATGCGGGCATACAGTATGCAGATCACCAAACGTGCCATGCTGAGCCGCCAGGCAGCAGGTATCAGAAAACAGGCACTGATCATCAACCTTCCGGGAAGCCCAAAGGCAGTGAGAGAATGCCTGGAATATATCCTGCCGGAATTGGAGCACGGCCTGGATATCCTTCAGGGAACTGCCCACAACTGTGCCAGAACTTGACTATGGAGGACAGGCGTCTGCACAGCGGGCAGAACAGAAAGTTATAATAGCTCGAAAATAGAAAGGGATGTGATACGGCGGTCAGGACCAGCCGTAGGACATCCCTTTTTATTATAAAAATATTCATATGTGCACCCAAACACCCTCCGGATTCGTCTAATGTATGTAAAAGACAATGAACCGGTTCAAAATATACAGCCAGTGTACTGCTCCCCAAAGGGGAAATGCCCATGGGCAGGACGCTGACAGAGAGGAGACCAGCATGTGGTTTGTAAAAAAGGCCCAGAGAGGGGATGCCGATGCTTTTGTGGAGCTGATCGAGCAGAATAAACAGGCAATGTATAAAGTGGCCAGAAGCTATCTGAGCTGTGAAGCAGATATTGCTGATGCCATGTCTGAGGCAGTGCTTTCGGCTTATGAGCATTTAGGGGAGCTTAAATCTGCTGCATATTTCAAAACCTGGCTCACCAGAATCCTGATCAACTGCTGCAAAGACATCCTGCGGCAGCAGGGCAGATGCACCGTAGTGGGACAGGTGCCTGAAGAAGGAGCGGTGGAAGAAATGAAAAGCAACAGCGGATTCACAGACTTGGTACAGGAGCTTCCGAAAGATTTCCGGATGATATTCGTCCTGTACTACGGGGAAGGCTTCTGCACCAGAGAGATAGCGGAGCTGCTTGACATCAGCGAAAATACAGTAAAGAGCCGTCTGCGAAGAGGACGGATGAAGTTGAGCGATATCTTACAGCATCAATAAAGGAGGCACACTATGAAGTATATAGAAAATGAAATGAAACAGATCCTGGAACAGGAGATAGAGATACCGAAAAAAGTGGATGAACGCCTGCAGGACACCTACAGTCAGATCCGTACCCAGAACAAAACAAGAACCACCCATGCACAAAAGTCCTGGCGGAAAATAACGGCAGCCGCGGCAGTGGCAGCCCTCACCCTGACTGTGACCGGCGGTACAGCAGCAGCGGCCTACCTCTCCGAACACACAGATTTCTTCCAGGGCATGTTTGGAAATACCACGAAATCCTCCCAGGAACACACCCAGGTCCTTGCGGACCCGGATAAAGAGGACGGCATGATGGCTGACCTCCCCGGCAAAGAATACGTTCCGGTAGATGAGGAGAAAGCTGACGCCCTCATAGGCGGCAATGTAACCGAGGTGAACATCACCAAAGAAATCGGTGACCACACCCTTACCATAGAGAATATTGTCACAGACGGCAACGGCATGCTCATGTCCATGACCCTGGAAAGACAGGGCGGAGTCACTGCACTGTACGCGGATGACGAGACAAACCGCACAAAAGGTGCCTATTTCTCCCAGGAATCCAACTTCTTCTTCTGTTTTGAAGATCAGGACGGAAACCCTGCCGGTGAATTTATGTATGTAGACACAGAAAAGAGCACACCTGATAAATACTACATTTATGATTACATGATATGGGGCAGTGCAGAAAATACCTCAAACCAGCCCAGACTGCACATTTATACCTATCCCGTTACTTTCGGCGAACTCCAGGAGATTGGCGGGACAGACCCGGAAAAGAGAGATCAGATAGAAGTGACAGAAGATTACGTGGACCTTCCCCAGTGCGAAACCATCCCCATGCAGTCCCTGACCCAGGATGATACCTGGATATGCTCCTATTCCCCCATCTCCATGAACATCAACATGTCCGCCCAGGCCCCCGAAGATGAGGCGCAGGACCCTTACTGCATCAAATACATCGAACTCAAGTACAAAGACGGCACAAGCTACATCATCTTCAAACAGGACGAACTGGACAACACCGGCTACATCTGCGGCGTAAACAACGAATTCCGCCTAACCTACAACCGCATCGTAAACCCCGACGACATCTCCCAGATCATCATCAACGACAATGTTTACCATATCAACTGATCGAATCACCCACACCATACAGAAAACCATCCGTCGCCACTACCAGGAGAAAGGGAGGGCCAGGCATCCCGGCCCTCCCTTTCTCCGTCCGTGGGCCTTACTTCCCCAATTTCTCCCGAACAACCTCAAGCGGCATCTCCCTCCCCGTCCATATCCGAAACGCCTCCGCTCCCTGATACAACAGCATAGCATACCCATTAAACCCCTTACACCCAGCCTCTTTTGCCATCCGCAGCAGCCGTGTTTCCCACGGATCATACACAATATCCCCCACAGCCAGTCCTTCATGCAGGTAATCCTTTCCGGGCAGAATACACCCTTCCTCATCCGGTGCCATCCCCACAGAAGTAGCATTCACAAGCAGAACACTCTCCCTCAGACTTTTCTTGAGCCGGTCTCTATCCTCATTATCACAGAGCAGGATCTCACACCCCGTCTCCTTTTTTAGACGCCAGATCAGCTCTTTCATCCGGGGCAGATATTTGCTGGTCATTCTGGCAAACACATAAATCCTGCCGGCCCCGTCAAGCGCCGCCTGTGTACAGATAGCGGTGGCAGCCCCTCCAATTCCCATAAGCGTAATACATTTTCCCGCCACACCAATATCCTGTGCCCTTACAGCCCGCATAAATCCAATGCCGTCCGTGTTATGCCCAATCAGCTTCCCCTCCCGGTTCTCCACTGTATTGACTGCGCCGATCAGCCTTGCAGCAGGGGACAGCTCATCCAGATATTCCAATATCTTATTTTTATTGGGCATAGTCAGATTAAATCCCTTTACGTGAAGCGTACGAAGTCCTTTTACCGCATCCTCCAAACTCTCTTCATTTACTTCAAAACAAAGATAGACAAAATCCAGTCCCAGGGCCTGGAAACCGGTATTATGCATCATAGGGGAAATGCTGTGTTTCACCGGGCTTCCCAGTAGTCCGGTAAGCTGTGTATATCCTGTAATTGGTATCATCATTTTTCATCCTTTCCTGGTGTGTTTCTTTATATTCTGCTGTTCTTTCCCTACAGCAGATATCTGCATTAATTTAAAGTGTAAAAGGAAACTTCCATGGTGTCAAGAGAAAAAGTATGCTATAATAGCGGCAGAAATGACCAGGAGGAGAAAGAATCATGAAAACCGTAGAGATAAAAGGTATTAAGATCGGAGAGGGAATTCCCAAAATCTGTATTCCTCTTACAGGAAAAACAAAAGAAGAGCTCATAAAAGAAGCAGAAACAGTGAAAAATATGAAACCGGATTTGGTGGAATGGCGCGCAGATTGTTATGAGGAGGGAGAGAACAGCGAAAATAGTTTGGAAATGTTGAAAACGATTCGCGGTATTTTTGACACGATTCCCCTTCTTTTTACCTTCAGAACCGACAAAGAAGGAGGTGATCGGCCCATCACCTGTGCGGATTATGTAAATCTTCTGGAAAATGCCGCCAAAACCGGCTTTGTGGACCTGATTGACGTGGAAGCTTTTTTTGACACAGCTAAGACAAAAAAACTCATAGAAAGCCTTAAAAAGTGCGGTGTCTTTGTGGTTGCCTCCAACCATCATTTTGACAGGACTCCTTCTATAGAAGAGATGGTAAACAGGCTGGAGACCATGGATAGTATCGGAGCCCATATTTTGAAGCTGGCTGTCATGCCCAGAAGTGAGGAGGACCTCATGTCCCTTTTGACAGCAACGGTCATGATGAAGAAAAGGACAGACAAACCGGTCATCACCATGTCCATGGGAAAAGCCGGAGTTCTAAGCCGTCTCTGCGGGGAGACAGCAGGGTCAGCCGTCACATTTGCAGCAGGTGTGAAGGCTTCGGCACCGGGGCAGATTCCTGCTGACAGGATACGCAGGACCCTTGCCCTTCTTCATGAAAGCTTTACATAAAAAGGATAACATAACAAGAAAAAACGGGACCAAAACTGTCGAAAAGATTTTTGATTCGTCCAAGCGGTTTTGACAAAATAAACACCCCCTATCGCCTATAATGAACATTACTTATTCCAGATAAGTATGCAGCGGAAAGAATCACTGCGCAGTGCATGCAGAGTTACGAATTGCGCGTGTAGCAGTCTTTCGGCTGTCATGAATGAGTCATACAAGGTTTAGGGGGTGTTTTGTGTACTACGAATTTTACATTGACGTTTTTTTCGTAGTCAATCTGGTAATGGATTTTTTGCTGCTGCGTCTGGTAAACCGGGTGCTGAAGGGGACTGCCACTCCTCTTCGTTCTCTGGCAGGTGCGGCGCTGGGAGCTGCCGGTATCTGTGTGATCACACTGCTGCCCTTATCGTCCCCCTACGTGCGGGTATTGCTTTCACATGGAATTTTGGGTGTCCTCATGGTGTGGGTGGGCTGCTGCTGCAGATCATGGAGAAAATTAGTTACAGGGCTTTTGCTGCTGTACGGTTTTTCTTTTCTCACAGGAGGAATACTTACTGCCCTGCCGGGAAGCACTAAGGAAGGCTTACTTACGTTTTGTTTCATCACCACAGCCACTTACTGGATTCTCATCTTAGGAATGCGACTCTTGGAATACTTAAAAGGAAAAAGCTCCGCCATATGCGAAGTCACTATCTTCGCGGGCGGCAAATCAGTGAAAGTCAAAGGACTGTATGATACTGGCAACAGGCTGCGCGACACACGCACCAGAAAACCGGTGAGTGTGGTGGAATACGGGAGGTTTGAGGAGCTTCTTGGCGATGACCAAAAGGCTTCTTTTGAGAGGCTTCTTGGAGGAACCGGAAGCACAGAGGATATCTGTGCCCAATCGGTGCTGGCCTTTCATCCCCATTACATTTCATACCGCAGTGTGGGGCAGGATAATGGACTAATGCTTGCCGTCACTGTAGATAAACTATATGTATCAGCAGGAGAAGAAGGCAGTGTGGTAAAACATGCAGTTTTAGGGCTTGCAGGGAACCAGCTTTCCACTGCCGGAAACTTTCAGATAATCGTCAATCCGTGCATCGTGAACGCAGAACAGCATGGGATCCTGCATTCATGAGGGCACTGCAAAAGTCAGAAATCGCTTTGACAGTTTTAGGGAGGAGCATAAATGAATATGGAAGCAGCAGCAGAGAGAAAAGTACAGATGCCTGTTTTTTCGGGGTTTTCCAATATTATATTCAGAAGAGGGGAAGAAATTCATTATATCGGAGGGGCAGAGGTCCTTCCGGCGCCTTTGGATGCAGAGGCCGAGGCGGAAATGATAGGAAAATTACAGACAGAGGACAATGCGGATGCGAAATCCCGTCTGATTGAACATAACCTGCGCCTGGTTGTGTACATTGCCAAGAAATTTGATAACACCGGGGTAGGGGTGGAGGATTTGATCTCTATAGGAACCATAGGTCTGATCAAGGCCATCAATACATTTAACCCCACAAAAAAGATCAAGCTGGCAACATACGCGTCCAGATGTATTGAAAATGAGATTCTTATGTATCTCAGGCGAAACAGCAAGACAAAGATGGAAGTTTCCATTGATGAACCGCTGAATGTGGACTGGGACGGCAATGAACTGCTCCTGTCCGACATTCTGGGAACAGATGAGGATGTGATTTACAGGGGAATAGAGAGTGAAGTAGAGCGCTCCCTTCTGGGGAAGGCTATCGGAAAGCTGACCAAAAGGGAACAGACCATTGTGCGCCTGCGTTTTGGCATCAATATGCCGGATGGCAGAGAAAAGACGCAGAAGGAAGTGGCAGATCTTCTGGGTATCTCCCAGTCTTACATATCCAGGCTGGAGAAGCGGATCATGAAGAGATTGAAAAAAGAGATTGTGAGATACGAGTAAAATAGCATCTTTTTATAGGCTATGGCATAGACGTATCTGCAGCGAGAATTTAGTGGATTTACAGAACAGCCGTCTACGATACGGAAAAGCAAATCTGTTGGGGTTTGTGTTTTCCATTCATAGACGGCTGTTTTGTTCATATGCTTTTGAATTTACATATTCTGCTGGATTTCCCGCTTTTCTTTCAGAATGATTTCTGCAAGCTGGGTAATCCGTTCGTCCGACATTCTGGCAGCCGGAGCGGAGATAGAGAAGGCATAGCGGGCCCGCCCTTTATAATCAGGAAGGCTGACTGCAATGCAGCGTACACCAAGTTCGTTTTCCTCATCATCCAGTGCATATCCTTTTTTTCTGACTTCCTCTATTTTTTCCTGAAACCGGGAGTAATCCGTAATAGTGTGGGGGGTCAGGCGGATAATATTGCTTGCATTCCAGAAACGGCGTATTTGTTCCTCCTCCATGTCTGCTGCCATGGCTTTTCCAACGCCTGAACAGTAGAGAGGGATCCGGTTGCCCACCTTGGATACCATGCGGACAGAGTTCTGGTACGATTCTTCTTTATAGATATAGACAGCCTCCGCACCGTCAAGCTGGACAAAATGTACGGTTTCCCCTGTTTTTTCAGAGAGTTTTTTCAAATGAGGGCGTACAATCTCCAGGATATCCATGCGGCTTAACAGCCGGTTGGAAAGGCTTAATAATTTTAATGACAAATCATATTTCTGGGTGTATGTGTCCTGTTTTACATATCCCATGTAAATAAGGGAGCAGAGCAGCCGGTGTACCGTGCTTTTGTTCAGGTCAAGCTGCCGGCTTAAATCTGCCAGCGCGATAGGAGCGTCACAGGCCAGGGTTTCCAGGACCAGAAAAAGCCTGTCAGCCACCTGAATGGGATTTTTTTCTTCCATAATATATTCCTGCCTTTGGTTATTTTTCACGAATAGGCTTTGGCGTTATTGTAACACTTTCCCATTCAGGAAACAACCGGAATTTTTTTTCATTTTTCTCTTGACAATCTGAGCCGGAGGAGTATAATTCAAGATAAAGATATCACAATACGAAACAGAGTTTCATAATGTGGAATATATAAAAGTGAATAGGCAAAATAAAACTTTATAGCAAGACCCAAAAAAACAAAATATCATGAACCATTTTAAGGAGGAAATTATGAACGCGATCTTAGAACAGCTTTCAAAATTCGGTGTTGTTCCGGTAGTTGTATTAAATGAAGTGAAAGATGCTGAGCCGCTGGCAAAAGCATTATGTGAGGGTGGTCTTCCCTGTGCAGAGGTAACATTCCGTACTGCAGCAGCAGAGGAATCTATCCGTACCATGACAGAGAAATTTCCTGAAATGCTGGTTGGCGCAGGTACTGTCTTGACTACAGAGCAGGTGGACCGTGCAGTGGCAGCCGGTGCAAAATTCATCGTCAGCCCGGGATTTGATCCGGAGATCGTTGACTACTGCCTGGACAAAGATATTTTAGTCCTGCCCGGATGCGTAACGCCTTCTGAGGTAGCACAGGGTGTTAAGCGCGGATTGAAAGTGCTGAAGTTCTTCCCGGCTGAACAGTACGGCGGTGTGTCCACCATCAAAGCTATGGCAGCAGCATATGTGGGAATCAAGTTTATGCCTACAGGCGGAATTAATCCTAAGAATGTAAAAGACTATCTGACCTGTGATAAGATTTTTGCATGCGGCGGAAGCTGGATGGTAAAAGGCGATTTGATCGCAGCAGGAGAATTTGATAAGATCAAAACCCTCACAGAGGAAGCCGTTGCTCTGGTGAAAGAAGTAAGATAGGGAAAAAGCCCGGAATCGTTATCATGCGGTTATTGACTGGCTGCAGAATAGAAGAAGTATGAAGAGCTGTGTGTTATCACAGAGAAAATAATATAGGATTTATGGCAAAGGAGAAATAAAAATGGCAAAAAGAGTGATCACATTTGGTGAAATCATGTTAAGACTGGCTCCGGAAGGATACTACCGTTTTGTACAGGCAGATACCTTCGGCGCAACATACGGCGGAGGAGAGGCCAATGTGGCTGTTTCCCTTGCGAACTACGGGTTTGACGCAGCATTTGTCACAAAGCTGCCAAAACACGAGATCGGACAGGCTGCTGTCAATTCTTTAAGAAAATATGGTGTAGATACAACGAAGATCGCACGGGGCGGCGACCGCGTGGGCATTTATTTCCTGGAGAAAGGTGCATCCCAGAGACCATCTAAGGTTATCTATGACCGTGCCGGCTCCTCGATCGCCACAGCAGAAGCCTCTGATTTCGACTGGAAGCATATTTTCGACGGCGCTGACTGGTTCCATTTTACAGGAATCACACCGGCCTTAAATGATGAAGTGGCAGCCATCTGTCTGGAGGCCTGCAAAGCCGCAAAAGAGGCAGGTGTGACCATTTCCTGTGACTTAAATTACAGAAATAAACTTTGGTCCAAGGAAAAAGCCGGACAGGTTATGGGTGAAATCTGTAAATATGTGGATGTCTGCATAGCAAACGAGGAAGATGCTGCCGATGTATTCGGCATTAAGGCTGCCAACACAGATGTTACAACCGGTACCGTAAACCATGAGGGATACAAAGATGTTGCAAAACAGCTGGCTGACCGGTTTGGTTTCTCAAAAGTTGCCATTACACTGAGAGAGTCCCTGTCTGCAAATGACAACAACTGGTCCGCTATGTTATATGACGGAAATGATTACTTTTTCAGCAAAAAATACAAAATGCACATCGTTGACCGTGTAGGCGGCGGCGACAGCTTTGGCGGCGGATTGATCTGCGCATGCTTAAACGGCTATGATGCACAGTCCACCATCGAGTTCGCAGTAGCTGCTTCCTGTCTGAAACACTCTATTGAGGGTGACTTCAATATGGTTTCCATGGATGAAGTATCCAAACTTGCAGGCGGAGACGGTTCAGGACGTGTTCAGAGATAAGGTCAGATGAAATAGTTATAAATGATAGCCCTTTTGCCATGGGTGAACATTTAAATAAAAATGGGATGTTGTGAAAACAGCATCCCATTATTCATACAATGGAAAGCACATGCTGCGGACTTCCATTGCCCATGGTGGTTCCGTATGGTTTTTGCCTGTAACGGTTCGGGTGCTGAATCGTTACACGGCGTTCTGTTAAGTAGGATCAAGGATGATTTAGGGAGGATTTTAGGATGAAAAAAGATTTTGATTTGCTTTCATTGGGAGAAATTTTGCTGAGGCTGTCACCGCCGGATAATGAGAGGATCGTGCGCGGTGAGACATTTCAGAAGCAGGTGGGCGGTGCAGAGCTGAATGTAGTGTCTGGGGCTTCTCTTCTGGGGCTTAGGACGGGGATGATATCCAAGCTGCCGGATAACGCGCTTGGAGTCTACGCCAAGAACAGAGTCCGTTTCTGCGGGGTAAGTGATGATTATCTGGTGTATGATGAGGAGCCGGATGCGAGACTGGGAATTTATTACTATGAAAACGGGGCTTATCCCAGAAAGCCCAGTGTGGTTTATGACAGACGCCATGCATCTTTTTGCAAGATCAGGGTGGAGGAACTGCCGGAGGAGATGTTTGCGTGCACAAGGTGTTTCCACACCAGCGGCATTACCCTGGCTTTGGCGGAGAATACCAGGAATACTGCGGTGGAGATGATCAAGAGGTTTAAGGAGAATGGGGCGATCATTTCTTTTGATGTGAATTTCCGGGGGAATCTTTGGACTGGGGCTGAGGCGAAGGAATGTATTGAGAAAATTCTTCCTTATGTGGACATTTTCTTCTGTTCTGAAGATACGGCACGATTGACGTTTTTGAAGGATGGGGATGTGAAGTCTATTATGAAGAGTTTTACGGAGGAATATCCTATATCTATTGTGGCATCCACACAGAGGATCGTGCATAGCCCTAAGGTGCATACGTTTGGGTCTGTGATCTATAATGCGAAGGAAGACAGGTATTATGAGGAGGAGCCGTATCAGGATATTGAGGTTGTGGATAGGATCGGAAGCGGGGATGCTTATATTTCGGGAGCACTTTATGGGCTGCTGGCACATGGGTTTGACTGCCGGAGGGCACTGGAGTATGGGAATGCGACCAGTTCGGTGAAGAATACCATTCCGGGGGATCTGCCTTCTTGTGATTTGAAGGAGATTGATAGGATTATACGGAATCATAAGGGGGTGGGGGGACAGGTGGAAATGGATAGGTGATGGCTGAAAGGGGACGGTCAAAGGGAAAGGCCGCCAGGGACAGCAGACCGGCAGGGTTCCTTCTGGCAGATGCCTCCGTCGGCAAGTCTTGCTAAGAAAAAAATGAAGCCCCGGACAAGGCACCGGGCAGAACCGCAGTCCAGCCTTTATGGCTGAACTGCTCAACTGCCCTGAAATTTCGGATGGTAACCGAAATTTCTCCTTGTCCGGGACTTCATTTTTTCCTAAGCAAGTCTACGCCTCCTACGGAACATCTGCCAGAAGGAACCCTGCCGGTCTGCTGTCCCTGGCGGCCTTTCCCTTTGACCTGAGAGCGTAGAGGGGAAGATGAAGCTGAGAGCATAGTGCGATAGGTGACCCAGAAATCGAAGAGGGGAAGATGAGGGTGAGCTTGTAGTGCGGAAGATGAGGCTGAGATCGTAGTGCGGAGAGGAATCTTGAAAGTGTAGGACGGGTGGTAAGCCTGAGTGTGTAGGGAAAGGGGAGAAAGTGGATGGGGTGTTGGGAAGAAAGTGGAAAATGGACGGGGTGGGGGGCATAGGATAGGTAATAAGGGTGAAATTTGGTGGGATTATGCGGGTTTGTGATTTGAAGCAGAAGGAAGTTATTAATATTTGTACTTGTAAGAGTCTGGGGTGTCCATTGGATGTGGAGTTTGATCCTAAGACGGGGTGTCTGACGGCTATTATTGTGCCGGTGCCGGGGAAGCTTTGTGGGTTGTTTGGACCGGTCAGTGAGTATGTGATTCCTTGGCAGTGTATTAGACAGATTGGCGAGGATATTATTTTGGTGGAGATTAAGGAGGAGAAGTTTCTGAAGAAAGAATAAGGAAAAGTCTTAGGGGGTTTTTACTATTACAATTTTGCGCCGTTTCTTTGGGATTTCCAGTCGGTGGTGTGTTGGCATTTATCAGGGGGTGTATTTGCCTATGCGCTGTTTGCTAAGGAAAAGGTCAGGGAGTGGTGGCTTATTGTCTCCTTCAGGTTGTGAGGAGAGAAACGGAAGGGCTGCTTCGGTTTCTTGTCACATGCGCGGTATTTTGTGTGGCAGCAGCTGCCGTGTATTGTGGTATAGATATGGTTATCTGGCATTTTTACGGGACGGCAGAGTATCTGGAGGAGTATTCTATTGGCTGGCTCAGCGGGGATTGGAAGGCAGTGTTTGCGGCCTCGGTTCTCAATGTGGCAAATGTATTTTTTTCCATTCCCTATGATGGAGGGGAGATTTACGGCGGTGGAGTGATTCGCTTGCTGCGACAGGATAATATGGATCACCGCAGTGGCAAAAGGCAGGCACACTGTGGTGATAAAAAACAAATTGTATCAATGTGCATACAAGTGATATTCTATAGATAAGAAACTTATCAAAAAGGTAACTGTGCAGGATTTTCACAGTTACGAAAAGGAGAATATGCAATATGACAAAACTGGTAATCAACCCTAACGTAAAGAAGAGCAAAATACATAAGGAAATTTACGGGCACTTTTCCGAGCATCTGGGAAGGTGTATCTATGAAGGGCTTTATGTGGGAGAGAATTCCCCGATTCCCAATGTAAACGGTATGCGTACGGATGTGGTGGAAGCCCTGAAGGAAATGAAAATACCGGTGCTGCGCTGGCCGGGCGGATGTTTTGCGGATGAGTATCACTGGAAGGATGGTATCGGGCCGAAAGAGGACAGAAAGAAAATCATCAATACTCACTGGGGCGGTGTTGTGGAGGATAACAGTTTCGGAACACATGAGTTTTTTGAACTGTGCCGCCAGCTGGGCTGTGAAGCCTATGTGAACGGAAATGTTGGAAGCGGAACCGTGCAGGAAATGTCGGAGTGGGTGGAATATATGACGTTTGACGGTGTTTCGCCCATGGCTGATTTGAGGAAGAAAAACGGGCATGAGGACTCCTGGGATGTGGCATTCTTTGGTGTGGGCAATGAGAACTGGGGCTGCGGGGGCAATATGACTCCGGAGTTTTACGGCAATGAGTACCGCCGTTACCAGACTTATGTGAGAGATTATAAGGTAGACAAAAAAATTTACAAAATTGCATGCGGAGCCAATGTGGATGACTATGAATGGACAGAGCGTGTTCTGCATACCTGCTTCCGTCACAGCCAGACTTTTCAGCATGGATTTATGGATGGGCTTTCCCTGCATTATTATACACATCCGGAGGGATGGGACATCAAGGGAAGTGCAACGGATTTTGATGATAGGGCCTGGTATAAGACTCTGAGCAAGACCCTTTATATGGAGGAGCTGATCAACCGGCACGGAGCCATTATGGACAAGTACGACCCGGAAAAGAAAATCGGTATGATCGTGGATGAGTGGGGTACCTGGTTTACCGTAGAACCGGGTACAAATCCAGGCTTCCTTTATCAGCAGAACACCATGAGGGACGCGCTGGTGGCAGGAATCAACCTGAACATCTTTAACAAACACAGTGACCGTGTCCACATGGCAAATCTGGCTCAGCTTGTGAATGTCCTCCAGTCCGTTATTCTGACAGAGGGGGAGAAAATGCTGCTGACACCTACATACCATGTATTTAATATGTATAAATATCATCAGGATGCAGAACTTTTAGAGAGCCATATGGATACAAAGACGATAGGTGTGGATGATGCGTATCATGTTCCGAACATGACGGAATCGGTTTCAGTAGATACAGAGGGTGTGATGCACCTTACCATCACAAATCTGTCCCTGGATGAGGCTTATGATGTGGACGCGCTGATTCTGGAAAAACCTGTGACAGAGGTAAAAGGAGAGATACTGGCAGAAGAAATGCATGCCATGAACACGTTCGAGGAACCGGAAAATGTAAAGGTGAAAGAATTTAAGAATGTGAAGATCACGGACAAAGGGATCGCATTTACTATACCTGCGTGCAGTATCCTGCATCTGGCAGTGAAATAACGGACTGCCGGGACAGCTGAATAATGGAAAAACAGGGCGCTTTCAGTTGAAAGGCGCCCTGTTTGAGTCTTATCATGCCAGAAGGCTGAAATATATGATGACAATAATACCCAATATAATACGGTAAATACCAAATATTTTGAAATCGTGTTTTCTGATATAGCTCAGGAGCATTCGGATCGCAAATACGGATACAACAAAGGAAACCAATGTTCCGATCAACAGAAGGATCCACTCCGATCCGGAGAACATGCCTGTCTTTAAAAAATATTTCAGCAGCTTCAGACCGCTGGCCCCTGCCATGACCGGTATTGCCAGGAAAAAGGAAAATTCACTTGCCACATAACGGGAACAGCCCAGGATGACAGCACCCAGAATGGTGGCACCGCTTCTTGAGGTTCCGGGAATTGCCGCTAAAACCTGGAAACAGCCGATGAAAAAAGCTGTCCGGTAGGTCAGTGCCTCCAGGGACTTCATTTTCGGCTGCTTTTTTCTGCTCTCGATGACAAGAAAGGCAATACCATACAGGATCAGGGTTGCAGCGATTATGTACACGCTGGACAGATAGTCCTCCAGTACCATGTCCAGCGGAAGACCGGCAGCCACGATGGGTATGCACCCTACCGCTACCTTTTTCCACAGAGTAAAAGTCTCCTGCTTTTCGGATACACTTTTCTTTGGAGAAAAGGGGTTGAGTTTGTGGAAAAACAATACCAGTACAGCCAGTATGGAGCCGAATTGAATAACAACCTTGAATACTTCAAAAAATTCCGGTGTGGAGGTCATGGGCCAGAGATTGTCAAACAAGATCAGATGTCCCGTGCTGCTTATGGGCAGCCATTCTGTGATACCCTGGATGATGCCGAGAATGACTGCTTTAATCATTTCTATAAAGTCCATGAAGTCTTTTCCTTTCTGTGATGCTTTGTGCGGTCAGTATCTATGTGCATGAGGCAGCTTTGCTGTCAATCACTTTTCGTTCTGTACTTCAATTTTGCGGATTTCCTTTGTCCGGATCTCTTTGCAGATGGCATCAATGAAATCCTGCAGCGTTTTCTGGCCTTCATCACCCAGGAAACGGCTTCTGACTGCCACTTTTCCTTCCGCCTCTTCCTTTTCTCCCACTACGATCATGTAAGGAACCTTTGAGAGTCTTGCCTCACGGATCTTGTAGCCGATTTTTTCGGAGCGCTCATCAATGGTACAGAGGATGCCGTTTTTCTTTAACTCGGTTTCTACACGGACTGCGTAATCCTGGTATTTTTCTGAGATAGGAAGGATACGGACCTGTTCCGGGCAGAGCCAGGTGGGGTACATGCCGGCATACTTTTCAATGAGCCATGCAAGGGTTCTCTCATAGCAGCCGATGGAAGTTCTGTGAATAATATACGGGCGGACTTTTTCACCGTTCTGGTCAATGTAGTACATATCAAACTGTTCAGCCAGCAGTGCATCCCACTGTACCGTGATCATAGTGTCCTCTTTGCCGTATACATTTTTGGCGTTAATGTCTACTTTGGGGCCGTAGAAGGCGGCTTCCCCCGCATCCTCCACAAAAGGAACATCCAGTTCCGTTAAAATATTTCGGATATGCTGTTCGGTCTGCTCCCATACCTTTGCATCCCCGATATACTTTTCCGTATTTTCCGGATCCCATTTGGATAAATGATAGGTTACATCATCCTGCAGTCCCAGGGTGGCCAGACATTTCTTGGCAAGAGCCAGACACCCTTTGAACTCCTCCACCATCTGATCCGGGCGGACGATCAAATGTCCCTCTGAGATGGTGAACTGGCGGACACGTGTCAGGCCGTGCATTTCACCGGAGTCCTCATTTCTAAAGAGGGTGGAAGTCTCACTGTAGCGAAGCGGCAGATCCCGGTAGGAGCGCTGTTTGGATTTATACACATAATATTGGAAAGGGCAGGTCATGGGACGCAGGGCAAACACTTCTTTGTCGGTTTCCTCATCCCCCAGCACAAACATGCCGTCTTTATAGTGATCCCAGTGTCCTGAGATTTTGTATAAGTCACTTTTGGCCATCAGGGGCGTTTTGGTGCGGATGTATCCCCAGTTGTTATCCTCCTCATCTTCAATCCATCTCTGGAGTGTCTGGATGATTTTGGCGCCTTTGGGCATCAGAAGGGGTAGACCCTGGCCGATCACATCAACGGTGGTGAAGAGTTCCATTTCACGTCCCAGTTTGTTGTGGTCGCGTTTCTTGATATCCTCCAGGTGCAGCAGATATTCGTTCAGCTCATCTTTTGTGGAGAAGGCGCTTCCGTAAATCCTCTGGAGCATAGGCTTGGAGGAGTCTCCCCTCCAGTAGGCACCTGAGGAGGAGGTCAGTTTAAATGCTTTGATGCCTTTTGTGTTCATGAGATGAGGGCCTGCACATAAGTCAACGAATTCTCCCTGGGAGTAGAAGGAAATCTCAGCATCCTCAGGAAGGTCTGTGATCAATTCTACCTTGTAAGGCTCCTCTTTTTCTTTCATATACTGTATAGCTTCCTCTCTGGGGAGAGTAAACCGTTCCAGTCTGCTGCCTTTTTTGATGATACGTTTCATCTCTTTTTCCAGCCTGTCCAGGTCCTCTCTTGAGAAGGGTTCGGCCTCAAAATCATAGTAGAAGCCCGTGTCTATAGCAGGGCCGATTGCCAGTTTGGCGTCCGGGAACAGGTGTTTGACCGCTTCCGCCAGAACATGGGAGCAGGTATGGCGTATAACACGAAGTCCTTCCTGATCTCTGGCTGTGAGGATATTCAGAGTGCAGTCTTTGTCAAGAACTGTTCTGACATCCACGATCCGGCCGTCCACCTCACCTGCACAGGCAGCCCGTGCCAGTCCTTCGCTTATGTCAAAGGCAATGTCCATAATGGATCTGGACTCAGCATACTCTTTAACTGAGCCGTCTTTTAATTGGATTTTCATACTTTTTTCCTCCCGAAATATAATTTTGAAATTAAAAAAACCCTGAACAATCCGAAGACTGTTCAGGGACGATAAACAAGATACCGCGGTTCCACCCTCTTTGTCAACACAATAACTGTTCCATACCTTAAATTACTGTGTACCACTTTTATCAGACGATAACGGTGTCGGCCGGGCTGTGTTAAAGCCGCTCCAGGGTGGTCTTCAAATGCTTCCCCATAGAATGCTCACACCGTATGCATCCCTCTCTGCATGGATATCCATTTTACTCTTCCTGTCTGCGCGTTGGCTGTATGGCAGAGTGTGGTTTTACATCCGGTCTGTCTGACTGCGGAACACTCTGAATTGGTGTTTAGCATATCATTTATAGGGGAGAATGTCAAGTCAGGGACGCAGGTAGTTTTTCATATTTTTTAGTGCGTGCTTTTCCAGGCGGCTGACCTGGGCCTGGGAGATGCCGATTTCCTGGGCAACCTCCATCTGGGTTTTTCCTTCGTAGAAACGCATTTCAATAATGTGTTTTTCCCTGTCGTCCAGGCGTTTCATGGCCTCCTTCAGGGAGAGATCTTCAATCCAGTTCTCCTCCCTGTTTTTCTTGTCACTGATCTGGTCCATGACATACAGGGTGTCGCCTCCTTCTGTGTACACAGGTTCATAGAGGCTGACCGGGCTTTGGATGGCGTCCAGGGCATAGACGATATCCTCTTTTTCAATGCCGATCTCCTCGGCAATTTCATTGATGGTAGGCTCTTTGAGATTTCTTTTGACGTAATTTTCTTTGGCATAGATGGCTTTATATGCAGTATCGCGAAGTGAGCGGCTTACCCGGATGGAGTTGTTGTCCCGCAGATACCTGCGGATCTCACCGATGATCATGGGAACCGCATAAGTAGAAAATTTCACGTTCAGTGTTGTATCGAAATTATCAATTGCCTTCATAAGCCCGATGCAGCCAATCTGGAATAAATCATCCACATTTTCGTTGCTGGCGGAGAAACGTTTGATGATACTGAGCACCAGCCTCAAATTTCCCTTGATATATAATTCTCTGGCTTCCGTATCTCCCTTTTTGATCCGCTCGAACAGAATGTCCTTCTCTTCATTGGTAAGTACAGGGAGTTTGGAAGTGTTCACACCGCATATTTCAACTTTATTAAGTGCCATTGCAAGAATCCTCCTGGAAATTTTAATGTCTAGTAAAATGATTCTCACCTGGTGCGGACAATATACGACAACACGGAAAATTTAATAAAGTTTTAGCCCTTGACAATTCCGAAAAACAGATGGGATGAAAGAAAAACCAGAGGTTGATCTACACGAAAAAATCCCTTGTTTTCAACAAAAAAGTATTGAAAATAAGGGATTTTGACTATGTTTAAAGTTGTTGAAACCGGGGGATCGTGATCATTTCGCCGCCTTTCATGGCAGATTCATGGGCACAGATTCCGGTTGGCCGGTTTTCGTTCTTCGATGATAGAGCGGATGAATTCATGTACCAGGTGGGGATGGGAACCGCCGTGTCCGCCGCCCTGCTTGAAGGAGAGATGGTAGGGAGAGACCAGGAACGCTATATGCTGGACGATTCCATACAGGATGGAGGTGGTGCATATGAACCGGAAATAATGATCATCAGGCAATATCCTGTCTATCACAATTTTAGTGAAGCTGTTCTGCTAAACAGCGGGAGAGCTGCTCCAGTGGCAGTTCATGTTGTTTTACTGCCTGATTTTCCCAGAAACGGTCGTCAGCGTACCGGGGAATGATATGTACATGAAAATGTGTGCCCTCATCCATAACCAGACCGTTATTCTGCATAACGGTCACCCCGAGTACATCAAAATTCGTTTCTATAATATCGGCCACCTGCTGTTCCAGCCAGATCAATTCATATAAAACCGATTCCGGGACCTCCCGGATATTTCCATAATGCTGTTTGGTAATAATTAATAAATGGCCTTTCTGAATTGGATCAATATCATAAACTACAATAAAATTATCCGTCTCATAAAGTATTCGTGAGTCTTCTATACAATTGCAAAAAATACAGTTCATATGCCAGGTCCTCCCTATTGCTTTAATGAAAATTAAATTTGCCGGAAAATCTCCCCCATGCTATAATTATTAAGACGTAACCGGGCAGTTTCTTCCGTCCCGGACTACCCGGACAGGACTTTTTTCGGTCAGTGCAATCGTTTTGCATACCTGCAGAGCAGTTACGTTAAAGTAATATATACCACAAAATGCTGCGGTTACAACGGCAGCAAAATTAAAGTGTGACGCACAGCTTGCCGAAAGCAATTTTTAAACACACTCTAGAAGTATGATAGAGAGAAAAAGATTGGGGGGATAAAATATGTCAAATACTTGTACATCTAACATCCACAATGAACCGAAGATAAAGAATAAACTCATTCAGGCTGTCCGGGGACAGCTTGAGCAGCGGGCGGCCTGGCTGTATTTATTGTGTGACGAGGCCGGAAAAAGAGGGCTTGCCTGGGAAGATTTCGGAAGCGAAGCCATTCGCCGCTGTGGTCTTTCACAAGGCGGGGTCAGACAAGGGGGAACCAGCAGTTTGAAAGGCCTCAGAAAACAACTTTTTACCAAACCCGCCCAGTGGGTATTTGAGATGAAGATCAGAAAGAGCACAGAAAAAGAGCTGGCAATTGATTTTCATTATTGCCCATTAGTGAAAGCCTGGCAGAAAGCCGGCTGTTCTGACCAGGAAATACGGAAACTCTGCGACATTGCCATGTGCGGTGACCATGGTATAGGTGAAGCTTACGGGGGACGGCTGAAGCTTCTGAAATCCATAGCCAAAGGTGATGATGTATGCCGTTTATATTACCACAAAAAATAATCCTGCATAGAAGTGTGTCTTGAAATTCATTCCGGTGATCTGTATAACCCACAAAAGGTGGCGCACAGTTTGTCCAAAACAGTTTCAGATACATGCAATGGCAAGCCGCAGATATACTCTGCCATCAAAAAAGGAGAGTACATGATGACTATCAATTTTACACGTGAACATATGGCAGATGCAAAAGAACCTGCCCTGTTATGTTATCAGGAAGAACGCAGCAGGGTACCTGTCCTGCCAGGCGCAGCGGAATTGCCTGATCTGTCATATTATGCGGATAATGGTCTCGGGGTGGCAGTCTTTTCCCCATGGGAGCTAACGCGGCGGTATCGCAAAACAGAGAGAAAGCACCGTTTTATCCAAGATATCCTTTTAAAAGCAGGAATGTATTCAGAACGCCGTCCACATGGCTTCTCTCGTACCCGTGTGAAGCATATACTCCGGGCCCGATCAATCCATGCCGCACATCATATCCTGCGGTAAGTGCCACGTCTGCATCTGACCCATAATGAGGATACACATCTACCGCATACGAAAGCCCCATATCCCGGGCTGTTTTCACCAGTGATGTAACTAAATCAAAATTATAAGGCCCCCTGCTGTCCTTGGCACAGATAGATACCTGCCGTTCTGTGCAGCTAAGACCCTCACCGACACATCCCATGTCAACAGAGATCACCTCCGTCACCCCATCCGGAACAGAGGCAGCCCCGCCGTGGCCTACCTCCTCAAATACGGTCATATGCTGATAGACTCTGTTTGCCAGCGTTATCTTTTCATCTTTCACATATTTTGCATAACCCAGTAAAACAGCGGCGCTGAGTTTGTCATCCAGAAAACGGCTTTTAATATATCCAGATCTGGTTATCACTGTTCTGGGGTCAAAACATACATAATCCCCTGTGGAGATCCCAAGTGCGGCTGCAGCCTCCCTGTCAGCGATAGGTTCATCCGGCACGATCTCCAGGGTATCAAATGTTCTTCCGGTTTTATCATATTCCCCGTTTACATGGACCGAAGCATTGGCAAGCTGGCAGGTTCCCTCATAAATGCCGTCAAAACGGGTAATGATCCTGCAGTTTTCCGCCTCTGCATTATTGGCGTTCATTCCGCCTATAGGTGTGATCTTCAGCCGTCCATTACTTTTGATCTCTGAGACCATAGCGCCCAGGGTATCCACATGAGCCTCCAAAAGAACTCCGTTTGCCCTGTCGCCGCTTTCCAGGTCCACCAGCACACCCCCTTTGACGGTTTTTTCAGGGAGAAATCCCAATCTTTTATATTCCTCCATCAGATAATCCGTAACTTCCTGTGTGTATCCCGACGGACTGTCAATTGCCAGAAGCATTTTCATCTGTTCCAATATGTATTCTAAATACTTGTCCATCATACCATTCTCCTCCTGATCTAAAACAGAGTGCATACCGTTTACAACAGCAGGCACCCTGAACAAGTTACATTTCAAGCGCAGCATTTTTCTTTTTTGCCGCGGCTCCATCTTTTTTATGTTTCATCCAACGAGCCATATATACAAAAGGTGTGTCAAGCAGGCTGGTAAATACAAAAATCACATAGCTGGAAATACAGATATGCAGAAGCACCGAAAGCGGATACATGCCCCAAAATGCACCAAAGGTATATAACATTGTATTCAAAAGCTGTGATACCAAGGTGGAACCGTTATTACGAAGCCATAAAAAACTTTCCGCATCTCCAAACCGTTTTGTGGTAAATGCCCACCATTTATGATAAGCCCACACATCAAATTTCTGAGACACCGCGTAAACCAGCAGACTGGCAAAAAGCAGGCGCGGTGTGTTGGAAAAAATCGTATGGAACGCAGGACTTGCCCAGTCGTTAGCTGAAGGCGTATACAAAAGCCACATCTGGGAAACCAGTATAAAACAGCAGGAAGTACAGATCCCCAGGTTGACGGCTTTCTGTGCCTGTTTCTTTCCGCCGATCTCACTGATAATATCGGTCACAAGAAAAGACGAGGCAAACAGTATATTTCCCAGGGTCTGCTCCATGCCAAAAGCCCTCACCATAAGCAATACTTCAATGTTGGCAGTGATGGTACAGAAAACAGTCCATCCATACAGGCCGGATACATCAAAAAAGTAATATGCCAGCAATACAAAACTATAGATCAGCACCAGGGATACGATTATCAAAATTTCATTACTCATATTTGTCACCTACCCCAAATTCCGTGTTTTCCATCAGGATATCAACCCGCTCATTCTCTATATAGACAGGATAAAGATTTTGGGCAAATATCCGTATCACATCCCTGTCCGGCTTCATTTTAGTGGAATTCTCCACCATAACATTGATGCAGATCCTCTCAAATAAAGAAAGCCCTGTCTCTATATCACTTTTCATAGAAGTAAACGTCTGACCTGTAAGGCCGAACAACAGACATACCTCATCTGCGTATTTGGCAATTTCCCGGGGAGAAGCGGCAGCAATTCCCTTTTGGAGAACCTTTTCACGAAATTCCTCATCAAAAGTCTCCACTCCCATCTTGATCTTCAGACAGATACCTTTCTCTGCGAAAAAATCACGTGCTGCCTGGATCGCATCCTTATGCATCCAGTGACATTCAAAATGCAGCTCCCGTATCCTTTTTTCCGCACAGACCTCACGTATCAGTCGTAAAGTCTTCTCATCCAGGTCACAGAAACTACCTGAGTTGATCACTTCCAGTCTGTGAAAACAGCCTGTGACCTTAGCAAGCTCCGCCTGATTCAAATGAAAATTAGCTTCCTCATCCCTGGAAAAATCCAGATGATAATCACAGAATGTACAGCGGCGCCATTTACAGCCGCTTCCCCGAAGGAGCAAAATCTCCCGGGGATTCTTTTCCCGTATTACACTATAACGGTTACTTGGTTCCTGAATACTCATTTTTTTCTCTCCTTAGTTTTAATTATAGACAGGATGGTTACGAACTGTCTTTTTGGAAACCATTTAAAAACAAGGGGTTTCCATGAGGCACATTTTAGCAGAAAACCTGCAAAAATACAAGGGAAAATCATTGACGTAAGACGTCTATCTGTACTATACTAAGCCATAGATAACTTTACATAACATATCAAGGAGGACTTTTAAATGAAATGTCCATTTTGCAATCAAGACAACACCCGTGTCATAGATTCCAGACCGGTTCCAGATAATAATTCCATCCGAAGAAGGAGACAATGTGACGAGTGCGGCAAGCGCTTCACCACCTACGAGAAAATAGAGACAATCCCTCTGGTGGTCATCAAAAAAGACCAGAGCCGGGAGCAATACGACCGCACCAAAATCCAGGACGGCATCATGCGCGCCTGCTACAAGCGTCCAATCTCGGTGGAACAGATTGAGAAGATCATCGACGAGATCGAAACCGAAATCTTCAACAAAGAAGACCGTGAAATCCCCAGCACCGAGATCGGTGAAATCGTCATGGACAAACTAAAAGACTTAGACGCCGTAACCTACGTCCGCTTCGCCTCCGTCTACCGCGAATTTAAAGACGTAAACACCTTCATGGACGAACTAAAAAAAATCCTGAATTAATTTTAAACAAAGTGCGTCCATTATAAATCACGCAAAACAAATATCTGCCTCACCCTATTTAACTAAGTCCTCCCATCAAACCTTCCGAAGCCAACCCGCTGCACCCTTTTACAGCCAAAACCTACCGGATTTGGAGGGAATGAGGGGGCCGGGCCGGCCCCCTCATTCCCTCCAAATCTCGTAAACCTTCCCATGTATCCTAAATAATACTTGCAATCCCCCCATCATTTCGATACAATAACCATGACAATTAAATAATGAGGGAACTTCTAATGTTTAAAGGAGAAACCATGAAAAGAGTAAGATTCATTTTAACACTTCTCTTTGCACTTACCCTGACTACTGTACTCGGCGGCTGCCAAGACAAAAAGGAAAGCGGTAAAGAGTCCAAAAACAACGAAAGTTCCACAGAAACAAAAGCGGAACCAACCATGGGAGGTTCCATTGTAGTAGGAATTCCTCAGGATATAGAGGATAGTCTTGACCCACACAAATCGGTAGCGGCAGGAACCAAAGAAGTCCTATTCAATATTTATGAAGGCTTAGTAAAGCCGGATGAAAAAGGCAATTACATTGATGCAGTAGCCCAGTCGCACACCATTTCAGAGGATGGCAGGACCTACACCTTTACACTGCGTGAAGGCGTAAAGTTCCACAATGGAGCGGACGTTACCGTAGACGATGTGAAATATTCGATCGAGCGATGCGCCGGTATCACGGAAGGAACAGAACCGTTGATAGCGGCGTTTTCTAATGTGGAAAACGTTGAAACTCCCGATGACAAAACCATTGTCATCCATTTGAAAGAAGCTGACACGGAATTTTTGGCATATCTTATTGTGGCAGTCATCCCAAAAGATGTGCAGGACCTGGAAGCCAATCCGGTGGGGACAGGCCCGTTTATGTATGAGTCCCGCTCCCCTCAGGAGAATATTAAGATCAAAAAATTCGCAGACTATTGGGATAGTGAGCATCAGGCATATCTGGATGAAGTTACCTTTAAAGTGGTAAGTGACAGCAATGCCATTGTGACCGGATTAAAAGGCGGTTCCCTGGATATGGTGGCACGTATTGACTCCAACCAGTCTGCCCAGCTCAAAGGTGAGGATTTTACCATCTATGAAGGCGGCATGAATCTGGTACAGGCACTATATCTGAACAATGCGGAAGCCCCTTTTGATGATATAAAGGTACGCCAGGCTCTCTGTTATGCAGTGAACCGTCAGGATGTCCTGGATATGATCGCAGACGGAAAAGGAACCATAATCGGCAGCAGTATGTTCCCGGCTTTTGACAAATACTACATGCCTGAACTTGCAGACAAATACCCTCAGGATGTGAAGAAAGCAAAAGAACTGCTGGCTGAAGCCGGATATCCGGATGGATTTGACATGACCATCACCGTACCGTCCAATTACCAGCAGCATGTGGACACGGCCCAGATTTTGGTGGAGCAGTTAAAACAGATCGGTGTCAACGCTGAGATCCGGCTTGTGGAATGGGACAGCTGGCTCAGTGATGTGTACGGTGACAGGAAATTCCAGTCTACTGTAGTTGGTGTGGATGCAGCTTATTTAAGCGGCCGGGCCCTGCTGGAGCGCTTTACCTCAGATGCTTCCAAAAATTTTATAAACTTCAGCAATGAAGAGTATGATAAACTCTATCAGCAGGTAAAGAAAAGCACAGACGACGGGGAACAGACAGAACTTTACAAAAAGATGGAAACCATTCTGGCAGATCATGCGGCAAATGTCTACATCCAGGATATGGCATCAGAGGTTGCACTGAGAAAGTCATACGGCGGCTTTACATTCTATCCTCTGTATGTGCTGGATATGGCAAAGATTTATAAGATAAAATAAAGAATGGGGCACGGAAAAGGAGAAAGACAGAATGAAATATATTGTGAAAAAAATAGGTACTCTCATTATAACATTGTTAATTGTCTCTTTTCTGTCTTTTATGGCCTTTTCCGTGATCCCCGGTGACGCGGCAATATCAAAACTGGGAACAGAGGCCACAAAAGAACAGGTAGAGGCATTACGGCATGGGATGGGGCTGGACAAACCGGTGCTTGTCCGTTACGGTCTGTGGCTAAAGGATTTTGTGACCGGAGATATGGGAGAATCCTACAGCTATTCCATGCCGGTGCGGGATATGCTGGCAGATAAAATACCCATCAATATCACCATGGTGCTGATAGGCTTTTTTATTATCCTGCTGTTTTCCATTCCGCTCGGTATTTTAACTGCACAGCATGAGGGCGGCAGGCTTGACCGCCTTCTCATGACCTGTAATCAGGTGATCATGTCAGTACCCGGATTTTTTCTGGGCATCTTGATCACGTATTTGTTCGGACTGGTGCTCAGGTGGTTTACGCCCGGTGCGTATGTTTCCCCCTCAGAAAGCTTCGGGGGATTTCTGGCATACCTTATAGCGCCCAGTATAGCCATTGCACTTCCCAAAAGCGCAATGGCAGTGAAAATGCTGCGCAGTTCTGTGATCACACAGCTTCGTATGGACTATGTGCGGACTGCCTACAGCCGGGGAAACAGGGCAGGACGGGTCCTCTACAGACATGTCCTGAAAAATGCACTGATCCCGGTGCTCACATTCTGGGCTATGACCATTGCTGATATGATGGCAAACAGCATTATTCTGGAACAGGTATTTACCATTCCCGGTATGGGCAGTATGTTGATCACCTCCATATCCAACAGGGATTACCCGGTTGTCCAGGGGATCATTGTGCTGATCGCGGCTATGGTGGTTATCATAAATTTCGCAGTGGATATTTTATATGGAAAAATAGACCCACGGATCCGCATGGATGCATAGGCAGGAGGAGAGAAGATGAGAAAAGACAGAAAAAACATGCCGGGCAATTTGTTCGTCGGTGCTTCCCTTGCTGGATGCATGCTGCTGTTTATGCTGATCGGACTTTTGTATACCCCTTATGATCCGGATGCCATGAGCGGCGGGGCAAAATTTGCGGCACCTTCTTTTGCCCACCTGTTTGGATGTGACCAGTTTGGGCGGGATATTTTAAGCCGTGTCATGAAGGGGACGGGGACCACCTTTTTTGTGGGTGCGGCAACGGTTCTCATCGGAGGCGGGGCCGGACTTTTGGTGGGTGCGTTTACCGGATATTTCGGCGGGTGGCTGGATGAGGTGCTGATGCGCTTCAATGACGCTGTGGTTTCGTTTCCCAGTATATTGCTGGCACTGGTATTTATCAGTATTTTAGGACCGGGAAAATATAACGTGATCCTGGCCCTTGGCGTGGTATTTATCCCAAGCTTTGCCCGTATGACCAGAAGTGAATTTATTTCCCAGAGGGAAATGGATTATGTAAAAAGTGCGAGACTGATGGGCGCATCCCATCTGCGGATCATTTTTGTGCATATTCTTCCAAATACACTTCCCACAATTCTGGCAACGGCTGCCATTGGATTTAATAATGCCGTTTTGGCTGAGGCGGGGATGAGTTATCTGGGGATCGGCGTGCAGCCGCCGGATGCCAGCCTTGGAAGAATGCTGTCGGAATCCCAGGCGTATCTGGCAACAGCCCCCTGGTGTGCCCTGTTTCCAGGGGTGGCGGTTATCCTTCTGGCACTGGGATTTTCTTTGCTGAGTGATGGTCTGCAGAAGAAAGGCGGGAAGTGATATGGCGTTATTGGAAATAAAAAATCTGGCAATTGAATTTCATGATACAGTCCCGCCTACGAAAATTGTGGAGGACATTTCTTTTTGTATGGAGGAAGGAGAAATACTGGGGATTGTAGGAGAATCGGGTTCCGGAAAAACACAGACAGCCCTGTCTGTCATGGGACTTTTGGGGGAACACGCAAGAATGCCCAGAGGAGAGATCCTGTTTCAGGGCAGGAATATTCTGAAAATGCCGAAAGAAGAACTCCGGAGTATCCGGGGAAAAGAAATAGGCATTGTTTTTCAGGAACCCATGACTTCCTTAAACCCGGTAATGACAATCGGAGAACAGGTGGAAGAGGCCATGGGAATCCACAGCCCTTACAGCGCTAAGGAGCGAAAAGCAAGGGCTCTGGCGATGATGAAAAATGTGGAGCTTCCCAATCCGGAACTGTTGTACGGAAAGTACCCCCATCAGCTCTCTGGCGGTATGCGGCAGCGGGTCATGATCGCAGCAGCGCTTGTGATGGAACCTAAACTTTTGATCGCGGACGAGCCAACCACAGCATTGGATGTGACCATACAGGCACAGATCTTAAAACTCCTTCAGAGAATCAATAAAGAACAGGGTACGGCAATCCTCTTTATCTCCCATGATCTGGGGGTTATCCGCCACCTCTGCAGCCGTGTCATTGTGATGAACCGGGGGGAGGCCGTGGAACAGGGGAATGTGCAGGATATATTTGAACATCCTTCCATGGAATATACCAGGAAGCTTTTGGCTGCCATACCAAACCGAAGGACCTCGCTTAGAAAACGGGCGGCGAAACAGGAAAGGGGGGAGGGGTAATGGAACCTGTACTGGAAGTGAAGCATGTAAGCGCATCTTACCGGGAGGGCAGAAAAGAGCAGCAGGTTTTAAAAGATGTTGATCTTACTGTCCGGGAGAATGAGATCCTGGGGCTTGTGGGCGAGAGCGGCTGCGGAAAAACCACGCTTTCCAAAGCGATATTAGGATTTGTGAATGTGCGGGAAGGTGAGATCATACATCACACGAATCATCCGCAGATGATATTCCAGGACCCATATTCTTCCCTCAATCCGGGAAAACGAGTGGAGTGGATTCTGGAGGAACCGCTGCGCATGCAGAAAGTTCCCAAAGAGGAGCGCCGAAGAAGAGTCCTGGCTATGGCAGAAAAGACGGGACTTTCCAAGGAACATTTGAAGCGGCATCCCCGGGAATTGTCCGGCGGTCAGCGCCAGAGGGTGAGTATAGCGGCTTCCCTTCTCCAGGGGGCACGGTTTATTATAGCGGATGAACCGGTATCCGCATTGGATGTGACGATCCAGAGGCAGATCATGGAACTGATCATAAAGCTTCAGGAGGAGATGAAGTTCTCCGTTCTTTTTATTTCCCATGATCTGAATGTGATCTACCAGATGTGCGACAGGGTTCTGGTGATGAGGGACGGAAGGATTGTGGAGGAAGGGGATGTGGAGGAGGTATTTTCCTGTCCAAAAGCTGCATATACGAAAGAGTTGATGGCAGCAACATTGGATGTGGAAGGAATGTGATATTTGGCGGACGCCGGGTCTGGTCATAAGCCTGCCTGTACGGACGGGAGCAGAGAACTTCCGAACTGACACGCAACCCGCACTAAGTTCATCGCCTTAGGGCTTTTCACTAAGTACTTGCCAGCGTATGGTTCTCGTAAGCTTCTCTAAGCGCTCCTTAAACGTCCATACAGGCAGGCTTATGACCAGACCCGGCTGCTTTTCAAAGGGCAAAGGAATATCCAGGATAGTTATAGGCCCTTCTGCCTGCATTTTTTCGATTTCTTTGATGACTAATGATTGCCAACTGATCCACATTCAAAGTCAGCCTGCGTCCGGGCATATATTCCCAAAACATTTACAAACATAGCACTTTTTACCATATAAAAAGCATCATGCCGCTTGCGTTTTCCACGGCGAAGTGATAAAATTTTCAACATGATCAGCAAACATTTTCCATCTGATACAGATAGGAAAGGAATTGCCAAAGTAAACTTCACGGCAGCCGCATGAAAAAAGATATGCCTGAAAGGGTATATATAATGATCCCAGAGGAATATATTGGGAAAAATGGAGAGGAGAGCTAACATGAGAACTTTTGATAAATCTTCAAAATTGGACAACGTTTGCTATGATGTCCGGGGACCGGTGCTGGATGAGGCGAACCGGATGCAGGAGAGTGGCATTGATGTTTTAAAATTAAATATCGGCAATCCGGCACCTTTTGGTTTCAATGCCCCGGAGGAAGTGATCCTGGATATGATCTACACGCTCCGGCACTCTCAGGGATATTCGGATTCCCACGGGATATTTGCTGCCAGAAAAGCAATTATGCAGTATTGCCAGATCAAAAAAATAAAAGATGTTGCCCTGGAGGATATCTATACGGGTAACGGCGTCAGTGAACTCATCAATATGGTAACCCAGGGGCTTATTGATGACGGGGATGAGATCCTGGTACCTTCTCCGGACTATCCGCTGTGGACGGGCTGTGTGACACTGGCCGGAGGAAAGGCTGTGCATTATATCTGTGATGAGCAGTCAGACTGGTATCCGGATATAGAAGATATGCGCAGCAAGATCACGGATAAGACGAAAGCCATTGTGATCATCAATCCCAATAATCCCACGGGGGCTGTTTATCCGAAGGAGGTGCTGGAGGAGATCGCTGCCCTTGCCAGAGAGCATGATTTGATGATTTTCTCTGATGAGATTTATGACCGTTTGACTATGGACGGTGTGGCCCACCATTCCATCGCTGCCCTGGCTCCGGATGTGTTCTGCGTCACCATGAACGGCCTTTCCAAATCCCACATGGTGGCAGGCTTCCGCTGCGGCTGGATGGTTCTGAGCGGACCGAAGGAGAGGGCAAAAGGGTATATTGAAGGGCTGAACATGCTTTCCAATATGCGCCTCTGCTCCAATGTGCCGGCACAGTCCATTGTGCAGACAGCCCTGGGTGGATTTCAGAGTGTCCAGGAATACCTGCAGCCGGGGGGACGTATCTATGAACAGCGGGAATATATCTACAAAGCAGTCAATGATATTCCCGGACTGTCTGCTGTGAAGCCAAAAGCGGCTTTCTACATCTTTCCGAAGATAGATACAAAACGCTTTCATATTCTGGATGATGAGAAGTTTGTCCTGGACTTTTTGAAAGAGAAGAAGGTGCTCCTCACCCACGGCAAAGGATTTAACTGGGGAGAACCGGACCATTTCCGCATTGTTTATCTGCCCAATCTGGAACAGCTTAAAAGCGCGGCAGACAAGCTGGCCGATTTCCTGAGCGATTATCAGCAGAAGCTTTAGACATGGTACGCTCTGGGCCGGTCTTGTTGAAAGGAAGTGTAGTAATTAATGCAATGGATGAAAAAACTGCATGAGGCCCATAAGGAGGAGCATGATTTTTCCCAGGGAAATATCCCTGGGAATATTTTAAGGCTTTCGCTGCCGCTTATGGCAGGGCAGTTTATCAATGTGCTTTATAGTATTGTGGACAGAATGTACATAGGGCGTATTCCGGGAGCGGATTCCTCTGCGCTGACCGGTGTGGGGGTCTCATTTCCCATTATTACAGTGGTCATGGCGTTTGCTTTCCTGATCGGGACCGGGGGGCCTCCGCTCTGTTCTATCGCAAGGGGAAAACAGGAGGATGATAAGGCTGAGACGATCATGGGAAATGCCTTTGCTCTGGTGGTGATCGCCGGTGTTCTGATCATTATCCTGGGTCTTGCGGTGAAACGGCCTTTGTTGTATGCGCTGGGCGCAAGTGATGCCACATTTCCCTATGCAAATGATTATATCAGCATTTATCTGCTGGGCAGTGTGTTTGTCATGATCAGTATGGGGATGAATGGATTTATAAACTGCCAGGGATTTGCCGGAATCGGTATGCTGACGGTACTGATCGGGGCTGTTATCAATATTGTGCTGGACCCTGTATTTATTTTCCTGTTTCATATGGGAGTCCGGGGAGCGGCAATTGCCACAGTCATCTCCCAGGCGGTATCAGCCCTGTGGATCGTGCGGTTCCTGACAGGCAGGCGGACCCTTCTCAGACTCAGGGCAGGGTGTATGAAGCTGAAAATTGCATATGTGAAAGACATTCTGGCTCTTGGGCTTTCCGGGTTTATCATGCAGGCTACCAACTGTATGGTACAGATTGTCTGCAATGTTACGCTGCAGAGCTTTGGCGGGGATGTCTATGTGGGGGTCATGACCATCATCAACTCTGTGCGGGAAGTTCTGAGTGTCCCTGTCAATGGTTTTACGCAGGGGGCACAGCCGGTCATAGGCTATAATTACGGTGCGGGCAAATATGAACGGGTAAAACAGGGAATTAAATTTATGTCTGTCATCTGTATTGGATATACCACGGTGGTCTGGATCCTGACGATGCTGGTACCCGGCGCCTTTATCGCCGTTTTCAATGGAAGCGGGGAACTGATGGAGGCAGGCGTCCATGCCATGAGGATCTATTTCTTTGGATTCTGTTTTATGTCCCTGCAGTTTTCCGGACAGACGGTTTTTACAGGCCTTGGAAAAGCCAAACAGGCAATTTTCTTTTCCCTGCTCAGGAAGGCTGTGATCGTGGTGCCGCTCACCCTTATCCTGCCCCACATGGCCGGTCTTGGAGTAAACGGCGTGTTTTTGGCAGAGCCGATCTCGAATTTTATCGGCGGCATCGCCTGTTTTGTTACTATGCTGTGTATTATGTGGCCTGCGCTTTCCAGGGAAAAAGCATGACGAAAAAAAGAATAGCGATCATGAATACGCATCGTGCGATTGACGAAAATATCGTCTGCACGATGCTTTTTTTTGGCTGTTTTTTCGTTAGCCGGTTGTAACGAAAAGATTAGACGGCTAATAAAATAAGATAAAGAAAATATAAAAAAAGGATAAAATGTAAAGCTTTATATTGAAATTTGATAAATATTGGGATAAACTATGTTAGTCGACTAACTAATGAGAAGGGAGGCGGTAGAGATGATATGCAAAAATGATGACAGCCTGCAAAGTCTGTTTTTAAAAACAACCCATATGTATTTTGGCAGGGCCTATGATGCGCTGCGGGAGATGGATGTGCATCCCAGGCAGGTGCCCATGCTTCATCTGCTGGGGAAAAAAGAGGGATTGAGTCAGCGGGAAATATCACAGGAGATGAAAATAAAACCTCCTACAGTAGCAGTCTCAATTAAAAGAATGGAGAAATCGGGTCTGATCATCCGCAGGACGGATGAGAAAGATCAGCGCATGAGCCGTATTTATCTGAGTCCCAAAGGACGCGAGCTAACCGAAAATGTCCAAAAAATGGTGGAAGACAGTGAAAATGCCATTTTCCGCGGCTTTTCTGAGAGCGAAATCTGTCTCATGAAACGATTTTTCAAACAGATGATCGAGAACCTGGAACAGACTAAATAAACTAAAAGGAGTGACACCATGATAAAAATGTTTCATTACATGAAAGAGCGCTGGTACTATATTGTGCTGATCATTGCTCTTTTATTCCTGCAGGCCAATTGTGACCTGGCTCTGCCGGATTACACATCAAAAATCGTCAACATAGGAATCCAGCAGAAGGGGATCGAGGATGGAGTTCCGGAAAAGATCCGGAAAGAGTCCATGGAAAAACTGTTTCTGTTTATGGAAGAAAAAGATGTGGAGGCTGTAAAGGATGCCTACACATTAAAAGATGATATTTATCAATTAAAGGAAATGCATACAGACAAGAGAGAAAAGCTGAACAGCATTTTCGGCATGCCTATGATGGCTGTGGAGGGACTGGAAGAAGGCGGAGACCAGGTGGAGCAGATCAAAGAAAAGATGCAGCTTCCCAAGGACGCGGATCTGTTCCAGGTATTTTCACAGATGCCAAAAGAGCAGCTTCTGGAAATGATGGATGCCATGACCTCAAATATGAAAGATATGCCGGAATCCATTGTGACACAGGCGGCTGTGCAGTATGTGCAGCAGGAGTACGAAAGACAGGGGATTGATGTGGACCAGATGCAGATCCGCTATATTCTGATGTCCGGTCTTAAAATGCTGGGGCTGGCATTTGTCATCATGCTGGCAGCCATAACCGTTACATTTTTATCGGCAAAGGTAGCGGCGATTCTGGGACGGAATCTGAGAAACGGCGTGTACCGGAAGGTTATATCCTTTTCCGGTGAGGAGCTGAATCATTTTTCCACAGCGTCCCTGATCACCAGAAGTACCAATGATATCCAGCAGGTACAGCAGGTATTTGCCATGATTTTCAGGATTGTGCTCTATGCGCCTATTCTGGGTATCGGCGGTGTCTTAAAGGTTCTGCAGACTGACGCCTCCATGACCTGGATCCTGGGTGTGGCTGTTGTGGCAATACTGATCCTGGTGGGACTACTCTTTAAAATTGCAATGCCCAAGTTCACCAAACTGCAGTATATGATTGATGAATTGAATCTGGTATCCAGGGAGATACTGACCGGTATTCCGGTTATCCGGGCGTTCAGCCGCGAGAAACACGAGGAGGCGCGTTTTGAGGATGCCAATGACAGACTGACAAAGACCAACCTGTTTGTCAACCGCTGTATGACATTTATGATGCCGGCAATGATGCTGATCATGAATGGTATCACCATTTTGATCGTCTATAACGGAGCCCATGCAGTGGATAACGGAACCATGCAGGTTGGAAATATGATGGCATTTATGCAGTATGCCATGCAGATCATCATGTCATTTTTGATGATCACCATGATGTCCATTATGCTGCCAAGGGCAAGCGTTGCGGCAAAACGTATCAACGAAGTTATGAATACGGAGATTTCCATTCTGGACGGTGAGGCCGGCGCGCTGCCGGACAAAGGATCCAAAGGAGAAGTACGCTTTGAACATGTGAGATTTTCCTATCCGGGGGCTGATGAGGAGACACTTACAGATATTGATTTCTCAGCACATAAAGGTGAGACCGTGGCTTTTATCGGAAGTACCGGAAGCGGAAAAAGTACCCTGGTGAACCTGATCCCTAGATTTTTTGATGTGTCATCAGGACGGATCCTGGTAGACGGAGTGGATATCCGGGATATGAAGCTCACTGATCTTAGAGACCGTATTGGTTATGTCCCGCAGAAGGGTGTGCTTTTCTCCGGAACCATTGATTCCAATATCCGTTACGGAAAAGAGGATGCAACGGACGCAGAGGTTCAGCGTGCAGCTGAAGTAGCCCAGGCTTGGGATTTCATCCGGGAGAAGGAAGAGAAGATGGAATCTGAAATATCCCAGGGAGGCACCAACGTATCCGGTGGTCAGAAACAGCGCCTCTCCATTGCCAGAGCCATTGCGAAACGCCCGGAGATCTATATCTTTGATGACAGTTTTTCTGCCCTTGACTACAAGACAGATGTGGTGCTCCGCCGTGCGCTGAAAAAAGAGACCAAGGATGCCACAACTCTGATAGTCGCACAGCGTATCAGCACAATTTTACATGCAGACCGTATTCTCGTTCTGGATGAAGGACGCGTGGTCGGTCAGGGAACCCATAAAGAGCTTTTGAAATCCTGTGAGGTATATCGTCAGATTGCCATGTCACAGCTGTCGGAGGAGGAATTGGCTAATGAGTAATACTGCGAGAAGACCGAGAGGGCCGATGGGTGGTCACGGAAAAGGAATGCCGGGGGAGAAGGCAAAAGATTTTAAGGGAGCCATGAAACGCCTGGTGAAATACATGGAACGGTATAAGTTCCGTTTGATGCTGATGATCCTGTTTGCTGTGGGAGGCACGGTATTTAATATTGTGGGACCTAAGATTTTAGGCAAGGCCACCACAGAGCTGTTTAACGGACTGGTATCCAAGATAAACGGCGGCAGTGGGATCAATTTTGACAAGATTGTTCAGATCCTTTTGGGATGCCTCTGCCTGTACCTGGTCAGCGCCCTGCTGTCCTTTATCCAGGGATTTATCATGACCGGGATATCCAATGATGTGACGTACAGCCTGAGAAAAGATATTTCCCAGAAGATCAACAGAATTCCCATGAAATATTTTGAGAGCAGAACCCACGGTGAGATCCTTTCACGTATCACCAATGATGTAGATACTCTGCAGATGGGAATCAACCAGAGTGTGACCCAGCTCATTACCTCCTGCACCACGTTGATCGGTGTGCTTGTGATGATGCTGAGTATCAATGTATGGATGACACTGGCGGCCCTGCTGATCCTGCCTATATCCATGGCGATCATCAGTAAAGTCATGAAACATTCCCAGAAGTATTTCCAGGCACAGCAGAAATATCTGGGTGAAGTAAACGGGCAGGTGGAGGAAATCTACAGCGGACACAACGTGGTAAAGGCCTTCAACAAGGAAGAGTCCGTGATCGGTGAATTTGAAAAGACAAACGAAAAGCTGTACAGCTCTGCATGGCGTTCCCAGTTTTTCTCCGGCATGATGATGCCCATCATGCAGTTTGTGGGAAATCTGGGATATGTGATGGTTGCCCTTCTGGGTGGATTTATGGTAATTAAGAGCAAGATTGAAGTGGGGGATGTGCAGGCGTTTTTCCAGTATATCAGAAACTTTACGCAGCCTATCCAGCAGATCGCCCAGGTGACAAATATGCTGCAGTCTTCAGCCGCTGCATCTGAGAGGGTGTTTGAATTTCTGGATGTTGAGGAGGAAGTGCAGACTGTGGAAAATCCCGCAGATGTAAGCCATATTGACGGCAATGTGGAAATCTGCCATACTTCTTTCGGCTATGATCCGGATAAGATCATTATCCACGATTTCTCTGCTTCCGTAAAAGCAGGGCAGAAAGTAGCAATTGTAGGACCGACGGGTGCCGGCAAGACTACCATGATCAAGCTGCTGATGCGGTTCTATGATGTGAATACGGGAGAAATCCTCATTGACGGTCATAATATTAAAGACTTTAACAGAAGTGAGCTGCGGGAATTGTTCGGTATGGTACTGCAGGATACCTGGCTGTTCCACGGGACCATTATGGAAAATATCCGCTATGGACGGCTGGATGCCACAGACGAAGAGGTGATCGCAGCGGCGAAAGCAGCACACGCACATCATTTCATTATGTCACAGCCGGGCGGTTACCAGATGGTGCTGAATGAGGAGACAAACAATATTTCCCAGGGACAGAAACAGCTTCTGACCATTGCCAGGGCGATTCTGGCGGATAACAGGATCCTGATCCTGGATGAGGCTACCTCCTCTGTGGATACCAGAACAGAAGAACGGATTCAGAAGGCCATGGATAACCTGATGAAGGGCAGGACCAGCTTTGTGATTGCCCATCGTCTTTCTACGATCCGGGATGCGGATTTGATTCTGGTCATGAAAGACGGAGATATCATTGAACAGGGTACCCATGAAGCCTTGCTTGAGGCAGGCGGGTTTTATGCGAATCTGTATAACAGCCAATTTGAGAGGGCAGAGGCAATGTAAACTTGCCCAAAGCAATATACAAACACACCTAAGAAAAACACAGGACAAAGGTCAAAACGCCGGACCTTTGTCCTTTTTTGTGGATTTAACCCTTCTGCCGGATAGTTCCAAAGAGGAAGATAAGACAGGCAATGCCCCGGTACTGCCGCTTATGCCTCCTGAGCGTGTATGGCAAAGGAGATGGAAACGGTGTTTTTTTGATATGCATTTTAAAGTGTTACAGTTTAAAGTGATAAATAAAATAACCATAAAGTTATTGACAAAGCAAGGGCAGGGGAGTATTATGAGGGATATCAAAGTGAGATTGAGGTTTTATTATGTCAGCAGAAATGAACGTATGGACAAAAGCATATTATTTTGGCTTTCTGGGTTATTTTTATAACGCAGGTTCTTTTTGCTACGGTAAAACATCTGTTTCATAAAGTCTTTTAGAGTATAAAAGATAGTGAAAGCTGACCGGTGTTTGCGCGTAGCAGACATCGGTTTTTTAGGTTTAAAATTAATTATATGGAGGATCAGGAATATGATCATTGTATTGAAAAAAGGCGCGGATGGCAGAAAGGTGGAGGAACTGAAAAAGAGTCTGATCGAGAGAGGCCTGAAGCTTCATTTGTCCGAAGGACTGGATACCACGCTGATCGGCTTGATCGGAGATACCACAGAGCTGCAGGAAGACCAGTTTGAGGCTCTGGAAGTAGTGGAGTCTGTCAAGAGGATCAAGGAGCCGTACAAGAAGGCAAACAGAAGCATGCATCCTGCAGATACGGTGATTGACGTGTGCGGAAGGAAAATCGGAGGCGGGAATTTTCAGGTGATCGCAGGCCCCTGTTCTGTGGAGACAAGAGAACAGATGATTGAAGTGGCGGAGGATGTGAAAAGGTCCGGCGCAGGGCTTTTAAGAGGAGGGGCATTCAAGCCCAGAACATCCCCGTACTCTTTCCAGGGACTGGGAGATGAAGGGCTGGAGCTGCTGTTGGAGGCTAAGAAGCAGACTGGGCTTCCCATTGTCACTGAGATCATGCGTCTGGGACATTTGGATTTATTTGAGGATGTGGATGTCATTCAGGTAGGTACCAGAAATATGCAGAACTTTGAGCTGTTAAAGGAACTGGGAAAACTGAAAAAAACCATTCTTCTCAAACGCGGCATGGCTAACACTCTGGACGAACTGCTTATGAGTGCGGAATACATAATGGCAGGCGGCAATGAGAACGTGATTCTCTGTGAGCGGGGGATCCGTACCTTCGAGACTTCCATGCGAAACACACTGGATATCTCCGCAATTCCCATGCTGAAGAAAAAGACACATCTGCCTGTCATAATCGACCCAAGCCATGCGGCAGGGATCCGTTTCATGGTAGAGCCTCTTACTATGGCGGCCATCGCAGCGGGAGCTGACGGAGTGATGATCGAAGTGCACAATAATCCGGAAAAAGCACTGTGTGATGGAATGCAGTCTTTGACACCAGCCATGTTTGACGATATAATGCAGAAAGTGAAGAAGACAACAGAATTTTTTGGAAAGGTAATGTAATTGCATGAAATCATTAGTTATAGCAGAAAAACCATCCGTTGCCCGGGATATAGCCAGGGTACTGGGATGCGGCAAAAAATTAAATGGCGCCATGGAGGGCGGCAGATATATTGTGACCTGGGCTTTGGGCCATCTGGTCACCTTAGATGACCCGGAAGGCTATGACAAAAAGTACAGAGAGTGGAAAATGGAGCACCTCCCTATGATCCCAAAGAAAATGGAGCTTGTGGTGATCAAACAGACGGCCAAACAGTACAATGCCGTCAAAACACAGCTCTACAGAAACGATGTGGGAGAGATCATCATTGCCACCGACGCCGGACGGGAGGGAGAACTGGTAGCCAGATGGATCCTGGAAAAAGCAAACTGCCGGAAACCCATCAAGCGTCTGTGGATATCCTCTGTCACTGACAAGGCGATCCGGGACGGATTTGCCCACTTAAAAGACGGAAGAGACTACAATAACCTTTATGCAGCCGCCGTCTCCCGCGCAGAGGCTGACTGGCTGGTAGGAATCAATGCCACAAGAGCTCTTACCTGTAAATACAATGCCCAGCTCTCCTGCGGCCGTGTTCAGACACCAACCCTTGCCATGATAGCAAAACGCGAAGAGGAGATCAGAAACTTCAGACCTGTTGATTTCTATGGTATGACGGTTCTCTCCGGAGGCATTCAGTTTACCTGGCAGGATAAAAAGAGCGGTTCCTGCCGTTCCTTCCAGCAAAAGAAGATGGAAACCCTGTTAAAAGAGGTAAGAGCAGGCTCCCTGACCATAGAATCCATTGACAAAACTGCAAAAAAGACCTTTTCACCGGGCCTTTACGATTTGACAGAACTCCAGAGAGATGCCAACAAAAAATTTGGTTTCTCCGCAAAAGAGACACTGAACATTATGCAGCGCCTTTACGAAAACCATAAAGTCCTCACATATCCCAGGACAGACTCCCGCTATATAGGAAGCGACGTGGTGGGAACCCTGAAAGAAAGACTGAATGCCTGTGCAGTAGGCCCCTACCGCAAACTGGCGGGCAGCCTCTCCATGAAGCCCATAAAAGCCGGCAAATCCTTTGTGGACGATAAAAAGGTAAGCGATCATCACGCTATCATCCCCACAGAACAATTTGTTCAGCTGGACCATATGACAAACGAAGAACGCAAAATATATGATCTGGTCGTACGCCGTTTCTTAAGCGTTCTCATGCCGCCTTTTGAATACGAGCAGACAACAGTAAAAGCCCAGGCAGCAGGAGAAATCTTCCTGGCAAAAGGAAAAATAGTAAAAAGTCCCGGCTGGAAAGAAGCCTACGACAGCGGCTGGTCCGACGACGATGATGAGGAAGAATACGGCACAAACCAGGAACCAACCTTAAAAGACCAGACCCTGCCAACCGTGAAAAAAGGTGACACCTTCCCTGCCTCCAAAGCAGAGCTGACCACAGGGAAAACAAAACCTCCGGCTCATTTTAACGAGGCAACCCTGCTTTCCGCCATGGAAAATCCCATAAAATTCATGGAGAGCCATGATGCAAAAGCAGCCAAAACACTGGGGGAGACTGGGGGGCTTGGCACAGTAGCCACCCGTGCAGACATCATAGACAAACTTTTCAACACCTTCCTGATGGAGAAACGCGGCAAAGACATCTACATCACCTCCAAAGCCAAGCAGCTTCTGGAGCTGGTACCGGAGGACCTGAGAAAACCGGAGCTGACCGCAGACTGGGAGATGAAACTCTCCAAGATCGCAGACGGAAGACTTAAAAAAGAAGCCTTCCTCTCAGACATCAAAGACTACACCCAGGACATCATCCGGGAGATCAGAACCGGAGACGGCACCTTCCGCCACGACAACCTGACCAACACAAAATGTCCTGTCTGCGGCAAACGCATGCTCTCCGTAAACGGCAAAAACAGCAAACTCCTGGTCTGCCAGGACCGTGAGTGCGGTCACCGGGAAACCATCTCCCGCACCAGCAACGCCCGCTGCCCCAAATGCCACAAACGCATGGAGCTTTATGTCAAAGGCAAGGAAGAGACCTTCATCTGCCCCTGCGGCTACAAAGAAAAACTCTCCTCCTTCCAGGCCCGCCGGGAAAAAGAGGGTGCCGGCGTCTCCAAAAAAGACGTCCAGAAATACCTATCCAAACAAAAAAAAGAAGCCGCCGAACCCCTAAACAATGCCTTCGCCGACGCCTTCGCAAAACTAAAACTATAATCATCACCAATAAAATCCTGCCAGGGGCTTTTCACAACACAACAAACTTGAAAACCCCCGGCAGCTATAAAATCATACAAAATTCACAACAAGTCTTTATCTTAGCCATAGAAATCTTTATCTTTTCTAATTATGACTTTTAATCAACAACCTTCGGTATTACCGCCATCACAACCATCCGCCCGCAACAGTCAGATACACCCCCATAATCCCCCATCCCCATCCTACTCCTGCACATGCTCCAATCCCTGACTAAGTATAGTCTCCACATGCGCATCCGCCAAAGAATAATAAACCGTCTTCCCCTCCCGCCGAAACTTCACCAGCTTAATCTGCTTCAATACCCTAAGCTGATGCGAGATCGCACTCTGCGTCATATTCAGCACCGACGCAATATCACACACACACAATTCCCCGGCTGACAAAGCATACAAAATCCGAATTCTGGTAGGATCTCCAAAAACTTTAAACAAATCCGCCAGCCCATACAGCGTATTATCATCCGGTATTACCTTTTTTTGTATGTGTTCATGTTTATGCACACAATCACACACATCTACCGTTTCATCCATTTTCATAAACAAATCATTCCTTTCATTCCTTTAGTTTATAGGAAAAAAACCTTTTCTGCAAGTATATCCAATGCAAAAATACGGTCATGTCTGATAAATTTATAGAATGTTTAGAAAAATTTTTCTTGTTACCGGCCTTTTCTTATGGTAAAATATCGTTATGCTAAAGCGATGAAGATAAAAGAACAAGGGGGAATCTAAAATGGGATTTAATATGAAAGTAACACCTGAAATCGAAGCCCTTACAAAGATTTGCGAGGATCACAGCAAGATGGACGTGTCCCTCTATGCGAAGTATGATGTAAAGCGAGGCCTGCGTGATATCAATGGAAAGGGCGTTCTTGCCGGACTGACCCAGATATCCAACATAGTCTCTTATAAAGAAGAGGATGGAAAATCAGTTCCCTGCGACGGAGAACTGTACTACAGAGGAATCAACGTTGAAGAATTGACCAAAGGCTTTCTACAGGAAAAGCGTTTTGGATTTGAAGAAGCTACATACCTGCTGTTATTCGGAACACTGCCATCACAGCAGCAGTTGGACGATTTCTGCAAGATACTCGGTGACCAGAGATGCCTGCCACGGAATTTTGTCCGTGATGTTATTATGAAGGCTCCCAGCAGGGACATGATGAATACTCTCTCAAGAAGTGTTCTCACCTTATATTCCTACGATACGAACCCGGAGGACATATCACTTCCCAATGTACTCCGTCAATGCATCAATCTTATCAGTATTTTTCCGATGCTGTCCGTTTACGGATATCAGGCGCACCGCCATTATAACCAGAATAAGAGTTTATATATCCATCATCCGAAAAAAGAACTGTCCACAGCAGAGAACATTCTTTTAATGCTGCGGCCGGATAAGAAATATACGCCCTTTGAAGCTGCCATTCTGGATTTGGCGCTGGTACTGCATATGGAACACGGTGGTGGTAACAACTCTACCTTTACCACACATGTGGTTTCTTCCTCAGGAACAGATACTTACTCTGCCATTGCGGCAGCTCTCGGTTCCTTAAAAGGACCCAAACACGGCGGAGCCAACATAAAGGTTGTCCGTATGTTTGACGATATGAAGAAGCATGTAAAAGACTGGAAGGATGAGGGAGAAGTGTCCGATTATCTCAGAAAACTGCTGCATAAGGAAGCCTTTGATAAGAGAGGCCTGATCTATGGTATGGGGCATGCGGTATATTCCATTTCGGATCCCCGTGCGCAGATCTTTAAAAAGTTTGTAAAACAGCTTGCAGAAGAAAAAGGAAGGCAGAAAGACTATCAGCTTTATGAGATGGTAGAGCGTCTGGCTCCTCAGATCATCGGACAGGAACGCCATATTTACAAAGGTGTCAGTGCCAATGTGGACTTCTACAGCGGATTCGTTTACAGTATGCTGGAGCTTCCCCTTGAATTATATACACCGATGTTCGCCATTGCCAGAATTGTGGGATGGAGCGCACACCGTATGGAAGAGTTGATCAACACAGACAAGATTATCCGTCCGGCCTACAAAAATGTGCTGGAGACACAGCAGTATACAACTCTCACAGAAAGATAATTAAAAAGAATTGACAAATACCAGGGAAAACTGTTACCATCACGGTATAACACAGCACATTAAAATGCGGAAGCCGTGATGGAGATACGATTTTCAGGGAACGCGGCAGGGGATAGAAGCCATGCCGCGTTTTATTGTGCATACAGATAGGAGAGAATTAGAAATGTTTCGCACTTTTTTTCCGGATGAGTATCTGGACTCCACATATGTTATAGATTTTGAAAAGTTATATGCACAGGGATACAGGGGCCTGATCTTTGATATTGACAATACCCTGGTGCCTCACGGGGCCCCTGCAGATGAGCGGGCAAAAGACCTGTTTAAAAGACTTCAAAAAATTGGATTTCAGTGCTGCCTACTGTCAAATAACCAGTATGAACGGGTTTCTTCCTTTAATAAGGATGTGCAGGTGCATTTTATCGAGGATGCCCATAAGCCTTCCAGGAAAAATTACAGAAGGGCCATGGAGCTTATGGGGACAGATTTGAAGACCACCGTATTTATTGGGGATCAGCTTTTCACAGATGTGTACGGTGCCAAAAGAACCGGCATGCACAATATTTTAGTGAAACCAATTCATCCAAAAGAGGAAATTCAAATTGTTTTAAAACGGAAATTGGAAAAAATTGTTCTTTATTTTTACAGGAAAGACCAAAGAAAGCGAAAAAACAGTTGAAAAATCGGATGAGGTATTATACAATGGAGTACAGTGGAAAAAGAGATGATTTTCCAATGGAAGAATTTAAGGAGGAATATTCATTATGATATCAGCAGGAGATTTTAAAAATGGTCTCACTCTGGAAGTTGATGGCAATGTAGTACAGATTATGGAATTCCAGCACGTAAAACCTGGAAAGGGTGCTGCTTTCGTTAGAACAAAATTAAAAAATGTTATCAACGGCGGAGTTGTGGAGAAGACATTCAGACCTACTGAAAAATTCCCGCAGGCACGTATTGACCGTGTGGACATGCAGTATTTATATAATGATGGTGATTTATATTACTTTATGAACAATGAGACATATGATCAGATTGCCATTGACAATCAGACAGTAGGTGATGCTCTGAAGTTTGTAAAAGAAAATGAAACGGTAAAGATTTGTTCCTATAACGGAAATGTGTTTGCGATCGAAGCACCATTATTCGTTGAACTGGATATCATTGATACAGAACCCGGATTCAAAGGCGATACAGCTCAGGGTGCTACAAAGCCGGCTACGGTTGAGACCGGCGCGGTTGTATATGTACCGTTATTCGTTGATCAGGGCGATAAGATCAAAATTGATACAAGAACAGGGGAATACCTGTCCAGAGTATAACTGTATTACAGCATAATTATATAAGATAAAGCCAGGAATGCGATATTTCCGGGCTTTTTTCTTTTGTCTAATATCACTAAAATGTGGTTAAAATTAGACAATTGGTATCAAATTGGTAACACGTTGGTAACAAATCATTTGATTTTGTTTACCTCCTGAAGCATGTCCTGAATGGTTATATGTGTATACACCTTTTGGGTAATACTACTTGGAGAGTGCCCTACAATTTTCTTCAAGCACAATTCATCAAGCCGGTATCTGTGCGCCAAGGTGACAAATGTATGCCTTGTATCATGGAAACGATGGTTAGTCTTCAGACAATTATTTAATCGTTTTAAATTTCTGTTCACAAAATTATTATACAAAACTACGTTTCCATTGGAATTAACTATTAAATTTTCCTTGTTAAAATCATAGAAATATTTTACAAGGTCATAGATCTTATCATGTATAGGGACATAACGTATGCTTGAGCTGTTTTTTGCTAATTCTTTTGGCACATATATATATCGTTCTTCAAGGCTGCAGTTCCCACGCGTGTTTTTTAAAAGCTCATTTACCCTCATACCTGTGTATATAAGGATTAGCAGTATTTTTGCATCCCAATTATCTGAAATTTCCCACAGAGCCTCTATTTCTTCATCTGTAAAGACTTCCCGTTCGATAACTGGTTCTGAATATTCAATGCTTATAAATTCAGAATAATCTTTGTTCACCAAATTATTCTGCATGGCATATTGAAAAACTGTGTGCATAACTGTCTTAATATTTTTCTTTGTGGAACTTCCATAAGGACAATTTCCAATAACTTCATTCAACATACTGGTTGTAAGGTCTCTCACCTTCATATTATTTATTAATTCACAATGTTTTAATGCAGCTTCACGCACAGTGATTGAAGATTCGGACAAATTTTTGTAATTATTCTTTTTCCATAAATCGTAAACTTCTTTAAATGTTATGTTATTTTGGTCAAGATTGAATGGATTCATGTTATATTCCGCCAGCGCATTAAGTGCTTCCTTTTTGCTTGGGTAATATCCTAAGACGGTTCGCTTTGGTTTATATCCTTTGATCTTGTCATCATATACGGGATCGCTGCTTATACGTGCTACATATGGCTTCCTTCGATTTCCACTTAATTTCGCAACACTTCCATATCCATTTGGTAACTTCATTTGTATCCCTCCTTAAAATTGGCTATAAAAAAAACAGCCTGTCTATTGCAGACCGTCACCGAAGATGATACAATATAGATGCTAGATTTTGTATATCTCTTCGGAGGTATTTGCCGTTCCTATTGGCGTAGGAACGGCTTTTTTAGTTACATGATTACTGTATTAAATATTTTAAACGCAATTCAATAAGTTCTTCTGGAAACCCAGTATATTGACAAAATTGTTCTTTAGTATATCCTGCATATTCATTTAACAATTCGTCTGATATTAATAAGTTAGCCGCAAACTCGTTGGCTTGCCGTTCTATACGTGATGTAAGCAAAAGTGTATAACCGCTCATAAAAGCACAATTTTCTTTCATATGTAATACAGCGTGACCGAGTTCATGTGCCATAACAACTACACAAAAAGCCTCATTTTCTATATTACTATTAATATATATACAGCGGTTATGTTTCATATATTTATAGTATCCTGCAATATTACCTAAAGGTATGAAGAAGACTTTAATATTAAGATAATTTGCAATCTCAAAAGGATTGCGTGTCCGAAATTTTCTTTCGTATAATTTTACAAGCCTAATAATTCTTTTTTTCAATAATATCACCAGCTTTTACGCTTTAGCCCTTTTTCTTTTTGCGACCGTATTTAACTTTGTTCTCCTTTTTGAGCTCTGTGAGCCCTAATTCTAAAGCTTTTTGCAATAAATCAAGAGAATGATCGTCGATGGCCTCTCCATTATAATAAAGAGGGCCATCAGTATTGTTTTTGATTTCATCCATTATTCTATCTAAATCCCTCCCTATTTCGCGCTTGTCTTTTTCGGTTAATTCATCATTGAGAGTTGTCGGTACCTCTTCCATTTTTCCAGTCAATAGATATGACAGAGGCACACCAAAATAATCAGCGATTTTTTGCAATTTTTCCGGTTTTGGCGTATACTTCCCTTTTTTCCAATTTGTAAGTGTGGATGTAGTTACTCCAGTTTCTTTTGCCACTTTATAAGCGGTTATGCCGTACTTATTAAGAAGACTTTGAAAATATTCATACATATATGCTCCTTCTCCAAAATGGTATAACTTTAAAAAGTTAGCTAAAATTGTTGACACACTGACATAAATGTGCTATAGTGTGAACATAGCTAACAAAACACAGCTATACAATGATTTGGCTTTGAAATATTTTATAACTTAGGTGGTACTTTGATTATATAAGATTTCTTAGCCAATGTCAAGAAATTAAATAGAAAGGGAGGTATAAAAGTGTACCAAAAATTTGCGGATTTATTAGATAAACATCACAAAACCGCTTATCAGGTATCTAAGGTAACTGGAATATCAACAGCTACACTTACAAATTGGAAATACGGAAGATACAAACCAAAAGTTGATAAACTTAAAATATTAGCCGATTATTTTGGAGTTTCAATTGATTATTTCCTTGAAGAATAGTATAGCAGAACTTATGTTCTATTGTAATGGAAAATTTACCAATGTTTGCGTTATTAGGCAAAAATTATAGGAGGTAAGTATGGAGAACGATGTAAAAGAAGATAACGGCATTGCCGACAGAGTGGCCCGAAAGATTCTATCAAGTGTATATCCTCAATTTGGTACAGGTAGTGTTCCGACAAAGGTCGCAGCACAAGTTTTCGGAAAATCAGAAACATGGGTGAGAGAAGGAATAAAGAATGAGCTTTTGCCTATCGGGGTTGTGACGGAGACAGAACAGAGAACTAACGTGTATATATCACCTAAATTGCTTTGGGAATTTACAGGATATGCGTGGAAAGGAGAGAAGGAAGCATATGGAAGAAATTAAAATTCAAGGTACAGAACTACGAATTAAAGAATATGACGGAAAAAGAGTTGTTACCTTCAAGGACATTGACACGGTACACCGGCGCCCTTTGGGAACTGCAAGTAGGAATTTCAATCAGAATCTTGTCCGATTTATAGAAGGAAAGGATTTCTATAATGTCAAATTAACGGACAACGAAATTCGTAGAGCGTTCGGTGTAGGGCTTACACAAGGGAATGTGAAGGTTCTTACAGAAACAGGATATCTGATGCTGGTAAAGTCCTTTACGGATGATTTGGCCTGGGAGGTCCAGAGAGATTTGGTCAATACATATTTTAAGGCCAGAACAAAAGAATATCATCAGGCAGTCACAGTGACAGAAACACAGAAGTCGGCACAGGAGAATCCCGAAATCCTCATACGGGCTGTTGAAGCACTGTCTGGATGCCGGGAAGGAAACAGACCTTATATCTTAAACATCCTGCGGCACATCATACCGGACATTGACCAGATTCCCATTGAGGAGAAAAAGACGCAGGTCAAGGTAAAAACAAAGACTGAGGTCAAAGAACCAGAACCAAAGAAGAAGAAAAATGAGTTCTGGCGGCAGGGTGTTGATATCGACGTCGACAAGATGTTACTTACAGCCGCGGAACAGGGAATATCTATTACAGAACTGGCGAAGCGATCACAGGTCACAGTAACTACCATGACAAGTTGGATAGCTGGTAAACACAGGCCAGTGCAAGAAAATCGGACAAGCGTATGTGTAGCGCTGGGGAAAGATGAAAATTATCTTACTCCGCGGGGAAGAGGTGGAAGATGAAGAATGCAACCATAGCCGCCCTAACCGTATTAGCCATTTACGGGGTGGAGCC